>MTLC01000091.1_pt3 | contig 431027 bp, 357 predicted proteins | sample 1982451 | NCBI WGS metagenome assembly MTLC01 (sample SAMN05710165, study PRJNA340218) | biofilm metagenome | isolation source: sample SPH anode biofilm adapted to +100 mV | place: USA | collected 2012-02-03
GCGGGCAATGCCGGCGGCTGCGCTGCTGCCGGCATTGCCCGCAGGCACCACACCGGATCATCCCACCCCGACCCACCAGCCATGATAGCTGAACGGCACGTGGTGCCGAAGCATCACCCGCGCCACCGGCCCGTCCGCCAGCCGTTCCCCATCCAGCACCGCCAGGAAGCTCCTCCTTGTCCGGCTGTCGTAGACCTCGGTCAGCACCCAGCCGCTCCCTTCATCCGCCACGCCTGGCCGCGGGACAAAGACCGGCTCGGTGCAGAAGCAGCCAGCGCCGAAATCATGGCGTAAGCGCTTCCCCGTCTGCAGGTCGTGCCGCTCCACGGCCGACCAGAAAAACTCCCCCTGGTTCGCCGCACAGAGGTAGACGAACCGGTACGGCCGGCAGCGCAGCCGCTCGTCCATGCGCGGCCACTCGAAATTCCCCTCTGCCAGCGTTTCCGCGCTCACCCGCCCGGCACCGGGATCAATCCGGTAACGGCGGAGCAGGCCGGGGGTCCGGAACACCCCCTTCCCACCGGTCATGACCGAATGGACGACCGCCGTCGGCCCCACCAGGTGGTCGGGGTTGGCATAGCCGACGAAATCGGCGATCAACTCTCCCCGCTGCTCGAAGGCATTGACCGAATGCCACATGAACTCCGCCCCGGTCGCGAGCCGGAGCGGTTCCCCGCTCAGATCCCGCGGCAGCACCAGCAACAGGTTCCCTTCTCCGGGATGCCAGCGCAGGGAATCGAGGATACTCCGGATGCCCAGAAGCGGCCCCCAGACCGCCACCTCCAGGGGGTGGAGGCTGAGCATCACGTGGCTGCTGCTGACGAACCAGTCGTGCAGATAGACGTAGCGGGGGAGTTCGACGACCCGGTGCCGGGAAAGCCGACCGTCGGGTGCAAAGCAGGTCAGGTGCAGGGAAACCCGGCGACCATACTGGATGCCGAAGTGGAGCCATTCGCCAGTGGCGGGATCGAGCTTGGCATGGGCCGCAAAGATCACCGGAGTCTCCGGCGGCACGCCGAGCCTCGACTCACCCAGGGTTTCCAGCGTGTCCGGGTCGAGTGCGAACGGCAGGGACGATTCGTCGAAGGCATAGAGCCTCCCCTGCCAGGGGAAGACCGTTACCCCGGCCTGGCTGCGGATGCGGCCCGGCCCCCAGAAGTTGTTCCAGATGCCGCCAGGGGCAAGGGTGCTCCAGGTGGGGAAGAGAAAGCGGCCCGCCGCTGCCTCCTCCCGGAATTTCGGGGTCTGCACGAAGCGGCAGCGAAACCGGACTCCGCCATCATGGAAATGAAAGCGCTGGATCAGCCCGTCGCCGTCCAAAAGACTCCGCTTGCGCAAGCCTCCCCGGTCGAACAGCCCCGGACCGTTGCGGTACAAAACCCCGCGCAGGGCCGCGGGGAGCGTCCCCGTCACCTCGGCGGCATAGTCGTATTCACGCAGGAGCGAGGTTGCCAACCCCAGGTATGGCTGGTCAGGGCCGCCAAAATCGGTGAACTCCGACTTGGGCAGGGGAGGGCTGGCAACACAGCCGGTCATGAGCGCGACCGCAGCAGAGCCGCTGCATGCAAGAAATTCTCTACGGGTCAGCATGTCTGTGAGTGTACCACTTCCTGCGGCTATTGCGTCTTCCCGCATTTCCCGGCTTGGATTGCGAAACCGCTAACCGGGCAGCACCGGCGATTCGGCATAGATCATCTTCCGGGTCATCCCTCCGTCCACCACGAAATTCTGGCCGGTAACAAAGCCGGCCTGGGGTGAAATCAGATAGGCGACCATTGCAGCGACATCCTCGGGTTGCCCCACCCGCCCAGCCGGGTGCTGGGCATGATCCTGCGGGCTTAAAACCGGCGACTCGCGCCAGGCGCTCTTTCTCCAGGCATCGACCGCAATCCAGCCAGGGCTGACGCAGTTCACCCGGATCTCCGGACCAAGGCTCACGGCAAGGGCATGGGTCAGGGCGACGATCCCCCCTTTGCTGGCTACGTACGCCTCGGTATGGGCCTCTGATTGCAGGGCACGGGTGGAAGCAATGTTGACGATGGCGCCTCTGGCCGCTCGCAGAAGGGGTATTGCATGTTTGCTGCAGAGGAAGACACTAGTGAGGTTGGTTGCAATGACCCGGCTCCAGTCTCCCAGTTCCAGCTGTTCCACCGGGGCGGCATTGGGCATCGCAATCCCCGCGTTGTTGACCAGGACATCCAGGCGGCCGAACCGCGCCCTGATCCGGTGCACCACCCCTGCCACGGCCTGCTCGTCGGCGACGTCGACAGCAACGGCGATGCATGAAGCACCATACTCTGCAGCTGTCTCCTCTGCCGCCTCCTCGTCGATGTCGGCAACGATGACCCGCATCCCGTCCCGCACCAGCCGCTGTACAATCCCCTTGCCGATCCCCTGGCCGCCGCCGGTAACCAGGGCAACCCTTTCAACATTCTCTGCCGTCATGTCGTCTCTCCTCGCTTCTGCCCCACCGGACGGCATCTCTGGCCCGGCAGGGCCTCCCCTGCTGGCACGACCCGGAGATCGCAACCTTTTTCGCTGCAGAATCGGGCCGTTGCCGGGAATGTTACCTTAACAATTGCCCCGCCAGCCGGAACATGCTATATATGGTCGACACCTGACCACAGGGACCCCCCCTGTGGTTTTTTTGTTGGGCACCACCATTAATGGGAGAATATCATGTACAGACAGCTATCGGCAGGCAGTATTGTTGAAACCCAGTGTACCCGCTGCCGAAAACTTATGAACCATACGATCGTCGCCATGGTCGGCGAAAAGATTGTCCGCGTCGAATGCAACACCTGCCACGGCGTCCACAACTACCACCCGGTCAAGACGGCCAAAGAGCCGGCCGCAGCCAAGCCTACCCAGAAAAAGACTGCGACCACCCGCGCGCCGAAAGCCAATTCGGCGGCCGCAGCCGCTGCCGAGTGGGCGGAGCTGCAGGCAGCCTTCAACCCGGAGCAGGCGGTCCCCTACGACATGAACGGCACCTACCGCATCAATACGCTGCTGCTGCACCCGCGGTTCGGGCTCGGTGTCGTGCAGCTCGTTCTGCCCAAAAAGATCGACGTCCTGTTCCAGGAAGGGAAAAAACGGCTCCTGTGCGGTTAAACGCGCATCCTGCCCGAAGCGTCCCGCAGATTACGGAATGCGGCAGCGGTGCCGCCAGCAGCACCGATCCATGCAATATCTGGTCTGCCGGCGCGTCACATCGGAAAAAGTGAAATAAAATCTATTTCTTTTAAATGGTGACAGATTGAATATATCAGCTTGACTCCAATAGAACAAAGCTGTTACTGTCACTAAGATTCGGCATGAGGCCGGACAATTAAACAGGAAGTATCAGGAGAATGTACGCACATGGTAAACGGAACAGTAAAGTGGTTTAACGACAGCAAGGGTTTTGGATTTCTCGAGCAGGAAAATGGCGAAGACGTATTCTGCCATTTTTCCGCCATCACGGGTAATGGGTTCAAATCCCTTGCCGAAGGCGATAGGGTGACGTTTGAAGTTACCAAGGGTCCGAAAGGGCTTCAGGCCGCAAACGTAACCAGAGTTTAACCCCGTCTCCTGTAGACCCCAAAAGCCCCGGGTGGTCCTCGGGGCTTTTTTGTTTCGGCAGCTCCGGGTGCCGCCCCCCCGGCAGGCACCACTGTCCCTGTCCCGTCAGGATCATCCCGATCCAGAACCCGTTCGCACAGGAGTGACCCTATGGCAAAACCCAATTACTCGTTTCAAAAGCGTCAAAAGGAATTGGAACGGAAGAAAAAGAACGAGGAAAAACAGCAGCGCAAGCGGGAAAAGAGCACTGCCACTGACGAACCCCCCGAAGAATCCCCTGCTGAGGAAGAGACTGCCGAAAACTGAACACGCCAGGCAGCCGGTTGCCTGGCCGCTCTGCTCCACGAAAACCGCTGTAACGGGTTGAGCTTTCCTGTCTCGATCAGCTCCGCTATCCACGCTTTTGCCCGTGTCAATCCAGACGCCCCGTACCAGCACGCCCCGTCAACACCCCTTTCACCCCTGGCGTCACCCGCCTACATCAATTTATCGTACCACCCCCACGGGTTTTTCCGCTTGATCCAGACCGGGACCACGAACAGCAGCACCACCAGCGCCAGGCCGAGCGAAATCTGCAGCAGGATGCCGCCGGTGAAGAAGCTCTTTCCGTAGTAGTTGAGGATGATCGTGCCGGGGGTCATCCCGATCAGCGTGCTGAGGGCAAAGGAGCGGAGCGACATCCGCGTCAGGCCGGCCCCGTAACTGACGAGGGCGAACGAGAATACCGGCTCCAGGCGGGCGAACAGGACTATGTAGGCAAGCTGGCGCCGGGCGAGCCGGTTGCTGAAGGTGATCTCCCGGTGGAGAAGCCGGGTGATCGCCTCCCGGCCGAGCTGACGGGCAAGGAGAAAGCAGACGATCGCACCGGCTTCGGACCCCAGGAGCGCGTAAACCGTACCCCAGAATGGCCCGAAGAGCATGCCGCCGGCGATATCGAGAGGAGCGTTGGGCACGACGGTCACGACAATGGCGATGACCCGGAGAAACATATAGATGAGCGGTGCCAGCCAGCCAGCCCTTTTCAGGAAGTCTTCGATCCAGCCCGGATCGAACAGCTCGGGTGGCGCCTCATGCCAGACGATAACGCCGAGCACCGCCACGAGCACGACAAGGACCACAGCCCTGACCGCATAGGCAAGGTTGTTTGAATCGGCTGAAGCCATGAATCGGCCCGTTCTCCCCATCCAGGGGCGTAACAGTCACGTACCGGAGTATACTGGCCCCTTGCCCAAAACGCAAGGAGGGCAGCCGGTCCAACACGTATTGTCTTCCCCTAAAATGCAGGAAGTCTGCTATAATTACAGCAGGAGAAAGAACCTTTACTGCAGGGGAAGGAGCATGTTGCATGGCCGCGCAGTCGAGCGCGGCAGGGAGGTGTACCATGAGAGTCAGCACACGGTTTATGGTCAGAGGGATCTTCCACGAAATGAGAGGGAAGGTCAAAGAGATCGTCGGCTCTGTCTGTTCCAACAGGAAACTGGGAGCCAAGGGCACATTCGAACGGATCACCGGCAAGATGCAGAGAAAGGTCGGCAAGGTACAGGGGATGTGCGGATTGTAGCTGCGGATCTCCTGCCCGATGCGGGCAGGCAGAGCATGCTGCCACGCTCTCCTTACTGAAAGATTGACTTCTTTGCCCGTCTCTGTCAATTTTGTGAGAACACGTTGACGGGTATCCACGGATCAGATTCAGCAGAAGGGCCGAATCCATCAGGGGGTTGATGGGCGGCCCTTTTTTCATGGGGCAATAGATGCAGGCAGTGATCGACCTGGTGCAGGTCTTTTTTCGCGTCGCAGCGCAACTGGGACGTACGCTTCTCTACAAAGCGAAACAGGGAATCATGTCGGAGAACTGCCGGATGCGGCAGGACAACCCTGCGGTCCGGTTTCCGCCGTGCGACCTCTCCACGACCGCCCTGAACCATTGCGACTACCGTCTCTATCTCAATTCCGGCCTGGCGCATGCGCAATTCGTCGTTGAAACGATCCGGAGCCACACCGACGCCCGCAACCTGGCCGTCTGCGAGTGGGGCTGCGGGCCGGGCCGGGTCATCCAGCACCTGCCGCAACTGGACAATGGCATTGCCCGCCTGATCGGCACCGACCGCCACCACGCCACCATCGACTGGTGCCGGCAGAACCTGCCCCATATGGAATTCCTCTCCCACGGGATGCACCCACCGCTCACCCTGGCCAACAACAGCATGGACGTGGTCTACTGCTGCGCCGTCTTCTCCCATCTGGCCGAACCGCTCCACCACGCCTGGGTGACCGAGATCCTGCGGTTGCTCCGGCCGGGCGGGCTCCTGATCGCCTCGTTTCACGGCAATCACTACGAGGACCGCATGGCAGCCAACGAGCTGGCCGACTATCGCAACGGCAGCCTGGTCGTCCATCCCAAGGGGAGGGAGGGGGAGACCGATTTCGTCTCCTTTGCCGGCGACCGCTTCGTCCGCGAACATCTGCTCAACCTCTTCGACAATATCACCCGGCTCGATGACGCCCCGTTCCTGCAGACCGTCTGGGCTGCGACCGCGCCTGCAGCGTGAGCACTGCGAAACCACCCCTCTGCCTCCCGTTGATCTTCTGATTTTCCTCCCATTAATCGCTGGCAAAGATGCATTTTTTCAGCTAAAGTAAATTTCGTTATTTCCACTAAAATACTATGGACGCCACTGCACCTGCGAATCCGGTCCGGTTTATTTCCCCGGATTCTTCGGAGCCGTCAGCGGCACAGATCGCGGCAAAGCACGGCTGTCCATGCACTAACCGGAAGGAGCGGCAATGAAAAAAGGGAAACTGGTCGTCATCGAAGGGATCTATGGTTCGGGAAAGCTTGCGGTGAATCTGGCGGAAAAGTTGCGGAACGCACTGACCAGCCAGGGGAAAGAGGTGTATGAAATCGACAGCCCGGATTCCGGTCGCGCCATGCTCATGGGGGCACAGGACCTTGACTGCGGCTGGCGGTACGGGCTGTTCAGGGCCGATTTCTTTTATGAACTGGCGTCGAGGGCGCGGGCCTGCTCCGTGATCCGCGACGAGCTGCAGTCCGGTAAGATCGTCCTGTGCAAGAACTTTACGCTCTCCTCCATTGCCTATGCCAGGATAAAGGGGCACGACTGGTTCCGCGAGGACCTGAACTGCCTGGAAGCCGGGGCCCGCGGCTTGAATTTCGGCGGCGAGGTATCGCCTGACCTGACCATCTACCTGGATCTTGACCCGGCAGTTGCCATCGAAAAGCTCGAATCGCGGATTGAGGGCTTCTTTACGCCGGATGATATCCATCAGCAGGCTGCATGCTTCAAAGAGGAGCTGTCGAAACTGCCGAAGGAGAAGGTCGGCATCATCTCTGCCGCAAAATCGGACGAGGATATTGCGGCAGAGGCACTGGCACTCATCGCAAAGATTGTGTAGCACCAGGTTGCAGGGCTGGATGGGGAAGATCCACTGACAAAGATCCGGGGAGACGGGGGAAAGCCCTGTTCTCCCCTTTTTTCGCCCAGGGCGTCTGCTGCTAAAGAAAACGGACCCTGCACCTGAGGCCGGAGGGCACCTTCAGCTTGGGGTTGGGGAGTTCGATCCGCACGCCGAAGGTACTGCTGGCAGCATCGATCACCCTGTCGACGATGGTTACCTTACCGATGTAAACGCCGCCGACAGGCGCTTCCGGCCGGATCTCCGCCTTCATCCCTTTCCTGATCGCACCATACCTGCGCGCAGGGGCGATCACCTCGATCCGCAAGGGGTTCAGGCTGGCCAGCTTCATGATCGGGGTCTCGCCGACATAATCGCCCGGAGCCATGAGGCGCTCCGTGACCACGCCGTCGATGGTGCTCGCGATGGTCCGCAGTTTCAATCTTTCCTGGGCCTCTTCAAGCTGCAGCTCGGCCTTTTTCAGTTCGTTCACCAGCTCATCATGCTCATGCTCCGAAATGAGCCGCTTTTTCGCCAGCTCGACATTCCGCTCGGCCTTGCGCTTCAGAAAGGCGACATTGGCGCGGGCCAGCTCGACGGAAGCCTTTTCCACGCCCGATTTCAGACGGGCCAGCACCTGGCCGTTCGTCACGATATCGCCCCGTTCCACCAGGACCTCTTCGATGATGCCGGACACCTGGCTGCTCACCTTCACAACCTCGTTCGGATAGATCATCCCTTCCGATTCATCGGCGGCACACGATGTCGCCACCTGACAGAAGAACAACAGTGCACAGACCATCGTCCCGGTTAAGCGCCTCAAGCTGATCATCTCCACCCTCCCGCTGACCATCATTCCTCGCGTCTGACAAACGTCATCTGTTTTCTGCGCTGCACATCCTGTTTGAACAGATCCCGGCGCATCCGTGCATGGAGCGCCTCGGTCCGCTTTTGGGCGTACAGCAGGGCAGATTGTGCCGCATAATTCCACAACCACGGCGCACTGCGCAGGAGCCGCCGGGCGATCCAGCCACGAATCCCCCCGGTGCCTCCCTGCATGATAGCATCCTCCAGCGACAGGATCATCTCGAAACTGCCCGGATCGCCCTGCCGGGCAGACCGTCCGGCAAGCTGACGGTCGATGCGCGCGGCATCGTGCAGATCGGTCACCATGACATGGAGGCCGCCCAGCTCGCAGACCCCAGGACCGAGCTTGATGTCGGTGCCCCGGCCGGCCATGTTGGTGGTAATGGTAACGCAGTGGAGATTGCCGGCCCGTGCCACGATGGCCGCCTCTTCGCTGTCGTTTTTCGCGTTCAGGACCAGATGCGGAATCCCCTCTTCCCTGAGCAGGCAGCTGATATCCTCGGACGCAGCAACCGAGCCGGTCCCGATCAGGAGAGGCCTGCCAATGGCGTGGATCTCCCTGATCCTTTCCAGCAGATACCGCTCCTTTTCCCGCTTGCCGGGGAACAGGGGGGCTGGATGCCGGACGCGGAGCAAAGGGCGGTGTGTGCGGATCCTGACCGTATGCAGGCCGTAGACGTCCCACAGTTCGCTCCTGACCTCTCGGGCCGTGCCGGTCATGCCGGACAGGTGCAGGTAGCGGCGGAAAAATTTCTGGTAGCTGATCCGGGCCGCGGTCTCCTGCTGCCGGGTGATCTCGCACCCCTCCTTGATCTCGATCAGCTGCTGGAGCCCCTGTTCCCAGGACCGGTCCGCCATCACCCGACCGGTATAGGGGTCAATGATCTGGACCTTGCCGTCCCGGACCAGATAATCCTTGTCCCGGTGAAAAACATGGAGCGCCGAAAGGGCCCTGCGCACCATTTCGTGCTTCCTGATCGTGCTCGTCCATCGCGTTTCGGCCGGCAATGCAAGCTCGTCGATCAGCCTGTTCCCCTGATCCGACATCCTGATCTGCCGGGATTCCAGGTCAACCGTAAAGTCTTCCCGTTCCTTGAGCGTGGCGGCAAACCGGATGACGGCATGCATGAAATGCTCTTCCTCGCCATCGACAACCGGGCTTGCAATGATGAGCGGGGTCCTGGATTCATCGATCAGGAGGCTGTCCGCCTCGTCGACGATGGCGTAATGCAGCCCCCGCAGGAGGAGGCGGTTTTCCCTGGCATCCTTTGCATAGAGTGACTCGGTCTGCAGCCGTATCGGGGTCCCGTCGAAATCGCCGATGGTCAGCTTGTCCCTCAGGTAATCGAAGACAATCTCCTTGTTGGTGCAGTAGGTGACATGCGACTGATAGATGCCGCGCCGCCGCTCCACCGGCACATCGTGGAGGACACACCCGACCGACAGTCCCAGGGCGGCATATATCGGCCCCATCTCCCCGGCGTCCCTGCCGGCCAGGTAGTCGTTCACGGTCAGTACATGCACGGGAATGCCGGCCAGAGCGGCGGTGCCTGCGGCGAGCGTGGCGGTAAGGGTCTTCCCCTCCCCGGTCTCCATCTCGGCAATCATGCCGTTCAGCATGACCCAGCCCCCCATCAGCTGCACATCGAAATGCCGCTTGCCCAGCGTGCGGCTGGCCACCTCGCGTATCAGCGCGAACGATCTGCCGACCACGTCGATCCGGAACCTGTGCCGGCGCAGGTCAATGCCGAGCTGTATGGCTTCCGCCGGGATGGCACTGTCGGGGAGTGCGCCGAAATGTCGTTCATTGGCCTCGACATGCGGCAGAATGCGGTCCGGGCGGACAAGGGCAGGGCTCAGCAACCGCCTGCCCCCCCCCAGGAGAGCGCGCACGGAGGCCTCAAGAAAATCGGGACGGGAATCCTCTTTTTCCGGGCGTTGGAAATGGGTAGCAGGAGGATGTGTTAAAAGGTCACGCAACATGGCTGCCTGGCAGGATGGCATGACAATGGGTCATGCAGTTGTCTCATCCCTACAAATCGAGTTTGCCGATCAACAGGCTTCTGAAGCTCCTGTAGCAGCGTAATGCCAGCGTCTCGGGCTGGTGCTCAAAGCGGACGAACGCCCGCTCCCCGATCCGCTTCAGGGGGGTGTCGGGCAGCACGACGTCGCAGACAAAGTATTTTTTGAAAGCCTGGGGTTTTTCGGTTTCAGTGGGATCGAGGGCGATCGAGCCGCCGCCGGAGGTACTGAGCGCCATGCTGGGAAGCTCATTCGACGCCGCCGGCACCTCCCGCACCATCTTTGCCGGCAGGACCGTTGACAGATTGCCGGCAAGCCTGGCTTCGATCCTCTCCGTCCGGTTCCGTATCTGCTCGACAGAGTCCTGGTCGACAACCACCCGGACGATGGCATGCGAAAAGTCGACCACATACCCCAACGGTTCGCCCTGCTTCACATAACGGCCGGGCATGTCCTCAGGCTGCTGCACCAGAAACGTCCCGTCCGCATGGCTGTGTATCATGAGGCCATGCAACCGCTCACGGGCCCGGTACAGTTCGGCTCTCGCCTTCTCCCGCTCCTGGCGCAGGATCTCCGCCTCAGTGCGGTCAGTGACAAGGCTCTGCAGGTAGCGGGCCTCAACCTCGCGCAGGTTTGCCGACAGCAGGTTCAACTCCTTGTCGAGCTTCGGCGCAACGCAACGGATCAGCAACTCCCCCGGTCGGACATGCGACCCCGGCCGCGCCACGATTTCGGTGATGAAACCGTCAGCGCCTGCCGTGACCTGCGATTCATCGGGGACCCAGACCACGCCCTCGGCAATGGTGCAAGTGGGGAATCGGATCACAAAGGCCACCAGAAGGAGTATCGCGGCGAGAACCGAGCCGATGGCCGCAGTCCGCAGGCGATGCTGGGAGAAGAGCCGCGATGCCGAGGCAGAACGGATCGCCCTGATCAGGGGGACGACGATGAATCCGATGAGCGTCCAGGCAGCAACGATGACGCCGAACAAGAAGTATTTCCCCGCAATATACAGGGCAATGGCAAAGGTTATGAACACCCGGTAGGCAAAGGAGGCGATCCCGTAAAGGGAGAGCCAGAAGGCCTCTTTCAGGTTTGCCGCCGTGCTTTCGGCCTCCCTGATGCCGAACAGCCAGCGCCGTGCCAGGAACCCCCAGTATTCGCCGCTGCGGGTCGCCAGGTTCGGGATCTCCAGGAAATCCGCCAGGATGTAATAGGCATCGTACCGTATCAGCGGATTGCCGTTCATCAGGAGCGTGGAGACCCCGCTGATGATCATGACGTTGTAGGCGACGGTGCGTGCGATGCCCGGCCCCACCTTGGCCCAGACGATCATGGCGATGGCGGCGAGCAGCAGCTCAACGAGTATGCCGGCGGCGCCGACCAGCATCCGCATCCCCTTGCGCCGGAAGGCATATGCTGCCGTGGCATCCACATAGGGGATCGGCATGAAGACCAGCAGCATGATCCCCATCTCATGCACTTCGCCGCCCCATCGCTTGACCGTATAGGCATGCCCGAACTCGTGCAGGATCTTCACCAGCGGGTAGATCAGCGAAAGGATCAGCAGGTTCTCCAGGCTCAGCACCCGCTCCGTGACATTGGCGGTCAGCTCATGCCAATGGATACTGGCAAGGAGCACCCCATAGAAGACCATGCCGGCCCAGAGCAGCATGCCAAACCAGCCGAGCAGGGGGCGGATGAACGGTATCGTCCGGTCCAGGAACCGGTCGGGGTCGAACAGCGGGAAGCGGAGCGAAGTCGGCGACAAGAGATAGGAGAGCAGCCGGTTCCGTTCCACCTTGAGGCTCCGCTCGCTCAGATCGCGCATGTCCGGCGGGAGTTCCGATTGCAGGGCATCGAAGCTGTGGATCTGGGAGAGAAGGTGGATGATCTCGTCCTGGGTGGGGACGGCATCCTCCAGGTGCTGGCAGGCGGCATCCCAGATATCGGCCATGGTCCGCTTGCCGTCCATCAGACCGACGATGAAATAGGCTTCGCTGGAAATGCGATGGAATCTTCCCGACGAGTGGTCCTGCAGTACATACCACTCCCTGCCGCGAAATCTCTGCCGGTGGATCTGGACATGGCTGCGCAACCGCGGCTTCAGCATGGCAACACGGTACCATGCCGGGCTGAACATCTGACGGTCTCTGTTCATGCCGCTTATGGCCACCAGTACCACACCTTCAGCCGGAGCCAGTTCCTGAACTCCCGGGTCCATATAGAGATGAGCCTGCGGCGGTCCACGGAGATCTTTGCCACCCCTTCCATGCCAGGGCGAAGACTGTTGCTGACCAGGTTGAGTTTTGCCTCGACGCGGAAATAGTTCTTCCCTTCCTTCTGCAACGATATGGGGGTGATCTTTTCCACGACGAATGGGAAATTCTTCTCCGCCATGGTCGGCAGGACGAGTTTCCCTGTCTGCCCGGTCTTCACATCGTCAATCTGGTACTCGTCGACCTGCATGATGACCCGATAGGCGTTCAGGGGGGCCACCTCGAACAGCACCTCCCCCTGCTCCACGGCACCGCCGATCCTCTGGCTGAGGTCGCCGCTCACCACAATGCCGTCGAACGGCGCGACAAGAGCGGTTCTCTGCAACTGGCTCCGCACCAGGTTGAGCTGGGCAGCAGCCTGGTCGAGCTGGGAGTTGATGATGTTCGCCTTGGCCCGTTCATCGGCCGCGATGGCTTCCTGGCGCTGGCGCTGGTACTGTACCTGCTGGTTCTGCCATCTCGACTGCTCCAGATGCAGATCCCTGTCGTCCAGGGTGCAGAGGACCGCCCCCTTTTTGACCAGGTCGCCCGAGCGGACCGTTGCCCCCTTGACATAGCCATTGAACGGCGAGGCAATGGATCGCCGAATCAGCGGTTCCAGGACGGTTGTCGCCGTTATGCGGTAGTCGCCGGTTGCCACGGAAAAGAAGATGATCAGCCCCACCAGCGCCGCTGCCAGCAGTTTGCGCCCGACATGACCCGAACCGACCAGCTTGCCCAGTTGCGTCTCGACGGAAGCCCAGACCTTCAGCGGCAGCATGAGATCGTTCTTCCGCTTTGCCTCCAGGATAGGGGCAACCAGGGCGAAGACCCCGCGGCAGACCCTGATCTCCTTTTCACAAAAGGGGATGTCGGCCGGCCGTTCCAGGGTAATGGCGCCATAGTATGCCTTGTTGCCATAGAGCGGGATCGTCAGAACGGATTCCCCGCCCTGCTGGCGCGACAACTCCGCATGATCCCTGACTACGAGCGCCTTGGCGTCTAGCGGCAACGGGAACAGGATCTCGCTCCGCTGGAGGATCGCCTCTTCCATGGCCGTGCCGATACAGCGGACCAGGTTCATGTTCTTGGCTAACTGGGCACTGTGTGACATGGCCTGCAGCCGGATATGATCGTCCCTGAAAACCCCGAGGGAGGCCCGGTCGCATCGCATCAGCGACGCGAGCTCGGTAACGAAGACCATGGCGGCGTCTTTTGCACGCTCCTCAGCCAGGACAGCCGCCAAAAGGTCGAAAGAGGACTTCATCTCGACGAGGGTGCTGTCGCTCCGTTCGGCCTGCTCGCGGCGATGGTGCAACTCCAGCCAGGACGAACCCCACTGCAACTGCTCCATGACATGGCCGAGGGACTCCTCCGATGCGGCCTTCACCTCGACGGCCACGACACCGAACAGCATCTCCCCGATCATGAAGGGGTAGGCAACCGCGTAGGAATTGAGCGTTCCGGGTTCGCCGGACGAACCGCTGCCCGGTGCCGGAAGCTCGGTCAGGAGTCCGCAGCGCTCTGCCAGGACCTGTTCGCAGATATCCGCAAGCCGCTCCGGATCGGCCACCTCTTCCGGCCAGGATGCAACCGGGGCATAGGAGCCGGATTCGGGATCACCGACGACAAGGAGACCCTGCACCGCCGGGGCGATCAAGGACGACTGGAGGGCGAGCCAATGGTAAAAAAAGTCCTCCCCTTCCGCTTCCTTAAAGGAGGACCATCGTTTCTGGAAGGTATCTGCAGAAGTATTCATAGAGAATCAACAGGAGCGGCAATCAGATCCATATCCCCTTCTTATGCGGGCTTTTTTTCGGTTTCTACGGGAAGGCTCCCGAATGCGGCCTCATACTGCTGGATGACCCCGTTCAGGATCAGGGCGAGGCGCTTGGCGGCATAGGGGTTGAGGATGATCCGGTTGGTCAGGTCGATGGTGATCTCCCCCTGCCCCACATTGATGGTCTGATTGGTGCCGAACAGGAGGGAGACCTCTTCGCGGGTGCTTGAGACATTGCACACGTTCGCATAGGTGGTCTTCATGTTCGTGTGGTCCCACTGGATCTTTGCCGTCTGTTCCTCTACGGGGCTCGTTTCTTTCTTGTTCTGTGCGGTCATGGTATGAGGTCTCCTCGCGTGATGGTAACAACCTGGTGGTAATCATCGAATCATGACGGAAGCGGTCCGGCCGGGCGAACGGGGAGCATCCATGCTCCCCGTTCGCCCTCCGTCGCCTGTAGATAGTGTAACATATCCCCGAGAATCATCCGATTCAAGCTCTTTTCCCGCAGCGCAGCCTACCCCCATCGCTGGAAACGACGGCGCCGCGAGTCACGCTCCAGTTTCTCGAAACTGCTCCGGTCGAGACGCGCCGTGCGATCGGCCGCTGCCGCAGGGGTGCCGCCGACCGCCAGTGTCCCTGCAAAAGCCGCAACGAGTTTTTGCCCGGAGAGCTCTTCGTCCGCTGCAGGTTCGGGGGCCGGACTGGTATCGAGAGCTGCCTGCCGTATAGGCAGGGGTTCCGCCAGGGGAGCGGCATCCGCACCGCTGGGCTGCACGTTCGGCTCTGCCGCCGGCTCTCGTGCCGGTGGAGCAGGGTTCTCCCCGTCCGCGTTATAGGAGTCGGAGCGCATGATCAGCGATTCGACATCCTCAGCCGATACCGGCTGGAAGAACCTGATCAGCCTTTCGATCGACTCGCCCGACATGACCTGGTCCGCACCATGGCATGAAACGGCAGGCGCCTCCCACATCTGCGCCATCTGCGGCCCCTCTGCCACGGGGGACGGTGCCGGTTCGCCAAGCACGCCGGCACTCGCTGCAGGGAGAAGTGGAGCGCCGGGGCCTTGTCCATCCCTCGTAAAGGGTGACTGGTAGAGGTCGAACAGGGTGTATGCCAGGAAATCCATCTTCATGACGACCACCGACTCCACCTTGCCGTCCTTCATGACGATGCGGCCATACTCGCCGATCATGACATTGTTGGAGAAACTCCCGTAGAACAGGTCGTTGCCATCCCCGCCCATCATGATGTTGCTGCCCAGAGTGCCGTTCAGGCTGTCGTTGCCACCGATGAAGGGGTCGATGGTCTCGATGGTCATGACACTGCCTGCCCAGGCCACCCGGCCACCGTCGCCGAGCAGGACGTTGCTGCCGCCACCCGCAACCAGGGTATCGCTGCCGGCACCACCGATCAGCGTATCGTTTCCGCTGCCGCCGATCAGCGTATCATTGCCACCCGTGGCGGGGTCCGTGCTGAAGGCCAGTAGGGGGGTGCCGTCGGCGGACAGGGAGACGATCCCGTAATCGCCGAACGCGATCAGATCGGAGTGCCATGCCGCTGCATTGACGGTGTCCGAGCCCCCTTCGCCGAACACTACCAGGACGCCATCCTGGCTCGGACCGGCTGCCGTTGCCGTGATGACGTCGTTGCCGTCTCCAGTCCTGACGATTGCGGCAGTGCCCGGCAACACGCTGTCAATGGCGATATGATCGCCGCCGCTGCCGTACGCGATGTTGATGCCGCCGCTGAACCCGTCTGCAGCGGTGAAGCTGATGACGCCCGAACCGCCGGCATCACCGGTCATGCCGGAGATGCTGCTTTCCGTGATCAGAACGGGATTGAGCGCTGTGCCGCGGCCGGTCGTGTTGCCACGGTCGTTGAGGTTCAGGGTGTTGATGCCGCCACCACCGTCCAGCACCAGGTCCCCGCGGATACCATCCAAAGTGCCTCTCACACTGGATGGTATCGAGGAAACGTTGAAGGTGTCATTGCCGCTGCCGCCAATGAAGGTCGTGGTAACGCCGGCCGGGGTAGCGGTGATGTTCAAGGTATTGCTGCCAGTGCCGAGGGCGATGTTCAGGTTTTCGATTTCTTCATAGTGGATGAAGCCGTCCATGCCGAAACCGGTAATGGTATCGGTGCCGTAGGTGCCGCTGCCGCTCCCGCTGTTGCCGGAATCGTCAAGGATCAGGGAATCGCCGGAGCTGTGGGGCCCCCCGTACACGAACAGTGCCCCATTTATGCCGGACAGCACCCCGCCGCTGTTGCCGCTGCGACTGGCATTGCTGCCGACATAGATCAGGTCGTCGCCGCCGCCGGTCCTGATGATCGTCTGTGCCTCGATACCGGGAAGGATGATGAGATCGTTGTCGCCATTGCCGTTGACGCTGACCGTCTCCGCACTGATCGTGCCGTGGAGGTCGATGACGCTCCCCACCCCGGCATCGGCATCGGCAAAGTCCCCGTAGATTTCCACACCGGTTGCAGCAGCGACCCTACTGCCGCTTTCCAGGATGACATCGTCCCCGCTCTGCAGGACGACCCGTCCCCAGGTGCTCTCGACCGTCACGCCGCTGCGGACCGTGATGTCGTCGCCCGCCGTCGCACCGTCGGTGGAGGTAAGGATGACGTCGTCGGTGGTGGAGCGGATATCGGCCACCACCGTTATCGGACTGCTGGCCGTTATCCGGATCTCGCCGGTCGCCTCGGTGGTGCCGCCGGTGCCGTCACCGGCATTGCCGACAAAGAGAGCGCCGCTGTTGTGGAGCCAGATGCTGCCGGCGACCGAACCTTCCACGTTCGTCACCTGGGTGTTGAGGAAATCGTCCGACCGTCCCACCCCGCTGTCGGAGCGGAGTATCGCCGCCGCTGCAACGATGGCCGTGTCCGTTGTCCCGTTGAGGATGCTCCCCTGGGCCGCCAGATACGCCTTGCCGAGCGGGGTGGAGACCTGGCCGAGCAGCAGGTCCCCCAGGGTTTCGATCAGGTAGACGTTCTGACCCGCGGTTATGTTCACCAGGCCACCTGTTGCGGTATCGACGTCCAGGTCGTTGCCGGCCGCGCCGATGGCGCCGAGTCGGGTGTTCAGGGTGATGTTGGCGGCAAGGACGTCCGGGTCCGGGTTGTCGTTGTCATCCAGGATCGACACGGCTGCCGTAAGAGTGGCATCGCCACCGGCCGTGATCAGGCCGACATTCATGTCGCCGCTCACTTCGGTCAGGAAGATGTCGCCGCCGGCAGTGGCCGTGACCCTCCCCAGCCCCGGCGTGACGCCGTCTGCCAGCGGCAGCTCGGTGTTGAGGGCGTTGCCGCTGGCGCCGATGGAACCGCCCGCAGTCAGGGTGAGGGTATTGGCCATGATGTTCCACTGGTCGTCATGATTGCCGTTCCGGATCGAGTTCGAAGCGGTCAGGGACACGTCGCCTTCGCTGGTATAGACGGTATCGACAACGAGATCGTGATTGACCGCGCTCAGGTCGATGTCGCCGACGGAACGGGCGGTCAGCGCCGACTGGAGCAGATCAACAATCAGCGGATTGAGGCCGGTGCCGATCCTCGTCCCGCTCCCCTCCAGGATAATGCCGCCGCTGGCGCCGCCACCGGTAACATTCGTCTTGCTTCCGCCGGTGACGTCGTAGATGCCGCCGGCAGCCTTGATCCGGATGGCGTCACCGCCGACGATGCTGTCGATGTTGATGTCCTGCTCGCTTCCCAGGTAGACGTGGCTGCCGGCGGTGATGGTGATGGAACCATTCGCCGCGATGTCCACATCGTCGTGCAGGGTGACCTCCAGCGTTGTTGCCCCGCTGTTGGCCGCAAAGATGTCGACGATATTGCCGGCGGCATCCCTGGCGACCATGTCGTCACGCTCGGCAGCAGCCAGGATCAGCCGCTGCTCGGGGCTCAGGTTGGCGCTGTCCAGCGGCAGGGTGAAGGGTTCGTAGCCGCTGATGCCGCCTACACCACCGTTGGGCGTCGCGATGAAGACGTTTCTTGCCGTGATGTTGGCCTCTTCGATCTTGGTCTCGGTATCGGTCTTGGTCCTGAGCAGCGACGGATTGAACGAGGTCTTCAGCTCCTCGTCGGTCCAGTAGTACCCCTCCATCAGGCGGTTGTACTCGTCGCTCCCCACGGTGACATGGTACTGGTAGCCGTCGATCCGGGAGTCGCCGAGGGAGCCGTAGATCAGGTGCAGGTCGTGGTACTCCTGGGTACGTTTGGCGACCAGGTCGGCGATGTCGGCGTCGGTCCAGCCATGGGCCCGGTAATAGGCAAGCTCCAGGTCGGAGAGATGGACCTGGAAGGTCGGATCGTAGACCGACGGGTCGGCCTGCTGTTCGCGGTAGTTCCAGTAGCTGTTGTATTCGCGGGTCTTCAGCCCCTCGTAGGCGAGCAGGTTCTGCTCAGCAGCGGCATCGGCACCCGATTCCAGCGTCAGCTGCATCTTTGTCCAGAGCGCCTCCAGCTGGGTGATGGTCCGCTCGTCGCGGGTATCGTTCGCGTTGTAGTCGAGCAGGTCGCCGTTGTCGATCTGCAGGTGGACATCTCCCAGCACCGAGGTGATCCGGTTCAGATGCAGGTCGCCGGCCGCCTCCTCCAGGTAGATGTCGTTGACCGCCGCGGCAGTCAGGCTGTCGGTATCTGCACTGCCGCTGTCGACGAGCAGCGCCTGGTCTGCACTCCCCAGGCCGCCGGAACGGGAGGTGAGCTCCACGGAACCGCCGCTGATAAGGGAGGCAGCATGGCCGTTGGGGAGTATATCCTGGCCGGCGGCACGGATATCCCGGTCTGCGCTCAGCGTGACATCGCCGGCTGCTGCAGTGATCGTTCCGACGGTGAGCGAGCCGTCGATCTCGTCGATGACGATGTTGCCGCTGTCGCTCACCGCATCGAGATAGCCGCCGGAGAGATCGGTCTGCAGGGCAAGGGCAGCCGTACCGATGCCGTCGGCCGCATGCAGCTCGATGACCGTGCCACCGACGACTGCAGTATCGCTGGCAGCGGTGATCGAGCCGCCGCTGGAGTCGATCGAGGTCGTGCCGCTGCTGTTGACGAGCGCACCCTTGATGATGACATCGGTGGCGGAATCGATGGTGATGCTCCCCGTATCCGAGCCGATGAACTCGATGGCGATACCGTAGTCCGCCTTCTTGCTGACGTTGACGTAATCCTTTTGCCCCTGGGTGAAGATCTGGATGTAATGGTTGTAGGTGGTGGAGAAGATCCACCAGCCGCTGGTGGTGGTGTAGGAATAGGCGTTCACTAGCACTTCGTTGGCCAGGGTCACGTCGATGGTTGTGGAATACGAATCCTCATTGATCCTGGCGTAATCCCAGGTGACGAAGGTGCCGGTATCCAACACCTCTTCGATCCCCGTGTCATACACGGTCACCGAGTTGGGCTGCTGGCCCGGGTCGGCCGAGAGCCAGTCGATCCCCCAGAAGCTGGAGGTAATGTACTCTTTCACAATGATCCGGACCTTGTCATGGCCGGTGACAAAGACATAGCGCTGCCCCGCGTCGGGCTGGTAGCCGTCGGCGGCGGAAAGGTAACGACCCGCCGTGGTCGAGGTGAGGACGCCGTTGACATAGGTCTTGATGTCGTCACCTTCCCGGGTATAGGTGGTGACCGTGGGGGTTGCCCCGGCGATCGGATTGCCGCTGTGATCGAGGGTATTGACGGTATCGACGATCCTGATCACCCCTTCGATGCCGTCGCCACCCGTATCCAGACGGTTGATGACAACGGCATAGCTGGTGTCGTTATGGATGTTGATGGTGCCGTAGCCGTCCACCACCTTCAGGACGGCGTTCGGGTTGGTGTTCATGATCTGGCCGGTGAGCTGCATGAACCCGCCTTCCACGGCAACGGAATCGATGAAGATCTGTTTTGAATCCCGGTCGTAGTAGGCCTCTATGGTGCTGTCCGACGTGGTCTGGAGGGTCAGGTAGCGGCCGAGCGACTCATCGGCCTCGAAGGCGGCGATCTGTGCATCGAGGTTGCCCAGCAGCGTCACGCTCCGGTCGGGGCGGCCGCTCTGGATGGTACCGTTCAGGTTGAGGTAGCGGGCGGTAATGAAGATGTTGTTGCCGGCAATCGTCGGGGTGTCCTGGCTTCCGTACGGCTCGCCGGCGGTGCTGTAGAAGCCGTCGCTGCAGAGGACGAAGTCGCGGCCGCTGGAGATGTCGATGTTCTTCGCCGCGATGGTCTGCCCTTCACCCCCCTTGACGATGACGCTCCCCTTGTTGTTGTAGATCTGCAGGGTCCCCCGCAGGTTCGAGATCGAACCGGCCACCTCGATGTCCGGGGCGGCGGCGCCGGCATACTGGGGCTGGGAGGCAAAACTCGGGTTGAAGGTGCTGCCGATGGAGATGAGAGTGGTGGTCTCGTCGGCATCGGTGGCAACCGTGGTGAAACTGGCCGTGGCGGCAGAGTCGACAGTCGTGTGGAGCAGATCGTAGACCGCGGCGATATCGGCGTTGGAGGTTACCGGGATGCCGTTGAACAGGACTCTGCCTCCCTGCTCCGACGGAATGGTTACGTCACCCACCCGCAGGTAATAGGGGCTGGCGTTGACGATCCTGATGCTGGTATCGTTGTTGCTGTAGAGGTTGCCGCTACCGGTGAGGGTGCCGGCAGTGACCCGGATATTGCCGGAACTGGCCGTGATATCGGGAAGCACGATGTAGGTGACGTTGTAGTTGGTCTTGGGACAGAAGAGCGCATCCGGGTCGTCGTAGCCCGGATCGGACGCATCGATCAGCCCCAACTCCTTGGCCTGCATCTTCAGCTGGGTGATCTGGGCATTGTAGCCGGCAATGGCCGCGGTGTTGCCGTAATGTTCCGCCTTCAGCTCCTGCAGGCGGGCGATCTCGGTGGCGATGCTGACCCCCAGGTCCTCGGTGACCGTGGTGGGGGTGCCGATCCCGGCGGAGATGCCGGAACCGGTGATCGTCACTCCGTTCACGTTGCCGGCATTGACCAGCTTGTACTCCATGGAGAGGCTGATGGTGGTGCCATCGGCGCTGATGGAGGAGATCAGATAATCGCCGTCATTTGCGCCGGAACCGCTGATGGTGATGGTCTGCCCTTCCAGGAAGCCATCGGCGATCCAGCTCCCGGACGCCCTGCTGATCGTGTCGCGGCCGCCATAGACGCTGGCGAAGGTGAGGAGCGGGCTGCCGTCCATGGTCGTGGTATGGATCTGGATGGAGCTGGGATTGTAGCTGGAGACCGAGCAGCCGGTCTGCCCGACAGCTTCCACCAGGGAGAAGGTCTTTTCCAGGTAGATCGTCGCACCGTCCACCGCGGCGATCCGGTAGGAGCCGTCGTTGGCGCTGCTGCCCGAAACCTGGATCACCATGCCGGTGCTGAAGCCGTCGGTCTGCCAGTTCCCGGCCGAGCGGGTGATGGAGTCGCGTGCCTCGGTATGGGAAAGGGTGACCGTGCCGACGGTGAAGCTGGTCTGCACCTGCTCGGCCCCGCGGGCCGTGATGCCGAAGGCGGAGGTCTCGTCCGTCAGGGTCTCGCCCAGCGCCAGGGTGATAGTCGAACCGCTGACGCTCTCGACCAAGTAGCAGCCGTCGTTGCTGGAAGAACCGCCGATATGGATGATCTGGCCGGCGGCAAAGCCGGTCCAGTTCGAACCGTCGTCGAGCAGGATGGTTCGGCTGGCCGCATCGAACGTGACGGTCCGTGTGCCGTTCTGCACCGTCGTATAGTCCGTGTAGGCGATAATCGCCGACGATACCACGCCCGAGGCATTGGCATGCAGCGCCTCTGCCAGAGTGAGCGTGTCGGCGGCCACCGCCGTGATCGTATAGGTGCCGGCATTGACGGTGCCGGTGACGATCAGGGTCTGGCCGACTGCAAAGCCGTTGCTGATGAAGGTGGCATCGCTGGCCGAGCGGGTGATGGTATTGGTGGCCGTATCGAAGGTGAGGGTGAGCGGATCGGTGGCGGACACCGTGGCGCTGGTCTCGTAGGCGAACAGGGAGGTGGGGATCTCGTCGGTGGTGGAGCTGATCGTGTAGAGGCGGCTGTTGGAGACCGTAAGGGTCGTCGCGTTGACGCCGGTTATGAGATAGACACCGTCGTTGGCCGGATCGGACGACCCGGAAATCCGCAGGTACTGCCCGACCAGGAAGCCGTCGTCGATGAAGCTGCCGCTGCCGGCCGCACGCCCGATGGTGCCGGTGGACGAATTCTCGCCGCTGAAGGTCAGCAGCGGATAGACGCTCCCGGCAAGCTGGGCGGAAACCGGTTGCACCGCCTTGATAGTGACGCTGCCCGCCACATGGGCGGTGGCGGCAAGGGTAGAGTCGCTCGTCAACCGCATGATCGTGCCGTCGCCCGAGATACTGGCGATGGTGTAGAAGTTGTCGTTGCTCCCGGCACCTTCCACCACGATATGCTGCCCCGCCACGAAGCCGTCTTCCAGCCAGCTGCCGCTGTCGGCGGCCCTGGTGATGGTGTTCCTGTCGACATCGAAATCGAGGGCCGGATTGCCGGTGGCGACATAGTGCGACACGACGATGCTGCCGTCGCTGACCGCACCAACGCTGGAGGCTGTGAGCGGGGTGCTGACATTGAGCGTTATGGTGGTGTCATCGACGGATTTGATCAGATAGGCGCCATCCATCCCGTCGGTGCCGCTGACCTGGATATACTGGCCGGCACTGAAACCATTGTCGATCCAGCTGCCGCCATCGCCGCGAACGATGGTATCCTCACCCGCGGCGTTGTGGAAGGTCAAAGCCGGTGTCCCGGTCATCGTCACGTTGTTCTCGGCAACGATATTCTCGTCGATGATCAGGAACTGTTTATTGTTCAGGCCGGCCTCGACGGTGCCGTCCACGTTGACGGTGCTGGTCAGGGTGTCCACGCGGCTGCCGCCGGTCTCCTTGATCGATCCCGAGCCGCCGAAGAGGGAGAGGAAATCCCCCAAGAGCTCCATGTAGGCATCCTGGTAGGACCAGTTGCCCGCTGCCGTGTGGGTGCCCCCAATCGCCTGGAGCACCACGTCCTGGTTGCTCCCGATCCAGGCATCCTCCGTCACATCGATGCTGCTGTCGTGGATGATGACCGCATCGGCAGTCGGGTTTGAGCTGACCGGGAAGGCGGTCTTGTTCCAGAGATCGGTGCGGGCAGAGACGGAGAGGGTGTTACGGTGCTCGCCGTCGGCGGTACCCCCGGTGTAGCAGGTGACGTCTTCCACTGCCTGAACGGTCGCACCGTCATTAACGGTGATCGTATTGTCCACCGTGGCGTGGGCAACCGAGATCCCCTGGGCATAGCCGGCCAGGCCGTAGGTCTTGGCATCGGCCTGCGCCTCGAGGTCGACGTCGGTCCAGCTGGAGACATTGATGGCGCCGCCGCTCCTGATGTCAGCGCTGCCGATCACCACTTCGGCTACGTTGGTGTCGTTGTAGATGTGCGATTCGGTCATGGCAGTGGCGACCGCGCCGCCGGCATCGATCTTCGCCTTGTCCTTTGCGGTCACGTCGTTGTAGGCGGTGAGGCTGATGTCGCCATTGCCGCCGTTTCCCGCGGTCACGGTCACCGATGCATTGTTGCCGATGGTGACATGGGTCTCGTTGGAGATCTCCGTCTTGCTGGTGCCGGCCGGGAAAGCCCCGACACCACCCGAGGCGGAGATCAGGTTGTAGCCGCTGAGCCACTCCTTGTCGACCCGGTTGTCCGCTTCCATCTCCAGCTGGTTGGCATCGATGACGGCGCTGGCACCGATGGCTGCAGTAACGTCCGCATCGACGCCGTTGCCGATGGTGGCGCCCGAGGCATCGATGACGCCACCGGACGAACTATCGGTCGAACCGTTGAACTTCGCCGTATGGTCGGCGGTGATCGCCAGGCTCGCCACATCGATGCCGTTGCCGCCCCCCTTGCCCCCGACCGACGCCAGCGTGACGCTGGTGCTGTCGGTATACGCTTCGGAAGCAGCTACCGCAACCACGCCGCCGGTACCAGAGACGGCAGAGGCGATATTCTCTTCAATGCCCCCCGCCGTAATGGAGAAGGCACCGCCACTGGCACTGACACCATCGGCCAGGCATGCGTTGATGGTGCTGTCGCTGGAGGCGGTGGCGCTGTTGCCGCCAACGGCAACGACTGCGCCGTTATGACCCGAAGCGGTGCTGTGCTGGGCGCTGGCGAGATCGGCAGTGATGGTTGCCGTACCGGATATGTCGAGGCTGCTTCCGGTCTCGGCAGTGGCGTAGACCTTGCCGTCGCCCTTGGCGATGCTCTCGGTGGCGAACACCCCGACAAAGCCGCCACTGGAGCCGGTGGCCGTTGCAGTCGCCGAAACATTGCCTGCAGGCAGCAGCTGACGGGCGGTCAGCACAAGCGTGACCGCCTCGATGGTGGCATCCTGACCGATGGTTGCATGGATCTCCGGTGAGGCCTCTGCCTCCGCCTTGGAGCCGCCTACTGCCACGGCGCCGGCGCTGACACCGGTAGTTGCTGCACTGGCATCCACGGTGGAACGGGCATCGACCGTCACCGCGTTCGCCCCGGTAACCGTGGTATCGGCGCCGATCTCCGCCGTCACGTCCGGCGTGATCTTCGCCGTGGAGCTATTGACCCCGACCGCCACCAGGCCGCCGCTCACCGCATCGGTCACGGCGCTCGCCTTTTCGAAGTCCGTTGCCTTGACCGTCAGGTCGTGCACCGATGTCAGGGTCGCCCCGTCGATATGGGCACTGGTGCTGCCGTCGTTGGTGGCCGTCGCCTTCATGACGCCGACGCCGACGCCGCCGGCGGCGACACCGCCACTGGTGGCGCTGGTCGTGTTGTTGGCCAGGGAGGCGACGGTCATGTCGCCGGTAACCGTCAGGCTGGCGCCTGAGGCGACCCTGGTGTTGAGGATCGCGGAGCCGGTTGCCGTTGCTTCGGCACCATTCACGGAGACGACCCCGCCGCCGGGGGCGCTGGCGTCGGCCGTGGCTCCCTTGGCGATGATGGTGCCGTCCTCATTGGTGTTGTGCCGCGACTGCAGCAAGACGCTCTGGGCAGAGATGACCGCGTTGCTGCCGAGATAGGTCTCCAGGTCAGGCGACAGGGTGGCCACGGACTTGGAAGTCCCGACGCCGACCAGACCGCCGGCGATGCCGTCACCCTGCGACGTCGACGAGCCTTCGGAAACGGAAGAGACCACCAGCGCACCCGTAAGTGTCAGATGCGCGGAATCCGCCACGTATGCCTTCAGGGTCGGCGTGACGGTGGAGGAGGCGTCGGCGCCGTTGACGCCGACCAGTGCCCCGCCACAGGCCAGGGCGGAGGCATCGGCGGTGATATCCGTCGCCGCAGCCACGGTGAGATCCTGGGCGCTGACGGAAGGGGTCGCGACATAGGCCCTGACGTCCGGATTGACGGTCACCGTGGACTGGGAGGAGCCGACGCCGACGCCGAGGGCAGCGGCCACGCCGATGGTCTCCGCCGATGCCGCGGCGGTGAGACCGGCCTCGACCAGGAGCTCGCCCGTCAGGTTGATATCTGCCGCACTGCCGGTAAAGGCCCTGACCGTCGGATCGATCCGGGTTTCGGCGTAGTTGACCGCCACCCCGGCACCGATACCGCCGGAGACCGCGATGGACATGGTATTGACTGAAATGTCGGCAATGGCCTGGACAGCGACATCGACGACGCTCAGCCCCGGCTCCTTGCCGATCTTGACGATGTCGGTCCCCTGGCTGTCACCGATGGAGGCCTGGGTTGTGCCGCCGACGTGGGCCATGGACTCGGCAGCGCCCGCAGCGGCCAAGCCGCCGGCATTGACGCCGATCGAGAGGGAATCGATGGCGACAAGGTTCTCCGCCCGCACCGCCAGGGTCTGCGCCTGCCGGACCTCGGAGCTGCCGGCGATCGATGCGGTGATGTCGCTGAAAGAGTCATTGCCGGCATAGGCGTTGCCGCCCGCACCGATGACCCCGCCGGAAACGTTGATGCTGATGGTGTCGACGGCTGAACTGTCGCCGGCATAGACGACCAGGGAATTCGTTGCCCTGAGGATCGATGCGCCGCCGACCGTCGTCGCTACCGTGTTGTCGAACAGGGTGTAGGAGTTGGCGCTGCTCCCACCCAGGCCGAGCGCACCGCCGACACCGGCGGCCAGCGAGAAGACCTTGCTGCCGGAAAGCGTCTCAACCGAGATGTTGGCAGCGGTAACCGTGGCATCGCTAAGGGTGGCGCTGATGTCGTTGGCGATGGTGTTGCTGGAGACCGCCGCGCAGCCGCCCACGCCTGCGGACACGGCAACGCTGACCGCCAGGGAGATGATGTTCGCCTCGCCCCAATCAGCCCCTTCACCGGATGCGGCATTGAGATAGCTGTCGGTCTTGTCGCGGTCACCCGAGCCGAGATCCTGCACCAGGAAGCCTGAGGGGCGATTGCTGGCCGCCTTGTCGCCTGCAGTCACCGTCACCGTCCCGTTCAGGGCCGTAACGGTGGCATCGCTGACATCCGCCGCAATGGTGCTCTTGATGGAGTTGACCGCCACTGCGCCGCTCAGCGAGCCGATGAACGAAGCCGACAGCCCGGCGGCCAGGGTGCCGATCACCGGCGAGGAGGTGGCGCTGACCAGGACATTGCCGGCGGAGATGACGGTGGCATTGTTGCGGATACCGGCCTCGACGGTATCGGCGATGTTGTTGACCGCTACTGCGGCACCGGCTGCGACAACGCCGCCGGCCATGCCGGCAACGGTCACGTTGCCGATGATCGGACGGTCGCTGGCGGTGATGGAGACCGAACCGGTGGCATCCAGGAAGCTGTCGTCGACATACGCCCGGACGCTGTTGCCGATGGTGTTGACCGAGACCGAGGCACCCAGCGCCGCTACGCTTGCGATCCCCACGTTGCCGGTCAGGGAACCGATCACCGACAGATCGGAGGCGTCGACGGTAATGGTGCCGCCGGCCGCCACGTCGGGCGCATTGGTGATGTAGGCGCTGGTCTCGTTGGAGGTGGTGTTGACCGAGACCGAGGCGCCGGCGCCGATGGCTCCGCTCGGGCTGCCGACCGTAATGCTGCCGATGACCACCGTCGTGTCGGCGTCGAGCCCGATGTTCCGGGTAGCATCGAGGTTGCTGCCGTCCACAGAGGCGGCGACCGCATTGTCGATGGTATTGACCGTCACCGCCCCGCCGACGGCAAACCCGCCGCTGGAGATGGAGAGCGCCAGCACGCCGATCACCGAGGTATCGCTGGCCGAGATCAGGATGTCCCGCCCCGCAACAGCCGAGGCGCTCTGACTGCCGTTGACCAGGCTGCCGCTCAGATACGCCCTGGTCGTATTGGCGATGGTATTGACGCCCACCGCGCCGTCGATGGCGACCGCGCCGCTGGAGCAGCTGGCGGCGATGTTGCCGATGACGGCGGTGCTGGTTGCCCTGAACCTGATGTCGCGGTCTGCCTGGAGAGAGCTGTCGCTGGCATAGGCGGCCACCTGGTTGGCGATGGTATTGACCGAAATCGCGGCCCCCAGCGAGACCCCGCCGATCTGGAGGGAGCCGGCAACAACACCGATCACCGAGGTGTCGCTGGCGCCGACAACGATGTCGTTGCCGGCACTGAGCACCGAGCCGCCGATGACGCGGCTGACGGTCTCGTCGGCCAGGGTGTTGACCGCCACGGTGCCGCCGGCGGCGAAGATCCCCAGGGTGCCACTGACGGCGAGGGTGCCGATGATGGCATCGCTGTCGCTGGACATGACGATGTCGCGGCCAGCGGTCAGGGTCGCGGTCTCGACGCTGGTCCTGACCGTGTTGGCAATGGTATTGACCGCCACGGCACCGCCGACGGTAGCACCGGTGATGGAGAACTGGAGCGCACCGGCGATGGCGCCGATGACACTGGTGTCGGATGCCGAGAGACTGATATCCCTGCCGGCATCGACCTCTGCCGGGGTCGTCGTGGTACCGCTGACCGCTGCCTCGGTGATGTTGGCGATGGTGTTGACCACCACCGAGCCGCCGGCGGCGAAGAACTCGGCCCCGGCGCCGCCTACCGCCACGGTGCCGATCACCGACGTGTTGTCGGCAGCAAGCTTCAGATCACGCCCGGCAGAGAGGGTGCTGTTCGCGGCCTTGGCCCGAACGGTATCGGCAACGGTGTTGACCGCCACCGCCGCCGAGATGGCCGCGCCCTGGGCGCCGTTGACCGAACCGGCCAGGTTGCCGATCACCGAGGTATTGCTGGCGCCCAGATCGAGATCCTGCAGCGCCGTTACGGTAGAACCGCTGATCAGCGCCTCGGAGATGGCCACCAGGGTATTGACGCTCAGCGAGATGCTGGCGGCGAACCCCTGGGCGCCGCCACCGGATACCGAGAGGTTGCCGATCACCGAGGTGTTCGAGGCATCGAGGGCGACGTCGCGTCCGGCATAGAGGACGCTGCCGGTCTCTACCCGTGACGAAGAACGGCTGACGATGGTGTCGACCGATATGGCGCCGCCGACGGCGACCCATTGGGCACCATTGACCGAACCGGCTGCCCCGGCCACCACCGAGGCATCGCCGGTGGTCAGCAGGATATCCTTGGCAGCGTTGTAATGCGAATCGGCAGCAACCGCCTCGATGGTATCGCTGATCGTATTGACCATCACCGAGACGCTCCCGGCACCGCTGCCGGCAAAGGCGCCGGCAACGGCGATGCCGCCAATCACCGAGGTGTTGTGCGCCGCAAGGTCGATGGTACCGAGGGCGGAATCGAGGACGATGGTTTCGGTCACCGTCGCCAGGGTCAACTGGACCGCTGACTCGGTGCTGCCGTAGGCCTGGTTGGAGGTCTCGGCAAGCTGGATGGTGTAGTCGTCGACCCGGATGACGTAATAGGTGGCATTGTCGCGCAGGCCGCTGAGCTGGCTGGTGCCGTTGCCGTGGTAGACCACCAGGTCGTCGGTCTGCAGGTTATGCGCCGTGGTAAAGGTGATACTGTCGTTCTGGTCGTCGACAGTAGCGGTGGGATCGAAATCGAGCAGCACGGTCGTCGACAGGGCCTGTCCGTCGCGGCTCTTGATCTCCAGCGCCGGCGTATGGTCGGCAACGGCGATGTCGATCGCTTTGCCGCTGGCCGCGTCCTCGGCCGAAGCGGCCAGGCCGATGGTATCCGCATCGACCAGGATGGTGTAGTAGGTCCGGCCGTTTTCCAGACCTTCGATGCCGTTGGCGCTGTTGTAGTAGACGAACGCCTCGCCCTGGGCCAGGCCATGGGCGGATGCGAAGGTGATTTGGTCGGTCGCAGCATCGACCGAGAAGCTGCTGAACTCCACCGACGTGACCCGCAGTCGCAGCAGGTGCTGTGCCGTCGCCGCAGTGGCCAGAGGCGTCAGGGTCAGAGCGGAGCCGCTCTGGGCAAGGAGCGCGGTCGACGCCAGCTTGATGGTCGTTGCGTCCACCCGGATGACGTAGTAGACCGTGCCGTCGACCAGGCCGATGTCGTCACTGCCGTCATGGCTATAGATCACCTCGTCGCCGGTGACGAATGAATGCGGAGAGCTGAAGACGATGCTGTCGCCGGCAATCGTCTGCGGATCGAGACTGCGCATGCCGGCTTCGAGCAGGCTGCCGTCACTGGAGGAACGGACGACATCGACGATGGTGTTCACGGCTATGGCCGCGCCGATCGAGGCCGTCCCCGCCCCCTGGACCGACCCGGCCAGGGTGGCGATGACCGCGGTGTTGTCCGCATGCAGGTTGATATTGCCCAGCGCGGTGAGCGTGGAGTCGTTCGCATGGGACTCGGTGGTGCTGACGATCTGGTTGACGGCAACGGAACCGCCGGCGGCGACGGACTGGGCAAACTGGCCGCCTACTGCCAGGCTGCCGACGACACCGACGGTGTCGCTTTCGAGCGTGATCGAACCGCGAGCCGCCAGGCTGCTCCCTTCGACGGCAGCAGTGACCGGGTTGGCGATGGTATTGACGGTCACTGCCGCACCGACCGCTGCCGTCTGTGCGATCTGCAGCACGCCGGCCATGGTCGCGATGGCCGAGACATCACGCGCCGTAATGGCGATATCTCCGCCGGCAGTGAGGGACGACGCAGTGGTGCCGCTGTTCCTCACCGCTGCCGTGGTCGTGCTGGTCAGGGTGTTGACCGCCACCGAGCCGCCGAGGGAGAAGCCCGCGGAGCCCTGGATGCCGGCTGCCATACTGGCGATGACGCCTATGTTCCGCGCATCGACGCCGATGTCTCCCCCGGCGTTGAGCGTGCTCCCCTCGATCCGGGCGGTGAGGTCCTTGACCATGGTATTGACGGCGACCGCGGCCCCGGCGGCAAGGCTCTTCGCCCCCTGGAACGCCCCGGCGAATGCGCCGGTCACCGAAACATCCAGGGCCGACAGGGTGATATCGTTGGTCGCGGTCAGGGTCGATCCGGTCAGGTAGCTGTCGGTGGTGCCGACCATGGTGTTCACCACCACCGCACCGCCTGCCGCGTAATTCCCGGCCCCCTGGCCGGCCGCGGCCAGACCCGCGGTGATCGCCGTGTTGCGGGCTGCGAGATCGATATCGTGCGCGGTCAGGACGGTGCTGTTCGCCATCCCGGCAGAGACGGTCCTGATCGAGGAATTCACCGCCACGGCCAGACCGAAGGCCCCCTTGCCGGCCCCCTGGACCGCCCCGGCACCGGCCACGGCCACCGACACGTCGAGGCTGTCGAGCCCGATATCATGGCCGGCCGAGACGGTGGAATCCGTGATGACCGCGGCTGTGGTGCCGACCAGGGTGTTGACCGTCACCGAACCGCCGATGGCGTAATCTTTCGCCCCCTGCCCCGCCACGGCCAGGTTGAGGACCGCGGCGACATTGGTGCTGTCGAGGGTGATGTCATGCCCCGCATAGAGGCTGCTGCCGTCAACCGTCGTGGTGACGCTGTTCACAGCGGTGTAGACCGACACCGCCACGCCGGCGGCGACCTTGCCGGCCCCTTGGAACGAGCCGGCACCGTTCAGTGCGCCCGAGGCGTCGAGGGCGGAGAGCGCTATGTCGTTGTCCACATAGACGGTGGAATCCAGGATCTCGGCAGCCGTGGAGGTAACGACCGTACCGACGGCGAATGATCCGCCGACAGCCCACTCCTTGGCCCCCTGCCCGGCAATGGCGATGGTCGCCAGCGCACCCCAGCGATGGGCCGATACGGAAAGGGCTCCGCCACGATCGGCGGCGCTGTTGACCGCACTCTTCTCCACCCTGGCCCTGGTCGAGCCGACCACGGTATTGACGGCAATGGCGGCACCGATGGCAGCCTTCTCCGCCCCTTCGCCGGTACCGGCAAGGTTGAGCACCACCGATCCGTCCTCGGCCGCAACGCTTGTGGTGGCGTCGGCAGAGACCACGGCACCCAGGATAGAGGCGTCGGTATCGTAGACCAGCGTGTTGACGGCCACCGAGCCGCCGAGGGCATACTTCTCGGCACCTGCCCCACCGGCAGCGACGGTGCCGAGATAGGCGTTGTTCGCTGCGGTGACGGAAAGATTCCTGCCACTGGAGACGGTCAGGTTGTCTGAACCGGTCCGGTCTCCCCAGATAGCGCTTTCGACCGTGCTGACAACGGTGTTGACGGCGATGGAGGCACCGACGCCGGTGGCACCCTTGCTCGACTTCCCGCCCTTGACGCCGATGCCGAAGGTCCCGGCCAGGGAAGCGGCTATGGAGGTATCGGTCGCGGTGACGCTGATGTCGCCGCCGGCACTGACCGCATAGGTGTCCAGATGATCTGTCGCGCCGATGTAGCTGACGGTATCGCTGACGATGGTCGTGGTGGCCACGGACACGGAGGCGGCGATGCCACCGGAGGATTTGGCGCCCGACAGGGCCACTGAACCGACAATCGACGTATTACGGGCGGAGACGGCGATGTTGCCGCTGCTGGTAATGGAGGAATCCTCCAGGTACCCCTTGGTGCTCTTGACGAGGACGGTGGTTGCGATGGCCGGGCCGACGCCGGTGGTGCCCGATGTTACCGATACGCTGCCAGCCACGGTGCCGCAGATGGAGGTGTCGGTGGCGCTCAGGGTGAGGTCCGCCACGCCAGTGACCGTGCTGTCGCTGATGCAGGCCAGGGTGCTCTCGACACCCACCGAGGTCGCGCTGGAGATGCCGACCGCACCCCCCTTGTCCTTGGTCGAGACCGCGCCGGTGGCGGCCAGTGCGCCGTGGATGCCCGTACTGGTCGCGTTCAGGGTCAGGTCGCCACTCATTGCCAGGGTCGAGTCGACGATGCTCGCTTCCGTGGTGTCGACAACGATGTCGGCGGCAAGGGAGATGCCGATGCCCGCGGTCCCCTCTTCCGCCTTGGAGGATATGGCGACGGAGCCGGCAGCAGCGACGTTGACCGTGCCGTTCACCGCGCTCAGCTCGATATCGGTCGCATCGAGGACCGTTGCGTTGGCGATCCGGGCCCTGGCCGTCTCGATGGCGATGTTGGCCGAGACGTTGCCGGAGAAATTGACGCCCCATTTGGAGAGCTTTTCTTCGGTCTTCTTCTCTTCGTTATCCTCTTTCTTCCAGACCTTCTGCAGCGCCTTCTGGTAGTCGGCCCAGCCACCCTTGTGCAGCAGCTGGTTCAGGCTCTCCACGGCGACAACGGGGGTCTTGATGACCTTGCCGATGGTACTGACGATCGTAATGGGTGTCTTCAGCTTTTCCTGCAGATTCTTGCTGAAATCGCCGGCGCTCTTGGAGACCGAGTCGGGTACCGGCTGGGAGGCGGAGACCACGGCGGAGAATGCCCCGGAGAAACCGTTGTTGTCAGCCTTGACCGCAATGGCGCCGTCCGAGGAGACCGATCCGGTTCCGGCAACGGTTTCGTCGGGGTTGCCGATCATGGCCTCGGTGTCGCGATAGAGCACGTTGACCGCCGCAGCAAGCCCCACCCCCGCGGCCTTGCCGAAGGCGGCGCTGCCAGCTGCATTGACCAGCACCGTGTTGTCGTGTGCCTGCACCAGGAGCGAGGCGTCGCTCCCCTCCAGGGCAGTTGCCCCGGTGATGATCGTTGCATCGCCGTCGATATGGGCGGTGGTCTGGTTGATGACCGTATCGATGGAGATGCCGGCGCTCATCGTGGAGGTTTTCGATTTGGAACTGACCGGGACCAGCGCCACGTTGATGACCTTGGTGTCCGCGACCACCGACAGGGTCTCGGCAGTGACCTTTGCATCGCCGCGGATCTCCGCCGAGACGTCGTTGTAGTTGACGTCCACCAGCAGGCTGAGGCCGCCGCCGCTGTTGGATTTTACCCCGAAGGGGGAGACGAAATCGCCGATGGCGCCGCCCGGGATGATCCCGGAGAGATTGACCGTCGTCATGTCGCTGCTGGCACTGACCAGGACGTCCTGTTCGCTGGAGCGGGGCGTATTCTGGTTGACCTGTGCGCCCGTATCGATATAGGCATGGCTCTCGTTGAGCAGGATCAGCACGTTGACCGCACCCTGGGCCGAGAAACCGTCCGACTCGCCGTAGCTTCGCGCCCAGGTCGAGGTGAAGTTGCCGTGCAGGCCGACCAGCCAGTCCGATGACCAGTCCTGGAGGCTGGACTGGATCGAGGTCCCCATGTTGAAGGTCTTCAGGGCATTGAACAGAGAGCCGGCATTGCTGGAGAACTTGGCTATCCCGTCGCTCAGGTCGTTGTAGATACTGGTGTAGCCCGACTCCCAGGGGATCGAGGTGCTCGATGTGATGGAGATCGAGCCGGGTGCATCGACAACGGCATTCTGGCCGATGAAGGCATCGGCCTTGTTGAGCATGAAGCCGAAGGCAATGGCGCCGCCCAGGGCCGTCTGCTTTTCAGTGGCGCTGTCCTTTGCCTTGTTCACCCCGGAGATGTCGCTTTCGGAGTTGATCTTCGGGGCATCGGAGGTTGTCGCCGAGACGAGGATGTCGCCATGGGCGGAGGTCACCGAGGCGTTGTCGCCGATCCGTGCCACCGTCGTGTTGGTAGTGACGGAGACCGCGGCAGCGCCGGAGAGCGCCAGGTCGTTGAGCACGCTGGAGGATTTCGACGGCTTGTCCGACGGAGCCTTGGAGGTGCTGGTGCTGCTCTTCTGCACCAGGGTGGTGTCCTTGCCGGACATGAACGAGGAATAGTTCTTGAAACCGCTGGCCAGGTTCTCGTTCTTCGCACCCGGCACATGGTAGCGCGGCTGGTTCCTCTTGATCAGCTTGACGTTGACGCCGTTACCGGACATGAAGGCATCGTAGTTCGAATAGTAGTCGCGCGGATTGTAGGCCTTGGTCGGGGTGGTGCTGCCGGTGCCGGTTTCCTCGTCCTCCGGCTCTTCCGGCTCGAAGGAAACGGCTGCCTCGGCGGTGTTCTCGTCGCTGGAGAGCGACGACGTAACCGAGACATCCTGGCCGGCAGTCACCGTACCGTCGATGGCCGCGGTAGCGGTGCCGGTAAAGACCGAAACCGCCACGCCCAGGGCGAACCGCCCCTCTGCCTCTGCACCGACGGACTGGCTCTTGGTGATGTCGGCGCTGACGGAGAGTGAGCCGCCGATATCCAGGGTCGAACCGGAGGCTATGACCGCACTCGCCTCTGCCACGCCGACCCCGACACTGACCGTGAACTTCGGCAGCAGATCGAGCTTCTCCTTCAGGTTTTCGATGAAGTCGATCTTCAGACCCGACACGAACCAGTCACCGAGCTTGAAGGGCAGCCAGCGCGCATCCGATTCTGCCGTGGCATCGATGGTGCTTTCGGCCGTGGCGCTGACCGTCATGTCGCCGCTGGTGACGATATCCACGCCCGAACCGACGTTCACCCGCGCCGTGGGAACCGAGACGGCGACGGCGATATTGACGATCGGCAGGCCCTGGATCTTCACCGTGGCGTTGGTCAGGGCCGTTGCGGACAGGGTGAGGCTGTCGGCCTCGATCAGGGTGTTGCTGCCGGTGATATCCACCGTTGCCGTGGCGACGGACAGGGCGACCGGGGAGATATCGAAGGTCGGGATGATATTGGTCGAGAACAGGGAGTCGATGCCGCTGATAATCTCGACGATCTGCCCCTGGAGGTCTTTCTGCTTGGTCAGCGTATGCCCTTCGCCCGCGGCTGACGACGGATCCAGATCGATGCATTTCGGATCGGTCGCCAGCGCATCGGCGCTGCTGGCGGCCAGCCGGATGGTCTCCGCATCGACGACGATCACATAGTAGACCGAATTGCCGGAAAGCCCGCCGATGGCGGTCCCGTCCTCGCCGACGGCGTAGATGACGGCATCGCCGGTCGAAAGGCCGTGCGGCTTGGTGAAGGTTATGCAATTGCTCGCGCTGTCCACCGCTGCCGGGGCAAAGGTCAGCCCCTTGTCCTCGAAGAGGCTCGCATCGCCCGCCTCGGCCGTGATGCTGACGGCGCCCCCCTTGATGACGGCATCCGTAACGGTCACGGAAGAGGACTCGAAGTCGAAGGGGAGATAGAGGGCGCTGAGGAACGTCTTGAACAGTTCGGGCATCGGCCCCAGGAGTTCGCCGATGATCCCCCCCTCGGGGGTGTCCGTTCCGAAGAGGACGACGCTGCCCGCCTGGTAGCTGCTGCCGGCTTCCGTCTGCGCCAGCAGGCTGGCTCCGGCCTTGATGACGACATTCTGACCCTGCAGGGTGATGTTGCCGGAATCGCCGATGGATGTGCCGTTCAGGTAATCGGCACCGCTGATGTTCCGCGATGAGATGAGAACCCCTTCGTTCACCGTGAGGGTGCCGTTGGAGATGATGCAGATATCCCCTTTGACCAGCAGGTCGTAATTCAGGGTGATAGCGTCGGGATCGTAGATGCTGAGCGAGCCGATGGCGCCGGAATAATCGTACTGGTCGTCGCCGTAGCCGCCGGCATAGATGTCGTTGCCGCCGCCTCCGCTCATGGTGTCGTTGCCGCCGCCGCCGTAGAGGATATTGTTGCCGGCATCGCCGGTCAGGCTGTCAGCGAATTCCGAACCGAGCAGGTTCTCGATCCCGCTCAGACTGTCGCTGTTGCCGAAGCCGTCGGTCGCCGTCCCGGTTGCCAGCGAGGCGTTCACCCCGCCCGTGTCATGGGCATAGGAAGCGGTGTCGCTGCCGCTGCCGCCGATCAGGGTATCGTTACCCGCGCCACCCTCCAGCAGGTCGTCCCCGCCCATCCCCTGCAGGATGTCGTTACCGGCCCCGCCAAAAAGGTAGTTGTCGGCATCGTCGCCGGTCAGGGTGTCGTTGTAGGCAGAACCTGCCAGGTTCTCGATCCCGTCCAGGGTGTCGCTGCCGGCGCCGCCGGTGTTCTGGGCACCAGTCGCCCCCAGGTTGACGGTTACACCTGCCGCCGCATGGGCATAGGACACGGTATCGCTGCCGGCCTCGCCGTACAGCAGGTCGTCGCCAGCGCCACCTTCGAGGATGTCGTCGCCCGAACCGCCGCGGATCGTGTCGCTGCCAGCGCCGCCTGAGAGGATATTGTCGGCGGCATCGCCGGTCAGGGTGTCGTTGTAGGCCGAACCGGCAAGGTTCTCGATCCCGCTCAGGCTGTCGCTGCCGCCGTACCCGTCGGTCGCCGTGCCGGTCGCCAGCGAGGCGTTGACCCCTGCCGTGTCGTTGGCATAGGAGGCGGTATCGCTGCCGAGCCCGCCGATCAGCGTATCGTTGCCGCCGAGACCGAGCAGGGTGTCGTCGCCGGCGCCGCCGTTCAGGATGTTGTCCAGGCTGTCGCCGGTGAGGATGTCGGCAAAGGCAGAGCCGTAGAGGTTCTCGATGCCGCTGGCGCTGTCGGTGCCGCCGTCGCCGTCCTTGCCGCTGGCAGTACCGCTGGTGGTCGCCTCAACCCCAGTAGCGGCGAGGAGATAGGAGGCGGTATCGATACCGCTGCCGCCGGCGAGGGTGTCGTTGCCCGCACCCCCTTCCAGCCAGTCGTTGCCGCTGTCGCCAGAAAGCTGGTCGTTGCCCCTGCCGCCGAAGAGACGGTCAGCCCCCTCGCCGCCGGCAAGGATATCGTCGCCGGCACCGCCGTAGAGGGAGTTGTCGGCAGCGTCACCGGCGAGGGTGTCATTGAATTCGGACCCGTACAGGTTTTCGATGCCGCTCAGGGTGTCGCTGCCGGCGTTGACGGTATTCTGGGCGCCGGATAGGCCCAGCGATACCGTCACCCCGGCCGTTGCGGTGACATAGGCTGCCGTGTCCCGGCCACCGCCGCCGGAGAGCTGGTCATCGCCGAGGCCGCCTTCCAGTATGTCGTCGCCGAGACCGCCGAACAGCTGGTCGTTGCCGGCGCCGCCATCGAGGCGGTTGGCAGTGTCGTCGCCGGTCAGGATGTCGTTGAAGGCCGAACCGCTCAGGTTTTCGATCCCGTCAAGGGTGTCGCTGCCGGCGCTGCCGGTGTCCTGGGCGACCGGGTTGCCGTTGGCGTCCACCATGCCGAGGGTAACCGTAACGGCAGCCGTGGCATCGGCATAGGAGGCGGTGTCGCTGCCGGCACCGCCGATCAGGGTGTCGTTGCCGAGGCCACCGGCAAGGATGTCGTCACCGGCCAGGCCGTAGATCGTGTTGTCAGAGGCGTTGCCGGACAGGGTGTCGTTATAGACCGACCCCACCAGGGTTTCGAAATTGGCCAGGGTGTCGCTGCCGGCCCGCACCGTGTTCTGGGAAGTGGTCAGCGCCAGGTTGACCGTGACCCCGGTGTAGGGGTTGGCGTCATCGGCCGTCACCTCGACCTCGGCATAGGAGACGGTATCGGTCCCGCCGGCACCGTCCAGGATGTCGTCGCCCAGGCCGCCGACGATCAGGTTGTCGCCGCTGTCGCCGGTGAGGGTGTCGTTATACGCGGAACCGACCAGGTCTTCGAAGCCGCTGACGGTGTCGCTGCCCGCGCCACCCGTATCCTGCGCCAGAGCCAGACCGCTGCTATCCGCCTTGTTCAGCACCACCGTCACGCCGGCACTTGCCGCAGCATAGGAAAGGGTGTCGCGACCGCTGCCGCCGATCAGGAGATCGTTGCCGGCGCCGCCGGCGATGACGTCGTCGCCCGCCCCGCCATCGATGGTGTTGTCCGCGTCATTGCCGCTCAGGGTGTCGGCGTAGTCGGAGCCGGTGATGTTCTCGAAGCCGGACAGCCAGTCACTGCCGGCACCGAGCGTGTCCTGCTGGTCCGTTGTCCCGAGATCCACGGTAACACCGGCCTCGGCATCGGCATAGGATACCGTGTCGGTACCGGTGCCGCCCCGGAGCGTGTCGTCGCCATCGCCCCCCTGGATGATGTCGTTGCCGGCCATGCCGTCGATCACATCGGCACCGGCGCGGCCGTCCAGCCGGTTGTCCGCACCGTCTCCGATCAGGATGTCGTCATACTCGGAGCCTTCGATGTTTTCGATGGCAACCAGTGTGTCGCTGTCGCCGTAACCGTCGGTGGCGCTTACCCCCAGTTCGATATCGACCCCGTCGGCGTCGCCGCTGTAGGAAGCGGTATCTGAGCCTACGCCGCCGTTGAGGATGTCCGCGCCGCTGCCGCCGAACAGGCAGTCGTCGCCGTCATTGCCGAGCAGGGTGTCGTCTCCTGTCCCGCCCACCAGGATGTTAGCCCCGCTGTCCCCTGAAAGGGTATCGTTATAGATGGAGCCGATCAGGTTCTCGATGCCGGTCAGGGTGTCGCTGCCTGCCCGCACCGTGTCCTGCGCCGTGGTCAGCGACAGGTTGACGCTGACTCCGAGGGTGGGGTTCGCGTCATCCTCGGCGACCTCGACATCGGCGTAGCTGGCACCGTCGTTGCCGTCGCCGCCGATCATCACGTCGTTCCCGGCGCCCCCTTCGAGGAGATCGTTGCCGGCTTCGCCGTAGAGCGTATCGTTGCCCAGCCCGCCGGCGAGCAGGTCGTCACCGTCGCCGCCGTAGATCGTGTCGTCGCCGGCATCGCCGTCGATCCAGTTGACGTTTGCGTCGCCGATCAGGATGTCATTGCCGGCGGACCCGACCAGGTTCTCGATCTCCGTCAGGCTGTCGCTGTCGCCGTAGCCGTCGGTGGCCGAAACGCCGAGAGCAACAAAGACGGCACCCGGATCGTATTCGTAGGTGACGGTGTCACTGCCGTCGCCACCGGCGAGGGTATCGTTGCCGCGCCCTCCCATCAGGACGTCATCGCCGGCGCCGCCGGAGATGACGTTGTCCTGCCGGTTGCCGAAGAGGAAATCGTCGTAGGCAGACCCCTGGAGGTTCTCGATGTCGGTCAGGGTGTCGCTGTCGCCGAAGCCGTCGACCGCGGTGGCGTTCAGGAAGACCTCGACGCCGGCGGTGTCGTTGGCGTAGGAGGCCCAGTCGCTGCCGTCGCCACCGGAGAGCACGTCGTTGCCGGCCCCCCCTTCCAGGATGTCGTCGCCGGCACCGCCGGAGAGCTGGTCGTCGCCGGCGCCACCGATCAGGGTGTTGGCACTGCTGTCGCCGGTCAGGATATCGTCGTATCCGGAACCGGTCAGGTTCTCGATGCCGGAAAGGGTGTCGAGGGCACCGGAACCGTCTATGGCGCTCCCGCCAAGGGTCACGACCACTCCCGCCGCATCGGAGGCGTACGACACGGTGTCGCTGCCGAGGCCGCCGATCAGGATGTCGGCACCGGCTCCCCCTTCGAGGGTATCGTTGCCAGCCCCGCCGGTGAGCTGGTCGTTGCCGGCACCGCCGAAGAGATAGTTGTCAGCGTCGTCGCCGGTCAGGATGTCGGCAAATGCCGAACCGGTCAGATTCTCGATGCCGGTAAGCGTATCGCTGGTGCCGTAGCCGTCGGTTGCAGATCCACCCAGGGTTACGTTGACCCCGGCCGTGTCAAAGGCGTAGGAGACGGTATCGGTGCCGAGCCCGCCATCCAGGATGTCGTTGCCCGCCCCGCCGATCAGGGTATCGTCCCCTTCCCCGCCGGAGATTGTGTCATTGCCCGCCCCGCCCATGAGGAGGTTATCGTCGCCGGAACCGGTCAGGATGTCGTCGTAGGCAGAACCGATCACCTCTTCGACATCGGCCAGGGTGTCGCTGCCGCCCCAGCCGTCCGTGGCGCTGGAGGTGGAGAGATCGACCGCTACCCCGGCCGCATCGTCCGCATAGGAGATCCGGTCCGTGCCGTCACCGCCGGAGAGCGTGTCCGCCCCCTGCCCACCCTGCAGCAGGTCATCGCCGGCACCGCCAAGGAGCGAGTCGTCGCCGCTGCCACCGATCAGCGTGTCGGCACCATCGCCACCGGAGAGGATGTTGTCGGCATCGTTGCCGATGAGGGTATCGTCGAAATCGGAGCCGAACAGGTTGGCGATCCCTGTCAGCGAGTCCACACCGGCTCCCACGGTATCCTGTGGTGAGGTCAGGCGCAGATCCACCGTCACCCCGGCCTCGGCATCCAGGTAGGAAGCGCTGTTGAAACCGCTGCCGCCGTTGAGCAGATCGTCACCGAGGCCGCCGCTGAGCAGGTCGTCCCCCTCGTCGCCGGAGAGGCTGTCGTTCCCGGCACCGCCGTAGAGCAGGTCGCTGCCGATGCCGCCGGAGAGGGTGTCATTCCCGGCACCGCCCAGGAGGGTATCGTCGCCGCCGGCGCCGGATATCGTGTCGTTGCCGGCACCACCGGCAAGCACGTTGTCGTACTGGTCGCCGGTCAGGTGGTCATCGAAGTCAGTACCGATGATGTTGGCGATCTCCGACAGGGTGTCCGTGCCCGCGCCAACCGTATCCTGGGCAACCTTCAGGGTGAGATCGACCGTGACGCCAGCAGCGATGTCGGCGTAGGAGACCGTGTTGCTCCCCGCACCCCCAGAGATGGTATCGTTGCCGAGACCACCGGCCAGGATGTCGTTCCCCTTGTTGCCGTACAGTATGTCGTTGCCCGCACCGCCGGAGATGACGTTGTCCTGATCGTCCCCTTTCAGCGTATCGGCGTAGTCGCTTCCGATGAGGTTCTCGACGCCGGTGAGGGTGTCGAGGCCGCTCCCGACGGTATCCTGTTCCGTGGTCAGGCCGAGATTAACCGTCACCCCGACGGTGGCGTCGTCGTACAGCGCGGTATCGGACCCTTCCTCGCCGGAAAGGATGTCGTTGCCCAGGCCGCCGGTCAGGATGTCGTTGCCGGTACCGCCCAGCAGGGCATCGTTGCCCGCGCCGCCCAAGAGGATATCGTCACCGGCACCGCCATCGAGAGAATCCGCCCCCTCGCCCCCTTCCAGCCGATCGTTGCCATCGCCGCCGGCAAGGGTGTCGTTTCCTGCGCCGCCGATCAGGATGTTATCGGTGTCGTCACCGGTAATGGTGTCGTTGTACGCCGTCCCGATCACCGTGGTGATATGCAGGACCCCGGCCGTTCCGGTCGCCTTGCCAGTGGAGTCCTCGTCGGTCGTCGCCAGGTTGACCGCGACGCCGCTGGCATACGCCGAGTAGTCGAGGGTATTCTGACTCCCGGCACCGCCGTCGATGATGCCGGCGAACGACGCGCCGCTCTCGAAGACGAACCGGTTCTCGCCGCTGCCGCCCAGGAGCTTCTCCACGTTGGCGACCCGGCTGACGAGCATGGTCCCGCCCGCTGCCGCGACCGAAACGGTGCCATCAGCATGGAGGGTGAAGGTGAGGTTCCCCGCTACAGCCGAAAAATCGAGGATATCCCGGACCTCTGAATTTTCATCCTCGGCTGCATTGCTGGAGCTGCTGCCGGCCGCTTCGACGATCTGCACGCCGTTCCAGCCGCTGACGAAACGGTAGGTATCGGAGCCGTTCTTCCCTTCCAGGAGGTCTGCACCACCGCCACCATCGAGGATGTTGTCGCTGGTATCGCCAACGAGATGGTCCCTGAGGGTCGATCCGACCAGGTTCTCCACCTCTGCCAGGATATCGGTGGCATCCGAGCCGTCGGTGGCATAGCCGGTCGTCAGGTCGGCAACCACCGAGTAGTCGCCCTGGGAGACATCGCCGAGATCGTGGGCATAGGTGACGGTATCGCTGCCGTCGCCGCCGGTGAGCCGGTCGGCACCGGCGCCCCCTTCCAGCAGGTCGTCGCCGTCGCCGCCGGAGAGGATGTTGTCCTGCTGGTCGCCGCGCAGCTGGTCGTCGTATGCGGAGCCTATCAGCTCCTCGATGCCGACCAGGGTGTCGCTGCCTGCCGCCAGCGTATCCTGGGCGCCGCTCAGGCTGAGATCGACGCTGACACCGGACGCTGCATCCGCATAGGAGGCAGCATCATGCTCCAGTAGCAGCCCGGACAGGTATTCGCCGCCATCGAGCAGGTCGTCACCGGCGCCGCCGATCAGGATATCTGAGCCTTCCCTGCCATAGAGCCGGTCATTGCCCGCACCGCCGGCAAGGGTGTTGCCGAGCAGGTTGCCGGTCAGGACGTCGTCGTAGCCGGAGCCGATCAGGTTCCGGATGCCGACCAGGGTATCGCTACCGGCACCGCCGGTCTGCTGCGAGCCGATGACGCTCAGGTCAACCGTGACTCCGCTCTGGGCACCGGCATAGGTGGCGGTGTCCTGGTCGCCCGCCAGCGCCTGGTCGAGGGTGCCGTTGGTGATCGCCTCCTGGATGGCGTCGCCGAACAGGGAAACCAGCGTGGTCGGGTCGAGAAGTTCCATCTGGGCGACGTCAAAACCGCCGGAGAGCAGGTCGTTGCCCGCCCCCCCTTCCAGGATATCCTCGCCGTCGCGGCCGTAGAGATTGTCATTGCCGGCGCCGCCTATCAGCAGGTTGTCGGCGCTGTTCCCCCAGATCTCGTCGTCGCCAGATCCGCCGATGACGTTCTGGATGTTGCTGAAGCCGCCGATGAGGGTCTGGCCGTCGGCAGTCTCGGCATGGGCAAAGAGATTGGTATCGGTGGTCGGGATGGTTATCCCGAGATCGACGGAGACGCCGCTGGTGTAGACCGAAAAATCGAGGGTATTGGTGCCGCTGCCGCTCTCAAGGCCAAGCGCCGACAGCAGTGCATTGTCGATGCCGATGGTTCCGTTGAACACGGCGCCGTTCTCGAAGACAAAGGTGTCGTCCCCCTGGCCGTCGAGTATCCGCTCGATGCCGCCGACCCTCCTGAGGATGTTGTCGCCGTCGGTGACCGACACCGTGCCGTCGCTATGGATGGTAAAGGTGAGATTGGCGGTGACGGCGGAGAAATCGAGGGTATCGGACGTGCCGCCGGTTTCGCCGAAGATGGCGTCATCCCCCCAGTTATCGGAGAAGACGTAGGTGTCAGAGCCGGCGCCGCCGGAAAGCAGGTCATCCCCTTCCCCACCGGCCAGGATATTATCGCCGTCAGTACCGATCAGCAGGTCATCGAAGGCGGAACCGGTCAGGTTGTTGATGGCGGAAAAATCGATCCGGCTGCTGCCGGTCTGTGTCGAGGAGCCGGAAAGATCGAAGCTGACCGCCCGGTTGGACGCGGCAAAGGAAAGGGTGCCGCCGTCCACCGTGCCGGAGAAGTCGATATCGCCGCTGCCGGCGATTACCGCCTGGATGTCGGAGATGCCGCCCGTTGCCGTGGCGCTCCCCTGGGCGAGATCGACCGTTACATCGCCGCTATAGAGTGAATAATCGAGGATATCTGTGCCGGCACCACCGTCCAGCGTACCGTCGAACGGAGTGCCATCCGCGACGATGAAGCGGTCGTCGCCGCTACCGCCGATCAGCCTGCCGACCTGCGGCACGCTGCTCAGAGTGTTGATGTCATTGGGGGCCGAGAGGGCGTCATCCGGCAGATACTCGACCGCTGCGAGCGGGTTTTCACCATCGGTGACGGAAACGGTCCCGTCGGCTTCGAGGGTGAAATAGAGATCCGTGGTAACAGCCGAGAAGTCAAGGGTGACTGTGGTGTTGTCCCCGGCCCCGACAATGGCGTCGTCCCCCCAGTTCTCTTCGAAGAGGAAGCGGTCCGAACCGCCGTTACCGGCCAGGGTGTCGTCCCCCTGACCGCCGCTGATCAGGTTGACGCCGGCATCACCGCTCAAGCGGTCGTCGAAGGCAGAGCCGACAAGGTTTTCGATTCCGGAGACGGTATCGTGGTTACCGGCCCCGTCGGTCGCCGTGCCGGCGGCCAGATCGACCGTCACGCCGGCGTCGGCATCGGCATAGGTGAGGGTATCGGTGCCGGCACCGCCGATCAGCACGTCGTCGCCGGCGCCGCCAATCAGGGTATCGTCACCGGCGCCGCCATCGATCCGGTTGGCGCCGCCGTCACCGGTCAGGATATCGTCAAAGGCGCTGCCTGTGATGTCTTCGATCCCGGCAAAGGTATCGGAGGTGCCGAAGCCGTCCTCCCCCTGGCCGTCGGCGAGACTGATTGCCACGGCCTCTGTCGAGGTCGCGTAGGAGACCGCATCCTGACCGGCGCCGCCATCCAGGTGGTCGTTGCCGGCGCCCCCTTCGAGGAAATCATCCCCTTCGCCGCCGATCAGGGTGTCGTCGCCGCCCAGCCCGTAGAGCCGGTCGTCGCCCGAGCCGGAGGAGAGCCGGTTCGCACCGGCAGTGCCGGTCAGGATATCGTCGCCCGAGCCGGATTCGACACTGCCGATCTGCGAGAACGAGCCGATCAGGATGCCGCCGCCCGCTTTCAGGGCGGTGCCGCTTGCGAGATCGACCGTAACGCCGGTGGTATACTCGCTCAGATCCAGGCTGTTGCTGCCGCTGCCGCCGATGATCGTGCCACCGAAGGTGGCGGTGTCCTCGAAACGGAAGGTGTTGTTGCCGCTGCCACCGATCAGGGTCTCGACCGTGCCGGTCACGGAGACCGAATTGTCTTCGTCGCTGACCGTGAGGGTGCCGTCTGCGTAAAAGGTGAAGAAGAGGTCGCTGGTGACTGCCGAGAAATCGAGGGTATCGCTGCCGGTCACGGCGACATCGCTGATGATGTCGGTACCCCAACCGTCGGTGAAGATGTAGCGGTCGTTGCCGGAGGTGCCGACGAACGACTCGTTTGCCGAGCTGCTGACGAAATTCTGCAGGAGGTATGCGTAATCGGCCGTGGTTGTCGAGAAGAGCGCGGAAGACTCAATGACACCGGTGGAATACTCCAGGGTCCAGTCGCCCCCCAGGTCGGCGCTGCCGGTACTATCCGTCGAGGCCTCAACATCCAGACCCGTGATATCCGCCAGCCTGTTGACGAAATCGACACCGGCCGCGCCATCGGCGATGTTGCAGCCGTAGAGGAGGATATCGCCGCCCTGCTTGATGGAGTTCTTCCAGGAAGAGAGCTGCCGGGTCTTGCTCTCCAGCTCGGTCCGGGAGAGCAGGCTGTTGCCGACCTGCATGAACCCGGCAGCGCCGTGGGAGATGATATGCACGGCGCTCACGTCCTGATATCGGGCAAGGACCTCGGTTATCTGGTCGATGCCGTCGCGGTTCGGATTAAGGTAGATCACCTCGTACCGGGAGCCGGCGCTTGCCCGCACTGCGCCGCCATCGTCAGAAACCGGCGTCGGGTCTGCTCCGGATGCAGCGGCTGGGGATGCACCTGGTTCCCCGGTTGCGGCAGTCGATTCCGCCTGGCTGTCCGCATCAGGCAGGGCGGCATCGTCGGCAGCCTGGAGATTCACCGTCGCTGCCTTGCCGGCGTTGACGATCTGATCGACCAGCGTGGCATAATCCGTGACGGAAGTGTCCACGAAAATGATCTGCACCCCTTGCTGCTGCGTCAGCAGGGCAGCATAGCTCTTACCGATCTGGGCCGGACTGCCGGCTGTCGCATCGCCCGACACGACCGGTGCGTCCGTCGCCGGGATGGCGACAGCACTTTCGAGCGTGGATGAATCCGGGGTTTCCGGGGTACTGGACGCGGAGAGATCCTCTTCCGGCTGGCTCTGCGGGTCAGTGGCGTCCTCCGTATCGGTGGCGGACGCCGCAACAGCCGCGTCCGGTGCTGCCGGTGCGGTGACAGTCTCCTGGGCAGGATCGACAGCCGGGGTTGTCGTTGTTTGCGTCGTATCCTGGACGGGATCGACAGTACTGACCGCAGTCGCCGCATCGCTGGCAACGCCGGTGACCGAAGCGACGACAGGGGGGACCGTCACCGTCTGCGGGGCCGCTATCACTGCCGCCGGGGGTATGATCGCATCTCCGGAGAGCAGTACCCGGCTTTCGAGCGTCTCAAAATGGACCTTCCGGTGGTCGGAACCTGACGAGCCCGGGTCTTTCGTCAAACCGGACTTCAGCTTGGCCATTTGCCTGCTTAATTTTCTGAGCATACCCATGATCAACCCCGTCGCGACACGGTTATTCCCGCTTACCTGCCGTGTCTACTGAAGCCAGCTGTTGAGCTGTCTGATATCTTCGTCGTTCAGCGTCCCGACTGCATGCTTGAGCCGCAGCGTGTTCAGGACATAGTCGTTGCGGGCCTGCGAATACTCTTTCTTGTAGCGGTAGAGGTCCTGCAGCGAATCCAGCACGGCAATGCCGATAAACAGGCCCGCCTTGAAACCCTCCTGTTTTGCCTCCACCACGAGATTCTGTGCCTGGATCGACTTTTTCATCGCATCCACCCGTGACATCGCGCTCATGACCCCGGAGTAATCCAGGCGCGCCTTCCGTTCGGCGGCCCGCACCTCTTTTTCCAGCGCCTGGACGGCGCTCCGGTGTTTATTGCTGGCTTCGCGCGTCTTGGACGCGATAAGCCCCCCCTCATAGATGGGGACGTTGATCTTGAAGATGAAATCATAGGTGAGGGTGTTGCTCCCGCCGCCGAAGAGGGTACCGTCGGTATCCTTCAGGACATAGTCGGCCTGGAAATCGATGGACGGGTAATGTGCCGCCTTCTGCCGTTCAATCTCCTTCTCGGCAATCTCAGCCTTGTATTTCTGGATCAGCACGGCCAGGTTCTGCGTGGTTGCCGCTGCGACCCAGTTTTCGAGCTTGTCGGGGAATGGCGCTGCCAGGGGGATATCCGTCTTCAGAGGTTTGGTTTCTATGGCGGTTGTGCCGCAGATCTCCACCAGTGCCTGCTTCTTATCCTCCAGGAAGTTTTCCGCTTCCACGCGCTGGGCGCTCACCGCAGCCAGTCGCGCCTCGCTGTCGTACAGGTCCGTAATGGGAGCAAGACCGTTCGCGGTCCGCATCTTTGCCAGTTCGTAATGCGACTGGACCGCATCCTCCTCGGCCTTGATGGCAAGAAGCTTGTCGTATGCGGAGAGGATGTCCATGTACGCCTCGACGAGCCTTAAGGCGAGGTCCTGTTTGGCCTTTTCCAGCTCCAGGTCGGCGCGCTTCAGTGCCGACCTGGCCTGGCCGACCCCCAGGAACGAGCCGTACCGGAACAAGGGCTGCACGAGATTCAGGCTGAACCCCCTGGACTCGTAGGACGTGCTCCCGACGGCAAAGACCGTGTTGTCGGAGCTCCTGATATCCTGGCCCGTAAAGGTATAGTCGGCATCGCCGTAGATCTTCGGCAACAGCCCCGCATACGCCTGGTCAAGAACCTCCCGGTTGGCCAGATGCTCATATTTGGACCCGGTGAATTGCGGGTCGCTCTTGAGCGCGAGGTCGTAATAGAAGAGCAGGTCGCTCGCAGATGCCGGTTTCGGATGCGTCACCAAAGAGATCGCCACGAACAGAGCCAGCAATGTGGTAAAAATGATCCGGTTCATGAGCAACTGCCCTCCCATTCCTGGGCACCGAAGTGCCTCCAATTTAAACGAAATCTAATGATTGATTTTAGCACAAAAATACTCTCAAATCCTTATGGTTGACATCATTTTAATGTTAAAATTACAACTCTTCCCAATAGCATAATGGTCCGGCATACATAGGATTATATAAATCCATTGAAATAGACGCTGACAGACATGGTTACGCAGCGAAACTACCAATAAAAGTCTACCTTAAGGCCTTGTATTTGTATGTACGGGGGAACAGGTTTGTGCGTACGTGAGGTTGCGGATATGACTGTGGGGGATTTTACTGACAGAGGATCGTGCGAATGCACTTCACTTCTTGTTCCGGATGGCGTAACGCCTGAGCTCCCTCATGCTGTCCAGGTCGAGCTTCACGATGATGCGCGAAAAATAGGTCTCCACGGTCCGGACGCTGATGGTAAACGCTGCAGCGATCTCTGCGTTCGACTCTCCCTGGCCGAGCATGGAGAGTATCTGTTTTTCACGCTCGCTCAGCAAGGCTTCCCGAGTGGCCTCCGGCTGGGAAAGGAGCCTGTTTGCCAGGCTCTGGGCAGCCCGCGGGCTAACATGACGCCTCCCCGCCAGGATGTCGGACACGGCGGCAAGCAGGACATCCGCATTCTCCCGCTTGGTAACATAGCCGTTGGCCCCATTGGCAAAGGCCTTCTCGATGGTGTCGGCATCCTCATGCATGGAGTAGACCAGCACGGCGATGCCACGCTCCCGCAAACCGGCAATCAGCTCGAGTCCGCTCACCTCGCCGAGAGAGAGATCCAAGAGCGCCATGTCCGCACCGGACGACCCGATCCGCTCGCGCGCCTCGTCACAGCTCCCCGCTTCGCCGCAGGCGATGTGCGACTCCTGGGCGAGCAGTAGCTCCAGCCCCTGCCGCACTGCCGGATGATCGTCGATCAGGAAGATGCGCGCCGCTTTCTCAGATCTGGCTTCCATCGGATTGCCCCTCCTGCTTTCTCTCTTCGCACGGAACGACGCAGGTAACCACGGTCCCGCCCCCCTGTGCATCCGAAACGGTCAGGGTGCCACCGATCACCTTTGCCCGGTGCTCCATAATCCCCATGCCGAGCCCGCCGGTGGTCCGGGATGTGACGCTCCTGCCGACGCCATCGTCGCGGACCGTCAGGGTGAGCCGCGTGCGGTCCCGGCAATCGAGCCCGACAACAATGCGGCTCCCCCTGGCATGCTTCACCGCGTTGGTGATCGCCTCCTGGGCGATACGGTAGAGATGGGTGACACTGCCATGGGAGCAGTCCGCACAGCCCCGTTCCTGGATGAAATAGATGGCAATGCCGCTGGATTCGGCCAGGCGTCTGGTCAATTCATCGAGGGAGGCGCTGACCCCCTGGGGATCGTGCTCCACCGGCCAGAGCCCGTGGGAAAGATCATACGCGTGATTGACCGACTCTTCAAGCAGCGACGAGAGACGTTTCAATTCCGACGGTTCCTGGCCGGCACCCGCCAGCTTCCGCTCCAGCACGGAAAACTGCAGCCTGGCGCCGGTCAACTGCTGGCACAGCCCGTCGTGCAGGTCGCGGCTGATACGTCTCCGCTCTTCCTCGCACACATTGACGATCTCGCGCTCCAGCCTGGCCCGCTCCGCTATCTCCTCTTCCAGCGCCCGGTTCTTGTCCGTCACGGCATCGGACAGCTGTTCCACCGCGGCAAAGGCATGGGAATACCGTCGCGCCAGGGCTAGCGATTGTGAGCCGACCAGGAACAGGAAGCCGACCGGCGCCACATAGGCAGTGGCGATGACCCCGTGGTTATGGAGGATATCGTTCACCACCGTCAGGAAAAAGATCAGCAGCCCGGTCAGGATGGTTGCCGCCTCCCCCCTCTTCGCCAGGATCGCCCTGAAGAGCACGACAAAGAGGTAGCCCTGGATGAAGATGATGACCGGGTGAAACGGTGTGACCAGGAGACTCGATATCCGGGCAGGGGTCGCCAGGGTCGTGAGGCCGAAGGCCAGGCAGATCCCCTGCAAGAACCGCGTGAGCCGACGGGAGGAGTCTGCGGGATAGAGCGACTGGATGAACAGGAGGAGGAGCAGGAAGGCGGCATGGACCGTGAACAGCTCTGCCTTGAAGACGAGTTCCCAGGGAAATGCGGGAAAGAGGCCGGTGAAGATGCGGTTCTCGGTCAGGGCGGTCCTGCAGGCGACCACCAGGCAGAACAGGCCGAAATAGAGGACCGACCGGTCCGTGCGCCGGAGCTGGTAGAGAAAGACATGGTACGCGCCCATGATCAGCAGGCAGCCGAAGAGGAAGAAATCCAGCCCCTGCCTCAGCCCCTGTATCCGGGCAAGCCCTGCTTCACTGCCAAGGGTGACCGGATTCCAGACCCCACCCTTGGAGTGGTTGAAGTTGGCAACCTGCAGGACGATATCCAGTGAGTCACTGCTTCGGGGGAGGCGCGAGAGCTGCAGCAGATACTGGGGTCTGTTGGTGGTGGCACTGGTGCCGACCGTGCCGTTGCCGGCGATTTGCGTGCCGTTGACCCAGAGTTGATAGGCGGTTGCCTGGTCCAGGATGCGGATCGCCAACCGGGGTGCGTCGGGCCGGAGCCTGACCCGGAGGCGGAAGGTGGCGTACCCGTCGCCGCTCTGCTTCTCGCCGCCGATCTCCCGGCCGTTCCAGGTGCCGGGAACGGTGAACGGGCCGGTCATGAGAGGCGGGGCAGAACCGGCAAAGTCGCCGGGGGAAAGGAGCTGTCGCCAGAAGAATTCCCATTCGCCGTTCAGGTCGACGCTGCCGTCTTCCCGGAAATCCCAGGTCGTCAGGTCGATCACCCCTCCCCGTGCGAGAGGCGTTGCCCGCGTGCCGACGCTATCTGTGCGACAGCCGCTGACGCAGAAGAGCAGCGCCGCCAGCAGCAGGATGAGACCAAAGTGCAATGCCCGTGCGAATGCGGTTGGAAACATCGGTCAGTTTCTCCAAAACCTGCATACTCTCTGGAACCTGCGGAAACCGTCGCGCCCCAGCTTTCCCGGCAGCCCTCCCGCCTACGCCGCTTCCCCGTGGACCTTGTGCAGGTAGTAGGAATAATCCCCCTGGTAGACCCGCATCTCGCCGTGGTCGATCTCGAAAACCCGGTCGACGAGGGAGCGGAGGAAATGCCGGTCGTGGCTGACCAGCACCACCGTGCCGGTAAAGCCCTTCAGGGCGTCGAGGAGGATCTCCCGCGACCTGATGTCCAGGTGGTTGGTCGGCTCGTCGAGCACCAGGAAGTTAAGCGGCCGGGCCAGGAGGGTCGCCAGCACCACCCGGCTCTTTTCACCGCCCGAGAGGTTCTCGATCCGCTTGTCCACGGCATCGCCGGAAAAGAGGAAGGCGCCGAGGAGATTCCTTATCACGCCGATGTTGGCCAGCGGCATGGCATCCTGCACGGTCTCGAAGACCGTCTTCCGGGGGTCGAGCAGTTCCATGGCGTGCTGGCTGAAATAGCCGAGTTCCACGTTCGCCCCCAGGACGACACTGCCGGCAGTCGGCCCGGTCTGGCCGGCCAGTGTCTTGAGAAAGGTCGACTTGCCGGCGCCGTTCACCCCGACCACGGCAATCTTCTCCTCCCTCCGGATGATACCCGTAATACCGCTGAAAACCGGCTTCTCCTTGCCGTCCGGAGTCTGCCAGCTCTTTGCCAGACCATCCATGATCACCACGTCGTCGCCGCTGCGCGGCGGGGTATTGAAGGCAAAGCGGACCACCCGCTCCTCGGGCGGGATCTCGATCCGGTCGATCTTTTCCAGCTTCTTCACCCGCGACTGGACCTGGGCCGCATGGGAGGCACGTGCCGCAAAGCGGGCAATGAACTCCTCCTCCTTGGCCAGCATCTCCTGCTGCCGCTTGTGGCTTGCCAGCAGCTGCTCGAAGCGGATGTCGCGCTCCCGCTCGTAGAAATCGTAGTTGCCACCATAGGTGGTGACCGTTTTGTTGCTCACCTCGACGATCCGCGTGACGATCCGGTTCATGAAATCACGGTCGTGGCTCGTCATCAGCAGCGCGCCGGTGAATTCCGATGCCAGCCACTCCTCCAGCCAGATGATCGACTCCACGTCCAGGTGGTTGGTCGGCTCGTCCAGGAGCAGCACGTCGGGATGGAGGGTCAGGATCCGGGCAAGGCCGATCCGCATCTTCCAGCCGCCGCTGAACGACTCCACCGGGTGATTGAACCGGTCGGGCCCGATGCCGAGGCCGGTCAGCACGGTCTGGGCACGGGTATCGAGATCGTAGCCACCGCGATGCTCGAACTCCTCCTGGGCACTGCCGTAGCGCTCCAACAGGGCCGCCATCTCGTCGTCCCCCATCGGCTCGCACATGGCGCTCTCCATCGCCTTCAGCTCTTCCGCCAGCCGCACCGTCGCCGCCGACCCGGCCATGACCTCTTCCAGTGCCGACCTGCCCGCCATATCCCCCACATCCTGGGAGAAGTAGCCGATGGTCGTCTTCTTGGCGCAGGTGATCTCGCCGCTGTCCACCTCCTCCTCGCCGGTGATGATCCGGAAGATGGTGGTCTTGCCCGCTCCGTTCGGCCCGACCAGGCCGGTCCGCGAGCCGGGGAGGATCTGGAAGCTGGCATCGCGGAACAGGACCTGCGAGCCATGCTGTTTGGTGATGTTCGTGAGGTGAATCATGGCTGCTCCATACAGTGTAACCTCAATCCGTGACAGATGCCGGGTCGTCGAAGCGACTGTGCCCGAGAGCCAGCCGCTGTAGGCGAAATGGAGCGTCAACCGGCCTGCCTGTTTGAGCCCGTAAGGGTGAGTTGCAGGCAGGTAGCGGAATGAGCCGTACAGCGGCGGTTCGAGCGGCACTCGGAGCGTAGCGGCCCGGCAGTTGTCACGGATTTAAGTGTAAATAAAAAACCACAGGGACGCACCCTGTGGTCGAAACTATCTGGATTTGTATCATTATCTCTTTCATCAAGGCAAGCCCAAATTGCATCCCGGGAAAGGCTACAGGGTCAGGTCGCGGTGCCCGTGGCAGAGCCGGTCGCGGGTCTGCTCCACCTCGGCGCTCTCCAGGTACTCCTCGAAGCCCATGGCCCGGTCGATGACCCCCTCGGGCATGATCTCGACGATGCGGTTGGCCAGGGTAGCGACGAACTCGTGGTCGTGGGAGGCGAAGAGCACCACCTCGTTGAAGGCGATGAGGCCGTTGTTCAGCGCCGTGATGGACTCCAGGTCGAGGTGGTTGGTCGGTTCGTCCAGGATCAGGGCATTGGCGCCGGTGAGCATCATGCGGGCAAGCATGCAGCGAACCCGCTCCCCGCCCGAGAGGACAGCAGTCCGCTTGGTCGCCTCGTCGCCGGAAAAGAGCATCCGGCCGAGGAAGCCGCGGGCAAAGGATTCCCCCTCGCTGGGGGGCGAGTACTGGCCGAGCCACTCGATCAGGTTCAGGTCGTTATCGAAATAGGCGGCGTTCTCCTTGGGGAAATAGGCGCTGGTGATGGTCACGCCCCAGCGGACCGTGCCGCTGTCCGGCTCCAGCTCCCCGGCCAAGATCTGGAACAGGACGGTCTTGGCCAGGCTGTTGCCGCCGACAAAGGCGATCTTGTCCCCCTTGCGCACCGTGAATGTCAGGTTCTGCAGCACCTGCACGCCGTCGATCTGCTTGGACAGGTTGTCCACTTCGAGGATGATGTCGCCGCAGGCCCGCTCCGGCTTGAACGCCACATACGGGTACTTGCGCGACGACACCGGCATCTCCTCCACAGTGAGCTTTTCCAGGAGCCGTTTGCGCGAGGTGGCCTGGCGCGCCTTGGAGGCATTGGAGCTGAAGCGCTGGATGAACTCCTTCAGTTCGTTGGCCCGGTCGGTCACCTTGCGGTTCTCGTCCTGCTTCTGCTTCAGGGTCAGCTGGCTCGCCTGGTACCAGAAGTCGTAGTTGCCGACATATACCTGGATCCGGCCGAAATCGATATCCGCCACATGGGTGCAGACCTGATTGAGGAAATGGCGGTCATGGGAAACGACGATCACCGTGTTGGGGAAGCGGAAGAGGAAATCCTCCAGCCAGGAGATGGACTTCAGGTCCAGATGGTTGGTCGGCTCATCCAACAGCAGCACGTCGGGGTTGCCGAACAGGGCCTGGGCCAGCAGCACCCGCACCTTGTCGCCCCCTTCCAGCTCTTTCATCCGCTTGTGGCGCAGTTCTTCAGGGATGCCGAGTCCGTTGAGGAGCACCGCTGCCTCGGCCTCGGCCTCGTAGCCGTTCATCTCGGCGAATTCGGCCTCCAGCTCCGCCGAACGGATACCGTCCTCTTCGGAGAAATCGCTCTTTGCGTACATCGCCTCCCTGGCGGTCATCACCTCGTAGAGCCGGGCATGCCCCATGATGACGGTATCGAAGACCGTATGCTCGTCAAAGGCGAACTGGTCCTGCTTCAGTACCGCAATCCGCTCCCGCGGACCGATGGAGACCGTGCCGGCGTCCGCCTCGGCCTCTCCGGCCAGGATCTTGAGGAAGGTGGACTTGCCGGCGCCATTGGCACCGATGAGGCCGTAGCAGTTCCCCGGCACGAACTTGATGTTGACGTCCTTGAAAATGACCCGCTTGCCATAGGCAAGGCTTATGTTGTGTGCACTGATCATCAGCTTGCTCTCTTTCTGCGCCGACAAAAAAAACCACAGGGGTTGTCCCTGTGGTTAAGGCGCTTTCCATCTATAGCATGTTCGGGCTCGCGGAGCAATTCATTAACCGCATGCGCCGAACGGGAGCAGCTTCGCCGGCCGATGCGGGCCGGGCAATGGGAACGGCCGCCCGACGGCACGGGCGTACCGGGTTACAGCCCCGCCTGGGCCTGCATCTCAATAATACGGCAGCTGGTCGTCGAAGCGGGTGCCTTTGTTACGGAACCACGCAATCACATGCTTGATCGACTCGACCGCCTTGGTCTGCACCGCCACATCGGAGTTGAACGCCTGATGCGGCTGGACATAGATGTTGGCAGTCCGCTCGATGGCCCTTTTGACGAGCTCCCGCGCAGCCGGAAACGCTTCCGCCTCGCCGGACCCGTTGTTCAGGGCGCGAGCGAATTCGAATTCGCTCGAAAAGACGTCGAGCCCGATGCCGATGATCTTCCCGGCATCGTACAAGCGGAGCAGGGTCTCTTCCGGGGCGATCTCGCCCCTGGTGATATTGATGAAAATCAGCTCCTTTGCCGCCTGCGCCAGGTATTCTCCGGAAAAATAGCCGACGTTCCGGAACGGGCTCTCCGGGGTTTTCGTCAGGTTCATGGCGTTCACCATGATGTCGCTCTCCGCAGCCGCCTGCTCCCTGGAAACGAAGCGGACCGTGCCGTTGTACTGGCGGTTCAGCTCCTCTGCCCTGATATCCACCCCGTACACGGTCAGCCCGTTGGCCACGGCCAGGTCGTAGACCCGCTTCCCGATCTTGCCGACCCCGAACACCGTCAGGGTCCGGTGGCTCCCCAGCTCCATGAAAGCGCTGGAATGCTTTCTCTCGAACGTGGTGCAGTTGGTCTCATAGTGGTTGAGCAGGCCCGCGGTCGCATAGACGAACTTCATCGCCGTCTGCGCGACCGCATTGACGCAATACTCCCGCAGCGACGCGATGTTTGCCGCGTGCATCAGGTGCTCGAAATGGTCGTAACCGGCGCTGCGCGTCACAATGCTTTTTCTTCCGCCGCCCAGATAGCTCTGCGGGAGCAGCGAATGGGTCTTGGTCGAGATGAGGTCGGGCAGGACCGCGCCGGGATTCTTTGCCAGAAAGGCCTGGACCGTATCCGGCGTAATCAGGCAGGCATGCGTTTCCGGAAGCAGCCGCTCCTGTTTCGCCTTTGCGGTCTCCTCTTCGAGCAGCGCTGCCTCGGCGCCCAAGGCCTCGAAATGGATGATGTCGTACCTGGCCCCGCCTGGGGGTGAAGCTGTCCCGTTTGTCATGAGTGCTCCTGACCGTGCTGCGCTGGTTTGCTTAGCCGTTGCTCATCTTGTATCACAAAAAAAAGGCGCCGAAAAGGGCGCCGTCTCATACGGTATTGCGGAAAGCAGTGGTTTCCCCTTTCCGGAACCGTCCGCCGGGTCACGTCCCCTGCTCTTCCTTTAAGCCGCGGGCCTCAAGGGTCCGTGACACCATCAGGCGGAAAAGCTCCTCCATCCGGGCCTGGACCTCGGGCGATTCGATGATGCCAAAGGCGCGGGCAATGGCCTCAAACGTGGCCAGCCCTTCGGGATTGGTCTCCCGGCGCACCCCCCAGGCCGTTTTCGCCCCTGTGGGCAACCGGACCATGGTGGCATGTTCCAGTCCGGGAAGCCGCTTCCCCATCCGCGCGGCCTGACTCCAGTTGCCGTCCGGCACGACAAGGTTGACGGGGCGGGGATCGGCGGCAAGGAGGCTTTCGCCCAAGACCGGCGCGTCCTCGCCCGGATAGAGAAGGAGGGTGCGACGCTCACCGCAGTCGAGGTCACGAAAATCGAGCAGCCGTTCACGTTCTCCCTGGATGCGCAGTTCGCTGTTGGGGAGCATGGCCAGGGCCAGGGGCCCGGTCGCCGTCGGCTTGGCCCACTCGCGGTGGTGCATCACCAGGATGAGCCGGGTGCCAAGCTCGATGCAGGGGATGGCGCTGCAGATGCAGAGCCGGCTATGCAGGCGGCAGCGCGGACAGCGCTCGCTCCGTTTCGATCTGGTCCCCATGCTCAGTCTGTTCCGCCATGGGCAGCAGCTTTTAGCGTCAGCCTGACCCCCTCGGGGGAGAGCGTCACCAGGCCGTCCTTGTAGAGCCCGCCCACTGCCTTTTTGAAGGTCTTCTTGCTCATCCCCAGGGCCTTTTCAATGGCTTCCGGGGCACTCCGGTCGTGCAGAGGGAGGCTGCCGCCATGGGCCGCCAGCGCCTGCAGGATGATATCGCGGGCGTCGGACACCGCCTCGGCCCCCACCTTGCGCAGGGTAATATCCAGCTTGCCGTCCTCGCGCAGGCGCTTCACATAGCCGGCCAGCTGCATGCCCGCGGCGATACCGGCCGGCAGCTCGTCCCGGTAGAGCAGGGCGGGAAAACGATGATTGACGATGACCTTGGCGCCCAGGTCGGTGAGCTGCCAGACCAACAGATCGACGGCGTCTCCCTCATGAAGGTCGGGACGGCGGTAGTCGAGGCAGTCATCGATGCGGGCGTTGGCAAAGGGGCGCCCCTGCTGGTCCAGGTCGACCTTTACCAGGTAGCGCCTGCCGGCCTGCATCCGCTCGGGCTGAAGGCTGAACGGCGCCAGCAGGTCCTTGGCCATCCCCCAGTCGAGGAACGCGCCATGGGGGCCGACCGATCGGACCGCCAGCAGGGCGAACTCGCCGGCCTGGGCCAGCGGCAGACGGCAGGTGGCCTGCAGTTCGCCGGCAGTGTCCTGGTAGAGGAAGACCTCCAGCTCTTCGCCAGCCGTCACCTCGGCTGCCTCCCGCAGGGGGAGGTGGGCCAGCCTCTCGCCCACCTGCAGCCAGGCACCGCGGCTGTCGACACGGACGACCCGCAGTGTGTGCAGCCGGCAGAGTTCGGGTTGTGCAAGGTTCTCCATATGTCCCTCCTTCAGGAACCGTTTTCGCCATTTCGGATACAACGTGACAACCGGTTCCGGATCGACCCGGTTGCGCCCACTACCGTTATCCACGGCCATGGTTCGCCTGAATGCCCAGGATAGCCGGGGTGGCATCTCCACTCTGCCCACACCCCCTGCCAGTCAGCCGGCAACCCCGGTTCATTCGATGCGGGGAGCTTCGGCACCGGTCTCCATGCCGTCGGCAACCTCGCGGATGATCCCCATGCTGACATAGATCGGGCGAACCTTTTCCCTGATCCTGGGGAGATGCCGGGCGAACAACACGCCGCCGGCAAGACAGAAGGCCGCGCCGATCAGGAGCGTTTCGCGCGGTCCGATCACTTCGGCCAACGCCCCTGCCGCCAGGCTCCCGAACGGGACCATCCCCATGAACGAAACGGTAAAGAAACTCATGACCCGGCCGCGCTTGTCCTCCTCCAGGATGGTCTGCAGCACCGTATTGCAGGAGGCGACGAGCGTCATGGCCCCGAAACCGGCGGCTGCCAGCGCCACCAGCGAGAACGGGAAGTTGCGCGAAAGGGAGAAGGCGGCGATCCCGACTGCGAAAACCATGGTCGCCCGTGCGATCACCCGTCCCAGGCCGAGTACGCTGCTGCGGGAGGCGAGATAGAGAGTGCCTGCCAGGGCACCGCAGCCGGCAGCGGTCATGAGGAACCCGAAGGTGTGTGCGCCGCCATGCAGGACCTCCTTGGCGAAAACGGGTACCAGCACGGCATAGGGCATGCCCATGAGGCTTACCAGGGCGACGAGGAGCAGGATGCTTCTGATCGGCCCGAAACCGAAGGCGTACACGAACCCTTCGCGGAGCTCATGCAAGATGTGCCGCCTCTCGCGCTGCTGGTGGGAACCGGGCGTGACGCGCATGGCGGTCAGCGCCAGGATGACCGCCAGGTAGCTGAACGCATTCAGGATGAAACAGATCCCCTCTCCCACCGAGGCCACTAAAAGCCCCGCTATGGCAGGACCGACCAGGCGGGCGCCATTCACCATGGAAGAGTTGAGTGCAATGGCGTTGCCCAGATCCTCCCGGTGCTCCACCATCTCCACGACAAAGGACTGGCGGATCGGGATATCGAATGCATTGACGATCCCCAGCAGCAGGCTCAGAAGGACGATCTGCCAGACCTGCACGTATCCCGTCAGAACGGCAACGGCCAGCAGGGCCGCCTGCACCATGGCAAGGGACTGGGTGGCGAGCAACAGGCGGCGCCGATCCCAGCGGTCGGCAAGTACGCCGGCGACCGGGGAGAGCAGCAAGGTGGGAATCTGGCTGGTGAAACCGACGACCCCGAGGAGCAGGGAGGAGCCGGTCAGGCGGTATACGAGCCAGCTCATGGCTACCTGCTGCATCCAGGTGCCGACCAGCGACACGCTCTGTCCGGCAACGAAGAGCCGATAATTCCTGGAACGGAGTGCACGCAGCAGAAGCCGGGCGCGGTCCCATGTCCCACCGTGATGGACAGAAGCAGCCATACCGTTCTCAGATCTTCAAAAAAATGTCCGGACAGCACCGATTGCGGTCAGACACATGCCTGATCGCAACTCCCGGCGCAATCGTCACATTCCGGCCGGGCCATGGGTCAATACTCATCAGAGGACAGGGAAAGCCCTCTCCGCCGGGACAGCGCCAAAACAGCAGCTGGGGGGCCGACCTTTTCGATCATCGCTCCCCCCTTTCACTTTCCCACTATGGCGTTATGATTAACGCTGAAGTCATTCGTACCCCGAAAACGGGACGCCTGACCGGGTGCATCGCTTTGCCGCCGGGCAGAATCGACCCGGCAAAACAAACACACGCTACGCGGCTTCCATGTGAGCCGCCCATGCCGACAAGGAGCCAACGTGAAACCAACCGTCTTCCCACCCCACTATCATCACGAACATGGTCCCATCAAGAACGTCAACGAGGTCATCAAGGAACAGCGGACCGTAGGACAGCAAGCAGCAGACTGGATTGCCACCAAGGTAGGTTCCTGGGAATTCATCATCTGTCAGTCCCTGATCCTCACTGTCTGGGCGATCCTCAATGTCACTGCCTGGGTACGGCATTGGGACCCCTACCCCTTCATCCTGATGAATCTGGTCCTGTCGCTGCAGGCTGCCTATACCGCCCCCATGATCATGATGAGCCAAAACCGGAAGGCCGATCACGACCGGATCGAGGCGCACATCGATTATGAGGTCAATCTGAAAGCGGAAACCGAAATCCGGGTCATCCTGGAGAACCTTGAAGCACAGAATATCGCCATTGCCGAGATCCACAAGATGTTGGCAGCCGTCTATACCCAGAAAACCGGAGAGGAATAGGGGCGGGCATCAGGGTGCGGACACTCTGACCCGTTTGCCGATCGTCCTCTGCCCGGCAGATGTCGGTTCAATCGCCGATATTCTTAGTCAGGAGCGGCTTCAGAAACTTGTCAAAGGTGGCCTGCTGTTTTGCGGACAAAAGATCGACGTTTCCCTCATTGTCCAGCAAAAAGGTGCCGACGCCGACAACGGTCCGAGTCAGATACCCGGTCCCTTCCACAATCTTATCGATCTCGTCTCTTCGCTTGCTCAGCAGGTTGCGCAGCTGGCGCAGATCAACTTCCATAGTCCATCCTCCTGTTGTTTGTGAAACGGCCCCACTCCTGCAGATTCCCGCCAAGCGTCAGGATCTGCTCCCCCGGCGCCCGGTTTTGGGGGCGGGCCGTTCGGCCACGGCTTTTCCCCGCCGGGAAGGGGTGCCCTTTGCCGGAGGCTGTGCCTTCTTCACCGCCGGAGTGCGGCTCTTGGGCGCTTGGGCGGCCTGCTTGAGCTCCTTTACCCGCACGCTCCGCCGGGCCGCGACCTGCGGGAATTCGGCAAGCGTGCGGCGCGGGATGGCATAGGTGAGCAGCTTCTCGATCGCTGCCAATAACGGCTTTTCTTCCGGGCTGACCAGCGAGAGGGCAATCCCCTCCTCCCCGGCCCGGCCGGTGCGGCCGATCCGGTGCACATAGTCTTCCGGAACCTGCGGCAGATCATAATTCACCACATGGGGCAGCCGCTCGATGTCCAGCCCGCGCGCCGCCACATCGGTCGCCACCAGAACGCGCAATTCACCCCGCTTGAACTCCGCCAGGGTCCGGGTCCGGATCGACTGGCTCTTGTTGCTGTGAATGGCAGCGGCCCTGATTCCGTCGAAGTTCAGCTCTTCTGTCAGCTTGTCCGCGCCGTAGCGGGTGCGGGCAAAGACCAGCACCTGGTTCCAGCCCCCCTGGCGGATCAGGAACGAGATCATCTCCCGCTTGCGGCTCCGTTCCACCTGGTAGACCGCCTGGGTCACGGCGTCGGCCGCGATATTGCGGCGCGCCACCTCGATCCGCCGCGGGTGGTCGAGCAGTTCGTCGGCCAGCTGCTTGATGCTCCGGGAATAGGTGGCGGAAAAGAGCAGGGTCTGGCGCTTGGCCGGTAGATATTCCGCCACCTTCTTGATCTCGTCGATAAACCCCAGATCGAGCATGCGGTCGGCCTCGTCCAGCACCAGGACCTCGATCTGCGAGAGGTTGACGGTGCCCCGTTCCGCGTGGTCCAAAAGCCGCCCCGGCGTGGCGACCACGATATCGACGCCGCGGTGCAGCCGCTCGATCTGCGCCTGGATGGTCACCCCGCCGTAGATCATGGTGGAGCGGAGCGACAGGCGCCGGGCATAATGATTCATCTGCTCGCTGACCTGGGCAGCCAGCTCGCGGGTCGGCACCAGGACCAACGCCCGGGGTATCCGCCGTTTCTGACGGGGGATATTCTCGCCCAGTCGCTGCACGATCGGCAGGGCAAAAGCGGCGGTCTTGCCGGTGCCGGTCTGGGCGCCGGCCAGCAGGTCGCACCCCTCGAAGATCAACGGGATCGCCCCGGCCTGGATCGGGGTCGGCGTGGTATAACCCTGGGTGGCAATCGCGCTCAGCAGTTCGTCGCGCAGGCCGAGAGATGCAAATGACATGGTTGAGACTCCTTCTATAAGCCTTCTGGTGCCCTGTCGGCAGGTTGAAGCTGCCGCTCGGGTGGCAACTGCGCTGACAAAAAAACCACAGGAATATGTCCCTGTGGTCCAGACGCATTGAAATATAGCACGTTATCTCTTCCTCGGCAAACTATTAGCCGTCGAGGCAGATGGGAGGCGGACCAGCTTTCCGCCTAGCATTTTTTATTAAAAAGCGCCTTCGCCCGTGTCTGTATCTCTTCCGCTGTCACGTCCTCGACATGGGTGGCAATGGACCATTTATGGCCGAACGGGTCGACAACGGTCCCCATCCTGTCGCCCCAGAACTGGTCGTCAACCGGCATCAGCAGCTTGGCACCGGTCGCAACCGCCCGGTTCACGACGGCATCCACATCGTCGACGTAGAGCACGATCGATACGGACGTGCCGCCGATCGTCTGCGGGCTGAGCGCATTCCAGTCAGGGGCTTCGTCGCACAGCATGATCGGCGAATCGCCAATCTTGATCTCGGCATGCATCACCCTTCCTTCCGGGGTTGCCAGGCGTGTCAGTTCCTGCGCGCCGAATGCCTCTTTATAGTAATCGATTGCCTTGCCGGCATTGGTGACGATCAGATACGGGGTTGCCGTGTGATAGCCTTCCGGGGTCTTTTTTATTGTGGTTGCCATGATAGGTTCCTCCTTCCCTGGTGATGAACTACGCTTCGTTTCTTTGCTGGCCAGGCTTTCCGCCAGCTTGTCGAAGGACTGGTGCCAGCCTTCCGAGCAGGGTTCCCGCTCGCTCGCCGGCAGCCCTTCGTGGCGCAGGGTCATCCTGGTTTTCCCGTCGACGTCTTCCAGCGTCATCGTCACCAGCAGCTCCAACGGGAAATCCCCGGTCATGCCGTAGTGGCTGGCCGGGACCACGTTGCCCTGCTCATCGGCAAAGCTGTCGGTGCAGACCAGACGCTCGGGCGCGACGATTTCGCGGTAGGTGCCGGTGCTCCAGTAGTCCTGCCCTTCCGGTGACCGCATACAGTAAAGATATATTCCCCCCACGCGGAGGTCGTTGGTACAAAACGGCGCCGTGAAGTCCTTTGGCCCCCACCAGCGCGTCATGCGTTCAGGCTCGGTCCATGCCTGCCAGACCTGTTCGCGCGGAGCATCGAATACGCGAATTATGACCAGTGGCTCGGTATTCATCTCGCTGCTCCTTTCCCGGGCCGTTCCAGAGGCAGATGCGACTCTCCCCGACAACCACCCGGATTGCGTGTAATCCTGTTTTCCTGATTTCATTTTACATACCATTCAGTATGGTGTCAAAGCAATAAATCCGGTTATTTATAACTCATTTTAATATTTTATATTGGCTTAACATACCGGTTGATATATTATTGAATCATGAGAATGGAACCGAAGAAGCGGTCGAGAGACCCGGAAAAGACGCGCGCCCATATCCTGGAAGTGGCCTTCCGCGAGATTTATCACCACGGCTTCCAGGGTATCAGCATCGATCAGATCATCAGGAAGACAGAGGTGACCAAGGGGGCTTTTTTCCACTACTTTCCCACCAAGAGCGACCTGGGGTATGCCATTGTGGATGAGATCCTGCGGGAGATGATCCTGGACCGGTGGATCCGTCCGCTGGCGGCCTACCGGAACCCGCTCCAGGGGATCGTCAAGCGGTTCAGGCTGCTGACCGAGGCCATGGCAGACGAGGACCTCACCCGGGGCTGCCCGCTCAACAATCTCGCCCAGGAGATGTCCGCGGTGGACCCGGTCTTCAGGGAAAAGATCAAGGGAGTGCTGACCATCTGGATCGACGAGACCGAGCGCTTCCTGAAAAAGGCCCGGGATGCCGGCTACCTGAAAAAGGATACCGACACGCGCCAACTGGCCGTTTTCGTCGTGACGCTGGAAGAGGGTGCGTTCGGCCTGGTCAAGAGCATGGCAGACCGGAAGCTGTTCGATTCCCTGTACGACTCGTTGCGGGAACATCTGTATTCCTGTGCAGAGCCGCACGAGTAATGGCCGCAAAATCCCGAAAATGCCCCCTCCCCGACGTCCTGCCAATCGCCGGAATTTGACCTGCGTCATAAGGCCGCTGCCCGGTCCGGGTTATACTCTGCTCCAGCATATCATTTGGGTGCCACACAGGCGCCAGGGAAAAGGAGCGAGGATCATGGGCAATTGCGGATGCGGCCACGATGGGGGCCGAGGGCCGTTTGCAGAAGGCAGGGAGTTGGTGGAGTTTGTTGCGCAGGCCCATGGCGGCGCGCTCAGGAACAAGCCGATACCCGGCGGCGGCTTGCCGGCGGCCTGCCAGGAGTGCGGCACCCCCTTCACCCTGACCACCTTTGTAGGGAGTTGCCCGGCGTGTGGGGGCATCCATGCCGTTTCACCGCCGCGGTGCGCCGATCCGGCCAATATCCAGTTCGCCGGTGCCGGCTATCGGCTGGAGTAACGCGATGTCCGGTACCAGCCAACATGTTGTCACCATCGTCATCTGGGCATTGACCCTGGCCGGCTCCTTCTTCGGCGGCCGTGCCGCCTGGCGGCGTCGCCGGCAGAAACGTGCGGAGACAAAAAAGGAGATGTAAGAAAATACACCCTCGGATTTCCCCCGCCGTGGCTCACTGGAAGATATCGAACAGGCCCTTGAAGAATCGCCGTGCCTTGGCCGAGAAACCCTGGTCAACCTTCCTCTGCATTCCGCTGATATTGGGCATCTCCGCCAGGGCCTGGCGGTACTCCGCCTCGGTCAGCACCCCCTTCCGCCGCATCTGCCCCAATATCATGTCGGAGCGTTTCAACACCCGGTCCAAATGACGGTAGGGGTTATAGACCTTCTGCGGGCCGGGGAGCATGGCCGCAAGAAAGGCACACTCCCGTGGGGTGAGTGACTTAGCCGGCTTGTCGAAATAGTAGCTGGCACCATGACCGACCCCGTAGACCATCGGCCCAAGCTCGACGATGTTGAGGTAGAGTTCGATGATCCTCCCCTTTGTCAACTCCTGCTCCATCCGCATGGCGAGATAGATTTCCTTGATCTTGCGGTTGATGGTCTTGTCCCTGGAGAGGAAGAGATTCTTTGCCGTCTGCTGAGTAATGGTCGAGGCACCCCGGGCAAAACGCTTCTGTTCCAGGTCATATTTGATGGCATTTTTGAGCGCTTTGACATCGATCCCCTCGTGTCGGTAGAAATTGGTATCTTCCGCCACGATGACCGCCCATTTCATCTCCGCGGGGATGTTTTTCAGCGGGGTCCACCAAGGGTTCTGCGGACCCACGACAAACGGGTGCAGCTTTCCCTGCCAGTCCTCCACCTGGATGGTCAGGTTTGTCGTGCGGTCGGCAAGCGCCGATATGGAAGGAAGGCGAAAAAGGGAAATACCCAGGTAGCTGCCATAGAGGGCGATGCTGCCAAGGACGATAACCACCAGCCACTTCAGTGCCTTCACATATGCCTCGAGAGGAGAAAGTGTGAACTGGTGCACGATAGCAGAAATCGGCCGATGATGGTGCAGTTATCTGGACAGCAGGCCGCTCCAGCCACCCTATCTCGCTGATTTTCCAGCAGGGATGCCCTTTCATGAATGACCGCAGCTTCTTACGCTGCTTGATGCTTGGCGGCGCTTGATTGACTGTTCGGCAGCACGGGATACACTAGGATATGTTGAAAAGCCGGACGGACAACTGGGACCTGCGCCACGTTCCGTTGCCAGGCAACGTCCACGACCCTGCAGATCGAAACGGAGGACAACATGCGGAAAATACGCTACGGAGTCTTTGTGCTGTGGATGCTCTTGTGCTGCTCGGTGACCTCTGCCCCGGCCGAGGTGAGCATCGGTATCGGCATCGGGCTGCCCAACGTGAGCATCGGCATCAATCTGCCGCTGTTCCCTGAACTCGTGCCGGTGCCCGGCTACCCGGTCTACTATGCGCCACGGGTGGAGACCAACTATTTCTTCTACGACGGCATGTACTGGGTCTACCAGGACGACAACTGGTATGCGAGTTACTGGTACAACGGCCCCTGGTCGTTTGTGGAGCCAACGGTCGTGCCGCTGTACGTGCTGCGAATCCCTGTGCGGTACTATCGGCATCCTCCCCCCTACTTCCGCGGTTGGCGAGCAGATGCGCCGCCCCGCTGGGGCGAGCACTGGGGCCGTGAATGGGAACAGCACCGGCGAGGATGGGACAACTGGAAACGCGGCTCCGGCCCGAAACGGGCACCGCTCCCCGTCTACCAGCGCCAGTACAAAGGAGATCGGTATCCGCCGGTAGAGCGGCAGCAGACGCTACGCCATCAGTATTACCGTTACCAGCCGCGCGACAAAACGGTCCGCCAGCACTCCCAGCAGCAGGGAGTCCAGAGAGGGCCCGCGCCTGTCCGGCAGGAGAGACGGGAAGAGCCCCGGATGAGAAGCCAGGGCCAGCAGCAAATCCAGCGCCAGGCACCGGTTCCACAGGCCCCCCCGGCAGCCCCGCGCCAGCAGCAGCAGCGTCAAATATACCGGGAGCAGAGGCAGCAGCCAGAGGCAGTACCGGCACAACGGCAGCAGATCAGGGAACAACAACAGCAGGAACGGGGAAGGTCACAGGAGTTCCGGGGCCAGGGACAAGGCCAGGAGCAAAAGAAAGAAGAACGGGGGCGGGAGCGCAATTAATGGCCGGGGGTGGCTATTTCAAGGGAGCGCAAACCGGCTATCCATAAGGATGTCCCCCATCGAGTCCTCTTGAACGGGCAAGGCGGCCACTAGGCCGCCTTGCCCGTTTTTGCATCTGCCACCGTCCTGCCACTCACCTTGCCCGGCGCTTCTTTGCCTTTGGGGCAGGCGGTGCGGCAGCAGCTTTGAACTCCGGCTCGTAGCCGACGATGAAGCTGGTGGCGCCGTCGTTGCGCATGCTGAGGAAGTGGGCGTTACCGGTATCGTACGGGCAGACCGGCTGACTGCAGGGCTCGAAGCCGAACCGCTTGTAATAGCCCGGCTCACCCAGGACAAACAGGGGCTGGTTCTTGATCGCCTCCTGGCGCAGGGCGAATCTGAGCAGTTCCGAGCCTATGCCCTGCCGCTGGAAATCGGGGGCAACGGCCATGGGAGCCAGGTGCAGGCCGCAGACGTCGCTGCCATGATAGGCATTGGAAAAGGCAACATAGGCGATGACCTTGTTGATATGGATGCAGACCCATTCGTGCAGGGGCCGGTCATTCTCATGAAGTTTGCGAACCAGCGCGGCTTCGTAGTCACTGCCGGGAAAGGCGCGCTGCAGGAGGGCATAGACCTTGGGGCGATTTTCAATCGAAACTTTCTGTATTTTCATGACGGTTCTCCATCCACGACAGATTCCATCCCCGGAATCCCTGCCGGATTAATCTGCTCCACTTTCTTCCCGACGGATTATAATGAAGACAGGGTAGCAGATGCAGTGTAGTACCCCGGAGGTGTTACCATGAAACCATTCCTCTCGCAATACAGTTCCCACTGTTACGCGCTGATGCGGATCGTTGTCGGTTTCCTGTTCCTGTGGCACGGCGTGCAGAAGCTGTTCGCATTCCCGAGCGCCATGCCGGCAGGAGTCCCCGCCTACATCATCTATGTTGCCGGGCCGATCGAGTTGATTGGCGGCATCCTGGTGATGGTCGGCCTGTTCACCCACTGGGCGGCCTTCCTGACCAGCGGCCAGATGGCATTCGCCTACTGGATCGGTCACGGGACCACGGCAGTGCTGCCGATCCAGAACAACGGCGAGCTGGCGGTGCTCTACTGCTTTGCGTTCCTGTTCATCGCTGCCCATGGAGGCGGCATCTGGAGCATAGATGCAGTCCGGAAACGACACTAGCGAGGCGCCCGCTCCAGTGGGCATGATGGTCAGCATCGGCAGTATATTCCGCCTCTGCCCGGAGCATGGAGAGAGGCAGTCAGCGCAGGAAGGGGGCGACACATATGGCCACACAGCGTGATTGCGCCGATTCGCCGTCCGGGGCGATTTTGCAGGCACTGGGCGAGTTCAATCGCGGTGACTGGTATGACTGCCATGAAACGCTTGAAGATCTCTGGGTCGGTTCCGAAGACGAAAGCCGGTGGTTCTACCAGGGGATGCTGCAGATCGCCGTTGCGCTTCTGCACTGGAGCAACGGCAACTACGGCGGCGCGGTTTCCCTGCTGACCAAAGGGGGAGAGTACCTGCGGCGGGTCAGACCGGTCTGCCAGCGGATCGAAGTAGAGACGCTCGCCAACGATGCCGAGGCCTTCCTGGCGGAACTCACCCGGCTCGGCCCGGAGCGGATGGCCGAACTCCCTGCGGAGTTGATCCCGAAAATGCGGCTGGCACCAGCGTAACCTTCTGCAAACTCCACTTCATAATTCGTCTCGAATGTTCCATAATGCCCCCATGACCTCCCTCCGGCGCAATATCCCCCTACTCTACGCCTTCTCCTTCCTGCAGATGACCCTCTTTCCCATGGCGATCATCACCCTGTTCTGGAAGGACCACGTCGGGCTGTCACTGTCGCAGATCCTGCTGCTGCAGAGCATCTTCGCCGTGGCAATGGTGGTGATGGAATACCCTTCCGGCTACATCAGCGACCGGGTCGGCTACCGGACGGCCCTGACCTTTGCATCCATTCTCGGGATCGTGGGCTGGGGAGCCTACACGGTCGCCTCATCGTTTCGGGATGTCCTCATCGCCGAGATCCTCCTCGGCATTTCCACCTCCTTCATCAGCGGCACGGACAGCGCACTCCTCTACGAATCCGTGAAGGGAACAGGGGATGAACCTGCCTATGCGCGATTCGAAGGGCGCTCCACCGGGTTCGGCCAGACCGGAGAGGCTGCCGGGGCGGTCTTCGCCGGGCTTCTTTATGCCAGATACCCGCTGCTCCCCTTCATCCTCCAGGTGGTGGTCTGGATTCTGGCGCTGCTCCTCACCCGGGGCTTGACGGAACCGCGGCGTGAACCGAGACACTTTGGTGGGCACCTGAAGGAGGCGCTTGCCTCTGCGCGCTACGTCTTCATCGAGAACCGGCGCCTCCGTATCACGATCATCCTGAGCATCACGCTCGGAATCTCGTCCTTCTACCCGGTCTGGCTGATCCAGCCGTACATGCGTGACGCCGGCGTCCCCCTCGCCTCCTTCGGCCCTATCTGGGCCGGGGCCAACCTCATTGTCGCCCTTTTCGCCGTCCTGAGCCACCGGGTCCGGGCATTTCTGGGCGAACGCCGGATGATCCTGCTGCTGGTGCTGCTGGTCTGGGTGGGATATCTGGGGTTGGGGTATGCGGCAGGGGTCTGGGGATTTCTCTTCTACTACCTGCTGACGGCGATGCGGGGGATGCGGGGTCCGTTCTTTCTGCACGCCGCCCAGGCCGAGATCCCGTCGGCAAACCGGGCAGGGATGCTGTCGCTCCAGTCCCTCTGCTTCCGGCTCCTGTTCGCCATCACCGGCCCGCTGGTGGGGATCTACGCCGATGCCCGGGGGGTGGGAAAAACGTTCCAGCTCCTCTTTGTCGTCTGTCTCCTGGTCCTGCCCCCGCTGGTCTGGCTCTTCCAGAAACAGCGGCACCCCGACGCTGCCGGAGGGTGATCCCGGCTGCAGCGTCAGGCGACCTTCTCTGCCAGGGCGGTCGCCAGTTCGAGCAGCCGCTCCCGCTGCACCAGTCCATCCATAAAGCGTTGCGGGATGCCGGGCAGACCCACCTGCGCCCCCACCAGCGCGCCGGTCAGCATGGCGCGGGCCATGTTCTGACCGCCCCCATTGATGGCATGCAGCAGAGCCGCTTCGAAATCGTCGTGGAAACGGGCCGCCAGATAATAGACCGCCGGCAGCTGGTGGTAAATGGCGCAGGGCATGCCATACACCAGCGAAACCTTCCAGGCCGGCTCGATCCGCACATCCGGGTCCGCAGCCGCAGCCGCCATGTAGGACGGCGTCAGCAGGGCATCGGGAGACGCGAACATGCCGGCACGCGGCGGATCTGGATCGCCGGGACGGGGGGGCTGCAGATCATCGCTGGTGATATGATGGAATGGCAGCTCTCCCTTGTTGACCAGCCGCATCAGCTTGCCGGACAGGTGCGCGTTCAGGCCGTGCCCCTGGACCAGGAGCCCCAGCACCGCACCATAGGCAACGGTCATGGCGACGATGGTCGGGTCGGTCTGGGTCAGCACGGTATTGGCGGCAATGGTTTCGGCCAGGCGGGCCGGTTCGTGGGCATAGCGCACCGCCAGGGCCAGGGTACGTTCGATGGCTTCCGTGTCGTCGGCATGGCCGCCGGTCCGCCCCCAGGGAAGCTGCTGTTGGACCCGCTGCCGCCAGAGTTCGCGGATCGACTGGCTGGTATACCCGCCCGGCCCGGAAACCGGGGTGCCATCCAGAAACGGCAGCAGTTCCGTGTCCAGCAGGCGGCAGAAATCGGCCTCATCGTAGCCTCCTCGCTCCACCAGCGACCCGAGCAGGAGCGTGAGGATGAAACCGGCCTGCGACAGCTCGCCAGCCTTGAGGCCGTCGTGGTATCGCCCCGGTTTCGGGTCCGTGTAGCCGGTGATCCACGGCCCGTAATCGCGGCGCAATTCGTCGAGATCATAGTACCAATGCGGACCGAGCCCCATGGCATCGCCGATGAAGGCGCCCATGATGGCGCCAGCAGCCCTGTCCTGAATGGTTGTCGTTTGCATGGCATCCTCCTCGGCCGGCACCAGCCGGCCCTGCCGACGGTTAACCGACCCGCCGGGCCACGAAGAACAGCTCTATATCGATCCGGTCATGCACCAGGTGCATCCCCAGTTTCTCGAACAGCTTCCCCGAACCGTAGGTAATATTCCAGTCGGTCCGGTCGAAGGCGAACAGCGCCTGGGCCTTGACGCTGCCATCTTCCTGCGGCATCACCGTTGCCGGCAGGGTGAGGGGCCGGGTAACCCCCTTGATGGTCAGCTCTCCCCGCACCAGGTGATCGGGTGTGCCGGGCGACGCCTCAGGAATCGGCTCCCACCCCTTGAGGACCATGGTGGCCACCGGATAGCGGGCAACGTCGAAGAAGTCTTCGGACTTCAGGTGGTTCACGAGCATCTGCCGGTAGCCTTCGTTCTTCAGGTCCAGGTTGATGATGCCGGTCATGTCCAGGGTGACGCTCCCCTGCCGCAACCCGCCTCCGGTGATAACCAGCTCGCCCTCCTGCAGCGGGACGCGGCCATAGTGCCGGTTATTGATATTGCGGCCGGTCCATTCCAGCACCGATGCCGTTGCATCGATCCGGTAGGTGCCGTCCATGAGCTGCGGCTCCCGCAGTGGCTCACCGGCCTGTGCAATCTGGTAGCCGGCAGCGCACCAGCCCGCCAGTCCCCCTTCCAGGATATGCACCTCGCGGTAGCCGGCAGCCACCAGCTTTTCACGGGCTATGACGGCTGCCCTGGTCCTGCCGGTGGCATCGTAGAGAACCAGCGGCAGGGACCGGTCCGGCGCCAGCTCGGCCATCCGGTCCAGAAACACCACCTCATAGACGCAGGCATTCAAAGCCCCGGGGAGATGGGTGGCGGCATACTCCTCCGGGGGCAGGATATCGATAATGAGCAGCGGCCCGCCGGCATCGAGCCGAAGCTGCAATTCGGTGCAACTGATGGTCGCATTCATGGCCGTCTCCTTTCGTTCCCTTTTGGTACTATTCTACACCCGCAGCAGTTCAACTGCCCTTACAATTATCTATTGCGTCCTCCGGCTCACCGGATTCAACCCTAGAATTCCCTGCAGGCAGAATCTCGGCCAGGATTTCCCTGCGTTTCTCCACTGGCGAAAATTGAAGTGTCTTTGTCATTGCGCCACAACAGGATGTATGGAAAGATGGCACCATGCACAAGCAACCTCCCGGACATACACGCAACCGCATCTTTGTAGCCGAAACCGGTATCACGTCGGCTCATTACCTGGAACCTTTACCAGCGAGACTACCTGCAGCAGAGGAGCCCAGCCCATGACCACCCATTCCGTTACCATCGTCACATTCGCCCTGCTTTCGGCGCTTTTACTCGGCTCTGCAGCCTTGGCTGCAGAAGGCAACACCACCCTGGCACCTCTGCAGAAAGCTTCAGGCGAAAAAACCGCATTCGATGGGATGCTGCAGGTAAGCAGCGCCTACTTCGGCCGCTTCCCGTTCATGCGGGCCGAGGATGTCTTCACCACGATCGTCAAGGGTGGCGACAGCTCCTACCTGCTGTTGAGCGTCCAGTCTCCGGACGAGTACGCCAGGGGGCATGTACCGGGTGCCGTCAATATCCCTTTGATGGAAATCACCGAGGCAAAGTCGCTGGCACGGCTCCCGCGGGACAAAAAGATTGTCTTAACCTGCGACAACGGCCATCGCTCCATGGCTGCCGCCCTGTTTCTCGGCCAGCTCGGGTATGAGACCTATGCCATGTCCATGGGGCTCAGTTACTGGAACGGCCCCGAGTCCGGCATAGCATCCCCCTACCCCGGCTCGGCCGGTTACCCGGTCAGCATGGTCGCCACTGACTCCCGGGAATCCATCGCTTTCTCTGCCGATACCGGTACCGGCACATCCGCAAGAGAGACCATCATCGACCGGACCAGGACCATTCTCGCAACCGATAGGAACCTGTTCATCGACAGGAGCGAGGTCTATGACAGGGCCGTCAAGGGTGGCGACAGAGGGTATCTGCTCGTCAGCCTCCAGCGACCTGCAGATTACGCCAAGGGACATGTACCGGGGGCTATCAACATCCCGTATTACGACATCGCCAAGGCCGAGAGCCTGCGCAAGCTCCCCAGAGACAAGAAGATCGTGCTGATCTGCTACGTTGGTCACTGGGCCGGGTCTGCGGCGCTGTTCCTGAATCAGCTGGGGTATGAGGCATATGACATGCGTTTCGGCACCCTGGGATGGAACGATACCACGGACGGCCTTGGGGAGGCCAAAGGGTATCTGGTTGCTCTGGAGAAATCTCTGAACCTGCCAATTGAGAAAGGGGTGCCCAAGAAATAACCTCCTCAGGCCGCTACAACTGCAGAAACAGCAAAGGCGGCCGATGGCCGCCTTTGTGTTATGAGAAAACTCGCCGAATTACTAGCAACGGCCACTCATCACCTTCCGTGGTTTAAACCGCCGGGAGCTTCAAGCTGAATTGTTTCTCAGCCTTCTTAAGTTGCTTGGCCGCCTTTTTCTCCTTGGGGGACATGGCTGCCGCTTTTTTGCCTTCTTTTCTCGTGCTTTCACCTTTACTCATGGCCTCTGCTCCTTGGTGCCGAGGGGGCATGGTGCGTATTCACCATACACAACGACTGTTCATACTATAACACTTTCCGGAGACGCAAAGGGTTTTACTTTCGATTTACGCACAAAGGCTGCAACAGCAAGCTTGTTTCCATCCGGGAACCTCGGGCGTTACACGAACCGTTCCCCCATCGGACCGAAGAATTGGCCGCCTTTCAGAACCGAATTTGGTATCGCCCGAATTCCCCGGGTGCTACGCCACCTCTGCCAACCCTACTTTCTCTTCATCTTCCGCCTCCATGATCCCGAACTCCATCAGCAGCGCTTCCAGCTCTTCCATCTCCAGCGGGGTGGGAATGACCAGCATCTTGTTGTCGCTGATCTTCTGCGCCAGGGTCCGGTATTCCTGGGCCTGTGGATGCTCCGGCGAGTATTCGATGACGGTCATCCGCCGCATCTCCGCCCGTTGTACCTGGTTGTCACGGGGTACGAAGTGGATCATCTGGGTGCCGAGCTTTTCGGCCAGCGCCGTGACCAGTTCGAATTCCTTGTCGGTTTTCCTGGCATTGCAGATCAGCCCCGCCAGACGGACCTTCCCGGAACTGGCGTATTTGAGGATACCCTTGGCAATGTTATTGGCCGCATACATGGCCATCATCTCCCCGGAACAGACGATGTAGATCTCCTCCGCCTTTCCCTCGCGGATCGGCATGGCAAACCCACCGCAGACCACGTCCCCCAGGACGTCGTAGAAGACGAAATCCAGGTCCGGGGTGTAGGCACCGTTCTCTTCGAGGAAGTTGATGGCGGTGATGACGCCGCGACCGGCACAACCGACACCAGGCTCGGGACCACCCGACTCGACACACTTGACATCGCCATACCCGACCTTCAGGACTTCATCCAACTCCAGGTCCTCCACGGTGCCACGCTCGCGTACCAGGTCCATGACCGTTGCCTGGGCCTTGGCATGCAGGATCAGGCGAGTGGAGTCGGCCTTGGGGTCGCATCCGACGATAAGGATCTTTTTACCTAACGCCGCGAGTCCGGCCACCGTATTCTGGGTAGTGGTCGATTTGCCGATGCCGCCTTTTCCGTAAATCGCGATCTGTCTCATATGAGCCTCCTTCGTCCGTAGTGGTGGACGTCAGCATGTATCGGGGGGCGAAACGAGGCGCCACATGGCGGCGGGATACCGTCGGCCATGATCCCCGGCCTTTGAGCCGTTTGCTCCATTCATGCCTGGTAGCGGAGTTGCCAGCAAATGGCCGCTACAAAAAAACGCCCCGCATCTCATGACTGAGAGCGGGGCGTGGGTGCCTGGTTGTCAGGGTCAGATGGTTGTGGTGGTGACGATTCGTCCGGTCACCATACCATGGGTACTACACTATCCATGCCGATCAGCCACCAAAACCGCCGACATCCGATCCCGTAGCCCCTGCGCGATCTGCTGCAACCTCAGGAGCATTGGCTTGCCAACGGATATGATTATGTTCTCTACAGGGTGACTGTTAATCGGGCAGCAGGTGCAAAGGAGGAGAATCTAATCGGGGGTTTCGTTCGACTGCAACAGAGACAGGGAAGGCGGCCGACTCATATGCAATCCACCGAATTCCTCCCGCATGGCCTATCCGACCGTCCGGTGCACAGCCAGCGGCCCCCAGGTCTGGTTGATGGACATCAGCTCCAGGGTGTTGATATTCACATGCGCGGGCCGGTCTACCACCCAGGCCACCGTCTCGGCGATATCCTCGGCAGTCAGCGGTTCGGCTCCGGCGTAAACGCCGGCAGCCCTCTGCTCATCCCCCTTGAACCGCACCTGGGAAAACTCCGTCTCAGCCATCCCCGGCTGAATACAGGTCACCCGAACCCGCGTGCCGAGCAGGTCGCAGCGCAGATTGCGCGAAAACTGGGTGACAAACGCCTTGGTGCCGCCATAGACGTTGCCTCCCGGATAGGGCCAGGCACCTGCGGTGGAGCCGATATTGACGATGTGCCCCCGATTGCGCGCCACCATGCCGGGCAGAACAAAACGTGTACAGTACATAAGCCCCTTGATGTTGGTATCCACCATGATCTCCCAGTCTTCCAGGTCGACCTTGTGGGCCGGTTCCAGCCCCAGGGCCAGGCCGGCGTTGTTCAGGAGCACGTCAATCCCGCGAAACCGCTCCGGCAGGGACGCAATCGCCCCCTGCACCGCCTCGCGGTCGCGGACATCCAACGGGATGATATGGGTATCACAGACTTGCGCCAGTTCCTCCTGCATCTGAAGCAAAGGGTCGATACGTCGGGCCGCCAGAATCAGTCGATTGCCGGGCCGGGCAAAACTTCGACTGCATGCCGCACCGAAACCGGAAGATGCGCCCGTGATAAAGATGGTTGTGCCGTCCATGGGATACCTCCTGGAAGGTGGGGTCGAACGCGGCAGAGGCGGGGTATGGCGAGACTATAGCGGAGAAAACGGATATTGCAAGACTTGGGGGGCAACCGACTTATACACTGTCACCGGTGCGTCCGCCTTCCGCCACCTCCTGCATCCTCGGTCGGGGCAGACAGCGCGAACGAATGCGGCGGATCAATGCAGGTACGACGAACATCGCCGCAAGAACGATCAGCATGGTCGTGTTGGGGTCGCGGACATAGGTGTTCAGGCCCAAGGTGGTGACCGCGATGACGGCGAAATAAAGCATGTCGCCGGCAATGGCGAATGCCCAGCCGGCAACGAAGCCGTGACCAGCGGCGAGAGCCGAGGCCCGTCCCGTCATGGGATCGACCCCGAAGGCAATCATGACGAGCGCCAGCGGGCCGGCCCCGGTTCCGCCAAAGTGGGCCACGCTCCGCACGGTGGCTTCCTGCATGAGGGCTCCAAAACGGGCAAGAATCGCTACCTTCCCGCAGATGCGAGCGATAAGGCGCAGGACCGGCTCAAAAGCAATGGCCAGCATGAGATCCGACACCAGGTAGAGCAGGACGGTAATGGGCCAGGCAACGCCCTTGGCCTGGGCGAGCAGGACCCCGGCAGGGATGCCACCCCCGACGGGGATGATGAAGAGCTTCAGCACGGACAGCATGTTCGATAGCGATGGATGCATGACGTCAGGCAAGGTAGGGCGACCCGGCCATCTCCACCTGGGTCAGGAACAGCCGTGTATCGAATTCCAGCTGGTGGTAGGCGGGTTCCATATATTCGCAGAGCTGGTAGAAGGCCTTGTTGTGTTCCTTCTCCTTCAAGTGCGCCAGCTCGTGCACGACAATCATCTTCAGGAATTCCACGGGAGCGTCCCTGAAGATGGCTGCGATACGGATTTCGTGCTTTGCCTTCAGCTTGGCCCCCTGTACCCGGGAGACAAAGGTGTGGGTCCCCAGGGCGTTGTTGATCACATGCAGCTTCCCGTCGTAGGCAACCCGGCTCAGCGCCTGGGCAGTCCGCATGAACTCGTTCTTGATGGCGACGGTAAAATCGTAGAGCGCCCTGTCGGTCCTGATCTCGTGCAGCTTCGGATAGCGCTGCACAAGGACGCTGCCCAACCGGTTTTCCGCCACCAGCTGCTCCACCTGGGCCGTGATCTGCGGGGCATAGCCTGCCAGATATTTCAAATGGTGCATCGAGCCGTTTTTTCCCTTCTCGTCGTTGCCGTATCATAGCCGCAGCTCGCACCACAGGTCAAATCATGTCTCGCACCGACAGTAAAAAGCGGCCGGGTCGGCCGCTTCAATGGCAATCCATCGACAGTTCGAGCAGCTCAGGCTCTCTTATTTCTGCGCCGCATTCCGGCCGGCCATGTAGCTGGTGATGAGGCAACGATACGACGGGAGGTGATTGGACAACAGGTTCCCCAGCCCTTCGATATCGTTACGCCAGTCGCGGTGCAACTCACAGGCAACCGCAAACCAGTTCATGAGCTGACACCCGGCTTGCGTCATGCGCGCCCAGGCGGCATCGCGCGTCGTCTTGTTGAATGTGCCGGACGCGTCGGCAACGACAAACACTTCATAGCCTTCCTCCCGTGCGGACAGGGCAGGAAACGCGACGCAGACTTCCGTCACAATGCCGGCAATGAGCAACTGCCCTTTCCCCGTCGACCTGACCGCCTTCACGAAATCTTCGTTATCCCAGGCGTTGATATTGCCGGGACGCGCTATGTAGGGCGAGTCCGGGAACAGCGCTTTCAGTTCCGGGACAAGCGGCCCGTTCGGGCCATCCTCGAAGCTGGTGGTAAGAATCGTGGGGAGCTTGAAATACTTGGCAGTATCGGCCAGCGCCAGAACGTTATTTTTGAAGTCGTCCGGAGAAAAATCCTGGACCAGGTTGACCAGCCCCGATTGGTGGTCGACGAGCAAAACCGCAACGTCATTCTTGTCGAGGCGTTTGTATGTGAATTGGGTATTCATGCCTTCCTCCTTCTGTTGGCATTCTGCATGCCGCTGCAGCTCTTCCCGCCAACGTACTAGAATCTGCCTAGGGATATTTTACACCTTAATGAAAGAAGGAGTATTGATAAATTCTCCAGTACCGCAGCAACAGACAAGGCGGCCAATTGGCCGCCTTGTCCAGCAGGAATGTCACCCCTCGGATTCCCCTATTAAAATACTTTGTATTGACAATCTTTATCCATATATTTATATATCTACAAAATACATTATTTAATGTGCCATAGATACACGACAATACTCAACCACTCGCGAGGGTGGGGCGGAAAGCCCACAGGGTCTCACCGAGACAGCCGGGTTGCCGAAATATCACTGTGATATTCAGGCAACCCGGCTTTTTTTGTGCCATACAACCCAGCCGGAAAGGAGAAGGAGCTCAAGCTCGCCACATTGCATTCAGTAGTTTGACCGGTGTTGACAACGAACCTTCCGGACTGTGCAGTCAAATGCCATCGACGTAGCGCCATTGCTGGCGATATCTTTCATTGCCGAGGCGATTCGTTCTCCCGGCAGAAAATGGAGGCCCGATGATTCATTTTGCACGCACATCCAGGAACCTGTATGGTCGCACGATTTTGTCGCTGTTAACGTTCATGCTGGTGCCGGCCCTTGCCTATGCCGATACCCTGGCAGTCACAACCAACAAGTCGACGTATGTTGCGGGAGAAGTCATGAAGGTAACAGCCGTCTACAAGACAAAAGACGGCAAGCCGATTACCAGACCCACCAGCCGTGAGGTTCGCATCAAAGACCCCTCCGGGGACGAGAAGGCTGAAACAGCCATGCAAAACGTCGGCAACGGTGTCTATACCTACAATTACACCATTCGCTCCTCTGCGGCTGCGGGCAGATGGGAAGTACGCGGCACGTTCGTCTATAAGAACGTGGAAACCAAGGGATATGCCTACCCCAGTGTATCCTCCACCACGGCGGACACCACCGCGCCGGTCACGACAGCCTCGCCGACAGGCGGCACATTCAGCTCCTCAGTCACGGTGTCCCTGGCCCGCAACGAGTCAGGCACCACCTACTACACCACCAACGGCACCACTCCGACAACGTCGTCCCCGGTCTATACCGCGCCGCTTACCTTCTCTGCGACGACCACCCTCAAATATTTTTCCCGGGACGCCGCCGGCAACAGTGAAGCGGTAAAAACCCAGACCTACACCATATCCGGCACTACCGGTGGCGGCAGCGGCTCCGGCCACACCTCCCTGACCTGGACGGGCTACAACATGTGCCGCAGCTGCCATGCCACAGAGGCATCCGAAATGTTCAATTCGGTGCACTACCAGTGGCGCGGCGCATCCGCGACAACCACCGGCCCGGCCACACAGGGCAAGTTTTCCGAAACCGTCGACAACAGTACCGCCATGAACTCTTACTGCATCAACATTCTCGGCAACTGGAACAACTATTCGGGCTGCAGCAACTGCCACGTCGGCCTCGGTGCCAAGCCGAGCGGCACCTCCAGTGCCGCACAACTGGATAACATCGACTGCCTCATCTGTCACCAGAAGGACTATAAGCGGACCCGTTCCAACTCCGGTGGCACCTACGCGCCGAACACCGCCCAGATGAGTATCAGCATGGATCAGGCGGTACAGACGGTCACCAAGCCGACCCGCTCCACCTGCCTCCAGTGCCACGCCAAGGGAGGGGGCGGCGACAACTTCAAGCGCGGCGACCTTACCCTGGCCCACGGATCGACCACCGATGCCGCCTTCGACGTGCATATGGCAACCACGCGCGGCAACCTGTCGTGCCAGGCATGCCATACCACCTCCAGCCACAAGATGGCCGGCCATGGCAGCGACCTCCGGCCTACAGAGAGTGCAGCGACCATCAGCTGCTCCACCAGCACCTGCCACCCGACAAAGGCGAGCACCACCAGCGGCCACACCACCACGGACGTCAATCACCACATCGGCCGCGTTTCCTGCCAGGCGTGCCATATAAAGACGTATGCGAAGAATGCTGCCGACACCGCTGCCACGGAAGCGACCGAAACGCACCGCACCTGGCAGCTGTCCGTCTGGAATGCGGCTCTCAACCGGTATGAGCCGACCATTACCCTGGCAAACAACCTGACTCCGAAGTATGCCTTCTGGGACGGCTCCAGCTGGGGAAGCAACCTGCTCGATACCCCTGTTATCGATCCGGCGACCGGCGCCTATAAGATTTCCCGCCCCAACGGCGCCATCAACGGCCCTGCCGGGACCAAGCTCTATCCGTTCAAGTACAAGACCTCCGAGGTGCCGCTCGATACCAGCCGCAACAAGCTGATCGCCATCGACACGAGCATCTACTTCAATACCGGCCTGGTTGCCGATGCCATAAACCAGGGGATGGTCAATATGGGCTTCTCTGCCGGCGAGCCCTATTCCTGGGTCAAGACCGACGAGTATCAGCTCATCACCCACGAAGTGCCGCCGGCTGCGAGCAACGTCCTGGCCTGCGCCGACTGCCACAAAAACACCGCCCGGATGAATCTCCCGGCCATGGGCTATGCGCTGAAAGCGGCAAAGTCGGTCGTCTGCTCCCAGTGCCACGGCGACGAATCCTATTCCGATTATCTCTGGGTGCACAACAAGCATGTGAAAGGGGAAGGATACGACTGCTCCTTCTGCCACACCTTTTCCCGCGCAGCGGAGCGTGGCCTGAAGACTACCAAGTAACCCGATATCTCCCGGATGAACCTGAAAAAAAAGGGGCGCTTCTTTCGAGGAGCGCCCCTTGTGCATCCAGAGGAGGGGGAAGGCCGTCACTCGATCTGCTGGCAGTCGTCAAGGAACTGCTGAAGCACATTCTCTTCGACCCCTGCCAATGCGGCAATGCGTGAGAGGCGCGGGAAGGCCCACATGCTCGCTGCCTCGGCAAGACAGGTGCCGTCCGGGGCATGGATGGACATTGTCACTTCCGCAGCGGCAGGGGCAAAAGAGACGATCCGCGCCTCCAGGTGGATGTCGGTGTCGGTGCGGACCGGCTTCAGAAATCGAACCGTCATCTCGCGGGTGACGCCGAGTTTCCCGTGGCGTGCAAAGAGGGCATATGCGGCTGCCTCGTCCATGAGTGCCGAAATGATGCCGCCATGGACCATTCCGTCAAAGCCGCAGTATGAACCGGGAACCCGGCAGACGGAAACGACACCGGCCTCGGTGTGACGAAAGCGGATCTGCAGCCCATGGGGATGCCCTTCCGAACACACAAAACAGCTTCCGGGCCAGCGACCGCGAACCGGCGGCAGGTCCCCCATCTCTTCAGCATGCAGTGGTAATCGATGCTCAGCCATGGCAACTCCCAGGGGTTTTGCCCCCGAGTATACTGCCTCGGCGTGCGAAAAACAAGAAAGGCGGACTATCGGCCGTTTTCGCATCAAGTTTGCTCCCGGAAATTGCCTCAGACTGCTCCCATGACCCCATTCTTTCAGAGAGATGTTGCGCCGCACCACTCGAAAATGTTACATAGATATGCCCAACTCATCACGATGCCTGAAGAGATTGGGGAATGCAGGGTCATATCACATTTAATGAGGTTGAAAAAATGACAATGACACACTTTGGTCCGACCGGACTGATCGCAACGCTCGTCCCGAAAATAGCCCAACAGTGGGGAACGCCGGTCTATCTGCATGATCAGGAATACATAGAAAAAAGCTGTGAACAGTTGCTGAACATGCCGAATGCCTACGGTCTGCATGTCCGCTACGCCATGAAGGCCAATTCGGATCGTACCGTCCTGCGGGTCGTCACCAGCAAGGGGCTGGATCTGGACTGCTCGTCGCTCGACGAAGCGGCCCGCGCCCATAGCGCCGGCATCCCCTACAGCCGGATGATGCTGACGACTCAGGAGGTGCCGACCGGTGCGGAACGCGCCGAACTGGAGGAGATGATCAAGGCAGGCCTCAGGTACAACGTCTGCTCCATGCTGCAGTACCAACTGATCGCCGACTTTGCCCAAAAGAACAGGATCGACCTCTCCATGCGGGTCCATCCGGGAGCGGCCGGCGGCGGCGAGAGCACGACCCGCGATACCGGCAGCGAATATTCCTGCTTCGGCGTCCACCTGAACGACGTCCCCAGGGTCAAGGCCCTGGCCGACCAACAGGGAATCCGCTTCACCCAGGTCCATGTCCATATCGGCTCCGGGGGCGACCCGGAAAAGTGGCGGGAGAACATCGACCGTGAACTCGGTTTCGTCAAGGCCTATTTCCCCGATGCCGTCACCGTCAGCTTCGGCGGCGGGCTCAAGGTCGCCCGGATGCCAGGGGAAAAGCAGGCCGACATCGCCGCGCTGGGTGCCTATGCCAAGCAGCGGATCGAGGAGTTCAAGGAGGCCACCGGCCGCGAACTGGAGATGGAGATCGAGCCGGGCACCTTTGTGGTAGCCAACTCGGGCCATATCATCACCCGCATCATCGACAAGAAGCTGACCAACGAGATGAACTTCCTGATCGTCGACGGCGGCATGGAACTCTTGACCCGCCCGCTTCTGTACGGCTCCGAGCATCCCATTGCCATCGTCCGCCAGGACGGGACGCTTCTCTCCAGCGAATATGACCAGACGCCGACAACCGGGCTGAAGTCGTTCGGCATCGTCGGGCGCTGCTGCGAAAGCGGCGATTCGGTGCGTCTGGACAGCGACGGCAACATCGTGCCGGTGCTGATTGTTGAACCGGAAATCGGCGACTTCGTCGTCATCGGCGGCACCGGTGCCTATTCCGAGAGCATGTCGCCGGAAAACTACAACTCGCACCGCAAACCGGGGGCCGTCATGAAGACCAAGAGCGGCGAACTGGTGCAGATCAGGAAGAAACAGGTTCGCGAACAGCTGATCCAGAATGAGCTGGATGTGAAACTGTAAGCGATCACAAAATAGTGCTCAGGAAACAGCAGAGGCGGCCAATCGGTCGCCTTTTGCTTTAAGTATTGATCTCTCCGGAATTACAGCATCTACTGCCCGCCAGAGCGAGTATAATACAGGTAAGAGATCATCGAACCATCAGGAGGAAGGGACCATGACCACGACATCGTGCGAAAACGACCAGTCCCCGATCCATCTGCGCGGGCTGTTGCGGCACTTTGCCGACCTGCGCGATGGTACCCATGGCGACGGAGCAGTCAGCCGTACCGACAAGGAGCAGCTCTTTGACGCTGCCGTCGGCTACCTAGACCCCTGCGCCCGCCAGGCCCTGGACGAGATAAACGAAACCCTGCTGCTGGGGAGCGGTACGGTCACCGCCATCGGCGTCACCAGGTCGCCAAACGGCGACAGCGCCGCAGCCTGGACTTTGAGCTGGCCGGAGCAGGCCCGGGCGGGTATCCCTCCCATCACTCTGGAAGCATTCTTCGGGCACAGCTTCCACCACCCGCACTTGCATGGCGGAACCGTGGGGGTCTGGCCGCTCAACGTCTTCAGCGCAGCAGATGCCGTTGCCGAGCTGCCGACGCTACGGGCGATTGCGACCGCCGAGCTGCACAACCTGGTTTTCCGGAGCGATTACCGCATTGTCCCGGCAATCACCCGCCCTCTGCCGTAAACGAACTCCGGGCGTTGTCCGGGCGGGGTCCGGACTCGCCGGCATGTTCCAGGACCGGCAGAGCCATGCAAAAGGAGGCAGCAAATGAAAAGGACCTCTCTATCCATGCCGGAACTGGCCCTCATCGCCGGAACCCGTGCGGCACTCGGCGCGGGTGCGGCCCTGATTTTCGGCGACCGTCTGGCCAGGGAACAGAAAAAAGCAATCGGCTGGACCCTTTTTCTGGTCGGGGCAGCTACAACCGTACCGCTTCTGGCAATCGTCATCAGCAGGCAAAAGGAAAGGTAGTATCGGTTAGTGATTCGCCCATCTGATTCTCGAAACGACAAAAGGCGGCCGATATTTGCCGCCTTTTGAATTAAGCATGATGTCCCTGCAATTCTGTCCAATGGATGCATATTTGAAAATAGTTTTCAATTTCTAAATATGTGCTAAACTGTAGGCAAAGAAGAAGGAAGGAGGGAATGGCAATGCTAGACAGAACCGGCGACTGGTGCTTCGAGGGCGGATGCACCTACCTGACGAGTGATGACGATACTGTTCGCAGCAACAAACGGGAGAGTGTGGAACAGGATGATTTTTACTGCGTGCCCTGCGTGGGCAGTTATGATTGACAGGGCTGCGAAGAACTTCGTAAGAACACGGATGAGCGCAAGGCGGCCGAGTGGCTGCCTTGCGTAGTCTCCTCCTCCTTCCTGCCCCTTCATTGCATAGAGTGCAGATAGTTCCATTGATTTTTATGTCCGATTCACTACTTCGGTGATCCATCGAGAAACTCGATGATCGCTGGAATGACCGACTGTGGTGCCTCTTCCATCAGCCAATGTCCTGAGCCCGGTACAACTACCCCTCTGACATCGATTGCCACCAATTTGGCCTGTTCGATGAGGAAGGTGCCGCTGGCCTTTTCACCTGTAAGAACAAGCACCGGCATGGAAAGGAACCGTACTCGCCGCATGGGTTGCAGATGTCAGTACAAATATTGTTGCAAAGGTTGAAAGTCCGGCAACAACGCCATGCCATAATTGTGTTGGTAGCCGTAACATAGAGCTCACCTTTCCTTTCATAACGTTATATCTGTTGCCGTCGTGCACGTTTCAGCAATGGGCTGAACAGCTTCACCAGCACGGGCATGACTATCCAGGTCAGCAGACAAACGATGCCGACTGAAACCACCAGCGCCTGCAGAACCGGCGGCAGGCCGCCGATCAGGGGTGCCAGCGCATTAGACACGAAGATACTGACCGGCCAGACCCCCAGCACCGTGATGATCGCCATCTTCCACCGGGCAGGAGCCTTTGCGCCATCCGTTTCGAACCAGTATTCCAGGCCCCGTTCCACATGGTAGGTCGGCTGTTCTTCCCTGAACTGCTCGGCCTTTGTCAGAAATTCCCGCCGCACGTCCGAATTCATCCAGGCCTTCAGATGTTCGTCGGTGTCGAACCTGAAGACGATCACATACTCCGACTCCCTGGCATCGTGATGAACCACGTTCAGCCCGAGATGTCCGGGAAACTTGAGAGCTGCCGCAGAAACATCCCGGAACCAGGCGTCGAATTCCTGCTCATGACCAGGGCGAACATGCCAGGTGACAACCACCGTCACCTGGCCGCTTTCTATCCGGGTCACTTTCATGGTCAGTTTCCTGTAGATCCGGCGCGACTGGCAGGAGCGCCGTGCACCATGGTGTAGGCATATTCAACTCCCTGGCCATAGGCGCCGCAGTGCTCCTTGACCACTTCGATGACCGCGTTGTAGGTATCCTTACGGGCCCAGTCACGTTGGTACTCAAGCAACACCTGCAGTGCGGTGACCGGCACCACACCAGCCTGCTCGATACGCCGCATGGCGGCATTATGAGCCGCAACGCTGGTGCCGCCGGAGGCGTCTTCGACGGCATAGACCTCATAGCCGGCCTGGAGCGCCTCAAGGGCCGGGAAGGCCAGGCATACTTCGGTCCAGAGAGCCGCCATGATCAGTTTTTTGCGGCCGGTGGCAACGACCGCCTCAACCAGCTTGGCATCTTCCCAGGAGTTCATGCTGCTCCGTTCAACCGGCTCCTGGTCGGGGAAGATATCGAGCAGCTGCGGCCACATGTTGCCGGAGAAACTTTTCGTTTCCACGGTAGTGAGGATTGTGGGGACATTGAAAATTTTTGCGGCCTTGGCGAGAAGCATCACGTTGTTGAACAGGGTCTGGCGGTCGATATTGGCAACTCCGAAGGTCATCTGCGGTTGAAAGTCGATTAGTATCAGAGCGCTGTTCTGTGGGTTCAACAGTTCCGTTTTCATGGTATGCCTCCTAACAAGACAATTATTGTCTTCTATAGATCAACAATAGGCCTCTGAGCTTAAAATATCAAGCCAACGCATAGAGGAGTTTAGTAACTATGGTGTCCTCGAAACCAGCAGGGCGAAAAAGAGCCATGATGGAAACCAAGTAAACTATCCCCGCAATATCCGAATTGTGCGATAATAGGGTATGAAAAGAGGTGAGACGATATGAGATGCGACTATAAGGACGATTTCAAGGTCGACTACTCTGGCGGTTCACTGCATATCACGAAAGGCAAGGATGTTGATCTGGTAGTCAGGGAAGGACAGATTCCTGCCAACTATAAGGCATGCCTTGATTCAGCGGTGAAACGCGACAGCTGTCACGAATTGCGGTCGGCAGCACGTGGCATAACGAACACCATCGACCGGGCATTCAACAGAGAATGACGCGTAGCCCGAACAAAAAAGGCGGCCAATCGGCCGCCTTTTGAATTAGGCATGGTATCCCCGTAATTTCTTCTACGCCGCGGCGGTTTCTGCCCCGGCCAGCCGTCTCCCCAGATCGAAGGCCCGTTGGCAGTCCAGCGGCAGCGCCTCGGCCCGCCGCTTTGCCTTGTGTACCGGATCGAAGCTCTCGATCACCACTTTCGCATAGTCGTCTACCTGGCAGGTATCGAAAGCACAGAGTGACTCGACGGTCCCGAGCAGCAGTTGAGCATAGCGTTCGTTCGATTTGACGAAGTACTCGTAGCTGAACTCCCGGCTCCGCTCTTCGGTGACGTTCATGGTGTAGATGAAGGCCATGGCAAGCTTCTTCGGAAACAGGGTGCCATAGGGCACGGTGTAGGTCAGATAGGGGAACAGCAGCCGTTCGATGAAGCTGCGTGTTTCGCCGGTGACCGAGCCGAAATAGATCGGCGAGCCGATGACCAGGGCGTCGGCCGTGGCGATCTTGTCCAGCAGCGGCGTCAGACCGTCCTTCATGGCGCAGCGGCCATAGCTCTTCCCTCCCCTGGTCTTGCAGGCGAAACAGCTCGTGCACCCCTTGAAGTCCAGGTCGTACAGGTGGACGAGTTCCGTCTCAGCCCCTTGCGATGCGGCCCCCTCCAGGGCCTTTGCCACCAGAGTTGCCGTGTTCCATTGTTTGCGGGGACTGCCGTTGATGCCGATGACCTGCATCGTCTACCTCCCGTGAACTGTTGCCGGACACGAAGCTGCCGGCCGAGTTGGCTGTCGTTATTCGGGTTACTGCCGCGCTGTGCCGCGCCGGGTAGCATGGTGGGGTCTTCCGGGGGGGATTATGCGGCTTTTTGAATTATGGAGAGAAATTACTCCCGCAGGGCTGCGTCGTCAAGCAGGAATAGGCAAGGTGCCCCTGTATTCCTTCACCAGACCCCGCCGCCCACTCACGGGAAACTTTATATGCATATATTCACCAAAGGGCATAAAATGGAGATGACAGAGAAATCGTTACGGGCTCGGTACACTGACCGCTCTCCACCGACACCTTTATCAAAGCGGCGCATCATGAAGGAGACGTGACATGGCAACGCACGCAAAGAACACTATTTGCCTTTGGTACGACCGCGACGCAGAAGAGGCGGCGCGGTTTTATGCCGCAACCTTTCCCGATTCAACCGTGGGCGCGATACTCCGCGCACCGGGTGACTATCCGTCCGGAAATGAAGGAAACGTGCTGACGGTCGAGTTTACCGTCATGGGGATTCCCTGCGTCGGGCTTAATGGCGGCCCCGAGGTCACGCACAACTGGGCATTCTCGTTTCAGGTTGCAACCGTAGACCAGGCCGAAACGGATCGTTACTGGAACGCCATTGTCGGCAATGGTGGCGAGGAGGGTGAGTGCGGCTGGTGTAAGGACAAATGGGGATTATCGTGGCAGATTACGCCGATCGCTCTGATGGAAGCCATAAGCGATCCCGATCCCGCCGCCGCCAAGCGGGCGTTCGATGCGATGATGCAGATGAAAAAGATCGACATCGCAGCCATAGAAGCGGCGCGACGCGGTTGAATGTGTGGAAATGGTCTACAAACTTAAGGCGGCCGATTGGCCGCCTCTCTTACCGTTCCCCGAATTAACCCGCAGGTGCGCCGCTATGAATTGAGCATGCACGGCTTGTCCACGTCGTCAGTTTCATAATAACGCACTTCTATGACATTCTGTTCGGGATCGCGAAAATAGATCGATATTCCCGTCCCATGTGCACCCCAGCGTTTCACCGGGCCATCATCGATCGCTATGCCATTGTCTGCAAGCCGTTTCCGGAGCAATTCCCACTCAGCCTTGCCGGTAGAGAGGCAAAAATGGTTGAGATTCGGACGGCACACGTTCACTGGATTGCCGTTTTCCCATAACCTCTTGGGGAACAGATCGATGATCGAATCGGCTGTTATGCGGACAGACGGGAATGGAACCTGATGGTCATGAAACTCATCTATCCGTTCGCCGGGCAGTTCAAGAATGTTTGTGTAAAAGTGAAGCATTGCTTCGATGTCCACCGTGTTGATGACAATATGATCCATTTTGAATTTCATTGGTGATCTCCGGATCTGCTGAGGGTGCGCGTACGTGTCCATGGTGTGTAGTGTGGAATAGTCGAGGAGAATTGCAAGCTGAGAAGCTGGAAATACGTCCGATTGGCCGCCTTTCCATTGAGGATTTTGTCCCCCCCGGATTCCAACCTACCGGTACACCTCGTCATGGCTGCCGATATCGAGCAGCACGATCTCCTTCTCGGTAATCAGCAGGGTCAGCGTTATGCGGTATGAATAGGTCAACCTGACAGCATGGCAGCCGGATAGCTTGCCGGAAAGCGGATGCAACCCGAGGCCCGGTTGAAACGGGTCCTCCGCAAGAGACGCGAAAACCGTTGCAAAGCGGGGCTTCAGGTCAGGATGTTTTTTGAAGAACTTCCGTGCCTGGCGGAGGAACTGTTCAGAGGCGGTTACACTGAACACGCTTACTCTCCGTCAAGGTCGAGCGCCTGTAACAGCTCGTCGGCAGAGGCAAACTTCCGCACCCGGCCCGCCTTCACGTCCTCCAGCGACGCCTTCACCCGAGCCAGGTAGGCCTCTTCGGCATCAGCCACCAGCTCGGCATAGCGTGCCTCGGAAAGAACCACATACTCGGGACGGTTGTTGCGGATGACGTGCACGTCGCCCGCGGCGATCAGGTCATCCACCGCGGCAATGCCGCGCCGCTTCAGTTCCTGGGCGGGGATGGTGTTCATGCTGGCACCTCATCAAGTACTGATTTAAGTACTAATAATATGCCACAGGTGGTGACAGGCGGCAAGAAATTTAGGGACGAATTCCGGGGACAGTTTACTTAGGGACGAATTCCGGGGACAGTTTACTTAACTCCCCCACGGGTTACACACCCTGCCGCCACATCTCACCTTGATCGGTATCGCGGCCAAAATCTATCTCTATGCCGCACAGAGGCGATTGTCGGAAAAATTGCGACAAACTGGTCCGCGGCAAGGCCAACTTCCGGTATTCACCATAAGAAACAACGACAACCGCAGGCTTGCCCCGCAAGGTTATGGTCTGGGGACCGTCATTGTGTGCCTGGGGATTGTGGGGACAGTTTACTTAACTCCCCCACGGGTTACACACCCTGGCCCCGCACCGTTCCATATCCTTCACATTGCGCGTCACCACAACCAGCCCATGGGCCACAGCAGTGGCGGCAATGAGCGAATCCATGACCGGTAGCTTGTCACCCGCCTGTTCGGCCGCCCCTTGGAGTCCACCCCAGCAAAGCGCCGTATCAAGATCGATATCCAGAATCCGCCCGACAAACCGCTCGACGAGATCGAGAGTTACCCATGCCTGAAGTTCGTCCTTCTTTGGCCCATCGGCTAGCTTGCTGATCCCTTTCTGCAGCTCTCCCACGTTCAGGACACTCAGAAACAGCTTCTGCTCATCCTGTTCATCAAGCCATCTCATCACCGCCGGGTTTGGCTCCTTTTTTACCAATTCTGAGATAAGGCAGGTATCCAGCAGGTACTTCACAATTCCACCTCGCGGGCGAGGTCGCTACTTCTGCTGAGATTGAGTTCAACATCACCCAATGGAGATTGGCGGAAAAACTGCGTCAAGCCGGTGCGCGGTGCAGTCATGGCGCGGAATTCCTCGAAAGAGACGACGACGGCCGCCGGCTTGCCCCGCAGGGTGATGGTCTGGGGACCTTCGCGCAGCGCCTGGTCAACCACCTGGCTCAACCGGTTTTTCGCTTCTTGCAGCTGCCATTCCCGATCAAGGGGGGCGCGATACTTTTTGTTGGCTTTCATGGTATCCTCCGCAACTCAGCTAGACAGTCTAGCCAGACAAGAATAGCACGATCGCCTTTCGATGCAATGAGAAATTCTGCCGTAAGCAGAAAAGGCGCCGCAGCAGGCACTCTTTCAATTCCTGTTTACGTGAGACTCTTATGATCCTCTCTACCGGAACGCTCGCCTACTTCAGCGACACCCACGGCTCCTGCTCCAGGAAACTCCCCGCGATGTTCACCTCCATCTCCAGGAATCGTTGGAAGGGGATGGTGAAACTCAGCACGTCCTTTCCCACCTGCGCCCGCAGGTACTGCCGTGCCGAGAGGTCCGTCAGCCCCACCAGGCAGCGGGGGTTCGGCGAGCGGGCCTCCCGGTAGCCGAGGATGCCGACGACCTGGCAGCCGGCGGCATAGGGGATGGCCACGTTTTCGAGACCGGGACGGTCGTAGTTGGCAAAGACCGTCAGGGCCGACAACTGGTCGGGGGTGACGAGAAGGGTGACCGACTCCGGTTGCCGGGCGGCCGGATCGATGGCGGAGAGAGGGAGAAAGGCGGCGTAGCGGGTGGGGATCTCGGTGATCGGCAGGGCGTCCACGAACGCCTGGACCAGTTCCGGGCTCTTCTTGTAGCGCTCGCCGTGGAGGAAGTGGTGCACGAATTCAGGCCGCGCACCGGCCGCCTTCATCCCCTCGCCGATGCGGCGCCCCTGCTCCGTGGCCTCATTGCCGTCGGCCAGGAAGCGGCAAAACCCCTCCACCCCGCCGGGGAACTTTTCGTAGGCATTGCCGAAGCCGAGCCCGAGGCCGCCACCGAAGCAGCCGTAGGTCTCGCGGTCGAACACGACGGTCCGCCCCTTGGTGGCTGCGGCGCCGAACATGCTCAAGACACACCCCCACTTTCCCGGCTCGAACTGGACCGCACCTGCCGGATTCTCGTCGGTGAAGACCAGGGCGACCGGCTCGATCCCGAGGTTGATGGCCTCTGCAATGGCGCTTTTCATGGCATTCCCCCCAGGTCCCGAAAAAATCAAAGGGCGCCGCAACGGGCGCCCTTTTCATTTATCAGGCTACTTTAAATTCCTTTTTATGCGCTCCACCGCCTCGATCACATTCTCGCGATGGCCGAAGGCCGAGAGCCTGAAGAACCCTTCGCCGCTGGGGCCGAAGCCGGAGCCGGGGGTGCCGACCACATTGCACTCGTTCAGCAGCTTGTCGAAGAAGTCCCAGGAGCTCATGCCGCCGGGCGTCTTGAGCCAGATGTAGGGGGCGTCCACCCCGCCGTAGCAGGTGACCCCGGCGGCTTTCAGGCCCTCGCGGATGATGCGGGCGTTCTCCATGTAGTAGTCGATGATCTCTTTGGTCTGAGCCCACCCCTCGTCGCTGTAGACGGCGGCGGCAGCACGCTGGACCGGGTAGGAGGCGCCGTTGAACTTGGTGGTGGTGCGGCGGAGCCAGAGCTTGTTGAAGCTGTATTTCTCGCCCGTGGAGGTCGTACCCATCACCTCTTCCGGCACCACGACCAGACCGCAGCGCACGCCGGTGAAGCCGGCGGTCTTACTGAAGGAGCGGAACTCGATGGCGCACTTCTTCGCCCCTTCAACCTCGTAGATGGAGTGCGGGATATCCGGGTTGGTGATGAACGCTTCATAGGCGGCGTCGAAGAAGATGACGGCGTCGTTGGCATTGGCGTAGTCGACCCACTTCTTCAGCTCGGCCTTGGTGGCGACGGTGCCGGTCGGGTTGTTGGGGAAGCAGAGGTAGATGATGTCCACCTTCTCCGTGGGGAGCGAGGGGATGAAGTTGTTCGCCTCGTTGCAGGGCATGTAGACGATACCCTTGTAGTACCCCTTGTCGTCGGCCTCGCCGGTCCGACCGATCATGACGTTGGTGTCGTTATAGACCGGGTAGACCGGGTCGCCGATGGCAACGACATTGTCCAGCGCGAAGATGTCGAGGATGTTGGCGCAGTCGCACTTGGAGCCGTCGGAGATGAACATCTCCTCGGTCTTTAAGCTGACACCGAGCGGCTTGTAGGACTTCTCGATGATGGCGTTGATCAGCCAGTCATACCCCTGCTCCGGGCCGTAGCCGGCGAACTGGTCAGTGGTGGCCAGGTCGTCCACTGCCTGGTGGAACGCCTTGAGCACTGCCGGGGCGAGCGGGCGGGTGACGTCGCCGATGCCGAGGCGGATCACCTTGGCATCCGGGTTGGCAGCGGCGAACTCCCGCACGCGGCGGCCGATCTCGGGGAAGAGGTAGCCGGCCTTCAGTTTGAGGTAGTTGTCATTGATCTTTGCCATTACGAGAAAACCTCCATTTTCATTTGTATAAAGGAAATGCCGCACGGAGCGGCAATTCAGGTGTTATCGTTTAAACCTCGGGGATGTCGATTTTGCGGCAAGTTCAAGGCGCCCGAGGAAGAGCGCGGAGACGTGGCAGCGCCACGTCGCACAAGCGATGACAAAGGCAACGCCGAAATTGCCCAAAAGCGGCATTCCTATTTTAGGCCAAGCACGTCCTGCATGTCGTACAGCCCCGGCTCTTTCCCCACCACCCACTGGGCCGCCCGTACGCTCCCGCGGGAGAACATGTCGCGGGTCATGGCCCGGTGGGAGATCTCGATCCGCTCCCCCTGGCCGATGAAGTAGACCGTGTGCTCGCCGACGATGTCGCCACCGCGCACGGTCTGCATGCCGATCTCTTCCTTGGTCCGCTCGCCGCAGATCCCCTCGCGGTGGTAGTTGGCCACCTTGTTGTAGTCCCGCCCCAGCGCCTCGGCCACGACCTCACCCATGCGCACGGCAGTTCCTGACGGTGAGTCTTTTTTCTTGTTGTGGTGCAGCTCGACGATCTCCACGTCGAAGTCGTCACCCAGGGTCTTCGCCACATCCTTTAAGACCTTGAAGCAGACGTTGACCCCGACGCTCATGTTGGGGGCGAGCACAGCCGGGATATCCTTTGCCAGCTCGGCGGCGAGAAGACGCTCCTCCGGGGTGAAGCCAGTGGAGCCGATGACGATCGACTTCTTCTTCAGGCCGCAGACCTCAAGGTTCTTCAGCGAGACCTTGGGGGTGGTGAAGTCGATGAGCACGTCGCAGCCGGCGACCACGGCGTTGAGGTCGTCGCTGATGGCGACGCCCAGGGCGCCGCAGCCGGCGATCAGCCCGGCGTCCTGGCCGACCTGGGGATGACCCGGACGCTCCAAGGCGCCGGAAACGGTGCAGCCCGCCTCGGTGGCGGCGACGATGATGCGTTGACCCATGCGGCCGGCAGCGCCGCAGACGGCTATCTTAACCATGCGCTTCTCCTGATTGATCTGCTATTTTACCGCCCGTTTCACGGAAACGGTGTACGACCTGCCTTTTGCGTTGGTGCCGTTACCCTTCAGGACGCCGTCGGCCAGTTCGTACTCGATGCTCGCCGCCTCACCCTTGCAGGCGAACTTCAGGTTCGGCGACTGCTCCGTCACCGTGCAGCCACGGAGGTTGGTCTCTTTTATCTCACAGTCGTCACAGCGGGTCTTGAGCGAAATCTCCTTCTTTTCCGCGTCGACGTTGTAAATGGTCACCGCATAGCCAAATTGCTTCAGCTTCTTGCCGGTGTAGATTTCCAGCTGGCCCTCGTAGGTACCGAGGATGTTCTGGGTGTCAGCATTGAGATCGGCGCCGAATGCGGCGGGACAGGCCCCCATCGCAACGACGGCAAACAGCGCAACCAATGGGCGTCTCATGCGAACCTCCTGTCAGATCAGCTTGTACTCCTTCATGATGGCCGCCAGCTTCTCCTTGTTTGCAGCACCCATGGGGCAGAGCGGCAGGCGGAGCTCGTCGGAGCACTTGCCCATCAGCCCCAGGGCGGTCTTCACCGGGATCGGGTTCGACTCGATGAACATGGCGTTGCCGATCTTCAGCGTCTCCAGGTGCAGCTTGCGGGCCGTGGCCAGGTCGCCGGCAAAGAAGGCATCGGTCAGGTCCCCCACGGTCTTGGGCATGATGTTGGCCAGCACCGAGATGACCCCTTTGGCGCCGCAGGCCATCATCGGGAAGGTGATGAAGTCGTCACCGGAGAGGACGTCGATGCTGTCACCGCACAGCGCCAGGATCTCCGAAGCCTGCTGCAGCGAACCGGTGGCCTCTTTGATGGCAACGATGTTCTTGTGCGGCGCCAGGCGGGCAACGGTGTCGGGGAGCAGGTTGACGCCGGTGCGACCCGGTACGTTGTAGAGGATCTGCGGGATGGCCACTGCATCGGCAATGGCCGTGTAGTGGCGCACCAGCCCTTCCTGGGTCGGCTTGTTGTAGTAGGGGGTGACCAGCAGCACGCCGTCGGCGCCCGCTTCCTTGGCCTTCTGCGACAGCTCGATCGCCTCTGCGGTGGAATTGGAGCCGGTACCGGCAATGACCGGGACCCGCTTTCCGACCTGCTCGATGACGGTCTTGATCACCTGCATGTGTTCGTCGTAGTCGAGGGTCGAGGACTCGCCGGTGGTGCCGCACGGCACGATGGCGTCGGTGCCCCCTGCGATCTGGAACTCCACCAGTTCGCGCAGCTTTTCGTAATCGACCTGGCCGTTGGTGAACGGCGTTACAATGGCAACGATGCTTCCTTTGAACATATCCTTTTCCTCCTCTGTTGGAGTTGACAATATAACTCTGAAACCGGCAATTTTTCGTTCTGGCAAGGCTGTCGAGGGATGACGCGGATGCATAGGGCATAAACAGCGCTACGCCGCACGAGGAATCCCGAAATGATTCTTGTAACGACCTCCGGCTGGAAATTATCGCGAGAAAAGATTGCCAAAGCCGGTTTGATACGGTAAAAGTGGCTTTATGTATCACAATCATGAGGAAAAGTAAAGGATTTCGGCGCGTTTCCAGGGAGCGGAGACAGGTCTCCGCGGAAAGTGGAGGAGAGTGATGCGGATACGGAAAAAGATCCTCGACTACGAGTACGAAGAGGTCCTCGACACCAGGACCCGTGAACTGATCCGGGTCGGCTGCGCCGTGGCGGTCGGCTGCCCCACCTGATTGAAGAAGCACTTCGCGGTCGCGAAGGAAGCGGGAGCCACCGAAGCGGAACTGAAGGAGGCCATGGCCTACGGCATCATCGCGCCGTCGGGCAGGGCCAAGAATTTTGCCCTGAGCATGTTCGAAGAACTGGAGTTGAAGATCGGCTCGTAGCAGACATGCGGAAGGTTGCCGGTAGCCGGCAGCTGTCCCGCAGGCCACGGGCTTTCTGCCCCCCATGTCCAGACCACCCTACACATCCCGACGGCAGCAGACAGACGCCCGGCAACGCCGGGTCTCCATCCGGCGCAACGTCGTCAACCTGTCGCTGCCGGTCCTCCTCTCCTCCCTGTTCCAGCGGCTGGTTTCCATCGTCGACATCTTCCTGGTGGGGGGGCTGGGGGCGGCGGCCATCGCTGCCACCGGTCTCGGCCAGCTGTTGATCTTCGTCACCATGACGGTCTTCTGGGGGCTTGCCACCGGCACTACCGTGGTGATCGCCCACCTCTGGGGGGGCGGCCACCATCAGGAGGCCCGCCGCGCCGCCTTTGTCGCCGTCATCGCCTGCGCTGTCATGGTCGTGGCCGCCTCGCTGCTCGGCTGGCTGTTCGGCACCGACCTGGCCCGCTTCCTGGGTGCCAGGGACGAGGTGATCGGCTTTGCCGACGGCTACATCCGCCTGGTCTTCCTTTATTTCGGCTTCACCGCCGGCCTCAATGTCCTCTCCGCCATCATGCACGGCAGGGGGGACACCCGCACCCCCATGGAGGCGATCATCCTGGTCAACATCCTCCATGTCTGTCTCGCCTGGCCCCTCATCTACGGTAAGTTCGGCCTGCCGCGCCTGGAGGTGATCGGCGCCGCCTATGCCATCAACTTCTCCGAGTTCTGCGGTTTCGCCTACCTGCTCATCCAGGCCTGGCGCCGCAAACACCTGAAGTTCGGCCGTCCCGACGGCGAGCTGTTCCGCAGGATCTGGCGGGTCGGCTACCCGGTGGCCCTGGAGCGGGTAGCCCAGCAGTCGGGCCAGCTCTTCTACTCCAAGTTCATCATCGGCTACGGCACCGCAGCCTACGCGGCGCACCAGATCGGTCTCTCCATCGAGTCGCTCTCGTTCATGCCGGGTGCCGGCATGGGGATCGCCGCGGCAACCCTGATGGGGCAGGCCCTGGGAGCGCGAAAATACAAGCGGGCAAAGATCAGCCACCGCGAGGCGCTCCGGCTGGCCGTGCTGGTGATGACAGTGATGGCACTCCTCTTTTTCTTTTTCCCTCACTTCCTCATCGGCCTCTTCACCCACGATCCCGCGGTCATCGAGAAGGGGTGCATCTTCCTCAGGCTGGTGGCCTTCGCCCAGGTGCCGCTGGCGATCTCCTTCGTCTATGCCGGCAGCCTGCGCGGCACCGGCGACACCCACTACGTCTTCCTGGTGACGCTGGTCTCCATGTGGGGGATCAGGGTCTTTCTCTCTTTTCTGGCCGCCGAAGTCCTGCACCTTTCGCTCTACATGGTCTGGGGGGTCTTCCTCATCGATTGGCTCTTCCGCTCCGTCGCCTTCTGGTGGCGGTACCAGCAACGGGACCTCCACAGCGTTGTTCTGTAACAGGTTGTTGAAAACGAAGTTTCAGCGTAGCTAAAAGCAGCCATCTCGCCGCCGTCCTCGAAAGCCCCTTGTGCGGCGTAGCGCTGCTACGCCTTGCGCGGGGCTTTCTGCGGGTGCGACGATCTGACTGTTTTTGAACAACCTGATCGCCGCCGGCACTTACCCCCCAACGAAAAAAGGGGCTGTTCGCCCCTTTTTTCGTCCTTCACCGATTACCGTTTTGCCCGGATTACTTGAACCTGAGCACCACTTGGCTGATCTTGCCCGTATCCCGCTCCCTGAGCTGCAGGCGCAGCTCCTTGGCCGAATTCGCCTCGCCGGGGAAGAAGAGAAAGCCGCTGGCCAGGTGGGCATTGGGAATCTCCTTCCCTTCCAGGCTCTTCGACCGCAGGTCGTCGGTAATCCGGTACTCGCGGTCGGAGGACGTCCCTTCCTTGACACCGCCGATCACAGCACCGCCGGCAGCACCGAGCGCTGCACCCTTGCCGAGGGCCGAACCCACATTGGACCCGGAGACGATCCCCAGGGCCGCGCCGATGATCGAACCGGCAGCTGCGCCGAGCAAGGCACCCTTGCCGGCACCCTGGCCGAAGAAGGCCGCAAGTTGGGTCGACGATTCGAGCCGCTCAATGGCAACGTTGGTCGGGATGAGGTTCCAGTACTTCCCTTGGTCGTCCACCAGGAAACTCTGGTTGCCGACGATCTCCACCCCACTGCCGCTGTTGTTGTTCATCACCAGCTGGACCGGCAGGACTCCGGCACCCTTGATGTCGAAGCCGAAGGCGTCTTCGGCCGCTTCCTGGTTGGCGAATGCCTCGCCGCCGATGGAGAGCCCGTCGATCACCTGGTTGTTGAGATATGACTCCGGCGGCCGGAAGCCGGCATACTGGGTCTTGTAGGTACTGCACCCGGAGATGGAGATGAGGAAAACCGAGAGGATGATACTTGCCAGAATTTTGCTGCGCATGGTTGCCTCCTACTATGGCGTTTCATAGTGTGATCGCGGCCGACCCGTGGGCGGTCCGTTACCTAGTTTCCGTCCGGAAAGGGTTCTTTTCCGCCCTGGCGGCGTCAATCCGCGGGATTCCTTGTGCGGCGTACCGATGTATGCCTCCGCGCAATCCCTTGATTTCCTTGCCAAGACTAAAAATCCCTCCTTTCCGATCCGGAAACCAGTAGTTTCACATCTGGAGTTTCCGGATGGAAACTACCTGTATTGTAGCGAAGATCGAACGATCCTGCAATCGCCGGCGCCAGAGCGGCACCGCTCCATCAACTGCTGTGCGGCAGGGTGAAATAGAAGCTCGCCCCGAGTTCCTCCTCCCCTTCGGCCCAGACGCGGCCGCGGTGACGCTGGATGATCCGGCGCACCGTGGCCAGGCCGACACCGGTGCCAGGGAACTCGTGGGCGGTATGGAGCCGGCAGAACGCCTGGAACAGCCGGTCCACATAGGACATCTTGAAGCCGGCACCGTTATCCCGCACACAGTAGACCATTTCTCCCTTGAGCCTCAGGGTGCAGAAGCGGATCTCGGCCGCGGGCTTCTTGGAGGTGTATTTCCAAGCATTATTTATAAGATTCGTCAGAACGACCCGCAACAGGCTCTCGTCGCCGTAGCCGCTGACGTCGTCCTGGATATGGAAGGTGACGCGGCGATCCGGGCTCTCCAGCTGCAGTTCGGCGGCAATGGTCTGGGCCATGCCGGTGAGGTCGACAGTCCCTCTCCGCAGCTCCGACCGGGAGGCGCGGGAGAGTGCGAGCAGGTCGTCGATCAGTTGCAGAGTCCGGTCGGTGATGTCCAGGAGCCGCATGACATAGTCGCGCGCATCCTCCATCGAATCGGTCAACTCGTCCAGCAGCAGCTGGCTGAAACCGCGGATGCCAGTGAGCGGCCCGCGCAGATCGTGGGAAACGGTATAGCAGAACGCCTCCAGCTCTTCGTTCGCCTGCTGCAGCTCCTCGGTCCGCTGCTGCACCCGCTCCTCCAGTTCGGCGTTGAGCGACTGGATCTCCTGTTCCGCCTTCTTGCGATCGGTAATGTCGATGCAGAGGCCGACAATGCCGACAATCATGCCGTACTGGTCGCGTAGCGGCACCTTGCGCGTCGAAAGGACCTTCCGACCCTCCGCCTCCTGGCCGGGGATCTCTTCTATGGCAAACTCCCGGCCGGTGGAGAGGACGGCGCGGTCGTCGCTGCGATACCGCTCCGCAATCTCCGGCGGGAAGAGGTCGTCGTCGGTCCGGCCGATGATGGCCCCTTCGGGGTGGCCGAGTTCGCGGCAGAAGTCGCGGTTCGCCAGCAGGTACCGCCCCTCGGTGTCCTTGAGAAAAGCATACCCCGGCAGGTTGTCCAGGAAGGTCCGGAGCTGGAGGCGCTGCTGGGCAACCTCCTCCATGGCCTGCTGCTGTTCGATGTGCTGGCTGAGGGTGAGCATGGCGGACTGCAGGAGATTGATCTCGAACTCCTGCCACTGCCGTTCCCGGTCGCATTGGTCGAACCCGAGAAAACCGAACAGACGACCGCTCACCATGATCGGCAATACCAGGATGCTGCGGATCTGCTGCGATTCGTGCAGTTCCCGCTCTTCCGGCGGCAGTGACTCCACGTTGCCGGTTATGTACTCTCCCTGCTCCAGGATGGAGAGCCAACGGGAAAGGGCCGAACGGTCAAAGTCCATATTCTGCAGGTGAGGATTGTCGATCTGCGAGCTGACGCCCTGGGCGCACCACTCTCCGCGCTGGCTGGTCAGGAAACGGTCCCCGTCGTTATGGTTCTCGAAGAGATAGACCCGGCTGGCACCGGAGATCTCCCCTAGGATGCGGAGAATCCCCTCGTAGATCTGCCGGAATCCGGCATGGGCCAAGAGGAGGCGGTTCATCTCGGCCAGCCCCTTCAGATACCGTTCCCGCTGCCTGATCCCCTGCTCGGCCAGATCTCGCTGCAGTATCTCGGCGGTGAGCTGCCGGTTGACCTCGGACCGGTAGGCGAGCAGGAAGAGTGGGATCGCCCAGATGTGGAGGTTGTGCCGGACCGGCGCGATCAGCTCCAGGTAGCGCTCGCCGGTGGCCAGGCTCCAGAGCATCAGCGCCTCGTCCAGAAAGAAGAACGTGATCCCGGCCACGGCTGCCCGCGGCACCCGGTCGCTGGCGAAATTGGCCCGGAAAAAGAAGACGAGCATCGTCCCGAGGAAGATGGAGCCGGCACTGCGGAAGGCGTAGTCTCCCCAGAAGCTGCCGAAGGAGACTCCGGGGTGACTCTCCAGAAAGGGTGGCCAGGTGAGGGCAGTGACCAGGTAGAGCACGGTGGTGCTCATGATCGCGGCGCCGACGAACAGGCCGGCAACATGACGCCGCTCCGTGAGGCCGCTGAGGAAGGCATAGCCGATGAAAAGCCCTGCTACCAGGTTGGCGGCATGCTCAAGGGGAGGATAAAAGGGATAGATGTTGAGAAAGGAGAGATGGCCGCGCCAGCTGCCGAACTCGGCAACGAACATCAGCAGTTCGCGGTAGCCGCCGAGGATAGCGGCGCAGCAGATGAACAGATCGCGATCGTTGCGCTTCCTGAACCATTCGCGCCCCCCGACGAGGAGCAGCACCGACCAGAAAACCGTCGGCAGGAGAAACCGGACCGCCACATTGCCGGGCGCCCCTCCAATACCGCCACCGAACTCGTTGAGAATGATCAGGATGTCTTCCATGTCGGACGGTACACACTCCCCGGGTCAGATCACCGCAACGTAATTCCCCACTCTATGTATCACCAAATATATTCATTAGCAATCTCTCGCTTATCCCGGCCTGAAAGAATGTGCAACACCCGCAGCTTTTTCAGTTTTACGGGAGAAAGCGAGCCGAGGGGGATGTAGACGATCTTTTTCCCCAACCGGGCGGCGAGCTGCCGGAACATGCTCCGCGGCGGCCGGGGGGCCGCATAGACCACGTGCGTTTCCCGGGTGTAGTCCAGCGCCGCCAGGAGCAGCACTTCGTGCTTCCCCCTGGCAAAGGAGTAATCGGGGTCGTGCCAGATGTCGTACATCCGCCGGGGGGGATAGGAGAGGACGAACCCCCCATATTCGCAGCGGCAGATGCCGGGGCCGACGACATTATCGATGGGCTGGGTGGCATAGAAGGCCATGTCAGATTCCTGGTCATGTTCGCCGAGCCAGGTCATCCGGTAGGGGAAGCGCTCCCCTCCGCGGTCTTCGTCGAAAACCACCACGATCCCGCCGACGCCACCGGCGACCCGCTGCTGCTCCCTGACATAGATCCGCCCCTCATGGAGGTTGCGCAGGGTTTCGCGCATGTCGATGCCGTCCAGAAGCGATGCCGTAAACGGCTCCACCCGATACTGCTCCTCGGAGAGCTGTTTTGCCCCCTTCTTCTTGAGAAAGCGGCCATAATCCTCGATGGCGATATCCTCGGGAGGGTAGGAGCAGAGCGACGGATCGTCGAAACCCTCCAGCCATTCACCGGGCCGCTTTTCCCGGCGGCGCTTAAGAAACTGCAGTGGGGAGAGCCCCTTGCCAGGCCGCGCCTGGCGCGGGCGGAAACGGATCGTCCGGCTGTTGCCGGCGATATCCTCGGGAGAGAGCCTGATCGTCGGAATCTCTGCATCCTCGCTCTGCCAGGGGTAGAAGGTGGCCAAACGGCAGAAGGCATAGGCAAAATTATCGTCGACGCAGCCGCGGGCAGCAGCCAGCAACTGGAACAGGTCGGGGAGGAGCTGCCCCGACAGGGCGGCATAATTGCGGGTAAAGCGGAAAAAGGCCCTTTTCTGCCAGAGATGGAGCTGTTCGCCGGTTTCATGCCGGTAGTGGCGGGCAGCCTCCTGAAAGAGTCGGTAGTGAATCCGCTGACGATCCGGCATCTCTCCCGCGCCCCCCACATGTCGCGCGCTCCTCTCAATCGCCTGGCGCAGCACCGTTTCTTCCGGGACCTCCTGCTTCCCCCCTGCTATCAGCTCCAGGGCGTTGTAACGTTTGCGTAGCGCATGCGCCGTATCGGCCGGCTCCGGCGGGAGCGGACCGCGCCGCATTTCATGGATCGCAGAGACAAAGGAGAATTCGCCGAGGATCTCGCGGCACGAATCGGGATGGAGGTTGGCCAGGTGTACCCCCTCGCGGCGGATGCGGGTCAGCGGCTCCGCCCCCGGCCTGTCGAAGAGCTGCCGCACCCGTTCCAGATGGGCCATGCCGCAAATGAAGAGGATACGTTCATGGCTGGCAGCCAGCTGCTGCAGCCGCCAGGCCATCCCCAGCTCCCTCCGGCTGTTCGGTTCGGAGCCGGACGCTCCGGCCGATGCGCAGCAGTAGTGCAGGTAGTAGGGTGCAAGGCCGATCCGCTGCACCGCATAGCTGTCGGGGAGGAAGTCCAGGTGCTGCGGGTAGTGGTCCAGGTCCAGGTCGATGAGTTTGAGCGGGATCTCCCGCTCCAAGGCCAGCCGGGCCGCCTCGATCAGGGGGTCGGCCGGTTCGATGAGCAGGTAGACCGTTTCCGTTTTCCTGGTATGGGGGATGTCATACCAGAGGACCGAGATCTGAGGCAGTCGCTGCACCCCGCGGAGAAAGGGGCCTTCGAGGGTCGACGGCAGCTCGATGGCGATGCAGTCGGGGCGCACCCGGTCCACTGCCTGGCGGACCAAGTGGGCGAACTCCAGCCGGTAATGGAGCACGGGAAGGGCATGGACCGGCCCGAATTGTTCCAGGTGCAGACGATGGGGCATGGTTGATTATCCCGGAAGTGACGCCACCCGGTTGCGGCCGTCCCGCTTTGCACGGTAGAGCATGGCGTCGGCCTGCTCGACGAGCGACTCCGGCGTCACCCCCTTGTCGGGGGTCACGTGCGCTACTCCGAGGCTGATGGTCACCGAAGGAGAGATCGACGACGTCTGGTGCGGTATCTGCAGCTCTTCGACCATGGTGCGCAGCTTCTCTCCCATGGCCGTTGCGCCGGCAGTGTCGGTATTGGGCAGGACACAGATGAATTCCTCGCCGCCGTAACGGGCGATGAAGTCCCCCCCCCGCCCCAGAGTAGCGGCAAGGGCAGAGCCGATCCGCTTCAGGCAGTCATCGCCGGCAATATGGCCGTAGGTGTCGTTGTATGCCTTGAAATAATCGATGTCAAGCATGATCAGGGAAAGATCCCACCCTTTGCGCCACGCCCGCCGCCATTCGCGGTCGAAACATTCGTCAAAGGCGCGCCGATTGGGCAGCCCGGTCAGGCCGTCCATGAGCGAGAGGCGTTCCAGGATATCCCGCTGGCGTTTCAGTTCGAGCTGGTTGCGCACCCGCAGCCTGACCAGGGAGAGGTTGAAAGGCTTCGTGATGTAATCCACCGCCCCGAGTTCCAGTCCCAGCACCTCGTCCTGCTCCTGGGACATGGCGGTGATGAAGATGACCGGTATCTCCTTCAGCAGCGGATCGGCCTTCAGCTTCCGGCAGATGTCGTAACCATCCATGTCCGGCATCATGATGTCGAGCATGATGAGATCGGGCAGCGCCGTAGTCGCAATATCCAGGGCCTCGCTTCCCCTGGTGGCGAAGAAGACTCGGTATTCGCCCTTGAGGAGCTCGTTGAGCACCTGGATATTGATGATGGCATCATCGACGATGAGGATCTTCTGCTGATCCGTAAAGGTCATGGCTGCTCCTCGAAGGTAATGTCAAGATCGGCTGCTAGTTCGCCAAGCAGCCTCAGGGCCGCCTTGAAATTGAGCTTGTTGATCTGTTCCGCCATGGCGTCGAGCTGACGCCGATAACGCCGTGCGACGGGATGGGACTGCAACCGCTCGAACGGCACACCTGCATGCAGGTCATGGATCTGCAGCAGATGCCCCAGTTCATTGACGACAGAGGCAAGGGACTCGCTGGGCGGCTTCACTACCTTGCCCGCACGTAGCGCCCCTTTGTCGCCCCCCGCCAGCAGCGCGGCTGCCGCCGCGACCTCGTCAAAACTGCTCTCGAATTCCGCCAGCAACGGCTGTGCGCCTGCTGCATCACGATGCTCGCAGGCCTGCTCCAGTTCTGCGGCAACGGCATACAGTCGCTCGGCGGCGAGGTTCCCGGCAATCCCCTTCACACCATGCGCCAACTGCACGGCCATATCCCACTCTGCAGCAGCGACGGCCAAATGCAGCTTCTCCGGGACCCCCCGCTTCCCTTCGATGAATTCAATGATCAGCTGCCTGAACAGCCCAGCGTTCTGATCCAACCGCTCCAGGCCGTCGGGCACATTGATCCCCGGCAGGTTGGGGAAGTCGGTCACCAACGCTTTACCCGCAACCGGCAGAGACTGGGACGGCAAGGCGTGACTGCGCAGCTTGACGTACCGGAGCAGAGTTGCATAGAGCTCCATCACATTGATCGGCTTCCCGAGGTGACCGTTCATCCCCATGGCCAGACAACGCTCCCGCTCGTCATCCATGACATGGGCGGTCATGGCGATAATGGGGAGCTCGGCCATCTCCAACTGCTCCCTGATCTGCCTGGTCGCTTCGTAGCCGTCCATCTCCGGCATCTGCAGGTCCATGAGGATGATGTCAAAGGGTGTCTCTGCCTGCTCCACGGCAGTCACGGCCTCCCTGCCGTTGGCGACTGTGACGACCGCAATCCCGGCGTTCTTCAGCACCTCCCGGATAAAGAGCTGGTTTATGGGATGGTCTTCGGCGACGAGGACCCGTGCTCCCTGCAGGTCTGCCAGGCTCTCGTGGTCCGCCACCCTCTCTTGGCGACGCTTCTGCAACTGTTGCCCGTCGCGCCCCAACGCATCCCTGATGGTCTGGCAAAGACGACGGGGCGGAAAGGGCTTGGCAAGGAACCCGTCGATGGAGAGGTCTCTCGCCTGCTGCCGGGTCTCCTCGCTGCTGTATGCCGAAACCATGACGATGACCGGCATGGATGCCGGGCCGCCATGCTCCCTTACCCGGGCCACCGTTTCCAGGCCGTCCATATCTGGCATCCGCCAGTCCATGAGCACCAGCCGGTACGGTTCGGCATCCTCCCCTGCAGCCCGCTCCAGCTCCGCGATCGCCTCCCCGCCGGAAGCCGCGGTAGACGGACTGAGCTGCAGCGACTCCAGCATGTCGTGCAGCATGGCACGAGACACGGGATTGTCGTCAACCACCAGCACCCGCATCCCGGCGAGATCGGCCGGCAGCTCCTGCCTCGTCGCACGGCGCCGGCCCAACTGGAACAGGGCGGTAAACGTAAAACAACTCCCCTTGCCCGGCTCGCTTTCCGCCCAGATGTCGCCATCCATCAGGTCGACCAGCCGCCTGCAGATGGAGAGCCCCAGACCGGTGCCGCCGTATTTGCGGGTCGTGGAGCTGTCAGCCTGGGTAAAGGGCTGGAAGAGCTGGCCGATCTGCTCTTCGCTCATGCCGATGCCGCTGTCCCTGATGGCAAAGCGGAGCCGCACCGTCTCGGCGATCTCATCCATCTGCTCGACGGTCACCGAAACCACCACTTCTCCCTGCTCGGTGAACTTGACGGCATTGTTGAGCAGGTTGGTCAGCACCTGGGAAAGCCGCAGCGGATCACCCTGCAAAAACTCCGGAACCGACGGTGCGATGTCGTAGAGGATCTCGACCTCCTTGTCCGCAGTCCAGACTGTCACCAGGTCGGCGAGGTTTTCGAACAGAACCGGCAGCTCGAAATCGACCGTCTCCATCTCCAGCTTGCCCGCCTCTATCTTGGAGAAATCGAGGATGTCGTTGATGATCCCCAACAGCGACAGGGCCGAGGAATGCATCTTCGACAGATAATCGCGCTGCTTGGGAGTCAGGTCCGTCTGCAGGGCCAGGTGCCCCAGGCCGATGATGGCATTCATCGGGGTGCGGATCTCGTGGCTCATGTTGGCCAGGAACTCGCTTTTGGCCCTGCTCGCTGCCTCCGCCGCCTCCCTGGCCCGCGCATGCTCCTCTTCGGTCCTCTTCCGCTCGCTGATATCGCGGACAATGGCGACAATTGCCGGTTTCCCCCCGAATTCGCAGCAACAGGCGCTCACCTCAACCGGGTGGACAACACCATCCTTGCTGACATGGGCCGATTCAAAGAGTGTCTCGCCGTGGCATCGCAGGGTCTCCATCCGCTGGGCCACCTGCGTGGCTTGACTGGGTGTATCGATCATCGTCGGAGTCCGGCCGATGACCTCTTCCCGCTGATAGCCGAGGCGATCGCAGAACACGCTGTTGGCGTCCAGGATCTGCCCCTCCATGTCAAGGATGATGATGCCGTCGCTGGCGCTGTTGAACAGGGTGCGATAGCGCGCCTCCGACTCGCGCAATGCCGATTCGATCCGCTTCCGCTCGGTGATGTCGTGGATGATCGAATAGAGCAGCGGGCGTTCACCGATGCGGATCGGCCCGCTGAATACCTCTACATCCCTGATCTCGCCCGTGGCAAGCCGGTGCCTGAAGAAGAAATGATTGCGACCTTCATCCCTTGCCAGGCGCAACTCGTTCTGCACCTCTTCCCGGGTAAGGGTGTTGATGTCCGCAATCGCCAGCCGGGTCAGCTCTTCCACGCTGTAGCCATAATATGCCGCAGCAGACGGGTTGGCGTCGACGATCATCCCGGTCTCGGGATCGATGAGAAGCATGGCGGCATGATTGTTGGTGAAGAGGCTCCGGTACCGCTCTTCGCTCTGGCGGAGCGTATCCTCGAGGAACCGCCGTTCCGTCATGTCCGTAACGACGCTGATCAGGCAGTCCCGGTTGCCCAGCCTGACCCCCCTGGAAGAGATGAACCCCTTGCGGCTCTTGCCGTCCTTGGTCCTGAAGTCGATCTCTACGTTGCGGCACTCGCCGCCAGCCTGTACCAGATCTACGACGTGCGCTCGCTGGGCGGCATCGTGCCAGAAGCCGATTTCCAGGGTGGTCCGGTTGAGAGTCTCCTCCGGAGTGAAGCCGAGGTTCTGGAAGAAGGCGTCGTTGGCCTCCAGGATCTTGCCGGTCCGCAGGTCGGTGATGGCCATGATCAGGGGGCTGACATAGAAGATCCGGGAGAATTTCTCCTGGGATGCCTGCAGTTCCTCGGTCCGCTCCTGCACCAACCGCTCAAGGTTCTCGTTCATCCGCCGGATGGTCTCGTCGGCTGCTTTGCGCTGATCAGCCATCCGGTCGAAGGCAACGGCAAGTTCGCCGATCTCGTCCTGGGAGACAAGGCCTATCCGGTGTTCCAGGTCGCCGGCGGCCATGATCTCGATCCCGGCGCGCAGCCGCCTGACCGGCTCGGCAAATGCCTGGTAGACGAGCCAGGAAATGCCGGGGACGCTGAGGCAGATCACCAGCAGGAAGAACAGTTGCAGTCGGTCCTGCTGCTGTTTCCGGATCTGCGCCAGCTCGTGATTGGATTCGTGCAACCTCTCCAAGAGCGGGCTTACGGTCTGCAGTTCTTGCAGCAGTCGATTGGTCAGACGTTCGGCAAAGTGGTCCCAGGTCGCATCCCTGCCCCGCGGCGGCCCGTCCTGGGTATGGGGCCCGTACTGGGAGAAGAGATAGCCGATGGTCTTGTAGTGGTGGGCAATCTCATTGATGGCCTGCCGCTCTTCGGGAGCGGTGAATGTGACGAAATTGGCGACGAGCTTTTCCCCAATGGCCTTGTAGGTTGACTCCCACTGCTCATGGGCGCGCATCTCGTAGGAGATGTAATGTTCCTGGGTCAGTATGGTGAGGTCGGCAAAGAGTTTTGAGATTTCATCTGCACGGATGGCGCGGGCATTCAGCCGGTCCACCTCGCGGGAGACCCGATACTGGGCCACGGAGGAACAGAAGAGGATGATGAACGGCACTAGGGCTATGATGATCAGTTTGGAGCGGATTTTCATATCATGGCACGCTGTCTGGTTTTCCACCCGAATCCCGGATGGCGTCTATCTGAGCGAGACGGCTCCCGGTTTGAGCTCGCTCAGGAGTGTCGGGTCGAGGAAATTGAGGAAATTGATTGATGGTTTCCCCTCTGCCACACCGTTCTCCTGCATCCACCTCGCCTGGTCCTCCAGGGAGAGGAGGAAGATATGGTCGAGGGTCACGATATTGTGCTGTTCTGCCATGACGGCCTTCAGTTCGGCCGGCGAAGTCTCCAGGCGCTTCGCCAGAGGCTTCAGTGCGACTTCGGGATGCGCGGCCAGCTCGCGTTCAGCCCGCAAGAGCCCCCTGAGCACGCCGCGTGCGACCCCCTGATTGGCATCAAGCCACTTTTTCCCGACCACCAGACCAGCCGCATGGGTAGTAAGGCCGCACTCCGTGAAGGTGACCGCATCGGAACCGGCCGCCTGCAACCCCTTCAGGTACGAAACGTCCGAACCGGCAAAGGCATCGATGGTGCCTCGTTGCAACGCCTCGGGCATATCCTGGTGGGAGATGTCCACCACAGTCAATGTTTCCGTGGGGATACGGTTCTTCTTCAGGAACTGGTCGAGGAAGAAGTGGGAAGTGGTCCCCTTCGACACGCCGACACGCCTGCCTATCAGGTCCCGCGGACTGCTGATGCCCCGGCTGCGCAGGGCCAGAATCTTGGTGGCATTGTCCGACGACACCACCGTGGCGATGATCGCGAAATCGTTCCGGTCAAAGCATTGCCTGACAATGGGAGGTTCGCCGACAACCGCGGCATCGCAGTCCCCGTTGAGAAAGCGCCCCATGGCAGCCTTGCCGTCGCCGAGCACGGAGATGTCGGCCGCGATGCCTTCGGCGGCAAAATACCCCTTCTCCGCGGCGATCAGCGGCAACGCTGCAAGAATCCCCCCCTGGCAAACGGAAAAGGGCTGCTGGTGCGTGGCCGGCGGATCATTCTGCACACAGGCCGAAAGCAGCAGTCCCACCACCAGTTGTGCAGTGCGCGGGATGACGGGCCAGCGGGACATGGCAATCCCCCAGGAAATCACGGTAAATACGTTGAAAAGTGTATCAAGTGTTGGAGTCGTGACAACCGGGAATCTTCAGCGCACCTGCTGATCCGGGCAGTCTGCGGCGGGGGGCCGGCCGGATGGGGCGTTACAGCGGCTTTTGCAGGCTCAGCGGGGCTCCAGCACCATGTAACGCAAGGCTTCCTCGCCGAGAATCCGCTCCACTGCCAACGGCAGCAGGCGCAGGGGGTCCTGGTCCGTGGCACGCATCATCTTGAGGGCATAGCGGGCAATGTTGATCCCATCCCGCACCGAGTAGAGTTCGTCGGCAGCATGGGCTCGCTGGAGGAAATCGACCACGTACTTGAGGATACGGGTCCCGGCAAAGGGGAGATTTTCCTTGAGGATCTGCAGCTCCTCGTCGGCTTCGGGAAAATCGATGTAGATCTGGGGCTGCAGGCGGGAATGGATGTATTCGGGGACATCGAAGGTGGAGGCATCCTCGTTCATGGTCACCACGATCCGGAAATCGGGAAGTGCCGGGATGCGCAGACCGGTGATGATCGATTCCACATAGCGCCGGTCATCCAAGAGCGGCGCCAGGGATGCCCAGGCCTTTTCGCTCATCCGGTTCCCTTCGTCGAGAATCAGCACCCCTCCCCGGAGCATGGCCGATACCAGGGACGAGGCAGCATACTGGATCGTGCCGTCCGGCCCGATCACCGGCGTGATGATGAGATCCTCCGGCCGGGTATCCATGGTCGCCTGGAACAGGTAGACCGGGCGCTCCAGATAGCGGGCCGCGGCATAGGCGAGGGTGGTTTTTCCCACGCCCGGCTTGCCGATCAGCCGCGGGTTGAAGGGGATGTCGCGCTCGTCGATGACCAGCCACGCCGCCAAGAGCTGTTTGAGCAGCTCTTCCTGCCCCACCCACTTGAGCGGGAGCTCCACCGGATTGGCCAGGGTGAGGGAGATCCCCTCGACGGTAACATGCTCCATGGTAACTCCACTCCGATCGAAGGCTGTTGGAACCTAAGGCTGTTCAAATACTGTCAGATCGTCGCACCCGCAGAAAGCCCCGCGGAGGCGTAGTACCCACTGGGCATAAACAGTGCTACGCCGCACAAGGCGGCTTTTCGAGGACAGCGGCGAGATGGCCGCTTTTAGCTGCGCTGAAACTTCGTTTTCATCAACCGTCTAGGTGTTGTGTTCGTGCAGGTACATCATGGCAAGCATGGCCCTGTTTTCCAGGCACTGCGGACAGAGTTCGCCGGCATCGTGCCAGACCTCCCCGGCCAGCCACTCCCCGGCTTCGGCATAGACCGACGGCCGGGATGCGTCGTCGAATTCGACCTGACAGATGCTGCATCGTTTCATGGTGACCGTCATGTTTACAGATTGCCTTCCTGAATGCAAGCCCATATACTTGTGCCCGGTTCGGAAACCGGCCGGCAGTATTACATCCGGAGTTTCCTGATGGGCACTACTCTACCAGATTCCGCAGCAAAGGAGAACCGACCATGCTGACCATGCAGAATATCAAGACGCACTACTTCTTCACCGACAGCGACGCGCTGCTGCTGCGGGAACTCAGGCCGATGGCCGAGGGCCACCAGGACCGGATGGTCGACGAATTTTACGATTACCTGCTGGGGATACCCGAAACCGCAACCCTGCTCAAGGATAGCGTCACCCTGCAGCACCTGAAGGAGACCCTGAAGAAGTGGTTCATCGACCTTTTCTCCGGCACCTATGACAACCAGTACCTGCTGACGCTGCAGCGGGTCGGCCTGGCCCACGTTCGGGTCGGGCTCAATGCCCATTTCGTCAACGCTGCCATGAACGTGGTCCGTCGCTTTGTCATCGAACTGCTCCAGGAGCACTACCCCAACATCCAGGAACGGCGCAAATTCCGCAATGCCGCGGAAAAGATCATCGACATCAACCTGGACATCCTGAGCGCCTCCTACCAGGAGGAAGAGCTGAAAAAGGTCTTCCTCTCCCGCAGCCTGGAATCGAAGCTGATCAAGGCGGCCGAGCGCTTCACCTACGGCCTGAACCTGATCCTGGTCATTGCCCTGGCAGGGGTTTCGCTGGGTGTGGTGGCACTGTTCGTCTGGGACATCCTGCACATCTTCAGGGGGGATGTGGAAAAGGGAATCCTCGGCGCGCTCGGGACGCTGCTGATCATCTGGATGATGATCGAGCTGATGGACAACGAGATCAAGACCCTCAAGGGGGGCAAATTCAACATCCTGGTCTTCATCGGCGTGATCATCGTTGCGCTGATTCGGGAGATCCTGATCTCGACGCTTCGCCACGACATGCTGGAGACCCAGATCTTCCTTGCCGGCACCCTGCTGATACTGGGGATCGTCTACTTCCTGGTATCGAAAAGCCAGCAGGAGCGGACCTGACAGAAAGAGCAGCCCTCCTACCCTCCCTGCAGCTCCGTGCGGACCAGGTCTGCCAGGCAGGAGATGAAGCGCGGAGAGCTATTGAGCGATGCAATCCTGCGGAAATCGCTGATCCCCAGGTGCCGTGCCTCCTGGGCATATTCGATGTCGATCTCGTGCAGGGTCTCAATGTGGTCGGAGACGAAGGAGAGCGGCACCATCAGCATCTGCCGACAGCCATGCCCGGCCAACCGCTGAATGATTTCGTCGGTGGAGGGCTCCAGCCACTTCACCGGACCCGCCCGCGACTGGAAGGCCAGGTGGTAGGAGACCCCGGCAAAGCGTTTCATGACCAGCCGGACTGTCTCCTCGATGTGCGCCAGATAGGGATCACCCTCGTCGATGAACGACTGGGGCAGGGAATGGGCGGAAAAAAGCAGTTCCAGCCGGGAATGATCGTCGAACCCTGCCAGCCCCTCTTCGATCTTCTCCGCCAGCGCCTCGATGTAGAGGGGATGGCTGTAGAAACGGTCGATGTAGCTGACCTCAAAGGTGACCCTCGCTTCTTTCAGCACCCGCTTCAATTCGTTGATGCTGGAGCCGGTAGTGGCCCGCGAATAATGGGGATAGAGAGAGAGGGCAACGACCTTCGAAATCCCCTCCCGCCTGATGGCTGCCAGCGCCTCCAGAGTCGACGGCCGCCAGTAGCGCATGGCGACGAAACAGCGGAATCCCTCCCCCAGCTCTTCCTCAAGGGCCTTGGCCTGGGCCTCGGTCAGCTCCCGCAGCGGCGATTTCCCCCCGATCTGCCGGTAGTTCTCCTCCACCCGCGGTGCCCTCCTCTTGACGATGAAGCGGGCGATGAGCGGTTGTAGGAAGGCTGGCCCAATCTTGATGATATCCCGGTCGGCAAAAAGGTTTCGCAGGAACGGTTCAACGGCATCCAGCGAATCCGGCCCCCCCATCTGGAGGAGGAGTACGGCGGTTCTGTTCATGGCTCTCTCCCGAACAATCGCATCAACGCTTCTGCAGGTGGGCAATGACATCGTCGCTGGTCCGGATCGCCGATGCGACGCAGTCGTTGAGGCCGATCCCCCGGTAGGAGTTACCGGTCAGGAAGATGCCGGGATGGGCCTGTCCCTTTTCTGCCAAGGCTGCCAGCCGCTTGCCGTGGCCGACGGTGTACTGGGGGATCGCCTGATGGTGGCGGAAGATCCGGACAAAGGAGGGCGCCTCGGTAATCCCCATGATCGCGGTGAGGTCCTTGCGAACCCGTTGCTCGACCTCGCTGTCGGAAAGGTTGATGTATTCCGGGAAACAGGCCCCGCCCATCATGCTCCTGAGCATGACATGGCCGGCAGGCGCCCGGTTTTCAAAGATGCTCGAATCCCACAGGGTGCCGAGGATGCTCGTCTTCTCTTCCTTCGGGACCAGGTAGCCGAAACCGTCCAGGTCGCGGTTTATCCGCTCCCGCTCGTAGCCAAAACATGCCACGGTCATGGTGGCATAGGGGATCTCGCGCAGGACACCTGCCATCTCCGCATCCAGATCCTGCAGGATGGCGGCGGTGGCATAGGCAGGGGTGGCGAGCACCACGGCATCCGCATCCAGCTCCCCCCGGTCGCTCAGCAGTTTAAACGGCACACTCCCCCCGGCTGTGACTTTCTGCACCTCTTCGTCCAGGCCGATGGCACTGGCGCCCATTTTCCCCGCGACAATGTCCGTCAGGGTCTGGATACCTTCGCGGAACGAAGTAAGGACGCCGCCCGGTCCTGCGGCACTGGCGACCACCTTCCCCTCCTTCTGATCTTGTTTTTTCTTCTTTGCCAGCCGGACCATCGCCTTGATCAGCCCGCCATACTCCGACTCCAGTTCGGCGATGCGCGGAAAGCAGGATTTGAGCGACATGGTTTCCGGATTCCCGGCAAAGATCCCCGATACCATGGGCGCTATCAGCTTCCGCAACGCCTCGTCGCCGAGCCGGCGCCTGCCGAAGGCGGCCAGAGTCTCGTCGACCCCAGCCGGCGGGGCCGGGGCAAAGGGCTCCATGGCCAGCCGCAGCTTGCCGGGCCAGGAGATCAGCTTGCTCTTGAGAAAGGAGGGGCCGTTCTCGGGAAGGCGATGGAGCATCCCGCCCGAATAGATGAACCGCTTGCGGGCGTTGTCGTTGCTCCGCAGCAGGAACCGGTCGGCGCCCAGATCGCGACAGAGCTCAAGGGTATGGGGCTTGTTGTCCAGGAAACCGTTCGGCCCCCACTCGCAGAGATAGCCTTCCTCCTTGATGCTCCAGATCTTGCCGCCAGTCCGCCGCTCCTTCTCCAGCAGGGAGACCTCCAGTTCGATGCCCGCCTGACGGGCCTTCTCGCCGATCAGCCATGCGGTTGTCAGGCCTGAAATCCCCCCTCCGACCACTATCACCCGTTTCATATCGTCTCCTTTTGTCCCGCATCCAGGGAAGATCCCCGTATCCTGCCTATTCCAGCTTCCCCAGAATCTCCGCCAACGCCTCGAAGCTCTGGACCAGCCGCTCACGATCCCGTGCCGGCAACCGTTCCAGGAGTTTACGGTAATTCTCCACGATGCCGCGGCGCAACTCGCGGATCAGTTCCTCTCCCTGCTCGGTCGTATAGATGATCACCTGGCGGCGATTCTCCTCGTCCACGGTCCGAAAGACAAAGCCGAGGTTGACGAGGCGGTCCACCATCTCGCTGGCCGAACTCATGGCGATCTGCAGTTCCTTTGCCAGAAGGTTCAGGGGGCAGCTCCCCTTGTCGTAGATCGTCAACAGCATCTTGTACTGGTTGTAGGTCAGGTCCATGCCGTCATGAACCATGCTGCGGATGCGTCCCATGACCCGCATGATGACCGGGTAGAGCTGCGCTATTCTTTCGATCTGTTCCATGTCAACCCCAGACTGCCGAACTGTTCGGACACCTAAACATTAACCTGATGAACCGTCCGTGTCAAGCGTCAAAAGTCACGATCTTCTCATACGATGCGGCGCATAACCGTTCTGCGGGCACGATCAACAGTGCGCAAGCCTGCTGACAGCGGGTTGGGCGCAAAAGTGTTGCACTTTCACATGATAATAAGCTAATCTCTTGCCAGCACCTTACCGACGGGGTAACTCGAAAGAGTGCTCGCCCTTGTCACGCAACAATTATCATGCAAAGAGACCTCTCTCATTACAACGCCAATAACCGTGCGGCATTTATCATTGCCGTCTGGCTCTGTATTGTCATCACCCTCTTAACCCTCAGCCAGTCCAATTATCTCCTGTTCCATGCCAGTGTAGAGCTTTTTGCCATCGTAGTTGCCAGCGGCGTCTTCATGATCGCCTGGAACTCCCGCCGCCTGCACGACAATGGTTTCTTCCTCTCATTCGGCACAGCATGCTTTTTCGTAGCCATCCTCCAGTTCTTGCACATGCTGGCCTACAAAGGGATGGGAGTCTTTGCCGATCAGAGCGCGAACCATGCGACACAGCTCTGGTTAGCGGCCCGATACCTGCTTTCGGCTTCCCTCTGCATCTCGCCGCTGTTCCTGCAGCGCAAGATCAAGCCTGCCATGGCTGTCACCGGCTATTGCCTGGCAACCCTGTTCCTCCTGACAACCATCTACGGCTGGAACATTTTCCCGGTCTGCTACATCGAAGGGAAAGGGCTCACAACCTTCAAGATTGCCAGCGAGTACCTGATCGTCCTGATCATGGCAACCTCCCTCGGCTATCTCCATATCAGGCGCCAGCTCTTCGATACGCAGGTCTACCGGCTCCTCGCAGTCGCCATCTGCGCTTTCATCGTTTCGGATCTCTCCTTTACCCTCTACACGGATACGTACGGCATCACCAACATGCTGGGGCATCTGTTCAATGTCGTTGGGTTCTATCTCCTCTACCGCTCGGTGATCGCCAAAGGGCTTTCCAGACCTTTCGATCTGCTGTTCCGTGAGCTGAAGCAAGGGGAGGAGCGCTACCGGAACCTCTACGAGAAGACCCCGGTCATGCTCCATTCCATCAACAACGCTGGGGAGCTGATCAGTGTCAGCAACTGCTGGCTGCAGACCCTCGGCTACACATTCGATGAGGTACTGGGACACCGGTTGAGCGAATTCATGACCGAGGAATCGCGACGCCACGCCGAGGAGACCGTGATCCCGGAATTTCTGCGCAACGGATCGGTGACCGACATCTCCTACCAGTTTGCCAAAAAGTCGGGGGGTCGCATCGATGTCCTCCTGACCGCCATTGCCGAACATGACCTGGACGGGACCTATCTCCGCTCCATCGGTGTCATGATCGACGTCACCGAACGAAACCGCTATGAGCAGGAGATCAAGGATCTTAATGCGAGCCTGTCAGCCCAGAACGCCGAACTCGAAATGGTCAACAGCGATCTGGAGGCGTTCAATTACTCGGTCTCCCATGACCTGCGCGGCCCGCTGAACAGCATCTGCGGCCTCGGACAGGTCCTGCTGGAGGTATTCGGCGAGCAACTGGACGAGCAGTGCCGGGAATATATCGCCAGCATCAACGACGAGGCTTGGCGCATGAACGACCTGATTACCACGCTCCTCAAGTTTTCCAAAGTGGGGCGGGTTGAACTCAAATACCGTCAGTTCGATCTGGGTGAGCTGGCTCGCGCCCTGATTGCCGAATACCGCATGCGGCATCCTGAGCGACAGGTTGCCTCAGAGGTGAACGAAGGGCTCATGGTCGACGGAGACTCATCATTGCTGAGGATCGCCCTGGACAATCTCATCGGCAATGCATGGAAATACACCGGCAAGACCCCTTCGCCCCGCATCGAGTTCGGGTCCACGATTATCGAAAATGAACGGGTCTATTTTGTCAGGGACAATGGCGCGGGGTTCGATATGAGGCAGGCGCAGAACCTGTTTTCGCCCTTCAAGCGCCTCCACGTAGATAACGATTTTGAAGGCCACGGGGTTGGCCTTGCCACTGCTCAGAGAATCATTCAGCGCCATGGCGGGCGAATCTGGGCAGAGGGAGTGCCGGGAAACGGGGCGACATTCTATTTCACCCTGGGACAACCGTAAAATCGGCGTAGTGTCTTCAGTCAGACCGTTCCAGGCATTTGCCAGTGAATCAAGCAGTCTGCCATAGGCTTCCATTGAAACAAAAATGGAATAACCTCTGCCTGATTTCGCTATACACGTCAAAACATCAGGCCAAGTAAGATTACACGTCATTTCATCAGGGAATTCGCAGAAACTGTAGGGTAAAACCCTATGGCTATGCCTATTGACATTCACTTCATACACTGATACATCAATACGATACAAAATCAATGTACTTGAGGTGACATACTATGGCAATCACTACTACAGAACTGGCAGCACAAATTCTTGCAGCTCATGCGTCTAATTCTGAGATGACAACCGATGAGCTGCTGGCTGAGCTTGCGCAGATCCATGCATCACTGAAAGCGCTCGAAAAAGGCGAAACTGCTCCGGTGGCAAACCGCCCCCCCCTGACGATAAAAGAGGCATTCAAGAAGAATGAAGTGACCTGCATGATATGCGGCAAAGGAGGCATGAAGACCCTTACCCGACACCTGAACCAGATCCATCACATGAAGCCGAGAGAGTACCGGAAGCAGTTCGGGATTCCCACGGCGCAATCCCTTTCGGCCAAGAGCTATACCGAAGCGCGCAAGGCCCTGGCCCAGGAAAGAGGGCTTGCGGATAACCTGGCAAAGGCCCGTGAAATCCGCATGGCCAATATTGCGTCCCGGAAGGCAACATCTGTCAAGTCTGCCGTCAAAGGGAAGGCGGCGAAAACGCAGAAATAAGTCGGATCGACATAGGGGAATCGGGAAGACCCTCAGTGCATGCTGTGGGTCTTCCCTTTTTCCAGGCATGCAAAAGGCTGATCGTATCGTTACCGATCAGCCTTTTATCGAAGAATCCGTGATCCTGGTTTTTCAGGACCTAGGGGAAGAAGGGAATGTCTCTTCCCTCTGCACCAGCTATCTGTACCTGCGAAAGAGCTATGCAACACCTCATCTGTAACGGGTAAATCCGGCTGTCGGCCATGTACGGGTTAATCTCGGTGGTCCTGTAACAACAGGACTCAGGAGGAGAAACCGACTCTCCACGTTACTTCAATGCTATTGAGTTGTAGGAAAACTATCCTTTCAGACCTCCTTCCCTTGTTGTTGCTGCTTCATGCTACTCTACAAAGCATAAACCAGACCACGGAGACCACTGTACCGAAAATTCATAACTGGCTGTATTGATATGCCATAATAGCATGGCAGCGCCTAACGGCTCCCGGATGGCAGGTGCCATTGGGACCAGTCGCTATACAATTCTGTATGAAATTCATACAGCTAGCCGGCATTAACTTTCGTCCGTTGCCGCCGTAAGAGAGGGAACCCTTGACATGGAACCCTGACCGGCTTAGATTCACTCCAGAAAGGGAGCATGCATATGGCACACAAAGACTACTATCAGACGCTCGGACTCAGCAAGGGAGCGTCTCCGGAAGAGATAAAGAAGGCATACCGCAAGCTGGCGGTCAAGTTCCATCCGGACAAGAACCCTGGCGACAAGTCTGCCGAAGACCGCTTCAAGGAGATCAACGAGGCCTACGCCGTCCTCTCCGACCCACAGAAGAAGACCGAGTACGACCAGTTCGGCTCAACCGGCTTCCACCAGCGCTTCAGCCAGGAGGATATCTTCCGCGGCTTCAATGTGGACGACCTCTTCAAGGATATGGGTTTCGGCACCGACGATGTCTTCTCGCGGATATTCGCCGGGGCGCGGAGCGCCCAGCAGGGAGGGAGAGGCGGATTCAGCCCCCGCCGCCACAAGGGGGAAGATTTCGAGATGGGGCTCAAGGTCACCTTCCGCGACGCATACAGCGGCTGTGAAAAGAGGGTGGCCTATACCAGGGACGGCACGCGTGAAGACCTGGTGGTCAAGGTGCCGCCGGGAGTGGAGACCGGTGCACGGCTCCGCATCCAGGGCAAAGGAGGGGAAGGATCGGGCGGCGGGCCGGCCGGTGACATCTACCTCAATATCACCGTGGGGAGCGACCCGCAGTTTGAACGCGAAGGAGACGACATCGTAGTGGACAGCCAGATCAGGTTCACCGATGCCGCACTGGGCAGCGCCCTGGATGTGCCGACCCTGGAAGGGACCAAACGGATCAAGGTGCCTGCGGGGATTCAACCCGGAACGAAGATCAGGCTCAAGGGGCTGGGATTTCCCCACATGGGGAAGAGCGGCAAAGGCGACCTCTACGTCAGGGTGGGCATCCATGTGCCCGAGGCGCTGTCACCCGAACAGAAAGCCCTTTTGGAAAAACTCAAGAGTTACGGCATCTGAAGCAGATAGACACGCCGCCAGCCCTGAGCTGCTTCAGGGTTGGCGGATATCTATGGCCGCGTTCTTGCGCAGCTCGGCAACCCACTGGTTGAACCGCTCTTCCGACTTCTTCTTGTAGAGCAGATCCTCAATCTCCCCCTTCACCTCGTCAAAGGGCTTGATATCTCCCAGGTATTTCTTTTCCAGCTTGATGATGTGAATGCTCTGTGGCGTCCGAACCAGATCGCTCACCTCGCCCGGCTTGAGCTTCAGGATCACCGACTCCATCTCCGGCAGCAGGTCCCCTTTCTTGAAGGTCCCCAGTTCCCCGCCGTCCTTGGCTGCATTGGGATCATCCGAGTTCTTCTTGGCCAGCTCGATGAAATCGGCTCCGGTCTTTGCCTGCTGCAGGACCTCTTCGGCCCTGGCCTGGATCTTCTTGATGTCTGCGTCTGAAGCGTCCTTGGGAATCCTGAACAGGATACTACGGGCACGGTACAGTTCCTGCTCGCCAAAACTGCGGCGATTGGCCTGATAGTATTCCATGACCTCCTTGAGACTCACCTGGACCTTGGCCCGGACCTCCTGGCTCATCAGCCGTACCCGCTCCATCTGCTCGCGAATCTGCGCCTTGTACTGGTCAAAGGAGAGCCCCTGGGCCGCCAGCGCCTCGACGAGCCGTTCCTGGGTCAGGTTGTTCTGCTTCTTGACCTCCTCGATGGACTGCCGTATCTCCTCCTCAGAGACCTTGATGTCCAGCTCCTTGATCTTCTGGTCCACCAGTTTCCGATCCACCAGCCGATTGACCGCAACGCTCCTCAGATTCTTGCGCTCGGCTTCGGTATATGGCTCCTTTCGGCCTGCTTCGCGGGCCAGGAACTGGTATTCCCGGTCCAGATCGAGTGTCGTGATGATATCGTCGTTGACGACGGCTACGATCCCGCTCACCACTTCGGCCTGAACGGCAGTGGCCGAAATGACGGCACAGAGTAGCAATCCTGCAATGATACTACGCTTCATGGAGAGGATCCTCCGCAAGGGATGGGAATGGAAAACGGTGGCACCTGTGCGATACCAGGGAAGGAACGGAGACGGTCGGCGTCGGCACAGCAGGCGCTTTCGGGCGTATTCCTGTGAAAAGGGCCGGGAATGATCCCGGCCCTCAGTAGGTTCGATCTATTTCTTCTCAGCCGGAGCCGGCGGAGCTGCCTTGCCTGCTTCGGCGGGTTTGGGCTCGGGAGTGGCACCAGCCTCAGCCCCCAGGCTTTTCAGGGCATCTTCCTTGATGGTGTACTTTGAGCTCTTCTTCAGCTCTTCCTTCAGCTTCTGGAAGACCTCCTGCTGCTTGGCCGGCATCAGTGCCGCTTTGATCTGGTCCTTCACCTCGGCAAAATCGCGCTGTCCCGCAGGACGCTTACCGGTCAGCTTGATGATATGATAGCCGAACTTTGTCTTGACGATCCCGGAGAGCCCGCCTTCCTTGAGCCCAAAGGCAACCTTCTCGAACTCGGGAAGCATGCTTCCTTTGGGGAACCAGCCGAGATCGCCACCCTTTGCGGCAGCGGAATCGATGGAGTTCTTCCGGGCGAGTTCCTCAAAGGATGCTCCCCCCTTGAGCTGGGCGAGGATCGCCTGGGCGGTCTTCTCGTCTTTCACCAGGATGTGGCTGGCCCGGATCTCTTCGCCGCTCTTGAACTTGTCCTTGTTCTGGTCGTAGAACTTCTGCAGATCGGCATCGGAGAGGTTTGCCTGCTCCTCCACCTTCTTTTTCAGGAATGCCTCGACCACCACCCGCTTCTTCAGCTCTTCAAGCTTGTCCGCGACCGCCTGGCTCTTGTCGATGCCGTCCTTCTTCGCCTGCTGGAGAATCAGCTCACGGATAACCATGGTTTCCAGCATTTCCTTCTTCCCCTCGGGCGTTTCGGTCATCGGCTGCAGGTAGGCGGGGAGATTCGCCAGCTCTTTCTTGAAATCATCGGTCGTGATGACAGTTCCATTCACCTCGGCAAGGACCGTGCCGCTGGATTTGGAGGCTTTCCCCCCTTCATCGCCCTTTTTGGCGGAACACCCTGCAACAAGGACTGCGAAAGCAGTCAGAACAGCCAAACTTTTTAGGATTCTCGACACGTTACACTCCTTTTCCGGTAAGATGCACCGATCGACGCTAGCACATCAGGTAAGGCTTTTCAAGAGATTTCTGGACTCTGCAAGGATGCCGTCAAAGGAGCTGTCAGCCAGCTCGCAGACGAGCCTGAAGTCGGGTGTGAACTGGTATTTTTTTGGCTGTTTCCTGATGAGGCCGATGATGGTATCCGGAGAGACTGGGGTCTTCTGGTGGAACGAACAGACCAGCCGGCTGCCGTCGAACTCGATCTCCCGGATGAGCAGCATTTTCAGCAGCAGCCTGATCTTCATCACCTCCAGGAGATAGCCGGCAGCAAGCGGCACCGGCCCGAAACGGTCCGTCAGCTCGTTGGCGACATCGGCAATATCCTCCTCGCTCGTTGCCTGGGTCAGTTTCTTGTAGAGGATGAGCCGCAGATTTGGCTGGGGGACGTAATCCTCCGGGATGAAGGCAGGAACGCGCAGCTTCAGCTCCGGCTCCAGGCGGACCTCCTGCTCTTCCCCCTTCAGCGCGCTCACCGCCTCCTCCAACAGTTCGGTGTAAAGCTCGAAACCGACCGTTGCGATCTGGCCCGATTGCTTCCCCCCCAGCAGGTCGCCGGCGCCCCGGATCTCCAGGTCGTGGGTGGCGATCCTGAACCCTGCCCCCAGCTCAGTGATCTCCTGCATGATCCTGAGCCGCTCCCGCGCATCCTGGGAGATGGCCCCTTCACCGGGGATCAGGAAATAGGCGTAGGCCCGCTGCTTGGCACGCCCGACCCGGCCGCGGAGCTGGTAAAGCTGGGCCAGGCCGAAGTTGTCGGCGCGGTTGATGATCAGGGTGTTGGCGGTGGGGATGTCGAGACCCGACTCGATGATGGTGGTACAGAGGAGCAGGTTGGTCTCGCCATGCATGAACCCGAGCATCACCTTTTCCAGCTCTTTTTCCTCCATCTGGCCGTGGCCGACGGCGATCTTCGCCTCGGGCACGATCCGCTGCAGGTGCTCCGCCATCAGGCCGATGCTCTGCACCCGGTTGTGGACGAAAAAGACCTGGCCGCCACGCCGCAGTTCGCGCAGCACCGCCTCCCGCACCAGTTCGTCGGAAAAACGGGCGACAAAGGTCTTGATGGCCAGGCGGTCCACCGGCGGCGTATCGATGATGGAGAGGTCGCGAATTCCCATCATGGACATGTAGAGAGTCCGCGGGATCGGCGTGGCCGTAAGGGTCATGATATCCACGGTGGCCCGGTACTTCTTCAGCTTCTCCTTGTGCGCCACACCGAAACGCTGCTCCTCATCGACGATGAGCAGCCCCAGGTCCCTGAATTCCACATCAGCCTGCAACAGCCGATGGGTGCCGATGATGACGTCGACCTCCCCCTTCTTCACCCGCTCCAGGATCGCCTTCTGTTCCCTGGCCGTGCGGAACCGCGACAGCATCTCCACAGTGACCGGATACTCGCCGAAACGCTTGACAAAGGTCTCCAGGTGCTGCTGGGCGAGAATGGTGGTGGGGACCAGCACTGCTACCTGCTTGCCATCCAGCACCGCCTTGAAGGCGCCGCGCATGGCCACCTCGGTCTTGCCATACCCCACGTCGCCGCAGACCAGGCGGTCCATGGGGCGGGTCGACTGCATGTCCGCCAGCACGTCCTCGATGGCAGCCATCTGGTCCGGGGTCTCCTCATAGGCAAAGGCTGCCTCGAACTCGCGGAACATCTCGTCGGAAGGGGAAAAGGCATACCCCTCTTTAACCTGCCGGGCGGCATAGATCTTCAACAGCTCCTCGGCCATCTCCTGCACCGCGGCGCGGGCCTTGGCCTTGGCCTTCTCCCATCCGGTGCCGCCGAGCCGGTCGAGATGGGGCTCTACCCCCTCTGCCCCGACGTAGCGCTGCACCAAATTGAGCCGGTCCACCGGAAGGTAGAGCCGGTCGCTGCCGGCATATTCCAACAGCAGGAAATCCCCCTCCACGTTACCCAAAGTCAGGTGCTGCAGGCCGCGATAGAGGCCGACCCCGAAATCAAGGTGGACCATGTGGTCACCCGGCTTCAGCTCGGCAAGAGAGGTGAGGATCTGCTTCTTCTTGGCCTCGGAGAGCCCCCGGCGCTTCACCCGCGGCCCGAAGATCTCCTCCTCGGCAATGACCGCCAGGAGCTCGTCTTCCAGGCGGAATCCCCGGGAGATCTCGCCGATGAGGACCGACACGGTGCCATCGCGCTGCCCGATCTCGTTGCCAAAAGTCCGGTTGCTGATGGAAAGGGGAAGGCCGTGGGGAGTGAGGAGATCGTAGAGCCGCTGTGCCTGCGCCTTCTGGTGGCAGACGACCACGACCTTCCACCGCTCTGCCAGCCATTCTGACAGCCGCGTCACCAGCGGCTTCAGCACCCCTTCGCTGTCGGGAGAAAGGGAGATTCTGAGGTCGGCATTGTCGGCAACGGCAAGACGTCGGGTTGTAGATGCACCGCCGTCGAGAAGCTCGATCGCGGGCATGGCCAGGCGCGACCCTTCGGCAAGGCCGGCCGCCAGTTCCGCCGGGTCGAGGAACAGCGCCCGGCGGTCACAGACGATGTCATCCCGCTCCTGGGCACGCTGCTCTGCAAGCTCCAGCTCGCCGAAGAAACGATCGGACGCTGCAGCGATGGCGTCGGGATCGAGGAGAACCCTGACCGCATCGCGTCCCACGTATGAAAACAGGGTCTCCAGTTCGGGATGGAAGAGCGGCTGCAGGTTTTCGATACCGGGGGGGTAAATGGCGTTCTGAAGCTGTTCCAACAGCTCGCGGCGGCGGGGAAGCGGGATGTCCTGGCTGTCGCAGATCTTTTTCAGCCGGGCTGGCAGCGCCTGCATCACCTCGTCATTGAGGACGATCTCGCGGGACGGGAGCAGGATCAGCTCGGGCAGAGGCTGCAGCGAGCGTTGGGTCAGCGGGTCGAAGGTGCGGATCGTTTCCACGAAATCGCCGAAAAACTCGATCCTGACCGGCGCCTCCATGTTCGGCGGAAAGATGTCCAGGATGCCACCCCGGCTGGCAAAGCTCCCCCGGTCTTCCACCAGCGGCACATGGGAGTAGCCGAGCCGTACCAGCTTTGCCAGCAAGGCTTCGCGGTCGGCCTCCTCACCGGTCACCAGGTAATCTGAGACCTTTCCCAGGTCTGCCCTCGGAAAGAGCCGCTGGCAGAGAGCTGCGACAGGAGCCACCACCACGCGGGCCGTTCCGTTCAGCAGTTGAAAGAGGGTATTCAGCCGCTGGCCCGTGACATCGGGGTGCGGCGACGCATGCTCGTAGGGGGCGGTCTCCCAGGCGGGAAAGAGCTGGATGGCATCTGCGCCGCAGCTGTAGAAGCGCAGTTCGCGCCAGCATTCTTCGGCAGCATCCGCATCCTCTGCAACGACAAGGTACAACCGGGACGATTCGCCCATGAGCTCTGCGAGCAGATAGGCCGGGGCCGAACCGCGCAGGCCCGGCAGCGACACCGATGCGCCGGCAGGGGCAAGGAGGGAAAAAATATCCTGACTATGTTGTTTGTTCGAAGCCATGAAAGGGACGTTGATCCGACGTTACCTCGTGAATTGACTGCAGCATAGCAGAAAAGGCGGCTGGCTGCTACCGCAAGAATCCCGACACCCGGGCCCATTTTCCCCTTGACCCTGTTCCCCGGTACTGTGTACCTTTCTCCTCATGAAATGGCTCATCATTGCATCTGCAGGTCTTTATCTCTTCGGGGCGTTCAGACTCCCCTTCTTCCTGGCAGGGCTGGCCGCAGAACTCACCTACCTGGCGCTCCGCGGCAGCGCACTCGGCAGGCTCCCGCTGATCGGCCCCCACGACACCCTGATTTTCTTCTCCACCTCCATCGCCCTGATGGGGCTCCCCTTCCTCGTTGCCCAGGGGCTGAGGCGCGATGGCACCGTGTCATGGGGTGTGGGCGTCCTTGCCGCGCTCTTTGCCCTGCTTGCCCTGCCGTTCCGCTCCCTGAACATGCCGCTACCACCGGTGCTCAACACGCTCTGGTTCGAGCTGCACGTGGCCCTCGCCTTTTTCGCCTATGCCCTGTTCGGCATCGGCGCCATTCTGGGCGGCTTCTATCTGGCCCGCCGCGACAGGGGGCTGCTCGATCTGCAGTACCGGGCCGCCCTGGTCGGCTACTCGTTCTTTTCCGCCTCCATGGTCTCCGGCGGGATTTGGGGCTACTACGCCTGGGGGACCTACTGGCTCTGGACCCCCAAGGAGCTCTGGACATCGATCCTCTGGCTGTTCTATTCGCTCTATCTCCACATCAGGCTGAAAGGCCCGGCATGGGAGCGCGGCGTGGCATGGGCAGGGATCATCGGCTTCGGCATCACCCTCTTCACCTATCTCGGCGTCAGCATGCTGATGAAGAGTTCACACAGCTTCTGAGGTGCGCAATGAAACGGCTGTATAACTTTCTCGCCTCTCTCGATCTCGGTATCTGGCTCGTGGCCGGGGTGATCCTCTTTCTCGGCATCGGCTCCTTCGTGACCAGAGAAGGATCTGCGATCAACGACGTCCCCCTCTTCATCTGGCTGACCAAGGCTCCCATTGCCGAGACATGGTGGCTCTTGGTTACTGTCGCTGTCCTGGCGCTTCTGGCGCTGAACACCGTCCTGTGCAGCATCGAATCGCTCAAGGCCAAATGGCAGCGGGGGAGTTTTCTGGCCAGGATCGCGCCGCAGGTGATGCACCTCGGCTTTCTGCTCATCGTCCTGGCCCACCTGTTGAGTGCCTACGGCGGGTTCAAGGATGGCGGGCCCCTGCCGGAAGGGGGGTCATTCTCCTTCCCCGACGGCTCCAGGGTGGAGATCGTCCGGCTCGATGCCCGGATCGGACCGATGGGGATGCCGCTCGATTTCAGCGCCACCCTGCGCCATGCAACCCCGGCAGGCGAGCGGCATGCCGTCTTCAGCCCCAACCACCCCTATTTTTACCAGGGGTTCGGGGTCTACCTGAAGCAGGTGGAGCTCTTCCCGGCAAAAATGGCGCTGGTGGAGATCCACCGGGAGCCCGGCGCCGGTCTCGCCCTGGCCGGCGCCCTCTTCTTCACGGCTGCGAACCTCATGATCTTATGGCTGCGCCGGGGCAAGCGCGCCGAAGCGGCTCAATAGCGGCTTTTCACCAGGTAGGCCACCCGTGCCTCACCGTCTTTCGGCACGGTGAGGAGGAAGTCGATGGTGCCCGCATCGCGCTTCCGGTATACGGGAGCGGACTCCAGCACCTGCCAGTCGCCGGTCAGCGTTTCCTCGACCCGGACCGCAACCTCCTCTTGCTTGTGATTTCGGACGACGATCTCCCACCCTGCCTCATAGGTGTCACTGGCCAGCTTTTTCCATGAGGTCTGCCGCCTGGTCGCAGTAACGTCGAAGGCGTCCCCGAGCCTCAACCTGATCTTCTCGTCCCTGGGCGTGTGGTCGATGGCATCCTCGCCGGCAAACTGCAGGCTGCCATCCGCATCCCTCTGGTAGACCCGGACCGTCCCCTTGGGAAGCGGCATCCCCAGCCGATGTTCCTGGCGATTCTCGATTTCGAGATAGACCCCGACCTTCTGCCGAACCCCAGCCTCCCCCCCCTGCCGGCCACCGGCATAGGCCGGTTCGCCACTCACCACCAGTTCCCGCCGGACCGGAATTCCATCAGCAGAAAGCAGGCTGATCTGCTTGGTCTGGTTATCCTTGACGGTCGACGGCCGTTGCAGTGTGTAGAGGTGATACTCGAAGAATCCCTCTTCCTTGAACTGCGGAGCGGCTGCTGCCTCTGCCATGGCCATCTTGTACAGCCTGCCCCGCGCCATATCGTCGCTGACCCGGTTCACCGTGCCTGCCACCAGTTTTAACCGGGCATTGCGGTAAGTCGCGCCGCTCTTGTTGTCTATGGTCACCCATCCGGCCAGGTCCGCTTTCCGGCCGTCGCGATCGAGGGTCAGCACATAGTCCGCCCGCCAGGTAATACCGTTCGTCAGATAGGATGCCTCCAGTTCCTGACGTCCATCGGCCCGGTTCTCGAGAAGCCAGACCAGGGTCGGATTGGCAATGAGGTCATCCGGCACGCCGGGAAACAGGACCCGCCCCGGATGGCCGAAGGTGATATCGTTGCCGATCTTGAAGATGGGCGCGCCGTTGTTGGCAAGAAGGATTGCCGAAACCTGCTCTTCGCGCTCGCTATAAGGATTTTTCTCGTAGAGCCGGACCTCTTTCCCCACGAACTTGTCCATCAACTTCTGGGGGCTCAGCAGGTCGTATTCATAATTCTGCTCCAGCACCCGGAAACCCGCTGCCGCCGATGTCGACCCGATCCTGACGCTGGCCGGTACTATCTGAGCCGCCACATCCATGAAGCGCAGTTCGCTGGCTCCCTGCGGGATTTTCACCTGCCGCAGGTCTTTCACTAGGCCGAGATTTGCATTGTAGATGGTCAGAGAGACCGACTGCTGATCCGCCGCTGTCGAGACGAGCGGGGCGGCACCGGCGGTGGCAACCGCTGCAAGGCTCAGCAGAGAGGCCAAAAGCCCCTGTTGGAAACAATGCCCGATGCTGTTCATGTCATGTCCCCCTGCAACAAATGAAGAGGGGCACCCTGCGGCGCCCCTCTTGTTCGTGTTATTTGAGCACTTTCACGGACTTGATCAGTACCGGCGTCTCGGGAACGTCCCTGAAACCGCGAGACATACCCGTCTTCACCGCCTTGATCTTGTCCACCACATCCATGCCGTCAATGACCTTGCCGAATACCGCATAGCCATGGCCATCGGGGCTGGGCCGATTCAGTCCGTTGTTATTCACCACATTGATGAAAAACTGCGCCGTTGCGCTGTCCGCTACCATGGTACGCGCCATGGCAATGGTTCCCCGGTCGTTCTTGAGACCGTTGGCTGCCTCATTCTTAATGGGGGGGTTGGTCTTCTTGGGTGTCATGTCGGGGGTAAAGCCCCCGCCCTGGATCATAAACCCGTTGATGACCCGGTGGAATACGGTCCCGTTATAGAAACCGCTGTTGGCGTAATCAAGGAAATTCTCGACCGACAGTGGCGCCTCTTTCTGGAACAGTTCGACCTTGATGTCCCCCATGCTGGTTTCCAGCACCACCACCGGATTCTTGGCGGCCTGATCCGCGGCAACGGCAGCGGTCACCCCTAACAGGCAGAGCGACAAGGCTACGAGAAACTTCCTGAACATGTAATCCTCCTTGCAAAGAGTTGATCTGCTTCATTTATACGTCAGTTCCCACGGAGGGTCAAGGTGCATGCGTCAGGAAACCTGCCCTGAGGCCCGGCTTGACACTGAATGGGAAACCCTCTATTATCATCTGAGAATTCGCAGGATACATGTCGGCACGGAGCATCTTACCGCAGCAACCGGTAGGATGATGAAAGAGAGGCCCTGTATGTTTGGCATTGGCATGCCCGAACTGATCGTCATTCTCGTAATCGCCCTGATCGTCATCGGGCCGCAAAAGCTTCCCGACCTGGCGCGTTCCCTGGGGAAAGGCCTGGCCGAATTCAAACGGGCCTCCGAGGACCTCCGCAACAGCATCCACGAAGAAGAGGTAAAGGCCACCGACGAAAAAGAGAAACTGGCCAGCGAGGTAGCCGCCCAAGAAGCCGCTGCCAAACAGGCAGAAGCGGCCTATGCAAAAAACGACGGAGAGCAGAAGCAGGCAGAACCGGAGAAAGCCAAGGTCTGATCAGGAGACAAATGCATTGCACGACAAAAGGCGGGGATATCCCCAAGCCGTTCAACAAAACTGTTGCAATAATTAGGAGTTAAAAACGAAGGGCTGTAATCTTGATAGGTTGCAGCCCTTTTCCTTTGTCTGTTCTATAGGACATTTCTCCGAGATGAAGTTGAATGGCGGTTTCAGTCGCTAGGAATTCGATAAATCGTGTTGATGTAATCCTCCATACCTGCTGCCACACTCCCCACCTTAATCCCCTTATCGCTCCTACCATCCTCAATCGAAAGCAGCCTTGCCCGGATTACATTGATTGAGTACCAGTTCTCAAATTTTGATAGCACTTCCATTAAGGGGACAACCGCTTGTTCGTATTTCCTGATGGAAGGATGCTCGAACCACCGGCAAAATTCGCCAATAGAACCATCAATGGTCCAGTTTGGAAGCGACAATAGAGGTTCATCGTTCTGGTATGCAACCTCCATATCCATCGACCAGAATTCAAATGCCTTATTCGCAGCAAATTTGCTGGTCAAATCGAAAAGGTCACAGAAGTTATTTTTAAGGGCATACGCCTTGAGCATGTCGATATGGGTAGTGCGCCACTTATCGATAATTGCATTTTGTTCTGCAGATAGTTCATGCTGCCTGAGCTTGAAAATTGCTTTATCCTGAGCAAGCAATCGCCGCTTATATCCCCAGCTTCTTTCCCGCACTAACTTCCGAATTTCTTCAAAGAATTTACTGACCAGTCCAATTAAGTGGCGACTGCCGAATATGGTTTGTGCAAGTGGCAGGCTGTCCCATACTGCCTGTCGAACATTATAGTTCATATCCATCAGTACAAACTTGATGTCGTGCCGGTTGGGTAATTGCTTCAGATAGTTCCCAACCACATCAGGGCTGTTGGATTCCAATAAATTGATAACAGTCTGTTGCCGCAGGTTACAGACAAGGTACCGAGTCTTATTGAGGATTGTGACTGGTTCAAGGGCGATAAAATCTGGGGTCTTGAACTGGGCAGCAGCTTCCATTTTAGCCAAGTGCTTTTTGAAAATACTCCGTACCAGGCACTCCGACACCCCCGTTTCGCGGGCGACACCAACAAAGGGTTTCAGGAACATCTGCTCTTCGATATACGCCGTCAGTCGCGTGGTGAGGTTACGCCCTTCCTCAACCCCGGCCAGTGGTAGCATAAAGGTCTTGCCACACCCTTTGCAGAGAAACCTCCGCCGGTTGACATAAACGAATGTCGGCCTGCCATTTTCAGGTACATCTGTAATTAATTGTTTCTTCTTTGCGCCATTAGACACAATGCGGTGTTCAGAACAATGGGGGCATTTAAGAGAACTGAGGTTCTCAGGGGTCGGCGGCAGGAATCGGTTTTCACCATCAAGATGGGGAGTTGGCATAATGACAATAAGGCATCAGATTGAAGTTTACTGGTCACGCTGGCTGTGATACACAACCAAGTGGAGCAGTGATGCGGATATTAGCCCGCATGCTACACAGCAATCAATAGATATTGTCATTACAAATAATTCAAAGAAATTAAATAGCTTAATGATATTCCAAAATTAGCTACGCCAAAGCCAGTGCAAACTATTCTAAATTGGTATATACTGCGCCGATTGCGTCCAGCAACATTAAAATGCAATCATTCCAGTCATATACCAAGGAGGGTACTTCTGCATGGGCATCCTGGCCGACGAATTCACCGGCAAGCTGGTTAAAAACAAGGAAGTCGCAAAAGACTTAAAGATAAGAGCAACGGCATTTGTTGCCAAAACAGTTGATAAGCGGGTTCTCAGTGACTACGAAGGCACTGATTGGGTCCAATATAAAGAAAACAAGAAAACCGTAGCCCTGAAGAAACCAAAACCACATGATGTGCTATTTGAAGACAGAGTGTGGACGCTTCTTGCCAAGTTAGGCTTTACCACATTGAGTAAACGCGACTTACGGCTTCCCTATACAGATGATGAAACGATTCCTGGAAAACAAATAGACGTATTTGCTGCTGACGATGAAACCATAATTATCGTTGAATGCAAGAGTGCTGAAGAGATGAAAACCAAGCACTTTTCAAAAGAGCTGAACGAATACGATAAGGTCATTTCAGGTGGGAACAAAGTTCTTAAAAAGGAATTTTCCAAAGAACACAAAATCAAATACATATTTGCAACCAACAATATAAATCTGAGCGAAAATGACAGGAAACGACTTGCTGAACTAAAGATGACTCATTTCAATCAGGATGAGATTCACTACTATGAACAACTCCAGGCAAGATTAGGCAAGTCAGCTAAATATCAATTTCTGGCAAAATTATTTAAAGGTCAGAACATTCCCTCATTGGAAAACAAGATTCCAGCAGTGCGTGGGCAAATGGGAGGATTTTACTATTACTCTTTCACGATAGAGCCGGAAAAACTTCTGAAAATTTCTTACATATTGCACAGCATAAACGTAAATGACGATGATGACGGCTACCAGCGCCTTGTCAGCAAGAAGAGATTAACCGAAATAGAGCATTTTATTGATAAAGGTGGCTATTTCCCAAACTCGATAATTCTTAATATCAATACTAATAAGGAAGAACCGCTGTACTTCGACCGTGTTTCATGCACCCATGACAGCAAAATCAGTGAACCGGTAATACTGCATTTACCAAAGCAGTATCACTCTGCTTTCGTTATTGACGGACAACATCGTTTGTATGGATATTCAAACACCAAATACAAGAAACTAACTCGATTCCGGTAGTTGCATTTGAAAATTTGCTTTCTAAAGACCAGGTTGACCTATTTATCAAGATAAACAGTAAACAGCAGCCGGTTTCCCAGAACTTACTTACAACTATAGGCGCTGATTTACTGTGGAACTCAGATAAATATGATGCGGCAATCGAAGCCCTCATGTCGAAACTGCTCACCCGGCTAGGGCAAAAAGAGGATAGCCCTCTTTTCCGCAGGATAGCAATTGGTGAAACAAAGAGAACTGCGTTAGCCTGTATCACTTTACGGACAACTATCGACCATGGTCTAAATAAATCGAACTTCTTTGCCAAGCTAAACAGGAAGAAACTTGTAGAAACAGGCCATTTATGGTGTGACCCGGTACAGGCAGACGGGACATTTGATTACAAGCAGATGCTCGACAAATGCTATCTGTTTTTCAAAACCTATTTTGACCATGTGAAAGCAAATACTGAATCTGTCTGGAATCTTGGAGGTGCCCCTGGAGGGTACGTTGCCACAACAATCGGCATTGTCTGTTTTATCAGGATTGCCAGCAACCTACTCGATTTCATCAAACAGTACGAGGGTGAAGATTATTCGAAAAAATCCGGTAAAGAAATCGCCGAATTGACGTTTCGGTATCTGGAACCGGTATTCACTTATCTGAACGGATTCGAGCCCGCCAAAATAGCCCAATTTAAAAACTATAGTTCCAACCCCAAGGGAGTTGAAATCGGAGTTCGTGAGTTTCAGCAGGAAATACACAATACATATAGTGACTTTGAGCCTGACGGTCTAAAAAAATGGATGGATGAGAATTCGGGCAAATATAAGGATGTAGCTCGCATTATCACTGATAGGTTTGAAGAAGGTATAAAGCAGAAAGTGTTCTCAGTTCTCCAGGATAAATTCGGCAGCAGTTGGTGGAAAGATGGTGTACCACCCGAAGAACGGAAAAAAGCTGCAATTGAAAAAATCAATGCGAACAGTGATGACCCTGAACAAGACTTCCTTTACTTGATTGACTATAAAAAAATCATCTCAAGGAATTGGGATGTGTTCAAAACCATCTTTGCCGACCCATCGTTCAAGAGCAACAAGGATGACCAGCTTAAATGGTTTGATACATTGAACCCCATTCGCAACCAGGCATCGCATGGCAGAAACGTAAGCCTTGAAGACCATGCGTTCCTTACTCAGCTAAATGAATGGCTCCCGGCGAAAATTGGTATAGAAAAGCTCAACACCGCCGTATAAAAATTTCCAACAAGGAACATAGTGAAAGTATTACTCGTAGAACCAGATTATCGCCATGGCTCCGCCAGTTTCAGGAAAGCAGCAACTGCACCGGATGCCAAGAAACGCGATGATGAAAGCCTGTGGTATCCCCCAATTGGCTTGCTTAAACTCAGCACCTTCCATAAGCGACGAGGTGATGAGGTTACGTTTGTCAATGGTATGGATAAATCTGTCATCAAAGAGTCAGACTTGTTTACCCATGAACTGATATGGGACCGAATCTACATTACCACGCTCTTTACGTTCGACTGGAAGAACGTCATTGAGACTATTGAGTTTTACAAGAAGGCAGTTGGTAATTCCGTCTATAAAATTTATGTTGGCGGGATTATGGCCTCCATCATCCCCAACGACATCTTCGAAGAGACAGGCATCCAGCCAATTGTCGGCACCCTGAACGAACCGGGCAAAATTGATTTGCCGGGTGACGAAGAAATCGATTCGCTTCCTCCAGATTACAGCATCCTCGACAACCGTATTTACGCCATCAATGACACGTATTATGCCCACGCCACCCGTGGCTGCAAACGCAAGTGTCCGTGGTGTGGTGTCAATGATGTGGAACCGGAATACTGCGAGTACCTGGATATCCGTCCCATGATTACTGAGATGCGAGCACTGTACGGCGACAAACCCCGACTGAAGCTGATGGATAACAACGTCCTTGCCTCACCGAATCTTGACCAAATTGTGAGCGACCTGGTTGAGCTTGGTTATGGCCGTGGCCAAAAGACCACTGAAACAATCCCCAGGACACGAGTCATCGACTTCAACCAGGGGTTGGAAGCGACACACATCAACGAAGGCAATATCGCCCTTATCGAGCAACTGCACATCAAGCCGATGCGGATAGCTTTTGACCGCCTTTCATACCGGGATACGTACATAAACGCGGTAAACATCGCCAAGCGCCACGGCTTCAAAGAATTCTCCAACTATATGCTCTACAACGAGAAGGACACTCCTCGTGACCTGTACGAACGGCTTGTCATCAACATTGATATCAACCGGTCATGGAAGGAAGAAAGCAGCAGCAAAGCTGCAGCAATCTATAGCTACCCGATGCGGTTTGCCCCAATAAAGGATAATTCACCGGAGAGACTGAATCGGAGTCGCGATTATGTCCCACCAGCGCCCCCAAGAGACATTGATTTTTTCCAGGATGCAAGGTGGACCAAGCGCTTCACCCGAAACATCGAAATTATCAAGGGCGCGTCCCATGGTGCGATATCTCCGACGCCCTCCCTGGCGTTACGGGCCATCGGTGAGACATATGAAGAGTTCATCGCCAACATGTATATGCCGGAAGAATTACTGCGAAACCGGGATAGGCATGAGAGAAGAAGATACGAGAACAAACCGAACCGGGAACCAGGTTCCGGCAAGGTCGAAGATTTCAGGGAATTTATTCTACGGCTTTTACACCAACAGGATGAAGTATTTTTCGAATTCCATGATGCCGTTTCACCTTGTTCAAAGGAAGCGATAAAGCAGGCATTCAAGACGGTCAAGAACGAAGAGGTTAAGCAATGGCTAGAGTGGTATCTGAAATAGAAAAGAAGCCGGTCATTGGTCGGCAGTTATTCGATATTGTCACGTCCGGCATGTATGACAACCCCTTGATGATTTACCGGGAATATATCCAGAATTCGGTGGACAGCATCGACCTTGCCATTCAGAGCGAATTATTAAGCCACGAAAGCGCACAAATCTCGATTTCCCTCAACGGCCACAACCGGTCCATTGTTATTGAGGACAACGGCCAAGGCCTCGATAACGACACTGCACATGGCATCTTAACCAACCTCGGCTGCAGTCCGAAGGAAGGGACTAGCCAGAGAGGTTTCCGGGGCATCGGCAGGCTTGGTGGCCTAGCCTATTGTGATGAGCTTGTTTTTGAAACTCGTTCTGCAGGCGATGAGCTTATTTCGGTTGTTCGTTGGAACCGAAAAGAGTTCGATGCGATTGCTGCAGATACGCGAAGAAACATCACCCTATCTGAAATGATTCAGGCTGTTGCTACCCTGGAATACGATGACCCGACCGAAGAGACGCCGCTGCACTTTTTCCGCGTGACCCTTCGCAATGTCCATCGGTTCCATTCCGACATGCTGATGAACCTGAAGTCGGTGACCGATTACCTGGCCCATAGCGCACCGGTTCCATACAATCATCAAACGTTCTTTTATGCCGAAGAGATTGAGCAATATCTTTCTGATGTCAGCGATTACCGCTGTTACCAGATACAGGTGAATGGCCGTCAAGTGTTCCGCCCCTATGCTGATGAGGTCAAACTGTCTACCAACAGTTCCGACAAGATTCAGGGAATCGAGTATTACCAGTTCAAGACTGTTGACGGCGAAACAATTGCCCTCGGCTGGTACGCGAAGACTCAATTCCTTGCTACGTTGCCAAATGCTCTGAATGTGAAGGGAATCCGTATCCGTCAGGGAAACATTGAAGTTGGTGGTGAACACTGCCTGGATGACAAATTTTCAGAGCCACGCTTCTCTGGCTGGCAAATTGGTGAAATCCATGTGGTCAATAACAGCCTGAAGCCAAACGCCCGGCGCGATGGATTCGAGCACACTCCCAACTTCGAGCGTTTCCTAGAGCAGGCCCATGCGCTTGGTCGCCACCTGAGCAGCGTTTGCCGAAAGTCATCGAATACCAGGATTGCCAGTGTCAGGGTGCAGAGTTCTCTTGAGCAGTTGGAAAAACTGTTTAATGACCCGCTCACCTATATCGACGAAGAGCATTACCAGCAGGCGGTTGAGAATTCCCAGACCACTTTGGCAAGCCTTGAGAAGCTTGCTAACAATGGGATTCCAGATGACCTGAAGGCGCGTTTTGATGCTGTCAGGGAGAAAATGGAATCTGCCAGTCACAAGCCAGTCTTACTTGAACATGTTCTGGATGGCAGGAAGTTGAAGCATACCGACCCCAAAGACTTGTTAAAGCATGTAGCCAGAACCATCATCGAAAACTACAGCACAAGCAAATCTCCCGAGGATATTCTCCAGCAAATTTTTGCCAATTATACGAACTCGAATTTTGCCAGCCATATGGTTAATGCCGCATATTCGGGGAAGTAGGTTTCCATGGTCATACAGGGGTGCTTGGATACATTCCGTAGCGAAGTGGAAACGGCTCTGAGGATTTTCTACGCCTATGAGGGAATCAAAAAGTTGCTGGCCGACCAGATGTATGTCGACCTGATAAACAAGAACATCTCTTTTTGGAGAATCTACATTTCGTCAGTCCAGACCAAACTGTTTATCGCGCTTGGGCGGCTGTACGATGATTCCAGGGACTCATTTTCATTCAAGACATTTTCCAGAACCTGCAGAGATAATTTTCAGGAATTCGATAAAGCTGGTCTTGAAGCCAGGAAACGCGACGGAGCAGCAATCAAGCCAGACTGGCTTGATGATTATCTGGACAAAGCATACTACCCCACCATCGAAGACATCAATACGCTCTTCCGTTTGACCCGTCCACACAACGATAAGTTCAAGGGGCTTTATCGGAGTATCCGCGATAAGGTCTTTGCCCACGCCGTCCACACTGATTCAGAAGCAATTGCCAATATGTTTCAGGGTACTGACTTCGAGGAAATAGAAGCAGCATTGACCGTGCTCTGGTCGATATACAGTCAAATCTGGCAGCTCTACAATAATGGACGCCAACCATCCTTCAGTATTGAATCCTACCCTTACAAAGATGAAGTAGTTGACGGGTTAAAGACCGTTTTATTGACTACGGCATAAAGTTTTATCGCCACTAACTATTATATATTTGAGAGTATACCAGCCATACAAATTACCATTTTTAATGGTAATAAACTACATACAATCTGTTTTGAATAATATTTTTCAGACTATAATTCAAGTTAATATATAATCAACAACAATATAAAATTACTTGCAACAAATGTTATAATTAAATGCCACATATAAAATATCTTGATTTATTAATAATATATGCAAATATATAGCAATACATTTTAATGTACTGCTATTTCTTGTTAATTTTGACCATTATTTAGTTAAGCACGAGAAACTATTCAAAATAAAATATAATTGGACGGCACATATGAAATTTAAATTTATAATATTATTTGCTACTGCATTTTTAATATCATCATCTATATGCTATGCTATCTCGAATAAGATACCAGTTAAAATAAAAGAATATGACAAGCTAAACTGGAAAATTACATTAGATGATACAAAATTGTTTTATCAAAATTTAAAGTGCTCAAACCAGGATTTACTTGGTTTCAAAACATGCATTATAAATGATATTGAATTATCTGAAATTGAAGCAAACAATAAAATGGAGCGCAATTATACTTCAACTGCGAGCCTACTCTATTTTAACAACGAACTAAATAGCATTGATATTAAATATAAATATCAAAACAAAGATTTAGCGCTAAAAGCCGTCAATGGATTGAGTAGTAAATTGAATAGTTTAATGGAAAAATCACAATTAAAGACAGTGCTACCTGATGGTTCAGAAACAATTGAATATGATACACTAAATACTAAAGTTAGCATTGAAAGGCGTTGCAATAATGTAAATATATATATCAACAATGTTTATAATTCATTATTAAGACATGACCCAAAATATAGAGAGCACACCACTGATGCATTGAAGGGATTAGATGAGCAAGTTAAGGAGCTAAATAGATTAAAAAACATACCGAAGCTGCCTAAAATATCGTGTAGCAGACCATCTAAATTCGATAAGGATAAAAAATTGAGATGTGGAATGTCTTTAAATGCACTTACCGAATATAAAGACAAAGAAGCATTTAATTTAATAAGTGAAAACAACAAATATTTTTTATCAGCGCATATATATACTTTCAATTCGTCTGTAATTTCTTTAGATTTAATAATAGACGATGGTGATGTTGTTACTCTTAAACCAGAAAATTATGATAAGCTTAATGAATTTCGTATACCTAATGACTTACTTGAAAAAATGCTTAAATCTAAGTCAATTGATTACAAAGTGGGATATAGAACATTTGTAAGCGAAAAATTTAAAGAAAGCTGGTTCACTAGTCCAGAATACAGAGAGGGTAAGTTTAACGAAATGCAGATAAATTGGATGAAACAGTTTTATGATGATACTAGAGTATCTGCTTGCGATTAAATTTGATGTAATTAGCGCTTGCCTGGCTAAATTATTTGCTGATTTGACGCATAGGATGATAATCACATAGCCATGAACCATCAACTGACACCGTATAAAGATGAAGTAGTCAAAAGCGTTAAACAAGCCCTATTGGGCGGGACTTGATGTTTTCCAAAACCCTTTGACTGCCTCATCCAGTTTTTCGTCAAACTCCTCCATCACGAATCCCGCATTTCGTACAATTGCATTCAACAGTTCGACCATTTTATCAACATCTCTGATGCTCTCTCCAAGGTCACCCCAGGTCAATCCCAATGTGGCGATATCTATCGGGCGATAAACACCATCCTCGCCACGGCGCAGCTCCAGGTGGGCTGTCAGCCTGTCACGGATAATCCTGAATGCTTTTGTGCTTGGCTTAGCCTTGAAAGCCTCCCAAGCCGTATTTAACTCATTGCACATGGCATCAAACTTCTGGCGGCGTTTCTCTTTTTCGCGTTCGTGTAGCTGCTCAAGCGCAGCCTTTATCTCTTCATCACCAGAATCATTTACCGGTACCCCATACCCCCACTCCGAGTACATTATGCGCAGCTCCCTGAGCAAGTGTGGATTTGCCTGCAGCGAGGCAATTATCCCTGCAATGCTCGGGGTCCGCTCAGTAGTATCTAATGTCATTCTAGCTAGGTCTTGAGCGCAGCCATAGAACAATGAGTACTTGATAGATTCAAACCCTCGGAAGCGGTCACCATTCCCATACTGTTGGACGGTCTCTTCATCAAACAGCATAGGGCGGAGAAATGCGAATTTCTCTTTCAAGCCAAGCAGACAACTCAAGAGGTGGTCGGTGTGTGATTGTAATTTTAGTATTTGTTTGTTCATTATTGGCTCCTGAATATGACAATGATAAAAAGGTGCGATTATATGATTAAAAAATACCACTTATTATTGTATGGATAGATAATTAACAATTTTGTAGAAATATTAATTTGCAAAACAGCAATAATAAATTTAATTGATTTTTGTATTCGCGTATTTGTGTTTACAAATAATGCTTTACATATTTGTTTTGACTTGTATTATGTCTAAAATTTATTATCTAACAATAGAAGAGGATAGTATGGACATAAAAATGGTTATAATTGGCACCTGTCTAGTGTCTTTAAGTTTTACACAAACAAACGTTTATGCAGCAAGAAAAACAAGCCCAAAACCAAAACAGCCGATTGTAAAACAAGAAGAAAAACCAAAACAGCCGACTGTAAAACAAGAAGAAAAACCATTAGAAACCATAATTGCACCAAAATACACAAGTAACAGTTTTGAATTGGTTGGAAATTTTGTTGATAAAGATTTTATTGGCCATGATTTAAGAGAAGTTTACAAATCACTAGAAGCAAGAAAAAATAGAGAAAAAAGCGAATTTGAAACCACTTATGAATACAATTTACGCATAGAGAAAGAGGACAAGACTCCATTATCTGGGAATACATATATATATGATAATATATCACTGTTAGTTGATGTAGAATCTATTTATGATGCCGACACCCAAATATTACAAATATTATTACCACTTGAAAATTCATGGGTAACTAAATTCACGCTTGGTATACCTAGTAGAGAATCAAAAGTCTATAAAGACGAATATATAGGCACCAATGCATATGGTGTAAATGTTAACGTAAAAAAATATACTACTGAAAAAATAGTGTTGGTTGTAAATAATTCAGAACCATACGAAATAGATAACAGCTTATTTAAGAAAAAAATAAAAATAACAATTAAAGATGTTTCAGTGGAGACAGCTAAACACAATAAGAATAGCATAGCAGCAATATGTGTTTTTAAGATAAAATCCCCATTTGTAGGCAAAGACGGTTATCATGATAAGGCCACTATCAGTAACCCAGTAGAGATGACAATACTAAACAAGCTTTTATATGGTGATATTTCTGAAATAATAGTATACAATAAAAAATCAGGCCAAATTTTACATAGACTAAGTAATAGCTTTATGAGTTTAGATGATATCCCTAGTTTGCCATCTATGAAATTTAGTAGTAATACAGATAATAAAGAGTCAGTGGCAAAAGAAAGACCATCTGCTTGGATAAAGTATACCGACAAAATATATCTCAAAAATGGGGAAGTTGTTCAGTGTAATTCAGTTGTTAAAGATGGAGAAACTGTTACAGTCATGAAAGATAGAGAGCAAAATGCAGTATATAACATAAAAGATATCGACGAAAAAAAGTCTTTTGACCATTTATTTAATAATTGGTGGTAGTTGTTATGGAATACTATTTGTTCAACACTTCCGCTCCGCAATTGACTTTACATCAATCCGCAGCAACCAACAATCTCCAAACACCCACTCAACCGCCCAGCAAAATACCACCCACACCGCCACCATTACTAGGATAACCAGAAAATACCGCGCCACCCTCCGCATTATATTCCTGGCCTTCATGGCAGCACCTGCCGCTCCCCAATCTGCACATCAACAGAGCCGAGTTCATCGATTATCTCTGTATAAATTGGGAGGAAATATAGCCCGGCACCAACCCGTCGTGCGTTATACAATATCGTGCTGAGGGCATGCATGACTTCCTGGTTGATATATACCGGCAACAGCTTGACACCTGAGATGATGAACACGTATCTAAATTTGACCAGCTTTGCATACACCACTTCCAGTGTTTCATTACTGTTGACCACTGCATCAACTGGTACCTGCTTGACGCGCAATCTCTTGGGCTTTGGGGTTCGCAAGCTGCAGTACATGACCATGCTCCTTTGGCAAAAGAACTCTTCTCCCCATCAGGGGTTGGCGGTCGCACCTGATTTAAGCCTGAAGAGTCACTGCCGGTTGCCCGGAGATGACGGTACTACATCAACACGATTATACGAATTATTGCAGATAAACTATTCGGCTCCCCCCAAGTAGATTTATCAGAGGGCGTATGTCTCTTACGCCTTGTAGTAGAGGATGTCTTCTATCTTAATCGGCCCCCGTGCCAACCCGAGACGCATGGCAGGCGTTTGCCTATCCTCGCCCACCTCAACATAGTTATAAAAGACCCTGAAGACGTTCAGCAGCTTATGGACATAAACCGGATTATAGGGGCTATACCCGAACCAGGTCCGCCTGGCTCTGGAGCTGGTTAGTATCGGTCGCTCAAACAGGGACATCCGCCTTCTGACTTGCATGAAGAACCGGTCTACCCCATGAAGCGTCGCCTTGTCATACAAGCGGGCCTTGTGGTTTTCATCGTAGTCACCAAGGTCCGTCAGGTAGCAGACCATTTTTTCAGGTTCGCTCTTGCTTGGTATAGGGTGAATAAGCCACTTATCGTTCTGATTACCGATGGTGACCATGCTCCTCATTCTGTCTTTTATCAGCTCCAGCTTTAGGTCGATGCCCTCATATGGGTATAGCTCGCTCAACCGGTTAAGCTCACGATGTGCGTCGGCGAGTGCGCGTTGCTTCTGATGGATGGTCATCTCCTTATTCACTGAAACAAAGAACGCATCACATCGTCGTTCGAGGATTTCATCCCAGAACGCTGTCAGGCAGGCATTACGCATACCGGAATCCTGGTCGAGGAAAAACCTGACCTTCTCGGCGTGCTGTAATAGCTTTTTCAAGAAGAGAAAGTTGCCGTACAACGTATACTCCGCATGAACCTGCATGCCCGTCTTTGGTGTTTGTGTATCAGCAGACATCGCATCGGAACATTCAGGGTTATCTCTGCTACTCTCGACTTGATATGCATCGCGTACGCTGTCGCACAGGTATCCACGAGGTCTGCGGCCAGCATTTGCACTCCTTGACGCCTCACGAGCATAATCGCGGCTCAGCCAAAACCGCGAATATCGCCTGAATGGTGGGGAAGCATTATAATCGCCGCACCGATATGCTCGATTTTCTATATCCCGTGGGCTACTCTCGGGGTCATAGTTCAGATTCATTCCAAATACATAACTGGTCACGTTGTCAGCGCTACCGACTGATGACAGAATCACGTTGCGCTTGTCATTGGTGTTCGACCAGTTGACGGTGTATTCCTGCCGGTCAACTGAGATATAGAGCTTCCCCGGCCTAATGGTGCCGTTCAATAATTTTTGTTCGCGGTGAGCAACAAACTTCATGCACTGCTGGTAGATGAACTCAATCTTCGCGTAAAGGGTGCCAGGGCCAATGTCTGCAACCTCGCAGATACGCCGGAGGGGCGACTTGTTCATAAGGAGCTTGAACACAAGGATGTTAACATGTGGTTTCCTTTGTCGGAGCGTGGACTTCCCTACGGAAAATGTTTTATTGCATGCCTTGCAAAGATATCTGGTAGACCCTGACTCGGTGGTACCGAATTTCCGGTAAAATCTTTTTCCGGCTTTCACATCAATGCCATGGTTAGCGCATGCTTCATCAGGGCAAGAGGTAACTCTTTCCTGAAGGTATGACACTAGGCGCATATACTCTTCGTAAATGCCAAGGTTGCTCTTAATAGGGAAACCGCGCCGACAACGCTGACAAAGAATATATGGACTGCCGCTACCGGCACTACGAGGCGTATAACCGGTTTGGCGGTCGGCAACCTCTGGCAAGGCTCTGCTGGCGATGTTTTCAACTTGTGAGTCCGTAAGGAGAGGTGGAAGCACTACCGGCTGGTCTTCAACTGGTTGGAGGTTGGCAGGTTCAGTTCTTTCACGAGCAGTGGACGCACTTGGCCGACCAAGACGACTAGGCGCAGGTGAAGCTGGTCTACCATAGTTGAGGCAATTGGGGTTCTTACAGAAATTGACGTTGACACCCTGAAAGGGCTCTGGGGTGAGGGAAAATTGAACGCTGTAGGTCTGGTTAGGCATTACGCCACCTCAAAGAAGGAAATATATCCTAACCAGATTTCTACTTATTCAATTGTGCCTTAATAATATACCAACTGGTATATTAAGTCAACGGCCTCCCGATGTCCGGCATCAACACGACTTAACGAATTTAATTCGGAATGCAGAAAAAAAGACCCGCAACCTGGGGGTCACGGGTCTTTCGACTAAATAACAACATCTTTGTTGAACGGCTTAGGATATCCCCCGCCTTTTTTATTGCGACTGACCGGAAAGCCTATTTCAGGGCCTTCAACTTCTCCTTGGCCATTTTCACCTCATCTGCCAGCGGATAGTTCTCGATCAGCTTTTTGTAGACAAAACGGGCGCTTTTGGTGTCGCCCAGCTCATTGAAGGCCATTCCCTGCTTGAGCAGGGCTGCGGGAACCTTCCCCTTGGTGGGGAAATTCTTGATGACCTTTTCGAACTCCAGAATGGCCTGATCATAGACCTTGTCCGAGTAGTAGGTCTCACCCAGCCAGTAATGGGCATTTGCCGTCAGGTCGTGGTTGGGAAACAGTTCTATGAAACGCATGAACTGTTCGCGCGCCTTGGCAAGATCGTTTGCCTTGTACGCATCGATGCCACGCTGGTATATGGCGTCAGGGGTCTTTTCCGCTTCGCGGGTGCGCTGCTCAGCAAGCTGTTTCTGCAGCTCCTCCATCCCCTTCTCCAGCTTTTCCAGCCGCGCTTCAACGGCTGACTGACGACGATCCGTATCCTCCTTGAGCAGGGCGATCTCGTCGGCCGGTTTCCGGGATTGCTGGGACAGATCGTCAACCTTTCCCCCCAGCACCTGCATATCCACCTTGGCGTTGTCCAGGTTTGCCTGCAGATCGGCTGCAGACCTGCGCAGGTTATCGATCTCCCCCTGGACCCCTTTCAGGTTCTTTTCCAGCCCTTCGCGGGTCTCGCTCCGCACCCCCCCCAGATCCCTCTCCATCCGCAGGGTCCTGCCCTTCATCTCGTCCAGATCCTGACGAACAACGGCAAGATCGTTTCTGGTCGCACATCCGGCAAGGAACAACACCGCTAGGCCGGCAACTACAATTCGTAACATCTGCATCGGAGCACCTCCATCCATGCCAGTTTGGGGCAGAATGAAAAAAGGAGCCGTTACCGGCTCCCTTGGAATGGTCGTAAGATCGATTATTTCACAATAAGGAACTCATCGCGCCGGTTTTTAGCCCAGGCTGCCTCGTCATGACCAGGATCAGCCGGTTTTTCCTCACCGTAGCTGATGGTGGAAATCCGTGAGGCAGGAATCCCCAGGTTTACCAGGTAGTGCATTGCAGCCTTGGCGCGACGCTCACCCAAAGCCAGGTTGTACTCTGCAGAACCACGCTCGTCGCAATTCCCCTCAATTTGCACCTTCATGTCAGCTTGTTGCTTCAGCACGTCGGCGTTTTTGGAAAGCGCATCCCGAGATTTCTGGCTGAGTGCCGAAGAGTCGAAATCGAAGTAGACCTTTTCAAAAAGTGACTCGGAAGCGGCGACCGTAGATGCCTGAGGAGCCTGCTCCTCACTGGCCGTCACCGGTGCCTCCTTGATCGGCTGGGCAGCTACGGGCTCTTCCTGCACCACCGGCTTTGCCGGCTCCGGCTGGACTGCCGAAGGAGGTACTGCAGCAGCTACCGGCTCGTCCTTCTTGACAACTTCCTGCTTGGCACAGCCGCCGAGCACCAGCATTGCACTGAACAGCACCACTATACTCCCGAACACTACCTTGCGCATCTCATCCTCCTTCACGTTAATCTTGATGTCATGAGGCTTGTATACCGCGCTCTGTCCGCACGAGCGAACTCGTGACAATTATACATAAGCGGGGTTCATTTTCAATCACCTTGTCGACCCTTTGAAAAAAAACAGCTTACCAGCGCGGCGACCAGACAGGCTGGGAATCGCTGGCCGTCCCGCGCGACACCTTGACTTGGCCGCTGCCATCGGCCCGCATGACATAGATCGCCTCCCGGCCACCCCGCTTTGAGCTGAAGGTGAGGAAACGGCCATCGGGCGACCAGCGCGGGTGCTCGTTGCTCCCGTCGCTAGTGAGCTGGGTATCGTCGCTACCGTCCGGGTTGATAGAGAAGATCTGGAATCCTCCTCCCATCTGCCGGCAGTAGGCAATCCGATCCCCTCGCGGCGACCAGCGCGGGTTCACGTTGTAACTCCCGGCAGTGGTCAGCCGCCGGACGTTCTTCCCGTCCGCATCCATGATGAAGACCTGCGGCTTGCCCAGGCGGTCCGAGACAAAGGCGATCTTGGTCCCGTCCGGAGACCAGGCCGGCGTGACCTCGATGGCGTCGGTATGGGTGAGGCGGGCCAACTGCTTCCCATCCTTGCTCAGGATATAGATCTCCGCATTGCCGTCCTTGCTCATGGAAAGGGCGATGCGGTTGCCGTCGGGCGCATAGGTGCCGGAGATGTTCGTGCCACGGTAATTGGTTACCCTGGCTTCCGTGCCGCTGAAGAGCTCTCGGCGATACAGGTCGGGATTGCGCTTCTTGTAAGAGGTAAAGATCAGTTCCCGGCCGTTGGGTGAAAAGTCGGGATAGAGATTGATGGAGCCATTCCGGGTCAATCTCAGGACATTATGGCCGTCATAGTCCATGAGACTGATCTCCTTGTTGCCGCTCTTTGTGGTGACAAAAGCGATCTTGCTGGTAAACGGCCCCCTGATGCCGGTCACTGCCGCCATTACGTCGTCCGAAAAGGTATGGGCCATCCGGCGCAGGTCTTGTCTCCCCCCGCTGTACCGTTTTGCAGCCAGCTCCTTCTGCGTCAAGACATCATAGAGCCGGCATTCGATGGTGACCGTCTGTCCCGACACGGTGTAACCGCTCTTGATCAGCATATCGGCACCTGCTGCGCGCCAGACCGCGAAATCGAACTCCCCGGAGCGGATGCCACTACGGGCTTCCGCAACAGGGGACTGGAGAACGGCAAAGGGGCCGGCTAGCGCCATGTCGAACTGAAAGACGTCCCGCATCTCGTTGGCAACATCAGCCTGGGCCGCCCCTCCGAGAGCGACGGGAGCGGCAATGCTGAGCTGGAGCTGGCGGTTGCCGGGTGCGGTCACCTCCAGGTATTTCTCCTGGGCCGGCAGCAATGACGGCAGCAACAGGGTGCTCAAAAAGAAAATGGCTAAGAGAAATCTGTACATGGCTATCAATCCTATTGTCCCGCGACTGCTGTGTAGCGTCGGGGGTTACCGGCGCGGCAAAGGGCGAACCGGGCCTTACTGCTTGCCAACCCCCTGAGGGCTGAAGATGAATCCGTACTCGAAGACCCCGCCACCCGGCGGCGGCCTGAATTCCTTTTCCGCTTTGGCAATTGCCCGTTTCACTGACTCCTCGAACAGGCGGTCTCCGCTTGAACGATCAACACGGCTCTTTGCGATCCGCCCGGATCGATCGATGGTCAGAGTCATGATCACCCGCGGGTCCTTACTCTGATAGGCAATGGTGGTCTTGAAGGCATCCACCAGCCGTGAACGGATATAACTGGCATAATCGCTCCCCGCCTCTTTCCCCGTACCGCCCGGCATGCCGACCGGCTTGGTGCCGCTGGCTGCCCTGTTGCGCAGTGCAGCCAAGGCTGCCGCCTCATGGCGCGCTTCGTTGGCTCTCTCAATGCGGGCAAGCCGCTCTTCGAACTCACGGGCGGCCTGTTCGTTCTCCTTGGCTCCTGCAACGGAAGGTTTTGCGACAGGTTGCGAACGAGTGGCTGCACGCGGCGCAGGAAGTTTCATTTCCGGGGATTTCGGTGGAGGTTTCGGGGGGGACGCTTCCTGGGCGGATGGAGCAGGAGGACCGGGCGTGCCTGCCTGGGGGGAGGCCACCGGCAGACTCACCACATCCACATAATAAACCGGGGCATCCGGAAGATGGATCGTCGGAAAGAAGTGCAGCCACCAGAAAAACGCGTAGAGGGCGATATGAAAGAAGAGTGAGACGGGGATCAGCGTGCCGAGCCCCCGTTCACGTCTCATGACAGTGAGAGTCATTTCCGTTGAGCCGGCTCAGTCACCATGCCGAGGCGTTCCACCCCGGCTCCTTTGATCTCCGCCATTACCTTTACCACCTCGCCGTAGGGGACATCGCGATCCGCCTTGAGGAAAACCTCTTTCTTGGCTCGGTTGACGAAAATGGCCGAAAGCTTCGCCTTCAGCTCGTCAGGGGAAATCTCAGCCTTGTCGATGAAGAACCGGCCGTTTTTCTCAATAGAAACGACCACCGCTTCCTCTGGAGACTTGAGTGCCTTGGTTTCGGCCTTGGGCAGATTGACCTGCACCCCCTGCTGCATCATCGGGGCGGTCACCATGAATATTACCAGCAGCACCAGCATGACGTCGACCAACGGCGTGACGTTGATCTGTGACATGGTGCCGCGATCGCTGTTTCTGTTCCCTAGTTCCATGGGTTCACCTTATTTTTTTGCGAACGTCCGCTGGACGATATTCAGAAACTCGGTGGAAAAGTTATCCATCTCGCCGATCAACACCCGGATCTTGTGTTGAAAATGGTTGTACCCCATGACTGCCGGAATAGCGGCAACCAGGCCGATAGCGGTGGCGATCAGCGCTTCGGCGATACCAGGGGCAACGACGGCGAGAGAGGCGGAACCGGTCTCGCCGATCCCCTTGAACGCGGTCATGATCCCCCAGACCGTCCCGAACAGGCCGATAAACGGCGCAGTAGAGCCGGTGGTGGCGAGAAATGTGGTGTACTTCTCCAGGCGGGTGATTTCCGACGTGGTTGCGCGCCGCAAGGCACGGGCAATATTCTCTATCCCACCCAGATCGGTGCTGACCCCTTCGCTTGCATCCCGCGCTTCCCCATGCTCCATCAGCTTCTTCAATTCGGCATACCCTTCGCTGAAGAGGACCGTGAGCGGCGAATTGGCAAAACGGTCGAGCTGGGAATGAATCATGTCGAATTTCTTGGTCTTCCAGAAGAAGTCCATGAAACGAACCGATTCGTTGTTGGCACGATGAACCTGCAGAATTTTGTAAAAGATTATAGCCCAGGAAACTACCGAGAAGTAGAGCAGGATAAACAGAACCAGTTTGACGACAAGGCCGGTGCCGGCGAAAAATGCCACGGATTTTACCCCCTGAATGGATGAGAGCTGCGACAACGGATGGAAAATAATCCTTACTGCATGGTTAGTCAATACGATTTTGCGCGGTGCGCAGCCACCAGCTCATGGCTGGCGGTTATCCCATTTCCCCCCGCCAGCGGCCCCAGGTTAATAGCATTCCGGCTTGCGATCCCTGAAACAGGTAATCTGCTCGCGCCACTTCTCCATCCCGGCGAAGTCCAGGTCAGTCACCAGCTCGGCCGGCTCGTACCCCCCCTCGGCCAAGAGCTCCCCCTTGGGACCGACGATCAGGCTCGAACCGAAAAAGTCCAGCTTCCCGGTCACCCCGCAGCAGTTTGCCGCCACCAGGAAGAGCTGGTTCTCAATGGCGCGGGCCCGCAGCAGGGTCCGCCAGTGCTCCTCCCTCGGTTTCGGCCATTCGCCGGGTACCACCAGGATCTCGGCCCCCTCAACCGCCAACCGGCGCGCCAGCTCGGGAAAACGGAGGTCATAACAGATAAAAACACCGATCCGGCCGGCACTGGTGTCCGCCACCACCCAGTGGTCGCCGCCGGTAAAGGAGCGATCCTCGTTCATCAGGGAAAAGAGGTGAATCTTGCGATACTTCCCGGCCAGGTTCCCCTGATCGAGGATGTATGCGGTATTGCAAACCTTGTCGCCATCCGGCTCGGGCAGACTCCCCACCAGCACCATCCCGTACTCGGCCGACAACCGCCCCATCTCCTCCACCAGCTCGGGGGTCCGGCGCGCCAGCTCGTTCAGCTCCCGGTAGGCAAAGCCGCTGCTCCAGACCTCGGGTAGCACTGCCAACTGGCAGCCCTGCGCAGCAACCCTGGCCACAGCCTCCCGAACGGTCGCCACATTGGCATCGATATCGCCGAGCCTGATATTGAACTGGATGGCTGCCGCCCTGACAGATCGGGACATTGACATCTCCTTTCACATTCCGCATGTTGAGCCTCTTCCGGCAGCCCAGTGTAACTGCAAGAAGCACTCTTTTCAATATGAGTTTAATAGTTTCCATCCGGAGTTCCCGGATGGAAACAAATTACGTTTGGACTTTTTCGCAATAAATCCCCTATCATTGGAGAATGCGGCTCTCCCTCTACGTTCACATCCCCTTCTGCACCAGGAAATGCCGGTACTGCGACTTTGCCTCCCTGGCCGGGTCGTCCATACCCCCCGAAGAATACGTTGCAGCCATGCTGCGGGAAATGACGTTGCGTCGTCAATCCTTTCCCCGACAGCCGGAAACGTCAACACTCTATATCGGCGGCGGGACCCCGTCGCTCCTGGCTCCACACCTGATCGGGTCGCTGATCGACGCAGCGGCAGAGCACTACGCCCTTTCCGCCACGGCGGAGATCACCCTGGAGGCAAACCCCGGGACGGTTACCCTGGAGAGCCTTGCCGGTTACCGTTCGGCAGGGGTCAATCGGCTGTCACTGGGGGTACAGTCCCTGGATGATGGTCTGCTGGAGATGCTGGGGCGTATCCATTCGGCAGCCGAAGCCAGGCAGGCAGTGGCCATGGCCCGTGCGGCAGGGTTCGACAACCTGGGGATCGACCTGATCCACTCGCTCCCCGGCCAGAGCCTGACCGCCTGGGAACAGACGCTGGCAGAGGCAGTTGCACTCGGCCCGGAGCATATCTCGGCCTATGGTCTGAGCATCGAGGAGGGAACGCCGTTTCACGCCATGATGGAGCAGGGGGAGCTGGAGCTCCCTGACGATGAGATCGCAGCCCGGATGCTGGAAACGACCATGGAACTGCTGCCCGCAGAAGGGTATGCACAGTACGAAATCTCCAATTTTTCCCGGCCCGGCCGCCGGTCCCGGCACAACCAGGTCTACTGGCAGCGGGGCAACTACCTCGGCTTCGGCGCTGCCGCCCACTCGTTCCTGCGCGAACCCCTCTTCGGGCGGCGTTGGAACAATCCCACGGCACCGCTCGATTACCTGCATGTGCTCGACACCGGTACCCTTCCGGATGAGCAGGCCATGCGGCTCTCCCGCCGGGATGCCATGGGCGAGGCCGTCTTTCTGGGGCTCAGGCTGCTGGAGGGGATCGATCCGGCGGCCTTTGCAGCAGAATTCGGCGAGTCGCTGGAGACGGCCTACCCCGGCGCCCTGAAACGACATTTCACGGACGGCCTGCTGCAGGAAAAGGGCGGCCGCATCAACCTCACCAAAAAGGGGCTACTCCTGGCCAACCGGGTCTTCGCATCCTTTGTCTGAACCTTGTTTGTCCCGTCTTTTTTTCTTGAAATGCCTTGACAAAGAAGGCATTGGTCATTACCTTATCACCAGGTTTAGCACTCTGCACCAAGGAGTGCTAATTTTTTTCGGTGACCCATGCTGGACGATCTAAACGAGCGCAGCAAGCAGATCCTCGAAGCAATCATCGAGGACTATATCATAACGGCGGAACCGGTGGGGAGCAGGACCATCACCCGGCGGCATCCCTTTGCCCTGTCGCCGGCCACGGTCCGCAATGTCATGTCCGACCTGGAGGAGATGGGTTTTCTTGCATCGCCCCATACCTCTGCCGGCCGCGTTCCGACGGACAAGGCCTACCGCTTCTACGTGGATTCACTGCTGGCAGTCCGTCAGGTGAGCAGGAGCGAACGGGATGAAATCCGCCGCCGCTGCCGCATCAACGGCCGCGATATCGGTTCCGTCCTGCGCGATACCAGCAAGATGCTCTCCTACATCTCCCACTACATGGGGGTCGTCGTGGCGCCCCGCTTCACGGCTGCGGTACTGCGCCAGATCGAATTCGTCCAGCTCTCCGGCCGGCGGATTCTGGTCATCCTGGTAGCACAATCCGGTACGGTGCAGAACAAGATCATCGAATCCGACGAGGATATCTCGGCCGATGACCTGAACCGGATGACCAACTACCTCAACGGCCTGCTCCAGGGGCTGACCATCGCCCAGATCAAGAGCCGCATCGTCGAGGAGATGGAGAACGAAAAAACCCGCTACGACCGCCTCATGGCCAAGGCGTTGGAGCTTTCCCAGCAGACCGTGGGGGATGCGGATTCGGAGATCTTCCTTGAAGGCCGGGTCAACATCATGGATGTCCCCGAGTTCGCCGATATCGGGCGGATGAAGGAGATATTCCGGGCCTTTGAGGAAAAGAACCAGCTGGTCAATCTGCTCAATCGCTGTATGGATGCCGACGGCATCAATATTTTCATCGGTTCCGAGTCACGAGTGAGCCAGATGAGCGACATCAGCCTGATCACCTCGACATACCGGACCGGTCGCAATTCCATCGGTGTGCTGGGAGTTATCGGGCCTACCCGCATGGGGTACGCCAAGGTCATCCCGATTGTCGACTATACGGCCCGACTGGTCAGCCGCCTTCTCGAAAGCGAATGATCCGGCAGGGGCCGCGCGTAACGATTAAAGGAGAAAGCAGCGTGGAAAAGAAAAAACAGGGTTCCTCCCCGAAGGAACAGCACGATATGGCTGAAGAACAAACGGAAGTTACAGGACAGGAGGCGACTCCGGCAGGGACGGATCGCGTCAAAGAACTGGAAGAGGCCCTTGCCGCAAAGGAGATCGAAGCGGCCGCCAACTGGGACAGATATCTGCGTGAACGGGCCGACCTGGAGAACTACCGCAAGCGTGTCCAGAAGGAAAAGGAAGAACTCCTCAAATACGGCACCGAAAGCCTCCTCCTGGAGATATTGCCAGCCATTGACAACATGGAGCGGGCACTCGATCATGTTGCCGACGACAACAAAGACCCGGTCATAGTCGGCGTCCGGATGACCCTCGAAATGCTGCAGGCGTCGTTGAAAAAATTCGGCGTCACGGCAGTGGCCGCCGAGAAAGGCAGCCCCTTCGATCCGGCACTGCACCAGGCAATGAGCCAGGTGGATTGTCCCGACCAGCCTGCCAACACCATCGTCGACATTTACCAGAAAGGGTATCTGCTCAACGAGCGGCTGCTCAGGCCGGCCATGGTCACCGTTGCCTGCGGTGCAAAATAGCGGCGCTACGGCCAATCGCGTAAGGTAAAGATATTTTTGTATCCCCCCTTGTTTTTTCCAGCGGGGATACCTAGCTTTTCATCAATGAACCAAAGAAATCCAGAGGAGACAACACATGAGCAAAGTGATCGGAATCGACCTCGGCACCACCAACTCCTGCGTAGCCATCATGGAAGGGGGTGAGCCGGTTGTCATAGCCAACTCTGAGGGAAGTCGCACCACGCCTTCAATGGTGGCCTTCACCGAGAGCGGTGAGCGCCCGGTTGGCCAGCAGGCCAAACGCCAGGCTGTCACCAACCCGGAAAACACCCTGTTCGCCATCAAGCGCCTGATCGGACGCAAGTTCGACACCGAGGCGGTCCGCAGGGACATCGCCATCTCGCCGTTCAAGATCGTCAAGGCGGACAACGGCGATGCCTGGGTCGAGGTACGGGACAAGAAGTATTCACCCCCGGAAATTTCCGCCATGGTGCTGCAGAAGATGAAGAAGACCGCAGAGGATTACCTGGGCGAGACGGTTACCGACGCGGTCATCACCGTGCCGGCATACTTCGACGACTCCCAGCGCCAGGCCACCAAGGATGCCGGCAAGATCGCCGGCCTCAACGTCCTGCGCATTATCAACGAGCCGACCGCCGCAGCCCTGGCCTATGGCCTGGACAAGAAGAAGGACGAAAAGATCGCCGTTTTCGACCTGGGGGGCGGCACCTTTGATATCTCCATCCTGGAGCTGGGTGACGGCGTCTTCGAGGTCAAGGCGACCAACGGCGATACCTTCCTGGGTGGCGAGGACTTCGACCAGAAGGTGATCGACTGGATCGCCGACGAGTTCAAGAAGGACCAGGGGATTGACCTGCGCAGTGACAAGATGGCGCTCCAGCGTCTCAAGGAAGCAGCGGAAAAAGCCAAGTGCGAGCTCTCCTCCTCCATGGAGACCGACATCAACCTGCCGTTCATCACGGCAGACGCCAGCGGCCCCAAGCACCTGAACCTGAAACTGACCCGCGCCAAGCTGGAACTGCTCTGCGCCGAACTGCTGGACAAGCTGGAAGGCCCCTGCCGCACCGCCCTCAAGGATGCCGGGCTTTCTCCATCCGAGGTTGACGAGGTGATCCTGGTCGGCGGTATGACCAGAATGCCTTCGGTTCAGAAGCGGGTTCAGGACATCTTCGGCAAAGTGCCCAACAAAGGCGTCAACCCCGACGAGGTCGTGGCCATCGGCGCGGCCATCCAGGGGGGTGTGCTCAAGGGAGACGTCAAGGACGTCCTGCTCCTTGACGTTACCCCGCTGTCGCTGGGAATCGAGACCCTGGGCAACGTGATGACCAGGCTGATTGAAAAAAACACCACCATCCCCTGCCGCAAATCCCAGGTATTTTCCACTGCCGCCGACAACCAGCCGGCAGTCACGATCCACGTCCTGCAGGGCGAGCGTGAAATGGCCGCGGACAACAAGACCCTGGGGAATTTCGAACTGACCGGCATCCCGCCGGCACCGCGCGGCGTACCCCAGATCGAGGTCACCTTCGATATCGATGCCAACGGTATTGTCCATGTGTCGGCAAAAGACCTGGGTACCGGCAAGGAGCAGTCGATCCGGATCACCGCATCCAGCGGTCTCTCAAAGGACGAGATCGACAAGATGGTCAAGGAAGCGGAGGCCCACGCCTCCGAGGACAAGAAGAAGCGCGAACTGATCGAGGCCCGCAACCAGGCCGACAGCCTCGCCTACTCCACGGAAAAATCCCTCAAGGAGTTCGGCGACAAGATCGATGCCGAAGAAAAGGCAAAGATCGAGGCTGCCGTGGCCAACCTCAAGAAGGTAATGGACGGGAACGATCTCGACACCATCAAAAAGGCCAGCGACGAACTGATGCAGGCATCCCACAAACTGGCCGAAGCGGTCTATGCAAAGACCCAGGCCGGCGCTGGCGAACAACCGGGACATGCCGAGGAAGCCGACAGCACCGCCAAGGGCGAAAAGGTGGTGGATGCCGACTTCGAGGAAGTGAAGGACGACAAGAAGTAACCAACATTTTGCTTGAGGTCCGGGGCTGAAGGAATAGGGGAGGTTCACTCACTCCCCTATCCCTTTGGCCTTTTGCCTTTTGCCCGACAAGGAAACGATCTTGGCCAACGGAGATAAACGCGATTACTACGAGGTGCTCGAAGTCCACCGCAATGCATCGGACATCGAGATCAAGAAGGCCTACCGCAAACTGGCGATCCAGTTCCATCCGGACAAAAACCCGGGAGACAAGGCGGCAGAGGACAAATTCAAAGAGCTCTCCGAGGCTTATGAAGTCCTCTCTGATGCCCAGAAGCGGGCTCAGTACGACCAGTTCGGCCATGCCGGGGTCAATGCGGGCGGTTTCTCGGGAGGCGGTTTCGGTTTCGGCGCAGGTACCCCCTTCAGTGACATCTTTTCCGACATCTTCGGCGATATCTTCGGCGGAGACGGTCGTCAGCGGAGCCGCGGCAGACGTGGCGACGACCTGCAGTACACCCTGGACATCAAGTTCGAGGACGCCGCCAACGGGCTGGAAACAAAGATCGATGTCCCCTATGCCAAACGTTGCGCCACCTGCGGCGGTTCCGGCGCCAAACCGGGCACCGAGCCCAAGACCTGCCCCACCTGTCGCGGTGCCGGGCAAGTCAGATTCCAGCAGGGCTTTTTCAGCGTAAGCAGGACCTGCAACCACTGCAACGGGGAAGGCCGGGTCGTTGACAGCCCCTGCGCCACCTGCCGCGGAACCGGCAGCGTCAAGGATTCCAAGACCCTTTCCGTCAAGGTTCCTCCCGGTGTGGAGACGGGCAACCGGCTCAAGCTGTCCGGCGAGGGGGGCCAGGGAACCAAGGGAGGCCCCAACGGCGATCTCTATGTCCTGATCAACGTCAAGGAGCATCCGCTCTTTACCCGCGAGGGGAACGACGTCCTCTGCGAAATCCCTATCAGCTTCACCCAGGCAGCCCTGGGCTGTGAGATCGAGATACCGACTCTGGAAGGGCAAGTCTCCCTGAAGATCCCCGAAGGGACGCAATCGGGAAGGATCTTCCGTCTCCGCAGCAAGGGGATTCCGGTCCTGCAGGGTTATGGCCGTGGCGACCAGCTGGTGATCATGCGGGTTGAGACCCCGACCAACCTCAACCGGCAGCAGCGCGACCTCCTGGAGGAATTCGCCCGCATCAGCGGTGAGGATGTGCACCCCATGCGGAAGGGCTTCTTCGACAAGGTCATGGATATCCTGAAGTGATCTCCATTGCCGGATCAACGGGCGCAGGCCGCCTGCAACCGGTTATTCGCCGGGCGGTCATGCTACTGCTCGCCTGCGCACTGACCTGCGATATTGCCGTTGCAGGAACCTTTGCCACCCGCACAACCCTGCTCCGGAACCGGGAATTTTCCGAAGCCCTTCTCCAGGGTGTCCGTTCGGCACGCACCAGCATCGTCTTTTCCTATTTCCTTTTCAAGACAACCGATGCCCGTAGCAACCTGCCCCTGCGTATTGCCGAGGAGCTGACCCGTGCGAAAAAACGCGGAGTAGATGTGACCGTGCTGCTGGAACGGGAATCCGGCGACAACCGGAGCTCTCTCAACGAAAGCAATCACCGTACCGCAGCCATCCTGAGTCGCGCAGGCATCAAGGTCTTTTTCGATTCACCGCGGACAACCACCCACACCAAGGTAGCCATCATCGACAGCCGTTACGTCTATCTTGGCAGCCACAACCTCACCCAGAGCGCCCTGCTGCACAACAACGAGCTCTCCGTGCTGCTTGATTCGCCCGAACTCGCAGCAGAAGCCAAGGCGTACCTCGACCGCCTCTAGTCCACGGACAAAGAGGCTGCAGCAGACGCGTTGCAATTGGCAACGGAATCTGTACAATAACACCGGAACGTCATCCCCTGCGGGAAAAGGATCATCATGCATCTCAAGGACGAACAAGTAGCGCGGATCGCCGAGAAGGTCATGAACGACCTTTCCCAGAGCGGACTGGTGCAGCTCAAAGCTGAGCGCGGCAGCATCCTGACCGCTATCCGGGCAGCCATTACTGCCGACCTGAAGGCTGAGGACTCCCTGGAAAAGGACGCCGAGGCGCTTCTGGAAAAGACCCTTCGCGCTACCGGGGGTGGCGGAGAGATCGACCGCCACAAGATGCTCAGGATGATCAAGGAAAAACTGGCAAAAGAACGCAAGATCGTCCTTTGACCGGTACCGGGGCACGCCTTGCAGCAGCCCTGCCATACGCAGAACGCCACGAACACCCACGGGGAACCATATGAAAATAAGCGAAGACCGGATATCCCACCTGGCCCACAAGATCATGGACAAGATCTGGGGGGACGACCTGGCCGATTTCCCCGACGAAGCCCGGGCACTGGCCTTGATCAAGCAGTCGCTGACCGGCTATTTCTCTGTTAATGAGGAAGTGGATGGCGTGGTCAGGAAAAAACTCGCGTCCTATGCGCAGGCAAAGGTCCCGGGCAGCCGCGATTGGGAAGTGCTGTACCAGAAATTCTTCCAGGAAGAGATGGCAAAGAGGAAATGGTAAAAAGTCGCTGTACCATGCTGCTCAGGATATGCCCGTTGCTCGTCATTGCCATGCTCCTCCTGCTGCTGGGCGGCTGCGGCCCCCGTCCCCGCGTCGAGGTCAAACCTGACTTCAAGCCGCCGGCAGAGCTCGAAACGGTCTATGTCATCCCCTTCAGCAGCACGCTCGTGCCTGCCGACCTTCAGGAGACCGTCTTCAACGAACTGGTGGATGTTCTCAACGAAAAGAGGGACCAAGCCGGCATCCATCTCTTCGAAATCATCAAGGGCGATCTCGGCGACGTCGACAAGGAATGGCTGGCCAAGCAGACCTACCTGAGCGGCGAACTCTGGAGTTATGTCGAAAACTCCGGATGCTGCCAGACCGAACTCCGCATCCGTTCAAGAATATCCCTCACCGAACCGGGCAAGACTGCCCCCACTTTTGAGGTCTTTCTCCCACTGGACGGTTTCTTCGACCATGATCAGTCGACCCTGGAAAAGGAAAAACTGAAACTGGCTCGAAGACTGGCCCGCGAACTCGCCAGCAAGGTCATCACCGCCCTCGCCAACCGAAAATAATTTTTTCGACAAGGCCCTTGATTTTTTAGAGAGGGGTGGTTATATTGGCTCTCGTATTAGCACTCACCATCCATGAGTGCTAATTTTTTTCCACCAAACAATTTATTCACTCAATGAAAGGAGATGTACACGCATGAAACTGAGACCATTGCAGGACCGCATCATCGTCAAGAGGCTTGAAGAGGAGAGCAAGACCGCAGGCGGAATCTTCATCCCCGAAACCGCCAAGGAGAAGCCGCAAAAGGGTGAAGTCGTAGCAGTTGGCAACGGCAAAAAGACCGAAGACGGCAAGATCATCCCCATCGACGTGAAAGCCGGCGACAAGGTGCTGTTCGGCAAATATGCCGGCACCGAAATCAAGGTTGAGGGAGAGGAATTCCTCATCATGCGGGAAGACGACATCCTGGGCATCATGGAATAAGGCGACTTCGCCAAATGACCATCTGCGGCGTTGCGCTACGGGCCGAACCACTCAATGTACCTTCCAGGTACGCCTCGCGATTCAACCCTTGCGCTGCCTTGCAGCTGGTACATTTTGCTGTGTCGCGTTTCAGCTTCTGCCAGAATTAAATTATCGAACCAAGGAGGATACATTTCATGGGAGCAAAGATTATCAAGTTTGACCAGGAAGGTCGCAATGCCATACTCAAAGGGGTCAACACCCTTGCCAATACGGTGAAGGTTACCCTCGGTCCCAAGGGACGCAACGTCATCATCGACAAGTCGTTCGGCTCGCCGCTGATCACCAAGGACGGCGTCACGGTTGCAAAGGAGATCGAACTCGAAGACAAGTTCGAGAACATGGGCGCCCAGCTGGTGAAAGAGGTTGCCTCCAAGACTTCCGATGTTGCCGGTGACGGCACCACCACCGCGACGGTCCTGGCCCAGGCCATCTACCAGCAGGGTTCCAAGCTGGTTGCAGCAGGTCACAACCCGATGGAAATCAAGCGCGGCATCGACAAGGCGGTAGAAACCCTCGTCGCCGAACTGCAGAAGCTCTCCAAGCCGATCAAGGACCACAAGGAAATCGCCCAGGTCGGCACCATCTCTGCCAACAACGACAAGACCATCGGAGACATCATTGCCCAGGCCATGGAAAAGGTCGGCAAGGAAGGGGTCATCACCGTCGAAGAAGCCAAGGCCATGGAAACCAGCCTGGAAACCGTTGAAGGGATGCAGTTCGACCGCGGCTACCTTTCTCCTTACTTTGTCACCGATCCGGAGCGGATGGAAGTCAATCTGGAAAACGCCAATATCCTGATCCACGACAAGAAGATCAGCAACATGAAGGACCTGCTCCCGGTTCTGGAGCAAACTGCCAAGTCCGGTCGTCCGCTCTTGATCATCGCCGAGGACATCGAAGGCGAGGCGCTTGCCACGCTCGTCGTCAACAAGCTGCGCGGCGTTCTCAATATCTGCGCCGTCAAGGCCCCCGGCTTCGGCGACCGCCGCAAGGCCATGCTGGAAGACATCGCCATCCTGACCGGCGGTACCGTGATCTCTGAGGAACTCGGCTTCAAGCTTGAGCAGACCACCTTTGACCAGCTCGGCACTGCCAAGCGGATCACCATCGACAAGGACAACACCACCATCATCGACGGCGACGGTAAGGAAGCAGACATCCAGGGCCGCGTCAAGCAGCTTCGCGCCCAGGTTGAAGAAACCACCAGCGACTATGATCGCGAAAAGCTCCAGGAGCGCCTGGCGAAACTTGTTGGCGGCGTTGCCGTGATCAAGGTCGGTGCTGCAACCGAGACCGAAATGAAGGAAAAGAAGGCACGCGTCGAGGACGCACTCCACGCAACCCGCGCTGCAGTCGACGAAGGGATCGTCCCCGGAGGCGGCGTCGCTTATATCCGCGCCCTGTCGGTCCTCAACGGGCTCAGCCTCCCGACCGAGCAGCAGTTCGGCGTCAACGTCATCAAGCGCTCCCTGGAAGAGCCGATCCGCCAGATCGCACAGAACGCCGGCGTGGACGGCTCGATCGTCGTCGACAAGGTCAGGAACGGCACCGATGCGTTCGGCTACAACGCTGCCGATGACGAGTACACCGACATGCTCAAGGCCGGGATCATCGATCCGACCAAGGTCTCCCGCTGCGCCCTGCAGAATGCAGCGTCGGTTGCCGGCCTCATGCTCACCACTGAGGCGATGGTTGCCGAGAAGCCGAGAGATGAATCCGCAATGCCCGCAATGCCGGGTGGCATGGGCGGCATGGGTGGTATGGGCGGCATGATGTAACCGGAACAAACCCCGGTTAAACAACACGTTGCTTTAGCGCACACGCAAAGGGAGCGGATCCGAGGATCCGCTCCCTTTTGTTTTTTCCCAATAATTCTGGCTGCCAGGGCTTGCAAAAAGGAGATGAAGGTGAATAATTTCTAAACAAGTTGCGAACTCATCCCAGGAACTGCACGACGGAGGGACGTATGCCAGCTCAGCATACCCTTGAGCATCACCTGAAAGAGGTCAAGGCAGGAAAGCGGAAATTTGAGAACACCTTTCAGGGCGTAGCCCGGATGATTCTTGAACATGAGATCGAAAAGGTCGTGGTAAACGGCAGAACCACCTACGACTTCAAGATCTTCCGCACCGGCAGGAAGCACCCCATCGGCATGTTCGACGAAATAAACAGCTTCGTCTCCTTTGTGAAAGATGCCGCCGAAGGAGGCTCCAGCAAAGAAATGGCCTTTGTCCTCGTCGGCGAGCCCGGCAACGGCAAGACCTTTTTCGTCGAGTTTCTCTGCTCCCGCTATCGCGAATTCCTCAGCGAGGAATTGAACCGCAAGTACACCTTCCGTTTCATCAATATGGACAAACTGGGGAGTTACGGCCGGATCGCCACCATCGAATCCCAGACCTATGAGGACCCCTTGATCCTGGCCATGAATCTATTCCCCGACCAGGCGCAGACCAGGGCCTACCTCGCCAAAACCTTTGGTTTCACCGACAAGACGCTGGATACCTTTTATGAGAACTACCGGCCTCTGGGCGCATGCAGCGATTACATCTGGAACGACATCCGCATCCATGCCGACGGCAATATCAAGGATATGCTGACAAACCATATCGATATCGTGGCAGTGCCGCTCTCCGAAAGCCTCGGCACCATAACCGGCAAGTACCCGGCCAAGGACAAGATCACCTCGTCAGCCGTCGACCTTTTGGGAGAGGAATCGATCCAGCGGCTCCTGCACATCACCGATACCAACAACCCCTACCGCTTCGATCTGCGGCGCGGCGCCCTGGCCAGGGTCGGCGGTGGCGGCATCCACTTTGCCGACGAGATCTACAAGAACAAGAAGGACCTGGTGCAGGTCTACCTGGGGGTCATCCAGAACCGGGTAATCGAAATGGACGGCTACAAGTGGCCCATCGATACCCTGATCATCGCCACCAGCAACAACTCGGAATTCAACCGCTTCCTTGCCGAAAAGGAAGAGGCCCCCATCATCGACCGATGCCGTATCTGTTACGTTTCCCACAACACCAATTACCGGATGCAGGAGCAGCTGACCAGTTATGCCATCGGCAGCGAAACCAAGACCACCATCACCCGCGAAGAACTGCACCAGGACCCGAACCTGAACTATGCCGGATCGGTCTCCGTGGTCCTCTCACGGCTCCCCCGCTCGGAAAAGCTCACCCCGGTGGAGACCATGAAGCTGGCTGCCGGCGAAATCGCCGGCGAAAAGAGCATGAAGACCCTTGCCGAGGTGATCGACACCCTCAACCAGGAACCGGACATCACCAAGCGGTTCGGACAGAAGGGTCTCGGCCAGCGGAACCTGGGACGGGCCATCCAGCTCATGGCCGAAAGCTCGGAGACCAACGAAGGCAGGTGCATGGTCGCCCTGGACACCTTCAAGGCCCTGGAGCGGGTCATCCTCGACTACGTGGTCGAGGCGAGCGACCGGGCCAAATACCTGGACGACCTGAAGATCGCCAAAGGGCTCTACCGCGAACGGATCATGACCGAAATGTTCAATGCCTACATGGACGAGCCCTTTGCCATCCGCAAGGATGTCATGAACTATGTCAACATGGTCATCGGCATCGATGCTGAAAACCTGGGCCCGGACAAGATCTGGAAATACAAGGACCCCCAGACCGGCAAGCTGAAGGCGCTCAAGATCGACGAGCGCTTCGTGCGGAACATCGAGGAACGTCTCGGCCTCAAGACCGAGGAGCAGCGCGAAACCTTCCGCACCGCCATCCGCAAGATCTATGGCCAGAAAATCTCCGTGGAGCCCTCCTACGACTTCATGGATAACCTGGAGCTGGTCAAGGCGGTTACCGATGTGCGGCTGAAGAGCGACATTGCCGGCGCAGGAAGCCTCATCGGGGCGCTGGCCAACCGGACCAACGAGGAGAATCAGAAACTCTACGACCGGATCATCGAAACCATGCTGAACAAGTTGCACTATTGCCGGACCTGTGCTGAAAAAACCATCGAGTACTTCTGCACCCAGGAAGATGAAAACTAGAAAGAAACTCCTTACGCCCTGAATGGGCGACGACGGTCACTATGAATGATGCCCTGCAGACATACTTCGATCAGCTCAAGCAACGGGGCCTTTCCCCGGAACGGGAAGCCCTGCTACGCGCGGAACTGGCGGACAATGGCCATCACAAATCGCGGGAGCTGCTCGCAGAGCCGCTACCAGACGGCTTCCATGGTCTGAACGATTTCTGCTGCCTGCAGGAGGCATCTGAACCACAGGCGTCATACACCACCCGTATCGGCTCGCTTGAAGAGCTCCTGGAGCGGGATCGCCGCCGGGAACAGGATGGATTCCCGCGCAAAATCCGTGTCGGCCGTTTGATCAAGCCGGGACGTGGCGACAAGGCGAAAATCGTGGTGGTCCCCACCACGGTGGAGGAAAAGTTCATCCATGACCGCATCCGCCCCACAGGAGAAGAAGGGGCATCAGGAGGAAGTGGCGACGGCGAAGAAGGCGAGGTGATCGGCGAACAGCCGGTCCGCCCCGAAGGAGACCAGGGTGGCGGCGGAGCCGGACATGGCGGTGGAGAATCCCATGAACTGGAGTCCAGCGCATATGATATTGGCAAGATCCTGACCGAGAAGTTCGAGCTTCCCAATCTCAAGGACAAGGGGAAGAAGAGCGCTCTTACCCGCTACACCTATGAACTGACCGACAAGAACCGTGGGTTCGGCCAGATTCTGGACAAGAAGGCCACGCTCAGGCGGATTCTCGAAACCAACATCGCCCTGGGAAATGCCCCGGACCTGTACGATATCGACACCACCCGCTTCCTCATCTCTCCACGTGACAAGGTCTACCGCATCCTCTCCCGGGAACTGGATTACGAATCCCAGGCCATGATCTTTTTCCTCCGGGATTACTCGGGCTCCATGGCGGGCAAAGCCACGGAACTGGTAGCCTCCCAGCATGTCCTCATCTACAGCTGGCTCACCTACCAGTACGAGCGCCAGGTTGAAACACGTTTCATCCTCCACGACGACCAGGCCAGGGAGGTCCCCGATTTCCATACCTACTACAACCTGCAGGTGGCCGGCGGCACCAGGGTGGCGGCTGCCTATCGGCTGGTGAATGAAATCGTGGAAAAGGAAAACCTGGCACGGGACTACAATATCTACGTCTTCCACGGCACGGACGGGGACGATTGGGATACCGACGGCAGCGAGGCGCTTCCTGAGCTGAAGAAGATCCTCACCTATGCCAGCAGGGTAGGGATCACCATTGCCGAGCACCCCTACAATCCCGGCCGCACAGAGGTGGAAAAGTACCTGTTTGCCTCGGGGCTGCTCAACGAAAAACCGGAGATCATCCGACTTGATGTCATGAAAGACGATGCCGACGAGGCACGGCTGATCGAGGGAATCCGGAAGCTCATTTCATGAGCTTCCGGCTAAGGTTTTCGTTCGCTACGCTCACAGGTTAAGGTTAGGAAGGACGAATCCACTTTCTCTAAATCTTAACCTTAACCTCAACCTGGGTCTTATCATGCAACTCATCGATCAACATACCAAGCAGATCATGGAAGGATGCAAGGAGCGGGCTCGCGCTGCCGGACTCCGCTTCCAGGACGAGTCGCTGGAATATATCGTCACCAACCGCGATCTCTTGGAACTCTCCCCCAAGATGATGATCCCGACCCTCTACGACTACTGGGTCAACGACGTTGAGGTCCTCAAGGAAAAAGGCAAATACGAACTCTACCCCGGCAATCCCTACGAGACCGTCATCAATACCCGTCCGGCCATCTCCTTCTACAACGACAACAATCCGGACTGGCTCAACGTGATGATCTTCTATCACGTGCTGGCCCATATCGACTTTTTCCAGAACAACCTCTACTTCCGCCACACCTGGGATTTCGACCTGGCGGGCGAGGCCCTGACCGACAAGCGCCTCATCGCGCGCCTGCGGGCCGAACATGGTCGATGGGTCGACTATGTCATCGAGTTTGCCCGCGGCATCGACAACCAGGTCGGCTACTTCCAGGAACTCTCCCAGTTGCACCGACAGCCTGCCGACACCATGTCCCGTCGGCTCAACTACTATTTCGACGTCTTCATCCAATCGGTGAAGCAGGTGAAGATCTCCGACTTCATCAAAGAGGTAGACCGGTTCAACGAATGCATGCAGAACTTCGGCAAGCTCGGAGAAAATACCTTCTTTGCCGAGGTCACCAGGAAATACCCCGAATTCGATGCCGTCTTCGCCAAAAGCCAGAGTTCGGGTCAGCAGGGCCGGCTTGACCTTTTGCAGTACCTCATGGAACATTCACCGTTTTTGAACCGGGATGAAAACAAGTGGATGAAGTCGGTGGTCGAGGTCGTACGCAAGACCTCGATCTACTTCCAGCCGCAGATCCGCACCAAGATCATGAATGAGGGATGGGCGAGCTACTGGCACGAAACCCTGTTCCTGAAAGACGAACGGATCAGAGGGCACGAGGTCGAATTCGCCCGTGTCCATGCCGGGGTAACATCGATGCCTCGCGTGGGGCTCAACCCTTACGCACTGGGGATGCGGCTGTTCCAGTTCATCGAAGAACAAGCCGACAAGGGGAAGCTCACCTACGACTACCAGCGAATTCTGGATGCCGAGACGCGCAAGCGCTTTGACGCAGGCACCGCCACCGGCCGGGACTTCATCTTTTCGGTGCGGGAAAACTGCGCCGACTTCCTGTTTCTCACCAATTATGTGGACCAGGAATTCGTTGACCGCCACCGCCTGTTCGTCGCCGGCAAGCGCCTCAACAAGGCAAAAATGACCTGGGAGTACTATGTAAAGAGCCGTAGCGCCCAACAGTATCGCCAGATGTTGCTGGATACGCTCTATCACCCCCCCTGCATCACGGTTGACGAGACAAAAAAGAACGAAGGGCTCTTCCTCGACCACCATCACGAAGGGCAGCCGCTGGTACAGGAATTCATCGCCAACACCATGATGGGACTGGAATTCCTCTGGGGGGGGCCTGTCAAGCTCCGGACCAACGAGGTCGTAACTGCTCCCCAGCTTGCCGAAGATGTCTGGGCCGGCATGGAAGAGCCGGAAGCAACCTGGCACACGGTCATCTATACCATGAAGGACCGCCAGCTCACCAAAACCGTTCTCTAGACAGGCAGACGTCATGAACAGCATCGAAAAGGCCATCAGCAATCTCAATCAGAACATCGACGACTGGAAGCAGTACACCCCAATCCCGTTTGATGAGTTTCTCAATCTGCTGGCTGCCAATCCCACCCGCATGATCCGCAACGTCTTCCAGGTTTTCCACGATATGGTCAAGGGGTATATCGAGGAAGGGATTGACGAATATCCCGACGACCCCGAGTCGATCCACTATGTCTATTACGATTGCCGGCGGCTCTTCATCGAAGGGACCGATCACCCGTTTTTCGCCGACCGCCTCTTTGCCAACCGCCTGGTGAACCTGGTCGATGCCTGGAAGCGGGGAGCCCAGCAGAACAAGATCTATATCTTCGAAGGCCCTCCGGGCAGCGGCAAAAGCACGTTTCTCAACAACCTGCTGATGAAGTTCGAGCAGTTCGCCAATACCGAGGAAGGGATGCGGTACGAAGTGGTCTGGCGGCTCGACCGGCGGATCCTCTCCTCCCATAGGAAGCAGGAGGCCAGCCAGTTCCTCGACAAGCTCTCCACGCTCCTGGATGCGTATGAGCTGTCCCATGAAGAGATCATGGGCGCAAAGAACACCCTGATCGAAGGGGGGGATTACATCGACATCCCCTGCCCGTCGCACGACAATCCCCTCTTGATCATCCCCAAGGACCACCGCCGCTCCTTCCTGGACGACCTCTTTCGCAATGACGAGATAAAATGGCGACTCTTTACGGAAAAGGAATTCGAGTGGGTATTCCGCACCAATCCGTGCACCATCTGCAGCTCCCTCTACCAGGCCCTGTTGCACCGCCTCAAGAGCCCCGCAGAGGTCTTCCGAATGGTCTATGCACGCCCCTACTACTGCAACCGCCGCATGGGCGAAGGGGTCAGCGTCTTCAACCCCGGCGACCGCCCCCTCAAACAGAACATCCTGACCAACGAGCTGCTCCAGGAGCGGACCAACGCCCTGCTCCGGGACAGCAATGCCGTGAAATACCTCTTTTCCACCTATGCCAAAACCAACAACGGGATCTATGCCCTGATGGACATCAAGGGGCACAACACGGAGCGGCTCATCGAACTGCACAACATCGTCAGCGAGGGGGTTCACAAGGTCGAGGACCTGGAGGAGAACGTCAATTCGCTCTTCCTTGCCCTCATGAATCCGGAAGACAAGAAAAACATCGAGAACATCCAGTCGTTTTCCGACCGGCTCGAATACATCAAGATCCCCTATGTCCTCGATCTTAATACGGAAGTGGAGATCTATCGCAACATCTTCGGCAAGCAGATCGACCTGAACCTGCTCCCTAGGGTCCTGCACAATTTCGCCCGCGTCATCATCTCCTCACGGCTCAACATCCGCTCAGAAGCAATGCTGGAATGGATCGAAGATCCCCAGAAATACAGTCTCTATTGCGACGAAAACCTGCAGCTGTTGAAGATGGAGATCTACACGGGGCACATCCCCCCCTGGCTGCTCGAAGAAGATCGAAAACGCCTGACAGCCAAGCGCCGCCGCCGGATCATCGCCGAATCCGAAGCCGAAGGGGGGCAGGGCTTTTCCGGTCGGGATGCCATCAAGATCTTCAATGACTTCTATTCCACCTATGCCCGCAAGGACCGGATGATCACCATGGCGATCCTCGACAATTTCTTCACCAAGGTGCATCCGGAACTCAACGTTCAGATCCCTGCCGGGTTCCTCGACTCGCTGCTCCGCATGTACAACTACACGATCCTCCAGGAGGTCAAGGAATCGCTCTACTATTACAACGAGGAGAAGATATCCAGGGATATCCAGAACTATCTCTTTGCCGTCAACTTCGAGATGGATACCGTGCAGAACTGCACCTATACCGGAGATAAGCTGGAGATCAACGAGGGGTTCTTCGAGGGGATCGAGCACTGGCTGCTCGGCGAACAAGTAGAGCGAGACAGGGTCCTTGCCTTCCGCAAGGCGACCCAGAAGGAGTATACCGCTTCAACCCTGACCCAGGAGATCATGTTCGGCAAACCGATCAACGAAACCAAGCTCTACCTGGCCCTGCATGACCGCTACGTGCATAACCTGAAGGGCAAGGCCCTCGACCCGTTCCTGGCCAACGAAAACTTCCGGCGAGCCATCAAGGATTATGATCGGGAGGAATTCAAGACCTACGACAAGAAGATCAGAAACGACGTCAGCTTCCTGATCAAGAACCTCTGCAGCAAGTTCCGCTACACCAAGCATGGTGCCAGGGAGGTCTGCATCTACGTCATCGACAACGATCTGGCCCGCCAGTTCACCTGACCCCTGAGCGCCGTCTCACATCTCAACCCGCGTCACTACCCCCTGCAGCTTGCTCGCGGGCAAATGGTTAAATTGGACAAAATTCGGAGTAACCTTCTTTATGAACGAAAAGATGCGCCAGACCGGGTTTCGCGTGGCAATATCTTCGACGCCATAAAAGATGACCTTCTCCTTGATGCAGTTCTGTTTAAGCAGACGTTCAATCTCGACGATCTCCATGTAGCCCGCCTTGATCTCAAAACCATCGAGTCCGGTGCCGACATCCGTCAGCAATGACGATTTGACGCCAAATGGCTCATCAGTGCGCACGATGGAAATGAAAATGTTCCGTTCATAGATGATGTTGCTACGGATGATGCAGTGGACCACGTAGGGGGGAACCACATCGAGGTCCTTGGTAAAAAAGAGGGCAGTCCCGGGGATATTCTTGCCCTTGGCAAATATCTGCTCGTAGCTGAGCAGAAACGTCTCCATATCCAGGGGTTTGATCGCCCGATAAAGGGAGCGTTGGCCACGAGTCCATATTATGATAATAACAAAAGGAATGGACGAAAGAATAATCGACCAGTATGCCCCATGAGGAATCTTCGAGAACGTCGACAGGAGATACAGGAAGTTTATCACCGCTATGACCGCAACGATGGGCGCCTTCCACTTCTTGGTGGTATGGGAAAAGACCATGATCATCATGATTGCCGTTATGGTCATGGAGCCGGTCACTGCCATGCCATAGGCAGCCGCCAGGTTCGAGGATTTGCGGAAGATCAGCATCATCAGGATAACGGCACACATAAGCCCCCAGTTGACGGCAGATATATATATCTGCGACTGGAGATGGGTAGACGTATACTTTACCTTCATGAGCGGCATGAGCCGGGTCGTGATCCCCTGGTAGACAATGGAGAAAACGCCGCTGATGATGGCTTGGGAGGCAATGATGGTTGCCATGATGGTGAGGATCAAAAACGGTATATAGAGGAATGGCGCTTGTTCCTTGACCATACCGAAAAGAAGATTTGCTGCCCCTCGATGGGTCATGACAAAAACACCTTGCCCCAGGTAATTTATGAAGAGAGCAACAAAAACGAAATACCAGGCGCGGATGATCGGTTTCTTGCCCAAGTGCCCCATATCGGCATACAGCGCCTCACCGCCGGTTGAACAGAGGATCACTTCCGAGAGAACGAAAAATCCGGGAACCCCGTTGAGCTGAAAAAACCTGACGGCATGCCAGGGATTGATAGCCCCGACGATCTCAGGCATCTGGGAAATAGATGCAATTCCCGACACAAACAGGACCGAGAAATACACGACCATGATCGGACCGAAGATCCGGGCAACCTTGTCGGTACCATGGGACTGGAACACGAACAGGGTGATGGCAATGATCGCAGCTATCATGACGAGAACCCCCTGACGAAGATTCTCCATGCCGGGAATCAGCACCATCCCTTCGACCGCGGACATGATGCTGATGGCCGGGGTAATGACGCCATCGCCGAGCAGAAGCGATACGCCGAGGAAAGAAAGGAAACCGGCGAATGCCAGCAGGCGGCCGGATTTCAACAGCTTGACCAGGATCTCCCGCAGGACAATCTCGCCACCCTGCCCCTTTTTCCCCAAACTCATGGCCAGCCAGGCATACTCACCCGTCACCAGGATGGTCATGGTCCAGAAAACCAGTGAAAGAATACCGAAGACATTTTCCCGGGTCGGCTCGGTCAGGGCAAAGATGACCGTAAGCGTATAGATGGGACTGGTGCCGATATCGCCAAAGACCAGCCCAAGCGCCTTGACGATCCCCCCCCAGAAAGAATCTTTCTGCGTATCAGCCATAGAACCCACGACCTTTCGCGAAACTGCCTGCAGAACTACATCTCTACACGGGTTACGACGCCTTGCAGCTTACTCGCCGGCAGTTTGTTGAACTGGACAAAATTGGGAGTCTGACGCTTGATGGTGGCGAACATGCGCCAAAACGGATTTCCCGTGGCAATGTCCTCGATACCGTAGAAGATGACTTTCTCCTGAATGTCATTCTGCTTCAGGAGGGTTTCGATATCGATAACCTCCATGTAGCCCGACTGGACCTCGAAGGCATCGAGTCCGGAACCTACTCCTTTGGTAAGTTTTGTCTTTACCCCAAACGGCTCCTCGGTCCTGATCAACGAAACAAAGACGTTGCGTTCATAGATGATGTTGCTGCGAATGATGCAGTGGATGACATACGGCGGCACCACCGGGGTCTCACGGGTGAAAAAGAGTCCGGTGCCGGGAATATTCTTGCCTTTGGCGTAGATCTGCTCGTAGCTGAGCAGAAAGGTATCCAGATCGAGCGGTTTCAAGGCACGATACAGTGCTCGCTGGCCTTTTGTCCAGATCAACATGACAGTCAACGGCAGGGAAGCAAGGATGAGCGACCAGTATCCGCCATGAGGGAGCTTATACAGGTTGGAAAAGAGATAGATGAAGTCAACCACTGTGACGGCAAGGGCTACCGGGACCTTCCATTTCTTGGTGGTCCGGGCAAATATCATGGTCATCATTATGCCGGTTATGAACATGGTGCCGGTAACCGCCAAGCCATAGGCGGCAGCCAGATTCTCCGATTTCTGGAAGAGGAGCATGATGAAGATGACCAGAATCATCAGGGACCAGTTGACCGAGCCGATGTAGATCTGCGACTTAAGATGGCTTGAGGTGTAGTCTACTTTCATCAGCGGCAGGATACGGGTGGTTATCCCTTGGTACACAATGGAAAAAACTCCACTGATCAAGGCCTGGGAGGCAATGACCGTAGCCATGATGGTCAGGATGAGGAAGGGGATATAGAGTGCCGGGGCTTCCCAGCGGATCATGCCGAACAGGATGTTCTTAGCGTCCGGGTGGGCCAGGATGAACGCTCCCTGGCCGAGATAGTTGATGACCAGCGCTGCAAAGACGAAATACCAGGCACGGATGATCGGCTTGCGCCCCAGATGCCCCATATCCGCATACAGCGCCTCGCCACCGGTGGCACAGAGGATTACTTCGGAAAGGACAAAGAACCCGGCCATACCGTTTTCATGGAGAAAAAAGAGGGCGTAATGAGGACTGATAGCTTGCAGCACGCCGGGGGAGGTCGATATCGCAATAATTCCGGAAAGCGTGAGCGCCGAAAACCAGACCACCATGATCGGTCCGAATGCAGTTGCCACCTTGTCGGTGCCCTTGAACTGGAAGACGAAGAGCACAACGGCAATTACCGCGGCAATAAAGATCATGACCCCTTGGGACAATCCTTCGAGACCCGGAATGAGTTGCATCCCCTCAACGGCAGAAAGGATACTGATGGCCGGGGTGATGACCCCGTCGCCCAGGAGCAGCGACACGCCAATAAAAGAAAGAAAGCCGACAAAAGCAACCTGACGACCCGACTTGAGCAGGCGGATCAGGATCTCCTTGAGAACAATGGTCCCACCTTCTCCCTTTCTGCCCAGGCTCATGGCCAACCAGGAGTATTCCATTGTCACGAGAATAATAAGGGTCCAGACTATGAGGGAAAGGATGCCCAGCACATGCTCGGAGGTCGGCTTGGTGAGCGTCATGATAACGGTCAGGGTATAGATCGGACTCGTCCCGATATCTCCGAAAACCAGCCCCATGGACTTGACGATGCCACCCCAGAACGAATCCTGCTCCCCGTGCTTCACGCGGTGCCTCCTCAGTCTAACGCCGGCTTATAGCATTTCGCCGGGCATTACTCAAGCGCTATTTCCCTTTCCCCTTGACTTTTCAATGGGTTCCTAGTAATTAGAGGTGTTTTCCCCCGAACCGAAACACCCCCCATGGAGATCCTATGGACTACAAAGATACCCTGAACCTGCCGGTCACCGATTTCCCGATGAAGGCCAACCTCAACCAACGTGAACCCGAACTGCTGAAAAAGTGGGAGGAAAATGGGCTCTATGGAAAGATTGAGGAAGCCGGGGAAACAAAACCGCTCTATATCCTTCACGACGGCCCCCCCTACGCCAACGGCCATATCCATATCGGCCATGCGCTGAACAAGATCCTCAAGGATTTCATCCTGAAGAGCAAGCGGATGGAGGGGTTCCACGCCCCGTACGTGCCGGGGTGGGACTGCCACGGTCTGCCCATCGAACTGCAGGTGGAAAAGAACCTCGGCTCCAAGAAGCATGAGATGTCCAAGCTGGAGATGCGGCGCGAATGCCGGAAATATGCCGCGAAATTCATCGATATCCAGCGCGAGGAGTTCAAGCGGCTGGGTGTCCTCGGCGACTGGGAGCAACCCTACCTCACCATGAACTATGAGTACGAAGGGCTCACCGCCGCGGAACTGGCCCGCTTCGCACACAACGGCGGGCTCTACCGGGGAAAGAAGCCGGTCCACTGGTGCTCTTCCTGCGTCACGGCCCTTGCCGAGGCCGAGGTGGAATACGCCGATCACACCTCGCCGTCGATCTACGTCAAGTTCCAGCTCAAGGACGATATCTCCGCCGCCGTGTCTGCCCTGGCCGGGAAACCGGTCTTCGTGGTGATCTGGACCACCACTCCCTGGACCCTGCCGGCCAACCTGGCCGTGGCACTGCACCCGGAATTCACCTATGTCGCCCTGGAGGTGCAGGGAGAGGTACTGATCGTTGCCGAAGGGCTGAAGGATGCCTTCCTGGCGGCAAACAAACTGGACGGGACCGTGCTGGCATCTTTTCCCGCCACGACCCTGGAGCGCAAGCGCTGCAAGCACCCCTTCTACGACCGTGATTCCATCGTCCTCCTGGGCGATCACGTGACCCTGGAGGCCGGTACCGGCTGCGTGCACACCGCCCCCGGTCATGGCCAGGAAGACTATGAGCTTGCCCTCAAGGAAGGGCTGGAGATCTACAACCCGGTGGACAACCACGGCAAGTTCATCCAGAACCTGGAATTTTTTGGCGGACAAAACGTCTTCGCCGCCAACCCCCTGGTTATCGACAAGCTGACCGAGGTCGGCGCGTTGATCGGCGTGAGCAACATCAGCCACTCTTACCCCCACTGCTGGCGGTGCAAGAAACCGATCATCTTCCGCGCCACCGAGCAGTGGTTCATCTCCATGAAGGCCAATGATCTGCGCGCCAAGTCCCTGGAAGAGATAGACAAGGTACAATGGATACCCAAATGGGGCCGCGAGCGGATCCATGGCATGATCGAAAACCGCCCCGACTGGTGCATCTCCCGCCAGCGTTCCTGGGGTGTCCCCATCACCGCCTTTTCCTGCGTCGCATGCGGCGAATACATGGCCGACGGCAAGCTGATGGACCATGTGGCCGAGATCTTCAAAAAAGAGAGCGCCGATGTCTGGTTCGACTGGGAGGCTGCCAGGCTCCTGCCGGAAGGGACCAGGTGCCCGAAGTGCGGTTCAGCCGAATTCACCAAGGAGATGGACATCCTCGACGTCTGGTTCGACTCCGGTGTTTCCCACGCCGCCGTCCTGGAACCCAACGCCAAACTCGCCTCCCCCGCAGACATGTATCTGGAGGGGAGCGACCAGCATCGCGGCTGGTTCCATTCGTCGCTTCTGGAAAGCGTCGGCACCCGCGGCCGCGCCCCCTATAAAAACGTCCTGACCCACGGCTTCGTGGTCGATGGCTCAGGCCGCAAGATGAGCAAATCAGTGGGAAACGTGGTGGCCCCGGAAGAGGTCATCAAGAAATACGGCGCCGAGATCCTGCGGCTCTGGGTAGCAGCACAGGACTACCGTGACGACATCAGGATATCCCAGGAGATCCTGACCCGGCTCTCCGAGGCCTATCGGCGTATCCGCAACACCTGCCGCTATATCCTGGGGAATATCAGCGATTTCGATCCGGCAACGGACTGCATCGACCATGGACAGATGCCTGAGCTGGACCGCTGGGCTCTGCACCAGCTTGAGCTGCTCAAGGAAAAGGTGCTGAAATCCTACACCGACTACGAGTTCCATGTCCTGTATCATGCGGTAAACGCCTTCTGCACCGTAGAAATGAGCGCCTTCTACCTGGATATCCTCAAGGACCGGGTCTACACGAGCAGGAAGGATTCCGTGGCGCGCCGCAGCGCCCAGACGGTCATGTACCGGATTCTCGACACCCTGGTCAGGCTGATCGCGCCGGTGCTCTCCTTTACGGCCGACGAGGTCTGGAGCTATATGCCCGGCACGCGCGAGTCCAGCGTTCATCTCGCCGCATTCCCGGACATGCACCCGGAGTGGAAGGACGACAGCCTGGTGGAACGATGGGACCGGATCATGAAGGTTCGCGGCGAGGTATCGAAGGCTCTGGAGCAGGCACGGACGGCAAAGATCATCGGCCACTCGCTGGATGCGGCCGTGCAGATCGCCGCACCCGTTGAATGGCGAGAGTTCCTTCAGGGCTATGCAGGGGAGTTGCCGGGCATCTTCATTGTTTCCAAGGTGGAACTACCGGAACGGTTCGACGGAGAGTACTACCGTGCGGAGGGGCTTGATGGTGTGCAGATCAGGGTCGTCTCTGCGCCTGGCGAAAAGTGCGATCGGTGCTGGTGCTACAGCGAAGAACTCGGTATCGACAGCGATCACCCGGCAATCTGTCCCAAATGCCTGGTGGCGGTGAAATAACGTGTCCGGCAAACCCAACTACCTCATACTGCTGGTCTGCACCACCCTCATCCTGGCCATCGACCAGTTGAGCAAGGTCTTCATCGACCGGGCCATGGATCTCCACCAATCGATCCCAGTGATTCCGAACTGCTTCAGTATTACCTATATCCGGAACAAGGGGGCTGCATTCGGCTTTCTGGCCAACACCAGTTTCCGGCTCCCTTTCTTCATCTTCATCTCCATAGTGGCCGTGATCGTCATCATTATCGCCTACAGCAAGCTGCGCAAAGATCAAAAACTTGCCATGCTCTCCCTCTCCATGATCCTTGCCGGCGCCGTGGGAAACCTTATCGACCGCATCCGCCTCGGCGAGGTTATCGATTTCCTCGACGTCTACTGGGGCAACTATCACTGGCCCGCCTTCAATATTGCCGACTCAGCCATCTGCGTCGGCGTCTTCTTCCTTGCACTGGATATGCTGCGCGAAGAACGGCGCCTGAAAGCACAGCCCCACGAGCCGTCATAGTCAAGCGTCGCCGCGCAGCTGCATTCTCCCCCCGTCCTCAGGGATGATTGCCTATCTCGACCTCGTAGTGATGTCCCACCTTGCGCACCTCTGCCCGATACCCCATGTTCTCGGCTGCCTCGGGTATGGTGACGGTGGAATCCCGATTGTCGGTGATGAAGAGCAGCGCCATCGAGCCATCCCGTAGCGCAGCCCTATGGCGGTTGATCTCGCGTAACGCCACCAGCAGCGTTGAAGGACAGATCTGTCCGCGGATGTCAAACATGCGGAGGTCAGTCTTCTCTTCGTCCATCGCTCACTCCTTTCCCGCCTGAGAAGATCGGTCCGGCCTCAACACCAGCCCGAGAAGAAGCCTGGTTCCCAGCCATGCCCCCGAAAAAAGCCCCACGACAAAGAGAATACTCTGCAGAGACAGGATCGGGAGACCACCGGCAATATGCCATATGTTGCACCCCGGTGCTATCCTGCTGGCAAAACCCATGACTGTGCCGCCGACAAGAGCGGATACGACCTGTCGCTGCGGTGCCCGCAGATAGAAGCGGAACTCACCGAGACGCCATGCCGAAACCGATCCTCCCGCAACGATCCCTACCATGAGGGGAAACTGGACAAGGGCAATGCCGTCCAGACGGGGGCCTGCCCCGCCGACAATGGCCAGACCTGACAGAGCATGGGTAAAATTGAGTGGTTCCCTCTGGAAAAAGGGGATCGCAGCCAGATGCGGGGAAGAGACAGCCTGCAGGAGGTAGCCCCCCATCTTGGTGTAGGTCGTGGTAACACCAGGAGGTAATCCCGCGGCCAGCGTCGAGAGGAATATCAGCCCCGCCAGGAGCAGTGCCGCCAGCCAGGGTTGGATATATCCTTCGGGGCCGTGCGCCACGCTCATACTCCCGTTTCGACCCCATGCGACAAGCAGTGGCGCCAGAAGCAGTATGGCACCCCCGGCCACGACCCAAGGCGCAACCGGTAGGAGTTGGGCAAGCGTAATCGCCCCGACGTCGAGTTTCAGGGCAACGACAGCCTTTGCCCACCAGCGGTCCACTTCGGCATAGATGAGACTCCCGCCGACCAGACCGGCAACGGTCACCATGGCAAGAAAACTACCAGCCCCGAGACGGTAGAGCGTGCCAACGACACAGCCGCCGGCCAGAACCATCCCAACGCCGAACATGATACCGCCGAGCAGATTGGCAAGCGATGGCGGGCCAAAGAGGGGAAACGGATAGGCAAAGAGCCCCAATAGATAACCGAAAGCCTGCAATCCAGTCAGGGCGACAACGAGGAGCAGCAGAGCACGGATCATGGTCCGCCGCTGGAGGAGAAACAGGTCCCGGAAAGTGCCGGCAAAACAGAAATCCGCGCGATGCATGACAAAACCGATGCCACCACCGATCAGAAGCTGCGCAAACGCAATTGCCGTCTCAGCTCCCCTCATTCGTACCCCAGCCCTCACCTGGACGGATCTTAAAGAGTTCTCCGCCTCCCTTTTCAGCCAGTTCCTTGAGCAGCTGGCCAAACTCCTCGGCTGGAAGCGGCCGGCAGAAGTAGTACCCCTGCATCTCGTCGCAGTTATGGGAATTGAGAAAATCCAGTTGATCCTGGCGTTCCACCCCTTCGGCAACGACCCGCATGTTCAAGGTACGGGCCATGACGATGATGGCCTCTGCAATGGCGGCATCATCTGAATCCGTCGTGATGTCTCGGACAAAGGTATGGGCTATCTTGAGCCGATCGATGGGGAAGAGCTTGAGGTAGCTCAGCGACGAGTAGCCGGTCCCGAAATCATCGATACTCAGGTGAACACCCAAGCTGCGCAGCTCGTTCAGCACCAGCTTGGCCTTTTCCGGGTTGTGCATAATGGTGGTTTCGGTCAGTTCCAGCTCCAGCGATGAAGGATCGGTTCCCGTTTCCCTCAGCACCCGTGAGATCGTTTCGAGAAGATTTTCCTGGCGGAACTGGCAGGCGCTGATATTGACGGCTATCCGCTGTAAGATAAATCCTTCTTCACGCCAACGGCTGAATTGCCGGCAGGCCTCCCTCAGCACCCACTCGCCAATGGGGATGATCAGGCCGGTCTCTTCGGCCAACGGGATGAAGCGATCCGGCCCGATCAACCCCAGATCGGGATGCCGCCAACGAATCAACGCCTCGCAGCTGATGACATTGCCGCTGCGCAGATCCAGTAACGGATGGTAGCAGAGGTAAAATTCGCCCCGCTCCAAAGCCTTGCGCAGACTGGTTTCCAGGAGCAACCGTTCCACCGACTTGGTGTTCATCTCGCGGGAAAAGAACCGATAGGTGCTTCTCCCTTCCTCTTTGGACTGGTACATGGCCGTATCGGCATGCTTGAGGAGCGTTTCCGAATTTTCACCGTCCATGGGGTAAAAGGCGATCCCGATACTGGTCGAACAGTAGATTTCATGGGGAGGGATGACGAAATGGGCGGTCATTGCTTCCAGGATTTTTTTCGCCACAAGTACCGCATCCTCCTCGTGAACTACCGACGAGAGGAGAACCACGAATTCATCGCCGCCGATACGGGAGACCGTATCGGTCTTGCGCACACACCCCACGATCCGCTGGGCAACTTCCGAGAGCAGGGCATCCCCTACCGCATGCCCCAGGGTATCGTTTATCCCCTTGAAGCGGTCAAGGTCGAGGAACATGACCGCCACCATCCGATGGTCCCGTGCCGCCTGGGCAAGGAGCTGGTGAAGCCGGTCCTTGAGCAACACCCTGTTGGGCAGGCCGGTGAGGGTATCGTAATAGGCGAGCTGCTGGATCTCCAGCTCGGCACGCTTGCGGTCGGTAATGTCGGTGAAAACCAGGATCACCTGGCTCACCTCTCCGCTCTCATTATTGATAGGTGCTCCGGCCACCGAAAAATGCCGATTGCCGAATTTCCGGTCGGTTTCGTGGATCGGTTCACCGGTCGTGATGATCCGGGTGGCAGTACATTCGGCAGAGGGGCAGTCGGGACATTTGATGATAGATTTACAGGCTCGGGCATGCAGAAAGGTATCGTCGAGGGAGAAAAAGTCGCGGAACCGGTTGTTACAGGCCATGACCCGCAATTCGTTGTCCAGAACCAGGATGCCCGCGCCTGCCGAATCGAAGATGGCCTGGATTTCATCGTGGGCGATGCGTAGTTCGCGGTTGGTCCGGCGCAGGTGATCCAGAACCTGACCAAAGGAGTTAGCGACGATACCGATGGGATCTATGGAGATGAGATTATCGTCATCCAGCTCCTCAGGGCGAAGCGGCTGGGTCCCCATGAGTTCGAGGAGCTGGTTAACCTTTTCCCGGATATAGGTTGTAGCATGCTGTTCCCTGCACCGAGAAAGCGCCAGCTCTTCCTTAAGCTTCTCGCCTGCACTGGAACTCGTCACCGTCGGCGCACGTTTTGTCATTACTCACCACTCAGGCCTCTGGTGCCCGGTTTGAAGGTGGAACCCGCAAGACATATATAAATATGCATCGGTATTTTTGTTAAAAAGCTTTAGCTTGCACCTCTAGACATTGCACCGGTTCACGTAACGCAAACATAGTCCGTTCCTTCGCTAAGCCCCCGTCCTGCGGCCCATTGGCGAACTTTGGTGCGCGCACCCCTGGTACCGATGGTTACGAGATACGGCCCTTCTCCGGCATGCACGGTATGTTCCGCCACAACCGGCGCGTCATGCAGGGACCGGCCAACCTTGCGAGGGTCGAGATCCACCCACCGTCTCACCGCTATTCCCTGTTCGAGCAGGACCTTGCGCCAGGCCCTCCCTTCGATGCCGGCCCCGACCAGGGTGACATCCCGCGTGTCGCGGAGAAACCCCTGGGCGAGATAGTATGCCTTGCACCGCCTGAACGCCTCAACCGAATATGCTGCCATGGTGCGGGTCGAACGCTCCGGCCGGTCGCGCCAGAAGAACAGCCGTTCCGGCAGCGAAGCAAACCTGACCCCCGCAGCTGCCAGTCTCAGCCAAAGGTCGTAGTCCTCAGCCCAGCCCCGATCCATGTATCCACCAACCTCTTCCAACAGTTTCCTGCGGACCATGACACTGGGGTGTACAAAGGGAGATTCGACAAAGAGGTCGCGCATGATCTGGTCGTGGGTGCAGAGGCCGTTCTGCCATTCTTCATAGGCAAGCATGCCGACCTTCAGGTGCTGACGGGGAAAATGCCGGGCCGTACAGGCAAGCAGCCCGATTTCGCGATGTACCCTCAGGAAAGAGACCTGTCGCTCCAACCGCTCCGGGTGGGAGATGTCGTCCCCATCCATGCGGGCCACCAGCGCACCCCGGCAGGCTGCCAGTCCGTGGTTGAGCACCGCGACCAGCCCCTGCTGCCCCGGACTCAGTACTCGCATGCGGGGGTCTTGTGCCGCAAACGCGGCAAGAATTTCCGGCGTCGCGTCCGTGGAACCGTCGTCCACTACCACCAGCTCCCAATCAGCAAATGTTTGCCGCAAGAGCGAGCCAAGGGCCGCGGCCAAGAACCGGGCTTCGTTGCGCACCGGCATCAGAATCGAAACGGTCGGAGCCTTCACGATCCCTGCTGCTCAGCTTGCAGCGCCTGAACCAGTGCCGACGGCAGGCGCTTCGCCCTCATGGCAGCACTGGCACAGACCAGCGTTACCAAGGCCTCGACCAGCAGTTGCCCGTCACATCCCCGTACCACCCTCTGCCTCACGGTGAAGGAAGTCTTGCCCAGCGTGACCAGTTCGGTCGTGACTCGCAACAGGTCATCCAGAACCGCCGGGGAGCGGTAATCGATCTCCATCCTGACTACCGGGAAGATAGCCCCCTGGTCGGCCAGCTCTTTCACCGACACCCCCCGCCCGCGCAGGAACTCCGTCCTGCTCCGTTCCAGGAAGCCGAGATAGTTCGCATGATAGACCACTCCGCCGGCATCGGTATCTTCGTAATAGACACGAATCTCTATTCCCATCGTGTAACTCCCGCAGCCATCAGGACAGACCCGGCTAAAAAAAAACCCCGCCTATGCGGGGTATATTCTTAACTGTTGAACAAAACCACTTACAGCAGAAATTACTTCTTCTTGGAGGCAACAGCATCCTTGAGGGCCTTACCCGGACGGAACTTGGGAACCTTGGCAGCAGCGATCTTGATCTCTTTGCCGGTCTGAGGGTTACGGCCGGTACGTGCCTTACGTGTTGCCACCTCGAAGCTGCCGAAGCCGACCAGGGTAACGCGGTCACCCTTCTTCAGCGCGGAGCTCACGGAGCCGATGAATGCCCCTACAGCCTTCTCTGCTGCAGCCTTGGTCAAACCAGCTGATTTTGCGACTGCTTCGACGAGTTCTGCTTTGGTCATGATGCAACCTCCTTGAAAAGATTGATGTTGGCATTACTATAGACGCATTTTTTCCGATTGCAAGGGGGATTGAATAAAATTTTTTCTTTTTTTTCTTGCCCCATGCGGGTTGCCAGCCGATCTCCTCCGTACATCGCTTTACCATGGGAGATCACCCTGCACACCCCCCCGCCATCCTCCGATATAGCGGAGTGAGGAGGGTCTGCCCGCTTAACGCCCGCACATGAAACGGACTGCAGGCAGCGCCGGTCAGTCGCCATCGTAGGTTGTCGGCTCGGTTCCGGTGACAAAGCACTCCATGACCGCGCCCTCGCTCCCTTCACGGGCCAGTTTCCCACTCCGGGGGTTGATCAGGGCAAAGGTGATGTTTGCCGGCGCCTTGAAATCCTCGACTCGCATGGACGACAAGGAGCGCTGCATGAACTCGGTCCAGATCGGAGCGGCTGCCTGACCACCGGAGCCACCTGCACCCAGGGACTTTTCCTGGTCGTAACCAACCCAGACCCCTGCAACCAACTGCGGGACAAAACCGACAAACCAGGCATCCTTCATGTCATTGGTGGTCCCGGTCTTGCCGGCTACCGGTCTCCCCACGGCACGGGCACGCTGACCGGTTCCGCTGTTGACGACACTCTCCATCAGGTTGGTCATGATATACGCCGTTTCCGGGGACATGACGGGCACCGGGGCGAGCGGGTTTACCGGTGGGGTTGTGGAAGTCATGCCGGACGGCATAATCAGGTTTACCGCCGTCGTTGCAGAGCCAAAGACCGGAATTTGCGGCGTGGGAGTCTCTTCCAGCACCTTGCCCTCGCCATCCACCACCTTGGTGATGAAGTACGGGGTGGGGCGATATCCCCCCGACGCAAAAACCGCGTAGGCTGTCGTCAGTTCCAGCGGGGTGAGGCTCGACGAGCCGAGAGCAAGCGTCAGGTTGGCAGCGAGAGGAGAGGTAATCCCGAGTTTTTTGGCATACTCGATGGCAGTGTTGACACCGATCTGCTCCAGGATCTTGACGCTCACCACGTTGATGGAGTTGGTCAGGGCCTCCCGCATGGTGACGTTGCCCCGATAGATGTTGTCATAGTTCTTCGGTTTCCACGCCTTGTCCTTGCCACTTTCGTACTCGACCGGCGAGTCTTCGAAGATGGTTGCGGGGGTCATCCCCTTGTCGATTGCCGCAGCATAGATGATCGGCTTGAAAGCGGAGCCGGGGTTTCGCTTGGCCTGCATGGCGCGGTTGAACTGACTCTTCTTGAAATCGTAGCCGCCGACCAGGGCCTTGACGCCACCGCTGCGCGGATCGAGGGCGACCAGCGCAGCCTGTGCTTCCGGAGTCTGGTCAAGGGCAAAGACCGCGCCGGTCCGGTTCGCATCGGGCGTTACCACACTGACCTCGATGACTGCCCCGAGGGCGAGGGCTTTACCCTTTACTTCCGGCTTGCCATAGCTGTCCGCCAGATGCATCTTGCCAGCCCAGCCCATGTTGCGGCGAGGAAGGCTCCCGGTCCTGTCGCCAACCCTGACGGTCAGGTCACCGCGGACTGTATCGATCTTTGTCACCACCCCCTGGTAGGTGGCACCGGCCCTGAGCGTCGGACCGTCGATCCCCTCCTCGATCTGCTTGCAGAAGCCTTCCACCTCACCCTCGGCGAGGTATTTGAGCGCCCCGCGGAATCCCTGGCGCTTGTCCACCTCCTTGAGCCCGCGGGTGACCGCCTCAAACGCCGCCTTCTGCATCTCGGCATTCATGGTGGTGTAAATCTTGATCCCTTCCTTGTAGAGTCGGTCCTCGCCGTATTTCTCCTCAAGCTGTATCCTGATCTGTTCGAGGAAATAGGCTGACTGCTCGCTGTTGACCTTTTTCATCGGCTTGATGACAATGGGGGTATTCTTTGCGTGTTCGGCCTCGGCTGGAGTGATGTACCCCTCCTTGACCATCCGCTCCAGGACATAGGACTGCCGTTCCCTGGCACGGTCCATGTGCTTGATGGGCGAATAGGCATTGGGTGCCTTGGGGAGCCCCGCCAGCATGGTTATCTCGGCAAGGTTCAGGTTTTCCACGTCCTTGCCGAAATAGGTCTCGGCGGCAAGTTGAACTCCATAGGCCCCGGCCCCGAGATAGATCTGATTCAGGTAGATGTAGAGTATCTCGTCCTTGGACAGCTTCTTCTCCATCCTAGTTGCAAGGATCGCCTCCTTGATCTTGCGAGAGAATTTTTTCTCCGGCGTCAGGAGCATGGATTTGGCGACCTGCTGGGTGATGGTCGAAGCGCCTTCCTTCTTGCGCATGGAGATGAGATTCTTTATGGCTGCCCTGACAATCCCGAAATAGTCGATCCCCTTGTGCTGGAAGAAATTGGAATCCTCTGCGGCCACAAAAGCCTGTATCAACTTACGGGGGATCTTGTTCACCGGCACGACGGTGCGACGTTCCAGATAGAATTCACCGACCAGACTGCCATCGTCGCCAATGACCTGGGAAACGATGGGAGGTTTGTAGTCAGCCAGCCGGTCAACCTTGGGCAGCTTGGCCAACATGAAAAAGAACCAGCCAGAAAGCCCGATGAAGGCTATAATGACGACAGCGGCAACGAACACCGCAGCAGTTTTGGCCGCTCCCCAGCCCTGGCGCCGGGAAACCCTCCGGGAGCTCTGCTGTTTGCCCTGATACATCTGCATCGCAGTACCCACCTTGCCTACAGTAAATGGTGATGTGTGTGGCGGCTCATTATCGCAGATTGTCCGGTGATTTCAAGCAGAATAACTTCCCCGATTGCCCGCATAACCCCCGTTCATCCGCTGCCGACATGCAAAATTACTTGCTTCTGACCGGGCAAACATACTACCGTTGGCCGTATCTTCCGAAACGGCACGGACAAGGGACTCCCCCTGCAATGCGTGTCCGGCCCGCTTATTTCGCAACTCCCCTTACGGGGGAATAGCCTCGCCAGAGTGGTGACCCATGAAGCAGACCCTTATTGTATGCATGCTGGCCCTAAGTCTTCTCTTGTCCGCCAAATCAGCTTCTGCAGCCGAACCACTGGTCATCACGCCGTTCCAGACATCAAACCAGAGCCCGCTGATTCAGGCATACGGGGTCCCGGCACCGGGCAGCGCCGATGTAATGGCTCCGCAGAAGAGCGAGGCGAGGCTGTCGCTGGACATCGCCAACAACTTCGCTACGGGCGCCAATTCCCGGGAGTCCCTCACCCTTGACGGCGAAAGCTACCGGCTCTCTCTGGCGTTCCGTTACGGATTCGGCCGGGACATGGAAGCGGGCATCGAAATCCCGTTCGTTGGCCAGGGGGGTGGCGTCTTTGACCGCTTCATCGAAGGATGGCACGATTTCTTCGGGCTTCCTGACGGCGGCCGTCCCGATGCCCCCCGCAACCGCCTTCTCTACCAGTATGAACGTGATGGCGCTGAGAAAATCAGGGTCGGCGATTCGGGATTCGGCCTTGGCGATATCCGCTTCACCGGTGGGTATCAGCTCTACGACGACGGGAAACCACACCCGCGTCTCGCGGCACTGCGTGCCAGCCTGAAGCTCCCGACGGGCCGGAGCAGTGAGCTCCATGGCAGCGGCAGCACCGATGCCGCACTCTGGCTCACTGCCAGCGACGACTATGGCCTCTCCATCGGCCACCTGACCCTGTTCGGCAGTGTCGGCGGCATGGCCATGACACATGGAGACGTCCTCCCGGACCAGCAGCGCTCTGTTGCCGGCTTCGGCACCCTGGGCGTCGGCTGGGCACCCAGCAATTGGATCGCTTTCCTTATGCAACTCTCCGGTCATACCCCCCTATACCAGGGGAGCGACCTGAAGGAACTGACCGCAAATACCCTGCAGCTCCACAGCGGCGGGACTATCCGCCTTCCCGGCGCCCTGCTCCTGGATATAGCGGTTTCCGAGGATATTGCCGTCGATACCGCCCCCGACGTGGCGCTGCACCTTTCACTACGCAGGCAGTTCTAGGCCACGGGGCGAGACGCAACCCGCAACACAATCATACCCCAGGCTCTGGCCTGCCTGCGACCATCCTGCAACCAGCTCACAGACGATGCACCGCTATCCATGTTTAGCCGAATCACTTCCTGATCCGGAAGGACTAAGATTCCCCTTCCATGCGGGCTGACAACGAAAAAAGGGCCGCGGCATCAACGCCGCGGCCCTTTTCGCACTGCTATGGTCTGTCAGGGTTACTTCTTGGCAGGCTTCTTTGCACCGGCAGCAGGCGACCCAGCAGGGGCAGGCTGCGACTTGAAGATGTTCAAATCGTGAGCGATGCTGTGGCAGTAACCGCATTTGGGGAACTTGGACAGCATGCCGGCAGGGTGCGGAGTACCGTGGCAGCTCTGACACTGGGGAATCATCTTGTGCTTGGCCTGATGGCAGGCAACGCAGCTCAGGTTCTTGTGCTTGAAGGCGCTCTTCTGCAGCAGATCGAAGGCAGCCTTGTGGCAAGCGGCGCAGTCTTTCGACGGGGTCTGGTTGCTATAGGTAACGACCGTCGGCATGTGGGCCTGGTGGCACTTCTTGCAGTCAGCCTGGGTCATGTCCTTGGAGTGAGGCTTGTGGCACTGCACGCACTCGGGGATCTTGCCATGGGTATCGTGGCAGAAGGAACAGGCAAGGGCCGTGTGCTTGCTTTTGTGCTCGCGCAGCTTGGCGATCTGCTGCGTGTGGCAGGTCAGGCAGGGGTCCGTGATATTGCGGCCCATCTTGATGATGAGCGGCGTATGGGGATTGCTGTGGCAACCGTTACAGCCGGCAAGCTTGTAGTGCGGCTTCCCATCGTGGCACTGGCTGCAGAGCGGGATGATCTTCTTCACTGTGGGAGGATGGCCGTTGTGGCAGTCCTGACAACCGACGGCAGTCTTGTGCTTGGCACCGTTGGCGGCTATGTCTGCCGGGGCCTTGGCATGGCACTTGGCGCAGTCATCGTTGGTCAGTTTCGGACCCTGTGTCGTAGCCTTGGGCGCAGGTGCCGCAGGGGCACCGGCCGCCATGGACAGCCCCTGGAGTGCGATCAGGGCGAGTCCGGCTATCGCCGCTATCCATGCTCTGCTCATCTTGTTCCTCATGCTCTTCCTCCTAATGATTATGATGAGATACCACGTTGCTCGGCATAATGTGCGCGCAGATTCTGTCACGATTTATAGAGATAGTCAATGAGAATCTGGACAGATAGCTCATTGGGGATGCCGACTTCCAGATATGCGGACATATCATCATTTCGACGTTACGGGATTACATCTTGACAGCATTGGGCCTAACTGCTACTAAATCATTACATTTTTTACATTACATTTCCGTAAGGAGGGACCGCCTATGCGCCATTTCATGAGACACTTTCCTTTCATGGTAGCCGTCCTGCTCATCGCCACTGCCGCTTGTGCCGCACCAACCTCTGCGGTATTCGATCTGGATCGGGAATTTTACCCCTACTACCCCTCGCTGATAAAATGGAACAAATCGAAAGCCCCCTTCACCCCACCGGAAACCTGCCGCGACTGCCACCCCAAGCAATACAAGGAGTGGGCCGGGTCAATGCACAGCCTTGCCTTCAAGGACCCTGTCTATCAAGGCGAACTGTATAAAGCGGTCAAGGCCGTCGGCCACGAGATATCACGGCAGTGCGAAGGCTGCCATTCACCGGCAGGCGTGGTCACGGGAGAAATCAAGGGGCCCGGCATCTCCGGTCTTTCCCCCATGGCGATCAGTGGCGTCTCCTGCGACATCTGCCACTCCGTAAGCGGGGTCACCCACTGGCAGACTCCCTCCCATGAACCGGAGAACGGCTCCTTCATCCTCACCCCCGGTGTGGACGGAAAAGACGGTCCGACCCTGATCAAACGCGGTCCGTTCAAGCTCGGCGACGGCTGCGGCGGCGGCTTCCACGAGTGCGCCGAATCGTCGCTGCACCTACGCGCCGATCTCTGCGCTTCGTGCCACCAGGTCTACCACTACGATGCCCATTTCCCGCTGGAAGCGAGCTACCGGGAATGGAAATCGGGCCCCTACGCCCAGAAGGAGATTCTCTGCCAGGACTGCCACATGGTTGACCTCGAGACCTTTAAACGGGTATCAGAGACGTTCTACAAACCAGGTCGTAGCGACTATCAGCACGTCTTCAACGGCGCCAACTACCTCCTCTATTTCCTGGCAGCCGGCGCCGAAACCAAGGCCGGCAATAAAGAAGAAGCGGCAAATCTGATGAAGAAATACGAAATGGCGGTTGAGCGGCTGAAGCTTGCCGCAGACCTGGAAATCTCCCCCCTCTACCAGAATAAACGGCTGGCAGAGATCAAGGTCCGGGTCAAAAATGTGCGCGCCGGGCACAACCTCCCCACCTCCCTCACCAACGTCAGGCAGATGTGGCTGGAGATTACGGCCCGTGACGAAAAAGGGTCCATCATCCTCCAGAGCGGCACGGTCGGCAGCGACGGCAGTCTCCCGGAAAATACCCGCCTCTTCAACTCCGACGGCATGGGCAACGATTTCCATTTCTCCGTCGATCCCTGGGTGATAACCTCCTTCTCGCGTCACGACACCATCCCGCCGCGGGGCTATCACGACGTCTACTACGGCCTCCCCACCCAAGCCGCACAACGGATCACCCTTGAGGTGAAACTCCGCTATCGGCAAGCGGATCAAAAGGTTGCCGAGGCCCTTCTTGCCGCGGTGCCCAAGGATATCGACCTGAAGGAAATCTATGGCCTGACCGCCGTACCCCAGCTGCCGGTTGTCGACATGGTCGTGAAAAAGGTGGATCTGCCGACCGGGATGTAAGCCCCTTCCCGGCAGCACATTCTCTCCCGCGCCAAATGTCAATCCAGGAGGGTCTGCCCAGGCAGGCCCTCCCCTTTCCATGCCGTTACCCTCTGTCGAGTCATTGGCTTTCTGCTGAAAAACCGCTATGATTGAAAATACAGCCCCCTTTTGCACGGCAAGCCGGCAAAAACCCATCAATCGCTATTCCGTGTGGCACACCATGTGCCATCACCTGCAGGACGGCTTCGCGTCAAACAATTTTCATGGAGAGACATATGGACCTGCACACGCAACTCAAGGCCCTCGGCCAAGGCACGACCAGATACCGTTACGACCAGCCCGATCCTTCACTCCTGGAGTCATTCCCCAGCCCGTTTGCCAACCCGGAACGGAATCCTGCCGGGGCGGTGGGAACTATCCACATCGAATGCCCGGAATTCACCTGCCTCTGCCCACTCACAGGCCAGCCCGACTTTGCCAAGATCGTCATCGACTACTGCCCCGACAAGCTCTGCGTCGAAAGCAAGAGCCTCAAACTCTACCTCGGCTCGTTCCGGATGTTCGGCGAATTTCACGAGGCAGGTGTCAACCGGATCTGCAACGACCTGGTGAAACTCCTCGGGCCTTACTGGTTGACCGTGCGTGGTGAGTTCACGCCCCGTGGCGGCATCCCGTTCTGGCCGACCGCAGAATACCGTCGTCCCTGAGCCGTGCGAGCTATCGTGTCAACCGCTCCAGCCTGCCGTGCGTTAGTGCCTGTACGGAGGGTTTCATCATGAACAAGCTCGTCATCACCATCATCGGCATACTGCTCATCCTGCTGCCCGTCGTTGCCCTGGGATCTTCCGAGGGGAGTGCCCGGCTGACCCTGGTACAAGGCGACGTGCAACTCTTTGACGAAGAGAGCGGCGAATGGCTTCCCGCAGCACCGAACACCCCCATCGGAGAGGGAGACCGCCTCTGGTCCCCAACAGGTGCCCACGCCGAGATCCAGCTCAATACCGGCAGCTATCTCCGCCTCGGCGAAGATACAGCGCTCGACGTGGTCAGGCTCGATGACGACAACCGTCAGGTCTACCTCGACCGCGGCAGGCTCTATGTCAGCACTTCCAGCACCGATCGCGACCTGCAGGTCGACAGCGAAGACGCAACCGTCAATATAGGTGAAAAAAGCCGGGTAGGCGTGGATATGATCGGAACCTCCGACAGCGAGGTTTCCGTCATCAAGGGATCGGCCTATGTGGAGAGTGTCAGCGGCAGAACGCGCGTCCGATCCGGCGAGGCGCTCATCTTCTCGGAAAATGGTGCGGAGATTGCCGCACTCAGGGAACCTGATGAATGGGAATGGTGGAACGAAAAACGGAACCGGACGCTTGATAGCCGCACGGCCAAACGCGGCCACCTCCCCGACGAACTGGTGATCTACGAAGATGAACTGGCCGCCAACGGCGAATGGGTCGTCATCGAAGACTATGGCTATGTCTGGAGGCCGACGGTACACGTTGTAGCCGATTGGACCCCATATCGAGAGGGCCGCTGGGTCTGGCGGCGGGGCGGCTATGTCTGGATCGCCACCGAACCGTGGGGCTGGGCGCCGCATCACTATGGCCGCTGGCAGCATTCCAATCGATGGGGATGGTGCTGGGTACCCCCCAGACGCGGCGATGTCTTCTGGTCGCCGGGCTACGTAGCCTGGGTCGGCACCACTGACAACGTGGCATGGGTCCCCCTGGCGCCCAACGAAGTATACTACGGTTATGGCAACTACGGTTCACTGAGTATCAACATCACCCATGTCGACCAGCGGACCATTGTCAGACCGGTCAACGTCTATCGAAACGCCAGGGTGCGCAATTCCATAACCGTCATAAACCGCAATTCCTTTGTCAGGGGTCAGGGTGCCCCGCAGCGATGGGACGCCCCCAACATCGATCGTCGTCAGGTGGCACCGATCCCCCCGGCCTTCAAACCTGCCGGCCGCGAGGCACGCATGCCGCTGGTCAGAAAGATCGCGCAGAGAAACTTGCCGCCGCCAGAGGTGGGTCGCCGCCATGAAGCCGCCCTCAAGGAGCGATTCCCGCGAGTCGAACGACGACGCGGTGCCCCTGCAGCAACGGCACCTCCTGTCGACGACCGTCGGAAAAGCCAGAACGTACCGGCGCAGGCTCCCCGCAATACGGTAACTCCACCTCAGGCTGCCCCCCAGCAAAAACCCAAGGGAAGCGTTTCAGCTCCGCCAGCACAGCGGACGCGCGAGCGCATGGTTGCTCCTTCTCCGGTGCAGCAGCCCCGGCAAACCGTTACCACACCTCAGGTCGAGCGGAAACACGAACGCGCTGGTTCACCCCCAGGAAAGCAGCGGCAGACTCAGCAGACTCAGCAGACTCAGCAGACTCAGCAGACTCAGCAGACTCAGCAGACTCAGCAGCGCCGGGGACAAGAGCAACGGCAGGAGATTCGCCAACCTGCTACCACAAACGTGCAGAAAGAAAAGAGTGCGGTCCGGGAGCAAAAGGGAGCAAGCGGACAGGTCAATCAGCCGAGAGAGGAACGACGCCAGCGTGGCGCTGTCCGGAGCGAACAACCAAAGAAGGTCTGGCAGATCGAACCCCGTGACCAGCAGCAGAAAGAAGCGCAACCCGTGAAAAGGGAGCGCAGGGAGGAACGATGAGACGACGACTGGCTTGTGGCATTCTGCTGCTTGCGGTAGGAACTGCCATGTTCTCTGGATGCGCTGCGCATCAGCAGCCCGGCACCGTGATCGGCGGAACCTATGGCGGCATCGCCGGCGCCATACTCGACCACAGTAATCCCTGGAGGGGCGGGGTGATCGGTGCCGCGCTCGGGGCGTTGGTCGGGGCCACCATTGCCGACGTCTCGGCGCAGGGGGCATACGAGGCCGCCCAAGTCGGCAGACCGGTGGAGTACCGGACCGACGACCGCCGTGCCCACTATTATGCGGAACCGCTCGCTTACGACAATGTCCGGAAGTGCCGGCGGGTCAGGGAGAAGGTCTACGTCGACGGGAGGCTGATCAGGACCCGCACTGTCCTCTATTGTGACCGTCAGGCGCCCCCGCCGCCCCGCTACCGCTACGACCGTCGCTACGACCGCTATGAAAGAGACGACGATGATTAAGACCCCACAGCTGAAGAACGATCCCTGAGGCGCCGCAGTCAGGCTGATGCGGCGCCTCACGGCCTAATCGATCTTCGTGAATTTCAGCGCCGCAGAATTCATGCAGTAGCGGAGCCCCGTAGGTTTCGGTCCGTCGTTGAACACGTGCCCGAGGTGGGCATCGCACCGGGCACAGAGCACCTCGGTGCGCACGGAAAAGAACGAGCGATCCTCGGCAGTCCGGATATTGGCCGGATCGATCGGTTCCCAGAAGCTCGGCCACCCGGTGCCCGAGTCGTACTTGGCGGTCGACCTGAAGAGGTCGAGCCCGCAGCAGATGCACTGATAGATCCCCTTGTCGTGTGTATTCCAGTAGGCATTGGCAAACGGCCGCTCGGTCCCTTTTTTCCGCGTCACCTGGAACTGCTCGGCAGTCAGGAGCCGCCGCCATTCCTCGTCACTCTTTTTCACCCTGTCGGTCATGACATACCCCTTTGCGGCAATGGAATAGACCCTGATTTTCCCGTTGCCGGCACCTGCTGACCCGCTCCATCCCCCTGTACCGATGGCGAGAATGACAAAAACCAGTATCAATGCTGATCGGACAGATATCATTGTGGTATCCTCCATGCCGTGGCGTTTTCCTTGCTCCGTATACCCCAAGTATGCCACCAACCGGAGCGTATTCCAGCCCGAATTGCCCTCTACCTGGATGTGACGTAGCGGCTTATCAGCCGGCGCTCCACGGCGAAACGAACCAGCAGGGGAACCAGGACCGCAAGAAAGATCAGGCCGCAACCGACCCACTCACGGACGCTCAGCCGTTCGCCAAGAACAGCAAAGCCCGCAATGAGGCTCCAGACGGGATCGAGGGTGTAGATGAGTCCGGCCCTCGTTGGGGTGGTGAAGCGTTGATAGGCATTCTGCAGGGTAAAGCAGACCACGGTGGGTAAAATGGCGCAGTAGAGCAGGGACGAGATTCCGACAACACCGATGCTGAGCCGGGGCGACGGGATGATGATCGCAGCGATCCCGGCCATAGCCGTCACCGTCAGGAACTGAACCAAGGAGACCAGATAGACGTCTTCGTCGCGCAGCACCTTGGAAACCGAGATGACGTGCAGGGCAATGAACGCGGCACAGATGGTCGAAATAAAATCCCCGCGGTTGAAACCGCCGCCGCCCCCGGCAAGAAGCACGATTCCCGCCACGGCGAGCACGATCCCGGCCAGGTTCACCCGCCCCACGCGCTCCTTCCAGACCAGGGCGCAGATGAGCGGGATGAACAGCACGAACAGGTTGTTCAGGATGCCGGCCCGCGAGATGCTCGTCCCCTGGACACCGAAGACGAAACTCAGGTTGGTTGCCCCGAGCGCCAGGCCGACAATGGCACCCTTGCGAATGATCGTCGGTGAAAGCAGGTGCAGACGCCTGATACAGACAAGGGACATGATCATGCTCGCCAGGGCGAACCGAAAGAGAACGAAATGGGCCGGGGGTATCTCCCGCAACCCGAGCTTGTTGAAGAGAAAGCTCCCGCCCCAGAACAGGGTAGTCATGACGAGGACGAGATAGACCCGTCCTGCAGGGACTGACGTGCGCATTGATGGGTCTGCCATGGTTTGTCCGTTCAGGCGTCGCAAGGAAATGCCGGCTCAAATCTGCCGCTCATTTCCGATCTTGAAACCGGTAGTGTCTCATCCGGTGTTTCCGGATGGTCACTAACCTAGCAGAAAACTGCGCCCTTTGACAGGGCATCGTGCTCCTGTGCCACCATCCGCTCGCGGCACAGTCACGGGTATGATAATTCCCGTCATTGTGCTATATATATACATGAGAAGATCAATCAAGATAAAAGGATCGTTCGGAAAGGAGGCCCGCCATGGCATGCGAAACCGAACTCCACAAAATGCATATGTGCGCCTTGAAAGGGCAGGGAAATGAGGAGCTTATCAAATCGCTCACGACCAATGCCACCGTAACCTGTGAAAGCTGCGGTGCTGTAGCCAATGATCCGCAATATGTCTGCAATCCCAAGCAGATGCCCGGTGTTTCAGCAAAGGGAGAGTGCGCTGGTAAATGTCCGGGATGTTAATCCAAGGGAGATCAGGATGAAAAAGGCCGACTGTAATCAGGAGTCGGCCTTTTCCGTTTTCGTTGCGATGATGCATCGGACACGAATGGCCATGAATCTGCCCGGCCCGCGCCCTTCTCCACCATGTCGCGTTACGGTTCGATCCTCGTTCCCAGCACCTGCAGGAACCTGGCAAGCCAGTCTGGATGGGCGGGCCAGGCAGGAGCGGTGACCAATACACCGTCCACGTGGGCCTTATCCATGGGAATATTCACGTACGTGCCGCCTGCGCGGGTCACATCCGGCCCCACTGCCGGGTAGGCGGAGCAGGCCTTGCCTTCGATGACCCCTGCTGCGGCCAGAAGCTGGGCGCCGTGGCAGATGGAAGCAATCGGCTTGCCTGTCCGGGAAAAGTGCTGCACCATCTTCAGCACTGCATCGTTCAGGCGGATGTATTCCGGCGCGCGCCCACCGGGAATCACCAGCGCATCGTAGTCATCGGCCCTGACCTCGGCAAACGTCGCATTCAGCACGAAGTTGTGACCCCGTTTTTCGCTGTAGGTCTGGTCCCCCTCGAAATCATGGATGGCGGTACGCACGAACTCCCCCGCCTTCTTGTCCGGGCAGACCGCATGGACGGTATGCCCCACCATCTGGAGTGCCTGAAAGGGCACCATCACCTCGTAGTCTTCCACATAGTCCCCCACCAGCATCAAAATCCTTTTTACGCCCATGATGAACTCCTTTCCGGGGTCGTGTATCTGCGAACAGGCTCTGGCTCAGCATACATGCACTACGTTCAAGCCGGCTTCTGCGGTCGCGCCCGCGTCATACGAGGCTGGTCTTGTTGATCGGCAGCTGGCGAATCCGCTTGCCGGTTATGCTGAACAGTGCGTTGCAGAGCGCCGGAGCAATGGGAGGGACTCCCGGCTCGCCCACGCCGGTCGGCAGCCCTTCGCTCTGCACGAGATGGACATGGGTCTCATAGGGGGCATCCCGCATCCGCGCCACCGGGTAGTCGTTGTAATTGGACTGCTGGATCATCCCCTTGGCCGCAGTGATCTCCCCCATCAGGGCCAGGCTTGCGCCGAACACCGCTGCCCCTTCGAACTGCGCCCGCACCCGTTCCGGGTGTACCACCCGACCCGCATCCACTGCCACGTCCAGTCGCGGGATGCTGATCCGTCCCTTGCCGTCCACCACCACATCGGCAACCACGGCGATATAGCTTAAGAAACTCCGGTGCGCGGCAAACCCGAGCGCGCGCCCCTTTTCCGGTTTCCGCTTTGCCCAGCCGGACTTCTCCGCCACCACTTCGACCACCCGCCGCAGGCGACCCGTCTCCCATGGGTACTGATCGATCGGTTGCCCGTAGTTGGCGTATGTCGTCCCTTCGGCCGCGAAATCGATGGTGCGCGGCTTGCCCAGCAGATCGAGGAAATACTCGATCCGGTCTCGGCCCGCAGCCGCTGCCAGCTCGTCCACGAACGACTGAACCGCAAAGGCATGGTAGATGTTGGCCACCGAACGGAGCCAGCCGATGCGCACGTGGTTCCTTGCCGGTCCGTTCTCGGCGCGCAGGTTGGGAATCACGAACGGCACATCCACCCATCCCTGGGCCATCTCGCTGTCCGCGGCGTAGGTCGCCGTGGCATCGAAGGTCGACGGGATCGGCGGGAAGGCGCACCGCTGCAGCCACGCCGTCGGCCGTCCCCGCTCATCCGTCGCCGCCTTCAGGTAGAGCGCCGCCACGGTGTGGTAAAAGTCGTGGCGGATGTCGTCCTCGCGACTCCAGGTCACCTGCACCGGCTTGCCGACCATCTTCGACAGGATCGCCGCCTCAGCCACGTAATCCGGTTTCGATTTCCGGCCAAAGCCGCCACCGAGGAGCGTCACATGGCAGGTCACATCCTGCTTCGCGATCCCCACGGCCTTGGCCACCGTCTCCTGCACTGCCTGCGGGTTCTGGGTCGCGGCCCAAGTCGTGACCTTGCCGTTTTTGTATTCGGCCACCACTGCCGGCGGCTCCATCGTGGCATGGGCGAGATGGGGGACGTAATACTCTGCCTCGTGAATCGTCCCCCCCTTGGCAAAAATCGCATCCACGTCGCCGATGGTTCGCACTGCCTTTTGCGGCTTTCGTACGGTCTCCAGCAGCGACTTCCTGAAGGCCTCCGAGTCGTAGCTGGCGTTGTCGCCCGGCTCCCAGACGACCTTAAGCTTCTGCCGTCCCTGTTGCGCCGCCCAGGTGCTGTCGGCAATCACCGCGACCCCTCCCAGGGCCTGGAACCCGTAGGGTGGTTTCGCCGCTTCGATCACCACGGTCCGGAGCACCCCTTTGACCTTGCGCGCTTCCTTGTCGTCGTAGGATTTCAGCCTGTCGCCGAGGACCGGCGACCGTTCGATGGAGGCATAGACCATCCCCGGCATCCGGGCGTCGATCCCGAAGGTCGCCTTGCCGGTGCAGATGTCCGAAAGATCGACGATCGGCACTCCCTTGCCGATATAGCGGAACTCGGCCGGCGTCTTCAGGCGCAGCTCTTCGTTGCGGGGCACCGGTTGCTTGGCGGCAAGGGATACCAGTTCCCCGAAACCGAGGCTCCGGCCATCAACATGCACGACCTGGTGGTTGCGCGCCCGGCATTCGGCAACCGGTACTCCCCACCTGGCTGCGGCCGCATGCTCCAGCATCACCCGCGCCGACGCACCCGCCCGGCGCAAGGCGTCGTAGAAGTCGCGGATCGACTTTGAGCCATCGGTATTCTGGTCGCCATACTTTGGATCGCCGATCGCCTGTTCGATCCGGACCCGCTGCCAGTCGGCTTCCAGTTCGTCGGCAGCCACCATCGGCAGCGCGGTGCGGATCCCCGTCCCCATCTCCGAGCGATGGGCGATGATGATCACCGTGCCGTCCGGCTCGATCCCCAGGTAGACGCCGGGGGACCACTTCTCCTCCGCCGCCAGCGCCCCGAGCGCTTCATTGGGGAAGATCCGCACACAGAGGATCAGCGCCCCTGCCGAAAACGTCACCTTGAGGAAACCGCGCCTGCTGACACGCAACACGCTGTTCATGGCTTCACCCCCGCTGCCAGCTTGATCCCCTGGCGGATGCGCTGGTACGTTCCGCAGCGACAGATGTTCCCCTGCATGGCCTCGTCGATCTCCCGGTCCGTCGGTTTCGGCTTCCCTTCGAGAAGCGCTGCCGCCTGCATGAGCTGGCCGCTCTGGCAGTACCCGCACTGCGGCACGTCGCACTCCTGCCACGCCTTCTGCAGCGGGTGATCCCCTGTGGCGCTCAGACCCTCGATGGTCACGATCTTCTTCCCTGCCACGCTCTGCATCGTGGTTATGCAGCTGCGCGCCGCCTCGCCGTTGATCTGCACCGTGCAGGCGCCGCAGAGCCCCTCGCCGCAGCCGTATTTCGTACCGTACAGGTGGAGTGTGTCGCGGAGATACCATAGCAGTGGCATTTCAGGATCACCGACAAACGAATGGGTAACGCCATTGACTGTGAGCATCATCTTTTTCATCGTGCCTCCCTTCCTTTTCCGGTTGGTCGCCTTGTGGTTTTCCCTGCATATCTGCCGGCCGCCTGACTGGCAACGCCGTGAAATCCCCCTGTCTATAGGCTACCAAAGGCAGTTTGCAGCTGCCCGGCCATAAAGCAATGCCTGAAACAGAAATCGGCCGAATCGCTCGGGGACTCTGTTTGATAGTATCCCGGCAACCCGGCCGACTGAATCATCGCCAATATCAGTGGGCGATCTTAGTCCCGTGGCTTTCCGTCCCCCGGTCACCCAGAGTTTGGCATTTATGCGTGTTTTTCTATACTACACCTGGCCGCCCCCCTGTCAATTCCGCCAGGGCGATTTCTTCCTTTTGACAGAATAAATATCGCTACTTAGCCCATTTAGCGGGATCACCGTCACCCGGCGAAAAAGGCTCCGCGATGGGCATCCCTGCGACCTGACAGACCGGCTTGCCCGCCGCCATCTCCGAGGAAAACTGGCAGAGGATCGGCTGCACCTCTGTCGCCTTCTGCTACACTTACAGTATCTCGGGAACGAGCAGCGGGGCGTTTCATATCCCCGCGGAGGTAGTCATGGAGATCGTTGCTGCCATATCGGGCATTGCCCTGATCATCCTGGTTCTCTGGGAGGGATTCGAAACCATTGTCCTGCCGCGCCGGGTAACGCGACGCTTTCGTCTCACCCGGTTTTTCTACCGGAGCAGCTGGCGCCCCTGGGTGAAGATGGTCAAGGCACTGGTTCCTGTCCGGCGGCGGGAGACCTGGCTCAGCTACTTCGGGCCGCTGTCGCTCCTCTTGCTCCTGAGTATCTGGGCTGGCGGGCTGATCTGCGGCTTCGCCTTCATTCATTGGGCACTCGGCTCGGCTGTACTCGACAGGGACGGCGGCACCGGGTTCCTCACCGACCTCTACCTGAGCGGCACCACCTTTTTCACCCTTGGGCTGGGAGATGTCGTTCCCCGCACCTCCCTGGCGCGCCTGCTCGTAGTCGTCGAATCGGGGATGGGATTTGCCTTTCTCGCCCTGGTGATCGGCTACCTGCCAGCCCTCAACCAGTCGTTCGCCCGCCGCGAGGTGAGCATCTCACTCCTCGACGCCCGCGCCGGCTCGCCTCCCACCGCATCAGAAATGCTCCGGCGGCATGGCCACGAACGGGGGAAAGAGGCCCTGCGGCAGCTTCTCCATGAATGGGAACGCTGGTCGTCGGAATTGCTCGAAGGGCATCTCTCCTATCCGGTCCTTGCCTATTTCCGTTCCCAGCACGACAATCAGTCATGGCTCGCAGCCCTCACCGCGATCCTTGACACCTGTGCCCTGATCATTGCCGGCCTGGAAGGGGCCTGCGAACGGCAGGCCGAACTCACCTTCGCCATGGCCCGCCACTCCATGATCGATCTTTCCTTGGTATTCAGGACCAGTCCACGGGAACCGAACCCCGACCGGCTGCCACCGGAAAAACTGACGGAGCTGCGCCTGCTTCTGGACGGCTACGGGCAGAAACTGCGGGAAGGTGACGCCGTTGACCGTAAACTGAGGGAACTGCGGCAGCTCTACGAACCTTACGTGCAGGCCCTGGCGATCCACTTTCAGGTGAGACTCCCCCCCTGGATCGCCGAGGAAAACTGGGTGGACAACTGGCAAGGAAGTTTTTGGGACCCTCCCGACAAGAACGGCACCCTGGCAGGGAAGACTACTGCCGATCATTTCTGAGCCATCTCAGAGTGGCAACGCCTGTTGTTACATTTTCTGCCGCTGGGCTACCGGCATGAAATAACTTTTTTGTTTGGCGTGAACCGGTCAGACATGGCGCACACAGCCCCAACACGGCAGACTGTCGCATGTGTCAGGCATGGCAGGTCTGCTCCACGGCAAAGTTCAGCCCCCTAATTTTTCATTGACACAAACCCAAGCCCATGGTAGATATGCAGCTCTATTCCCCAGTAGCTCAGTCGGTAGAGCGGGTGGCTGTTAACCACCATGTCCGTGGTTCGAGTCCGCGCTGGGGAGCCAATAAAATGAGGCACTTACGTTAAATCGTGAGTGCCTTTTTCGTTTATGGTGCTTCAGCAATGGACGCAGGTTGGCGCGAAGCAATGGGATTCGTATTCGGGAATTATTCTCTGCATATCGGGATACTGCATCCTCTATTGACAATACTTTGGATAAAGGCTTAGAGTTCGGAAACCAATCCAAGGGTACCTGATGAAATTTGTGTCAATCATAATGATTCTGCTCTATTTGATGCTCCCGGTGGCGTGCCTGGCGCATCCCTGCTCATCGCTTGGCGAAATTGCTCATGTTGATGCATCGCTAGACGTCGAATCAGACCAAAACAATGCATGTCCGGTCAATCATGATGATGACGATTGCGAAACAACCTGCTGCTGTGCCGGTCATATAATGGCATCGGCATTGCCGGAAGTATCATTGCCCTATCAGAAAGACAGATTCTCACTGTATGCACCGCACCTAGCTCTCCCCCGCATTATCGACAGGATATTCGTCCCGCCGCAGAACATTGCCTGATTTCCCGTAATTGCTTGCAGAATCTGCAGTAACATCTCGGATTAATGACTATGAACGGATGGTCGCTTAAAATTTTGAAGCGGCTGATTGTGGCGATAATAGGCGTGACGATTCTTATTATCGGAATTGCCATGATTGTTCTGCCCGGACCAGCCATAATTGCCATTCCGCTGGCACTGGTAATACTCGCAACCGAGTTTGCTTGGGCACGAAGGGCATTGCATCGAGTACGCAACCATATACAAAGCAGAAACTACAAAAATAACCACAAGGAGCAATATCCATGAAATGTCCAGTTTGCACAGGTGTAGACCTTAAAATTGCCGAACGTCAGGGAGTGGAGATAGACTATTGCCCGGAATGCCGTGGTATCTGGCTTGACAGGGGAGAATTGGACAAGATTTTAGAGCGGTCGTATACTCAGCAGTCAGCATACGTACAACCGGAGCAACCATGCAATCAGCAGCCATATCCGCAGCAGCATTACGATAAGCATCATGACAAACATCACGACAAGCATGGCTACGATCATCAGGGCGGGTACCACAGAAAAAAATCGTGGCTGGCAGAACTGTTCGACTAGAAAGCATAACTCAACGGTTAGTGACAGCCCATTGCGGGAGGAATCCTTTTGATGAATCGAGTGGTAACAATTGCAGTTGCCTCAGTATTATTGATAGTATCCGGTTGTTCATCCGAGAAACCGCCGGAACCTGTAAAAACAATGCCCGCTATCGTTCTCTCAACGGCCGACAAGGAGAAGCTTGCAGCTTTCCAGAAAGAGATCCTTAACATCGAAGGTCTCACTGGTAAGGCACTCATTCTGGCTGGAGAAGAATTGAAAAATGTCCTAAAAGGAGGGGAGATTTCCATCAATCTCCCAGCCATCGTTGACAAAGCACAGACCGAATGCCTGAAAGCCGGTGAATCACTGGCAAAGAAGGCAGTTCCCGAAGCACTGCCGCCAGAGGCAAAGAGACTGCTTGACGAGAGCAAAACAGGCTTGATTGCTTCCTACACGGCATACGCAGCATCATTTGATGCCGTAAAGAGTTTTGCTGCCGACAAGAATCCGATGGCTCTTCTGGAATATCGAAAGAAGAATGCCGAGGCCCAACAACAGCTAAAGGGAGCTACGGAAAAGCTGAAGCAGATTATGGCCGCCACCGGAGTTACGCAATGATGCAATCACATGAAGTACAACAAGCAAAAAGCAGAGCAGCCGTTTTCTCCATTACCTCGAACTCGATACTGATAGTCCTCAAGCTGATTGTCGGCATCATGATGCAATCTGTCAGCGTCATTTCAGAAGCAGTTCATTCCGGACTCGACCTTGTGGCAGCAATCATCGCCTGGTTTTCAGTCCGAGAGTCGGGCAAGCCTGCCGACGATGAGCATCGGTTCGGGCATGGCAAGATTGAGAATGTAGCCGGGACCATTGAGGCGGTGCTCATCTTCGGTGCGGCGTTCTACATCATCGGGGAGGCGATTCACAAGCTGCGGTTAGGCGTCGTAGAGGTTGAAAGCCTGGGCCTTGGTGCTCTGGTCATGCTGGTTTCAGCGGTAGCCAACTACTTTGTCTCGCGCTATCTGCTCAATGTGGCCGTCAAAACAGATTCAGTCGCGCTGGAAGCCGATGCCATGCATTTGCGCACAGATGTCTACACCTCAGTCGGCGTTCTTGGCGGTCTTATAGCAATCAAGCTTACCGGCATAGCAATGCTCGACCCGATAATTGCGATTGTCGTAGCATTGATGATCATCAAGGCGGCGTGGGACCTCACCAAGGCTGCCTTCTTTCATATCCTGGATGTAAAGCTCCCTGATGATGAAGAGGCGCTGATTCATGAAGTGATGGAAAAATACAACGGCAGGATTATCGAATATCACAAGCTCCGCACCCGAAAGTCGGGCCATATCAGACATATTGACATGCACCTTGTTGTCCCGAAGCAGATGACGGTCGAAGCGGGGCACACATTGACCCATCAGATAACTGCCGATATTGAAAAATGCCTCGCACACAGCAATATCCTTGTCCATATCGAGCCATGTCCTGGAGGATGTGAATCGTGTGCTGTTGAATGCCCAAAACTGGGGATGGTAATAGGGTAGAGTGATTCCATGGGGGAACAGATCCGAAGCTAATGAAGGTTATTCTTTGTGATCATGTGGAATCGTCATTTTCTCTGAAATGTCTACGGTAACTTCCCAGTTCTCTGTATCAGCAAGTTTGGGGAGCCATATACACGACGGCCGATTTCTTCCCGGAAATCGGCCGTTTTGTTTTTCACTCTCCACGCAATCAAGCCCAACTTTTCATTAATTACCATCATATTCGACTATACTTAGCCATAACATATTCCATTTCAAATAATTGATTGTCACAAGTATGCGTAATGACAGTCATCATTATTTCTGTTTCTATATGTGTTGAAATTTATACTGCTTCCATCAGTTTTGTGTTGCCTCTTCCTTGAAGAAGGTGTAGTAATCCACACAGATTCAGTATGTTGGGCCAATTGCTATAGTTCCGTAATCGGTAATGAAGAGGATGTTACCACGAAGGGAAAAGGTCAGGGTCAGCGTGGATGTGGTTGATATACTGTTTCCGAAATTCCCGCACGGTTCCTATCTTCTCGACTTCAGCAACAGCATTAAACATAGCTTTATTATTTCAGGCAAAACGTATTGAACGAAAATACAAATGGCATTTCTTCAAATAATCTCTCGTTAGCGTTAATGAATCCTTTAGGTACATCCCAACCAGTCAGTTGGACACCGCTAGCCCGTAAAGACTTGGCTTTCGGGTCAACTGCCGAACCGTTGCGATACTTCGCTAATTACCCTTATTTTTTTAAGGTTCACATCATAGTTATCAGATAATTCAGGAGACGGCATGTACTTACACCATATCTACGCCCATAACTTTCGTGCCTTTGGAGATGGTACATCATCGCCAGTTTTGAACTGGGAACTGAATAAAGGCATGAACATCTTGATTGGCGAGAATGACGCAGGAAAGTCTGCCATCATTGACGCTATTCGGCAGGTGCTATGGACGACCAGCTTCGAATCAGTGCGTCTCTATGAGCAAGATTTCCACGTTGAGGGCGCAAACCGGGCTGAAACTCTTACTATTGAGGCGACGTTCAAGGACTTGTCTTCTGAACAAGAATCTACTGTCCTAGAGTGGCTGACCTACGAGAAAGATGGATCACGTAGCCTCATACTGAATTTACAGGCGAGGCGCCAACTCATTCAAGAAAAGCGCTGGGGGCGAATCCACATTACTGTTTGTGCTGGGCAGAATGGAACTGGGCCTGAAGTCGGTCATGCAGTAAGAGAGCTAGTTCGCGCAACTTATCTTAGACCGCTACGTGACGCTGAACTTGAGCTAAAGCCAGGCCGACAATCCCGTCTATCCCAAATTCTTGGGGCTCATGAGCTGTTTTCTGATCAGCATATGAGTGATTTTGACCCGAGTAATCCTGAATCTCGACCGAAAACGCTCGTCGGACTTATGGATCATGCCCAGCACCATATAGGCGAACATCAGGCAATTAGCGCTGTTGAGGACCACATAAACGATAATTATCTAAGTCGCATGAGTCTTGCTGGAGATGAGTTGATATCGGCAATCCGAATTGCTGGTGATACAAGCCTTGCACAGATTCTTCAGCGATTCGAACTTGCCTTGCTTCCTCCTGGAGGTGTTGCATCAACCGAATACTGTCAACGTGGGCTTGGTTACAATAACGCACTTTTTATGGCCACAGAACTTGTGCTCCTGCGAAGAGGCGATGAGTTAGGGCTATTACTCGTAGAGGAGCCAGAAGCACATCTTCATCCGCAACTACAAGTCAGGGTTATGGAACTTCTTCAGCAACCTCCAACACAGGACGAACAACAGATCCAGGTAGTGATGAGTACGCACAGTCCATCACTTGCTGCTGGCGCCGATATAGAGGACATGATTCTAGTCCATAAAGCAAAAACTTATCCTTTAAGGCCTGAATGTACGAGGTTAGCAAAAACTGATTACGGATATTTGCGCCGCTTCATTGATGCAACAAAGTCCAACCTCTTTTTCGCGAGAGGGGTGGCAATAGTCGAAGGGCCTGCCGAGGCGCTGCTATTGCCGGCTATTGCAGAAATGGCCGGACTCTCATTCTCCGAATTTGGTATCTCAGTAGTCAATGTAGGCGATGTGGGCCTGTACCACTACGCACGCATTTTCCAGAGGCAAAAGGCCGATGAAGCTATACCCGTTCCAGTGGCTTGCATAACTGACCGTGACATAGTCCCTGATGTAGCAAATAACTACGTTTCGAAGCCAGCCAGGAGGAAACGGTTCGAAAGTGACTATGGCTCAGACGAAGCAGCTGCAGCTGTTAAAAGAAAGGTGGATCGTGTCGAGTCACCCGACAGTCCGAGTGTGAAAGTGTTTGTGTCTGACTACTGGACTCTCGAGTACGATCTGGCGAGAGCGGGACTTGCAGAACTAATGCATCAAGCTATAAAGCTTGCACAGAAGGCAAAAACAATGGGTGAGCGGCTCGATAAGGGAGATGAAACTGCTGCACTTACTGAAGCGGCCACAGAGTGGAAGGCACTTCAGGATCGAGCTCTTCCGGCTGAGAGCCTTGCTTCAACTGTGTACCAACCACTTTATGAAGAAGATGCGTCTAAGGCGGTTACTGCACAATATGCAGCTAAGCTGTTGCGCACTGGAAAGTACGGCAATGGAGATGCATTATTAAATCTGTTACCTAGGTACGTTAAATGCGCCCTGCGGCATTTGACCGGAACTGTTGATCCCGTAGCTGATACTAAGTAAGGACCACACATGACTCTTCCAGTTATTGAGCCGTCTGACCTAGAACAGTTGTCGAGACTGTTCCCCGACCTGGACTTTACAGATGCAGAGCGCCGGTCAGTTCTGGTTGAGTCTGCAACAATAGATATTCAAGCTGCCCCTGGCAGCGGAAAGACGACGTTACTCGCTGCCAAGTTGACCCTGTTAGCGCAGAAATGGCCACTTGCTGATCGAGGAATATGCGTACTCAGCCATACCAATGTCGCTAGAGATGAAATTACTAAACGCATCAGCATGACAGTCGCTGGGGCAAGACTCCTATGCTATCCACATTTTGTCGGGACCATCCACGCATTTGTTAACCAGTTTTTGGCGCTGCCACTCCTTCGAAGCGATGGTGAATCTGTTGACATTATCGACAACGAAGTTTTCGCTGCACGTGCACTTTCAATGCTGCCAAGAAAATATACGTTAAATGCTTGGGTAAAACGCAATCCGAATCAAGGCCCTGACGCTATTACTACGCTACGCTATGAAGGCCCAGACCTTAAATTAGGGTGGGAACTCGGAGGGCTGCCAGGAATCGGGACTCCCACGTACAACGAGGCAAAAGATCTAAAAAATGCACTGCGCAAGCGAGGGGTGTTCCGTCACGACGACATGTTCGCATTTGCTGAGAGACTCCTGCAACGGTTTCCGGAGCTGACAACAAGACTTTCGTGGCGGTTCCCTTTGGTACTAATTGATGAGATGCAAGACACAAGCTGGGCGCAGGAAGACCTATTATCCCGGGTTTTCGACAGCTCTGTCGTAATGCAGCGATTTGGAGATCGCAATCAACGTATTTTGAGTTCGTCGAAAGACTCAGACAAACTAAGCTTTCCGAAAGCTGGATACCTTAGTGTAATAACGACAAAGCGATTCCCTGAAGCGATTGCAGCAGCGGTAAGGACTGTACAAGAGCATGGCGAACCTGTAGCAGCTGGTCCAGGGAATTGCGTACCGTCACCGGTGCTCATGCTCTATGACACTGATAAGGCGACATCTGTAATTGAAGTATTTGGGAAACAAGTACTTCAAACGCTGTCAGACGAAATTCTCAGTTCAGGAGCAGTCAAGGCTATTTGTGCTCGTAAGCAAGGAGAGGCGAACAAAGATGCTGGGCGGCACCTCGTTGACTATTGGCCTACATATGTCAGTGAGGGTGTGACTGCTAAAGGCGAGGAAAGTGTCTTTCTGATGCTTGCAGACCTTCCGAGTATGGGAGTGTCGCAACTTGATCTTTACGGTCGAAGTATCAACGTGAAACGGGCCGTACTGCTGGCACTTAGAAGAGCCGGATGCCGAGAGGCAGCTGGCATCCGAGACGCGTCGAGATTATTACATAAGCTAGAAGCTGCTGGAGCAGATTGTGCCCCAGTACGATTGTTGTGTCATGAACTTACCGTTGGTCGAGGTCACACTGCTGATGCTGCTGCATGGTCAGCGACTTTGGACCTGATGTACACACGACTCAGCCCGCTCCTGCTTGACGGAATGAGCCAGAGCGATTTTGCGGCTCTCCCGTTGTTTGCGACCCCTACAAAAACATCATTAGCCACTTTAATGTCGAATGAGTGTATGGTGAGCATGGGCGACCGTTCTGTCTGTGTTCAGATTGGTACTGTTGCTTCAGCGAAAGGGGAGACTCATGTGGCAACGCTTGTGCTCGAAGCGTATGGCGGTCAAGCAAGGTGCTTCGATTTAGAAAAAGCTATAGCCAGTATTAGCGTCGGCACGTCAATTGGACCAAAAGCGTCAAACACCCTTAAGGGACTTTACCGAAATCTCTACGTTGCGATGTCACGCCCAACACACCTTTTGTGTTTAGCTATGAATAAGGTTCGAGTGAAACAGGAACATGTAGAAGCACTGACTGCAAAAGGTTGGGTGGTAATTGAGATTTAGGAGAGAGCAAAGGCGTCAAACACTTTTGACAGATCCAGAAGGCATTTGCAAATATAAGGGGTTCTCAGCCAGGGAAATGGACACCGACCGCCGGGCGGGTCATTTCCACGGCCCATTGTGCAACTTCACCCCGCTTCAGATCCCCCCATCCAACGTCAGGCGCAATTTTGCAATATCGCGCACCGGCGGTGCCCCAAACATGCGGTTGTATTCTCGACTGAACTGCGATGGGCTCTCGTAGCCTACCTGGAATGCGGCATTTGCGGCATCCAGCCGTTCTGCCAGCATGAGCCGCCTGGCTTCCTGCAGACGCAGCTGCTTCTGATACTGCAACGGACTGAGAGCGGTCAGCGACCGGAAGTGATGATGGAAGGTGGACGTGCTCATGTTTGCCTGCGCCGCAAGCTCGTCCATGCTGACGGACTGGGAGTAGTTGCTGTGCAACCATCCGATCGCCTTGGCGATCTGCTGGCTCTGGCTCCCCGCGGTGGCAATCTGGCGCAACCGCTCACCCTGATCCCCCACCAACAACCGATAGATGATTTCCCGCTGGATGACCGGTGCCAGGATCGGGATGTCTTTTTCATCCGCAAGCAGGTCGATCAATCGTATAAATGCGTTGACTAACTGCAGCGTCACCTCGCCGGTCGCCATCCCGCGGCTTGACTGCTGGGGCCGCGGCTGCGGCAGGTTGCTGTCCACCATCAGCTGCGAAACCTCGCGCAGATCGAATTTTAGCCTGAGCCCGAGATAGGGCTTTTCCGGGCTGGCCTCGATAACCTGCACGATTGTCGGCAGGTGCACCGAGGTAATCAGGTAGTGGTGGGCATCATAGACATAGGTGTCATCGCCGAGCAGCACACGCTTGGCCCCCTGCGAAACCAGGCAGACGCTCGGTTCGTACATGCCGCTGATCGGTTCGGTCGGGGCCTCCCGGCGAAATAGGGACAGGCCCGGAACGGCAGTTGCGTACACCTCTCTCTGCTCGGTCCATCTGGCAATGGCCCTGTTGAGATCGCCGGTGGCACCAGCCAGGCCCGCACCCTGAAGATCCCGCTGATTAGTATTATTTTTCATGATGTTCTCCTGTCGCAATACTACCCAACCCCTCCCGACGTTACAATCTTTTTTCAGGGTCACGCAGGATCAGGCAATAATTCGACAGGATCGGTCTATCACCCTTGCGACTATCGGGAGTAGGATACGATCATCGACACGGCAGTTTGTTCAGATGAGAGGAGACGACAGATGCAAAAACGTACCTTGGGAAAGAGCGGGCTGGAGGTTTCTGCCATCGGGCTCGGTTGCATGGGGATGAGCTTTTCCTATGGCCCCCCGAAAGACAAGAAGGAGATGATTGCCCTCATGCGTACCGCAGTGGAGCGCGGTGTTACCTTCTTTGATACCGCGGAGGTCTACGGCCCCTTTACCAACGAGGAGCTCGTCGGCGAGGCTTTGGCGCCGCTTCGCGATCAGGTGGTTATCGCAACGAAGTTTGGCTTCAATACGAGCGTTGACCCCCGCTCGACTGCTGGAAACGGGCCGGCGTTGAACAGCCGCCCTGAGCAGATCAAGAAAGTGGCCGAGGCATCGCTCAAACGTCTCAGGACCGATGTTATCGATCTTTTTTACCAGCATCGGGTGGACCCGAATGTGCCGATAGAAGACGTGGCAGGGGCGGTAAAGGAGTTGATCCAGGAAGGCAAGGTCAAGCACTTTGGTCTGTCGGAGGCTGGCATTCAAACCGTCCGCCGCGCCCATGCCGTTCAGCCGGTCGCTGCGGTGCAGAACGAATACTCGCTCTGGTTCCGGCGGCCGGAAGAAGGATTGCTGCAGACCCTGGAAGAGCTGGGGATCGGCCTCGTTCCCTACAGCCCGCTGGGCAAGGGATTCCTCACCGGTACCATGAATGAAACGACTTCCTTCGACAGTACCGACTTCCGCAGCATTCTTCCTCGGTTTACACCCGAGGCATTAAAGGCGAATCAGGCATTGGTTGATCTGTTAGGCCGAATCGCAGCAGCAAAGAAGGCACCGCCTGCCCAGATCGCCCTTGCCTGGTTGCTGGCCCGGAAACCGTGGATCGTGCCGATTCCTGGCACCACCAAGCTGGGTCGCCTGGATGAGAACATCGGCGCCGACGCCGTCGAACTCACGGCCGACGATCTCCGCAAGATCGACAGCGCTGCCGCCCAGATCACGGTGCAGGGAGCGCGGTACCCGGAAAAACTTGAACAGTTAACCGGCCGCTGACCGGTTATAGCTATCGTCGACACGAGATCACAACCGACAGGAGGAACCCATGTACCAAGCAAAAGCCTATTCCGTTGCCAACGCCACAGCACCGTTCACATCAGACTTAATCCAGCGCCGTGAAACGACCGAGCGCGACGTCCAGATTGAAATTCTCTTCTGCGGCATCTGTCACTCCGACCTGCACACCGCCCGTGACGAATGGCGCAGCGTCATGCCCACAACCTATCCGTGCGTCCCCGGCCATGAGATCGTCGGCCGGGTTACCACGGTCGGCTCGGCCGTAACCAACTTCAAAGCGGGGGATCTTGTCGGCGTCGGCTGCATGGTCGATTCCGATCATGTCTGCCCCACCTGCCAGGATCATCAGGAGCAGTTCTGCCACAACGCTACCTTTACCTACAACTCCCCGGACAGGCACGGGACAGCGCCGGTCACCTATGGCGGCTATTCCGAGAGCATCGTCGTCGATGAGCGTTTCGTGCTGCGCGTACCGGGGAATCTCGACCTGGCCGGGGTTGCGCCGCTGCTCTGTGCCGGGATCACCACCTACTCACCGATCCGCCGCTGGGGCGACATCACCGGAAAGAAAGTCGGGGTGGTCGGTCTCGGCGGTCTCGGTCATATGGGGGTCAAATTCGCCCGTGCCCTCGGTGCCCATGTGGTGGTTTTCACCACCTCGCCGGGCAAGAGAGAAGATGCCCTGCGCCTGGGCGCCCATGACGTCATCATCTCCACCAATCAGGAAGAGATGAAACAGCATGCCGGTACCTTCAACTTCATCCTCGACACCATTTCCACGGATCACGACATCAACGCCTACATCAACATGCTCGGACTGGAAGGCAACATCACGCTGCTTGGCGGCGTGGAGTCACCGCTCCAACTCTCGGCATTCGCGCTCCTGTTCGGCCGCAAAAGCATATCCGGCTCCCTGATCGGCGGCATCAAGGAAACCCAGGAGATGCTCGACTTCTGCGGCCAGCACAACATTACCTCGGACGTCGAAATCATCCCGATCCAGCAGATCAACGCGGCCTACGAGCGACTGGTCAAGTCGGATGTGAAGTACCGCTTCTCCATCGACATGGCGTCGCTCAAGGCCGAGTAACGTCGAACCAGATGGCTGGTCGTCACGGGCGTAGGGCGGCCAGCCGCTGCAGTCCCAGCGGCTCAAACCCTGAGGAGGTGTTACATGGCACACAACATTTCACGGCGAAAATTCCTGCAGACTGGAGCCATTGCTCTGGGAACCGTTGCCGTAAGCAGATATACCGGCATAGGCAACGCATTGGCCGCACAACAGGGAAAATCTCAGGTCTTTTTCACCAATGACATCAGTGCCGCCGGACTACAGAAGATCTATACCAAAATCAACCAGGGGATAACCGGCACGGTGGCGATCAAGCTGCACACCGGCGAGAAAAACGGCCCGAACATTCTGCCGCGGGATATGGTGAAAGCGCTGCAGCAGCAGATTCCCAACAGCAACCTGGTGGAGACCAATACGCTGTACAAGGGGAATAGGTTTACGACGGCAGAGCATCGCGAAACCATAAAGATTAATGGCTGGGACTTTTGCGCCGTGGATATCATGGACGAGGATGGGGCGGTGATGATCCCGGTTAAGGGGGGAAAGCGCTTCAAGGAAATGTCGGTCGGCAAACACATGCTGAATTACGACTCCATGGTCGTGCTGACCCATTTCAAAGGTCACGCCATGGGTGGCTTCGGCGGCTCGCTGAAGAATATCGCCATCGGCTGCGCGGACGGGCCCATAGGCAAGAAGATGATACACGGCGCCCCGGATAATGTGCATTACGAGCTCTGGCTCAAAGGCGAACAGTTCCAGGAAAACATGGTGGAGTCAGCCAAAGCCGTCATAGACCACTTCGGCACGAGGATCGTCTTTATCAATGTGCTGCGCAACATGTCAGTGGACTGCGACTGCGCCGGCACCAAAGCAGCCCCGGTCAAGGCGCGCAATCTTGGTATCCTGGCTTCCACCGATCTCCTGGCTGTCGAGCAGGCTTCCATCGACATGGTGTATAAGCTGCCCGAAGCGGAACTTCACGATCTTAAAGAACGGATTGAATCCCGGAAGGGACTGCGCCAGTTGTCGTACATGAAAGAAATGAAAATGGGCAACAGTCAGTATCAGCTGATTACCCTCTAACCTGCTCCCATTTTAGTCTCCTCGTCCACCTTTCGTCTCCGGAATTCACATTGCGATTATGGCCAATATACTGGTCATTAAGCTGGTTTGCGTATATTATTTTAGTCAAGGCCCGAATTTTTCTTGAAAACCAACTAAACGACCAGCATAATATCCATTAGGCAGCTTGATGGCTATTATTCTGGTCACTTAATCTTTGGACTGGCTATGATGAAACAAAGAGCATACTCAAAATACGCAAAAGAAGCCGCTTTATTACTTGGTCAACAGATCAAGCTCGGGCGCAAAGAGCGCCACTGGTCTGAGCAGAACCTTGCGGAGAGAGCCGGTATTTCCAGGGCGACACTCCAAAAGATAGAGTCCGGTGAAATGTCGCCGTCCATCGGGCTGGTCTTCGAAGTTGCAGCCTTGGTTGGCATTCCCCTGTTTGATCAGGAGAGCCGGGTTCTTGCGACCAGTATCGAACTGGCGCAAAGCAAAATCGCTCTCCTCCCCAAACGGATCAGAAACAAGACAAGGGCGGTGGATGATGACTTCTAAGCCGAAAGAAGCCTTTGTCTGGATCTGGCTTCCCGGAGAGATGCAACCGGTGGTCGCCGGTAAGCTTGAAGCGGATAACGGCACAATCCATTTCAACTATGGCAAAAGTTATCTTGAGCGGAGAGACGACAAGAATCCGGCCATTCCGATTTATGAGCCGGAATTACCTCTGCGGGCCGGGGTGTTGCCCCTGTTGGGTGACCTGGAGATACCAAATTGCATTCGGGATGCCGCGCCCGATGCCTGGGGGCGACGTGTTATCATAAACAGGCAATTCGGCCTGAAAGGCCGGGATGCTGATACCGGCAGTCTGGATGAACTCACCTATCTGTTGGAATCGGGGTCTGACCGGATTGGTGCGCTTGATTTTCAGCGATCACCAACGGAATTTGTTCCGAGAGCTCCAGTAAATGCCAGCCTGGAAGAGTTGCTGGCATCGGCCGAACGGGTTGAGCAGGGAGTCCCCTTAACCGCCGAGCTCGATCAGGCGCTCTTTCACGGCAGTTCCATTGGGGGTGCCCGCCCCAAGGCTTTGATAGAAGATCGGGGCACCAAGTATATTGCTAAATTTTCGTCCAGCAGTGATCTCTACAGCGTTGTCAAAGCCGAATACGTTGCCATGAGATTGGCTGCTATAGCAAGGCTTGAGGCGGCTACAGTCAAGCTGGTCAAGGCGTCCGGTAAGGATGTCTTGTTGATTGAACGATTCGACCGAATTGCGCTCGGTTCCGAATGGGCACGAAAAGCCATGGTTTCCGCCCTGACACTGTTTGGCTTAAATGAAATGACGGCGCGTTATGCCAGCTATGAAGAGTTTGCGGAAATCATTCGCCATCGCTTTACACAACCGGGAGCAACCCTCAAGGAGCTTTATGGTCGGCTGGTTTTTAACGTCCTGTGCGGCAACACCGATGATCACGCCCGCAATCACGCCGCATTCTGGGATGGGCACGAGCTGACCCTGACGCCGGCCTATGATATCTGCCCGCAGAGGCGAACCGGCAATGAAGCGACCCAGGCCATGCTGATAACCGGCGACACCCGGTTCAGCCAGCTCAAAACCTGCCTGGCTGCCGCGCACCATTTCCTGCTTTCCCAAAAGGCAGCGGCAGCTCTGATTGACCGGATCGAGACAGCCATACGTGAGAATTGGGAGAGGGTCTGCGAAGAGGCGGAACTTAGCCCGGTTGATAAAAACTATCTGTGGGGACGGCAGTTTCTTAATCCGTTTTCTATAGAGCGGTGACACGAAAAAATAGGGGAAGTGTCCCTAGTTTGTCCTGATGGCGGTCTTTACGTTTCTGGAGTCGTACGATTTCTCGGGAAAGACCATCGTGCCTAATTGCACTCATGAGGGGAGTGGCTTTGCCAGCATCGAGCGTGATACCAAAAGACTTTGTCCGACAGCAAAGGTGTTGGCCGGTTTGGCGATCAAAGGGAGTACGGTTGACAGGGCGGATGATGAGGTGGAGAACTGGCTGAAGAAGCACGATTTGATCTAAAAACACAGAGATGATAGTTTCAGGGAAGAAGGAGGCAGGCGGCTTTTATTAAAGCAACCTGCCATTTTTAGTCTCTGAATTCCACCCTGTTCATCTGTGGTTGTAGAACTTCTGCAATTCATTGACTTTTTGGGTGTTTTTTAATACTGTTGCGGCGGGCGCAGCAGTTATTCAGGAGTTCGAAATTATCGGCGTGGCTGTGGGCAAGTTGTTAAAGGAGTAGAGGGGGCGGATATCCGAAAATTCCCTGGTAAGAATCAAGGATTTACGAAATCTGCTGTCGCACGAATATTTTGGAGTAAATATTGAGTATATCTTGAAAACGTTTCGTGACGATTTACCGATGTTGATAGATGCTTTGCAGAAAAATTCTGAGTGGAATTAAGTAAACTGTCCCTGAAATTATGAGTTGAACATTAACAGCTACTTGTAAAATTGAAACAAGGCAAAGAGACAACCAAATGAAATACATAAGTTTATTTTGCGGTTGCGGTGGCTTTGATGTTGGCCTTAATAACGCTGGGTTTGTTCCGACGGCAGCATATGATATTGAACCGATTGCAGTAGAGGTATTTAAGGCAAACATTAATGCTGATGCTTGTATAAGAGATTTAACTTCTGGATTAGAAAAGCACGAAATTGAAAAAGGCGTACAACTTGTTGTTGCGGGCCCTCCTTGCCAAGGATTCTCAACTGTTGGTAAACGAAAGCTAGATGACCCAAGAAACAATTTATTGACAATTTCAGGAGAGATTGCTGTCAAAATTAAACCTAAAGTTTTCGTTGTAGAGAATGTAAGAGGTGTCACAGCGGGGGAACATAAACAATATTGGGAAGCGCTCAGAGAAATGTTGATTAGCTCAGGCTATAAGGTTGCAGATTTGAAATGTGACGGACCTGATATTGGTCTTGCCCAACTGAGAAGCAGAATGATTATGATAGCCTGGACTGGGAAAAAAGAAATAAATTTCAAACTCGCCAAAAAAGAAAGTAAAGCATTATATGATGTCCTTCAAGGATTAGACTCACAAGATAATCATATAAAAAAGTTTCTTGAACCTGACACGATTGCATTTCACATTGCTGAAAAAATTGCCCCTGGACAGAAATTAAGTGATGTGCGAGGAGGGCCTACTTCAATCCATACTTGGGACATTCCAGAGGTATTTGGTGAGATAACGGCTACGGAGAGATTAGTCTTAGAGACTATATTAAAATTGCGTCGGACTATGCGTATTAGGCCGAATGGCGATGCTGACCCAGTTCCAGTTTCAGCAATTGATGATGTATTAGGGGTAGATTCATCGCCAGTTCTTAGTTCACTGCTAAAATCGAAATATATAAAAGTTAGAGATGGGAATTTCGATCTTGCTCATGGATTTAATGGCAAATTCAGGCGTCTTTGTTGGGATAAGCCATCTTACACTGTAGATACTCGTTTCGGTAATCCAAAATATTTTCTTCACCCATCAGAAAATCGTGGATTTACTGTACGCGAAGCGGCAAGAATTCAGGGATTCCCTGATGATTTTCTTTTCTTAGGGACAGAGTCACAACAATTCCGAATGGTTGGAAATGCTGTCCCACCTCCCCTTGGGGAGGCTCTTGGGGAGTTTATCAAACATACCTTTTTCGTTTAGGTGAGATGACAATGAATAATAAACTTGAAGAAAAGGTAATGCGCTGGTCTGTAACATCTAGTGTGGGAGAGCCTGATTTTTCTAACATAAATCTGCAGGTTCAGTTTTTGGAAGAAAAGCTCTTTTGTGACTATGAACCAACAAAAGGGCCACACCCAGAATTTTGGGCTCGATTTGAAAACTGGATAGAAAATTTTGGTGTTGAAAGCGATCAAAAAACAGCATTTCAAATAATTCCAAAACTGTTTTACGTCGGGCAAGAAGAATTCCATACTCTTTACAGAGTTGCAGCAAATGGGTCTGTAGCCAGATGGCTCATAAATATTTTGAACTTGATGTTTGATACGCCAGACGCAGAAAGACAACTTCGTGAGGCTTTTGCCAAGACATGGTTTTGTCCAATTACTGACAGTATGAGAATAAACTCGTTCTACCACTTGAATGGAATTAGAACGGGGCATGATTTGCGTTCTGATTGGTTGAGCCTTTCACAGATTGGTAACGCAGATACAATAAAAAGATATATTCAAGTTAATGGAATTGATTACATTGTACTGTTAGAAGATTTTGTTGGGAGTGGTAGTCAAATATCAGATGCAGTTTCATACGCTGCAAGTCTTGCTAATGATATTGGAGTCCAGGTATTGCTATTGCCAATAATTGTGTGCCCAAAAGGTGTGAGCACCTTTAATTCTCTTGCTACGGCACATAGCAATCTTTCAGTTAATTTTGTTATTGAACTTCAAGGGGAAGATTTCATTTCAGCTACGCCAGTGTATGGGGAAGAGAAGTTTTCAACTGAGGTTCGGGCACTCGCTGTAAGCACTTATGATAAAGTCCGTGGACACAGTGGGCCTTGGATAGGAAAACCTTACACTCCTTTTGGCTACAAAAGTACTGGTGGTTTAGTTGTAATGTTTTCGAACTGCCCAGATAACACCCTTCCATTTATTCACCACAATTCTTCGTCTTGGAATCCACTTTTTCCTAGAAGTTCAAGGATCTGAACATGGATAAGAGAACAAATCCTTTTCACGACCTATACGTTTCTGAGAGCATTGGGTACGATAGTTTTGTCAAACTTTTTAGCCCATTTTTAGTTGAACACGCATTACCGCTTTTTGACAGAGGAAATGTAGTCCTTTTAGGCGTACAAGGTAGCGGTAAAAGCATGCTACTTAATCTACTTAAACCAGACACGAGAATCGCATATGCGCAAGCAAATATTGAGTACCCTGTCCCCAAATCATTCCAGAATTTTATCAGTGCCGGGATCAATTTAACGAGATGCGGAATATTAGATTTTGGACAAAGAGATAGCAAATCCTTATCAGAAAACGGCGATGATACGATTCCAATTTATTTTGGTGATTTTCTCAATTATTGGGTAGTCAACGATATATTTTCATCAATAGAAAAACTTTGCTCAAATGATAAAACAAGAACTGATTTACGAATAGACAACAACCAACATTTATTGGATGAGTTTGCAAACACAATTAAAAAAGAAGATTGTTGGTTTGGTTATCTTGAAGAAGTAAGAAATTATATCGAACTAAAAAAGATAATGGCTCAAAGAATACAATGTTATAGATCTTATTTAAACTTTAATACTAACACTCTTCCGCAAGAAGTCATGACATCAAAAACAAGTATCGGTGTTCCAATATCTCAGACAGTTGCTATGCTAAAGAAGCTAGGAATTGTTACGACTGGAGTTAATTTTTTCATACGAATTGATCAGTACGAAGAATTATCACGACTTGATAGCATTGGACCAAAATTAGGGAATGAATATCAACAAATTATCAATAAAGCACTTGGGCTGAGAGATCCTAATTTATCTTACAGAATTGGATCGAGAAGATTTGCTTGGCGTAAGGAATTAAGAATATATAAATCTGGAGCTGTTGTTGAAGAAGAGCGTAATTATAAAATTGTCGATATAGATGGGATTTTAAGAAGGAAAGAAAATAGGAGAACATGGATATTCCCTGACTTCGCTAAAGATGTGTTCAATCGCAGAATTTTTATGACAGATTTTGTTTTACCACCAGCAAGAACAAATCTACTCCAACATGTTTTTGGTCGTAAAACTGACACTTCAGAATTAGCCAAGCAATATGCGGGGTCTTCTCCGCAACGACTACTCCGAGTAGAAGAAAAATGGCCAAGGCCCTGGATTAAATATCTAACAAAACTTGTAAACTCTGATCCTCTCTCTGCGAAACTTGCTGAAGGGTGGTGTCGTCAGCAAGGCAAAGAAAGTATTATGAATGAGTTCACAGGGGAGCCTCCACTCCCTTGGGAAAAAACTTACTGGAAAAAAGAACGGGTTGACCAAGCATTGATGCAAATAGCCGCACGATGCGGTGAGAGGTTGAAATGGTCCGGTATCGAAGACGTTCAGTCTCTGAGTGGGGGGAATATTCTGGTTTTCGTTAGTATCTGCCAGCATATTTGGGCTGCATGGATTAGAGACATGAGAGGTGTAGAACCAGAGCCAGCATTACCTTCTATTGAACCCGATTTACAAACTGTTGGGATACATGAGGCATCATTGCACTGGCATAATAAGATTAGCTATGAAAATGGAGGCAACGATAGGAAGCGATTTATAGATTACATCGGCACAATTTTCTATCAATCTCTCACCGAAGATAAAGCCATGTCATATCCCGGTAACAATGGTTTTTCTCTAAGAGTTTCAGAGCTTGATGGAGACAAATCGCTTCAACAGTTTTTAAACGATGCCGTTGATTACGGCGATTTGCATGATGGCATGCATACTACAAAAACTAAGGATAGAGAGTTGCGTAGAAAATGGTATTTGAACCCTATCTTGTCTCCCGTTTTTCGTATACCTGTAGCTCACACTAAAGAGCCGATTTATTGCACTGTTAAGGACGTCAGATCCTGGCTCTCTAAATCTCAACTTGGAGAATTAGTTGATAATAAAATAAGTAAGAATAAGATTGAAGAAAGTCCTATGCAGATGCAGTTATTCAAGAGTGGAACAGATCAATAATGTTAGGCGCGCACTTCAGGCCATGGGGTCCGTTTACATGGGTCATGGATCGGCTATCAGCACAGGAGTGGGATTTTATTGGCTGCCATTCTACAGAGAGAAGGTGTGTTGGTGCTCTTAGCGTCCTTGAGCTAAAGAACAAAACTAGAAATAAAAGACTCTTTAGAGTTGTTGACCCACCATCACAGTACTCTGCAAGATCTCAAACCCTTCTAGCTGACACTAGAACTGAATTCGGAAGAAATATTGTTGACACAGATATTTGTGAGCTGCCTCTATTTACGGATATTAGTGCATTAACTGCTCAAGTATCAGATTTTATCGCACACAGTTGTGGAAAAATTATTGTCGATATTTCTTCTTTTCCGAAGAGATTTTTCTTTCCGATAGTCAAGTTGCTCATTAATAATGTTCAGGTAACTGATTTAATAGCGACATATACATTTCCTGCAACCCATTCTGGCTTCTTCCTAGCCGAGAACCCTGAGTCTTGGCTGAACATTCCAATGTTTGGACCAAATAATTACCCAGATATAGAAGCTGATTATGCAGTTGTTGGGGTTGGTTATCATACTTATGGGTTGCCTGAATTATTGAAGAATGAATATAGTAAGTCTAGAGTTAAGCTTTTATTTCCTTTCCCTCCGGGGCCACCTAGCTATCAGCGCAGTTGGGACTTCATACGTGAAATAGAAAAATATTATCCATTGAAAAATAAGAATCAAATAGTAAGAGTCGATGCACATGATGTTTCTGATACTTATTCTTACATTTGCTCAATAACAAATAATGGCGAGGCCAGTTCAGTAATGGCACCATATGGCCCTAAGCCTATGTCATTGGCAATGTGCATTTATGCAACTTTAACCAACTCACCGGTTTATTACACACAACCCAGAATTTATAACCCTGACTATTGCGTCGGAATAAGGATAGCGAATGGGATACCAGATATTTCCTCATATTGCATAAAAATTCACGGAAAGATGTTGTATTCGCTATGAATTTTAGGCGCAGAATTCCGGGAACACCATTTGCAATTCAAAAGTCAGCCAATCGGCCGCTTTATTGTTCTGTAAAAGAGCCTACAGGCTCTTCCCGATCAGACGGACAAAATCTTCATAGGCCGCGAAACCGGTCAGGCGCCTGCCTCCGCACAGGTGAGTCGGCACGGCGGTAATGCCCAGTTCCATGGCCCGCTGCCAGTCGGCATCCTATCTCCCCACTGAATACCAGGTCGCCTTACCGGTCCCATGTTGTTCCAGATACCCCTGCTGAACCAGTTGGCGCAGGTGCAGCTTGACCGTATTACGATTGGCAGTCAGGAGGGTTACCGCATCGGCAATGGTGATCCTGCCACGCTCCCTGGCGATGGCCAGCATCTTTTCCTCCAGCGGTGACAGCTTCTCCAGCAACTGTTCGCATTCGATCTTGCCGAGCAGGACGTCTTTCTGTTTTTTCAGGCTGGACAGGAAGAAGCGCTGCCATTCATCCAGATTTTCACCGTCGGTCCGGATCAGCTTCTGTGATGCACGCAGCGCCCGATAATACCCGTCCTTGTTTTCCTCCACTATCCGTTCCAGTGAACTGTACGGCACATGACGATAGCCGCTCTGCAGGAGCAACAGGGTGGTCAGGACGCGGGAAAGACGGCCATTGCCGTCCTGAAACGGATGTATGGCCAGAAAATGTATGACAAACGCGCCGATTACCAGCAGCGGATGCAGTTCTCTTTCCCGCAGGGCGGCCACCGTCCCGCTGACCAGTTCCGCCATCAGTCGCGGTGTGTCGAATGGGGACGCCGTCTCGAAAATAACGCCGATGCTCCTGCCATCGGCATCGAACGCCTCTATATTGTTGGCAAGCGTCTTATACTCTCCCCGGTGAGCGGCATCTTTGGTGCTGTACTTCAGGGTAATGCCGTGGAGCTGTTTGATATGATTCTCGGTAAAGGGGATATGCTCCCATGAATCATGGATCGTATTCATCGCTTCGGCATAACCGGCAACCTCTTCTTCATCACGGGTGCGGAATGAGCGCATTTCCAGATTCGCCAGCAGCGCTTCAACCTGGAGGTCGGACAGCCTGGCCCCCTCAATCCTGGTGGATGAGCCCACGGATTCAATGGTCGCCACTCGCTTGAGCGACGTGAGCCTGTCCGGGGCCAGACGGCCGAGCATGTCCCAGCGCCCCTTGAATTCATCAAGCTCGGCGATTAGGTTCAGTATCTGGGTCGTGATACTGATTGATGAGGCTCTGATCATATTGGTGCGCTCCTACCCGAAACACTACCCTAAAATACCCGTAAATGCAAGCAGGGTTGCCCATAAAGACACCCGAAAATACCCTAAAACCATAAGAGAAAACTAGGGCCACTTCCCGTATTTCAATCAAATAGGCGGCCAATCGGCCGCCTTTGTTGTTCTGCACAAGAGCTTACCGACTCTCCCCGATCAGGCGAACAAAATCCTCATAGGCCGCGAAACCGGTCAGGCGCCTGCCTCCGCACAGGTGCGTCGGCACGGCGGTAATGCCCAGATCCCTAGCCCGCTGCCAGTCGGCATCCACTGCCGCGGCATAGCTTCTCCCCTCCAGCACCGTCCGGGCCTCATCCGCCGACAGTCCAATGGCAGCGGCGGTCCGCACCAACTCGTCAACCAGCGCTATGTTGACCCCAGCCACGAAAAAGGCCCGGTAGACGGCCTTGTGGAACTCATTTCCGCGGCCCTGCGCCTCCGCCCATTTCCCCAACTCCTGGGCAAGCCTGCTGTTGTAGGTGCGGCTTCGTTCCGTCAACGGCAAACCCTCTGCCGCGGCAACCTGCAGCAGCCGGGCCTGCATGTCGCGGATCATTGCCTCCCGTCCGGCAAAGAGCTCGGCAAGCTCCCTTCCTTCCAGCGGGGTTTCGGGGTGGAGCGGGAAGGCGCTCCAGCGCGGTTGCACTCCGTATTCCCGTTGCAGGCGTTCGGTACGCACGGTACCGAGGTAGCACCAGGGTCAGATGTAATCGAAAAAGACCTCTACCATGGGTGCGCTGCTGTTCATGGCGTGCTCCTCCCGTCAGTTTGTTACTCTTTCAACCTGCCCTCATTTTCCCGCTTGCCTACAGCCACGACAATAACGACGATGCGCTGGTCGGTAACCTGGTAGACAAGCCGGTAACCGGCATTTTTCAGTTTGATCTTGTAGCAGTCGGCCATGCCAGAAAGCCGGGCCGAAGCGACGCGTGGCCGTTCCAGCCGTTCGGCCAGCTTCTTCTTGAACTGCGCGCGGATTGCGCCGTTCAGCTTCCGCCACTCCTTGAGGGCCGATTCTTTGAACTCAATGCTATAGCTCATCGAGGGAAACCTTGACCGTCGGCTCCTGCTCTCTTTCCTTAACCAGTTGCGCCAGATTGTAATCCTCAAATTTCTCCATCAGCGCTTCAAAAGCGTCGGCCGGAATAAGGTAGGCGCTGGGCTTGTTGTGATTGAGGATAGCGACCGGTGCCCCCTCAGCCTCATTGATGATACGGGAGGGGTTTTTCTTCAGATCGCTGATGCTGACGGAAGCACGGGCATAGATTCTATCCATAAATAACCTCTTTCATGATTTCAATTATGGTACAAATATAGGTCATATTCGTCGATGCGGCAAGAATTCATTTATTCATTTCCTCCTGGAGAATTTCGCATCAAATCAATTGCTCATAGCGGCAATGACGGCCTTGTACGTACAGACCATGGTCTGCATCTTTACGTAAAGCCCAGCAATGCGACAGGCTTATGAAATGGGTAAGATGACATAGTAGCAGAGCCACAACTACGGTTCAAATCGTCCTTTCCTTTTTCGCACATTGGTCTGCACCTCGGCGGGAAGGCAGAAAAATGTTGACAAATCCTCATAAAAATTTAGAATGCACAAAAATTGATTGAGAGATAGACGATAATACTTAACCATTCGCAAGAATGGGGCGGAAAGCCTAAGGGTCTTACTGAGACAGCCGGGTTGCCGAAATATCCAACGATATTTGGCCCCGGCTTTTTTGTTGCCGCAACAAAAAGGAGGTCGTACCCGCAGGAAATGAGCAATTGACAGGTGCCGTTTGTGCCGGTTCGCGTCGGAGGCGGAAATCGACATAACGGTTGGTGGTAGACGATAATACTCAACCATCCGCGAGGGTGGGGCGGAAAGCCTACAGGGTCTCACTGAGACAGCCGGGTTGCCGAAATGTCATCTCATCTTCGGCCCCGGCTTTTTATTTATATATAAATCTTCATTGATTGAGAAAGGTGCCCTATTAATCTCATGTACCGAATCGTTGATCTGCCACTCTTATCCGGTTGGCTTCGCCTGATAGCTCTCTGCATATGTATTGTCTCTCTCCCCGGATGTGCTGCCATGAAAGGCGTGCAGGGGAAATCATGGTTTTCCCCACGCCACCTTGATACGGAGATCGAACGGAATGAGTTTCGGGTTGCAAAAGGAGAAGACGTCATTGGCCGGTTGGCAGCCACCAGGCTTGAAGAGGGGGATACGCTACCGGATATTGCACGACACTTCGGCCTGGGGATCAATGCAATCCATGCCGCCAACCCAAGGGTTGATGTTTGGGTGCCCGAAGCGGGAGAGCGCGTCGTGTTGCCTCTGAGTTTCATCCTGCCGGATACCCCGAGAAAAGGCATTGTGATCAACCTGGCTACAATGAGGCTCTTTCAATATAAAGAAGATGGCCAGTCTTTGGTTGTGTCGACCTATCCGGTCGGGGTCGGAACCAAAGAGCGACCCACCCCCATGGGCCAAATGCGTGTAGCGCGCAAGACAGCCCGGCCGACCTGGCATGTGCCTGCGTCAATTGCTGCGGATCATCGAAAAAAAGGGGATATTCTCCCCGCAGAAGTCCCTCCAGGGCCTGAGAATCCCTTGGGGGAATACGCGCTCTATTTGAGTAAATCGGGTTATTTGATCCATGGCACCAATAAACCGGCCAGCATCGGCCTTAATGCATCCAATGGCTGCCTGAGACTCTATCCGGAAAACGTGAAAATGCTCTTCAATGACACACCTGTTAATACACCTGTACTCATTGTCAACCAGCCATATCTCATAGGGCAACGTAATGGAGTGCTTTACATGGAAGCTCATGCGCCTCTGGATGATTCGGGCGCCATTGAGCTGGAAAAGACATATGCAAGGCTGAAAAATTTTGAAAAGAAATCAGCGCACACGCTGGACTGGAAAAAGGTTAAGGAAGTACAGACCGAAGCCCGAGGGATTCCCGTTCCCATTTTGGAGATGCGTCAAGGGGGTGAAAATGAGGCGGCAGAGATCATAGAAGTCGAGCACCCGGACAGATTGTACGGCAAACCGGAACTACCTGAACTGAAGCTGGAGGCATGGTATATCCTGGCTGCCGATGTTCGTGACGAGATTGATGCTTTGAGGATTGCCGCCATTATCAACCACCAGGGCCCGCAAATCCCGGCCAGGGTATTGTCAAAGGACAACAGCTACCGTGTTATTGCCGGCCCTTTCAGTGACATCAGCGAGGCCAAGGATGCAGTCAAACGCTTGAAATTCGATTTGGACATAGACGGTATATTGATTGAACCTGTCAAGGAGGGATAGTCGACGCCGCTTATTCTTATATCCCGGTGAGATAGTGCGAATGTTGCGCGGTCCCTCTTTCCTAATAAGGAACACCAACCAGAAAGGAGGTGAAGAAAGATGAAAAAAAATCTATTGCTGATTTCTATGATGCTCGTTCTCCCTATGACGCTGATCGGTTGTGCAACATCCGGTGACCTGGAGAAAGTGCAGGCACAGCAAAATCTGATTAACGCGAAAGCTGAGCAGGCATTACAGGATGCACAAGCCGCCAAGGCAGCAGCCGATGCAGCCACGTTAAAGGCCGATACTGCTGTAGCGCAGGCAGAAGAACGGGAGCGGATCGCTGACGAAAAGGCGAAAAAGGCTGACGCCGCTTTCCAGAAATCGATGAAGAAGTAAGTCAATTTCAAGGGAGCTGTCAGCTTTACCTTTAGTGCTCCGGATAATGAAGTGGCAGGGTCTCAAAACCCTGCCATTTCATTATCCACCACTCAAGTCTGCCCGGACCGTTGAAACGTTTGACTTGTTTCATCGGGATATTGGGGTAGTGTAAAGATATTCCTGATGATCTGCCAAGGAGTGAAGGGATGAATGAACTGAGAAACTTTCGGATTGCACTGTCTAGCAGATTTAGACCGTCTTTTACATATATGGGGAAAAAACTGGGTAGGCGCCTATGCTTATTCTTTATCTGTATCGTAATGACACCAATTCTCATATCCGGTTGCAGTCACTTCAATGAAGGATTTCAAGCCAAGTCCACCTTTGAAGAAGCAAACGATTTATTTAACCAGGGAAACTATAAGGCTTCGCTGAACGTGTATGAGCAGATCATGGGGGAATACCCCTCGACGGCAGACAGGGTCCTGTTCGAGATGGGTATCATCCATGCGTATCCGAAGAACGAACAAAAAGATTTTCAGAAATCACTGGAGTGCTTCCATAAACTCATACAGGATTATCCGGGGAGTGCGTACAGGCAGGACAGTGAGATGATGATATTTTATATCAATAATGTCACTCTCAAGGATCAGACGATTGCTACACAGCAGGCACGTATCGAAACTCTCCTGCACGAGCTTGAAGGCAAGGAGAATGACATTGCTGCCCTGCAAAAACAGATCGTGGCGCTCGAACAGAAGATTTTTGCCTATGCAACCCAGAAGGGGCGGATAGACAAGATTCTGGTGGAAAAACAAGCTCGGCGGTTGATGTTGATCTCAAAGGGTGAGGTGATCAAGACCTACAAGATAGCCTTGGGGGGAAACCCGGTCGGGCCCAAAGAACGACAGGGCGACAACAAAACCCCGGAGGGGACCTACGTCATCGACGCGCGTAACAAGGGTAGCCAGTATCATCTCTCGTTGCATATCTCCTATCCAAACGAGAAAGACAAAAAGCGAGCAAAAGAACTCGGTGTTTCTCCGGGCGGAAACATCATGATCCATGGGATCAAGAATGGTTTCTCGTGGGTTGGCGATTCGCACACGGAGGTTGACTGGACGAAGGGATGCATTGCAGTAACTGACGAAGAAATTGAGGAAATCAGCAGGTTGGCGCCAAACGGAACGATCGTCGAGATACGCCCGTAGGCAACACCGATACCACTTTATCAGACTGCGCCCCAAGCGGTAATACGACAACGGCCCGGACAGTCCACCTGATGTAGCGAATGCGGCACCCTCGGCAGCCCCCCCAAAACGATCGACAAACAATTAATTCGACAGATATGAAAATAGATTGACTTCCGCCGGAATCAGGGGCTATATTTTGATTCGATATTTATCGAAACAGGAGTTGCCCTATGAAAGCGGATCAAAGCCTTGCCATCATGAAGGCCCTTGCCGACGAGTCGCGGCTGGCCATCGTTAAATCACTTTTGGAGCAGTCCCAATATGTTGAGGAAATTGCCAAGCGCCATGCCCTGGCACCGTCGACGGTCTCGTTCCACCTGAAAAAGCTTGAACAGGCGGGGCTGATCAGCAGCAAGAAAGAGCAGTACTATGTCGTCATCCGGACAAATGAACCGCTCTTCGACACCACTCTGCGAGAGATCGTCTCGGCAACACCTGCCAGGAAGGAACTACAGGATGAACGGATGGATGCATATCGGCGCAAAGTGTTGGAGACGTTTTTTCGCCACGACAGGCTTGAGAAACTCCCCGCCCAGCACAAGAAACGACTCATTGTCCTGGAGCAATTCACCCGGCAATTCGAGGCTGACCGCCGGTACACCGAAGCAGAGGTTACCGGGCTCATCCAGCCGCTCTTCGACGATTACTGCACCATTCGTCGCCTACTGGTTGATGAGGGCCTGATCCAGCGGGAAGAATCGACCTACTGGCGGGAAGGTGTTCATGTCGACCAGCCGATTGCCACCCTTTCACATTCGATCAAGCCGCAGCCGAGGAAGAAAGACAGCGAGCGGGCTGAGAAAAAGCGTCTCTACAAACTGCAGAACGACCCGGATATGGGCGTATATCAGATTCGGAACAAGGTTAACGGCAAGATATATATCGATACCAGCAAGAACCTTGACGGGACGCGCACCAGCAGAATGTTCCAGCTCAGGATGGGAAAAATCGTTTTTAACCCGGAATTGCAGAAAGACCTCAACGAATTCGGTGCGGACAGCTTCGAGTTTTCGGTGCTGGACGTGCTTCAGAAACCGGAACCGGGCGCTGACATCAACCGACTACTCACCATGCTGAAGCTGCAGTGGCAGGAGAAACTGCATCCGTTTGGAGAACATGGCTACAACAGCCTCAAAGGGTTTCAGAGAGAACAGCAGCATCCGGGCGGCAGGTAAATTGAGCGCCACAACACCATGCGGAGAGCGAGTAGCCATGGATCTCGACAGCTACCTTGCAGAAAGCGAATTCATCGACTGGCAGCATCCGGCGGTTCTGGCAAAGGCACGGGAATTGGCCGTCAAAGCGGACGGCCCGACAGAAATCGCCCACCAATGTTTTCTCTTCGTGCGGGATAAGATCCGGCACAGCGTGGACTACCAGCTGAACCCGGTCACCTGCCGGGCCTCAGACGTACTGGCTCATGGCACCGGCTACTGCTACGCCAAAAGCCACCTGCTGGCAGCACTGCTCAGAGCCAATGGCATCCCGGCCGGGCTTTGCTACCAGCGGCTGACACTGGGAGTCTCCGGTCCCCCCTACTGTCTGCACGGTCTGAATGCAGTCTGGCTGCCAGAGTATGGCTGGTACCGGATCGACGCCCGGGGAAACAAGCCGGGGGTTGACGCCCAGTTCTCACCACCAGTGGAGCGGCTCGCCTTCAGGCTTCAGGACAGCAACGAGGCCGATCTGCCTGGGATTCTTATCGAACCGCTGCCGGAAGTGATCCAAGTGCTGACCTCCTGCACCACGGTGGAGGAGGTATACAAGAACTTACCGGATTCTGCGGCATAACCGGAAGGAGACGATCTCGTGCCCCGGCACACAGGGATAGACCGTTGGCATGGCGCTGTTCCGGCGAATTGAGCCGACCGAGCCGGTCATCGGCATGTACGAACAGAGCATCTGCCTGGTCGCACAAGGGACAAAGCGTGTTTTGCTCGGATACGATACCTTCTGTACAAACCGCCTATCTGTGCCACCACCATTACGCGACCTTGCAACAATTAACTGTTTATGGGTGAGAGGAAGCGACAATAGATGAGGAATCGGATATCATTGTCTGAGGCGCACAAACTTAGGGCTGTAGATATGTACCCCTTGTTCTGTCGTTCGAGGTTTCCAGGTCAAAACAAATAGAACTTTGCTCACTTTTAAGAAAACAAGCGTTCTTTGTAACCATGGAAACGCAATGACAGGACCTCGGAACAAAAACCCCTATTCCAAACGAATAGTAGCGAGTTCCGGCAGCGTATCATGATCCAGGCAGTTAGGAACGGCAATGACTGAACATGCGGAAAAAAAGGAATATGGTCCGTTCGTTCTGGCCCTTCTCTCGTGTATCACCGGTATCATTGCCGGGTGCGGGGCGTATCTGTTTCGCGCCTTGATTGCCTTGTTTCACAATCTCTTTTTTAACGGCATGTTGTCGTTTGCATATGATGCCAATGTCCATACGGCCCCAAGCCCCTGGGGAGTGTTTATCGTCCTCGTTCCGGTCGTCGGAGCAGTGTGCGTCGTCTACCTAGTAAAAAACTACGCACCTGAGGCGAAAGGGCATGGAGTCCCGGAAGTGATGGATGCCATCTACTACAACAATGGGGTCATTCGCCCCACGGTAGCTGTCGTGAAATCCCTCGCCTCGGCCCTTTCCATCGGCAGTGGCGGTTCTGTGGGACGAGAAGGACCGATAGCCCAGATCGGGTCGGCATTTGGATCCACACTTGGGCAGTTAATGCGGATGAGTCCATGGCAATGTAATGTCTTGATAGCTTCCGGAGCTGGCGGCGGTATTGCCGCAACGTTCAATACCCCTCTGGGCGGATTACTCTTTGCAACTGAAATCCTACTCTATGAAGTAAGCGTAAGAACCCTTGTCCCTGTAATCATTGCCACCGCCACGGCCACCTATATCGGACAGCTCTTTTTCGGCACCTATCCCGCATTCAGGATTCCCTCCCTCGAATCCCCCTTCTTCCACCTCGATAAACCCGTGGTACTTTTCGCATATGTCGGACTGGGGATCGCCCTCGGCATTGTTTCCACCGTCTATATCAAGGCTGTTTATGGCTTTGAGGATCTCTTTGAAAACCACTTCCCCGGCAATGATTATTTGCGTCACATTTCAGGTATGTTCATGGTCGGGATCATGTTCATGATGCTTCAGCGATACTCGGGGCACTATTATATTGAAGGTGTGGGTTACGCAGCGATCCAGGACATTCTCTCCATGACCCTTCATGGAGCGGGCTTTCTTCTGCTTCTGTTGGTAATGAAGCTGGTGGCTACAGCGCTGACGATTGGGTCAGGGGGGTCCGGAGGCATATTCTCCCCTTCTCTCTTTATCGGCGCGTCTTTTGGTGGGGCCTACGGAATAGTTCTCAATCACTTTTTCCCAGGGCTCGGCATCAGCCCTCCCGCATTCGCCTTGGCAGGAATGGCCGGACTCGTGGGAGGAGCGACTGGGGCCGCTCTGACCGCAATCGTCATGATCCAGGAAATGACCCTGGACTACAGCGTGGTAATCCCCGTAACGATCACCGTTGCCATCTGTTTCGGCGTCCGGAAACTCCTGTGCCGAGAGAGCATTTACACCATGAAGCTTGCACGCCGCGGTCATTTCATGCCGGAGGCACTTCATTCCACAATTCAAAACCTCAGAAGAGCAGAAGAAATTATGGATAGGCGGTTCACCAGAGTACCGTCAACTCTCACAATCGGCGAACTGGCAGAGATTGTTAAGAACGAACCGGAGACCCGGTGGTTTCTCATCTCAAAAATGAAACAAGTGACTGGCCTTTTATCACGAGAAGCGGCCCTGGAATCGGCAGCCGTGCAGATCGGCGTGGAACCGGTGGAAACCGTGCCGTCTCTCAGCTTCATCATCGTGGGAAAAGACGTCCAATTTTACAGCATTATCGTTCGAATGCGTTTGGCAAGCGCTTCTGCAGCCTTGGTGGTAGAAGATGAAACGGGTTCAACCGACAGCGTCGTCGGCATTATCGGTGAGGGACAGATTGTCAAAACAGTTTCACAAGGCGCCGAATCATTCCCGATTTTCACCGGAACCAACTGACCGACCGTGAAGAAGATTACCCTTAGCTGCTCGAAATATTCGCCATGCTTATCAATTCGCATCTGACACGTGCACAGTGGCTTCAGGCCGATGCCCCTCGGCCAGTACCGTCGCAAGCACGTCACGCCCGGCTTCAGGTCGGCCCAGTCGGAGCGCATTCTGACGCATCATCATCAACCGCTCACGATCATGCAGCAGCATCTCCACCCGCCACGCCAGCGCCCCGGCATCGCATGCCTTCACCGCCGCGCCGTTTTCGAGCAGGAAATCCGCGTTCCTCTCTTCCTGGCCCGGTATCGGCGACACCACAACCATGGGAAGCCCCACGGCAAGGCATTCGGAGGTAGTCAGCCCGCCCGGCTTGGTGATGGCCAGGTCGCTCGCCGCCATGATCCGCTCAATGACCCGGGTAAAACCCATGGGAAAAAGTCGTCCCGGATGACGCTCCGCCAGTTTTTGCAGATCTGCCAGCAGCTTTTCGTTCTTCCCGGCCAGAGCCACCAGCTGGAAATCTCCATCCAGCCGCAGTAGTCGTTCCGCCAGCAGCTCTATCCCACCGACTCCGGCTCCGCCCGACATCATCAGCAGAGTCGTTTTTGCCGGATCGAGGCCAAACTCAGCTGCGCAGACGGCGCGATGCCGCTCTTCGCCGAAGACCGGCATGATCGGAATACCGGTCACGTGCACCGTTTCCGCGGGAATGCCGCGCTCGACCATGCGCCACGCCACCTCATCGTGGGCCGCGAAGTAGCCATTCAGATGCTCATGGATCCAGAGCGCATGCACGTCAAAGTCGGTCACCTGTACCCATACCGGCCTATGAAAGCTCCCCTTCCTGATCTTGCGCGCCAGGAGCTGAACCGGCAGAAAATGGGTGCATATCACATGATCCGGGTCGATTTCGGCCAGCACTTTCTTGAACTTCTGGGTATTGAGCCGCTCAATGGCTGACCGCAGGCGACTCATGGCCGAATCGACCCGCTCATGGTCGGTCTTATCGTAGAGATACCCCCAAAAAGCGGGATGGTGCTCAATAACCTTGATGAAGGTTTCTGCGTAGAGGGTCTTGAATAGTCTCGGCACCAGCTCCATCAGATCCAGATGGACGGCCTCCACGCCGGGGTACCACCTCTCTGTGGCAGCCTGCAGCGCCTGAGCCGCCCGCACATGCCCGGCCCCGGCCGAAACACTGAGGATGGCGATTTTCTGCGCCTTTTCAGAAACCGTCATAATTTCTTCGCCTCCACCGGGGCATCCTGGATCAGGATGTGCCAGTTGGGACGCTGCCAGCTGGCGCGAAACTGCTCCGGCGTGGATTCTACCGCCCGCTTCTCCTTTTCATATCCATCCAGGAACAGCACGTAATCGGCCTGTGCAGTGCTGTTGCCGGCCTGTTCGTCAAATTGCCTGACCATGCCGTTGGGGGTGCTGACCTTGCGCCCCATCACCTCGACAACCGGGAACCGAAGCCCTTCCATGCCGCCGCCCGGTTCATATGCCTTGAAGATCAGCTCAGAGCAGACCAAGGCAGAGTCGGTCTGGAAATCGAAGTTGAAATCATAGGGACGGCCGCTGTAGTGGAAGGCACGCAGGATGGCCAGGGCCTTGTCCCGCTTGGAGAGTCGTGGCCGGATCACGGCGATGGAGTCGGAGGCGCCGGTATACTCAAGCGACGTAAACGAAACGCCTTCCGAGATAGCCTCCAGGATGCGAGCCGGGTGCGTTTCCTCCTTAATGACCATGCTGTTGGCGTAGGCACTCGGATAGCGCTGCCGCAGCAGGCTTTCGAAGTCGCCGCTGCTGATCCCTTGCCCCTTGACCCACTCGCCCACGTCCTGGTCGTTGAAAAAGGCTCGACGCTCCTCGGCTGTGCCGACAAAGAGCGCCACATGCGTCCAGAAACCGGGCAGCCCCAGGTTGGAAAGGTACCATTCATGGCGCTCGAAGATGATGTCTCCCGGCTGAAGGCGCTTGCCCATGGCTTCGATCTGGCCAGCCGAAATCAGGTGGCTGTGGGGCCGGACAACCTTGGTGTCCCCCATCCATGTGGAAACCCCTTTCTGCAGCGGGAACCAGGCGGCAAAACCGGTTTTCTGCACCACTGCCAAGGCATTTTTCAGGGTCAACTCGTGCCCTTTCCCCTTGCCCATTGCCCAGATCACCCGGCTGTCCTCGTCGATGGCTTTACCCAAATCCGGCGGACCGTTGGCATAAGTCTTCGCGATCACCTGCAGTGCGGCAAATTCGCTGGCAATGGCCACGTTCAGAAAGCGGAACTTGAATCGGTCAAAGGTGCGGGCCGGAATACCCAGTTCCGGCACTGCTTCGTTGAGAATGGTATCCAGGTCGGGATTTTTGTCTGCCAGGGCAATGAACTCCAGGGCATAACGGTAGCTGGCAAGGAAAGAAGCGTTGGCAACAGCAAAGGAAGCGCTCTTACGTTGCCGACCCTGAAACAGGTCGAATTTCCGGTGCTCACGGCGAATACCGTCCAGGCCGGCCAGGCTGTTCAGAACTCCGCTCCAGGTGCTCCAGATGGCCATTTTCTCCTGACGCGGCAGCAGCTCTTTTCTGTGCGCCTTGTCCGGGTTGAACAGGTCCGGTCGGGAGCGAGCGAATTCGACTGCCCGCTGCAGGTTGGTGCGCAGTATGGTGAAATCCTGTATGTCTCCGGTCACGCGCTGCTGGAAGGCAGAGTCGGAGATGATGGTCTGTGCATCTGCACTCGCAGGGCAGGCTGCCAGCAACAGAAGCAAGGAGAGCATCAGCATGTTCAGCATAGATCCTCCACGGCTCATCAAGTGCAATTCACGGAGCCGACACTATTTCCTGCTGGTCACTCCCATCAACTGAGCCATATACATAGTCGGCGCATCATTAATACGTTTGCCGTCATGGTAGAAGGTGACCAGCTGCAGGGTCTTGTCGTTGGCGGCCTTGATCGCCACGTCGTCCGGGGTGAAGGTGGTGCGCCCCAGCGACTTCTTGGTTGGCCAATCGACGCCGCTGTAGGTCAGATAGACCAGCTTGGAGCAGTAGACCCGCCCCTTTGATTCGACATCGAAATTGAAATCGTATGGCTTGCCCACCTGCCGCAATGCCTGGATTATCGTGTTGGCGCGCGCTTCGCGGCTCTGATCCGGTTTACGCAGCACCCCGATGCTGTCTATGTTGAGGAAGTGCTGCAGGGTATTCATCTCGACCCCGGAGCGCAACGCCTCCACCACCAGCCGCCCCTCGCGGATCGCTTCGCGATAGCGTGCCACGAGCGGGTTGTCCCAGATGCCCAGCTCCTTCAGCTCTGCCTCTGTCCCGATCCAGACCGCCGCATGCCCCCAGTAGCCGGGGATAAGCTTGTCGGTCAGGCGAAACGGGGTCTTTTCCAGCAGGATATCGCCGGACCGCAGGCTGCTGCTCACATCGGCCAGAACGTCGCTCTTCTTATAGAGTTTCCCCTTGCGGGTTTCCACCAGCCCCACGGCATTGCCGAACACCATGCTGAACAGGCTTATCCCTTCCCGTTCCATGCCGGTCAGGGTATCGGTGGTGATGCCGGTCAGAAAGCCCAGCTTGCGGCCGACCACGTAGAACGGGGACCATTTCTTGACCATGGAATACGAGGGGCTCTGGGTGATCAGGAGGCTGAGGTAGCCGCTCTCCGGGCTCTGGTCCAGCGTCTTGCGGAAGCGTACCGATTCGCGTTCGTAGAACTTGATCGCCTTGCGCACCCTGGCCCGGTTGGAGATGGAGTTGTAGTTGAGAGTCACCTTGGCCAGGGCGGCACTGGTGACGGCATAGCCGGGGTCGCGCTCGTTGAGGATGCGGCGCAGCTTGCTGTCCCCCTCAAAGAGCGAGATGGCCAGCAGGTAATTGTCGTAGAGCAGCATTGCGGAAGAGAGCGACAGCATCACCCCGGTCAGGCGGGCCTCCGGCGTTATCCCCTGCCTGGCCAGCTCCTTTTCCGAGCCATCCATCCAGCATTCGTGGGCTTCAGCTGCTGCCAGGAGCTCTTTGCGCAAGCTCAGATGCTCGTTGATGCCGATGTTGATCAAGGCCAGGTCGTCACCGGAAAGCGGCTTCCCCTTGTCCAGCTTTTCCTTGATGGCCGTGCCGACCTTGATGGTTTCGGCCCGCAGGGTCAGCGCCCGTTCCGCCAGGATACGGAACTCTTCCACCTCTTTCCTGAGTGAACTCTCCACTGCTGTGCTGCCGACACCATGCACTGCCGCGAGATGCTCCTTGCAGACATCGGCAGCGAATGCCGGCAGCGTCAGGAAAAGGGAAGTCGCTGTGACAACGGCGAACAACAAACGCTTCATTGCATGACTCCTTGGCGGGAATTTATTTCTTCATAACCTGCGCCCCGTACTGGCGGATGAATTTCTTGAAATTGACCCAGACGTCATTGAAACCAAAGGCCTCCATCTCGGTCTCGGCGTCGGCCAGGGTCCATCCTTGCTGCTTCATGCGAAAGGCCGCCACGACAATGCCGGTCCGGTCCTGGCCGTGACGGCAGTGGACATAGACCGGCTGGTTGGCCGGGTCGGCCATCAGCGCCACCACCCGGTCCACCTTCTCCTTCAGGCCATCCCTGGTCATCTCGATCGGGATGGCGATCGCCTTCATACCGGCTGCCTCCACCTGGGCCTTCTCGTTCTCCGAGGTCCGCATGTCGATCACGGTCTTGACCCCCAGCCGCTTCAGAGTGGCATAGCCCCCCGTGCCCGGTTGCGCACCACGCAGCACTCCCGGCGCCACTCGGCCCACATTGGAGAGTCCGGGAAGGTTATAGAGCCGCTCAGAGGAATGGACGCTGGCGGGAAGGGTAATGGAATGTGCTGAACTGACGCCATCTGCAGATGCAATCAAAGCTGTTGTCACGATAATTAAGGCAATGATGGCACATGTACCCTTAATATTCCGCATATTCATTACCTGATATCCTCTTGCATATAGATTGAACGAGTTGCCGCTGAGCCACAGCTCCAATGGCGAGTTAGCCTTTTACGCCTGCGGAAATGACCGCCCAATAATAAAGCCCAGCTACGGCATCCCGTAACTCAGCACCCCATCAATCTTCATCGGCATACTATCAGTACAATAAAGCCGCGAAATCTCCTAGACCTCTCCTGCATTGCAATACAGTCTATTTTACGACAGGCCATACGACAAAAACCTACTTCGGCGCACTGTTACGAGGAGCGCTGTTTGCCACGGCCTATCTGCTGCCGCCTGCTCCCATCTCCCGCCCCAGTTGCCAGGCCATCCGCGCCAGGAGCAGCACGCCCAGGAGCAGTACTCCCCATAACAGCGCCTTCCTCCAGGTCGCGGCCGGGACGTGCGGTTTCAGCGCCTGTGCGCCACCCGATTCGACCGATGCCCCGGCTTTGGCCGGAAGCGGCATGATCTGCTGCTTTTCCCAGGTTGCAAGGCCTGCTGCTATGCCGTCGTCCCGCAGGGTGTCGAGCTCTGTGAAGGCGCTGCCATAGGCCAGCCGGAACGGCGGTTCGCCACGGGCGGCAAATATCAGATGGTGCGGCTGCCAGCCGACTTCCAGCAGCGGCAGCCTGCTCCCCAGCCCCCCGCCGGGCTGCCTGACCCTGATCAGCCATTGCCTGTCCGCGGTTGGCGCAATCTCCAGCGGGCTGTTTTCCACCACGGTCGCGTCCCGGCGCAACCGGTAAAATGTCCCGCACCCTCGCTCGATCCAGGGGCTTTTGTTGTCGGGCCGCGAATAAAAGGTGACACCGGCCAGGCTGTTTTCGTCCGGGAAGACCAGGCGCAGACGGTCAACCGGCATCTGGCCGTCGGTCCGCGCCAGGTACTCGCCGCTCCTCCCTTTGATTGCCGTGATGACGTACGTTGCCTTTTCACGCTGCCGGGTCGAAAGGGTTGATTCGAGCCGGGCCGTAACGGAATCGAGCCGCGGCGCGCCCAGCTCCGGGCCGATGCTGAGCCGGAAGTAGCGGGCTTTTACGGCGGGAAACTCGATCCGGTTCTTGTTGAGCTGCCGGTCTTTTACCGACAGGGTGGCTATTGCCCCTGTTGCGTGTTGCCGCCACAACTGCAGATCGTCGCTGGTTTCCACCCGCATGGTGCCGATATACCCCTTCTCGCCGGGTGTAAGGCCGATGTCGAAGCCTGTGACCCTTTGATCCAGCGCACTGGCATCCACGATATAGCCGGTGATCGGTCTGCACAATGCCTTACCCGTTGCGGTGTTGAGGGTGACAATGGCGCCCTGCTCGTCGGTACGGGCCATGACGGCGATAGCCCCCTGCTGCCGGCGCATGGCGGCGGCAAGGGGAAAGAGCGGCAGATCTTTCCCGGCCGATGCGGTTTTTGCCGGGGACGGCGTCACCAGGGTAAAGGGGACGATCTCACCTTTGCCATTGAACAGGGCCAGATCTCCCAGACCCCGTTGGCTGGTCCAGACATAAACCTCTTTCGGCAGCGGCAGTTCGTGCAGGGCTCCCGCACCGGCGAGCTCCAGCGGCATCATCCGGGCGAAGTCGTGCAGTTGGGGCGACTCCGACGCACGGGCCGGTGCACATATCGCCAGGACTGCCAGAACGATCACCATGAGGTGTTTCATGACACGCTCCCTTTCGCTGCCTGGGGCGGTACCGGCGAAAACCAGCCGATCAGCAGAATCAGCAGGCCGACCACGACAAAGGAGATGATGCGGGCAACGCTGCCATGACCGGCCAGATCCACCAGGAAGAGCTTGGCTACTACCGCAGCCAGGAGCCCTGCTCCGGCCAGCCATATCCGGCGCCCACCCCGCCGGGTGGCCACGGTCATGGCTGTCAATGCCAGCAGGCACCAGCAGATGGAAAGGGTAGCCTGGACCGTAAGCGACGAGAAGAGGCCATGAAAGGTAAAGGGAACATCGCACCAGTGATGGATGCTCCGCAGCAGAACGGCGTTCAGCCAGATAAAGGAGGTGAGCGCCAGGCCGATAGCGGCTTCCCGCTGCGGCAGCTTCTCTGCCGGGTCCGGGATCACGTCCCTGACAACCCGGTACCAGCAGACCAGGCTGATCAACACCATCAGGGTGGCGCCGTCCAGCGGATTCACCAGCGGCAGGTAGGAAAGCGGCCAGGGGTTGCCGGCCTGGGTCAGGTTGGCGTACAGCAGCCAGAGCCAGGCAGCCAATGCCACTGGCGTGGAACCGATTCCCAGGTAGGCGGCCCGATTAGTCGCAACCGGCCAGGGGAGCCGATCACCATGACGGACGATCAGCAACACCACTACTGCCGGGATCACCCCCCAGACAGATACTGCCCAGGTCTCCATCCCCGGCAGATGATGTTGGATGCGGCCGGAGAGCTCCCAGGAGGCAAGCAGGGTCACCAGCCACAACGGTACGGCATGAGCCGCTGCCGGGAGTTGCGGCTGACGCTGTCGGCTTCTGTACAGGATCAGATACCAGGACACAAGGGCCAGCGGCCAGCCGAGCCAGCCGCCATGGATGGAAGGATAGCTGGTACCATTCAGGCACTGCAGCAGGGCACAGACGGCCATGGCCGGGAGAAGCCCCAGGGCGGGCCACTCCAGCAGCCGCCAGTCGAGCCGTTGTTGCAGGAAGCTGCAACCAAGGCAGGAGACGGTCACGAATGCCAGGGATACCCCGAATGCCAGGTCGCTCACCGTGTGTGCTCCCACCTCGTGCAGACCACCAGAGAACCACCAGAGCATGCCCCAGGCAAAGAGCAGTTGCCCGGCGAGGCGTTCGGGGGCTTCGAGGGAGTTTTTGGAGCGGCTGAGCAGCCGGGCGCTGAAGAGGGCAGCACCGCTTATCAGGAGCGTGCCGATGTAGGAGCTGTTCAGCACCGGCCAGACGCCGCTTCGCAGCCCATTGTCGCCAAAGAATATTACCCCTGAACCGATCATCAGCAGATAACCGAACAGGCGTGCCAGGCGCCGATCCTGACGCAGCCCGGCCCAGACCAGGGCCGCCCCTTCGATGCTCCAGGCAGCAGAGGTCCAGCGTCCCTCGAAGGCCAACGGTATGGCCAGGGTGCCGAACACCGTGCCCAATGCAAGAAAGGCCTCAGCCAGATTGCGCATCCGTTCCGGCTCGCCATGGAACAGCCGTTGTGCCATGCCGAGATACCATATGCCGGCTGCCAGCGCGCTCCAGGCCAGGCCGTATTCGTACTCACGCACCAGGGCAGCCTGGAAGGCAAAGGCCAGAAGCGGCGCACCGAATACCAGGGTGCAGTCGATGTAGCCGTCCAGCACCGTCGACTGCTGCCGCGCATAAAGCACCGGCAGTGCGGCATAGATCAGGAAAAACAATACGAGAAACGGCTCCACGGTGAAGAGGTATTCGGGGCTGTAGAAACGGCTCCCCCACAGGGCGCTGACGATGAAGGTGGCGATGAACCCGAGCAGATTCAGCTCGCGCCAGGCGCACCGACGGGCAATGGCGAGAATCCCCCCGTTGAGGACGGCATAGTAACCGAACAGCATGGCCGGATTGCTGTTGCCGATACCGGCCAGTTCCGGCGCCAGGAAACCGCCCGCGCTCCCCATCACGGCCAGGGAACGGGAGTCCTGGGCCATCGCCAGAATGGCCGACAGGGCACAGACAATTACCAGCAGGGCAAAACCGAGGCCAACCGGGATCAGGTGATAGAGATGCATGGTGGCATAGGTGGTCAGGTAGAGAATGCCGATGCCTCCTCCCTGGATCACCTGGGCGTAGACCGGCCGTTTGCTTCGCAGCCTCCAACCGGTGGCCAGCAGTGCGCAGCCTCCCAGGGCGGCCGCCGTAAGACGCAGCTCGATGGGAAAAAGCCCGCGCTGGGCAGCATACTTCACCAGGAAGGAAACCCCGAAGAACAGGATCACCACCCCCAGCTTGACCAGAAGGTTCTCGCCGGTAACAAGGTTCCGGAACAGATTGCCGATAGACCCGGACGATGCTTCGCTGCTCCCCCCACGAAGAGCCGTTGCCCCGGTCGGGCCGGAAACGGGCTCCGGTTCGACGTTGTGCGACACCGGCGTGGTCCGACTGGGCGCTGACCAGATGAATTCCTCGTCCTGCACCCTGTCGGCATCGCTCAGTTCCACCACCGGAAGGTCTGCTTCCTGAAGGCCATGTTCAGCGCTGGCAGGCACGGTTTCAGGCCGCGACAGATCCTGTTGCGTTTCGCGCAGATGTTCTGCCAGCCGCTGCCGCAGCCAGCCCAACTCCCGCTCAGATGCTTCCTGACGCTGCTTCAGGTCGAGATACAGGGCGCACAACAGGCCCATGGCCAATCCAATAAACGCGCCGCCAACATGGAGCAACATCCCTCCCAGCAGCGCTCCGACAACGGGATATACGATGCTCATGACACCCCTCCATTACTGGCGAATCATCAATCGGTTTTCCCCGTGCGTTACGGCACAGGCGCTTAGTCCTCCGGTAGCCATGAGAAATATCCCTTGTTTTGCAAACATACATGCCTCCTTTCAGGATGGAGCGTGACTTCAGCGGAGCATCACGCCGGCGGCCAGGGCGCGCAGGATCGAACGCCGCCTGCGGTGCCAGGCCAGAGGATGGTGGGTGTACCAGGATGTCAGCCAGGAGATGGTGGTAACGGAAGCAACCAGGACTACCAGAGGGATAACGGCGACGGCCAGTTTCCAGAAAAAGGTTTCCATGACATCCTCCCTGCAACGTTCGCTTGTCTATGGTTGAACGTATTACAGGGAGCATGCCAGAGGGCACAGTAACGCGTATCTAATTGATTATATTATTATTTATTTGCTTACGAGAGAGATTTTGACCGAATTGCCACGTTACTGAGGAGCAATTTATGGATGGCATGGATACATAATTTGTACTGGATGGGAAACAGAATGAGTCCAATTGGAAATAGATGGGGGGGCGTTTTTCGCCCCCCGTGCCTTATCCAGCCACTGCCGCCAATGCGATCTCTTTCAACCCTTTCAGGTCGAGTTTGCCGGTCCCCAGGATCGGCAGGCTCTCAACCTCCAGGTAACAGTCGCGCCCCGGTTTCCAGAGATTGGGGAGATCGCTTTCCGCGAGGTGGCGGTGCAGTGTTTCGGCATCGGCAGCCTCCTTGGCAAAGATCACGACCAGCCTTTCCCCCTTCTTTTCATCCGGCACTGCGGTGACCGCCACCACGCCGGTCTGGCCCAGGCGGTTGTGCAATTCGTCCTCCACCACACCATGGGGGACCATTTCGCCGCCGATCTTGCTGAAACGGGAGAGGCGGTCGGTAATCCGGATGAAGCCGTCGTCGTCCATGACGCCGATGTCGCCGGTGACGTACCAGCCGTCCCGGATCACCTCGGCGGTTTTGTCGGCCCGTCCCAGGTAGCCGAGCATGACGTTGGGCCCTTTGACCAGAATCAGTCCGGGTTCGCCCGGCTTGCGCAGGGCATTGCTCTCCGGGTCCACCACCCGGATCGCCACGCCGGGGATCGGGTGCCCCACGCTCCCCTCCTTGGCCCCATGCTGCTCGACGCCATCGATCTTCACGTCCGGGAGGCTTAAGGTGATGACCGGCGACAGCTCGGTAGCGCCGTATCCCTCCATGGGACGAATGCCGAATTTTTCCTGGAAGGCGTCGGCAACCCTGCTCTTCAGTTTCTCAGCGCCGGTTATCACCAGCCGCAGGGTGGAGAAATCCTCCTTTTTTGCCCGACGGAGGTAGGAGAGGAGGAATGTCGGGGTGGCAAGGAGCAGGGTCGATTTGTGCTCCCGGACGACCTGCGCGATCTTTTCGCCATCCATCGGGTTGGGATGGTAGGCGGCGGAGAAGCCGCTCACCAGGGGGAACCAGAGGGTGGCGGTGAACCCGAGCGAGTGGAAGAAGGGGAGCGCCGAACAGATATTGTCGTTCAGGTTGACGCGAAAGACCATGCGGAGCGCCTCGATGTTGGACATGATGTTATGGTGGGTCAGCATCACCCCTTTCGGCTCGCCGGTGCTGCCGGAGGAGAAGATGACCGTGGCAACCCGGTCCGCATCGAAACCCTCGCGCCTGCACAGCATCCGGGCCGGAAGGAACCGCGCCCTGAGCATGGCGAGCTGCTTGTCACGGGCAGTAATCGCGGGGAGGATATCCTCCAGCATAATCATTCCTTCCAGGCGGGGCAGGCCGGGAACCTTTTCCAGGAAGGCATGCGAGGTGACGATGGTGGTGATGCCGCACTGCTCAACGGCCAAACGGAGCGAAGCCTCGGCGGCCGTGTAGTTCAGGTTCACCGGCGCCCGACCCAGGAGCGACAGGGCCAGGTTGGTCAATACCCCGCCCACTGACGGCGGCAGCAGCAGGCCGACATGGAAAGCATCGCCGATCCTCGGCTCCAGTTCCCCGGCCAGGGCGAGCGCACCGGCCAGCGTATGGCCATAGGTGAGGGCCTTCCCGGAGGTGTCGGCAACGGCAGGGCGGCCCCAATTCTCTTTGGCGGCATCGATGAAACATTCGCCGAGCGGTTTTCTGCGCGGCTTGCGCGACTCAAACCAGTCGCAGGAAAGCTCCATCACCGCCTGCCGCACCTCCATGGCCGTGCTGGTGGCCGGCATGGGGCTGCCGAAGAGAATGCCGACCGGGTAGGGGGAAAGAGCCGGGGGCCGGGAGAGGAGTTTGCCATGGGCATAGCTGAGGATGCTCCCCCATGCGCCGCCGATATAGACCGGGATGATCGGATAGCCGCTGTCCTTAACGATCCTCTCGAAGCCGCCGCGGAATTCCCGCAGCATACCGTTGCGGGTCAGAGCCCCCTCGGCAAAGATGCAGACCATGTATCCCTCATCGAGTGCGGCGCGCGCCCGCTTGATGAACTCCACGATCTCTTTTTTACCGTCGCCGGAAGATACCGGGATCACCCCCATCAGCCGGAACAGGCCGCGCAGTACAGGGGTGTTGTAGATATTCCGTTCCATGACGAAACGGATGCGGCGCTGGTTGGTGGCGGTCAGCAGCAGGGCGTCAACCCAGGTGACATGGTTGGGGATCAAAAGCGCCGGCCCTTCGATGGGAAGATGTTCTACACCGCTGATCCGGATGCGGTAGAAGATTCGCATCGTAACCAGGGCGATGAAGCGGAGGAGAAAATCCGGCAGAACCCGAAACGAGATCAGGGTCAACACCATGGTCATGGCACCGATGATGCTGAAACCCTGGGCAGCTGAAAGCCCCATCGGCCCGCTGAAGAGATAGGTCAGGCCCGATGCCCCGAGAACGCCGACCCAGTTGACGAAACTGGAGGCAGCCAGCACTTCCCCCAGCTTTGACGGTTCGGCGCGGAACTGGATGAATGTCTGCAGCGGCAGGCTGAAGAGGCCCGCTGCCACGCCGAACAGCACGATGATGGCAATGCAGGTATAGATCTCGGCAGGAGCGGCATGGAGCATGATCGGCGCTATGGTGAGGCCGAGGGCTCCGATCGGGACAATGCCGAACTCCACGTCGCGGCCGGAAAGCCTTGCCGCCAGGAGTGAACCACCGCCGATGCCGAGGGCTGCGGCAAGGAACAGATACCCCGACTGTGCCTCGGAGAGGCCGAGATGCTGCATGCCGTAGCCGATCAGGTTCAGCTGGGCGAAAGCACCGACAAACATGAACCAGGCAAGGCCGATCACCGCCAGCATCAGGTGCCCGTCGTGGCGGATGGAAAGGATGGTGCGGAGTATCTCGGTCGGAAAAAGGGCGATCTTTCGCCCTTGATCCGCGGTTTCGGTCCGGGGCAAGCCCCGGGCGCTCCAGAGCCCGGCCAGGGCGATGCAGAGGCAGGCCACGGCTGCCGGAGCGAAACGGCCGGTCAGCGCCTGGGTCAGGAACGATGCCAGGGCCGTGCCGAAGATGATGGCCAGGTAGGTGAACGACTCGATCAGGCCGTTGGCGCGGGAGAGCTGATCGCGGGCGGCCAGCTCCGGGATGACGCCGTATTTGGCCGGCGCGAAAAAGGCGCTGTGCGTCCCCATCATGAATACGATCAGGTAGAGACCGTTGTGCCAGCCAAAGGCAAAGGCAGCGACCGCGGCAGAGGTCACACCGACTTCCACTACCTTGACCGATACGATGACCCGCGACTTGCTGAGCCGGTCGGCCAGGCAGCCGGCAGGCGCGGAAAAGAGGAGGAACGGCAGGACAAAGGCGGCTCCCACCATGGCGGTTATCACTCCGGCATTCGCTGCCCCCTGACTGGAAATCAGGAAGAAGATGATCAGGAGCTTGAGGACATTATCGTTCATCGCCCCCAGGAACTGGGTCGCGTTCAGGCGACCGAAGGCGCGGGGGAGGCTGGCGTTTCCGTTTCTGTTTGTATCACCGGTCGATTGCATATGATCTACCCCTTGGGAAAACGAATCAGTCGTGCATTGTTGGCCAGCATCGCTTCTGTTACCCCCAGCGCCCGTTTCAGTTCCACGTCCCGATCCCAGGGGTTTGCAATGACGGCGATGCGCCTCAATTCGTGCAGCGGGATGCGGTATATCTGCCACCAGGGGGAGGTGATGAAGCTGTTGATGATCGGCATGTCGCTGCCGTACAGCAAACGGTCATGGATTTCGGTCTGCCGCAGGACCCTGGGCAGATGTCCCAGTCGGTTGACCTGGGTAAGGCTCGAAAAATCGGCATAGAGGTTCGGATACTCCGCAAAGAGCGGCAACAGGCGCTCCAGGTTGGCCTGCCCGCCATTCCGGCCGTTGCTGGCGCAGTGAGCGGCAATGACGGTCACGCCTTCATCCAGGGCGCATCGCAGCCGCAACGGATCGGCCAGGGTGTTGTCGACACGGGTAAAGGACTCCTCGCTGCCGGTATGGGTCAACAGCGGCAGCTTCAGCTCCTGCAAACGGCGATAAAACGGTTTCAGACGACTCTCGCCAGGGTCGATGCCCTGAATGGAGGGAAGCCATTTCACCAGCACGGCCCCATCCGCTGCGGCACGGTCAAGCCGCTCCAGGGCATCCCGCCGATGGGGGTTGATGCTGGCGCCAAAGAGCAGATTCGGATAGTTGCGACATTGCTGCCCCAGAAAATCGTTCGGGATATATATCTCCGTTGCCGGCTCGTCCAGCTCCCCCCGACCATCCACAACACCATCCATGGCCAGCACCACCGCGGCCGCAACCTGGCGCGATTCGGCCAGGCGATGTGACAGCCTTTCCAGGATCAATGCGTCACCGTGCTGGATCAATTCAGGTTCGGAAACACCGAATGTTCTAAGGAAAAAGTGGAAGCGGATATTGCGGCGCATGGAGCGGGAGACGAAACAGCCGCTGGAACCGGCGCCGATGCCTGCTGTGTGGCAGTGGATGTCGATGAGGGGATTGGATGTCAGCATGATACGCTCCGCAGGTTATGGTCTGTCCACGTTTTGCAGGCTTGTTTTTCAGGGAACGTGCCAGCGTGCGATTATTCACGTATCGGCTTGGATATTGGCTGGTTAAGGCAAATTACGGACTGACTGGATCCAGCCCCATTGACATATTATGTCAATACACTATACATATTATGTATGAGACAGACATTGGAACTGACATCCGCAGAGCGGGAGTTTTTCAAGCTCGTAGCCCAGGCCGCCTTTGCCAACCCCTTCAGCAAGGCCCGTATCGAACTGGACCGGAAGCTGGCCGGAACCGAGGCAGACATGCCGTGGGATGACCTGGTCGAAGTGGCCATTACCCGCATCGTCGAACGCCTGGCCCAGCTCAGGGCAACAGGACGGGACGACCTGCAACGGTATGGCGCAGACGACCGGGATTTGCTGAGTACCGCTTTTCTCTTCGAAATTTACCACCACTATCGCCAGGCATTCGACGACTTCATCCTCAAGCAACTGTCCGCCGGCGATGCCCCTCTCCCCGTCCCCTTTGCACAAGAGCTGTTGCACGCCCTGTCATCCATCGGACTTGACGAAAGCGGCTGCCACCGCTACCTAGGAATCTTCTACCAGATACGGCGGGCCTTCTACTTCATCGAGACGGCCCTGACCGGCCTTTCCCCTTCCATGCATGGCCTCCGCCTGCAGCTCTGGAACAACATCTTCACCTGCAACATCAACTGGTATGAGCAGCACCTCTGGAACCGGATGGAGGATTTCTCAACCCTGCTGCTGGGCGAGACCGGCACCGGCAAGGGGGCCGCGGCTGCAGCCATCGGCCGTTCCGGGTTCATCCCCTTTGACGGCCGCACCGGCCGTTTCAGCGAGAGCTTCACCCGCAACTTCATTGCCCTCAACCTTTCCCAATATCCGGAATCGCTGCTGGAATCGGAGCTGTTCGGCCATAAAAAAGGCGCCTTCACCGGCGCGATCGAGAACCACGAAGGGATATTCAGCCGCTGTACCCCCCATGGCTCCATCTTTTTGGATGAAATCGGCGATGTTTCCGTGCAGGTGCAGATCAAACTGCTGCAGGTGATCCAGGAACGGACCTTCATCCCGGTGGGAAGCCACGAACGCCAGCGGTTCAAGGGAAGGGTCATCGCCGCAACCAACCGGCCTCTCGATGACCTGCGCCGCAATGGCCAGTTCCGCGATGACTTCTACTATCGGCTCTGCTCGGACATCATCGTTGTCCCGCCCCTCAGACAGCGCATCCAGGAAGAGCCACGCGAGCTGGAAGCCCTGATTGGCAGCATCCTGAAACGGCTGATTGGCGAGGCGGCCGTTCCCCATGCCCGCTTGGTGCGGGAGGTCCTCAACCGCGACCTGGGCCAGCACTACCCCTGGCCGGGCAACGTGCGCGAGTTGGAACAGGCCGTGCGCCGCATCATCATTACCCTCCACTATCGCGGAGACATGGCTGCTTCGGCTCCGAGCGAACCGTGCGAGCGGTTGCTTGCCGGCATCGAAGCCGGTACCCTGGATGCCCAGCAGTTGATGGCCGAATATTGCGGCCTGCTCCATAAACGCCTGGGAACCTACGAGGAAGTGGCGAGAAAAACCGGGCTCGACCGGCGGACAGTCAAGAAGTACGTGTTGCTGGTCAGCGAAAAGGGAGCTGCATGAAGGCAATACCGGCCGACAAACGCCTGGACGACTCAACGAAGGATGCTCTCTGCCTTCCCTCCCTTAGCAGTGCCAAACCGATGCAGGTCCTGCAGGTAAGTTCTCCCGAACATGGTAAAATGTCACTACAACCCGCCAGGTAAAGGAGTCTATGGCCATGCATACCCGCTATGCCTTTGGAAAAACCGTGCAATCCTCTTTCTACGAGACAGAAGCGAAGGTCCGGGAAGAACTGCTCAAGGAAGGTTTTGGCATCCTTACGGAAATCGACGTGCGACAAAAGTTCAAGGAAAAGTTGGGCAGAGATTTCCGTAACTACATCATACTCGGCGCCTGCAACCCGGCCCTTGCGTGGGAAGCAATCAGCCGGGAACCCAATATCGGCACCTTGCTCCCCTGCAACGTGGTTGTGTATGATGACAGTGACGGCAAAACGGTTGTCATGGTCATGGACCCCGTGGCAGCGCTCTCCATGATCGATAACCCTGAAATAGCGGAGCTTGCGCAAAAGGTGAAACAGAAGATGGAACGGGTATTGTCAGCACTATGAAACCGCAATGCTGAAAAAAATCCTGCTCCTTTGCGGACTCTGCATTACGCTGGTCCTCCTCTGGTTTGCCATAAGCAACTATCGGGCGGCTTTTCCCATTGCCGAGGAGAACCTCCGTGGTATGGCCCTGTCAATCACGGCAGCAGTGGAAAATATTGCCGCTCACGATCCATCCCTTCATTTACTCGACACCTTGCACCCCAAAGACCTCGCGTTTCTGGCCATAGTCGACCAGAGCGGGATCTTTCGCTTCCATACCAATGCCGACCTGATCGGATCGCGAGAAAGTGATTCCCGCTCCCGTGCGGTGCTGCTCAAAGGAGAAGCGATCGAGCGCCGGGTTACGCTGGGGACTGGCGAAAAGGCCTATGAATTTATCTCTCCGTTGCATATAGCCGGCAAGCCTCTGATTTTGCGACTCACCCTGCACACCTATCGAGCCGATGCGGTTATCCGTCAGGCAGAACTGAACATGTTCATCCTTTTGTCGCTGCTGCTGGCAGGATGGGTCTTGTCGGCCCTCATCTATCGCTACGCCGTGCGTGAGGAGATGCACCATCTGGCCATGGCGAGGCAGGAAAGTCTGGCCCGTCTCGGTGAGATGGGGGCCATGCTTGCCCACGAGATCAGAAATCCTCTGGGCGGCATCAAGGGATTCGCCCAGGTCATCGAGAAGAGACCGACAGATGAGCGCAACAGGGGCTTTGCACAGCGGATAGTCGCAGAAACCCTCCGCTTGGAAGCCCTGGTAAACAACCTCCTCGCCTACTCCCGGACAGACCGTTTGGCACCGACGGTGTTGCGCCTTGACGAGCTGATCGCGCATACGGTCTCCCTCATCCGCCCTGAAGCTGAAGAACAGCAGATCGCGATTTTCAGCGATTGTCCAGAAGGATTGCAGATCCAGGGCGACCGCGACCGGCTTGGCCAGGTCCTGCTCAATCTTGCGAAAAATGCCATTCAGGCTATGCCGGAGGGGGGGAGTCTGAATCTGGTGGCTGCAGCATCGGCCATGGCTGTCACCATTGCCGTGAGCGACTCCGGGCAGGGGATCGAGGCGGATATAATGGACAGGATATTTGAGCCGTTCTTCACCACCAGGTCCAAGGGAACCGGCCTGGGGTTGGCTCTCTGTAAAAAGATCGTGGAAGAACACAGCGGCACGATCGGCGTGAAGAGCGTTACAGGGCAAGGCACCACGATCTCCATAACCCTTCCCGCACGATTGCCGTAATGACCAAAATGCCGGAGTTTCGAGATGACGGGACGCATTCTGATTGTTGAGGACGATGAGACCTTCCGCAGCTTCGTGCAGACGATCCTGGAGGATGAGGGGTATGAGGTCTCCATTGCCTGCGATGGCCGTGAAGGATCACAAAAGCTCGCCAAAGAGGGTTATGACCTTGTCATCTCTGACCTCAAAATGCCTGGCAAGAGTGGGCTTGAGCTGTTCCGTGAAACCAGGCAGGACCCCGGTCCGCCGCAGTTCATTCTGCTGACTGCCTACGGAACGGTAGATGAAGCGGTTGCAGCCATGAAAGAAGGAGTAGTCGATTTCCTCACCAAACCTCTTTCGGCACCGGAAGCGCTACTCACCCTTGTCAAACGGATAATCGAAAGCCAGGAGCGAAACCGGGAGCTCCTCGCCTTGAAGGCATCGGAAACCGTAGGGCTCCCGCCCGAAGAGCTGATCTTTGCCGGGCAGGCTATGCAGAAAGTCCGCAAACTGGTGCTCGATGTGGCCGGTACTACTGCCAATGTGCTTATCTACGGCGAAAGCGGCACTGGCAAGGAGCTGATAGCCCGGATCATTCACCTCCTGAGCCCTCGAAGCAAAGCCAGCTTTGTCCCGCTGAACTGTGCCGCCATCCCGGAGAACCTGCTGGAAAGCGAGCTGTTTGGCCATGAAAAGGGAGCATTCACCGGGGCGATCCAGGCACGTCAGGGAAAGTTCGAACTGGCCAGGGGTGGGACCATCTTTCTGGATGAAATCGGGGAAATGCCCCTGCCGCTGCAGGCAAAGCTGCTGCGCGTCCTTCAGGAACGGGCTTTCGAACGCGTTGGCGGCAACAAGGAGATAAAGGCCGATGTGCGGGTCATTGCCGCCACGAACCGCAACCTGCAGCTTGAAGTAGCAGAGCGGCGGTTTCGCGAAGACCTCTACTACCGGCTGAATGTCTTTCCGCTTCAACTCCCACCCCTCAGGGAACGTAGCGATGCGATCCCCCTGCTGGCAGATTATTTTCTCGAACGTTTCAGCCTGCAGATCGGCAAGAAGCTGAAAGGTGCTGAAGCCGGAGTATTCGATGCTATGGCCCGGTATGCCTGGCCGGGCAATGTCCGCGAGCTCCAGAATATCATGGAACGGGCAGTTATCCTGGCGCAGGGGGTTGTCAGGTGTGCAAATCTGCCAGATGCCCTCGTGCATGCGACTCTGCCGGCCAGCATGGACAGCAGGGAGGCACTGAAATCGACGGAGCGGGAGCTGATAATCAGGGCACTGGAAAAACACCGGGGCAATCGCCGCCTGACCGCAGAAGAGCTGGGCATTTCTCGCCGGACGCTCCAGTACAAGCTGAAGGAATTCGGCTTGCTCGACAATCCGGAATGAAGCGCAAAACGCTGCACTCAAGTGCAAAGGCTTGCACCTGTTTACCGGAAGCACTATACTCACCCGAAATCGGCACTGCAATAATTCAAGCAACTTACATAATATATCGATAATGGCATGATTGATGGAATATCCCCTGTCAGAAACTACATTTCTCCTCGGGAGGTATTCACAGATGAAAAGAACCACAACCATTTCCACGGTGGCAATTGTAGCTGCCCTCGCATTCGCTGCCCAGGCATTTGCTTTCGGTGGCGGCATGGGTGGCGGCCGCACAGGCGGGAGCATGGCCGGCACCCATCAGATGTCTGCCACCATGCATCAGGGAGCGGGACAGGGAAACATGCTGCAGAACGGTTCCCAGGATGGTACCGGGCCGCAGCACAAATCGATGAATGGCGCTGGTCCACAGACAAGAATGCAGAACGGCGCGGGCAATGGAACCGGCGCGCAGCATGAACACAGGAATGGAACCGGGACCGGCAATGGCATGACCGTTACGCAGTGAACCGCTGCCACGGCCACCATGTAACATCAGACAGGAGCATTTCAGCATGAACAAGGGCCGCTTTTCCCCCATCATACCCCTGGCAGTCTTCTTGAATTGTCTGTTTGCCGCAACCGCTTTCGCCGGTTTCGGCTTCGGGAGTGATGATGTGGGGAAGAGCGGCCTTGATTTCAACAGGGGATACGATATCAACACGGTGACGACCGTTTCGGGCCGGGTTGTCTCTGCCCCTCGAACCAATGGAAACGAACACGTATTCGTTGAAGTCAGGACCGATGGCGAAATCATCAGCCTCAGTCTCGGCCCGAAATATTCCTGGGTAAAAAAGGAATTCCCGCTTCATCCCAACGACGAGATTGCTGCCAGGGGCTCCAAAGCCCAGGGGGAAGACGGAAAATCCTATCTGATGGTGCAGAAACTGACGAACCTGACAACCGGCGCCCGGATGGTAGTGCGAAACGAGCGCGGTGAACCTGGTTGGTCGGCACGGACTGCTGGCAGCATGATGTCAAATGGCCCACGGGGCGGCATGATGTGGGGCGGTGGCATGATGAGACACTGAGGCCGATCCGCCGGGCAGAACCGGTGACGTTCAAGGAGTTAACAGTGAAACGATGTTGGGAATCCGGAAGACTTTTTATTCTTTTTGCGATCATGATCGCCAGTTTCATCCCGGCATGGGCGTATGCCGACGGACCGGACTATTCCGTCGGCCTCGGATTCGAATTCGCCTCGGGCGACTACGGAACCGGCATAAAGACGGACTCGATTTACATGCCGTTCACCCTGGCTGTCATGCCGACTGAACGGCTCGATTTCTCCCTTGAGATCCCGTTTATCTACCAAAGCACAAGCGCAGTGGTGGCGGGCCAGTATATGGGGATGCAGCAGGGGCAAACCACGGGCACGCAGTCGGTTATGGCGGCAATGAGCGGGTCGGGGCCACGGACCTCCGCATCGTCGGGAACTGTCAGCAATTCCCAGAGCGGGCTTGGCGACATGAAACTCTCGGCAGGGTATCTCCTCTATTCCGAAGAAGAATTCGTACCGGCAATTCGGCCGAACTTTTACGTGAAACTCCCCACTGCCGACAAGAACAAATACCTCGGGACAGGAGCTTTTGACGAGGGAATTGCCGTGGAACTCACCAAATGGTTCGGCGACTGGTTTGCCGATGGCGAGCTGGGGTATGCCTTCCAGGGAAAATCAACGGTGCTGCCGGTCAAGGATTATCTCTATTACTACGCCGGGGGCGGTTACCAGCTGAGCGAAAAATTGCAGCCCATGCTGTTGCTCAAGGGGAGTACAGCCACCGTCGAAGGGGCATCGGCCCTCCTGGAAGCACGGCTGAAGGTCAAATACCAGTTGACCAAACATACCGGCATCGATGGATATCTGGCCAAGGGGATCGAAAAAGCCAGCCCCGATTATGGGATGGGGCTCGCAGTTTCCTACGATTTCTAGCTTCGCCGGCAAAGGCACCCTGTGATGATGAAAACCGCAGAAGCAAAAGGCCGTCTTTCCAATGAGAGACGGCCTTTTCGTCTGTTGCTTCCTGAATGCTCGGGTATTCTTCCGCATTACAACCCGTGTCTTACAGGATAATGCTCGATATCAGGTAAGCAGTCACGGTTGATACCCCAACCCCGATGAGACCGGGGATCATGAAGCTGTGGTTGAGGAGATACTTGCCGATGCGGGTGGTGCCGGTGCGGTCGAAGTTGATGGCGGCCAGGTCGCTGGGATAGAAGGCAAAGAAGAAGTAGGCGTAGCTGGCCGGAATGAGGCCGAGCAGCAGGGTGATCGGAAGCCCCAGGGCCACGCCCAGCGGCAGGGTGATGGCAAGGGTCGCGGCCTGGCTCTTGACGAATGCGGAGATGCAGAAGGTGGCAATGGCAAAGGTCCAGGGGGCGAGTTTCACCATGGCGCCGATGTTGTCCACCAGGAACTTCTTGTTGGCGGTGATGAAGGTATCGCTCATCCAGGCAATGCCGAAGATGGAGACGACCGCGATCATCCCGGAGATGAAGACGCTGGAATGGGCGATCTCCTTGGCCTTGACGTCGCCAGCGAACATGATGAAGGCTCCGTAGGCCAGCATGACGAACTGGACAACCGTGGTCATCGGGATCGGCTTCTTCCCGCTGGAAAGCGGCAGCAGCTCGGGAACGACGGCAAAGAGGATGATTGTGGCGACGCCGGCAAAGAAGAGCGCAACGGAAAGCTTCGCGGTACCGGATATCTTCTTGTCCAGGGTGGTGACGTCGGTGTCGAGGGCCTTGCGGAACTCGGAATCGGCCAGGCGGGACTGGAACTCGGAGTCCTTGTCCAGGTCCTTGCCGCGGTTGAAACTCCAGGCCGCCGCAGCCATCACGCCGACGATTCCGGCCGGCATGGTGATGGAGATGATGTCGATCAGGGTAACCGGATGGCCGGAACTTGCGGCAAAGCCGAGGAAGAAGGTGACGGCGGCCGCCACCGGGCTGGCTGTGATCCCCATCTGGGAGGCGACGCTGGCAATGGCCATCGGTCGCTCGGGACGTGTTCCGGTCTTGATCGCCACGTCGGCGATGACCGGCAGCAGGGCGTAGACGGCGTGGCCGGTGCCGACGCAGACCGTCAGGAAGAAGGTGGAGAGCGGCGCCAGGATAGTCACATACTTGGGATGGGCGCGCAGCATCTTCTCAGTCAGCTGCACCAGGTAGTCGAGGCCGCCGGCCACCTGCAGCGTGGCCGAGGCGGTCACCACCGCCAGGATGATCAGCATGACGGCAATGGGGGGTTCGGCGGGAGCGCTGCGGAAGACGAGCGTGAGAAGCGCCACGCCGAGGCCGCCGATCAGGCCGAGGGCTACCCCGCCGCGACGGATGCCGAGCAGGACGGCACCGAGGACAAGCACGAATTGGATCCAGAACATTGCCATGAGACACCTCCATATCTGGGACAGGTTTGAATGAGCCGGAAGGCCCTCTTTCGTATCTATCCCACTAAAAGCATGGAGAATGCCACGACCACCATATTGCATATATAGCTGATATTGCTACACAATACCCTTTCAAACTTCATCCGTACTGACACAACCCCTATAACGCAAGGTTATGGCCCGCCGGGCAATCCGGCCACAAATTGCAATGATTGCGCCATGTTGCAACGTTGACAACCGGAGGTTATGGTTATAACGGGAGGTTATACCGGTTCAGCCACGTCGCATCTTCAGCCGTTTGTTCAGGGCCGGCTGGGATATGCCGAGGAGCCGCGCCGCCATGGTCTGATTGCCGTTGGCCCGGTGCATGGCTTCGGCAACGAGCAGGCCGGCCGCCTCACTGAAGGTGGGGAGATCGACAAAACCGGCAAAGGGGTTGCGGCCGGGAGGGGCAGCCTCTTCACGCGCCGTCCGGAGTTGGCCGATGGTCTTGAGGAACGACTCCATGGAGAGCATCCGGTCACGGTGCAGGCTCACGGCATCGAAGACCATTGCCTTGAGTTCGCGGACGTTGCCGGGGAAGCCGTAGGTGGCGAGAACCTGGGACAGTTCACGGGGCGGCGTCGGTTTCTTTTTACCCAGGGTTCGGGCCGCCTCTTCCAGGAAATGATCCAGCAGCAAGGGAATGTCGCCGGGCCGCTCCCTGAGCGGCGGCAGGTGCACCTGATGGGTACGGAGGCGATAGAAGAGATCGCGGCGGAACGTTCCAGCTGCCTCCTTTTCCGCCAGGTTCTGGTGCGTGGCAACGATGATGCGGGCCTTGAGCCGCTTCGGCTGGTCGCACCCCAGCGGGAAGAACTCCCCCTCCTGGAGCAGCCGCAGAAGCTTTACCTGTGAGGCAATGCTCAGATCACCGATCTCGTCGAGAAAGAGCGTCCCGTCCGCTGCCTCCTCGACCATGCCGCGCCGGAGCTGCTCGGCACCCGTGAAGGCCCCCCGGACGTGACCGAAGAGCGTGTCGGCAAAGACCGTATCGTCAAGGCCGGCCACGTTGACCGTCACCAGCTTCCCCCGGCAACCGCTCAGGCGGTGGGCGGCCTGCGCGACGAGCTCCTTGCCAACGCCGCTTTCCCCGGTGATCAGGAGCGGCTGAGGGCTCCTGGCGACCGCCTCCACATAGGCAAAGACCTTCAGCATTGCCCGATCGCCGGTGACGATAGCGGCAAACGCCTCCGGATGACGTAACTCGCCTGAGGCGAGGCGGGTCGACATCTCCAGGTAATCGCGCTGCATCTCCTTCATCCGTACGGCCCGCAGCACCCCCCCGACGATCCGGTCCTCCTCGTCGGTCTTGATGAAGTAATCGAAGGCTCCGAGCTTCATGCAGCGGACCGCTGTCTCCAGTTGATTGAGCCCGCTGATGACGATGGTGGTGACGTCAGGGTGCTGCTCGCCGATCTGCGAGAGGAGTTCCTCCCCCGACAGATGGGGCATGGTGAGATCGAGCAGGACCAGGGCGATCTCACCGCCGGCAAGGAGTCCCATGACCTCCCGGCTGTCCTGGCAGGTGGCGATGTTGGTCAGCCCCGCGCAGCTCCGCAGGGTAAGGGAAAGGGATTTCAGCCAGGCCGGCTCGTCGTCGACCAGGAGTATGCCGAAGGCGGGATAGGTGTGCTGGTTCACGTCTCCTCCTCATTAGTTTCTCATCCGGAGTTTCCGGATGGGAACTCATTGACAACGGGGATGGCAAGGGTAACGGTGGTCCCGGCACCGGGGGTCGACTCGAACCAGAGATCGCCGCCATGTTCCTTGACGATGCCGTCGGAAACGGAAAGGCCGAGACCGGTCCCCCCGCTCTCCCGCTTGGTGGTGAAAAAGGGGTCGGTCAGCCGCGACAGGTTTTCCCGGGAGATCCCCACCCCCTCGTCGCGCACCGTCAGGACGGCGCTTTCGGTGGCGCGGTTGTACCGGGTGCCGATGAAAACACCCCGCTCCGCATCCGGCAGGGCCTGGCAGGCGTTGAGGACCAGGTTTATCACCACCTGCTCGATCCGTTGGCCATTGCCCAGAACCGGCGGAATCCCGTCGGCGTAATCGACGTGCAGGCGGTTCGTCGCCTTGCGAACCGTCGGCTCCACGAGCCGCAGTGCCGTCCGGACAACCGTATTCAGATCGATGAGGGCCTTGTCGGCCGCGTCGTCCCGTCGGGCAAAATCCTTCAGGTCGTTGACGATCCGCTTGATTCGCTTCGCCCCTTCCTGCATCTCGTCCAGTATCCGCGGAATCTCCTGGCGCATCTCGGAATACGGAAGCCCGCCGAGGTTGAAATCACCCTGCGCGGCGAACTGCTCTTCGAGGATGCGCTCCGTATCGCCGTGGGCTCGCTTGAGGATCGGGACGTCAAGGAGGATCAGGCCGGTCGGGTTGTTGATCTCGTGGGCGACCCCCGAGACCAGGACCCCCAGGGCGGCCAGCTTGTCGGCCTGGACGAGCTGCTGCTGGTTCCGGCGCAGCTCCTCTTCGGCATGCCTCCGTTCGGCGATCTCCCTAGTCAGGTCAGCGGTGCGCAGGGCAACCTGGCGGTGGAGCGTGCGCGACCAGAGGGCGAATCCCCCCAGCAGCACCACCAGGGGGATAACCACCACTGCCCCGTACCGGGCAAGGGTCCGCAGATCCACCTGTGCCGGCTCCAGCACGCCGAGCCACTTGTTATAGATCAGCTCATACTGGCCGGTCTTCCTCAGGATAGCGAGCCCTTCATTGAACCGGGAAAGCAGCTCCACGTTCCCTTTCTTGACGGCATAGCCGTAGCGGTGGGTGGCCACGTTTCGCACGACGGGAACCAGGTTGGAGAGCTTCAGCTCGCGGATCATGTACATCCCCGGCACAATGGCGACAATGGCGAAATCGGTCTCTCCCGCCGCCACGAGGCGCAGGGCATCGGCCGGGGTCGGCGTGAGCCGGAGGGTGCCGGTAAAACCTTCCCGCACCAGCATGTCGTGCATGATCCCCCCCCGATGGACGGCAACCGATTTCCCTGCCAGTTCCGCGAGAGAATGCACCGTGGGGGAGTCGCGACGGGCGAATACGGCGTGGTTGACCATGGCGTGGGGCAGGGAAAACTCCACTTCCCTGGCGCGATCTGCCGAGAAGGACATCCCCTGCAGTACATCGACCCGACCGCTCTGCAGGGCTGAACGCATCTCCGACCAGCCACCGAGCCTGAACTCGACCTTCATCCCCATGACCTCGGCAATGGCCCTGGTCAGCTCGACGTTGAAACCTGCCGGTTTACCGTTTGCGTCGATATACTCGTAGGGGGGGTAATCGCGGTCGCCACCGACGACAATGGTCCGGTCGGCGATAGGGACGGCCTGAACGTTTGCGCCTGCGGCAGTGGGACAGGAAACGGCACTGAACAGCAGCAGAACGGCGAGGGAAAGCACCCCGGCCCACAGGCGATTCATCGGCTGCCGGTGCGTTTTGATGGGTTGAACTGGCACGGTGACTTCCCTGATGCGGAATTGACGACCCGATACAAGCATATCCTATTTTGCCGCCCCCGCCATCCTGTGGATACTGAAGCAGGCACTGCAAACCACCAGGAATGCGTTGTCCCATTCTCCCGGCAGGGCCGAGCGCCGCCCGGATCGACACGGCTTGACAAACCGATAACCGGTGGTAACTTTTCTTCACGGCGTCCTCACGATTGCAGCAGGTGCAGCAATGTCGCAGATGATGCTCAAGCAGCACAACGTCAGTAATGATGTACCGCACATTGTCGTCTAACAACAGATACCAACTGGGGACGCCAAACACGAAGAGCCGTTACCGTTACAGGTAGCGGCTCTTTCGCATTCCGGACCACCCCCGACCATTGCCGGCCCCAATTTCTGCAAGCAAGTTCTCCGCGCACAACATCAATCCGACGTGCATTCCCCCCACACAGAAGCGTTCCGCATTGCATAGAGAAAAATATATGTTATAGTTTTGCCTAGTTATTGGAGCGTCGCTATGAAAACGGTCGCGTATCTTGTCACCTTCCTGGCAGTCCTGACACTGCTTCCCGGCAATGGCGCCGCAGATTCCCATGACTCGCAGGGAAACAGGGATTCTTCGTCCTATACCCTTGCGGTTGTACCGTTTTACAGCCCGGAGAAGATGTGGCTGCTCTATTCGCCAGTGGTCGATTATCTCAGAAAGAGCACCGGCCAACCATGGGAACTCAAGCTCTACCATAACCACGACGAATTCATCGATGCCATATGCGATGGCAGGGTAACCGCTGCCCTGGCCGGCCCGGTCCCGCTCAGCAGGGCCTACCACAGGTGCGGTGCTCGGCCCTTTCTCGTTGCCCTGGACAAACATGGCAAACCCTCGTATCGCTCCGTCATCCTGACCACTGATCCGGCGATCACCACCCTGACCGGACTCAAGGGGAAGAAGATCGGTTTCTTCAGGGGGTCGACCGCTGCGCATATCGTTCCCGCCAAGATGCTGATCGACGCCGGGCTTTCGCTCTCCGCCATTCAGCCCGTATTCCTGGATAGTCAGGACCGGCTCATATCGGCGCTCCTGGGCGGAGAGATAGCCGCGGCAGGCGTCAAGGAAGCCCTCTATCAGAAATTCCGCAAAGAAGACCTGCATGTCATTGCAACCTCGGACAAACTGCCGAATTTTGCCCTCTGCGCCAGCCCCACGGTATCGTCGAAATCCCGTGAACGCCTGATGACAGCGCTTCTCAGCCTCAAACCCACTACGCAGAGACATGATGCGGAGATCGTGAAAAACTGGGACGACGAGGTCAAAAACGGCTTTATCGTCCCTGACAATGAATTCCTGCCGCTCGCGCTCACGTTGTACACCTATTTCAGGGAAGTAACGAATGACCGTCGATAAGAAGAGTATCCGCTACAAGCTCATCGTCCCCAGCCTGATCATCGTCGTCGCGGTCTTTGTTGCCCTGCTGGTTCTCATCTTCGGGATATCGAAAACGGTGCAGGACGACTATTCACGCTTCACCATCAGTGCCGCCAGCAACGAAGTCAAGAAGGTCCTCTCCACGGCAGCGAACGAGTTAACAACGGCCCATCTGCTGGGAAACTCGGTGGTCACCGAGGCAAAGCAGAAGAGCGTAGAAGAGGCACTGGACCTGCTTTGGCAGCGCATCGGCCAAGACGGCATCATCGTCGGCCCAAATGGTGCCATCCTCTTTTCCACGCTCGGCTCAGACCCGGCCAGGGGGCTGGTCAATGGAGGAGCCTCCGGCTACTACTCCATCCGGCTCCCCCAAGGCACGTACCATTGCTACGCCGAAACCTTCCCGCTCTGGGACTGGCGGGTCATAACCCTGCATCGCCAGACCCAATCGCTGTTTGCCCGCAGCAAGGTCGGCATCATGCTGCCGCTCGTAGCCGTCGGCTCTCTTCTCATGGTTTTAGGGATCTTCCTGGTTCTGCGCCAGGTCGTCCATCAGCCGATATCGCGGATGGTTTCCGCCATCGACACCGGAGAAACCGTGGCACCGACCGGACTGACCGAATTCGATATCATCGGTAATGCCGTGAACGATTCCATCCGGCGTTTGCGGGAACAGACCGCTGCACTGGAAGCCGAACTCGTCGAACGGACCAGGATGGAAAACGCCCTGCGGGAGAGCGATGCGCACATCCGCATGCTGCTTGACAATACCGAGGAAGGAATCTTCGGCATAGACCTGAACGGAAACTGCACCTTCTGCAACCTATCCTGCCTTCGCATGCTGGGTTACGACGAAGAAAATGAGCTGTACGGCATCCACCTCCACGACCTGATCCACCACACCCACCCGGACGGCACCCCGTACCCCGGCCATGAATGCAAGGTCTATGAGGCATACCACCTGGGAAGGAAGGTGCATATCCAGAACGAGGTCCTCTGGCGCTCCGACGGCACCAGCTTCCCGGTAGAGTACTGGTCGCACCCGGTATTCGAGAACGGCAGGATCTCCGGCGCCGTGGTAACCTTTCTCGACATCAGCCAACGGAAACAGCTGGAAGACCAGTTGATACAGGCACAGAAGATGGAATCCATCGGCCGCCTGGCAGGGGGAGTTGCCCACGATTTCAATAACCTTCTGACACCGATCATCGGCTACACCGAATTCCTCAAACAGGATCTGGCAGATAACGGCAAGTCCCTGGCCATGGTCCAGCAGATCATGAAGGCTGCGCAGCGTTCCAAGGAACTCGTGCAGCAGCTTCTCAGTTTCAGCCGCAAGCAGATCCTGGAGATGAAGCTGATCGACATCAACCAGGTCATCAACTCCTTCCATGGCATCCTGCGGCGGGTCGTCAGGGAGAACATCGACCTGCGCCTCTATCTGACGCAGGAATCGTACGGCATCCGCGCAGACAGGAACCAGATCGAGCAGGTCATCATGAACCTGGTGGTCAACTCACAGGACGCCATTAGCGAAGGCGGGTCCATCACCATCGAAACGTCGCCGGTACTGCTCGATGACGAATATGCGACGCTGCATACGGATGTGACCCCCGGACGCTACCTGATGCTGGCCGTCACCGACAACGGCAGCGGCATGGACCCGGAGACGCGGCAGAGGATCTTCGAGCCGTTCTTCACCACGAAAGGGATCGGGAAGGGGACCGGCCTGGGGCTCGCCACCGTTTACGGCATTGTCAGGCAACACTCCGGCAACATCTGGGTCTACAGCGAACCGGGCAAAGGAACGACCTTCAAGATCTACTTTCCGATCGTCGATGCAGAGCTGCCGGTGGAGAAGCGCCCGTTGGCCGAGACCACGAACTTCACCTGCGAGCGCTGCTCGATCCTCGTTGTCGAAGACAATGAGATGGTCCGGACCCTGGTACATGAACTGCTGGACCGGCAGGGTTTCGAGGTGCTTTCTGCCGAGAGTCCGCACGAAGCGCTGCAATTGTGCAAGGGGCGCGACCTCGACCTGCTGATCGCCGATGTGGTGATGCCCGACATGACTGGTCCCGAACTGCACGCGAAACTGCTCGACTCCTACCCCGGCCTGAAGGTCCTGTACATGTCGGGCTATACCAACAACGTCATCGTGCACCAAGGGGTCCTTGACGAAGGGATACATTTCATCCAGAAACCGTTTGCCATCAGCTCGTTTGTCCAGAAGGTCCAGACACTGCTGACCCCCGCTGCTGACGGATAACCATCCACGCACCCTTTTCGGAGCCCCCTCGCAAGGGGCACCACAGCTAGCAGGACTGCCGGAAACCCGACATCACCCGCCAGGGCAAAATATCTGTTCTCATACCGGCGCTGATTGAGGCAGGCTGAAAAGGCGCCAGGAGATGCCGTATGGATGAGACAAAATCCATTCTGCCCGATACCCCTGAAAACCGAGCTCTGGCGGAGAATGTCCACCCAGAGGGCTGGGGCAATCCGGAGCCGTCCGGATGTTACAACCTGGTCATCATCGGCGCCGGGACTGCCGGGCTGGTCTGCGCCGCCGGAGCTGCCGGGCTGGGGGCCAAGGTGGCTCTCATCGAGCGGCACCTGATGGGGGGCGATTGCCTGAATGTCGGCTGCGTCCCTTCCAAGGGGGTCATTCGCGCGGCTCGGGCGGTCTTCGACGCACGCACCGCCCAACCGTTCGGGATCGACAACACCGAGGCGCTCGGCTTCGACTTCGGCAGGGCCATGGAGCGGATGCGCACCCTGCGTAGCAGTATCAGCCATCACGACTCAGCCCGGCGGTTTCGCGACGAGCTCGGGGTTGACGTCTACTTCGGCCAGGCAGCCTTCACGGCATCCGACTGCATTGCGGTGGGGAGCAGAAAGCTCTATTTCCACCGCGCTGCCATCTGCACCGGCACTAGGGCTGCCGTACCGCAGATCCCCGGACTCTCAGACGCCGGATTCCAGACCAATGAAACCATCTTTTCACTCACCGAGCTTCCTCCCAGGATGGCCGTCATCGGCGCTGGACCCATCGGCTGTGAACTTGCCCAGGCCTTTGCCAGATTCGGCTGCAGGATCACCCTGATCGAGCTTGGCCATCAGATCCTGGGAAGGGAAGACCGCGATGCAGCCGAGATCCTGAACGACGCCTTCATCCGAGAGGGGATTGCCCTGCAGCTCGGGGTGAAGATCCTCAGGGTCGAACAGCGCAATGGAGAGAAGGTCGTCGTCCTCCAGGACAACAGTGCAGCGGTCGAGGTGGCAGTGGATGAACTCCTGGTCGGCATCGGCCGGCTGCCCAACCTGGAAGGCCTCGACCTGGAAAGGGGAGGGATCGCCAGCACTGCGCAGGGGATAACGGTGGGTGATACGCTGCAGACCAGCAACCCGCGGGTCTATGCGGCAGGAGACGTCTGTTCTCCCTACAAGTTCACCCATACCGCCGACGCCATGGCCCGCATCCTCATTGCCAATGCCCTGTTCATGGGACAACAGCGGACATCCTCCCTGACCATCCCCTGGTGTACCTATACCGACCCGGAGATCGCCCACGTGGGGATGTACGAACACGATGCCAGAGAAAAGGGGATCGAGGTGACCACCCTGACCGTTCCCCTGACCGAGGTGGACCGGGCCGTCCTGGACGGCGACAGCCAGGGGTTTGCCAGGGTCCACCTGAAAAAAGGGACCGACACCATCCTCGGCGCCACCATCGTCGCCCGTCATGCCGGCGACATGATCAGCGAACTCTCCCTGGCAATCTCGGGGAAAATCGGCCTCAGGGCAATCGCCGCAACGATCCATCCCTATCCGACCCAGGCAGAGGTTATCAGGAAACTCGCCGACGCCTACAACCGGACCCGGCTCACCCCCTTCGTCAAAAAGGTGCTGTCCGGGTGGCTGCAGTGGCAGCGAAGCGGTTCGTGAAGCAGAAACAGACACCTCGCACACCGGAGAATACCATGACCTTCAAGGAAACACTGGCGCAGAACGGCATCGAACTGCTGCGGGACGTTACCACGACCCTGCAGGTGAACGTGGGGCTTACCTGTGACCTGGCATGCCGCCATTGTCACCAGGAAGCCGGTCCCACCCGGCACGAGATGATGAACCCCGAGACCGTGGCTGAGGTGATCGCCTGTGCCGGCCGGATCACGTTCGACACTCTGGATCTGACCGGCGGGGCGCCGGAACTGCTCCCCGACCTCCCGCACCTTGTTGCAGCAGTCGCGCCGCTGGCGAACAGGGTCATCGTCCGCACCAATCTCGTAGCCCTTGCCCGGACCGAGTTGCAACATCTGCCTGAGATCTACCGCGCAAACCGCGTCGCCATCGTGGCATCGCTGCCGGCAACCAACCAGCAGCAGACCGATGCGCTACGGGGGAGCGGAGTCTGGCAGAAAAGCATCGCCATGCTCAAGGTCCTGAACGGACTCGGCTACGGCAGGCAGGGCAGCGGCCTGACCCTCGACCTGGTCTCCAACCCGGCCGGGGCCTTCCTCCCCCCCGGCCAGGCAGAGGCAGAGCGGAGATTCCGACGCGACCTGGAGCAAAAGCACGGCATAACCTTCAACAGCCTGCTCACCCTGACCAATGTGCCCTTGGGGCGCTTCCGCACCTGGCTGGAGAGCTCTGGAAACCTGCAGGCCTACCTGGAGAAGCTGGAAGGCAGCTTCAACCCCGGCACGGTACCGGGGCTCATGTGCCGCTCCTTCATCTCGGTGGACTGGAACGGATTCCTCTACGACTGCGATTTCAACCTGGTCACCGGCCTGCACCATCGCGGTACGCGGATGCATATCTCCGAGCTCCGGGAACTGCCTGAACCGGGCATTCCCATCCCGGTCGGCGATTATTGTTTCGCCTGCACGGCCGGCGCCGGCTTCACCTGCGGAGGAAGCATCGCAGCATAGTGAACGGTCGATACTTGACAAACATTATTCCTATAGTCTTATTGTTTTATATTTTTTGGAAGGTTAGCAATCGGGGGCTTGTGGTCATATGCGACACAGGGCAAGGATCAGAGTATTCATAGGAGCGCAGTTCATTGCGATCCTGCTGCTCCAGAGCTATTTCCTGCTCCCCTTGTACCGGCACGCGTTCGTTTCCCAGGGGTTTGCCGTCAAGTGCCTCCATGACCACCAATTGTGCGGCTGTGCACCCAGCCGAATCGTCAACAAAACCTGCTGTTGTTTCCGCGATGCCCCGAGCTGCTGCAAACCGGAAAGCCACGATGACGACACGCACTCCACGGCGTCAAAACCGGGAGACCACCATAGCCTGAGCAGCATCCCCTGCGGTGGCTCTACCAACTTCTCGATTGCATCGCTGGATAAACTGGAATTCCTGCATACCGACCGCATCGCCCAGCCAGTCGCCTTCGAGCGGGCCACGCACCCTCTCGCTCCTGACCGTCGCTGGATCTCCCCTGCACCCGAACCACCCGACCCCCCGCCTCGTCTCGTTACGTCCGCCTGACATTCCTGTACCCGCAGCCTGTTCCCTCTCGGCAACCCGAAGGGAAACGAGCATCCGATTTCCCATGCAATAGAGGCAGAGGGAGACGTACATCCATACCCTGGAGAAGGGATTGGTTCATCCGCCACAAGGAGATCCCATGAAAAATAACATCTATGTGCTGACGATCTGCCTGCTGCCGGCAGTCATCGGCATTGTGCCCGCCAAGGCAGAAAACCTGTTGCTCGACGAGATTACCGTGCGGGGTGAAAAGGAATCCCCCCAGGAAGAGAGCTTGACCATCCGGGAAGTGCGGGAAACACCGGCTAAGGATATCGGCGAGGCCCTCAAGCAGGTTGAAGGGCTCTCCTTCGTCCGCAAGGGGGCCATCGCGAACGACGTGGTCCTGCGCGGTTTCCAGAAAGACAACATCAACGTCCTGGTGGACGGCGTCAGGTTGCACGGCGCCTGCCCATCGCGCATGGACCCCCCGTCGTTCCACTACGACTTTGCCGAGGTCGAGCAGATCCGCATCGTGAAAGGACCCTACGACATAGAAAACCCCGGCAGCATGGGAGGCATGGTGGATGTACAGACCAAAAAGGCGGGCAAGGGGTTCGGCAGCGACCTGAACCTCACCTACGGCTCGTACAACAGCCTCAACGCCTCCGGCACGGCATCCTACGGCACCGACCTCTACGACGGGCTGCTCGGCTACGCCTACAAGGGTTCCGATGTACCGAAGTCGGGGGACGGCAAGTTGATCACCGACATCTACCCCACCAGCAGCCCGAACCGCTATCGGCCGGACGCCATAGATTCCAAGGCCTACGAGATCAACACCGGCTGGGCAAAATTCGGCCTGAACCCAACCGCCAATGCACGGACCGAGTTCAGCTATTCCTATCAGGACGCCGATCATGTACTCTACCCCTACCTGAAGATGGATGCAGACTATGACCGGACCCATCGGTTGAACTGGACCTACCGGAAGGAAAAGGTTTCGCCGCTGGTCAAGGAGCTGAAGCTGCAAGCCTACTGGGACCGGGTCAGGCACCTGATGAACGATGCCTTGCGCGAGAGTTCACGACCGACGATGGTCATCACCCGGTCGTACTCCATGCAGACCGATGCCCGGACCAACGTGGTCGGGACAAAGATGAGCGGCTCCCTGGGGATCGGGCCGGGAACGCTGAAGACCGGCATCGACTACTACAACCGCAACTGGGACGCCCTCAACATGCGGGCCATGTACACCATGGCGCAGCCCTATACCGCACTGGGCATGATCCCCGATGTCTACACCAACAATTTCGGGATGTTCGGCGAATACGACCTGCCAATAAACGAGCAGTTCAGGGTGAAGGCCGGTCTGCGGGGAGACCTTACCTGGATCGAGACCGACAAGGCGAACACCCTGGTGGCCCGGGGAACCGATACGGACTTCAGCGAGATGAGCGCCAACCTGCAGCTGACCTATATCCCCGTCACCGGACTGGAGTTTTTTGTCGGCTTGGGACGGGGCACCAGGGTGCCCGACCCGGAAGAGCTCTACATCGATGTGCCGGCCACGGCCCCGCAAGTCACCTGGCGCGGCAATCCCAACCTCAAGGCGACCGTCAACCACCAGGCCGACCTGGGTGTCAAGTACGCAGTAGAGCGGTTCTACGTCAATGCCTCGGTGTTTTACAGCGACCTGCAGGATTACGTGAACTTCTACAGCGCCTCTACAACGCTCAAAAGTTACCAGAACATCGATGCCAGCATGTGGGGCGCGGAACTGGGAAGCCAGGTTTCCCTGCCGTACGATCTGTTCATCAGGGGGTCGCTCTCCTACACCGAGGGTGAAAACAAGGACGGCAACCGCCCCCTGTCCGAGATCCCCCCCCTGCGCGGGACCATGGCAGTTCGCTACGACAATGGCACCTGGTTCTTCGAGGTTGCCGAGAACCTGGCCAGGAGACAGGACAGGGTCGATTCCGGCCTCAATGAGCAGCAGACCGCCGGCTGGGCCACAACCGACCTGAAAGCCGGCGTTCAGTACAAGGCCCTGTCGGTCTACGGAGGGGTGAACAACCTGCTGGACAAGTACTATCTCAGCCACCTCTCCTACCTGCGCGACCCGTTTGCCAGCGGCGTCGGCGTCAAGGTCCCGGAAAACGGCAGAAATTTCTATCTGACCCTGGCTTACACATTCTGACACCGGCAGAGGTCCGGAAGCGGCACAACCGTTTCCGGACCTCTGCCGGAGGATAACCCCATGCTGCAGGAACCAGGCTCCTTTATCCCCGCCGACCCGCCCCGTCAGACGTTCCTGATGTTCGCGGTCGTTTCCCTCTGCCTGCACCTGGCAGGAGCGGAGCTGTTCACGTTCATGGAGGTAAAATCCATCCTGCGGCACCAGGCACAGATCATTACCATCGAACTCAGGGAACCAGAATCAACTCGGCCACAACCGGAACAACCGGCCGAAGAACCTTCCCCCCCCAGCAGCCGCAGGCTGCCCCCTCCCCTGCCACGACCCGTCATGAAGCCGCAAACGGTGCTGCCCTCAGTTACCCCCCCGCTCCCCCGTCCCGTGCCGCAGGTCCGGGAGAAGCAGGCCTTCATCCCGGCACCGGCAACACCCTCAACATCTGCAGCGCCGGCAGCGACCGCGCAACCTGCTCCCGCTGTCCGTCCGGTGGCGACCACGGCGCCCCTCCAGACCGCACGCCCCGAAACCCCGGCACAGCCCGCTGCCGCCCAAACGGCAACGGCCCGTACAGCATCGGCATCCGCTCATCTCAGGGCATCGGCGCATTCGGCTTATCTCGCCGTCATTCGCGGGATGATCGACCAGAGGAAAGAATACCCTCTCATGGCTCGCAAGGGGAGGATGGAGGGAACCGTCAGAGTGCGCTTCATCCTCGGCCGTGACGGAGGCATCAGGCGCACCGAGGTAGTGCAGTCCTCCGGCAGGGGGTTGCTGGACCGGGCCACCTTACAGACCATATCGCGGATTGAACGGTTCCCGCCGTTGCCTGCGGCAATCGAAGGCAACGAGCTCTCCATCGAGGTGCCGGTCAGCTACATGCTCGACAGCCGCTAGTCCGACATCCCCCTGCGCCGGCAACGATCAGCTGCCTGGCAACTTCGGGCCAAAACGAAAAAAGGCCATCTCCCGTGACGAAGATGGCCCTGCAGTTCTGCCCCGACCTGCTTCAGGCGAGGCTTCTGATCCGCGCCAGGCACGACGGCAGTTTGCGCGCCTTGTACCTCGGCTCATTGGTTGTCAGCACCGTATTGACCAACGTGTCGATCTTCCTCCGGTCCGTGCTGCTGATCAGCGAGAACCTGAAACCGGTCAGGTAATTTTCGCTGGCCGGGGCAGGATGGGAATAGATGGCCCGGGAAAATACCGGCACTACCCATTCCGACTCATCTGGCGAGAAGAATACCACAATGGCCATGGTATCGCTCTCCACCGGGAACGGCGTTTTCAGCTTGAATCCTCCCGCACTCAGCGACAGGTCGGCCGGCGCGTAGTCGCTCGTGCTTTTCTTGCCGTCATAAATGACCCGCATGGAACCGGAACCGTCCACCACCGAGCAATACATTGGGAGTTGCATCGAAATGCGCTGGTGCCGGCGTTTTTCCATGGCCGGCAACTGTTCCAGCACCTTGATCCAGATAAAGGGCCGTTCATCGTGACTGCTGATGAGGCCATTGAAGGCAAAGACGCTCTCGGCGGTCTCCGTCATCAGGGAAACCTGCGTGCCGGTGGGTATGTGATCCATCTTCGGATTGGTTGCGGCCGGAAAGACGATCTTCAGGTAGCAGTTGGAAACACTTGCCACAACGGCACCTTCGATCAGGGTATAGCCGCACGGCGCATTCACCGATACGGAGAGCTTTGTCCCGGTGGTAAAGACTGTCTCGAGGTCTTGCATACCGAACCCCTTCCGGAAGGCTGTGGTTACAGTACATATCGACAGATGCGTCAGTTACTTTATTGATTGGTGCGGATTTGTATCCAGTATTCCCTGCCATGCCCTTTTGTGGTAGTCTACGCGGACTTGGGGTGGGACGAACGCAGCCTCCTGACACCGCCAGAGAGGAGCATAACCCATTGAATGTACATGGTTCATCCAGTAGAGCCAACGGCGTGGGACTGGTCCTGGCCGCTGCCGTACTCTGGGGAACCACCGGCACCAGCCAGGCACTCGCACCGATCGGAGCCACTCCGGCATCGGTGGGAGCCTTGCGGCTGGCACTCGGCGGCTCTCTCCTCCTGGGCCTCACTCTGCTTCGCGGCGACTGGAAAGGGGGCCGCTCCTGGCCGTTGGTTCCCACTGCCGGGGCAGCTCTTTTCGTTGCCGCCTACCAGCTCTCCTTCTTTGCCGCAGTGGCGCGTACCGGCGTTGCCGTCGGCACCATGGTGGCAATCGGCAGCTCGCCGGTCATTGCCGGAATACTTGCCATCGTGCTGCGCAAGGGATTTCCCGGAACCCGCTGGCTCGTCGCCACCATCCTGGCGATCATCGGCTGCACTCTCCTCACCGGCGCGGGGGGAGAGGTCCGGGTCAACCTCACCGGCATCCTCCTCGCCCTCTGCGCCGGCGCATCCTATTCCCTCTACACCCTGGCGATCAAAGAGATCCTGCCGGACCGCCATCCCGATACGGTCATGGCGGCCGTCTTCTGCGGAGGCGCGCTGCTGCTCTCTCCGCTCCTGTTCGCTTCGCAGCTCTCCTGGCTCCTGGAACCGACAGGGCTCCTGGTGGCCCTGCATCTGGGCGCCATTGCCACTGCGCTCTCCTACTCCCTGTTCAGCCGGGGTCTTGCCACCATCCCGGTCGCCACCGCCGTCACCCTTTCCCTGGCCGAACCGCTGACCGCCAGTCTGTTGGGAATAACCGTGCTGGGCGAAAAGCTGACGTTGGGGGGCATATCGGGCATGGTTCTGCTGTTCGCAGGACTGGGGCTCCTTGCCCTGCAACCGCGGCATGTTTGGCGGAATTGAACTGCACAGTGGGGAAACAGACGGCGTGCGAAGAACCGCACGCCGGGTTGCAAACCACTACGGGTCAGGCAGCGGCACCTTCCAGGCGGAACTTGCTGACCATGGTCGAAAGTTTCCTCACCTGCTGCTCCAGGTTCTTTGCCGCATCCGACGATTCATGGGCACTGGCGGCATTCTGGCGTGTCACGTCATTGATCTGGGCAACGGCCTGATCGATCTGAATCAGCCCCTGGGCCTGTTCCCGTGATGCCAGCGAGATCGCTTCGGTGAGATCGCCGATGGAACGTGCCCCCTCGACCGCCCCCTTGAGATAGCCGTCGATGCTGCTGCTGAGCTCCCCACCCTTGCGCGCCAGCTGCACGGAACTCTGGATCAGGGTCTCGGTCCTTTTTGCGGCATCGGTGGAGCGTTTGGCAAGCTGGCGGATCTCGTCCGTGAGGATCTCGAAGTCGTTACCGGCTCCTTCCACATGAGCAGCCTCGATGGCGGCATTCACCCCCAAGAGGTTCGAGAGCATGGCAATATTGGAGAGATCGTCGATGAGGTACTGAAACTCGTTGGTGAGCTTTTCCGCTTCGCCGGCACTGCTGCCCGTGTCGAACTGGATACTGCCGCGGAATTCGTCCAGGCGGGTAACCGCATCCTCACAGCGCACCGACAGGTTGCGGATCTCGGAAGCAACCACCCCGAAACCGCCGGCCGACGAACGGACCCGGGTTGCCTTGTTGGCGGCGCTGGCCGACAGGGAATCGGTTTCCTTGGCAATGGCATCGATCTCCTGGATGATGACGGCCGTGTTGTCCGCCGACGAACGGATCTCATCCATCGCCGCCAGCATCTGGTCCATGGCCTCCTTTGCCGTGGAGATCGACTCGCTCGCCTTTTTCGCATTGAACTGGGCATCGGATGTGCTCTCGGCACTCTTCTTGGAGCTTTCCGAGATCCGGGAGAGGTTTGTCGAGGTCTCGGCCAGCTGGCGCTCCTGTTCGGTAGCCCCCTGTGAAACCATCTGGCTGCTGTGGGTGATCCGGCTGCCGACGGAGGAAACCAGCTCCACCGTCTCCGCAACCTGGGAAACGGCCGAGTGAAGGGACTCGGCAGTGCAGTTCATCGCCTTCTTGATCGTGGCATGGTCGCCATGGTACCGGCCCGACATCCGTGCGCTCAGGTCGTAATCGGCCAGCCGGCTCAGCACGTCGCTCGCCTCTTGGACCGGGTCGGTCATGGCATCCAGGGTGTTGTTGACCCCGGCGATCAGGTCCTGCCATATCCCGTTGAAGTCCCAGTCGTTCCCCCTGGTGCGCAGCCGGCCCTCGCCGATCTTTCCCACCAGGTTCCTGGTTTCCCGGTCGAGCCCGTAGAGGGTGGCCAGGAGCGTGTTCAGGTTCACTTTCAGCTCGTTGAACTCTCCCTGGTAATCGTCGATGACGAACGGCGGAATCCGGCCGTGGGCAATCTCGTCGATGGAGCCTGCAGCAAGCCGAAGCGGCGACACCAGGCTGTCGAGCATCCTGTTCACCAGCTCGATCAGCTCCGCATCCGCTCCCTTGAAGAGCACGGGGTTGCCCCGCTCCGTCAGCTTCCCCTGCAACATCGCCTCGGCAAGACGCTGGATCTCAGTATGAACGGTCTGATTTCCTGGTTTCTCCTTCTTCATTTCAGCCCCCTCCATGGATCAACCGTAGCTTCCCGGTTATGGCCTGCACCGCAACATCTATGGCTGCCTCGACCTCCGCGGACATGGCATGCCGCGGCAGATCGAAACAGCGCCCTTCGATACCGATCAGAAAAATCTGCGGCGGAATTCTCTCGGGAAAGAGCACGTTGCCCACTGCTATCGCTTCCCGGATGCCGATGCCGTGGGCCGAGATCGCCGACGGGCCGGCAAGCGGGATCTCCTCCCAGTTGAGCTGGTGCACCGTTCCGGGCGCCGCACCGAACTGCACGGCATCGACGACGACCAGCGCCTGTTCGGTCCCTTCCAGCATGTCCAGGATCGCTATGCCGCCGACCCCCACATATGCGAGTCGCGTCCCTGCGGGGAGATCGGCCTCCTGCAGGCGGGCATGGACCTCATAGCCCACGGCGTCATCGGCCACCATCTCGTTGCCGATACAGACGACCAGTATTTCATGACGCCCGGTTCCGGTCATTTCGTCGCGATCTTCACCAGGCACTGTTCCCCGCTTTCGCTGATCTCCGACTTCACCGGCCGGCAGATCAGCTCGTTGACGATGCCATCGAAATAGGCATGAAAGAGCCGGCACATCGGACCGCCCGGCTGCTGACCCCGCTGGCGGCAGATGTCCCGAAGGACACAGCGGTCAAAGGCCAGCTGCCGGTCGGCACCGTTACCGGAGAGCGCGAAGCCGAACCCTGCCTGCATCCGCTCGGCAAGCGTCCCGACCGCCTCGTCGATGGACGGGTTTCCCAGGCGAAACGGCAGCTTGTTCGCCATGGCCCTGCCGGCAATCCGTCCCACCGGTGCGGTCGCCCCCCCCATGATGTTGTCGATGGTCGTGGTGAAGATGTCGAGCAGAAAGCCGATCTCGGCAAAGGCTGCGTGATGATCCTGCAGGGTTGCCTCTTCCCTCTGTTCGCCGGTCATAGGAACCTCTCCATCTTTTCGCAGAATGCAAGATCCCGGTAGAAATTCTTGACGGTGTGAAAGTTGGCATGGGTCAGGGCACCGGACGGACAGAGGTAGGCGCAGGAGAGACAGGCGATGCAGTCTTCCTGGTGACTGACCACGCAGACCCGCTTTTCCTCGTCGTACTCGAACACCGTTGTCGGGCAAATATCGACGCACATCCGGCAACCGCGACACCCCTCTTCGTGAACCTGAATCTCGACCATCAGCATCCCCTCCGAATCCGTTGCTCAGGCTCGCCAGTCCTGGTCACGACAATCTCCAGCGGCATGGTGCCGAAGGCATGGGTGGCACAGGAGAGGCAGGGGTCGTAACAGCGGATGCCGAACTCCACGGCATTGAGCAGTGCCTGGTCGTCCGGACGGTTGATGACGTGGGACGTTGCCGCCTGGGCAACCATCCTGTTGATCAGGGAATAATTCTGCTGCGTCGCCACGATCAGGTTGGCGGCCCGCACCACGCCATTCTCGTCGATCTCGTAGTCATGGAACAGGGTGCCGCGGGGCGCCTCCACATGCCCGACCCCCCTGCCGCCGGGAAAGCGGACCGGGACCCTGGTCTCGCCATGGATGGCCGGATCGGCCAGGATCTCCCGTGCCCTTTCGGCCGCATACAGAAGTTCGATGAGCCGGGCATAGGGCTGCAGGGCATTGGCATGGCAGGGCCGGCTGAACTGGCTGACGAACAGCTCCCGCTCCCGGTCGGCCTCCTCGGTCCCGTAACGGTCGATGACATTGAGCCTGGCAAGGGGGCCGACGCGGTAATCGTGGTGCTCTCCGTCCCGGACGATTGCCACCTGTTTCATGTAGGACCATTCTACCACGCTCTCGGAGAGGTACTGGTGATAGTCTGAGACCGGAAACTGCAGGAGATTGTTCCCGTCCGCATCCACGGCCCGCAGCTCACCCCCCGTCAGGGCGGTGGTGCCGTCTTGCTGCACCGTCCCCAGGCTCCAGGCAGGCACCACCCAGTCGGCAAGCATGGCCGGATGGGTATCGAGCTGCTTCATGAGCAAGCCCTTGACCACCGGAGCCAGTTCGCGCACCAGCAGCAGGGCCCGGTCCGTCCATTCCTTCAGCTGCCGCTCCTTTTCCCCGTCCAGGACAAAGGCGATCCCCCCCGCCACCGAGGTGACCGGATGGGTTCCCCGCCCGCCAACCAGTTCGTTGATCTTCTGGCCGATGGACCGGCACTCAAGCGCCTTTTTGGCGATCTCCGGAACGGCCTGGACCACGCCGACCACGTTGCGGATGGCGGGATCGGCATCGAGCCCCAGCACCAGGTCCGGCCCCTGCAGCACGAAGAGGGAAAGGCAGTGGGAATGGATCAGGTGGCCCATGTACATCAGCTCCCGCAGCAGTTTCGCCGCCGGTGGCGGCTCCACGCCGGCAGCGTTGTCCAGGGCGTTGGTTGCTGCCAGGTGATGGGCAGTCGGGCAGACCCCGCAGATACGGGCGGTAATCAGTGGCATCCGGTCCGCATCCATCCCGGTCAGGATCCGCTCGAACCCTCGCAGCTCGTTCACCACCAGCCCTGCCGATTCCAGCCCGCCATCGTTGCCGATCTTCAAAAAGACGCGGGCATGCCCCTCGATACGGGTAACCGGGTCAATCGTTATGATCCTGTTCATAATCCTCTCTCTCCTCCTCGGTCCATTTCCGTATCAGAAACGTCGGCTTTTCCCCGATCATCGGCGTCGCCATGGTGTAGGAATAGTGCGTCTTGGAGGTCCGTTCGATCTCGCGCACGATCTGCTCTCTGGGGATCAGTGTCAGGCGGGACATCCGCTCGGCGATCTCGGTCCGGATATCCCGGTTGGGCTCGGTGAGGATCTGCATGGTTGCCCCGGCACAGCCGGAACAAGGGATGCCGTTCAGCGGGCAGGGGGAGAGACAGCGGTCAAGTGTCACCGAACCCATGCAGAGATACCCCTGGCTCAGGAAACATTGTTCCGGGTCGGGCACCCCTTCGGAGTTCTTCCTGATCCGGTCGACCTCGCTCTTCTCCATCTGCCGCTTGCAGCGGGCGCAGACCGACTCCCTGGTGGCGGCCCTGGGGGGACGGCCTTCCACCAGCCCCAGCAGGGCATCGAAGACGACCGCCGGATGGGGCGGGCAGCCGGGCAGGTAGAGGTCGACGGGGATGACGCTGTCCAGCGGCGACACGCTCGGCTCCAGCCGCGACACCTCGGAACCGGGGCACTGGGTGGAGCAGGTGGTCTTGTTGTTGCGGTAAACCGTGTCGAGGATATCCTCGCAGCTGTGGACATTGCCGGCGCCGGCAATGCCGCCGTACACGGCGCAGGTCCCCCAGGCAACGATCAGGTCGCAGCTTTTCCGCATCTCTTCGGCGGCATGGCGGTCATGCTCCGACCTGATGGCCCCGGAAACCAGGCCGAGCCGCGCCTTGGGATAATCCTTGATGTCGGTCAAGACCGGGCAGCGCTGGATACTCACCGCCTGAAGTACGGTCAGGATCTTTTCGTGCAGGTCGACGATGGCCACATGGCAGCCGGAGCAGTCACTCAGCCACTCGATGTTCACGGGGATGGAACTCATGCAACCTCCTTCGTCCCGGCCTTCTGGATCAAGAGCCGCTTGTAACAGGCGTTTTCACCGGCGTGGCGGATCTCCAGGACCGAATCCCGCCCCATGATATTGAGCAGTGCGCCAGCAAAGAAGCCGAACATCATGTTGCAGAGAGAGCCTTTCTGCTGGTGTCCGAAGCGGAAGAGCGACTGGCGGATCATGCAGTCCCTGAAGACCAGGTTCACCTCTTCCCCGGTTTCCGTAAGCTCGATCATCTCGGGGCGGTCATGCATCTGGAACGGCTCGAAATGCCAGAGGCAGCTGTTCTCCTGCAGCACCCTGCGGACCGATTCCAGCGCCTGCAGCAGATCGTCGGTCTTCTCCACCTTCTCGGAGAGTTTCATCCCGAGCCGCTTCCCTGCCAGATAGGATATGCCGTTGGCCGACTCGCCGATCGCCTCTTCGATACCGCTGGCTATCGCCCCGAGAAATGTCATGGTCTCCTGGAGCGAGGCACGTGTCGCAGCTAGCTCAGTCATGTATCCATCCTTCTCCCTCAGGGTCGAGGGGAGCGTGATGTATCGCCGCTTCGGCTAAATGGTGTCAAAAGAACGTTTGTCGGGAGGAATGACCGGAAGAAGTGACATCGCTGGCTCCATTGCCGAAACGGCGCAAGTCATTGTCGTTACGGTGCTGCATTTCTAAAACTCTGATATGAATCTTCGTATACCCTTATATCGGGCTCACAATATCCAGCTTTAGGAATATTTCATCACCCCTTAAGCAAAATGAAACATATCTGCTCGATACGATAACGTCGCCACGCCATGCAGGAAAATACCGGGCACTGCTGCAAACGGATCTGCCCATCTGGAATACGCCTTCCCCATGACAACTGTGGATAACCATTGACGCATGAACTGTCGATGGTACAATGAGCCGACTCTGGAACGGCACCATCCCCTGGACCTCATGATCACCATTTCCACCGCCATCCATATCGACGCACCGGCGCGACGGACCTGGGAGCTTCTCACCGATTTCGATCTCTACCCCCACTGGAATCCGCTGGTTCGCCGCGTAAGCGGAACCCTTGCCCCAGGTGAGCGGCTGGAGCTGGTCATGGAGCTGCCCGAACTCCCTCCGTTCAAGCTCCATCCGGTCATCGAAACCGTGACCCCGGACCGGGAACTCGCCTGGCAGAGCAGGCTTGCCATCCCCGGCATCCTCTCCTGGCGCTATTGCTTTCTCATCGAGCAGCTCTCGCCCGAGCAGCAGCGGTTCAGCCAGGTGATGACCTTCACGGGCCTGCTGGCGCCGCTGTTCGCGCCGGTCATGCGGAGATTCCTGCTCGCCGGGGCGGAAAAGCTGAACCGGGCGCTCCTGAAATGGGCGGGGAAAGAGGTCCAGTGCCTCCGCTGCTGATGCTCCATCACCAATCTCGACAAAGGAACACCCCTTGAACCGGAAAAAACTGTTCGTCCTCATTGCTGCCGCAACGGCAATCGCGCTCTTCTTCGCCCTCGACCTGGGCCGCTTCCTGACCCTCCACGCGCTGAAGGAAAACCGGCAGGCGCTTCTGGACTACTACGCGCAGCACCGGCTGGCCATGGTTGCCGGCTTCATGGCCCTCTACATCGTCCAGACCGCCCTCTCCCTCCCCGGCGCCGCCATCCTCTCCCTTGCTGCCGGTGCCGTCTTCGGCGCGGCCATGGGCACGGTCTACGCCAACATCGCAGCCACCATCGGCGCTACCCTGGCCTTTCTCGTCACCCGCTATCTCCTCCACGACATGGTTCAGCAGCGGTTCGGCGCCAGGCTGGCAAAGATCGACCGGGAACTGGAGGAACGGGGGCTCAACTACCTCCTCTTCCTCCGCCTGGTGCCGGTCTTCCCCTTCTTCCTGATCAACCTTGCCGCCGGGCTCACCCGCCTGCCGCTACGCACGTTCTTCATCGGCACCATGATCGGCATCATCCCCGGCGGATTCGTTTACTGCAACGCCGGCGCCAGCCTGGCAACGATCAATTCGCTCGGTGAGATCGCTTCGCCGCGGGTTTTGGGCTCATTCGCCCTGCTCGGGCTGTTCGCCCTGGTACCGGCGCTCTACAGCAAATTCAGGGGGAAAACCCCTTCGCCGCATTGAGTTATATCGAGATGGAACCGGATACTTTTACGAAGAGAAGCAGGGAGGAGAGATGGAGACCTACTACGACCCGAAGGACCTGGACAAGTTTCCGGACATCGGCAAGGATGCGCCGGAGCTGGCGAAGAAATTCTTCAGCTATTACGGGGCGGTATTCAGCGAAGGCGCCCTCACCGAACGGGAAAAGGCACTGATCGCCCTGGCTGTTGCCCATGCGGTGCAGTGCCCCTATTGCATCGACGCCTATACGCGCAGCTGCCTGGAAAAGGGATCGAACCTGGAGGAGATGACCGAGGCGGTGCACGTGGTCAATGCCATCAGGGGGGGCGCCTCGCTGGTCCATGGGGTGCAGATGCGCAAGATCGCGGAGAAGCTGTCGCTCTAGCAGGTTGTTGAAAAACGGCCATCTCGCCGCCGTCCTCGAAAGCCGCCTTGTGCGGCGTAGCGCTGCTACGCCTCCGCAGGGCTTTCTGCGGGTGCGCCGATCTGACTGTTTTTGAACAACCTGGGATATTCAACAACCTGTTAGCCCCGCGGCAAACGGTCACGCCTCGGGGGAATGGCCGTTTCGCTTCTCTCCGACGATCCGGCCGTCACTCACCGTATAGATGGTGTCGAACCCTTCCACCATCCGCTGGTCGTGGGTCACCACCAGGATGGCCGAGCTGTTGTCCACGGCCAGACGCTTGAGCAGCATCATGACGTTTTTGCCGTTTTCGCTGTCCAGTGCTGCGGTCGGCTCGTCCGCCAGGATCACCCTCGGCCGGTTGGCCAGGGCCCTGGCAATGGCGGTCCGCTGCGATTCCCCGCCGGAGAGGAGTGCCGGGTAATGGTTGAGCCGGTGGCCGAGCCCCAGGCTCTCCAGGAGCTCTATACCCCGCGCCTTGGCCTCCTTTGGGGGGACGCCGTTGATATCCATGGCAATCATGACGTTTTCCAGGGTAGTCAGAAACGGGATCAGGTTATGGGCCTGGAAGATAAACCCGAGCTTTTCCCGGCGCACCTTCTTGATATCCAGGCCGGCCCGCCAGCCGTCATTTGCCACCAGTTCGCCATCCAGCATCACCCTGCCGCGGGTCGGCTCGTTCACCAGGCCGATGGTGGTAAGCAGGGTGGTCTTCCCCGAACCCGAAGGACCGAGGATCGCCACCAGCTCGCCGGGGCGGACCGTGAAGCTCGCGTCGGTCAAGGCGGTAACGGCCCGGTCCCCCTCGCCATAGATCTTGGTCAGATTTTCCACTTCGACGGCAAACATATCCTCACCCTCCCAACGCCTGTGAGGCCTCTACCTTCAGGGCCTTGCGAATCCCCACCATGCTGGCGGCGATGCAGATCACCACGACAATGACGAACAGGAGCTGCAGGTCGATGGCAACCAGGTCGACCCGGCGGGGAAACTTGTCATGGGTGGACCAGATCGCCGCGTAGCCGATGCCGTAGGCCACGAGCCCCATGAGCAGCGACTGCTGCATGATCAGGCCGACAATGACCCGGTTCTGGGTCCCGATCAGCTTCAGGGTGGCGATCACCCGCAGCTTGTCCAGAGTCATGGTATAGATGATCAGGGAGATGATGACCCCGGAGATCACCAGCAGGATCACCCGGAACAGGCCGAGCTGCATCTTGGCCTTCTGGATCATCCCCTTGGTCAGGATCTCTTCCTGCTCCAGCCGGGAAAAGGGGCGCAGATGGTTCCAGCGGGAGATCCTCTCTTTGACCTGCGCCAGGTTTGCACCCGGCGCCAGTTGTGCCACGACCGTATTGACGATGTGGGTCGAGCCGGCGATACCGGAGACCACCGGAGCCAGCCGCTCGGCCTGACCCGGCGCAAGCGCCCTGCTGGCAGCGAGCTGCTCCTCCATCCTGGCCCGGCTGTTCCGGATGGCGTTGTTGTCGTCCTTGAACTGGATCTTCTGGGCATCGGCAAGGGTCACGTAGGCGACCGGGTCGCCGGAGGAGGAGACCATCTTTTCGGTGATGCCCACCACGGTATAGTCGTCGCCGGCAAGCCGCAGCCGTTCCCCCAACGGGAGCTTCATCGCCTTGTCCACCACGATCTCGTAATGCTTCTGCCTGATCGGCCGCCCCGCTACGATCAACGGCGGCCCACCCAGGCCGTTCAACTCGTACCCGATCAGGAAAAACCGGTAGGGCTTGCCGGTCCGCTCGATCTGGATGTTCTGGAACGAGAGGGCCGAAGCGGCAGCCACGCCGGGGACCCCCCTGATCCGGTATTTGGCATCCTCGGGGATACGCGAGGTGGCGGCGAACGGACCGCTGGTGTCCTGCTGCACCACCCAGAGATCGGCGCCGGTAGCGGTGAGGATCGCGGTGGCATCGGTAAAGAGCCCCCGGTAGATCCCTCCCATGCTCATGACCACCCCGAGCAGGAGCCCCAGGCCGAGGCAGGTCTGGACGAATCGCCCCCGGTGATGGCGTATGTCGCGCAGTGCCAGGTTCATGATCCGACCCGGACCCTTTTGCCGTCCCTGAATCTGGCCATCGCCTCGGGCGGCGCCACGGCAACGAGATCGGTCGCAGCCAGGCCTTTGCGGATCTCGCTGAAGCCGTTTCGCTCCTCAATGCCGATCTCGACCGGGCGGAACGCCAGCCGGCCGTCGACGACGACCCAGACCCCGCGCTGGGCCCCCCTGCTGACCACGGCCGCCGAGGGGAGGGCCAGCACGCCCCGTTTGGCGGCGGCGGTGATATAGACGTCGGCCTGTTCGCCGATGCGGAAATCCTTGCGCGGTTTGTCAAAGGCGACGTCGACCTCCAGCTCTTCGGTGACCCGGTCGCTCTGCCGCGCCAGGCGGGCAACATGGCCGGGGATGGCAACCTGCTGGGCCGAACGAAGGGATATCTGGGCGGGCTTGCCCACGCCGATCCCTGCCAACAGCGATTCGTCGACGTTCGCCTTCACCCAGACCGTTGCCGGGTCGGCCATGGTAAAGATCGACTGGCCGCTTGCCGCGACCGCCCCGTGCTCCAGGTCGCGGGAGACGATGATGCCGTCCTGCGGCGCATATATCTCGGTATCGGCCAGGCGGGAACGGGCCACCTCCTTGCCGGCGCTGCCGGTCGCCGTCTCCTGGCACGCCGCTTCGACAGCGGCAACGGCCCGCGCCACCTCTTCTCGCGCCACCAGGCAGGCGGTCTCGTACTGCTCTGCCTCCTGGCGGGAAACCAGGTTCTTCTCCGCCAGCGAGCGGTAGCGCTGGGCGTTCCGTTCGGCCAGCGCCAGGGTGGCCCTGGCCTTCTCCAGGTTGGCCTTCTCCAGGTTCCCGGTTGCCCTGGCCCGCTGCACCATCGCCTCGCTCTGCCGGACCTGCTCGGAGAATTCGCGGTTATCCAGCCTGGCCAGCAGCTGCCCCCGGCGCACGGTATCACCCTGATCGGCAAAGAGGGCAACGATCCGGCCGTTGATCTTGGGCGCCACGGCCACCATCACCTTGGCCTCCACGGTGCCGTTGCCGTACACCTCGGCAACCAGGTCCCGTGCGGCCGGCCGGACCCCCTTCACCTGCGGTGGGGCGAGCAGGGTCAGTTTCAGGACAACTACCGCAACGGCGATCCCTGCGGTCCAGAGAAGCGGTTTTTTCCATTTACCCACAAAAGCGCGTTTCATGACTCAAGTCTCCCTCTGCTATTCCGACCCGACGGCGCGCGCCAGGCGCGCCCGGGCAATGCCGATATCGTAGACTGCCTCGATGTTGGCCGTGTCGGCCGACAGGGCCTGGGCCTGGGCATCGGTAACCTCGATGATCGAGCCTACCCCTTCCCCGTAACGCCCCAGGGCAAGGGCAAGGGTTTCATGGGCCGCATCCCGCTCTTTTGCCGTTGCCTCCAGCCTCGACTCCGCATCCCTGATGGCGAACCAGGCGGTCTCGACCTCCTTGACGATGGAGAGCCTGGTGTCCTCTGCCCTGGCTTCGAGGGCGCTGATCTGGGCGGAAGCCTCCTGTTCGCGGCTCGTCACGGCATAGCCGGAAAAGATCGGCACGGAGAGCGAGACCCCGACATTCCAGACGTTCCCCTCCGGCGGGAAGTTCCGGTCGGCATAGCCGACATCGGCGTTCCCGGTCAGTACCGGCAGATGGCCGCTTTTGGCTGCCCTGTGGGTGCCGCGGGCAGCGGTTATCTGGGCCTGGATCAGACGAAGTTCGGCCCTGCGCTGCATGGCCAGGCGCTGCATCCCGGTCAGGTCCCCCCCCATGCCGGCGTCGGTTGCGGGTTCGGCCAGTTGGCGGTTGGGGGGTGCCTTCAGCCCCAGCGCCGTTGCGAACTCCATCCTGGCAACCTCGCGGTTGGTTTCGGCACGCGACAGCGCAGAGCGGGCGTTGTAGTAACTCGCCTCGGCCTTTGCCACATCCACCTTGGCCCGGATACCGGCGGCATGGAACTCTTTCGCCTGCCTCAGCATCTCTTCCCGCGACTTGAGGGTCGCCTCTACCGCCGACACCTGTTTCTCGGCCGCCAGCAGGAGGTAGAAGGCGCTCCGTGCCCTGAGGGCAATGTCCTGGCGGGTCAGGGCGACTGACTGACGTGCGGCATCAACGCCGCCGCGCTGGCTCTCCACCGCCCCGGCGGTCCTGCCGAAATCGTAGATCGTCTGCCTGAGCGTGGCCACGGCAGTATATGCCTCGGTGCTCCGGATGCCGTTCAGCGGCGAAAAATAGGTTCTCCCCTTGCTCCAGTCGGCATCCAGGCTGATCTGCGGATAGTAGGCAGACTGCGCCAGGCCGATCCGGGCCTCGGCGCCCGCCTGGTTGGCCAGGGCCTCCGTGGCACGGGGGTGATTCCTGACGGCAATCGCCACTGCCTCGTCCAGGTTGAGAGCGGCCGGCGGCTCCGCACCCGACCGTGTTGCCGCGAGCAGCAGCATGCATGACACCAGAACCGGAAATCTCATCGTAAACCTCCACTCAAGGGGATATCCTTTTTGTAATTATCCACTCACATATTATCCGCATGTGTGCCCCGCAGCAGCTGCAGGAAATTGTGCAACAGCCGCTCCCCATCCTCCCGGATATCGAAGGCGGCATTGCTCATGTTCCAGCGAAGAGCCGTAAAACTCAGCATCCCGAGCAGTGTCAGCGCGGTCTCCCGCGGGGCCACGCCGGCTGTGAACTCCCCTTCAGCCACGCCGGCCGCGATGATCCCGGCCAGCGTCTCCACGTAGCCGCTCATGCGAAGGAACAGGGACTGGGACAGCTCGCGGTCGCCGATCTGGATATCCTCGGAAAAGATGAAGCGGGGCATGCCGGGGTTCTGGGCGATCAGGGCGAGATGGAAGGTGAAGATCTTCTGCAGCTTGGCCAGGGGGCTGCCGCTGCCGGCAGCGATGGTTGCGGCCCTTTTCATGATGTTGTTGCCGATGAATTCGGTCAGGGCGATAAAGATCTCCCTCTTGCCGGAGAAGTGCCGGTAGATGTTGGCCTCGCTCATCCCGGCCTTCTCGGCAATGGCGGCAATGGTCGTGCCCCCCACCCCCCGCTCGCCGATGACGGCCAGGGCCGCCTGGACGATCTCTTCTTTTCTGACCTGCGTCTTCTTTTTCGGCAGCATCGGCATCTCCATTTTATGCGAACGTATATTCACATTATAGGAAGCCTTGTGCTGCTGTCAAGAAATTATGGCTTATTTTTTACGAATGGCTGGACCAGGAGACGGGGCAGGGTGAGCCGGAGGGGGTCGCGGTACTCTTTCAGGCCGATGGTCATGCCGAGCTGGCCCGCTTCGGGCTGGGGGCGATAGGTGCCGCAGAGGCGGTCCCACCAGGGGAGATTGAAACCGAAGTTGCTGTTGGTCTCGCGCACGACGACCGAATGGTGGACCCGGTGCATGTCCGGCGTCACCATCAGCAACCTGAGCCAGCGGTCCAGGCCGAGCGGCAGGGAGATATTGCCGTGGCTGAACATCGCCGTCGCGTTCAGGACCACCTCGAAGACGAGCACCGCCAGGGGTGATGCCCCCAGGAGCACCACGGCGGCGAGCTTGATCCCCAGGGAGATGACGATCTCCACCGGATGAAAACGGTTGCCGCTGGTGACGTCCAGGTCCAGGTCGGTGTGGTGCATCCGGTGGAAGCGCCAGAGTATGGGGAGAAAATGGAACAGCACATGCTGCAGGTAGATGATGAAATCGAGGACGATAACGGCGAGGGCGAGCTCCAGGAGCGGCGGCAGCGAGGTCTGGTTGAGCGCCCCCCAGCCGCGCTGTTGCGCCAGAAGGGCCACCTCGACCGGCATGAGCGGGAAGGCCAGGCGGACGACCGCGGTGTCGATGGCGACCAGGGAGAGATTGGCAAACCAGCGCTTTCCCTTGGCAACGGTCAGCTGCCGCCGGGGCGCGAGCAGTTCCCAGGCGGCAACCGCGGCCAGAACGGCGCAAAAGATGGAGAGCCGGATCATTCCCTCATTCTGCATGGGACTCACCTCCCGGAATCGGATCAAAACGGATCGATGCAACCCTTGACAGCACTGCAGCCATTCCCTATAACCGGTATATCATTACCCTGGTGCGCCATGACACAGAAACGACAGCACATACTCGCCCGCCCCTGCTGGGTGTTCGACCTGGACGGAACCCTCACCGTGCCGGTCCACGACTTTGCCGCCATCCGGGCCGAACTGGGCATCCCGGCCGGAGACGACATCCTGGCCCATCTGGCAGAGCAGGAACAGGAGCGGGCAGACTGGATGCAGCAGCAACTGGCGCGCATCGAGAACTCCCTTGCCGACAAGACCGAAGCCGCTTCGGGGGCGACGCCGCTCATCCGGCTCCTTGCCGAACGGGGCGCCCGGCTCGGCATCCTCACCCGCAACACCAGGGAGACCGCCCTCTCCACCCTGGACAAGATCGGGCTGGCCGGCCATTTCCATCAGGCAGCCATCATCGGCCGCGAAGAGAGCCTGCCCAAGCCGGACCCGGAGGGGATCCAGAGGCTTGCCGCGCTGTGGGGGGCGCTGCCGGAGCAGATGGTCATGGTCGGCGACTATCTGTACGACCTCCAGTGCGGACGGGCAGCAGGGACGGCCACCATCCATGTGGACCCTGCCGGCCGGTTCCGCTGGCCCGAACTGGCCGACCTCTGTGTCAGATCGCTTGTCGAACTGGCCGAACGGCTCGCTGCCCGCTGACCAGAGCCGGCCGTCACCACCGGTCGCTACCGACCTCCCGGAAAAGGAGCATCCCATGCGCCCCTTCATGCGCTACCGCGTCCTGCTGCCGATTGCCCTGATCATCGGCCTGGCACCGTTCCCCTTCGCCCCCGAGCCCCATCTGCTGGAAAAGTCCCGCATGCTCATGGACAGGACCCTGCAGAGGCCCATCGACATCTTCGACCTCTGCTGGCATGCCTGGCCGCTCGCCCTCCTCGGCTTCCGCATGGGGCAGGACCTGGCCAGGTTCTTTCTCGAAAAACGGGCCGCCTGACAGCGGGGACACCCTTCACGACCCGGCAAGACGCCAGCAGGGCCCGTCCTCCCGGACGAATCCCTCGCCTGCCAGCTGTTCCAGCGCCTTCCGGACCTCGGGCTGCGGCCGCTCGACCCTGGCGGTCAGCTCACCCTCGCTGGCGCTCCCCCCCTCCAGCAGGCATTTCAGCAGCCGGCCGCGCAGCTGACGGTTCGAACCATGGAACGGGGACTGCCGCACGTGGTGCGCGCTCCTGCGGGCCGGGTTCCCTGCGGCCCGCTTGAGCATGACGCCGTAGTCCATCAGGGCATTGAACCAGCGCCGCGGCTCCGTGCGGTCCAGGGTCGCCTCCACCAGCGGCAGGATCTCCCGGTCGGTCACCCCCTCGCGGTCCCGGAAGAAGAGATGAATGAAGACCGCGCGGATATTGGTCTCGATCAGCGGCAGCGGCTCGTTGAAGGCGAACACCGCCACGGCGGCAGCGGTATAGGGACCGAGCCCCGGCAGGGAGCGCAGCGCAAGCTGATCACCCGGCACCCTCCCCTGCCAGCGCTCCATAATCAGGCGGGCCGCCGCATGAAGCGCCTTGGCCCGGCGGTTGTACCCCAGCCCCTGCCAGGCGGCGAGCACCTCCGGCAGCGAGGCAGCGGCAAGGCTCGCCGGATCGGGAAAGAGGCCGACGAACTGCCCGTATTTCTCCCTCACCCGCTCCACCTGGGTCTGCTGCAGCATCACCTCCGAAACCAGGATGCGATAGGGATCGCGCGTCTCCCGCCAGGGGAGGCTGCGCAGGTGCCCTGTGCCGCTGTCGTAGATCATCTGCCGGAACCGGCACACGACCCCCTCCGTCATCCCATCCCGTTCGAAGGCCGCAGCCAGTTGCCCGCTGTCGTTTGTCGTCGTCCCATCCCCCATGACCAAATCTCCGTGCTCTGAACCATACCATCCCCGCGGCCATCTCTCAAGGGATGGCCGAAAAGCGGCTGCAGGCGAGCCGGCCGGATGCTGCTCCGCCTGCCGGCGGCAAGCTCCCCCGGCCATCTTTCCCCTTGCTTTTCCGCAGAGTTTTGCTATGATGCGGTCGCTTCCGGGGAGTCCGGCTGCCCGATCCGTGCGGAGTCAAGAGCGGGAAAGAAGCTTGCGTGCATGAAGGATGACGATTACTGGATGGGGTTGGCGCTGCAGGCGGCGCGCAAAGCGGGCTTACGCAACGAGGTCCCCATCGGCGCAGTCATCGTCCGGGACGGCAAGGTCCTCGGCTCCGGCTACAACCTCCGCGAGTCGCACCAGGACCCGGCAGCCCATGCCGAGCTGATCGCCATCCGCCGCGCCGCGCAGCGGACCCGCAACTGGCGGCTCACCGGCGCCACGCTCTATGTCACCCTGGAACCCTGCATCATGTGCATGGGCGCATCCATCCTGGCCCGCATCGACCGGCTGGTCTACGGTTGCCCCGATCCCAAGGCAGGTGCGGCAGGCACGCTCTACGACCTCTCCTGCGACAGCAGGCTGAATCACCGCTTCGTCGTCGAGAGCGGGGTCCGGGGCGCCGAATGCGCCGCACTGTTGAGCGACTTTTTCAGGGAGCTGCGCCAGAGCAAGAAGAAGGCGGGTTTGTAGCAGCAGAACAGTTTCGGAGAGATGGCCGAGTGGTCGAAGGCGCTTGACTCGAAATCAAGTGTGGGGGTGACTCCACCTAGGGTTCGAATCCCTATCTCTCCGCCATGTCAACAAGGGGTTACGGTCATAAGGCCGTAACCCCTTGTTGTTTGCGACACCATTTTTCCCCGCGGATGTCCGGCAGCCCGGACGCTACCTGGTCTCCTCCGTTGCAGGGGGAATCGCCCAGCGTTCCCTGGGCACCACCTTCGGCTCTGCCGGGTCGCCCCGGTAATGGGGAGACATGATCTGGACGCCGTATTCGTTGAAGACGTCCTGGATATTGGCGTGCAGGGTGTTCATGACCGCAGCGCGCGACGTCGGTTCGCTGGGTATCGCCTGGCAGACCAGCCGGTACTCCGGGTAGAAGTCGGACAGGGCGGTCTGGAAGACCTGGGGCGGCGGAGCCTTCAGAATGCCCGGAGTACGGGCCGCCGCCTCGATCAGCATGGCATGCACCTGACGCCAGGGCGTGTCGTAGCCGATGGTAACGGTGGTGTCGAGGATATACCCGTTGCCTTTGACCGTCCGGGAATAGTTTCGCGAGACATTGTTCAGGATCAGGGAGTTGGGGAGCGTCAGTTCCTCTCCGAGGCCGGTGAGGATCCGGGTGGTAAAGAGCCCCAGTTCGACGACGGTCCCTTGATGCGAGGCGATTTCGACATATTCACCCTGCCTGATGGTACGGGTATACATCAGGATAAGGCCGCTGGCAGCCTGCCCGACCAGGCTCGACGCCCCCAGCGAGATCATGAGCCCCACCAGCACCGACAGCCCCTTGAATGCCTCGGTACCGGAACCGGGGAGGTAGGGATAGGCCATGACAAAGGCGAACAGCCAGATTGCCACCGAAACCAGCCGGCGGGTCGGACGTGCGGTATCCCGGTCGAGCCAGGTCACCTCGAATTGCCCCTGCTCGATCCGGCTGAACAGGGCACTGACCAGCTGCACGGCAAATCGGGCCAGCAGGAAGATCAACAGGGCGACGAACAGATCGGGGAGCATCCTGATCGCTGCCATGCCCCCTTTCAGCACGAGATCGATCAGGTACTGGTTCAGCCGCGTCCCCCATGGACGGGTGTACGGGAAACGCCCCAGCGTAAAGCCGACCCATTCGTACGTCAGTACCAGCACCATCAGCCAGTAGGCGACGGTCACCCCGTGCTGGACCAGCACCAAAAGCCTGTCCTTGCGGATGATCGCCTCTCCGCCCACCGAAAGCCGCTCGGCATGGCGGTGTACAAGCCGCAGCAGGCGTGCTGTCTGCCACCTCCGTGCACGGTTCAACCCCCAAATCGCCAGGATCAGGACAACGGTTGCCGCCAGTGCGTATCCGGACGCCTTCGCCAGCGACGACAGATCCCGTGACTCGCGGGTCTCCCGTACCACCTGTTCGAGGGCGGCAACGGTCTGTTGCACCGTTTGCTCCGGCGTCTCCCGAGTCAGCGGATCGCTGTCCTCAGGGGTCAGCATGAACGCCAGAACGCCATCGATCATGATCGAATATCCCTGCGGGATCTTCTGGCTCGAAACCCGGAGCGCGCCCCCCTGTGAACTGCCCAAAAGCCGCCGCAGCGCCTCTTCTGCCCGCTGTGCCCGCTCCTCCACCGGCACTCCCAGCAAAGGAGCGCGGAACACGGCGACCGGCCGGTTGAGGATCGTCACCGTCACCCCCGACCGTTGCGGGGAAGCCGCAGGTGCATCCAGAGCCCAGGCAGAAGCCTGCAGCATCACGAGAAAAACCATGCTTCGCACCAGGAGCAGGAACATAAGGTTTCCGTTTCGAGTGGGTCAGATACCGGCTGTCAGAGTAACAGCAAGTATAACGTGCGTATTCCGGGTCGTCCAATTCGGGGCGGCATGGCCGACGTCGACCCGTCTGCCGGTCCCGGTTCTGCAGCAGCCTGCAGTTCTGGCGCCGGGCCTCCGCCACGGGTCAGGGGAAGAAATCCCTCGACAGATAAATGAGATATGTGATATATGCTCATAAATCCTTGCCAATACAACGTCTGGAGTCATGTCATGACGTTCAGCCCGGACCAGATCCATATCGACACACCCTGACCCGCCCCAAAGGCGGGTTTTTCGCTTTTTGGGGGTGTAAAATTTTTTTACTCAGTAAAGATTTTTTACACAGCTGTGCTTTACTTTCACGTATCGGGGTGTTCTTGCGATGAACCTGTTTGTCGTAGTCGTGGTTGTTCTCGTTATCGTGGCTCTGGTTGCTGCTCTCAAGGCAAAGCAGGCTCCCCAGGCTGATGGGTTAGCCTTTGAGAGCAAGGGTCCCCTCTTTTCCGCGGCTGAGCGTTCGTTTCTCGGCGTGTTAGAACAGGCGCTTGACAGCCGTTACCGGGTTTTCGGCAAGGTGCGGCTGGGTGATCTCGTCAAGCCGGCCAGAGGGCTCTCCAACAGCAAGCGGACAACCGCCCAGAACAAGATTCAGCAAAAGCATGTGGATTTTGTGGTATGCTCGGCGGCGGATCTTGCCGTCGTCGGCGTAGTGGAGCTCGATGACCAGTCCCATGCACGGGCAGATCGGGCCGGGCGGGATGATTTTGTGGATCAGGCCTTGGCTGGGGCAATGATCCCGGTAGTACACATTCCGGCCAAGAAGGGGTATGCGATTCAGGAGGTCCGCGCGAAGCTGGTAGAGGAGTTCAAGCTTGCCGCTGATTCACCCGCGCCTGTAGCGACAGAAGAAGCGCCTGCCCCCGAACAGCCCGAACCACCAGTGACGGCGCATGATAGCCTCCCTCAACCAGAGGAGGTCGCCCCGGTCTGCCCAAAATGTGCCGCTGTAATGGTAAAGCGGCAGGCAAAGAACGGGCCGCATGCGGGGAAGTGGTTTTGGGCCTGTTCGCAGTTTCCCACGTGTCGGCAGGTGGCGCCAATAGAGAACAAATAAGATCAATTACGACAAAACTGGTAAGTTGCTTCCGCAATCCTGATGCAGGAAAAACCTAGATGCAAATCATCGATAACATAAGCTCTCTGCTAGGCGACAATCTCAAAGAGACTGTAAAGCCGAATTCAAAGCTAAAGATCGCTGCGTCGTGCTTTTCGATATACGCTTATGAAGCCCTGAAAAAAGAACTGGAGCAGATTGATTCCCTCCAATTCGTATTCACTTCCCCTACCTTCATCTCCGAACAGATCACCGATAAACTGGGAAAAGAGAAGCGCGAATTTTTTATCCCGAAGTTGCAGAGGGAAACCAGCCTCTATGGGTCCGAATTTGAGCTGCGGCTTAAGAATGAGTTGACCCAGCGAGCCATAGCAAAGGAATGTGCTGATTGGATTAGGCGTAAGGTCCAGTTTAAATCCAATTGCGCCAATGTGCCGATGCAGCAGTACGCCTGCGTGGGTAATGGTCAGGATCATTCGGTCTACATGCCGCTGAGCGGCTTTACAGCTGTTGATCTCGGCTATCAGCGAGGCAATGCCGTATCAAATTTTGTCAACAAGATGACTGATCCGGCAATGACAACAGCTTACCTCCAACTTTTCAACCAGATTTGGAATGACAACCAGAAGGTGCGCGATATCACCGACCAGGTTTGTGAGCATATCGCGGCCGTCTATACTGAAAATTCGCCTGAATCGATTTATTTTCTGATCCTCTACAACATCTTCAATGAATTTCTCGAAGATGTCTCCGAAGATGTCATGCCCAATGACCTTACCGGCTATCAGGACAGCCTGATTTGGAAGAAGCTTTTCAACTTCCAGCGAGATGCTGCTATCGGGATCATTAACAAGCTGGAAACTTTCAATGGTTGCATTTTGGCTGACAGCGTTGGCCTGGGTAAGACTTTCACCGCCCTGGCAGTTATGAAATATTACGAGCTGCGTAACAAGTCCGTGCTGGTACTCTGTCCGAAGAAGCTTGCCGACAACTGGCAGAACTATAACCAAAATCTAGTAACGAACATCTTCGCCAAGGACCGCTTCAATTACGATGTCCTGTGCCATACCGACCTGCAACGCTCCCGTGGCTACTCACTGGGCATTCGGCTCGACCGAATCAACTGGGGCAATTATGACCTAGTGGTTATTGATGAATCTCACAACTTCCGTAACAACGACGCATATAAGGACCGAGAGACCCGTTACCAGAGATTGATGAACAAGGTTATCAAGGAAGGGGTCAAGACCAAGGTGCTGATGCTGTCGGCAACACCGGTCAACAACCGCTTCAATGACTTGCGTAACCAGCTTGCTCTTGCCTATGAGGGTGAGTCAGAAAGTCTTGATAAGAAGCTCCGTACCGAGCGCGATATTGACGAAATATTCCGACGTGCTCAGGGAACGTTCAACGTATGGGCTAAATTGCCACCTGAAGACCGTACTCCAGAAGCGATACTGAATGCCTTGGACTTTGATTTCTTCGAGATGCTGGACAGCGTAACCATTGCCCGCTCTCGCAAGCATATTCAGAAGTTTTACGATACCAAAGACATTGGGCCATTCCCGCAGCGTCTCAAACCGATTTCATATCACAGCCCCTTGACACAACGTGCCGATGTCATCGGGTTCAATGACATCTTCAATCGTCTGATTGCCTTGAGCATGGCGGTCTATGCGCCGTTTCGCTATATCTTGGCCAGTCGGCTTGGCAAATATGAAGCCCTATACGACACACAGGTAAAAGGTGGCATTTCCCGGCTTAAACAGAGTGACCGTGAAAAGAGTCTTCAGGCATTGATGACAGTGAACCTGCTGAAGCGGCTGGAAAGCTCGGTCGAAGCATTCCGGCTTACTTTACAGATGCTGCAGGAAAAGCATGAAGCCACACTGACCAAGATTCAGAAGTTCAAGCAGACCGGCATTGATGACAATTTTGATGATGTGGCAGCAGCGTTCGAAAATGCCGATGAAGACGAGATGGATATCTCCGGTAATGGTGATGACAGCATCGGCGGCAAAGTAAAAGTCAGCTTGGCTGATATGGATCTTGAATCGTGGAGCTTCGATCTTGGCAACGACTTGGAGATTCTGTCCGAACTGTTCGGTGAGATGGCAAAAATTACCCCGTCTGATGACGCCAAACTACAGACCCTGAAAAAAACCATTACACGGAAGCAGCAGGAACCGATCAATCAAGGCAACAGGAAGGTTATCATCTTTACTGCCTTTGCCGATACCGCCGGATATCTCTACGATAATCTGGGACCATTCATCAAAGAACAGTTTGGGCTGCACACCGCAAAAGTGACCGGCAGCGACAGTTGCAAGTCCACCCTCAAGCATAGTTACGATTTCCAGTCTTTGCTTACCCTGTTTTCTCCGGTCTCCAAGGAAAAGTCACTGATATTGCCGAAGGAACCGGCGGAGATCGATGTCTTGGTCGGTACTGACTGCATTTCCGAAGGCCAGAACCTTCAGGATTGCGACTATCTGATCAACTACGACATCCATTGGAATCCCGTGCGCATCATCCAACGGTTCGGACGTATTGATCGTATCGGATCAAAGAATACCTGTATTCAGCTGGTAAACTTCTGGCCGGACATCTCGCTTGATGACTACATCAACCTGAAGAACCGAGTTGAGAGTCGCATGGTGATTGCCGACGTTACCGCTACGGGAGACGATAACGTACTGAGTGCCGAGGCCAACGACCTGGCTTTCCGTAAAGAGCAGTTGCAACGCCTCCAGGATGAAGTGATTGACCTGGAGGATGTGAAGACCGGCGTCTCAATTACCGATCTTGGCCTGAATGACTTCCGCATGGATTTGGTTAATTACGTTAAGACAAATGGCAATCTGGACAAAGCACCCAAAGGGATGCACGCGCTCATTGCGGCTGATCCTGAAAAGGGACTTCTCCCTGGTGTCATATTCGTATTACGCAACACTGATAACGGCATCAACGTCAACCAGATGAACCGCCTTCACCCCTATTATCTGGTCTACATCAACATCAATGGTGAGGTTGTCATCAACCATACCGAAGTCAAACGGATACTCGACCTGCTCCGCTCTGCCTGCAAAGGCAAGCCGGAACCGATTCCCGAGCTGTATGGGCCGTTCAATCAGGAAACCCGCGATGGCAGGAAGATGGAGACCTATTCCCGGCTATTGGAGCAGGCGATTCACTCCATGATCGACCTGAAGGAAGAAAAGGACATAGATTCCCTATTCAGCAGTGGTGGTACTTCCGCACTCCTGAACACCATCAGCGGCCTTGATGATTTTGAGCTGATATCCTTCCTGGTGGTACGAGATAACATCTGATTATGTTCATCTACCCGGCAAAAGCGGCGGTCAACCGGCCAGTACCAAAAAACAAGCTGTACGCCAATGCCAAACCGAGCAAATCGGTTAAGGAGAAGTTTGTCTCACAGATCAGCGAGATCATCTGGAAATACAAGCTAGCACCGGAAACCACGAACCTTGCTGCACGGGATGGCTTCACGGAAATTCAGATATTCGAGATTGACCTCAAGGAACCGGAACTCAGCACCGATGTTCTGGCAGTTATTGATAAAGCGATTCCTTACCCGATATTCTTTCAGTTGCGCTATGACGATCAGGTGAAGGGTATTGCGGCTTTTAAGCGACCTGCGGAAGATGGATCAGGAACGTGGGTAATAGAGGAATACTTTGAAACCGGTTGGACTGATGCCACGATACCAGCCACGCCTCTTCCGGTTGCTCTTGACCTGAAAGCACTGTATGAGCAGATGCTTCTTACCTATATTGACCTGCCGCCATGCAACGGGGAATCGCTGGCAGCTCTTGTCGAGCGGATCAGGCAGATTCGGAAGTATCGGCGGGAGCTGAAGGCACTTGAAGCAAAGATGAACAGCGAGAAGCAGTTTAACCGCAAGGTGGAGTTGAACGCCAAGGTGCGGAGCCTGCAATCGCAACTGACCGCATTGACGAAATCATAATCTCGATACAAGAGGAAATTCTATGGATAGCCTGAAGATGCAGAGTCCGAATCTGGTTGATGCCAATGTTGAAAAAATCGCCACACTCTTTCCCAACTGTATAACTGAAGACAGGGATGAAAACGGCACTGTACGGCGGGTGGTTGACTTTGACCTGTTGCGGCAGGAACTATCGTCCAGCTTGGTTGAAGGGCCACGGGAGCGATACACCTTGAACTGGCCTGGGAAGAACGAGGCTATTCTGACTGCCAATGCTCCTATTGCCAAGACGTTACGCCCGTGCCGAGAAGAGAGCGTTGATTTTGACAATACCCGCAATATCTACATCGAAGGGGATAATCTGGATGCGCTCAAGTTGCTTCAGGAGACATATCTGAACAAGATCAAGATGATTTACATTGATCCGCCGTATAACACGGGGAATGATTTTATATATGATGATGACTTTGCAGAAGATACAAAATCATTTTTCCAACGCTCAAATCAGACTGATGAAGAAGATAATCGACTCATTGCCAACACAGAGGCTAATGGACGTTTCCATTCTGACTGGTTGAGCATGATGTATTCAAGACTAAAGTTGGCTCGTAATCTTATAAAAGATGACGGGGTAATTTTTATCTCTATTGATGATAACGAAATCGTAAATCTACGTAGAGTATGCGATGAAATTTTCGGTGAAGATAATTTCGTTGAAACTCTTGTTTGGAAAAGACGAGCAACTGCCCCAAATGATAGAGTTGTTGGGAAAAATCATGAATACTTGCTGATGTATTCGAGAAATATGGACACTCTACGTTTACACTTACAGCCAAGAAGTGAAGAACTCAATTCTCGATATTCAAACCCTGACAATGACCCATTAGGCCCTTGGGTAGCTTCTGATCTCAGTGCGAATGGGAAAGGTGGTAGGCTTACAGAATCTTGCGTTTTTCCTATTGAGAACCCTGTGACTAAAGAAAGCTATAATCCGCCACAAAATAAATGCTGGTTGTATAACAGAGAAAAAATAAACCAATTTATGTCTGAAGGAAGAATTGGGTTTCGTACAAACACGGGGACACCTTTCTTAAAAAGATATTTATCTGAAGTTAGGCAGGGATCAACACTTCCAACCATTATGGATTCTTATGGTTTTTCTCAAGATTCTGCTAAAGAAACTAGAGACTTGTTCAATAGGGATGTGTTTGACTTCCCTAAGCCGATTAAATTACTAAAAACTATCATCACTACTGGTTCTGCTGAAAATGATCTAATTTTAGATTTTTTCTCAGGTTCCTCCACAACAGCTCAAGCGGTCATGCAACTAAACGCCGAAGATAACGGCAACCGCAAATTTATCATGGTACAACTTCCTGAAGTCTGTGATGAAAAATCAGAAGCATTCAAAGCCGGTTACAAGACCATTGCTGAAATCGGCAAAGAACGTATCCGACGTGCTGGTAAAAAGATCAAAGAAGAAAACCCCCTCACCGCACAGAATCTTGACACGGGTTTCCGTGTCCTAAAAGTAGATACCTCCAACATGAAGGATGTCTATTACACCCCTGATGAACTGAAGCAGGATAATCTGGAACTGTTCAAAGATCACATCAAGCCAGACCGCAGCACTGAAGACCTGCTTTTCCAGGTATTCATAGACTGGGGGCTTGACCTCACATTACCCATCGCCAAAGAAACCATTGACGGCAAAACCGTCTTCCGCGTTGACACCAATGCCCTGATTGCCTGTTTCGATGCCGGTATCAACGAAGAACTGGTCAAGAAGCTGGCAGCACATAAGCCATTGCGTGCGGTCTTCCGTGATGATGCCTTTGGCAGCGATAGCGTCAAGATCAATGTCGAGCAGATTTTCAAGAGCTTATCCCCTGTAACTGAAGTGAAATCAATCTAAGGTACGGGGATAGCTATGAAACTGAAATTCAAAAAACAGCCTTTTCAGACGGATGCCGTCAATGCCGTTACCGATTGCTTTATCGGACAGCCAAAAACCGAGGGTGTCACCTACCGCATTGACCCTGGCAATGGTGGTAAGTCAAACGCAACGGGACAAACCCAGGGCGGTTTTGATTTTTCGCAGTCCGGTTTCAAGAACCGTGAACTGTTAAAATCAGTGCCATTACTCGACAATATCCAGGCCGTGCAACAACGGCAGAACCTTCCCCTATCCACCAAGCTGGTCAGCACCAAGGTATGTCCTGTCAATCTCGATATTGAGATGGAAACCGGCACGGGCAAGACCTACTGCTACATCAAGACCATGTTTGAGCTGAACCGCCGCTATGGGTGGTCAAAGTTCATCGTAGTTGTGCCGTCTATTGCGATTCGTGAAGGTGTGTCCAAATCCTTCGAGATTACCGCCGAGCACTTCATGGAGGAATACAACAAGCGGGCACGGTTCTTCATCTACAACTCAAAGCAACTGCATCACCTGGAACAGTTTTCGTCTGATGGCGGCATAAACGTCATGATTATCAATGTCCAGGCGTTCAATGCCACCGGTAAGGATGCACGCCGCATTTATGAAGAGCTGGATGATTTTCAGTCACGAAAGCCGATTGACGTTATTGCCGGCAATCACCCGATTATGATCCTTGACGAACCGCAGAAGCTAGAAGGTGCCAAGACAACTGAATCAATGGTGAAGTTCAATCCGCTGGCAATCCTGCGTTATTCGGCAACCCATAAGACCGAGCACAATAAAATTCACCGCCTGGATGCTTTGGACGCTTACAATCAGAAGCTGGTCAAAAAGATTGAGGTTCGAGGCATCACCGTCAAGGGATTGACCGGCACCAATGCCTATCTCTACCTAGATTCGATCCATATTTCAGCCCACCCGCCGGTTGCCCGTATCGAGTTTGAGGTAAAGCAGCAGACCGGCATCAAGCGGATAGCAAAGAAGTTCAACAAGAATGACGACCTCTATCAACTCTCTGGCGGCTTGGAACAGTACAAGGGTTTTGTCATTGCCGATATTGACGCAACGAAAGATTCCGTCACGTTCGTTAACGGCGAGGGGTTGGAGGCAGGCGAGGCCACAGGCGATGTCAGTGAATCAACCCTACGCCGCATTCAGATTCGTGAGGCAATCAAGGCGCATCTTGAAAAGGAGCAGACCCTTTTTCACCAGGGCATTAAGGTGCTGTCGCTATTCTTTATTGATGAAGTTGTAAAATATCGGAGTTACGAGAATGGTATTGAACAGCCTGGGGAATACGCCAGGATGTTTGAAGAAGAGTATCAGGATGCCTTGAATGATATTCCGCTGCTTCATGATGAGCCATATCGGAAATACTTGAACAGCATCAAGCCAGAAAATACCCATCATGGCTATTTTTCAATCGACAAGAAAACGAACCGTCTCGTTAATCCGGACATGAAAGCAAAAAGTGACGAAGCTGATGATGTGGATGCTTACGATCTGATTCTGAAGGACAAGGAGTCATTGCTTCAGTTCCCAACAGAAAAAGACAGTGCCGAAATACGTCGCAAACGAGAAGTCCGCTTTATATTCTCCCATTCAGCCCTGAGTGAGGGATGGGACAACCCCAACGTCTTTGTTATCTGCACGCTGAAGCATAGTGACAGCAGTATCCGCAAACGGCAAGAAGTCGGGCGTGGTTTGCGCCTCTGTGTCAATCAGAATGGCGATAGAGTCGATAGCGGTGCAAATATCCATGAGATTAACCTTCTGACTGTCGTTGCCAGCGAAAGTTATAAAGATTTCACCGCTGGATTGCAGAAGGAAATATCGGAATCGTTATCTGCCAGACCCCGTAAGGCTGATGTTGCGTATTTTACTGATAAGGTAATTAAGACCGATACAGGTGATATCAAGGTTACGCCTCAGATGGCTAATCAAATTTTCCGTTATCTTGCGAAGAACGATTACACCGACGATAACGACAACATTACTGCCGCCTATCATGAAGCCAAAAAGACCGATACCCTGGCACCGTTACCGCCAGAACTTGCCCCGTATGCTCCCCAGATCGTTCAGTTGATAGATAGCGTCTTTAGTGATGCAGCACTTCCAGGCATTGAGGACGGACGCAAGGCAAAGCCAAACCTCTTGAACAAGAACCTCGACAAGGCCGAGTTCAAGGCTCTGTGGGAGAGGATCAACCGCAAAGCCGCTTACACCGTGCATTTTGATTCTCCTGAGTTGATAAAGAAATGTGTGACTACCCTTGATAGGGAATTGCGGGTAACAAAGCTGCAATACACCATTACGGCTGGTCAGCAGAGTGATTCTGTTTCCTATGATGCCCTGAAAAGTGGTGACGGCTTCCAGGTAAGGGAAAACTCGACCGGATTCATGAGCAGTTCGGTAAATTCTGCTGTCAAATATGACCTGATCGGCAAACTGGCTGAAGATACCCATCTAACCAGAAGTACCGTTGCCGCAATACTGAAAGCCATTAACCCCACCGTGTTCTCTCAGTATCGCCAGAACCCCGAAGATTTTATGATTAAGTCAGCCAGGATCATCAATGAGCAGAAAGCAACAATGGTTGTTGAACACCTGACCTATAACCCCGTGGATGACCGGCACGAACTGACCGACATCTTCACCGTAGATAAGCAGCAAGACTTCAGCCGTGCGGTAAAGACCGAGCGGCATGTGTATGATTACGTCTTTACCGATTCCAAGAACGAAAAGGCATTTGTAGCTGAACTGGACAAGAGCACCGAAGTTGTTGTGTATGCCAAGCTGCCCAAAGGGTTCTTCATCCCGACACCTGTCGGCAACTACAACCCTGACTGGGCTATAGCCTTTAAAGAGGGAGCGGTAAAGCACATCTATTTCGTAGCCGAGACAAAAGGCTCTATGTCATCGATGGAACTGCGGAAAATTGAGGAATGCAAGATCGACTGCGCCAGGAAGTTCTTTGCCGGTATCACCACGGATCAGGTCAAATATGATGTTGTCACTGATTATGGGAAATTGATGGATATTGTGATGTAGACAAGTTATCTCAGCAGAAATAAGGCCACAATATTCAAATTAATTTATGGAGGGGATCGGAGGACAGGATACTTAACTTGTCACTAAGGACCCAACACAATGAATGACCAATCCCTGCTACTCTGGATCATAGGGGCAATCCTGACCTTTACCGGTCTGGCCGGGCTCCTGCTGCCGCTGATACCCGGGGCGCCGCTCCTGTTCCTCGGGCTGCTCTTCGGCGCCTGGGCTGAGAACTTCCGTTTTGTCGGGCTCTGGACGCTGCTGGCCCTGGCGGGCATGGCGGGCCTTACCTATCTCGTGGAGTTCGCCGCAACGGCCCTGGGGGCACGGAAATACGGTGGCTCCCAACGTGCCATGGTCGGGGCGGTGCTGGGCGGACTCGTCGGGATGGCTTTCGGTGTGCCGGGAATCCTGCTCGGCCCGATTGCCGGCGCGGTCATCGGCGAGCTCTCGCTGCAGCGCACCCTGGATCAGGCCAGCAGAGCCGGGTTCGGTACCGTGGTCGGGATGGCCATCGGTGTGGCCGGAAAACTCGCCATCGGCATTGCCATGATCGGCCTGTTCCTGGTCGTCCGGCTGTTCTGAGAGGCATTCCGGACAAATTCTGTGGTGAAAATCCCCGGCTGCTTCTTCACCCCGGCAGGGGAACGGACCTATGACCGCTCGATCCGCAACTTCATAGCGGATCGGAGCAGATAATACAACGCATGGTACCGAAGAATGACGGCTGATCGCTACGAAACATCGCACCTCATTGAAGGCCAATACGAGCCCGGTTCCAACGGAACGGTACTCCGTAACAAGAATGGGATCACCGATCCTGTGCAAATGGGGGAAGCAGAAACAAACGCCTTGTGGCAAACACAGAACACTTTGCTTGGCGAAGTGTCGAGTGATCAGACGATTACCGTGGAAGATATCTGTGCAATGCACCGTCGCTGGTTGAAAAGCATCTACCCGTGGGCAGGACAACTCCGTGCTGTCAACATCAGCAAGGGGGGATTCGATTTTGCCCAAGCCCGTTTTATCCCTGCATTGATGGACGAGTTCGAAAGCAAACAGCTGCGCAGATACACCCCTTGCCGGCTTGAAGACCGCGACGAGGTTGCGCTTGCCCTGGCCGAGGTGCATGTGGAGTTGATGCTGATCCACCCTTTTCGGGAAGGAAATGGCCGGTTAGGGCGAATGCTGGCAACTTTGATGGCATTGCAGGCAGGGTTGCCGGTGCTTGATTTCAGCCTGTTGGACGGGGATCGACGGGAAGAATACTTTGCCGCGGTTCGGGCCGGACTGGACAGGAATTATCTGCCGATGACGCGTCTGTTTGCAGATATTATCGAGAAGTCTTTACCGACTTCGTAGGAGCCTTGCCAATTTTCGTCTGGGAGACGAAGCGGCCTGTCGTCGCATCACGCTTTACCCGTATTCCCTCGACAGCGGAAGATGATGCGACATTGCGTGCCAATGCCTTGTTGCGGGTGGCGGGATCTTTCAGATGGGGATTGGTTTCGAGCAGTGACTTTTTCATAGAGGAACTATACCTCATCCGGCTGTTTTTTGCGATTGCAAATACAATCTCAACTCAGACGGTAGAGCGAGTGATTCGTAATCAACCGAGGGATTTTAAGTCCCTTGCGCCTGCCCTTCGGGTTATGAGCCCGACGAGCCAGCGACCATCAGACCCCCAGTATGGTGCGCCACTGACCAACGGCTTAGAAAGCCGTTGCTCGGATACTAACAGAAATGGCTACTATTTCCATTTTGGAAACAACTGCCGTCTCTTTTCAGTTGTTGCATTTTTTGCACGAACTGGAACTGCCGAAAAGGAAAAGGACAGGCTACTTTTTGGCATGTGAAAAGAGGGTTGGATAGGAAATGTAGCTACTGGCCGACCTTCCTGAAGTGGTATGAACCGTGATAATACATTGCACGCAAAAACTTGCCGCCAAGCTCCCCTCCGTCTCGGCAACGCCACTTACGGAAACCAGTCCGCTAGGGAGCTGGCACGCCCATCTCTACACCTACGACCGCCGCCAGTGCGTGCTGTTCTGCCACGATGAGACCCGCTACTGCCTCTTTCTGCCGGGACTGGTGAAGACGGGCTTTGCCGAACTAGGCCGGCTGCACCGGGAGCTGTTCCTGGCGACGCTGGTGGTGCTGAACGTGCCTGAAGCCCGGATCGGGCGGGTGGCCCTGGCCCTTGGTCCGGCGCAGTTCGACCGGAACACCGACCGCTCGGTGCTCGGCTCTCTGCGGACGGCGGACCTTGACCTGAGTTGGCTGATTCACGATGCCCATGTACTGGACTGTGATCCGCTGGCAGTTTCCGTGCGGCTCAACGAACGGCCGACGTCGGTAAAGGGGAAGTGGCTGAACTCGGACAAGGCGATGCTGGACAGAGTGGCGCAGGTAGCCGTTTGAAAATTTACAGTTATTCGGAAATTCCGGATAACTGGAGAGAATGTTGAAAAAAGCAATGTGCAAAAAATGCAATTTGCTTTTCTGGGAATATTTCGGCAGCAATCGTACAAATCCTTTTTGACTGAAGGTTGTGGATCAAATGAGTGCCCAGAACGACATCATTATCTATCAAACCGAAAATGGCACGACGAATCTTGAGGTCCGGCTTGATCATGAAACCGTCTGGCTGACTCAGGAACAGATGGCCGAACTGTTTGGCAGGGAACGTTCCGTAATTACCAAGCACCTGCGCAATGTATTCAAGGAAGGTGAACTGGACGAAAATTCAGTTCGTGCAAAATATGCACATACTGCCCCGGATGGTAAGGAATACCAGACGCAGTTCTACAACCTCGACGTCATCATCTCCGTCGGCTACCGGGTCAAATCACAGCAGGGCACCCGCTTCCGCCAGTGGGCCACCCGGGTGCTGCACGACCACATCGTCAAGGGGTACACGGTCAACGAGCAGCGGTTGCGGGAAGAATCGGCCAAGCTGCAGGAGATGCAGCAGACCATGGAGCTGCTGGCGCGCACCCTGACGACGCAGGAGCTGGTGACCGACACCGGCAGGGACGTGCTGAGGGTGATCAACGACTATGCCTACGCCTTGGCAACCCTGGACCGCTACGACCACGGCACGTTGGCCATCGAAGGAACCACGCGGCAGGAGCTGCATGTCATCGATTACACCGAAGGGATCGGCATCGTCAATGCCATGAAGGGTGAATTTGACGGCCTGTTTGGGGTGGAAAAGGACCAGGGATTCAAGAGTGCGCTGGGCACCATCTACCAGACCTTCGACGGTAAGGAGCTCTACCCCAGCGTTGAGGAAAAAGCTGCCAACCTGCTCTACTTCATCGTCAAGAACCACGCTTTCAGCGACGGCAACAAGCGGATCGCCGCCGCCCTGTTCATCTACTTTCTTGGCATGAACGCCATTCTCTACCGCCCCGATGGTTCCAAACGGCTGGCCGACAACGCCCTGGTGGCGCTCACTCTGCTGATCGCCGAAAGCAGGCCGGAGGAGAAGGAAACCATCGTCAAGGTAATCGTCAATCTTATCAACCGGAGCAATGACTGAACATGACCCCAGCTGCAATCGTCCAAAAATTCTGGGACTATTGATTTTCCTGTTTGTACCAACAAGCCCGCTAATTAATGCAATGGTTGGTACAAAATAGTTGTACCACATATTCTTATTATTGTGTTATTGTGTTGGTACAAAATGGAGGTTGTGCCATGGTGGCCAGGAAAAAGGACGAGAGTGTTTTCAGGATGTTGCAGTCTGAACGTGACCGCTGCCTCCTTGTCGTTGACAAGATAAACAGGGAATTGGAAAAGCTGCCGAAAGGGTCGCTCGGGGAGCGCAGGGTGCGCAGCCACGGCAAGGAGTACGTCTATCCCTGTCTGCGCTATCGTAGCGAGTCTGGAGTTGTCTTCGAGCACCTCTCCCCCGCTAGGGTAGAGGAGATAAAGCCGGCGCTGGAGCGACGCAAGAAGCTGCAAGCAGACATGAAGGCCAATAAAAAGCGTATCGCAACTCTCAACGCCATTCTCCTCAAGGGACAGTAGTCTTGGAAATCGTCTTTGCTCGATCTCCGTTCGTTCAACCGGTCACCGATCTGCTGCGGGAACTTGATCGCATCGGCTTTTTCGCCCATAGCCTACTGATCGGCAGCTGGCCGATGTCGATCTATGCCGAGCGCAAGGACGGCTTTGCCGAGTGGCAGCTGCTCGACGATCACGTTCAGCCTAGTGCACCAAGCTGACCGGCGGCACCGACCCTGGCGTTCCTGAAACAGCTCTTCATGCGCCTGTGAGCACGGCACGGCAGCATCACCCCTTCTGGCCCCCACCACTTGTAACCGCCCGAAAACCAGTTACAATTTCTGTTAATTAATTTCCGACACCGTAATCCAGCCAGCGACAGGATCCACCAGCATGCTCACTTTTTTCTGCAGGTTTTCTCGTACCACCGTTATTGGCATTGCATCCCTGCTGTTCCTCGCCGCTGCTGTCCTCATCTCGCCGCGCCCCTCTCTTGCCGCTACGCCGGCCACCCCTGCGGGCACCGTCATCCTCACGCCCGAGGAACAGGAGTGGCTGAAACAGCACCCGGTCATCAGGCTGGCACCCGACCCGGACTTCAGGCCTATCGAATTCTTCGACAAGAACGGCGTCTACCAGGGGGCTGCTGCGGATATCGTCCGGCTGCTGGAGCGGACGCTCGGCATCCGCTTTACCATCGTCCGGCTCAAGAACTGGGACGAGGTGATGGACAAATACAGGAAGCACGAGGTGGACGTGCTGGGCGCCCTCGTGGACACCCCGGCACGCCGCGAGTTTACGTTGTTCACCGATCCCCTGGTCTCCGTCCCCGGCGGCATCTTTACCAGGGCCGGCGCCACGGGCAAGCTGACCATGGAGGACCTCAAGGGGAAGAAGGTCGCTGTCGTCTCCAACTACACGGCCCACGATGTCCTGAAAAACCAGTATCCCGGCATAGACCTCGATGTGGTTCCCGACGTGATGACCGGCCTGGCCAAGGCTTCTCTCGGGATGGTGGATGCCTACGTGGAGAACATGGCCAATGCCACCTATTACTCCCAGGCGGCGGGCATCACCAATCTCCGCCTGGCCGGCACTACCCCTTTCATGTACCAGTGGGGGATCGGCATCAGGAAAGACTGGCCGATGCTGCAGCAGATCATTAACAAGGGACTGGCGACCATTGGCGAGGCCGATCGCCAGGAGGCCGTCAACAAATGGATCCATGTGGAGAACAATCATTGGCTGCCGAGCAGGGCCTTCATCTACGGCTCACTGGCCCTGCTTCTCGGCATGCTGCTGGCCGGAGCCGCCATCTGGAACCGTCTCCTCACCCGGAAGGTGAACGAGCGCACCACTACCCTGCAGATAGAACTGAGGGAGCGGCAACGGATCGAACAGGAACTGAAAAACTTTACCGACCAGCTGGAATCACGGGTATCGGAACGGACTGCAGAACTGGAAAAGGCCGCGACCGAGCTTCAGGACGCGCGCGACTACCTGGGCAACGTTATCAATGCCATTGCCGATCCGGTCTTTGTGAAGGACGCACAGCACCGGATGGTGCTGGTGAATGACGCCGAGTGCTCACTGGCCGGCTGCCCGCGAGACATGCTTCTGGGGAAAACCGATTATGACCTGTTCCCGAAAGAACAGGTCGATGTTTTCTGGAAGATCGACGACCAGGTCCTAGAGACCGGTCGGCCCAACATCAATGAGGAGCGGATCACCGATGCGCAGGGCAGGACCCGCTCCATCATCACTCACAAGTCGCGCTTCGTCGATCAGGCGGGCAACCGCTATATCGTCGGGGTCATCCGTGACGTTACCGAACGGCTCAAGGAGGAAGAGGACCGGAGGAAGCTGGAAGAGCAGATGCTCCACGTGCAGAAGCTGGAGAGCCTCGGCGTGCTGGCAGGCGGCATCGCCCACGACTTCAACAACATCCTCACTGCCATAACCGGCAACGTCAGCCTGGCGTTGATGCGGATAAATACCGAATCCCCGGCGGTCGTGCACCTGCAGAAAATCGAGCAGGCTGCGGACAAGGCCGCAGACCTGGCAAAGCAGATGCTCGCCTACTCGGGCAAGGGGAAGTTCGTCCTGGAAAACATCGACCTGAACCGCCTCATCGAGGAGATGGGGCATATGCTGGACGTCTCCATCTCCAAGAAGGCGGTGCTGCGCTACAATCTCACCAAGCCGCTCCCCTCCATCGAGGCGGATGCGACCCAGCTGCGCCAGATCATCATGAACCTGGTCATCAATGCATCCGAGGCGATCGGCGACCGAAGCGGCGTCATCGCCATCACCACCGGCTGCATGGACTGCGAGGCGAGTTACCTGAAAAACGTCTGGCTCAGCGAGAACCTCAAGCCGGGGCTCTACGTCTACCTGGAAGTGGTAGACACCGGCTGCGGCATGAGTCACGAGACCATGTCTCGCATCTTCGAGCCCTTCTTTTCCACCAAGTTCACCGGCCGGGGACTGGGGATGGCTGCGGTGCTCGGCATCGTCCGCGGCCACAAGGGTGCGATCAACGTCTATAGCGAACTGGGGAAGGGGAGCAGCTTCAAGGTTCTGCTGCCGGCCGTGGACCGGCCGGCCGACCTGTTCAACCACAATGAGCAGGCAGGAGATTGGAAAGGATGCGGCAGGATCATGCTGGTCGATGACGAGGAAACAGTGAGGGCCATCGGCAGGGAGATGCTCCAGGAGCTCGGCTTCGACGTCATCACGGCAAGCGACGGCAAGGAGGCGATGAAGCTGTTCAATGAGCATCCCGACATCTGTGCCGTCATACTCGACCTCACCATGCCGCACATGGACGGCGAACAGACGTTCCGCGCCCTGCGCAAGGCCAACCCCGACATCAGCGTCATCATATCAAGCGGCTACAGCGAGCAGGAGGTTACCCAGCGTTTTGTCGGCAAGGGGCTTGCCGGGTTCATCCAGAAACCGTACAAGCTCTCGACATTGCGGGAGGTCCTGCGGAAGTTCATGGAGTGACGCCGGTGTCCGGCATCCTGCGCCGTTTTGTCGCAACCATTTCCGCCAGGTAAGGCAGGTTCTCGCAGTATTTTTCCGCTTCGTGCAGCGATACCTTTCCTTCTCTGACAAGCCGCGCCAGGCAGATATCCAGTGACTGAAACTCCTCTGACGACTGCTTGAAGAGCGAGCGGATGTGATGGACCTTCCCCTCCCGGATCAAATTCTTGATCCGCTGGGAATTCGCCAGTTTTTCCAAGGCAAGGACCCTGCCGTTGCCGTTCTTCTCGGGCATGAGGCGCTGGTTGAGGATCATCAGGAAGTTTTCCGCCATCTGCATCCTGACCTGCTGCTGCTGTTCCGGCGGAGAGATCTCGATAATCCGTTCGATTGCCGCGGTGGCGTTGTTGGCATGCAGGGTGGAGAGCACCAGGTGCCCGGTGCCTGCCGCCTGCAGAGCGATGCTGAACGTCTCGGGATCGCGCATCTCCCCGATGACAATGACGTCGGGCGACTGGCGGAAGATATGCCGCAGCCCCTGGGGGAATGACGCCGTATCCCGCCCCACCTCCCGCTGGTTTACGTTGCTCAGCTTATGCCGGTGGTGATATTCGATCGGGTCCTCGATGGTGATGATGTTGCATTTCCGGCGGGAGTTTATCAGGTCTATCATGGCGGCAAGGGTGGTGCTCTTCCCATGGCCGGTGGGACCGCTGACGATGATGAGCCCCTCCCGCTTCAGGGCATAGTCACCCACCCACTCCGGCAGGCCCAGCTCTTCCAGCGACGGGATCTCTTCCAGCATGCTCCGGATGGCAATGGACATGGAGTTGCGCTGCTTGAAGATGTTGATGCGGAACCGCCCCAGTTCCGGGATGGTCTTGCCGAAATCGATGTCGTGATTCTCGTCGAACTCCCTGCGCAGATGTTCCGGCACCAGTTCGTCGACCATCTCCGCGATGTCCGCCGGCATCAGGTTCGGACCTGGGTGCCGGACGATTTCGTTATTCTTTTTCAGGCAGGGGGCAACCCCGGCAGTGATGAACAGGTCCGATGCATTCTCCTTGACCAGCCACTTGAGCAGCAAAGGAATGCCGGCATGACGTTTCGCCCTCCCTTGCCCCCCCGGCTGGGACAGGATCTCCTTCACGACCAGCGGTTCGGCAAGCTTTCCTCCAATGGTTTCCAGATGCTTCAGCAATATCATGACCTGGGCATGGGGTGCTACTACCGGCTGCACTGCCTTGCCCAAGGCGAATTCAAGCTGGTTCTGGACCCGCAGGTCACCGGGGTTGGTCATGGCAATGTAGAGCTTGTCCGTATTGGCAATGGCAACGGCGCGGAATTTCTTCATCACCGCCAGCGGCAGGATGTTGAGAACAGCCGGCTGCAACGTCAGACTGCCGAGATTGACGCCAGGGATGCCGAAACGCTTCTGCAGCACCGTCAGGAGCTGTTCGATCGTCACATAGCCCATTTCCACCAGCAGGGAGCCGAGCCGCGATTCCTCCAGCTGCAATCGCAGTTGCAGTGCCCTGTCGAGTTCGTCTCCGGTAATGAATTCATGCTCAAGAAAGAGCTGGCCGATTTTCCCTTCTGATCTGCCTTCCCCTGTTTTCGTGGACATAGGTACCTCGGTATCTGATCGTAGAATCTGGCCCTGCTGGCGTGCTCAATCTGCAAAAAAGACAAAGAGGCACCAGCGTGGAACACTGTGCCTCTTGTACGCGACAAACCAACCCCGTTAAAACCGGTCAGAGCGGAGGATTGCTGATAATGTCCCGCACCGACAGCAGCCGCTCGCGGAGCACCTCACCGCTTTTCACAACCTGGCGTGCGCGCCATTCGCTCCTGACATAGGGGGAAAGGCGCACAAGGGCCTCGTCGATCTTTCTGCTCACCAGCACTCTCTGCTTGTAATCCAGGAATTTGCCTTCTTCGAGCTGGCAGAGTATGGTGCCGAACTCCTCCTCGAAGTAGGAAATTACCTGTTCGGACATGGTCACGTCTTCCATCCTGGGCAGAACCCCCTCGCCGCTACAATCTCTTCTACTTGTGAATTTCGGCTCTTTGACAGCATTTCTTTAGAACAATGTATTAAGGTATTGCGAAAGAGGGCCTGTAAAATCAACATATTCACGAAGGGATAGCAAATGGGAGCAGTGCGCACGGAGTTCGGCCGTGCCATACCTGACAGGTGGTGAGAATATGAAGTCTGCGAAGAGAGATCCGTTATGCAGTCCTGAGCCAGGCAAAAGCCGATTCTCCGACCTCCGGCTTTTTGTTGAGGGCCACTGACTTGCAGGTATAGATGTAGCTCATGTTCTTGCCGCTTTTCTTGGCTCGATACAGCGCCTGGTCCGCCCTGCTGACTATCTGGGGGATGGAATCGGTTTTGGCCCCGGAGGTGTAGGAAATGCCGATGCTTGCCGTCAGTTTGAGGTGCTGGCCATTGAAGACGAACAGGGTGCTGGCAAGCCGTGACCGCAGGCGCTGGGCAATCTCGAATGCAGTGGCTGCCGTGGTCGCAGGGAGCATGATCGCGAATTCCTCGCCGCCGTACCGGGCAACCAGGTCCGAGCCACGGGTTCCCTCCCGCAGGATTCGCCCGACTGTCGCCAGCACTTCGTCCCCGGCAGGATGCCCATAGGTGTCATTGACCCTCTTGAAATCGTCCAGATCAATGAGGAGCAGCGAAATCGGCAGCAGTTCCTTGCGACGGACCTCCACGGCAAGCAATTCGTCAAAGACCCTGCGGTTGAACAGGCCGGTAAGGCTGTCCTTCATGGCCATCTCTTTGACCTTCACATGGGTCAAGGCGTTCTTCAGCGTCCGGGCAAAATGCGCCATGACCTCGGACAGGACTGACGACGTATAGCACTGCCGTTCAATCGCACTGAAAACGATCTGTACCCGGCCCAAATCTTCGGGGAGCACAAGCCGGATACCCGTACCGCCGGTTTCCGGATCAACGTACAGGGAACCCTGCAGCATTTCGTCGATCTTGAAGCCTTTGCAACGGGCCGTTGCAGGCCCCGTAACGAGGACGTCGCGGCCATCTTCCGATTTTCCCGGGGCAATGACAATGGACGGAAGGCCGAACTCGCTGGAGAGACAGAAGACGATGCGATTGAAGGGGGCAAAATCATATAGGTGCCGCGATGCAATGGCACAGATATCATGGGGATCGAGACTGGAGCCGATGGCAGCCATGAATCGGCTGATGAAGTTCGCTTCCTTGAGCTGTTGCTCCAATGCAGCCACATCAGGCAAATTTTTGACAGTAATCCCGGCGTTGCATGATTCTGACCCATTCTGACCGATTTCGGTTATCCCATGCGACATGGCATTCCCTCTCTTCATACGGCATACGCCTAATCTGGAGGATTTTGCAGCTCTCTACGCGCGGACCTCATTAGTGGTTGCAAATTGTTTGCCACAAATGGCAAAACCTCTCCACGAGCGCGCTGTAAGCCGGTCAAGCCATCTTAAAGGCTTCCAGCGCACCTTGACATCGCAGGGAAACCGTCAAGCCTGACAACAGGCACGTCAAAAACATGACTTTCAAGGGAAGGCTTTGTTACTCTCGGAGCGGAGGCTTTTGGCGGCGGGAAACTGCATGAAATAGGGGGGGGAGAATCTCCTCCCCCCGAAACGGCGGGAACTGCGCTATTCGGCAAGCAGCTGCTTGATTAAAAGATCCAGCTTTGCTGCCATGTCGCTGTTGAACCCCATGAATTTCTCTGCGACAATCCCTTTTTTGTTGATGACGTAGAGGGTTGGGATCGAACGGAGTCCATATTCGGTCTGCATCTCTTCGTTGGCAAGGGCAACGGGATAATTGACCTTCTGCACCGCACAAAAATCGCGGACCGTCTTATCTCCCTCTTCATCGAGACTCGCACCCAGAATCTGCAGCCCCTGCTTGCCATATTTTTGATTCAGACGAATCAGATGGGGGATGGAATCGCGACAGGGGCTGCACCACGTGGCAAAAAAATCGATCAGGAGCACGTGGCCCTTGTAATTGGCCTCTGTTATCTGCTGCCCCGAGGTACTGACCACCTTGAAGGGAGGGGCTGGCTGGCCTTTCTGCAGTATTGCCGAAGCCTGGCCCGGCAGCATCAGCATGGCCACCACCAGCACTGTCGCGAGCGGCATGGATATGAGTCTCTGCATCATCAGTTACAGGGCCTTCTTTATCAAGGCTTCGAGCTGTGCCTTGGGCACGGCTCCCACAACCTGGTCGACCACCTTCCCCTCCTTGAAGAGGATGATGGTGGGGATGCCGCGGACGCCGTATTTGCCGGGAGTGGCGGGATTGTCGTCCACATTGACCTTGCCGACCGCAACCTTGCCGGCATACTCGTCGGCGATGGAGTCGACAACCGGGGCTATCGCCTTGCAGGGCGCGCACCAGGTGGCCCAGAAATCGACAAGGACGGGAACGGTGCTCTGCAGCACGTCGGTATCGAAGTTTGCATCGGTAAAGGTTTTGACCATTTCGCTAGCCATATACTTCTCCTTGGTATGATTGTGTTTGGGAATCACTATATCGCGGAGAAGAAAAAAATCAAGGTGAAAACCGCGCGAGAGGCTGCAGCGGGACCTCTTAACCGACTGACAATATGCAATTGCGGCGGGACATGTTATAGTCTCATTTTCACGGTTGAACACCAGCGTAAGGACGGTATCTACGACATGCCTCACCTGCCGATAGCACTGGACGTGCAGGGAAAAAGGGTCGTCATGGTGGGAGGGGGCAGGGTTGCCGCCCGCAAGTGTCCGGGGCTCATCCGTTGCGGCGCCCAAGTGGTCGTGATCGCTCTGCAGCTCTCTGCCGGACTGCGCCGACTGGAAAAAAGGGGATGGCTCGCCCACCAGGCCCGAGAATACCGGGCAGGAGACCTGGCCGGCGCCTTCCTGGTCTATGCGGCAACGGACAGCCCGGAGCTCAATCAGACGGTCCGCAACGAAGCGGCATCCGCGGGCATCCTGGTAAATGTCGTCGATGCGCCGGCATCAGGCTCGTTTCACTCTCCCGCCGTGGTCCGCCGGGGCAGTATCGCCATTGCCATAACCACGGACGGGGAAGCTCCGGCGCTTGCACGGCGCCTGCGAAGACAGCTCGCCACCGGCTTCGGTCGCGAGTATGCCCTGACCGCCCGTCTCCTGGGAGCCATCCGCGAAAAGCTATTGACTCAGTGCGGTAACCGCGCATACAATAAGCAGATTTTAAGCGCTCTGGCCGCCAGCGACCTCCCGAAACTTTTCAGAACAGGCTCGTTTGCCGAGATCGACGACCTCCTGCGGGGGCAATGCGGCACCGGGTATTCACTGACTGAACTGGACCTGCGAAAAGAGGATTCTCCATGAACGGCTTACTCTACTTCGGCACCCTGGGCATTTACCTCCTGGGCACCATCGCCTATCTTGCCTACCTGGTCAAGCCCAGACCCCAGCTCGGCAGTGCCGCGCGCTGGATCGTCTTTGCCGGCTTTCTCGTCCATGCAGCCTTTACCCTGGCCCGCTACTTCGAGGCAGGGCGCACCCCCATTACCAATCTCCACGAGTCGCTCTCCTTTTTCAGCCTGACCATTGTCGGCGTCTTCATCATCTTCGACCGGAAATACCGGATTTCCATTCTCGGGTCGTTCGTGACGCCCATTGCGCTGCTGCTGATGGTAGCCTCAATGCTCTTCCCCATGTCCATCAACCCGCTCAACCCGGCGTTGAAGAGCAACTGGCTGGTGATCCACACCGTGGTCGCCTTTCTGGGCTATGCAAACTTCACCATCGCCTTTGGCGCAGGCATCATGTACCTGATCCAGGAACGCTTCCTGAAGCAGAAGAAGCTGGGCGCCATGTACCAGAAGCTGCCCTCCCTGGACAAGTTGGACGACATCAACTATCGGAGCCTCACCTTCGGGTTTCCGCTCCTCACCTTTGCCATCATTTCCGGAGCAATCTGGGCCGAAACCGCCTGGGGAACCTACTGGAGCTGGGATCCGAAGGAGACTTGGTCGCTCATCACCTGGTTCGTCTATGCGGCGCTGCTGCACGGCCGGCTGACCACCGGCTGGCGGGGACGCAAGGCTGCCATCCTCGCCATTGCCGGATTTTTCGTGATGCTCTTCACGTTCCTCGGAGTCAACCTCCTGCTGACAGGGCTGCACAGCTACAAATGAGGCGGAGTACCGCATTCCGCCGGGAGGTTGTTTGATGACGGGCGAATACAGATCGACACTACCCATATTGCACGTGCTTGATTGCTACTCCGTTGAGACAGAGGTTTTTGGCGAATGAACATTATCGTTGTGGGACTGTCGCACAAGACAGCTTCCGTTGACATCAGGGAAAAGGTGGCGTTTGCCCCCACAAACATGGAGAAGCCGCTGGCAGCTCTGGTGGCGATCCCCGACATTACCGAAGCTATCATCGTCTCCACCTGCAACCGGGTGGAGATCTACGCCACAACCCACGACATCGCCGGCGGCATTGCCAGGATCAAACGGTTCCTTGCCGACTACCACAAGCTCTCCCTGGACACGCTGGATTCCCACCTCTACAGTCATCACGGCGAGGCAGCCATCCGCCACGTCTTTCGCGTCGCCTCCAGCCTCGATTCCATGGTGGTGGGCGAACCGCAGATCCTCGGCCAGATCAAGACCGCCTACGGCTATGCCGCCGAATTCAAATCGTCCGGGATCATCCTCAACCGCTTCCTGCACAAGGCGTTCTCCGTTGCGAAACGGGTCCGCACCGAGACCAGGATCGCCTCATCGGCGGTCTCCGTCGCCTTTGCCGCCGTGGAGCTGGCCAGAAAGATCTTCGACGACCTCTCGGACAAGACCGTCATGCTGATCGGTGCCGGCGAGATGTGCGAGCTGGCGGCAAAACACTTCCTGAACAACGGCGTCCGCGGCGTCATGGTCACCAACCGGACCTTCGAGCGGGCCGAGCGGCTGGCCGAGGAATTCGGCGGTCGCGCAGTACAGTTCGACGACCTCTTCGACTACCTGCACAAGGCCGACATCATCCTCTCCTCCACCGGAGCCCCCCACTGCATCATCGGGCCCAAGGACCTGGAGGAGGTGATGCGGCGCAGAAAGCTAAGGCCGATGTTTTTCATCGACATTGCCGTGCCGCGGGACATCGACCCCAAGGTCAACGACGTGGAGAACGTCTACCTCTACACCGTCGACGACCTGCAGGAGGTTGTGACCGCCAACCTGCAGCAACGGGCCGCCGAGGCGAAAAAGGCGGAGGAGATCGTCGACCAGGAGATCGGCCAGTTCTTCAAGTGGCTCTCCTCCCTGGAGGTCACCCCGACCATCGTCGCCCTGCGCGCCAAGTTCGACGAGATCCGCAAGGCCGAGCTGGAAAAGACCCTCGCCAACTGGAAGGACCTGACCCCGGAGGGGCAGAAGCGGCTTGAGGCTTGCACCTCGGCCATCATGAACAAGCTGCTCCATCCTCCCACCTCACTGTTGAAGCAGGCAGGGCAGGGGGGGCGCGTCGACCTCTACGTGGATGCGCTGCGAGCGCTGTTCGAGCTGCAGACCGGCGAGCCCGAGCCGGGGGACCTGCAGGACCTGGATGACTGATTTTTCGCCGATCCCCGGCCGGCAAGGGATGAGAGAGCACCGGCTCCGTCCGGTCGAACCTGTCCTGCCGGGACGTTACCGCACTATCGTTTGTTTCAAAGGAGATTGAACATGGCATTGAAGCAGTTGAGAATAGGGACCCGGGCCAGCCAGCTGGCTCTCTGGCAGGCCAACTGGGTCAAGAGCGAGCTGGAAAAGCGCTATCCGGGCATGGAAGTCTCCCTGGTAAAGATCAAGACCATCGGCGACAAGATCCTCGATGTGCCGCTGGCACAGGTAGGGGGCAAGGGGCTGTTCGTCAAGGAGATCGAGGAGGCCATGCTGCGCGGCGAGATCGACATTGCCGTGCACAGCATGAAGGACGTCCCGACCGAATTCCCCGAAGGGCTCGGCCTGGTCTGCATCACCGAACGGGAAGATCCGCGCGACGCGGTCATCTCCAATGGGACTACCTTTGCCAACCTGCGCCAGGGGGCGCGGATCGGCACCTCGGCACTCCGCCGCCAGGCCCAGCTCCTCAAGGTCCGGCCCGACATGGAGATGGTGATCATCCGCGGCAACGTGGAAACCCGCATGAAAAAGCTGGAAACAGAGGGGCTCGACGCGGTCATCCTTGCCGCAGCCGGCCTGAAGCGGCTCGGCTTTGCCGATCGCATCGTCGAATACCTTTCTCCGGACCTCTCTCTCCCCGCCATCGGCCAGGGGGCGCTGGGGCTCGAATGCCGCCTCGACGACGAGAAGGTGAGGGAGACCATCGCCTTCTTCAACCACCCCGACACCAGCCATGCGGTACGGGCCGAACGTGCTCTCCTCTGGCGCTGCGAGGGTGGTTGCCAGGTCCCCATCGCCGCTTTCGGCGAAGTCACCGGCGACCAGCTCAAACTGACCGGCTTCATCGCCTCGGTGGATGGCAAGACCTCCCTCAAGGACTCCATCACCGGTCCGGCAACCGACTGCGAGAAGCTCGGGGTCCAGCTTGCCGAGCGGCTGCTCAAGGCCGGCGGCGCCGATATCCTGAAAGAGGTATACCAGCGCGAGGTATCCCGGGAAAAAGAGATCCCGGTCTAGTTCTCTCCCGCGACAGTAGGTTCAACGGCTCGCAAAGGCTAAAGGTAATAAGGTAGCTCCTTGTGCCCTTAGCCTTTTGCCATTCCGGGATTGGCAGCACCCTATGACAGAAATCACCCGCAAAAACGGCTATGTCTACCTGATCGGCGCCGGCCCCGGCGATCCCGGCCTGATTACGGTCCGCGGCCGGCAGTGCCTTGAGCTGGCCGATGTGGTGCTCTACGACTACCTGGCCAACGACCGCCTCCTGGCCCATGCCCGCCCCGATGCCGAACTGATCTATGCCGGCAAGGTGGGAGGTGCCCACAACCGCGAACAGGCCCAGATCAACGAGCTGCTGGTCAGCCTCGCCCTCGGCGGCAAGGTCGTGGCACGCCTCAAGGGGGGAGATCCGTTCGTCTTCGGCCGCGGCGGCGAGGAATGCGAGGCGCTGGTGGTGGCCGGCATTCCCTTCGAGATCGTCCCCGGCGTCACCGCCGGCATCGGCGCGGCAGCCTATGCCGGCATCCCGCTCACCCACCGTCACGTCACCACCTCCGTCGCCTTTGTCACCGGCCACGAGCACCCGGACAAGGATACCAGCGAGATCGACTGGGACCGGTTGTCGCTGGGGAGCGGCACTGTGGTCTTCTACATGGGGGTGAAAAACCTGCCGCAGATAACCGCGAACCTCATGGCGCACGGCAGGGGACCGGAAACGCCGGTGGCGCTGGTCCGCTGGGGGACCCGGCCGGAGCAGCAGGTTCTGACCGGCACCCTGGCCGACATTGCCGAAAGTGCCCGCAAGGCCGGCTTCAAGGCCCCGGCGATCACCGTGGTCGGCGAGGTGGTCAGGCTCAGGGAGAAACTCCGCTGGTTCGACAACCGGCCGCTGTTCGGCAAGGGGATGCTGGTCACCCGCTCCGCCGATCAGGCCGGCGAATTCAGCACCATGCTGGAGGATCTGGGTGCCTCGGTCTGGGAATGCCCCACCATCCGGATCGTTCCGCCCGAGGACCCGACTGAGCTGGACAGGGCCATTGGCGAGCTGCATGCCTTTGCCTGGGTCGTCTTCACCTCATACAATGCGGTACAGGCCTTCTTTACCCGACTTCACGAGCTGGGACGCGACAGCCGGGCGCTCGGCCCCTGCCGGGTCTGTGCCGTCGGCCCCAGGACGGCCGCAGCCCTTGCCCCTTACGGCATACGGGCGGACCTGGTCCCTGCCAGCTACAAGGCAGAAGGGGTGGTGGCGGCCTTTGCCGAACTGAACCCGGCAGGAAAGCGGATCCTCTACCCCAAGGCCGACCGGGCGCGCGATGTCATTCCCGCTGGCCTTGGTGTGCTGGGCGCCGAGGTGGTCGCGCCGGTGACATATTGCAATGTCCTCCCGGATGCCGTGCCGGCCGGGGTGATCCAGGCCCTGGAAGAGCGCCGCATTCACTGCGCCACCTTCACCTCCTCCTCCACCGTGGACAATCTCGCACGCCTGCTGGGTGAAAACCGCTTTCTCCACCTCCTGGAAGGGGTAACCATCGCCGCCATCGGCCCGATAACCGCCAGAACCTGCCGGGAACTGGGGCTGGACGTCTCTATCGAGCCCGCAGAATATACCCTTGCGGCAATGACCCAAGAAATTGTACGATACTTCAATGTGACTTCATGACGTAAGAGGAGAGTTCCATGTTCTACCCCACGTTCCGTGCCCGCCGCATCAGGGGCAAAGAGGTCTTCCGCCGGATGGTCAGGGAAACTACCCTGTCTGCAAACGACCTGATCTATCCCATGTTCTCCGCCTTCGGCACGGGGATCAGGAAGGAAATCTCTTCCATGCCCGGCATCTACCAGCAGTCCATCGAATATATCGTGGAGGAGGCTCAACAGGCCTATGAGCTGGGAGTCCCGGCGGTGATCCTGTTCGGCATCCCCGAGACCAAGGATGCAGTGGGAAGCGATGCCTATGCCGAGCACGGCATCATCCAGGAGACGATCCGTGCGCTGAAAAAGCAGGTGCCTGGCCTGGTGGTCATCACCGACGTCTGCATGTGCGAATATACCGACCATGGCCACTGCGGGATCATCAAGGACGGCGACGTCGACAACGACGCCACCCTGGAACTCCTGGCCCAGGAGGCCCTTTCCCATGCCAGGGCCGGCGCCGACATGGTCGCCCCGTCGGACATGATGGACGGCCGGGTCATGGCCATCCGCGAGATCCTGGACAATAACGGCTTCACCCATATCCCGCTCATGAGCTACGCGGTGAAATACGCCTCGGGCTACTACGGCCCGTTCCGCGAGGCAGCCGAGTCCACCCCCCAGTTCGGCGACCGCCGCTCCTACCAGATGGACCCCGGCAACCGGCTGGAGGCGATCCGCGAGGCGCAGATGGACGTGGAAGAGGGGGCCGACATCATCATGGTCAAGCCGGGTCTCCCCTACCTGGACATCATCCGGGAGATGCGCAACCAGTTCAACCTGCCGGTGGCTGCCTACAACGTCTCGGGCGAATACAGCATGATCAAGGCCGCCGGCAAGATGGGCTGGATCGACGAGGAACGGGTCATCATGGAGACCATGCTCTCCTTCAAGCGGGCCGGCGCCGACCTGATCCTCACCTACCACGCCACCGAAGTGGCAAAACTGCTCAAAAGCGGCAACTTCTAAAAATATCCAATACCGGAAATGAAAAGGCCCGCGGGAAACCGTGGGCCTTTGTGCGTCGGCGGATGCCAAAATGTTGCCTTACTCCACCAGGAACTCCTCATCCCCCAGCCGGACCCGGTCGCCGGGGCGCAGTTTCCTGCCACGCTCCAGGGCCACTGCGCCGTTGACCATGACCATCCCTTCCTGGATCAGCAGCTTGGCCTCCCCACCCGAGGAGACGGCATTCACCGCCTTGAGAAAACTATCCAGCTTGATGGTCTCGGTTTCTATCTTCATGGCCCCTCCTGTTTCCGGCAACGGTTGTTTTTAGCACATTTTTCTGTTAAAAAGGGACAATTTCATGTTTGGAGAGATACCATGCTAACCACATCCGATTTCAAGCGGGGCCTGATCATCCAGCTGGATGGCGCCCCCTGCGTCATCATCGACGTCCACTTCCAGTCCCCCTCCGCACGGGGGGCCAACACCATGGTCAAGACCCGCTACCGCAACCTGCTCACCTCCCAGGTGCTGGACAAGACCTTCCGGTCCGGCGACAAGGTGGACGAAGCCGATTTCGAGCGGCACAAGGGGCAGTTTCTCTACGCCGACGGCGACCGCGGCGTCTTCATGGACCTGGAGACCTACGAGCAGTTCGAGATGGACGCCGAGGCCTTCTCGCTCATCTCCCCCTTTCTCCTGGAGGGGACCGAGATGACCTTGGGCCTGTTCGAGGGGCGGATGGTCAGCGCCGACCCGCCGCAGACCGTGGAACTGACCGTGACCGACACCCCGCCGGTCATCAGGAATGCCACGGCCACGGCCCAGACCAAGGAGGCGGTTCTGGAAACCGGCCTGAAGCTGCAGGTCCCCCCTTACCTGGAGACCGGAGACCGGATCAAGGTCGACACCAGGGACGGCCGCTTCATCTCGCGGGCATAGACAGTTTGCGGCAAGGTCAATTAGGGTATTGACAGCGGACCGTTTTCGGATTATAAAGATGACCTTTCTGCCTAGGTAGCTCAGTCGGTAGAGCAGTGGACTGAAAATCCACGTGTCGGCGGTTCGACTCCGTCCCTAGGCACCATTTACAACTACATACCTTCATATAGACAGCACAGGCCTCCGGATTGGAAATGGGGGCCTTTCTGTTTTTGCGCAACCATCCACGTTGCCTCTATTTTTACGCAGGACCCTCTCACGTTACTCTTTCCTCCATGCCCTGTTCCGAAAAATGCCCCCTAAAATCTACATTTCGATGAAAAGCATCAATCGCCGGCCAGACTCCCATTTTCTTGACAGTATTCCGACTTCTCCATATGCATTCCATGACATATTCTTGTCCCGGACAAGGAGATGGAGATGAAAGTGCCCAACGTGATGCTCTCGTGTGAGAGAGTTGCATTTGCAGTTTGTAATAATTGACAAGTTGATTCAGTGCTGTGTATTGTAATGATCCAGCACATGGCCGTTTACCTAACAACTTGATCTATGCAAACAACTCTATGACCCCTTTCTGCCAACTCCTTGTCTTTACCATCGATTGCAAGCGCTTTGCACTCCAGCTCAAGGACGTGGTAAGAGCCGTCCGCATGGTTGAGATCACGCCGCTTCCCAAAGCACCGGAAATCGTGCTCGGTGCCATTACGGTCCAGGGGACGATCGTGCCGGTCCTGGACATGCGCCGGCGTCTGGGTCTCGCCCCCCGCACGCCGGAGCTGGACGACCATCTCCTCATTGCCCGCACAAGCCGGCGGACCGTGGCACTGGTCGCGGACACGGTCGACAGCCTGATCGAGCTGGCACACGAGACGATCGTTGCGCCGGCGTCGATCGTTCCCGGCATGGAATACGTGACCGGGGTTACCAGGCTCGATGACGGGCTGGTCTTCATCCACGACCTGGACAGCTTTCTTTCCCTGGATGAGGAGCAGACCCTGGAAGCCTCCCTGGCCTTATGAAACGTCACCTCCCCCCCCTGCTGCTGAGCCGGTTGAGCGGCTTTGTCACCGGCAGGCTGGGGCTGCATTTTCCGCAGCACCGCTGGCATGACCTTGAACGCCGCATCAGCCAGGCAGCCGTTGATTTCGGTTTCGACAACGCGAAAACGTGCATTGAATGGCTGCTGGAGGAGAAGCTCTCGCCGGAGCACATCGGGATGCTGGCGCGCCACCTGACGATCGGCGAGACCTACTTTTTTCGGGAGAAGAGCAGTTTCGAGAAGCTGGAGACCGTTATCCTGCCGGAGCTGATAGCCGCCCGCCGGGGGAAGGACCAGCGCCTGAGGATCTGGAGTGCCGGCTGCTCATCGGGGGAAGAGCCCTATTCGGTTGCCATAAGTCTGAGCCGGCTGCTCCCCGATCTGCATGAGTGGCAGATTACCATCCTGGCCACCGACGTCAACCGTGCGGCGCTTGCCAAGGCCGCCCGCGGCAGTTATGGCAACTGGTCGTTCCGGGGGATTCCCGCCTGGCTGCGGGACCGGTACTTTACCCGCGAGAACACCGGAACATTCCGGATCAGCGACACCATTCGGAGGATGGTTACCCTGGCCCCGCTCAACCTGGCGCAGGATAGATATCCGGCACTGATCAACAACACCAATGCCATGGACATCATCCTCTGCCGCAATGTCCTGATGTACTTCGAGCCGGCAGAGGCTCAGCGGGTTGTGAGCTGCTTCCACCGGTCCCTGCTGGATGGCGGCTGGTTGTTCGTCAGCCCGTGCGAGGCATCGGCAGATCTCTTCAGGGACTTCGAGACGATCTCCTGTCCGGGGACCATCTTTTATCGGAAGAGCGGGGCTTGCTCGCCGGTACCGGACAGACGGCGGGAAGCGGGCACCGAACTGCCGGCATCCGGCCAAAGCCCGTCAGCTGACAGCTGCCTGCCGCTGACAGCTGACGGGGTAGTGCCGCCACCCCTTGCCGGTGAGTGGGTCGAAACAGCGCCGGCAGCTCCCGCAACAGCCGCAGAGCAGCCCGAAATCCCGTCGGAAGCACCCGACGCCGCCAGCATGGCCCGGGAATTCGCCAACCAGGGGAAACTCAATGACGCCCTCGCCTGGTCGGAGAAAGCGATCGCCCTGGCAAAGACCGACCCGGAACTCTACTATCTCCGGGCCATGATCCACCAGGAACTGGGAGAGGCGGATGCGGCGATGGAATCACTGAAACAGACCCTCTTCCTCGACCATGACTTCGCACTTGCCCATTTCGCCCTCGGCAACCTCTCCCTGCAAGCGGGAAAGACGCTGGACGCGAAACGCCACTTCGGCAATGCGCTGGAGCTTTTGCAGCTTATGCCGGCCGCGGAGCCCCTGCACGGGGGAGAGGGGCTTACCGCCGGCAGGCTGGCGGAGATCGTTGCTACCGTGCAGGAAACCGCCACCGGCCAAGGATAACGGGAGAGCAACCACATGGAGCGAGAACGGAACAACGCCATACCGGATCGGCATCAGACATCTGACTGGGATGAGTTGCGCAGGCGATTGACTGCCGCCAGGGAGGCAACCAGCCGGGAGCCGACCCAGGCGGAAAAGCAGTCGATCCTCAGGGCTCGGGCCGCCATCCTGGCCCAAGACCCGGCAGGGGAGGAAACCGCTGCCGACTACACCGAGGTGTTGGAGTTTCGCCTTGCCCATGAGCTATACGGCATCGAAACGACGTACGTCAGCGCCACCGTCCCGTTACTGGAACTTACCCCGATTCCGGGGACTCCCCCTTTTCTGCTCGGCCTGATCAACCACCGCGGCCAGATCCTGTCGGTGATCGACCTGAAGAAATTCTTCGACCTGCCGGAAAAGGGGCTGACCGACCTGAACAAGGTCATCGTCGTCCAGAACGACGAAATGGAGTTCGGGGTCCTGGCCGACGAGATTGCCGGCGTGCGGCAGATCAGGCGGGACGAGATCCAACCGGCCCTTCCCACCCTGACCGGGGTCAGGGAAGAGTACCTGTTGGGGGTCAGCAGGGAGCGGACGGTACTCCTGGATGGCCGCAGACTGTTGGCAGATAGCTCCCTTGTCATCAACGACGAAGAGTAGACAGACCGGCAACCCTTAAGTCGGACAGCGAATCGAGCATACGGAGGGAGAAGCGGACATGATTATGGATATGAAGATACGGACCCGGCTGGTATTGACTTTTGCGATCATCCTGACGCTCCTCGTGGGGGTCGGTGGCTACTCGCTCAACCGGATGACCCTCCTGGCAGACCTCACCACCGATCTCTACGAACACCCCTTCACGGTCAGGAAATCGATCCGTGACGCCTACCTCAACCTGATGAAGATGAACCGATCGATCAACAGGATGGTGACGGCGCCGGGCAACGAGACGCTCAGTGTCGACCTGCAGACGATCCACGACACCGAACTGGAGTTCCAGAAGAACATGCACATGCTTAAAGAGCGGTTCCAGGGCAATCAGAGCGAAGTGGACGACGTCGCCAAGACCTATGACGAGTGGAAGCCTCTGCGCGACCGGGTCATTGCCCTGGTGGTTGCCAACCAGAAGGTTAAGGCACGAGAGGTCTACGCCGGCATGGATGCGCGGCTTTTCACCACACTGGACAAGGAATCGGCAGATATCCTCGCCATTGCCGACAACAAGGCAGCCACGTTGTTCAGCGATGCCCAGCAGACCGCGAAGTTCTCGCTCATCCTGACGACGCTCGCCGTCGTGCTCTCGGCCGGCATCGTCATTGCGGTGGCAATCACCCTTTCCCGCAGCATTACCCGGCCGCTCGACATCGCCATGGGTGTGGCATCACGAGTGGCCGAGGGCGACCTGACCGCCACGGTCCCGGTCACCGGCAGCAAGGACGAGATGAATCTCCTGCTCCGGACCTTTGGCCGGATGGTTGAGAACCTGCGCAGCCAGACCATGGAGATCCATGAAGGGGTGAATGTCCTTGCCGCTTCGGCAAGCGAGATATTGGCCGCCACGACCCAGGTCGCATCCAGCGCGGCAGAGACGGCAGCAGCGGTGAACGAGACGACCGCCACGGTCGAAGAGGTGAAGCAGACAACTCTGTTGGCTGACCAGAAGTCGCGCTATGTGGCCGATACTTCCCAGCGGACGATGCAGGTCTCGCAGGGTGGGCAGAAAGCGGTCGCCCAATCGATCGTGGGCATGGGGCGGATTCGCGAGCAGATGATGAGCGTCGCCGAAAGCATCGTCAGCCTCTCCGAGCAGAGCCAGGCCATCGGTGAAATCATTGCCACGGTAAACGACCTGGCGGAGCAGTCCAACCTGTTGGCGGTCAATGCCTCCATCGAAGCGGCCAAGGCAGGGGAGCACGGCAAGGGATTCGCCGTGGTGGCCCAGGAAGTGAAAAGCCTGGCAGACCAGTCGAAGCAGGCGACCGCCCAGGTGCGCAGACTCCTGAACGATATCCAGAAGGCGACCAACACGGCGGTAATGGCCACCGAACAGGGGAGCAAGGCCGTGGAAGCGGGCGAAAAGCAGGCAAGTGAAGCAGGCGAGGCCATTCGGATGATGTCTGAAAGCATTGCCGATTCTGCCAATGCCTCGGCCCAGATTACGGCAACCAGCCAGCAACAGCTGATCGGCATGGACCAGGTGGTTCTGGCCATGGAGAACATCAGCGAGGCGAGCACCCTGAGCGTGACCAGCACCAGGCAGGCGGAACGCTCCGCTCAGGACATTCATGAACTGGGTCAGAAGCTGAAACAACTTGTGGCGCAATTCAGGGTATAACCGAGGCACAGGGACGTTCACCCTGCAGAAGAGATGACAATATACCTGCCGATACGCGGATGATTTATGGACAGTGAACTTCAGAAAAGACTGCTTGCCACGTTCCGGGTTGAAACCCGGGAACGGCTTGAAACCATCGGTACCAGCCTCATCGATCTGGAGCGGGGACCGTCTGTCGACCTGGAGCAGGAACTGATCGAGGCGGTTTTCCGGGAGACCCACAGCCTGAAGGGAGCGGCCCGTTCCGTGGGTATTGCCGCCATCGAAACGGTCAGTCACGGGCTGGAGAGCGTCTTCTCGGCCCTGAAACGGCGGGAGATCTCTCTTGCCCCGCCGGTGTTCGATCTGATGCATGCGTCGATCGATCTGATCGGGCGTCTCCTCCCATCCCTGGAGGCTGCGCCCACATCCGAGGAAAATGAGCAGGTGCGGGCACTGAATCAACGCCTGGTGCGCGCGGCAAAGGGCCAATACTCGCCCCCTCCCGAAAAGACCGCGCTGCCTCCTACAGAGCGGGAAGAGACCGCCATCGAGAAATCAACGCCTCCCAAGACCGTGCGGATCGCCACCGAAAAGCTCGATGCAGTGTTGCAGCAGACAGAAGGCATGTTGACGGCGAAACTGGCTGCGGCACAGCAGGTAGAGGAGTTGCGAGAGGTTGGGAGAAGCCTCGCCCTGTGGGACAATGAGTGGAAAAAGGTCCAGCCGGCCTTCCGACGACTGCGGCGGCTTCGGCAGGTCGACGGTATTGACGGGGACCAGTACGGCGTGCTCTTCGAGTTTCTCGACCGGAATCATGCGACGGTTCATGGGCTGGCGCATCGCCTGGCCCAGATCACCAAGACGGCGGAACTGGACCATCATCACCTGGGAGGGATGGTGGAGTCGGTGCTCGATGACGTGCGGGATGCACTCATGCTCCCCTTTGCTTCTGTCCTGCCGATTCTGGAGAAGAGTGTCCGCGATCTGGCCCGCGACCGGGGGAAAACCGTCAGACTGGAGACAGAAGGTGCATCGGTCGAGATCGACCGGAGGATTCTGGAGGAGATGAAGGACCCCCTGCTCCACCTGATCCGCAATTGCATCGACCACGGCATCGAGAGCCCCGATGAGCGGAAGCGGCAGGAAAAGCCTCCCATCGGCACCATCACCATCGCCTTGACACTGGTCTCCGGCAACCGGGTGGAAATCATCGTCGCCGACGATGGCGCCGGCATCGACACTCAACTCCTGGTACGAACAGCCATTGATGCGGGTCTTGTCGCGCCGGAGGAAACTGAGCGGATGACGGCAACGGAACAGTTGAACCTTGCCTTCGCGTCCGGTCTCTCCACCAGCCCTCTCATCGACGACATCTCGGGACGCGGGCTCGGGCTGGCCATTGCCAGGGAGCGAACGGCATCCCTCGGCGGAACCATGTCCGTTATGACCCGCGTTGGAAAAGGGACGACCTTCCGCATCTCCCTCCCGTTGACCCTCTCCACCTTCCGCGGGGTGATGGTCGAGGTGGCAGGCCAGCTCTTTGTCGTGCCGACCACCGATGTGCAACTGGTCACCAGGCGGAAGAAGGAGGCCATCGCCACCGTCGAGAACCGTGAGACCATCGACCTGGCGGGCCAGCACCTCTCCTTTGTCCGGCTGCGCGACACCCTGGGGCTCCCGCAATCAGCCCCTCTGGCGGAAAGCGATTTCGTGCCGCTGTTTGTCCTTGCAGCCGACGCCGACAGGATTGCCTTCGGAGTGGATCGGGTTATCGGTGAACAGGAAGTGGTGGTCAAGGGGCTCGGGAAACAGTTGCGCCATGTCCGTAATTTCTCCGGGAGCACGGTCCTCGGAAACGGGCGCGTGGTGCCGATCCTGAACAGCCGGGAGCTTGCCAGATCGGCAGTGCAGGCGTCCGCGGCAGGAACCAGGGCGGTTGTCGGCACGACCGAAAGAAAAACGGTGCTGGTGGTGGAAGATTCGATCACTTCCCGCACCCTCCTGAAGAATATTCTGGAAGGAGCCGGCTACCGCACCCTGACCGCCGTGGACGGGATCGAGGCCCTGACCCGGCTCAAGACCGATCCGGTGGACCTGGTGGTTTCCGACGTGGATATGCCCCGCATGGACGGTTTCGAGCTGACCTCGCGCATTCGCGAAAGCAGGGAGTTCGCCGCTCTCCCTGTGGTGCTGGTCACCTCCCTCGATTCGCGCGAAGACCGGGAGCGGGGGATCGATGCCGGTGCCAATGCCTACATCGTGAAGAGCAGCTTCGACCAGAGCAACCTGCTGGACGTGGTTCGGCGTTTAATCTGAACATCAATCCGTGACAGATGCCGGGTCGACGAAGCGACTGTGCCCGAGAGCCAGCCGCTGCAGGCAAAATGAAGCGTCAACCGGCCAGCCTGTTTGAGCCCGAAAGGGTGAGTTGCAGGCCGGTAGCGAAATAAGCCGTACAGCGGCGGTGCGAGAGGCACGCGGAGCGTAGCGGCCCGGTAGTCGTCACGGGTTCACTCTGAAGGTAGGAGTCCATGATCAAAGTCCTGATCGTCGATGATTCGGCGAGCGTCCGTCTTTTTCTGCAGGAAATACTTACCGCCGATCCCGGCATCGAGGTCGTCGGCAGTGCCGGAGACGGGGAAGAGGCACTGGAGGCCGTGGCACGGCTCCGTCCCGACGTCATAACCATGGATGTCCACCTGCCGCGGATGAATGGCCTTGTCGCGACCCGGCGGCTGATGGAGACGTTCCCGACGCCGATCGTTATCGTCAGCGCCAGCCTGGATGCGGAAGAGGTTGCAACCACATTCCACGCCCTGCAGGCCGGGGCAGTGGCTGCCATTTCCCTCCCCGCAGGTCCGGGTTACCCTGAACACGCCACAGAGGTCAAGAATTTCGTCCTGACGGTGAAGCTGATGGCAGAGGTGAAGGTGGTGCGCCGCTGGTCCCAGTTCACCCGGGAACTGACACGACCCGCGCCTTCCTTGCCCGTTGCAACCCCACCCCCGGCCCAGATCCGTGCCGTTGCCATCGGCGCCTCAGCCGGGGGGCCGCTGGTGATCCAGACCATCCTGGCCGGGCTTCCCAGCAAGTTTCCGGTGCCGCTGCTCATTGTTCAGCATATGGCCCCCGGTTTCGTCGCGGGTTTCGTGGAGTGGCTCAATATCACCTCACGTCTGCCGGTCCGCCTGGCCAGCCATGGCGAGCCTCTGTTGCCCGGCCATGCCTATGTGGCCCCGGACGGTTGTCACCTCGAAGTGATGGCGGGCAACAGGGTCAACTTGCACAATGTCACCCCTGTCAACGGACTCTGTCCGTCCGTCTCCGTGCTCTTCCGTTCCGTTGCCATGGTCTACGACAAGGAAGCGGTCGGCGTGCTGCTCACCGGCATGGGGAGCGACGGTGCCCGTGAACTGCACATCATGCGGGAACTGGGTGCCGTCACGATCATCCAGGACCAGGAAAGTTCCGTCATCTACGGTATGCCCGGTGAAGCGCTGAAACTGAAGGCCGCCGGCCACATTCTCCCCCCCGCCGGGATCATTGCCCTTTTGCAGCGATTGATCATGGAGAGAACAGCATGACGACTACCCAGAAAGACAAGAACCGTGCAGGCGAGACGATCCTCGTCATCGAGGACAGCCCGACGCAGGCCGAGCACCTGCGGTATGTCCTGGAAAAACAGGGCTACCACGTTGTCGTCGCCGGCAACGGCCCGAAGGCCCTGGCGCTTCTGCCATCGCTGCACCCGGCCCTTGCCATCAGCGACATCATCATGCCGGGGATGGACGGCTACGAGCTCTGCCGCCTGATAAAGGCCGAAAGCGATGAGCGGGAGCTCCCGGTGATTCTCCTCACCTCCCTTTCGGACCCCCATGACGTGATCAAGGGGCTGGAATGCGGCGCCGATGCCTTTATTTCCAAGCCGTATCAGGAAGACAACCTGCTATCCCGGATCCGGTACCTGCTCGCGAACCGCTCGCAATGCCGGGAGGGAACGACGGAAGCCGGGATCGGCATCGACTTCGACGGCCGGGACTACCGAATCACTGCGGACCGGCGGCAGATTCTCGATCTCCTGCTTTCCACCTACGAAACCGCCATCCATAAAAACGCCGAATTGCTCACAGCCAGGGACAACCTGAAGATGTTGAACGATCGGCTTGAGGTCGCCAATAAAGAGCTTGAGGCATTCAACTACACTGTATCCCACGACCTGCGCTCCCCATTGACCAATATCAGCGGCTACTGTCAGGTCCTGCTGGAAATGTACGATGCGAAACTACCGGAGGATGCCAAGGGGTTCATCGAGGACATCTACAAGTCCGTGCTCAGGATGAACCAGCTAATCAGTGCTCTGCTCAAGTTTTCCCGCTTGATCGGCAAAGAGATCGCAACGGCGGAGGTCAACCTGAGCGCCCTTGCCGAGCTGATAGCGGCGGAGCTGCGAACCGCCGAGCCGCAGCGTTCGGTCCAGTTCTCCATTGCCCCGGGGCTTACCGCCAATGGGGACCCGGTGCTGCTCAGGGCAGTTCTGGAAAACCTGCTGGGGAATGCATGGAAGTATTCCGGCAAAAGGGAGAAGGCCACCATCGAGCTCGGCATGACCGAAGCAGGGGGAGAGGAGTGCTTTTTCGTCCGGGATAATGGTGCCGGATTCGACATGAGCCAGGCCCATCTGTTGTTCAGTGCCTTTCATCGGCTTCATAGCTCCAACGACTTCAAGGGGACCGGCATCGGGCTGGCAACCGTGCAACGGATCATCGAACGCCATGGTGGGCGGGTCTGGGCCGAAGGGGAACCGGATAAAGGAGCGACGATCTACTTTACCCTGCCGTAGCATCAGGTAACGCCTTTTTTGTCCTTTCATGAGTGAAAACATGGTAATGTATCCTGTTGTCATTCCATCACAGATACGGTTACCACCATGGCACACGATAAAATCATCATCAAGGGCGCCTGCGAACATAACCTGAAATGCATCGACGTGGAGATCCCCCGTGACCGGCTGGTGGTCATCACCGGCATCTCCGGTTCCGGCAAGTCAACCCTGGCTTTCGACACCATCTATGCCGAAGGGCAGCGACGCTACGTGGAGTCGCTCTCGGCCTATGCCCGGCAGTTCCTGGAACAGATGGAAAAACCGGACGTGGAGTCCATCGAGGGGCTTTCACCCGCCATCTCCATCGAGCAGAAGACCACCAGCAAGAACCCCCGCTCCACCGTCGGCACGGTCACCGAGATCTACGACTACCTCCGCCTCCTCTTCGCCCGGATCGGCACCCCCCATTGCTACCAGTGCGGCAAGGCCATCACCTCCCAGACCGTCTCCCAGATGGTGGACCAGGTCATGGCGCTCCCCGAGGGGACCAAGCTGAACCTCCTCTCCCCCATGGTCCGCGGCCGCAAGGGGGAATACAAGAAGGAGCTGAACCAGCTGCGAAAGGACGGTTTCGTCAGGGTCGTCATCGACGGCACCCCCCATGAGCTGGCCGACGAGATCGTTCTGGACAAGAACAAGAAGCACGATATCGACATCGTGGTGGACCGGCTCATCGTCAAGCCGGGGATCGAGCGCCGGCTGGCCGACTCCTTCGAGACCGCCCTCAACCATGCCGAAGGGGTGGCCAAAATCGTCCTCCTCGGTTCGAATCCCCTGCCGGCACCATCCGACCATCCCCGCGAGGAGCCTTCCCAAAGTGGAGACCAGCAGGACCAGACCATCCTCTTTTCCGAGGCGCTCGCCTGCATCGACTGCGGCATCTCCTACCCGGAGATGACGCCACGGATGTTCTCCTTCAACAACCCCTACGGCGCCTGCCCCGACTGTACCGGCCTGGGGACCCGGATGTACTTCGACGCCGACCTTGTGGTGCCAAACCCTGAGCTCTCCATCCGCGAGGGGGCCATAGCCCCTTGGGAAAAGCGGCTCTCCGGCTGGTACCACCTGACCCTGGAGGCGCTGGCCAAGGCCTACGGATTCGATATCCGCACCCCTTTCAAGGATCTGCACCCAGAGGTTCGCGAGGTGATCCTCCGGGGCTCCAAAGGGAAAAAGATCGAGTTCTGGTGGGAAGAGGACGGCGGGCGGCGCCACACCTACCTGAAGGAGTTCGAGGGGGTGCTGAACAACCTGGAACGTCGCTACCGGGAGAGCGAATCCGAGCATGTGCGGGAGGAGCTGGAAAAGTACATGAACGTGATGCCCTGCCCGAGCTGCGAAGGGGCGCGGCTGAAGAAGGAATCGCTCTTCGTCAGGGTAGGGGGGCAGAATATCCGCGAGGTGACGGCCCTTTCCATCCGCGACTGCCTCGACTTTTTCGCCAGCCTCTCACTCTCGGCCAAGGAGGCGGAGATCGCCCGCCGCATCCTCAAGGAGATCCGCGAACGGCTCAACTTCCTGGTCAACGTGGGGCTCGACTACCTCTCCCTCGACCGGACCGCCGGCACCCTCTCCGGCGGCGAAGGGCAGCGGATCCGCCTTGCCACCCAGATCGGGTCGAGCCTGGTGGGGGTCCTCTACATCCTGGACGAGCCGTCCATCGGGCTGCACCAGCGGGACAACACCCGCCTGCTCGCCACGCTCAAGCATCTGCGAGACATCGGAAACACTGTGCTGGTGGTGGAGCACGACGAGGAAACCATCATGGAGGCCGACCACGTCATCGACATGGGGCCGGGCGCCGGCATCCACGGCGGCAGGGTGGTGGCCGAGGGGACCCCGGCCGAGATCATGCAGAACCCTGCCTCGCTCACCGGCAGATACCTCTCCGGCGACCTGACTATCGCCGTCCCCGCCGGCCGCCGCAGCTCAGACAAGTACCTCCGGCTGATCGGCGCCAGCGAAAACAACCTGAAGCAGGTAAACGTCGACCTGCCGCTGGGGATCATGACCTGCGTCACCGGCGTTTCCGGCTCAGGCAAATCGACCCTGGTGATCGACACCCTGCACAAGGTCCTTTCCCAGCGGCTCTACAAGAGCAAGGAGCGGGCCGGCCAGATCAGGGAGATCCAGGGGCTGGAGATGCTGGACAAGGTCATCAACATCGACCAGTCCCCCATCGGCCGGACCCCCCGCTCCAACCCGGCCACCTACACCGGGCTGTTCAGCGACGTCCGCGATCTGTTTGCCCAGCTCCCCGAATCAAAGGTGCGCGGCTACAAGCCGGGGCGCTACTCCTTCAACGTCAAGGGGGGAAGGTGCGAGGCCTGCAGCGGCGACGGCATCATCAAGATCGAGATGCACTTCCTGCCCGATGTCTATGTCCAGTGCGAGGTCTGCAAGGGGGCTCGCTACAACCGCGAGACCCTGGAGGTGCGCTACAAGGGGAAGACCATCGCTGAGGTCCTGGACATGACCGTTTCCCAGGGGCTGCAGTTCATGGAGAACATCCCCAAGATCCGCAACAAGCTGAAGACCCTGGAAGAGGTGGGGCTCGGCTATATCAAGCTCGGCCAGTCGGCCACCACCCTGTCGGGCGGCGAGGCGCAGCGGGTCAAGCTGGCCAAGGAACTCTCCCGGCGTGCCACCGGCCGCACCATCTACATCCTGGACGAGCCGACCACCGGCCTCCACTTCGCCGACATCGCCAAGCTGCTTGACGTGCTGCAGAAGCTGGTGGAGGGGGGGAACACCATCGTCATCATCGAACACAACCTGGACGTGATCAAGACCGCCGACTGGATCATCGATCTCGGCCCCGAAGGGGGAGACCGGGGAGGGGAGATAGTGGCCTGCGGCACGCCGGAGCAGGTGGCGCGGGTGACCCGCTCCTACACCGGCCAGTTCCTGCGGAAACTGTTGTAGCGCCGCCCCGTCACAGGGCTTGTGCCAGCGTCGGATGGACGATCCGGCCGTCCCGGATATTGACGGCGCTGGCGAGCTCCGGGCTGGCGGCGATGGCTGCGTCGATCCCCCGGTCTGCCAGGAGCTTCACATAGGGGAGGGTGGCATTGGTGAGGGCGAGGGTCGAGGTGCGCGGGTAGGCGCCGGGCATGTTGGCCACGCAGTAATGGATGATGCCGTCCACCGCGTAGACCGGCCGGTCATGGGTGGTCGGCCTGGTGGTTTCGCAGCACCCCCCCTGATCCACCGCCACATCCACGATCACCGCACCCGGTTTCATGGTCGCAAGCATCTCCCGCGTGACGAGCACCGGCGTCCGGCCACCCGGGACCAGCACCGCCCCGACCACCAGATCGGCGATGCGGACCTCTTCGCGAATATGCGCGCCGGAGAGGGCAAGGGTGGCAACCCGCCCTGATAGCAGCTCGTCGATCCGTTGCAACCGCTCCACGCCCCGATTGAGCACCACCACCTCCATGCCGAGCCCGGCAGCCACCCGTGCCGCGTTATACCCCACCATCCCCGCCCCGAGAATGACCGCCCTGGCAGGCTTCACCCCGACGGCACCGGTCGGCAACAGTCCGGCTCCGCCGTTGATCTTCTGCAGGGACCAGGCACCGGCCAGCGGCGCCATCCGCCCGGCGATCTCGCTCATGGGGGCCAGGAGCGGCAGCCCTCCTCCATGCTCCAGGGTCTCGTACGCCAGCGCGGTCACCCTCCGCTCGCAGAGAAAGGCGGTCAGCTCCCGGTTCGGCGCCAGATGGAGGTAGGTAAAGAGGGCCTGCCCCTGGCGGAACAGCTCGAATTCGGCCGGCAGCGGCTCCTTGACCTTGACGATCAGCTCTGCCTGCCGGAACAGTTCATCGCGGGAAAGGACCAGGGCACCCTGGCGGCGATACTCTTCGTCGCCAAAACCGCTCCCTTCCCCGGCCCGTTCCTCCACCATCACCGTATGCCCGGCGCCAACCAGCTCGGTCGTCCCTCCCGGCGTCACGGCGACCCGGTATTCTTCACGTTTTATCTCCCTGGGAATGCCGATGATCATCTCTGCCCCCTTTCCGGCGTACTACGTACCCTTATAATCCTCCCGAGCAGCTTGTCAACCGGTGCAGCATTCGCCAGTGCGGTTATATCCTCCCTGCCGCTTGCAAAACGACTCCCATACAGTACATTGTTAATGTATTTGAATTGTTGGTACTATTGTCCTTTTTTGATGGAAACGGAGGTGAGACCATGAAAGTAACGATGCGAAGCATCGGCGTTGCAGCTCTCCTGTTGTGGGTTGTGCCGCTCTGGGCGGGAACGCCCCCCCTGGGACTGCCGCCGGTGCCGGTACCGGCCGACAACCCGCAGACCGCGGAGAAGATCGCCCTGGGCAAACGGCTCTACGAAGACAAGCGTTTCAGCGGCGACGGCACCATAAGCTGCTCCAACTGCCACGATGAATCCAAGGGGTTCACCGACCATCTCCCCGTGGCAGAGGGGATCCGCAAGCAGAAAGGGACCCGCAACTCACCGACGGTCATCAATGCCGCCTACTACACCAGCCAGTTCTGGGACGGGCGACGGGCCACCCTGGAGGAGCAGGCAAAGGACCCCTTCCTGAATCCCATCGAACACGGCCTGAAGAGCCACGACCCCATCATTGCAATCGTCCGCGAAGATCCCGCCTACCCTGCCGAGTTCAAAAAGGTGTTCAACGTTTCTCCGCAGGAGATCACCATCGACCACGTGGTGAAGGCCATCGCCTCTTTCGAGCGTACCGTGGTGGCAGGAGACTCCCCCTTTGACCGCTACCTGTACGGCGGCGACAAGACCGCCCTGTCGCCGGCAGCCATCCGCGGCCTGGATACCTACCGGACCAAGGCGCGCTGCCAGGACTGTCACGTCATCGGCCAGACCGATGCGATTTTTACCGACAACAAGTTCCATAACCTGGGGGTCGGCTTCAACCGGATCGAGAAGACTTTCATGCCGGCAGCCAACGCCTTTCGCAAGGCCAAGCAGGCAGGGAAAAACATCGACGAGAGCGTCCTCACCAGCTTTGAGGCCTCGGAGCTGGGACGTTTTGCCGTAACCCTGCGCCCCACCGATATCGGTGCATTCAAGACGCCGACACTGCGGAATCTGACGGTAACCGCCCCGTACATGCACGACGGCAGCATCAAGACCCTCGAAGAGGTCATTGAGCTGTACGACAAGGGGGGCGAGAAGAATCCGCTCCTGGACAGCGGCATCCGTCCACTCAACCTGACTCCCCAGGAAAAATCAGATCTGGTTGAACTCTTGAAATCCATGACCAGCCCGCAATTTGCCCGTCAGGCACCTACCAGCGCGCCCGTCAAGTAACGACACGGTGGCGGTGCACCGATGCAGCCTGTCAGCAAACCTGAGTGTGTACTTGAGTAATGCCGGAAAGGAGTGACATATGACGAACGGAATCAATCGCAGGACATTTCTGAAAGGGGCCGGGGTCCTTGCCGCCAGTGCGGCCCTTCCCGTGGGGCTCGTGGAAATCGCCTTCGGCAAGGGGAACGAGTCGTTTACCTTTGCCTACATCTCCGACTCCCACATCACCCAGATCAACGACACCCAGTTCGTGCGCAACTTCGACAGAGGGTTGCAGAAGGCAGTGCTGGAGGTCAATTTCATGGACCCGCAGCCGGACTTCGTGATCTTCGGCGGCGACCTGGCCCAGCTCGGGAAAAAGGCCGAGATCGACCACGGCCTGGCAATAATGAAGGATCTCACCGTACCGGTGAAGTGGGTGATCGGCGAACATGACTACTACCTGGACCTGGGCAAATACTGGCAGGAAAAGGTCAGCCCCCTCTATTACAGCTTCGACCACAAGGGTGTCCACTTCGTGGTCCTGAACAGCATCCTCACCCATGACGACTGGACCCACAAGCGCTGGCCGACACCTGAAGAGCGGATGCGGCAGATGGCGCGCCTCGACAACCCCGAGGGATCGCCCTTCATGGTGAAGGACGAACAGATTGCCTGGCTGAAAAGCGATCTGGCCAAGGTCAAGAAGGATACGCCACTGGTGGTGCTCTCCCATTCCCCGCTCTACAAGGTCTTCAAGGAGTGGAACTTCTGGACCGACGACGCCGAAAAGGTCCAGGCTCTGCTCAAGCCGTTCAAAAAGGTGCAGGTGCTGCACGGGCATGTCCACCAGGTGCTCTACAACCGGATCGGGAACATCTCCTTCAACGCCTTCATGGCAACGGCCTGGCCCTGGCCCTACCCGGTGAGCTACTCCCAGTTGAAGAACAAGGTCCCCGACATGACGGTGTTCATGAGCCGGGCCGACCCCTTCAAGGAGCGGGACGGAACGGGCTGGGGCAAGATCGACCTGGCTGACGGCCCCAAGGTGGTGCACCATTATGAACTCTGGGAGAATTCGCCCCGCACCGTCGAGAACAACCCCAAGGGAAATCCGGCCGATACCAAGTACCAGGACCCGAAAAAACGGATACCCTCGCAGGAGCACTACTGACCCCATACCGGCAAGGAGGACAACCATGCTGAAAATAGTTTGCAGTGTAGCGGCCGTAGTGGTTGCGGCAATCGCTCTGGTCATCTCGCCGGCCCGTGCCGATGAATTTACCAAGGAAGATCTGAAAAAATGGGATGCCGCCTTCCAGACCGTGGCAAAGGAGGGGGAGAAACTGTTCCACAGCGCACTCGGCAAGAACTCCGTCTCCTGCGACATGTGCCATCCCCACGCCTCGAACAACCACCCGGAAACTTACCCCAAGTTCCAGAAACAGCTTGGAAAGGTGGTTGGGCTGCGGGAGATGATCAACTGGTGCATCCAGAACCCCCTGGAAGGCGTTCCCCTAGCCCTTGACGACCCCAAGATGTACGCCCTTGAGGCATACATCTACTGGGAGCGGCGCGGCGTAAAACTGGCACCGGGCAAGCACTGATCTCCGGCCAATTCCCCTGCTACCAAACTGCGACGAGGGGATCGGTTTTCAGCCGGTCCCCTCTCGGGTTTCACTCGACGAGCTGCCAGATGCCAGACCTCTTTCGCCTTCTCCCCATATTCTGCCTTTTAACCGTAGCCGGCACCGCCCCGCCCGTTGCGGAGAGATCGTGGCTGACGCTGCGCGACGACGATCGAACCACGTACCGGCTCGATCTCTCCAGCCCGAACGGCCCGCCCGCCTCCCGCACCTGCCGGATCCGGCGCACCTTCAAGGTGCATGACGAGCGGGCCTATGCCCTCGACACCGTGGAGATCGACTGCACACGCAACAGCTACCGCTACCGCACGATTCTTGTCTTTGACCGCGACGACCTGCTGATGCACCGTTACGCCCTGACCGACCAGTTCTGCGGAATTCCCGGGGATTCATTCCTGAACAGGGTTCGCGATGAGGTATGCGGTTCTCCCTAGACTGCGCCCTTGCCAATCGGCCTGCCGCGCGGATTGACGCCGGGATGCCGCCATGCCGAACTGTGGTATACTGTCTGAATCATTGAACAGGAGGCTCTTGTGACCCAGGTGCAGATCAACCTGCAGGTATTCCCGCCGATGCCTGTTGTCCTCGTCGGCACCCAAGTGGCGGGCCGGCCGAACTTCATGGCGCAAGGGTGGATCACCCGCTGCAATTATGAGCCGCCGCTTCTGGCAGTGGCCATCAACAAGGGGCATTACACTTATGAAGGGATCATGCAGACCCGCCAGTTCAGCATCTGCATCCCCGGAAGGGATCTCCTGGTGGAGACCGACTACTGCGGCATCGTATCCGGAAGGGATGAGGACAAGGCCGATCTGTTCGAGGTCTTTTACGGCAATCTGCCGTCGGCCCCGCTCATAGCCGATTGCCCCCTGAATCTGGCCTGCTATGTCGTCAATGAGCTGGAATTCACCACCAACACGCTGTTTATCGCAGAGATCTGCGAGGCCTACGCCGATAACACGAAGATGGACGGCACCCGCCCCGGTTTCCGCGAGATCGACCCCTTCATCCTCACCATGCCCGACAACAGCTACTGGTCCCTGGGCGAGCCGATCGGCAAGGCCTGGCAGGACGGGAAAAAGCTCGACGGAGAATAAGTGACGATTTACTGTATCGCGACACGGATTCCAGCTCAGGGACGAGCCACCGAACCGCCCCCCCAACACAAGCCATGCATGCTCTCCGCCACAGCATAGCCGTCCTCCTTATCGTTGCCATCCCCGGCGCGATCCTCTACTGGTTTATGATCCATCCCTTCATCCGATTCTGGCGCAGGCTCGGCACACGGCTCTCCTACACGGTCATCTGCAGCGTCCTCGCTCTCTTCATGGCCTCCCTCTACCTGCTGAGCGGCCCCCTGCTGGCAACGAAGTGGCCATTCACCCCCTGGCTAGCCATCCCCGGCCTGCTCCTTCTGGCAGTCTCGGTCTGGTTGAAGATACGCCTTCGCAAAGAACTCTCCGTCAGAGTCCTGATCGGCATCCCGGAGCTTGCCAACGAACAGCCGGGGCGGCTTCTCTCCAGCGGGCTCTTCGCCCATGTCCGCCATCCCCGCTACATGCAGATGACCTTCGCCCTTGCCGGCTTCGCCCTCATCGTCAATTATCCTGCTACCTACGGAGCCCTGCTCGTCTGGCTCGCCGGTATCCGTGTCGTAGCGATCCTGGAGGAGCGGGAGCTGTGCGAACGCTTCGGCGAACCGTACCGGGAGTACTGCAGGGATGTCCCGCGATTTATTCCCCGGCTTAAAAAGAACCGCTCCACCGATGCCCGGCCCTAGCCGCTTTTTCAACGGAAACTCAGGTCTATTTCCCCCACAGCTCCTGTAGCCGCCTGTCCCGTCCGCATCCCTGCCGATAGAACTTGTACCGAATCGGATTTTTCCGATAATAATTCTGATGGTACTCCTCGGCACGATAAAAGGCGCCGGCAGGGACAACCTCAGTGGCTATCTTCCACCCGTGTATTTTCTGCAACCGGTCTTTCGATTCCAGTGCTGCCGCCTTCTGCTGTCCGTCGTGGTAAAAAATGGCGCTCCGATACTGTCTCCCCGCATCGCAGAACTGCCTGTTTACCGCCAGCGGGTCTATATTGTGCCAGAAAATGTAGAGAAGCTTTTCATAACTGATCCTGGCTGGATCGTAGACGATCTGTACCGCTTCGGCATGTCCGGTCCCCCCAGCAGAGACCTCCTCGTAGCTCGGATTTTTCGTCTGCCCGCCCGTATAGCCCGCCGTCACCGAGACAACCCCATCCTGCCCCTCGAAGGGTGGCTCCATGCACCAAAAGCACCCGCCGGCAAAGGTCGCCGTGGCAAGCAGGGTTCCCGGCAGGGGAGCCGCCCCCGACTGCCGGGCTGCCAGCGAGGGGACTGCCGTGCCTAAACCGATCAGAAACAGGATACCGAACAACACTCTCTTCATCACTCGAACCTCCTTCGGCTGATCAGCCGGTGAACCCCACGATCAAAGCAGCTTCCCGGCGCGAAGGAACTCGCCGATCATCCGCCAGAACTCCTGCCAATCCGGAGGACAATCGTTATGCGCACAGGCAAGCCCGACCAATCGCCCATGCCGGGAAAGCCGCGCCAGTTCGCTGCCGTGGGAAAAAGGGATAAGGTCATCGTGCCGGCCGTGCAGGATCAGGATCGGACCGGCAAAATCGACAACGGCACGCCGGTTGTCGAAGACGTCACGCACCAGAAAAGGGGGGAGGAAAAATCGCGGGGCAAAATCCCGCACAGAGGTAAAGGGTGACTGCAGAATCAGGGCTGCCAGGGGCCGCTTCCGGGCAAGGGCGCACGCCACGCCGCACCCCAGCGACCTGCCGAAACCGATGATCCGCCCGGCATCCACGTCGCTTTGCACTGCCATCGCATCGAACGCCGCAACAGCCGCTGCAAGAAGGCTCTCTTCGGACGGGCTCCCGGTCGATCTCCCGTAGCCGGGATACTCCACCAGCAGCACTCCGCACCCCAAGGCGCGGAAGCCTTCCGTCTGTTCTATCAGGAGATCGATGACCTCGCCGTTGCCATGGAAGAACAGAACAACAGGCTGCTTTTTTCTGCCGGGCATGTCCTTTGCCGGCAGAAACCATGCCTCGAGTTTGCCCGTGGATGTCTCGAACCAGAGCGGAACGCGGTCCGGCGAGGGTTCAGGGGAGTGTTGACCGACCTTGATGCTTTGACCGGGGTAGAGGAGAGTCCGTTGGGCGAGATAGAGCAAAAGCGCATAGCAAGCATATCCGGCAACAACGATTCCGGCCACTCTCCAGACGTTGAACTCCATGACGCTCCACACCCCTTGAAGGCGAGTACCTGCCCGGACTCATTCGACGTACTTTGGCAATATCCTTTATGAAATCATAGTTCATGATGCACCGAAATCAACTTGGAGGGAACTACTTTTATTACCGTGCGCTCATTTTATTTTCATCGATCCCTCACAGCTCATGGCAATAGCACCCGACCTATCGAGTATGTTTACCTGCCACGTCATTGTTCCGTGCTATAATTACTCCATGGAGAGGAGGTGGAATATATGAACATCTTCGATTATGCCATCAGGATAGAAGCAGAGGGGAACCAGCTGTTCCAACGGCTAGGCCATGAAACGACCAATAACGAACTGAAGAGGATCTATGGACTTCTTGCCAGTGCGGAACAGGAACATATCGGGACCCTGGAAGCCATGAAAAGGGAAATCGATCCGAACGATGCCGAGTCGAGCCTGGTGGAACGTGCCTGGCAAGTCAAAAGCGGCTTCAGGAAACTGCTGGAGAGCAGTGACGTTCTGCACGAACTGAAGGACGACCCTGACGGATTCTGGCACATCGTCAAGGCCGAAGAAGAGAATATCAAGCTGCTGGAGGGCATGGCTGCTGCCGAGCTGAAGGATGAAGCCCGTGTTCTTCTCTCAAAGATCGCCGATGACGAAAAGAAACATCTGGAAATCATCGAGGGGATCTACGAATTCATCGAAACGCCGCATACCTATCTGGAATGGGGCGAATTCAGCAATCTGCACCCCCTGTGAGGTGCGCGGACGAAAGAAAGGGTGGGGGAGATGAATCTTCTACGGTAAGCGGTCACCAGCGTGGCCGCTTTTTGTTTCCCCTCCCTCGGAGCATGAACGGTTTCCGTTCGATCACGGCAGGATTGTCCCCCCGGAGACTCCTGCTATACTTGAGATCTGCAATCCACGACGCACAGGAAGGCCATGGACAACACGGAAAGCGAACAGGAGCCCATCGATCTCCCCATAGACGGGGTTCTCGATCTCCACACCTTTCTCCCACGCGAGATCGGCCAGCTTCTGCCTGCCTATCTTGAGGAGTGCCGCCAACGAAAGATCCTGCAGGTCCGGATCATTCACGGCAAAGGGACCGGGACCCTGCGGCGGACCGTGGCGGCGCAACTGGACCGGCTTCCCTTTGTCAGGGGCTATCGGCTCGGCGACGAGACCAGCGGCAGCTGGGGTGCCACCATAGTCGACCTGGCCCCCCCTGGAACAGACATATCACCGAAGGAAGGACCCGACGATGGAAGAACGCCTCACCGATCTTGAGATCCGCTATACCCACCAGGAGCGTACCATCCAGGAGCTGAGCGATGCCATGTTCCGTCAGGAACTGAAACTGGAACAGCTTCAGACCGAGGTGCGCCAGCTGCGGGAACAGCTCATGATCGTCAGCCCCTCCATGGTGCGAAGCCCCGAAGATGAGGAGCCGCCCCCGCACTATTGACCCCTCTTCCACGGTCGAAGCGCCAGCACGAAACCCAGCCCGCATCTCCTGCCGGAGATGCCAAATCCCGTTTTTGTGTTAGAATGGGTCAATGAAATGCCCGGACCGGGCAACATCAGACCTGGAGGTTACCATGGCCACAATGGAACGGATGGATGGCATCTTCCCTTCACTGGAGGATATCCCGCCGCGATTTCGGTTCTCCGAGCCGATCCGGCAGCGGGAATACCTGTCAGGAGGAGAGATGCTGCTCTGGGACGGCCCGGTTCAGGAGGTCCGTTCCCCGCTCTGCATCAGGACCCCCCAGGGTCTCGAACAACAGACCATCGGCTCCTTCCCCCTCATGACGGAGGATGCCGCTCGCCAGGTCCTTGACGCTGCCGTGAAGGCTTACGATCACGGGCGCGGTACATGGCCGACCATGGCCGTTGCCGACCGGATCGAGCATATCCAGCGTTTTGCCCTGAACATGCAGGAGCGGCGTTCCGAGGTGGTCAGGCTCCTCATGTGGGAAATCGGCAAGACGCTGCGCGACGCTGAAAAGGAGTTCGACCGGACCGTCGCCTATATCGCCGACACCATCGATGCGCTCAAGGACCTGGACAGGGCCTCTTCGCGGTTCACCATCGCCGACGGCATCATTGGCCAGATCCGCCGCGCCCCTCTCGGCGTGGCCCTTTGCATGGGTCCCTACAACTATCCGCTGAATGAGACCTTCACCACGCTGATTCCAGCCCTGATCATGGGAAACACCACCATCCTGAAACCTCCGCGGCATGGGGTCATGCTGTTCCAGCCGCTTCTGGAAGCCTTTCACAAGTCATTCCCCCCAGGTGTAGTCAACACGGTCTATGGCGCCGGCAGGATCGTAACTCCCGCCCTGATGGGGACGGGAGAGGTGGATGTCTTCGCCTTCATCGGCACCAGCAAGGCTGCCAACCTCCTGCAGAAAGCCCATCCGCAGCCCCACCGCCTCCGGCTGGTACTCGGCCTGGAGGCGAAGAACCCGGCCATCGTCCTCGCCGACGCAAACCTGGATCAGGCCGTGGAGGAATGCCTGGTGGGGAGCCTCTCTTTCAATGGCCAGCGGTGCACAGCGCTCAAAATCATCTTTGTCCACCGGCAGGTGGTCGATGCCTTTATCGCCAAATTCGCCAATGCCCTCGCGCCGCTCGGCTGCGGTATGCCCTGGGCGCCGGGAGTCACCATCACGCCGCTGCCCGAAGAGGGAAAGCCGGCCTACCTGGCCGGGCTGGTGGAAGATGCATGCAGCCTCGGCGCACGGGTCATCAACGAGGGGGGCGGAACCACCATCGCCACCTTTTTCGCTCCTGCCCTGGTCTACCCGGTAAACGAACGGATGCGGCTCTATCGCGAGGAGCAGTTCGGCCCGGTGATCCCGGTCGTCCCCTTCGACAACCTGTCCGAACCGGTCGACTATATAACCGCAGCAGATTACGGCCAGCAAGTGAGCATCTTCGGCCGCGATCCCGAACTCCTTGCCAGCCTCATCGACCCCCTGGTCAACCAGGTCTGCCGGGTCAACCTCAACAGCCAGTGCCAGCGCGGTCCCGACATTTTTCCCTTCACCGGCCGGAAGAACTCTGCCGTGGGAACCCTCTCCGTCTCGGACGCCCTCCGCTCCTTTTCCATCAGAACCCTGGTGGCGGCCAAGGAAAACATGGCCAACAAGGAGATCATCCGGGAGATCATCCGCGAACGGCGCTCCACCTTCCTCTCCAACGACTTCATCCTCTAGCCGCAGCCGAGAAACGAAACGAGCGGGGTCACCCCCGCTCGTCCGCACCTTCATCCGCCTGCTCACGTATCGATATTAATAGGGTAATACAGCATTGGGGAGGACCACCACCTGGTCGGTGTCGGTCCGGAACGCCAGGCCGATACCCAGGTCGATCAGGCTCGACGTGACACCGGAGATCCCGAGGATATCGGAGCTCCCCAGCAGCACATAGGTGTCCAGGTCGTAGGAATAAATGGTCGGGATCGTCCCGGTCAGGTAAAAGATGATCCGCCCCACCGGATCGGGAGCCACCAGGGTCGTTGCCCCCATGCCGGGGATGGTTGCCACCAGGGATGGTGTGGCGGGACGGGGATCGATGACCTGGCCGCTGGTGGCGTAGATGAAGGTGCCGTCGCTGGTGATGTCGACATTATAGCCCGAGATGAGGCTCTGAGTCACGTCGGTCACGGTGACCCCCGAGGCATCGATCGCCATCCGGTAGAAGCCGAACAGACTGGTTTCGTTGTTGTACCCGTAAAGTGTCGTTGGACTGCCGGCAAAGGTAATGACGTTGCTTCCCGTGGCTCCCGGCGTTACCGTCGTCCTGATAGCCCCGTCATCGTAAACCGCCACTCCGGCATGACGAGGGCTGACGCCGAGGACCTTGCGCGAAACCGCAACTGACCGGGGATTGCTGGGGAGCACGGCCATGTCGTCCACGTAGTAGGGGCCAAAGGTCGGATCGCTCCCTAGGGAGAATCGGATATCCGCAACCGGCGTTGCCGGCAGGAGATCGAGGCGTGCCACTTCGGCAGAACCGTCCAGGGCGACGTAGAGGTAGCTGCCATCGTCTGAAAGGGCGAGTTTGCCCGGTTCGCTGCCGACAAAGATATACGGGCCCACCGCACCGCTCACCGGATTGATCAACGCCACCGAGTTGCCGTTCACCCCTTCGCGGCTCGGCACCGAGGCGTAGATGTAGCCGTCAAAAGGGTTGTAGACCAGGTCGTTGGTGGCAAGGGTTATGGTAAATGCTGCGGGCGGTGGAGCGGAGGTACCGGAACCGCCGCATCCGGAAACGGACAACAGTAACAGTGCTGCAAGAAACAACCAACCGGCCTTCATCGCCACTCTGCGCATGCCGAGAACCTCCCCTGATCGGAATATCCGTATCCATTCATTCAATTCGGGCGTACAGGCTCCACCCGCCACGGGAATCCTTCCATCTGTGGAAACTCTATCCCTCCACCCCCCCATCGTCAAGACAGCATTTCGATAAGGATGTTCGCTTACTATCAAAATTCCGGTTATTGCGTACTCACACAACCCGTATTGCCGCCGTGACCGACAAACCCGGAATGGGGCAGGATCAGCGGTGGAGCCTGCAGCTTTCGTTGGTGCAGTCAGGTGAACGTCTCGGGAAATATCGCCGCAACCGGGCAAATGTCCGGTAGGCGGCACGGGCAAGGGGATTCAGCAGAGGATGGGTGATGAGCCGCCCGGCGACCCCAAGCAGGGTCGAGGCGGGAAAGGCCTGCCAGATGGCCCAGAACGCCTCGACGCCACGGTAGACGGCGCCATGGCTGTCTATGGCATGGAGTTCGGCCATAAAGGCCTGCAACGGGATTCCATGGGGAAGGGGATCGAAGGAAGGGATGCTGATATCGATAAATTCCAGCTTCCCCGCGCGGTCGCGATCGCGGTAGTGCGCCATCTCCCCAGCGCAGACAGAACAGGCGCCGTCAAAGAAGATCTTGAGCGGAAAGTGCGGGATAGCGGGCATGCCCCCTCCTGCGGTGCAGCCATGCAACAGCGCCGGAACCGGTTGACAGAAGCCTGGCCGGGGAAGCCCGGCGCATGAAATGCGAAGGGGCGGTCTTATGACCGCCCCTTCGCTTCATTCCCTATTTCTGCGACAGCCGGTGCACGCACTCGACCATGTGGATGGCGTTCTCCGGCGGGACCGTAGGGAGGATGCCGTGGCCCAGGTTGAAGATGTGGCCGGGCCGATCGGCGTTCTCCGCCAGGACCCGCTTCACTTCGGCCTCGATGACGCTCTTGGGGGCAAAGAGGACCGTCGGGTCCAGGTTCCCCTGGACGGCCATGCCCGTGCCGAGGATGTCGCGAGCCTTGCCGAGGTTGATATGCCAGTCGAGCCCCATCACGTCGCCCCCTGCCTGTTGCACGATGTCGAGCATGGTGCCGGCACCCTTGACGAAATGGATCACCGGGGTGTGGGTCCGGTTCAGGCCGTTGATCAGCTTGGTGGTGTAGGGCAGGACATATTTCTCGTAATCGGAAGGGGAGAGGACCCCGCCCCAGGTATCGAATACCTGGATCGCCTGGGCGCCGGCCTTGATCTGGGCGTTCAGGTACTCCATGTCCATCATGGTCACCTTCTCCATCAGGGCGGCGTAGACCTCCGGGGCCTCGTACATCATCCGCTTGATGGTTGCCCAGTCCTTGGACCCCTTCCCTTCGACCATGTAGCAGGCCAGGGTAAAGGGGGCGCCGCCGAAACCGATGAGCGGCACCTTGGAGGCCAGCTCGCGGCGGAGGATCTTGAGGGTCTCCAGGACATAGGGGACATCCGCCTCGGGATCGGGGATGCGCAGCCGCTCCACGTCCGCCATGGTCCGGACCGGGTTTTCGAAGACCGGCCCCGGCACGAAGTCGAGCTTGAGCCCCATCGGCTCCACCGGGGTGAGGATGTCGGAAAAGAGGATGGCCGCATCGACCCCCAGGATATCCACCGGCTGAATGGTTACCTCGGCGGCAAGCTCAGGGGTCTTGCAGAGCTCCAGAAAGGTGCATTTGGAGCGGACCCGCATGTAGTCCGGAAGGTAACGGCCCGCCTGGCGCATCAGCCAGACAGGGGTCCGGTCCACCGGCTTGCCCCAGCAGGCATCGAGAAAACGTGTATTCATTGATAGTCCTCCTTGGAAATTCAAAATCTTCACCACGGAGACACGGGGGCACGGAAAACCGCAAAAATCCTTTTAAGGGTTTGAAGCCAAAAGTTTTAAGGTTTTCTCCGTGTCTCTGTGTCTCCGTGGTAGGTTTTCAGTTTTTGCCTTGCGCTTTTTGCATTCTGATCGGCACATAGTTGCAGAACGGCTCCTCTGCCATGTAATCCCCATGGATCGCATCGGCCCTGGCCCGGCAGCCGCCGCAGACGTTGATGAACTCGCACTCGCCGCACTTCCCCTTGTAGGCCTTGAAGTTGCGCAGATCCTTGAAGATCTCCGAATTTTCCCAGATCTCGCGGAAGGGGGTGGTTTTCACGTTGCCGGCAGTGCGGTGGAAATAGGAGCAGGGCTTGACGTTGCCGAAGCAGTCGATCAGGCAGATGGTCTGGGCCGCGATGCACCCCTTGCCGCCGCCGGTGGAGAAGGTGAGGGAGCGGCGCTCGAACTGGATCCCCTCCTCTTTGGCCCGCATCGGCACCATCCGGTAGTAGTGGGGAGCACAGGTGGGGCGCATCAGGATGTCGTCCTCCAGCTTCTCCTGCTGGTAGTGCCACTCCAGGATCTCCTCGTAATCCTCCTTGGAGATCAGCTCGTTCATGATCTCCTCGCCGCGGCCGGTCGGCACGATCATGAACATGTACCAGGCCGTGGCGCCCAGGCCCTTCGCCACCTTGAAGGTATTGGCGATGTCATGCTGGTTCCGCTTGGTGAAGGAGGAGTTGATGAGAAACTTGATGCCATTGTTGCGGAAGTGTTCGGCGGCATTGACCACACCCTGGAAGGCGCCGGGGCACTGGCGGAAATCGTCATGCACCTCTGCGGTGGAACCATCCAGCGACAACGACACCATCTTGATGTCGGCCTTCTTCATTTTCTGGCAGACCTCGTCGTTGACCAGGGCTCCGTTGGTGGCCATGCACATGCGGAGCCCCAGCGAGGTGCCGTACTCGGCCAGCTCGAAGATGTCGGGCCGCAAAAGCGGCTCACCGCCCGAGAGGACCACTACCGGCTTGGAGAAATCGGCGATCTCCTTGAGGAGCTTCTTCCCTTCCTCGGTGGTGAAGTCGCCTTCGGAAGAGGTCATGTCCGAGGAACAGCGGCAATGGACACACTTCAGGTTACACTTTTGCGTGGTTTCCCAGGCAACCCATTTGGGGATGAATTCTTCGGCCATACACTCTCCCGGAATCAGATATCAGAAAATCCTACTATGAAAACATCCCAAAACTCAAGGCATTTGACGTTGTTTCTCATTAATCTGCTATTCGGCCATCTTCCGGTTGAAGGTCTGCACCGCGGCGACAAAGGCGACCAGCGCCGTCACCAGGAGGTTTACGGCATAGCCACCATCCACACCCCCCTGCAGGAGCGACTGACGGGCACCGGCAAAGATCGCCGTGGTCGGGACCAGCTTGATGAACGGCAGCAGCCCGGCAGGATAGGAGGAAAGGGGAAAAAAGATGCCGGACATGAAGACCAGCGGGACAATCACCACCGCCTGGATCCGGCCGATATTCTCCGGCTTGTCGACCATGGTGCCGCAGATGGTGCCGATGCAGGAGAAGATCATGGAGCCGAGCACAATGAAGAAGAGGTAGGAGGCCAGATTGGCCGCCTCCACCCGGAAGGAGGTGATCAAAAGGATCACCGCGGCCACAGCCAGCCCCTTGATCGCCCCCTGCATGAACCCGGAGAAGATCTTGCCGATGACGATGTCATAGACGGTGATCGGCGCGGTCCGGTACTCCTCGATGGTCCGCTGCACCCGACGGTGGAACCACATGCTCCAGGCGCTCTCGTCGAAGGCCGCGTTGATGGCGGTCATGGAGATCAGGCCCGGCGCAATGAAGACCGGGTAGGGGACCCCTTCGACCGTACCGATATACCCCTTCATGCCGATGCCGAAGGCAAAATAGAGGGTCAGCGGATAGGCGACCACCGCCAGGAGCTCCGAGAAGATGCTGCGCCGCATGACCCGCATGTCGCGGCGAAAGATGGGGAAGGCACCCTTTATCATGCATTGCCTCTGTCCGCGCAAAGCGGTTTTCCTGCGCTACAGATGCGGATCATTCCCGCACCTCCCGGCCAGTCAATTCGATGAAAACATCCTCCAGGCTCGGTTCACGCAGGCAGACCCCCTTCAAGTCATCGGTGCCGACCGCATCCAGGAGGGGTTTCAAAAACTCCTCGCCGCGCAGGGTGACACGCAGAGCTTCGCCGTTGCGAACCAGGGAGGTGACGAAGGGGAGCCGGCCGAGCTGTTCCGCGTAACGGTCCAGACCGGTGCGGAACTGCAGCTCGTAGCCATGGGCATGGGCAAAGCGCTCTTTCAGCTCACCGGCGCTGCCGTCCTCCAGTATCCGCCCCTTGTCCATGATGACGATCCGGTCGCACAGGGCATCGGCCTCGTCCATGTAATGGGTGGTCAGAAAGATGGTCATCTCCCGCTGCAGGTCCCGCACATAATCCCAGACCGCCCGCCGGGACTGGGGATCGAGGCCGGTGGTCGGCTCGTCCAGGAACAGGACCCGAGGCCGGTGCACCAGCGCCCTGGCGACCACGAGGCGGCGCTGCATGCCGCCGGAAAAGGTGTCGGGAAACTCGTGCTGCCGGTTCGCCAGGCCGGTCAGCTCCAGGAGGGCATTCACCTGGCGGCGGTAGTCGGCGCTGCGCATCCCGTGCATGCGGGCATGGAGTTCCAGGTTCTCCCTGGCGGTCAGGTAGCGGTCGAGGTTGTTTTCCTGGGGGACGACACCGATGAGTGCACGGACCTTCTTCGCCTCGGACAGGACACTGCACCCTTCGATGAAGGCCTCGCCCGTAGTGGGCCGGATCAGGGTGGTAAGGATGCGGATGAGCGTGGTTTTGCCGGCACCGTTGGGACCGAGCAGGCCGAAGATGCTCCCCTGGCGAACCTCCAGGGAGAACCGGTCGACCGCGGCAAGGCTGCCGTATGACTTGCTGACGGAACGGATATCCACCGACATATCGATCATGCTGCCACCGTCAGTGCTGCCCAGCGGCAGCACTGTTTCCGACGGCCTGCCGCGCACCCGCTGCCTCGTCCGCCGGAAGGTCCAGCGGGAAGAGGAGGGCAAAGAGGCTGCCGCGGCCGCTGGGACCCTCGGTCACCCAGACAAGGCCGTTGTGGGCGTCCATGATCCCCTTGACAATGGAGAGCCCGAGCCCCGACCCCTTGGACATGAACTCGGTCTTGCCGGAGGAATGGTAGGCGATGTCTCCCACCCCGTAAAATTTTTCGAAGATCCGCTGTCGCTCCTCAGCAGGGACGCCGATGCCGTTATCGCAGACATCGAGCCGGTAAAACTGCTCCACGGCAGGCAGGCCGGACGGAAAGGCGGGGTAGAACTCCTTGATCTGCAGGGCGTCACCCAGGACGTCCTCCCGGTCGACACAGCGACCGAGGATGATCAGTTCGCCACCGTCAGGGGTGAATTTTATGGCGTTTTCCATCAGGTTGCGGATCACCAGCTTGGCAAATCTCTCGTCCACCGGCACCGGCCGGTTGTCACCCAGGATCTGCACGTGGATCTGCCGCTTGGAAAGGGGGAGGCTGAAGGTCTCGTAGACCTCGCGGGAGATAGAGATCAGGTCGTGCGGATGCTTCTGGAGGACGATCCCCTTTGCCTCGATGCGGGAGATGGAGAGCAGGTCCTCCACCAGCTTCTTGAGCTGCAAGACCCCCTCGTGGACCGAGGAGAAAATATCGAGCTGCTCTTCGGTGAGCTGGAGGCCGCTGTACCTGAGCAGAAACTCGACCCCGCCGAGGACCGAGGTGATCGGGGTCTTCAGCTCGTGGGAGGCCATGCCGATGAAACTGTTCTTGGCCCGGTTGAGCCGGTCCAGCTCGATGTTTGCCAGTTTCACCTCGTGCAGGTTCTCGCGTAGCGCCTTGCGGCTCCGCTGCAGCTCGGCCGCCTTCTCCTTCATCTCGTCGTAAAGCATGTGGTTTTCGATCAGCACCGCTAGCTGGCTGCCGATGGAGGTGAGAAGAAAGACCTCCCGGTCGGTGAAGTTCTTTTCCGATTTGTGGGCCACCATCAGGACACCCACGACCTCCTGACCGATCTTGAGGGGCACCGCGCACCACGCATGGATGCCGATCTCGCGGGCAGCCTCGATCACCTCCTGCGGTAGCTCCTTGCTTGCCATTGCCTTGGCCTTGAACGGCTTGCCAGCCAGGACCTCGCTCACCCAGGGGGCGAAATTGAGCAGCTTCTTGATGGCGGGCTCGAAATGCTCGGAAAAGCCGAGCGACGCCTGGAGCCGCAGGGTGCCGTGATCCAGCAGGTGGATGCTGGAAAAATCGATCTGCAGCATGTTGTGGATCTGGAACAGAACGTTGTTGAGGATCTCCTTGGAATCGCGCACGGAATTGAGACGGAAGGCAACGGCGTAGAGGGTGAGGAGTTCCCGGTCGCTGACCCGTTTCTCCTCCTCCATCCGTTTGCGCCTGGTCACATCCTTGACGATATGGACCATCCCCTGGCTCTCACGGTCGGTGTTGTTCATGGGGCAGCTGGTAACGGTGAACCATGCCTGCAACGTGGGAAAACGGAGGTCCTCCATACCGGCGTTCTGGCGCCCCTCACCGATGAAGACATCCTCGTCGTGACCGATCTCCCCGTAAAAGAGGTCACTGATGTTCCGGCCGATGATATCCGGGTAATCCGCCTGGAATGCGTCGATCACCCTCCGGTTGCAACGGGTGATGGTCCCGTTGGCATCGGTTACCAGGATCAGGTCGGACACGGCATCGAACACCGCCTCCCACTCGATCTTCCCCTGCAGGATCGCCTGTTCCGCCCGATGGCGCAGCCGGCGTTCAGCTGCCTCGCGCAGCGCACGCTCGACCGTGGGAATCAGGCGGGGCAGGTTGTCCTTCATCAGGTAGTCCATGGCCCCGGCCTTCATGGCCGCAACTGCTTGGTCCTCGCCGATCTTGCCGGACACGATGATGACGGGAAGGTCGTCGTCGAACTTCTTGATGATCGCCAGAGCGGCCGGGGCGCTGAAACCGGGAAGCCGGTAATCGGAGATGATCAGGTCCCACGCCTCACCCGCCAGGGCTTCCCGCAGCCCCTTTTCATTGTCTACCCTGCAGGTATGCAGCCGATAGCCGGCAACGGCGAGCTGTTTCTCAATGAGGATGGCGTCCTCTTCGGCATCCTCGACGAACAGGATTCTGAGTTGTTCTGACATGTACTCCCTCGGTCCGGCGAGGCCGTCGAATGCGACGCCGGGAGATGGGCTAGGATTTGCCTGCAGCGGGGAAGAGGAGGAAGAAGGTGCTGCCCCGTCCCTCTTCGCTCTCCACCCAGATGTAGCCGTGATGTGCGTCCATGACCTTACGGCAGAAGGCCAGGCCGAGACCCGTGCCCCGAGTCTTCCCAGCCCGGCGGTTCTTGGCCTGGGCAAAACGGTCGAAGATAGTCTCCAGGGCATCGGCCGGGATACCGACGCCGCTGTCGCTTACCGTGATGAGCAAAAATGTCCCTGCTGTCGGCAACTCGCCCGCGCTATAGAGATGCGGGGTGATGCGCGAGACCAGCTCTTTCGGGTCATTGAGCATGGTGGCACGCAGGCCGACCGTGCCCCCTTCCGGCGTGAACTTGAAGGCATTGGACAAGAGGTTCGCCAGCACGCGTCCCACCTTGGCACGGTCCAGCTCGACCGGAACAAGCTTCTTCTCGACCTCCAGGTGCAGCTTCAACTGCGCCCTGTTGGCAACCGGTCGATAGCGGGCCTCGGTCTTCTGCAGGAGCACGAGCGGGTCTTCCGGGTTGTGGGTCATGGTCATCTTGCCGGCCTCGAACTTATGCACGTCGAGAAGGGTGTCGATCATCTCCGTCATCTCGGCACAACTCTCAACCGCAGACTCCAGGTACTCTTTCTGCTCGGAGTTCACCGGACCGAGCCGTGCTTCCCGCACCAGGTCGAGTGAGCCGACAATGGCGGTGATGGGAGACTTGAGGTCATGGGAGAGCATGCTCACGAAATCTTCCCGCTCCTGCTCCAATGCCTTCAGCCGCGAAATGTCGCGGATGATCTCCACCGAACCAAGCAGTTGACCGTCCTGGCCCTTGAGAGGAGTTGCACTGGCAAGGACCGGTACGCTCCCCCTCTTCAACCTGAGGTTGTAGGCGACATCCCGGCACGGTTCCGCCGTATGGAGAGCGACCATGCAGGGAAGCCGCTCAACCGGGATATCCGTGACCAGTACCTCCTGTACCTGCCGGCCGAGCAGGAATTCCCGGTCCAGACCCAGCTCCTCTTCCACCCGTTGGTTCACCGTCATCAGACGACCATCGAGGTCAACCGCGATGAGCAGATCGGCCAGCCCCTCCAGGATAGCCGCCACCTTCTGCTGCTCATGGGCAAGCTCTTCCTGAAGGCGGCGGTTTTCCAGGCGGGAGCGATTGAAGGCGATGGCACGGTCCACTTTCTTCACCGCATCCTCGCCGGAGAAGGGCTTGGCAATGTAGTCCACCGCTCCCTTCTTCATCGCCTCCACGGCAATGTCCTCGCTGCCATGGGCGGTCATCATCACCACCGCCACTTCCGGGAACTCCTTCTGTGCCCGAGCTAGAACCTGGATGCCGTTCATCCGCGGCATCTTGATATCGAGCAGCATCAGGTCGAAGGGCTGCCGGGAAAGGCACTCCAGTCCTTCTAAACCGTCACGAGCGCGCACAGTGCGATAGCCGGCATCTTCCAGCTGCAGCTTGAGGATCAGGCTGATGTCGGCTTCGTCATCAACGATCAGAATGGTATCACCCCTCATGGCTCTCCTCGCAGACCGGCACCGTAAAGGAAAAGACATTCCCCCCGGACTGGCTGTTTTCATAGTATATCCTGCCGTGGTGTCGCTCGACAATCTCCTTGCAGATGGCCAGCCCCAGCCCTGTTCCGCCTCGCGTCCCCATGTCGTCGCGCTCAATCTGCTGGAATTTTCGGAACAGCTTGTCCCGGTCCGCCCACTGGATCGGCCTGCCGCTGTCTGTTACCGAGATGGTGACGTAGTTGCCGACATGCACGGCGCTGACCACGACCACCTTCTGCTCCGGCGAAAACTTGACGGCATTGGAAAGGAGATTGGTGAGCACCTGGACCAGGCGGTCATGATCACCATACACCAGCGGCAGGTCGACCGGAACACTGTTGATCACGGTTATGCCCCTGGCCAGGGCAACCCCCTTGATCTCTTCGATGGCGTTCACCACTAGCTCGTTCGCCGATTCGGGACGTAATATCAACTCCACCCTGCCGGCCTCGATCTTGGAAATGTCCAGGATATCGCTGATGAGACGGCTCAGGCGGTCGCTATTACGCAGGCAGACGTTAATCAGTTCACGTTCGGTGGTGGTCAGCCATTTCCCCTTGTTCATGATGAATTGCAAGGCCCCCTTGATGGAGGTGAGCGGGGTCTTGAGCTCATGGGAAACCGTAGAGATGAAATCGGATTTCATCCGATCGACCTCTGCCTCGGCAGTCACATCCCTAAGCGACACCACGACACCGGCACGCTCTCCGCTGCACTCAACCAGTTGCGACACCGAAACCTGCAGTTGCTTGCCCTTGACATGAATGGTTCTCTCTCCCGCGCCACCCATCCCCTCCTCATCAGCCCCGACACTCTGCGCAAAGCGGATCAGCTCGGCAAACCCTTCCTGATCGGCCAGTTGGGTAAGTGAATGGCCGATAACCCGGCAGGGAACGATGTCGAAGATCTTCTGGGCTGCGGGGTTGAACCGGACAACGCACCCCTGACTGTCGACGACCACCATCCCCTCGGCCATGCAGGTAAGTACCGTCTCCAGCATGCCCATCTCCAGCTGCAGCTGGGAAGTCCGCTCAGTGACGATCTTCTCCAGCCGTTCATTCAGTTTCTGCAGATCGTCGGTCTTGGACTCTATGATTCTCTTCCGTTCAGCCAGGGTTTTCACCATGCTGTTGAACGAACGGGCCAGTTGGCCCACCTCGTCGGACGACGTCACCTCCACCTGCTGTTCCAGGTCCCCTGCCTCGATCATCCGTACACCCCTGGCCAGTCTTCTGAGCGGTTCGGCCAGCTTGCGCGAAATAACCACGGCAATCACCAAGAGCAGCATCATGGAGACCACCGCAGTATTGAGCACGTTCTGCTTGGTATTGTTCCGGATCTTCTGGTAATCGGCGGTCGATACGGCCACTGCCAGGGAGCCGATGAATCCTCCCCGGCCGTTCAAAATCGGCACATAGGAGGAGCGATAGGGCATCTCGCCGGTCTCTACCCTGCCATAATAGGCCTGTCCCGACTTCAGCTCCTCCATGATCTCCGGGGCAACACGGGTGCCGTTGATCATCTCCTGACGGCTGCTGCTGACAATGGTGGTATCGAACTGGCTCACCATTATCTCGCCTTTATCGCCGAACAGGCTACGGTACTGTATCGGGAGGAAATTGTCGCCGTTCAGGACATCGCCGGCAACCACGGCGCCGATGACCTTGCCGGTCGCATCGATCACCGGCAGGACCAGGGTCACCATCATGACCCCACCATTCACGCTCTGCAGCGGAACCTTTGCAGAACCCGCCTCCATGGAGAGCGCTTTCACGCTGACCAGTTCTGTGGAAACCACCGGCTTTTTTTCGCTGAACGCCTTGTCGAGAAGGTCCGGCATGGCGAAGCGTCCCACAGGCTCGGCAGTGTTGAGTCGGGCCAGGGTCATCTGGTCGGCATTGACGATGGAAAAGAGATCGAGGAAGGGGAGAATGGCCTTCCAGCGCTGCAGCGCTGCGGACAGCCAGATACGATCATCCGCCCGCAGGTGTTCCTGCATGGTTGGCGACGTAAGTTGCTGGCCGAGGGAATCCCGCACGGTTTCGGTACGTTCGTAAAAATGATGCTGCACGTACCCGAGCTGTTCCGCAAGCTCGGTGTCGATCTGCCTGACAACGAAACTGTCGATACTTACAAGGGTGGATACCAGCAGGATGGAAAAGGAGATGACCAGCAGAAAGAAGACCGCAAGGAGCAGCTTGGTGCGTATGCCGATGTATAGGTTCATGGCGGCGGCTCTCTGCCCTGCGGTGGCGGTTTACGGGATGTCTATGCGACGCATGGCACCATACGGCACGTCAATGGCGGGAAAATCGCTCAAACCCCTTCCGCCTTCAGATCGCGGGTCATGAGCTCTATCACTGCGGTCCGGGCAGATTTCCCCTCGTAAAGGACCCGGAAGACCTGTTCGGTAATCGGCATGTCGACACCATGGCGTTGTGCAAGCTGCCAGGTCGACTCGGTGGTTTTCACCCCTTCAGCAACCATCCGCATCTCGCCCAGGATCTCTTTGAGGCTGCTCCCCTGGCCGAGCTGTATCCCAACGGTCCGGTTTCGCGACAGATCGCCGGTACAGGTGAGCACCAGATCCCCCATGCCGGCCAGGCCGGCAAAGGTTTCCGCCCGTGCCCCCATGGCCAGGCCAAGGCGGGTGATCTCGGCCAGACCGCGGGTAATGAGTGCTGCGCGGGTGTTGCAGCCAAAGCCGAGTCCGTCCGCGATACCCGCTCCGATGGCGATGACGTTCTTGAGCGCCCCCCCCAACTCGACCCCGATGACGTCGGAATTGGTATAGACCCGGAAGAATCCGCAGGTAAAGGCTTGTTGCACCTTCTTCGCCACAGCCTCGTCGTCAGCCGCCGCAACAACGGCGGTGGGCATTTCGTACGCCACCTCACGGGCAAAGCTCGGCCCGGAAATGACTGAAAAACGGCTGAACAGGGCAGGGGGGAGCAGTTCCTCATAGATCTGGGAAACCGCCTGCAGGGTCCCCACCTCGATCCCCTTGGAAGCGCTCAGGATGACGGCATCGGGCGAGACAGCCGGCAACGCCTGCCGCAGCACGCCGCGCAGCACCTGGGACGGTACCACAAAGAGCAGCAGCTCCTTGCCCCGTACCGCCTCCTGCAGATCGTTGGTAAAGGTCAGGTTCGGAGCCAGGGTGATACCGGGAAGGAACAGGCGGTTTTCCCGCGACGTCCCCATCTCCAGGACAAGCTCCGGCTCGTAGGCCCAGAGCGTCACGCTATGCCCTTTTTTCGCCAGCAGATCCGCCAGGGTCGTCCCCCAGCTTCCCGCCCCGATCACTCCGATGTTCTGTTGCATGCGACCCTCACCTGCCGACAGCGGCACTGTTCCGGTTTAGTCCAGCCATTCGTCGTCATCCGCCTCGTGCGGATGTTCCCTGAGATCATACCCTTCGGCAAGCGCCTCCCGTGCCGCATCCATGCTCTCCAGCGCAAGCCGGCGCAGGAATGGATGGAAATGATACGGCATGGTAAAGGAGTTGAGACTGAGGGCCGTTGCCAGGGCTGTCTCCACCAGCAGCCGGTCCCGCCCGGTCCGCAGCAGCAGATCCGCAGTGAGAAACAACCGGCTCCTGATCTGCTCGATGGCCGGTCCGATCAGTTCCCTGCAGAACTGTTCCAGGATGGTCTCCAGCCCCTTTGCCAGCGCCTTCCGCTCACCTGTTTTCTCCAGAGTGCTCCATTCCTCGGCAAAATCATAGACACGGCAGGTAGCCATATACCAGCCGGCAAAATAGTCGTCGTCGAAGAGGTCGTCCGAGGCCACCACATGCTGGGTGGCGTGGGCCAGGGCATTCAGGTCGAAACCCGCAAAATCGGGAAGGTAGGGGGTCGGTTGCAGATCCTCGCCCAGGAAGATCCCCTTGAGGACGTAGAATTCCGGCGGCAACTGGAACATGGTGTCGCGGTTACGGAACAGGCCGTCCCGGAGGAGTTGCAGGGCGTAGGGGAGGGGAATCCTCACCAGCCCCTCTTCGGGGAGCCTTTCCCTGCTCAATTCGTCGAACTCCTTGACTGAGATGTTTCCTGCCCCCCACGCAGCCCTGATTCCCGTGGTTTCGTGGAGATGCAGGCAGATGAATGCCAACTGGCCGGTTCCCCGCCAGCGGGCAAACCAGAGCGTACGGTAGCCTGCCCCGTCCATCGGGCTGACCCACGCCACATGAAAGGGTGAAGGGTGGACCGGCACCGGGGGGGATGGTTGGATGCCGACAAAGGCGAGCCGTCGCAGACTGCGCCGGCAGAGTTCCCGGAGCGGCTCACTCGCGGCCGCCGCACAGGCAGAGAGCACGTCGGCGGAACCAGGCTCGCGGATCTTCCCCAGTGTCGCCACCGCTTCTTCAACGATCTCCGGCGAATCGACCCCGAGCAGGACCTCCAGCAGGGTCAGCACCCGTGGGTCCGGAACATGGGCCAGTTCCTGCACCAGGGCCAGTTGCATCTCCTGGGGATAGAGGAGAAAATCCTCCATGAAGATGATCAGCCCTTCCTCTCCCTGTTCCAACAGGCGGGGAAGGGTCTCGGACAGCGGTCCCTGCACCTCGTCCAGCAGGCGGGCAAAGGGCGGCAGGTTGATATCGATGCCGTATTCCTGGAGCGCGCCCAGAAGCGCGCTCTTCGCGGTGCTGTCCAGGTCTGTCCGGCGCAGGACGATCTGTATCAGCTGCTCAAGCCACGGCTCATCCTCGAAGAAGTCGAGGAGGTAGGCATACTTGGAGAGAAGCTCGGCATCGGTTTCCCGCCAGAGACTGCGGACCAGGGGAGAGAGGGCACGCTTGCCCGCACGTTTCAGGGCAAGACCGATCTCGTCCATCTCGTCGTAGGTCACGTTCTCCTTCTCCACCTGTTTCAACAGGCTCAGGATGCCGTGACGCTCCTTGAGGCTGTGATCCACTATTTTTCTGCGTCGTTCCATGCGTGCCATTCCGCAGCAGGGAAAGAGACCTCTTCTCCCTGCAGGCGACTCCTATTCTTCGTCGCCTTCGATCGGCTCGATGACGTCCAGCTCATCATCGCCTGTTCCGGCTTCGTCGCCTTCATCCTTCTCCGCCAGCTTGGCAACGGCAACGATCCGCTCCTCGGGCTCGGTTACCATCAGGCGGACCCCCTGGGTATTGCGGCCGATGATGGAGAATCCCGACACCGGAACCCGAAGGATCTTACCCTGATCGCTGATCAGCATCAGGTCGTTCTCGTCGGTCACCTGCTTGATGTCCACCACGCAGCCGTTCCGCTCGGTGGTCTTGATGGTGATGACCCCCTTGCCGCCGCGGCTCTGGGTACGGTATTCGGTAAGCTCGGTCCGCTTGCCGAAGCCGTTCTCGGTGACGGTGAAGATGGTCGAGGCACTGAACGCCTCGTTGATGATCTCCATGCCGATCACCACGTCGTCCTCTTCCAAGGTCATCCCCCGAACTCCGCGGGAGACCCTGCCCAAGGGACGGGCATCCTCTTCCTTGAAACGGATCGATTTGCCGTGTCTGCTGGCGAGCAGCACGTCCTGCTTGCCGTCGGTGAGCGACACGGCAATCAGCTTGTCGTTGTCGTCAAGGTTGACGGCGATGATCCCGCCGACGCGGATGTTTGAGTATTCGCGCAGCGGGCTCTTTTTCACCACGCCGAGGCGGGTGGCCATCATCAGGTAGCGGTCCTCGCTGAACTCCTTGACCGGCAGGATCGCCGTGATCTTCTCGCCCGGATTGAGGTTCAACAGGTTGACTATCGCCTTGCCGCGGGTGGCGCGCCCTGCCTCGGGGATTTCATAGACCTTCAGCCAGTAGACCCTGCCGGCATCGGTGAAGAACATCATGAAGTCCTTGCTGGAGGCGATGAAGAGATGTTCGACGAAATCCTCTTCCTTGGTCTTCATCCCGGTCTTTCCTTTACCGCCGCGCCGCTGGGCGCGGTAAAGGGTCACGGCGTTCCGCTTGATGTACCCGGTATGACTGATGGTGACCACCATGTCCTCTTCGACAATGGTATCCTCCAGCGAGATCTCGGCAGTCTGGCCGACGATCTCGGTCCGCCGCTCGTCGCCGAACTTCTCTTTCAGCTCCAGAAGCTCTGCCGTGATGATCTTGAGGATTTCCTCCTCGGAGGCGAGGATCTCCTTTAACCGGCCGATGTATTTGAGGATATCCAGGTACTCCTGGATGATCTTGTCCCGCTCCAGGCCGGTCAAACGCTGCAACCGCATCTCCAGGATCGCCTGGGCCTGCAGCTCGGAGAGCCGGACCGGACCCTCGAAATTGGCCGGCATCGGGATGTCGAACCGCTTGAGGAAGTCGGGATCGGCAAACCGTCCTTCTATCAGCCCCATCTTTGCATCGGCAGGGGTAGGTGAGGAACGTATCAGCTCTATCACCGCATCCAGCCAGTCGAGGGCTATCTTGAGGCCTTCCAGGATATGGGCCCTGGCCTCGGCCTTTTTCAGATCGAAGATGGTGCGCCGGGTGACAATCTCCCGCCGGTGGTCGATGAAGTAGTTGATCATCTCCCGCAGGGCCAGCACCTTGGGCCGGTTGTTGACAATGGCCAGCATGATGATGCCGAAGGACGACTGCATCTGGGTCTGCTTGTAGAGGTGGTTGAGGATAACCTGGGGGTTCTCGTCCTTCTTCAGTTCGATGACGATCCGCATGCCGTCGCGGTCCGATTCGTCCCGCAGGTCGGAAATCCCTTCCAGCTTCTTCTCCTTCACCAGTTCGGCGATCTTCTCGATCAGCCTGGCCTTGTTCACCTGATAGGGGATCTCGGTCACCACGATGGACTGGCGCTCGGTCTTCTTGTGGGTTTCGACGATGGCTCTGGCCCGCATCTGCACGATACCGCGGCCGGTGGAGTAAGCGGAGAGAATCCCTTCCCTGCCGTAGATGAAACCGCCCGTGGGGAAATCGGGACCGGGGATGTGGCCGAGCAGTTCGTCGAAGGTGAGATCGGGGTTATGGATGACGGCAATGATCCCGTTGATCACCTCGGTCAGGTTGTGGGGGGGGATGTTGGTCGCCATGCCGACGGCAATGCCGGCCGAGCCGTTGACCAGCAGGTTGGGAAACTTAGAGGGGAGAACCAGCGGCTCGCTGAGCGAGTCGTCGTAGTTCGGCCCCATGTCCACCGTCTCTTTGTCCAGGTCGGCAAGCAGCTCATGGGCGAGCTGGTCCATGCGGATCTCGGTGTAACGCATAGCAGCAGGCGAGTCACCGTCCACAGAGCCGAAGTTACCCTGACCGTCCACCAAGGGGTAGCGGAGGGAAAAATCCTGCGCCATCCTGACGATGGTGTCGTATACCGCCGAGTCGCCGTGGGGATGATACTTACCGATGACATCACCGACGACGCGGGCCGATTTCTTGTACGGCTTGTTGTAGTCGTTCCCCATGTCGTACATGGCGTAAAGACAGCGCCGGTGCACCGGCTTCAGTCCGTCGCGGACATCAGGAAGGGCCCTGCCGATGATGACCGACATGGCGTAGTCCATGTAGGACCGTTTCATCTCGTCTTCGATATTAACGGAAATCTTGTTGTTGTTCTGGTCGAGCATGTAGTGTCCTTTATGCGGAAATCACTGAATCGCGCTGCTGCCACGTACTTCAGGAAACCCCATTACCGGCGGTTGCCGGAAGCCCCGCTCTTGTGGCGGCCGGTAAGCAGCAGGTTAAATATCCAGGTTCGACACGTTCAGCGCATTCTGTTCGATGAACTCTCGGCGCGGTTCCACCTGGTCTCCCATGAGGATGGTGAAGATTTCCTCCGCCTCCACCACGTCCTCGATCTTGACCTGCAAGAGCACGCGATTCTCCGGGTTCATGGTGGTTTCCCAGAGCTGTTCCGGGTTCATCTCGCCAAGGCCTTTATAGCGCTGGATGTAGAGCCCCTTTTTGGCATTTTCCAGGAAGAAGGTGAGCAACTCCTCGTGGAAGCCGGTCTCCAGCAGGGTCTTGTTCTCATTGGCAACAGACGCCGTGCCGTCACCCAAAAGCTCCTTTACCCGGTTGTTATGCTCCACGAGGATTTCATACTCGTGGGAATTGAAGACCTCCAGGGTGTGCATGTCGATGGCAACCCGCAGGTTGCCCATGCGGCAGATGATCCGCCCCTCGGAAACCGCAAAATCGAAATCCTCGTTGTGCACCTTGACCAGTTCCAGGGCGGGCGCCAACCCCTCCAACTCCTCACAGCCGCCGATGACCCCGTGCTCCAGGAGCAGACGGAGGAGTTCCTCGTTCACCCCTTTGCGCACCACCTTGTCGAACAGGCTTTTCCGCTCAATCAGCTGCCTGAGGATGGGAATGATCTGCTTGCCGCGGTAGGTCTTGTCCACACCGGCCAGGGTCAGCGTCATATCCTCGGTTCCCTCGTCCAGAAGGTAATTCTGCAGAGCCGCCTCGTTCCGGAGGTAGAGCTCCTTCTTGCCCCGCTTCACCTTGTAAAGCGGCGGCTGGGCAATGTAGAGATGCCCCCGCTCCACCAGCTCCGGCATCTGGCGGAAAAAGAAGGTCAGGAGCAGGGTCAGGATGTGCGAACCGTCCACGTCGGCATCGGTCATGACGATGATCCGGTTGTAGCGGAGCTTTGCGATGTCGAAGTCATCCTTGCCGATGCTGGTCCCCAGAGCCGATATGAGGGTCCGGATCTCCTGCGACGACAGCATCTTGTCGAAACGGGCCTTCTCCACGTTGAGGATCTTTCCCTTGAGCGGCAGGATCGCCTGATTTTTGCGGTCTCTCCCCTGCTTGGCAGAACCGCCGGCAGAATCGCCCTCGACCAGGTAGAGCTCGCAGAGCGCCGGATCCTTTTCCTGACAGTCGGCCAGCTTGCCGGGAAGGTTCCCCACTTCCAGGGCCCCCTTGCGCCGGGTCAGGTCACGGGCCTTGCGGGCCGCCTCGCGCGCCCGGGCCGCCTCGATGGATTTCTCCAGGATCCGCTTGGCAATGGCAGGATTCTCCTCCAGGTAGACCGCCAGCTTCTCGTTCATCAGGGTCTCCACATACCCCTTGACCTCCGAATTGCCGAGCTTGGTCTTGGTCTGTCCCTCAAATTGCGGCTGAGGAATCTTGACGGAGACGACCGCGGTGAGCCCTTCCCGCAGATCCTCGCCCGAGATGGCCACCTTTGCCTTGCTCAACAGGTTGTTTGCATTGGCATAGGTATTCATGGTCCGGGTCAGTGCGGCCCGGAAGCCGATGAGGTGGGTGCCCCCCTCATGGGTGTTGATGTTGTTGGCAAAGGTAAAGACCTTTTCATCGTAGGAGTCGTTATACTGAAGCGCAATCTCCATGTCGACCCCCCCTTTTTCGCCCCGGAAATAGATCGGTTTGGGATGGAGCGAAGTCTTGTTCCTGTTCAGGTACTCGACAAAGGAGATGATCCCCCCTTCGTAAAAGAACTCATGGCTCTTGTCCGCCACCCGTTCGTCGGTGATCTTGATCTTTACCCCGGCATTGAGGAATGCCAGCTCCCGCAGGCGCTGGGACAGGACGTCGAAAGAGAATTCCGTGGTTTCGAAGATCTCCTCGTCGGGGAAGAAGGTGATCTTGGTGCCCCGTTTCTTGGTTTCACCCGCGTCCTCCAGTGGGGCCAGCGGCTCGCCGCGGCGGTAGGACTGGCGGAAGAGCCTGCCGTTGCGGCGGATCTCCAGCTCCAGCCGCCGGGAGAGTGCGTTCACCACCGAGATACCCACACCGTGCAAACCACCGGAAACCTTGTAGGAGGTGTTGTCGAACTTGCCCCCTGCATGCAGCACGGTCATGACGACTTCCGCAGCCGACTTCCCCTCGGTGGGATGGATGTCGGTGGGGATGCCGCGGCCGTTATCCACTACGGTCACCGAACCATCCACATGGATGGTCACACTCACCGCGTCGCAGTGCCCGGCAAGGGCTTCGTCGATGGAGTTATCGACGACTTCGTAGACCAGATGGTGCAGACCCTGGGCCGAGGTGGAACCGATATACATCGCCGGCCGCTTGCGAACCGCGGACAGCCCCTCAAGAACCTTGATCTTATCGGCACCGTAATCGTTGACGTTCGTATCTGTCATTGCAACTCCTGTCTTTGCACGCTCCCCTGTTTCACGTGAAACGTGCGCAATGTCTCATGTTCTGCAAACAACCCGACCTGATCCAGGCTGGTCGTGGTGATAAAGACCTGCATGCCGCGCTGGGTGAGAAACCTGACCAGATTGGCCGTTCGTTGCCGGTCCAGTTCGCTGGTCATGTCGTCCAGCAACAGCACGGGCGGATGGCCGTTAAGCTTTCGAAGATATTCGATCTCCGCCATCTTGAGAGCCAGCACATAGCAACGCTGCTGACCCTGGGATGCTGCATGTCGCAACGGCTTGCCGTTCAGGGTAAAGGCAAGGTCGTCGCGGTGCGGGCCAAGGAGAGTGGTCTGCTGCAGCCGTTCCTGGTTTTTCACGCCGGCCAGCGCAGCCAGAATCCTGGCGCTGTTGTCCGTTTCATCGGCAGAGTAGCTTACCTGGGAACTCCGGTATGCAATGGTTGCCCTGTCCATCGTACCAGTTATTTCCCGGTACAGAGATGAGAGCAGGTCGCCGATCCGTGTCAGGTAATCGACCCGTTGTGCTGCCAGGCGGCCGCCTGCCATGGCAAGCTGTTCGTTCCACGGCTCAAGGGCGGATGAATCGCCGCTGCGCAAGAGCGAGTTGCGCTGCTTCAATATCCGCGAATATTCATGGTGCTGGGTCAGGTAATGGAGATCCCCGGCGAATATGGCCCGGTCGAGATAGCGTCGCCGCGAGTCAGGAGCTCCCCTGACCATCAACAGCTCTTCGGGAGCAAAGAGAACAACCGTAAGTATGCCGAAAAATTCAGCCACCCTGGTGACTGTTTTCTGATCGATCCTGACCTTCTTGCTCCCTTTTTCCAGGAGCAGTGCTAGCTCATGCCTTGTCAGATCATCCGTGACAGCACCCCGGATCAGGGAAAATGGGGTGTCCCAGGCGATCAGATCGCTGTTTCTGGCATGCCTGAACGACTTCAGCGTACCGAGCAGAAAGATCGATTCCAAGAGATTCGTCTTCCCTTGGGCATTATCTCCATACAGGATGTTGAAACCCTTACAAAATTCGAGGGTCGTGGCATCCAGGTTGCGAAATGACTGGACCGAAATTTTCGTGAGAATCATGGTCCGCTGGTAGTCATGAAAAAGGCCGCTCTGCTCGATCGGCCTTCAGAAGCTTGCTGTTACGTGCCATATCCATTTACAGGCGCATCGGCATGATTACCGACAGGAAGCCCTGTTCCACCGCGGGCTTGACGATCGCCGGCGCCATCTCGCTCTTCAGCATCAGTTTGATCTGATCTTCCTGCAGCACAGACAGGACATCAATGATATAGCGTGCATTGAAGCGGGTTACCAGTGGATCGCCGGAATATTCAATCTCCAGCTCCTCCTTGGCTTCTCCAACCTCGGGATTGCTGGATGAAATCTCAAGAAGCTGCGGTGCAATGTTGAACTTGACCCCCTTGAATTTTTCGCTGGAGAGAATGGCGATACGTTTCAAGGCCCTGAGGAATATCTCTCTGTCAATCTTGATCTCCAGATCGTTGCCAACGGGAACAACCCGGGTGTAATCGGGGAAATCGCCGTCAACCAGACGCATCACTACGATGGTATCACCTTTCTTGACAACTGCACTGTTGTCGAGAAAAGTCATCAGGATGTCCTCATCTGCATCCTCGGTAATCTTCTTCAGCTCGAAGATCCCTTTCTTGGGGAAGATGATGCCGGCACTCAATTCGGGACAGACTGAGCCGCTGAACTCCCGTTCAACTATGGCAAGGCGATGGCCGTCTGTTGCCACCATCCGGAGCAGATTTCGCCCTTCTTCTTCCACGGCCCGCACAAAAATGCCATTGAGGTTGTACTTGGTCTCGTCATGACAGATGGCATAGGCAGTTTTTTCGATCATGTCATTCAACAGGCCGCCGTTGATCTTGATCAGATTCTCATCGCTGACACGCGGGAAATAGGGAAACTCCTCCGGAGAGAGCCCGACAATGTTGAATTGCGCCTTACCGCTTCGCAGTTCTACCCAGTCGTTCTCACGGGTAAGAAAGGTGATCTCATCATCTGAAAGTTCTTTGATGATCTCGTAGAGCTTCTTGGCAGAGACGGTTATTCTCCCTTCCTGAATCACCTTTGCCGGATGGGAGGTCTTGATTCCCACTTCCAGGTCGGTTGCCAGGATACAGATCCTGTCATCAACGGCTTCGAGTAGTACATTGGAAAGGATCGGCATGGTGTTCTTCTTTTCCACGATGCCCTGGACCTTTTGCAGTGCGCGTAAGAAAGGTTCTTTGAGAATCTTGAATTCCATGGTCCCCCCTGTGAAACGTGATCAATACATAGACTAATAATAGGTTTTAAATAATTTAAAGGCAGTAGTAGTAGTAAGCCTTGTGGAAATGTTGAACGACACGTTAATTTATTGATATTATTATACTTATTGCAAAAAACCTGCTGTTGATCCGAAGGCCGATTTCAGCTTTGTTTCAACACCCAAAAAAATCCGTCCACAGCTCGCCTGAGTTATCAACAGATTGTCAGGCTCAATTCAACAGGTTTCTTCTGATGGTTTCTATGGTGCTCTTCAGTTCGGCATCATGGGTGAGGACCTTGTCGATCTTTTTCACCGAATGGATCACAGTCGAATGATCCTTGCCGCCGAAGCGGTCGCCTATCTCGGGAAATGAGGCCTTGGTGAGATCCCGGCAGAGATAGATGGCTATCTGGCGAGGCAGAACCAGGGTCTTGAGCCTTTTGTCCGATTTGAGTTCAGCCACCTTTAATTGAAAATGATCAGCAACAGCCTTCTGAATGGCCTCTATGGATATATCCTTTGATTTGTCGACAATGATATCCTTTAGAACTTCTTTGGCCATGGTAAGGGTGACCTTGCTGCTGGTGAGGCTTGAATAGGCACCAAGACGGACAAGCATCCCTTCAAGTTCCCTAACGTTGCTCGCCGAACTCGATGCCAGGAAAAGAGCCACATCATCAGGCAGATCAATATTGTCGCATTCTGCCTTTTTCTTGAGGATGGCCGATTTCGTCTCTATGTCAGGTGGCTGGATATCGGCGATGAGACCCCACTCAAACCGTGACCGGAGGCGTTCCTCCAGATCCGGGATATCTTTCGGGTATTTGTCCGAAGTGAGCACAATCTGTTTGTGCGATTCGTAGAGTGAATTAAAGGTGTGGAAAAACTCTTCCTGGGTCGCCTGCTTGCCCGCCATGAACTGGATATCGTCGATGAGCAGGACATCGGCCTTTCTGAATTTGTTACGGAATTCATCCATTTTCTTATGTCGGAGAGAATTTATCATCTCGTTCATGAATTTTTCCGACGTATAGTAACAGATGCGGGCATCGTTGTTGTGTGCCAGGATATGGTTTCCTATGGCAATGAGAAGGTGCGTCTTGCCGAGGCCGACGCCGCCATAGATGAAGAGAGGATTGTAGTTGGTAGCCGGGTTGTTGGCCACGGCATGGGCAGCGGCATGGGCGAACTGGTTGCCACTGCCGCACACAAATTTATCAAAGGTATATTTCGGATTGAGAAAGGTCTGGAATTCATTGACCTTTTCCGGCTCTTTCGGCGTATTCTTCGGAGGAAGCGGAATGGCAGACGGTGCTGCTACTGTATCGTCGAGCGTTTCCTTCCGTTCCTGGATGGCAAATTCGAGGGTATAGTTCTGGTTGGTGAGGGCAGCAAGCGCCTCGTTGATCATGATGGAGTATTTGTCTTTGATATATTCGCGGGAAAAGGAGTCGGGGACTTCGAGGACAAGCGAGGACCCCTGGAGTGTCTGATACCTGATCGGCTTGATCCAGGCATTAAAGGTCTGGGGAGTCAGCACTTTTTCAATATTCGACTGTACCTCTTGCCAGATCTTTTCCATAGGACAATCACAACTACCCAGTATTATGTGCAGGCTGCACTACCTGTAGATCACAGGCAGCAAATGAGCGGAACAGGGGAACATATCATGATCTACTGCAGGTGACGGAGGTGCCACTTAACAGTCGATTTATACACAGGTTTATCAACACCTGTTGATAATATATTTATGTTTGTAAATTGAGAGCTTATGCAGGTGTTTCTCTGTTTATCGATGCCTATTTTGGGATTTTGAAGACTACCAGAGCTACCTCTCATTTGCAAGGCTAATTTTTTTTCAGGGAATGAAATAGCAGTTGACTTGATATGGTATCAGCATGTATATAACACATTTCCGCTAAGTATGAAGAACGCATAAGGAGTTAGTATATGAAACGGACCTTTCAGCCGAGCAATACATCCCGCAAGCGCACCCACGGCTTCCTTGTCCGCATGTCGACCAAGAACGGCAGGCTGGTGATCAAGCGTCGTCGTGCCAAAGGGCGCAAAAAACTGTCTGTAACCATTGCATCCAAGTAATTGTCCCGACCAGAGCATCCCAACTCGTTTCCAAAGTCGCTTCGTCTCCGTAAACGTCGGGATTACCTCTCCGTAAATCAGCAGGGGCAGCGGGTTACGGCAAGCCATTTCATCGTCATTAGACGTGACTGCCCCGGCAGTGCGGTGCGTATTGGTATAACCGCCAGTAAAAAAGTCGGTGGAGCCGTAGTCAGGAACCGCATCAAACGCTTTGTTCGCGAGTGCAGCCGTCTTCATAAGGAATGGTTTCAGCAGGCCGACTATTCGCTCATTGCTCGTTCCAGTGCTGCGCGTCTCGATTTTGCGGGTGTCTGCAGGGACCTGCAACGCGCCCTGCAGAAGCTTCAGGCACATCATGGCTAACAGGATCGTTATTTACCTCATCGGTCTGTATCAACGGTACCTGTCCCCCCTGAAGGGGCCTACCTGTAGATTTTATCCTTCCTGTTCCCACTATGCCATAGAAGCGATACAAAAACACGGATTGCTCCGGGGTGCCTGGTGTTCCGTACGAAGAATCGCCAAATGCCATCCTTTTCATCCCGGCGGTTTCGACCCCGTTCAATAGACCAGCGAGGTAGTTCATGGAAAAGAGAGTTCTCATCGCCGTAGTCCTCTCCATTGCCGTTATGTACGGTTTTTCATATTTTTTCCCCCAGCCTTCATCCAAGACCGCAAAGCTGCAGGTAGCCCAGCAGGGCATCAGTTCAGCGCGTCAGGCTGCTGTTGGAACGGTTGCAACAACTATGGCGCCGCTCGCTGCAACTCTTCCGACTTCCCAGGCACCGGAGCGTGAGGTTACAGTCGAAACCGATCTGTACAAGGCGGTGTTCACCACACGCGGGGCGAGCCTGAAACAGTTTGTGTTGAAGAAGTACCGCGAAGACACAGCGAAGGGAAGCCCGGAAATTGCCCTCGTTAATGGTTCCAGCCCTCTGACACTTACCAGCTCTGCCGACGGGTTCCCCATTGACCCGAACGCCACCTTTACCACTACCTCCGGTAATGTGACCGTTTCCGGCACAGAGAAAAAGGATATCGAATTCGTCTGGACTTCAGCGCAGGGAGTGACATTCCGCAAGATCTACACGGTAACCGGCAACGGCTACGGTATCGACCTGAACCAGCAGCTGGCTAATGCGGGAACGGCACCGGTCAATGGCGTGCTGCGGCTGATCCTGGCAAACAAGGTTGTGACCGGTAGCAAGACGGGTCGATATGAAGTTCATGGACCGGTAACCCTGAGCGACGATAAGGTGGTATCGCTCTCTATCGCCGATTTGGCCAAAGGTGCGAAGACCTACGACAAGCAGCTCGTCTGGACCGGATTTGCCGACAAGTATTTCCTTAATTGTATTATTGCCAAGGATGCCAGTCTGGCGAGCGCGCAGGTAACCCAGGCTGGTGCCGGTGTTGCCGAAAATATCGTTTCCTCCCAGCGGTTGACCATTGCTCCAGGCCAGACAGCGACCGTACCGTGCCGGCTCTATTTCGGGCCAAAGGATCTGGAAATCCTCAAAGGGCAGGGGAGCCGACTGGAAGAGGTTATTGATTTCGGCTGGTTCTCTGTACTCGCCAAGCCGTTGCTGTTTGCTCTCAAGTTCTTTTACTCATTTACCCATAACTATGGTCTGGCCATCATCATCATTACGGTGATCCTGAAGATTTTCTTCTATCCGCTCACTCATAAGAGTTACAAGTCGATGAAAGAAATGCAGAAGCTGCAGCCGAAGATGCAGGCTCTGAAAGAGAAGTTCAAGAACGATCGGGATGCCATGAACCGCGCGGTCATGGAGCTCTATCGCGAGCACAAGGTGAACCCCCTGGGGGGCTGCCTGCCGATGGTCGTCCAGATTCCGGTCTTCTTTGCCCTTTACAAGGCGCTCATGTTCTCCATCGAGCTGCGCCATGCGCCGTTCTACTTCTGGATCCAGGATCTCTCCGCCAAGGACCCCTACTATGTGACCCCGATCCTGATGGGGGCCTCCATGTTCATCCAGCAGAAGATGACTCCCACCAACATGGACCCGATGCAGGAGAAGATGATGCTCATGCTGCCGGCGGTCTTCACCTTCATGTTCCTGAGCTTTCCGTCGGGATTGGTACTCTACTGGCTGGTCAACAACATACTGACCATTGCCCAGCAGGCGTATATCAACAAGTCTCTCAAGGAGGCATAGGCTCGCGATGTACATCGCCGACACGATTGCCGCCATCAGTACCCCCCTGGGCGAGGGGGGGATCGGCATCATCAGGATAAGTGGACCGGACGCACGGAGAATAGCCGAGCGGATCTTTCAGCGCACGAACAGCGGTGGCCTTATGAGCCACCGTTTTTATTATGGGGAGATAGTCGACCCTGCTTCCCTGTTGCCGTTGGATGAGGGGTTGATGGTCTTCATGCGCGCGCCCCGTTCCTTTACCCGCGAAGACGTTGTTGAGCTGCACTGCCATGGCGGCTATCTGCTGGTGCAGCAGATCCTGTCACTGATCCTTGGTCAGGGGGTGCGTCTTGCCGCACCGGGAGAATTCACCCGGCGAGCATTTCTCAATGGCCGTATCGACCTGCTTCAGGCCGAGTCGGTGATCGACGTTATCCGTGGCAAGACCGATGCTGCACTGGCGCTCGCCCAGCACCAGCGGGAGGGGAGGCTCTCCCGGCTCATTGCTGAGGCGCGCCAGCATCTGGTGCATGTCCTGGCCCTTCTGGAGGCGTATGTCGATTTTCCTGACGACGAGATCGGTGGTTTCCACCGGGAGCAGCTCGATTCTCGGTGTTCAGCTGCGCAATTGATCATTGCCCAGCTGCTGGGAAGTTATGATGAGGGACGCGTGCTGCGCGACGGGGTATCGGTGCTGATTGCCGGCAAGCCCAATGCCGGGAAATCGAGTCTCCTCAACACCCTCCTCAGGGAGAAGCGTGCCATCGTCACCGCCATTCCGGGCACGACCCGCGACATGATCCAGGAAGTAGTCAATATCGGCGGACTGCCGGTCACACTTATCGACACGGCAGGTATCCGCGAAACCGGCGACGAGGTTGAACAGGAAGGGGTGCGTCGCACCATGGAGGCGATTCCCCGTGCCGATCTGGTTCTCTTCCTGGTCGACGGTTCCCGTCCCTACGACAGTGACGACGAGCAGATCTGTGCTTCCCTGACGGGGCGTCGCTTCCTTCTTGTCAAGAACAAGTCCGATCTAAACGAGAGGGTGGAGCTGCCAGCCGGATTGTCCGAAGTCTCTCCCCTGGACATCTCGACCAAGACCGGCGCGGGCATCGACGAACTGAAGGATGCAGTCTGTCGGGAATTCCTCCACGGTCGGGCCGTGGACAGCCGCGAATTCGTGGCGCTGTCACGTGCCCGTCACCGGGATGCCCTTGTCAAATGCCAGTCTGCGCTGGTACAATTCGGCGAGAGCCTGACTGCCGGACTGCCTCCCGAGATCGTGGCTGTTGATTTGCGCGAGGCGCTCTCCGCCCTTGGCGAGGTGACCGGCGAGACCACGCCGGACGAAGTGCTAGACCTGGTCTTCAGCCAGTTCTGTGTCGGGAAATAACAGCATGTTCCACGTGGAACAAAGTGTGTAAGGCCCCATGGGGAGCGGCGTTGTCCCTGGGATACAGTATCATTGTCGTATGGTGTGTGGAACGGAAAACAGGATATGGGAATGATCGTCTATGACAGGCAGTATGATGTCATCGTGGTGGGTGCCGGGCATGCTGGATGCGAGGCTGCCCTGGCCGCAAGCAGGATGGGGTGCGCGACCCTGCTCCTCACCATTAATCTCGATGCCGTTGCCCTGATGTCGTGCAACCCTGCCATCGGTGGACTGGCCAAGGGGCATCTGGTCAAGGAGATCGATGCCCTCGGTGGCGAGATGGGAAAGAATATCGATGCCACCGGCATCCAGTTCCGCATCCTCAATACCAGAAAGGGGCCTGCGGTCCGTGCCTCAAGGGCGCAGGCCGACAAGCAGCAGTATCGCCTCCGGATGAAGCGCATCCTGGAACACCAGGAACACCTGGACCTGAAGCAGGCCGAGGTGACGGCGCTGCACGTGGAAGAAGGCAGGGTCCTGGGGGTGGATACCAGGGGCGGGGTTCGTTTTTGCGGTACGACGGTGATCCTGACCACCGGCACCTTCATGCGCGGACTGATCCACATCGGACTGGTGCATTATCCGGGCGGCAGGGCCGGGGATATCCCTTCCATGGGGCTCTCCGACCACCTGCGTGAGCTGGGGTTCAATGTGGGGCGTCTGAAGACCGGGACGCCTGCCCGTCTTGACGGCAAGACCATCGATTTCAGCCGGCTGGAGGCACAACCGGGCGACGACCCGCCCGTCCCTTTTTCCTTCTCCACCGAGCGGATCGACCGTCCCCAGGTTCCCTGTTATATCGCCTACACCAACGAGCGGAGCCATGAGATCATCCGTTCGGGACTCGACCGTTCACCCCTCTATGCCGGGATCATCGAGGGGATCGGCCCGCGCTACTGCCCCTCCATCGAGGACAAGGTGGTCCGCTTTCCGGACAAGGACCGGCACCAGAGTTTCATCGAGCCCGAAGGGGCCGATACTGTGGAATACTACCCGTCGGGGCTCTCCACGTCGCTTCCAATCGACGTCCAATGGGCGTTCTACCGCAGCATCGTCGGGATGGAGCGGGTGGAGATCATGCGGCCCGCCTATGCCATCGAATACGACTATGTCGACCCGATCCAGCTGCATGCCACGCTGGAAACCAAGGTGGTGCAGAACCTCTTCCATGCCGGCCAGATCAACGGGACCTCGGGGTACGAGGAGGCGGCAGGGCAGGGGCTTGTCGCCGGGATCAACGCCGTGCTCAGGGTCAAGGGGAAGGAGCCGCTGGTTCTGGGGCGGGACGAGGCCTACATCGGGGTCATGATTGACGACCTGGTGACGCTCGGAACGCGGGAGCCCTACCGGATGTTCACCTCGCGGGCCGAATACCGGTTGCTGCTGCGCGAGGACAATGCCGACCAGCGTCTGCGCCGGATCGGCCACGAGGTCGGGTTGGTGCCCGAGGAGGAATACGGCCGCTTTGCCGCGAAGCTGGCGCAGATAGATGAGCAGCTGGCACGTATCCGCCAGACCCGGATCGCTCCATCAGCCATGGAACCTGACTTCATGGAAGAGTACGGTCTGGTCGGCCTGCAGAACGCAATGAGTCTGGATCAGCTCCTGCGCCGTCCGGACGTTGGCTGGCGTGACCTGATCCGGCTCGACCCGACCATTGGTGAGGCCGATGCCCGAATCTGGGAGCAGATCGAGATCCAGGTGAAATACCAGGGGTATATCGACCGGCAGCTGGAGCAAGTGGCAAAAAGCCGGGTGCTCGAAGGGGTCAGGATCCCGACCGGCTTCGACTACACAACGCTTGCCGGTCTTTCGACCGAAGTGCGGGAAAAGTTGGCAAAGTTTCAGCCCGACACCCTCGGCCAGGCGTCACGGATTCCCGGCATCACACCTGCCGCAATCGCCATCCTCTCGGTCTCTCTCAAGGCGCGGAGCAGCCGGTGAACGCGGCGGAACGGGAACTGCTCCGTGACGGCGCCTTCCAGCTCGGCATCGACCTGGACGATGCCTGTCTGGATCGCTTCGCCCTGCTGGCGGGAGAGCTTCGGCGCTGGAACGCCAAGGTCAATCTGACGGCGCTGAAGAGTATCCGCGACATCGTTACCCGTCATTTTATCGATTCCCTTACCATTGCCACATTGCTGCCGCACGGGGCACACCTGCTGGACATCGGCTCCGGCGGCGGCTTTCCCTGCATCCCCCTGAAGATCGCCCGCCCCGACCTGGAGATTGTCTCGGTGGACGGCGTGCAGAAGAAGATCCTCTTCCAGCGCCATGTGGCCCGCCTGCTCGGATTCGACCATTTCTCGGCGGTCCATGGCCGGGCAGAATCGCTGGCCCAGGCCATGGACCGGCAATTTTCCGTCGTGGTCGCCCGTGCCGTCGCCGACGTGGAGACACTGCTCCGGCTCGGCCTTCCTCTCCTTGCCGACAATGGGATAATGATCGCCATGAAGGGGAGGCAGGGGAGGGAAGAGATCGAGTTGGCACGCGAGACGATTTCAGCGCTGGGGGTGGTGGTAAAGGATGTGCATGAATTGCGTCTGCCGGTGAGTGGCGACGAACGGACCCTGATTATCCTCGGTCGCGAGGTGGGTATGGCAACGATTGCTGCTGAAAACACGAAAATCGCGTGAAACGCCTTCAGTGGCTCTCAGAGCCGTTTTGGTCCCTTGTCGAGGTCGTGGTATTGGCCAGCCGGAAAAAACCTATTCTACGCATATTTTGAGCGCCCTCTTTTTGCATAAAAACTGTGCAGTTTGAATCTCCCTCCTGTAGCGATTATTCGTTCCCGTTTTTGCTGATCAATTTGTGTGCAGTACCGTGGCGGCAATGAAACCCTGACCTAGACGATGCCGTCATGGAGCTGTCGGAATTATCTGCTTCCACCTGCGGCGGAGAACTCGCGGATCATGAGCGCCTCCTTTTCGGGAATGCCGAGCGACAGCAGAAAATGGTGATGCGCTTCTGGAGCTCGACGTTCGAACTCCACATGCAGCTGATTCATGGCATTGTCGTCCATACCGGCGGCGCGCAGCAACTCGACGAACATCTCCTTGTCCACGGAAGACTTCGGACCCCCCTCCTCCTTGAGCCTGAGCATCCTTGCCAGCATCCGCTGCTTTGCCTGCAGGGCATTGATCTCCGCACCGATCTGGTACAACCGGCGTTGCAGCACAGAGGTCGTGTCGTCGCCGGCAACGTCCAGGATCGTTCGGATGCCCTCAATATCCAGTCCGGCCTGCTTCAAGGAGCAGATGGTCGCCAGCCGCTCGCGATCGACTGTCGAATAGCAGCGATAGTTCGCGTCGCTCCGCATGGAAGGCCGGAGCAGCCCGATATGATCGTAATACAGAAGTGTGCTGCGCGATAACCCGAATTGACGGGCAAGCTCGGTGATACGGTACATGGCGCCTCCTGATGACTGACAGGAACAGCCTCCGGCAGGGCGCCGGAGGCTGCTTTTACGTCAGGCGGATTTGGTGCGGATCTCGGCTATCCGACCTGCGGGAAGCCCCAGCCATTCGAGAAAACTCTGGTGCCCATTTGGATTTTCCTGCTCGAACAGCCTGTGCCAGCGCTCCATGGCGGCATCATCCAGGCCGATGGCCCGGAAACGCGCAACCCACTCCTCTACCGTGACTGCCTGTTTCATCGTCGTACTCCTTTCGCTGCATGATTAGTGTGTGCGTCATGGCCGTGACAAAATCAAGGGTAAAGTGTGAAGCTGTAGACGGGTCAAGGATGAAAATTGCAGTGAAGCACGATTGTGCTCGCAGAGTGATAACCGAAGCGGCGCGGCGGCACCGATGGACGCGGGGCTTAAAGGGAGGTATGGTTTCTATAAATGCAGAGAAAGGAGTCTGACCATGCGATACATACTGATGCTCTGTCTGGCAATGGTCGTTGCAGGCAGTGCGGGGTGCGCCAGCACCAGAAACTTTGTACTGCTCCGCCATCCCGTCACCAACAAGACCGTGGAATGTCCGGGAGAAACCGGGATCGACACCGGTTCAGCCGCGCAAATGAAAACCTGCGTCGAGTCGTACAAGAAGGAAGGGTATGAGGTGATAGTCAGCTATTAGCGAGATCCGGCGTGTTCGGGGAGAATACCGGTAGCCGGCGGCAGAATCACTTCTCCCGGTTTTCGGTGCAGGGCTCGGTGCGCGCAACGGCGCGGTTGTGCAGGTTCTGTTCGTGGAGATAGGTCCGCAGCTCGTATTCCCTGAGCAGTCCGCGGTCGACGAAATACCTGCCGACAGGGAGCTGCAGCATCTTCTGGTGGGTCAGGATGACCCTGACCTGGGCCTCGCTGAGCAGCCCGAGCTTGACGGCCCGCTCGCCAAAGGTGCCGGGGATCTCAGTTGCGGAGCGGATGACCGAGACGAAATAGGGATCGAGCCACCCCCAGGCAGCAGCCAGCTCGCCAAAGGGGGGGCGCATGTCGCGCTGCCAGATGATGGCCTTGACCACGGCCTGATAGGAAACGGCTGACCGGTAGTAGAGATAGAGCCCGATCTTCAGGGGGAAGGTGGGAAGAGGTCCGTCGTAGTAATGCTCTTCGGGGTTGCGGGCCGGCTTGCCTGAGGAGTAGCGCGGTCTGAACGGCCTGGAAGTACCGTGCACATGGGGTCTCTGGAATGGTGAAGCTGGTGCGGGGTGCCTCGCCTTGGACCAGAAGGCCTGCTGCAGGGAGAGAGTGTCACGTTTCCGTATGTAGCCGGTCAGCAGCTCGTAGGCGGACGTCACCCGGCGGAACTGGTCGGCCTGTCGCGTGGTATCGGGCAGGCCGACGCAGGAGTCGGGGTGGTATTCCTTGGCAAGTGAACGATAGGTGCTTTTCAGCTGCTGGGCATGCAACTGGTCAAGAAAGACCGGTTGGATAAGGACGTCGGGGAACAGCACCCTGCAGGCGTCTAACAACTGTGGTGATGCATTGGCGCTGGATATGCCGTTCATGCGTTCCAATCCTTAGACGGTCGATAAATCTGCAGTGATACCGGGGCCGCGGTCGAGGGTGCCGTGATGTGCCACCCAGGCAGCGCATCGGCCAGGAAAGGCCGACCGTTTGCGTGCTACGTTAATCTCATGAAAATATGGATAACAGGATACCCGTCTCCATGCAGCAGGTCAAGAAAGTGTGTGCAATGGAGCGTCAGTCCTTGAATTGCAGCTGGTAGAGCCGGTAGTAGATGCCCCGGTCCGCCATCAGGCGGTCGTGAGTCCCTTCCTCCACCTTTTCACCCCGGTGAATCACTACGATCCGATCGGCATCGCGGATGGTGGAGAGCCGGTGCGCAACGACCAGGGTGGTGCGGCCCGCCATCAGCCCCTTGAGCCCCTCCTGGATCAGCCGCTCGCTGGCCGTATCGACGCTGGCGGTTGCCTCGTCCAGAACCAGCACCTCGGGGTTGAAGGCAACGGCCCGGGCAAAAGAGATCAGCTGCCGTTCGCCGGCCGAGAGGTTTGCGCCCCGCTCCCTGACCTCTTCCTGGTAGCCATGGGGGAGCCGGTCGATGATACGGTCGGCACCCACGGCTGCAGCAGCCTGCCGGACGCGCTGGCGCGCGGCCTCATCACCCAGGCAGATGTTCTCCTCGACGGTGCCGGTGAACAGGTAGGGATCCTGGAGCACCACGCCGGTCCTGCGCCGCAGTTCGTTGAGCGGGATGTCCCGCAGATCGATGCCGTCCAGGGTTATCCCGCCGCGATTCACATCGTAGAGCCGGGAGAGGAGGCGGGTCACCGTGGTCTTCCCCCCCCCGGTTTCACCGACCAACGCCACCTTTTCGCCTTGCCGCAAGGTCAGGTTGAACCCCTTCAGCACATGATCATCCCCCTGGTAGGCAAACCAGACATCCCGGAAATCGATGACGGCCGCCGGTCGGGGCGGGATGGTGCGGTGTGCCTCGTCCGGTTCGGGGAGGGTATCGCGGGTGTCAAGGAGGTTGAACAGCCGCTCCAGTGCGGCCATGGCGCCCTGCATCACCGAATACTTGGCCGACAGGTCGCGGATTGGCGAAAAAAACTTCTCGATGTACTGGATAAAAGCGACCAGGGCACCGAAGGTGAGGGTGCCGCCGAGGATCTCGCTGCCGCCGTACCAGATGAGAAGCCCGACTGCAACGGAAGAGAGCGCCTCGACCCCGGCATAGAGGGCAGCATCCCAGGTGATCACCGGCAGGTTGGCATCCCGGTAGGAGGCGTTCAGACGGCGGAATTCCTCGTGCTCTGCTGCCTGGCGGTTGGAGAGCTGGATCAGCGACATGCCGGAGATGCTCTCGTTGAGAAAGGTGTTGAGGCTGGCGAGCCTGGCCCTGACCTGTCGGAACGCTGCCCGCATCCGGCGGCGGAAGGTGAAGGCGATCCAGATCAGGAACGGCAGCACCGAAAAGGTGACCAGGGAGAGCTGAAGATTCATCCAGAGCATCACTGCGACGATCCCTACCAGGAGGAGCAGGTCCCCCACCACGGTGATGATGCCTGCGGCAAACATCTCTCCCAGCACCTCAACGTCGCTGGTCAGCCTCGTCACCAGGCTGCCGGTGGGGGTCTTGTCGAAAAAGGCTGGCGAAAGCCGCTGCACGTGGGAAAAGAGCTCGATACGGATGTCCTGCATGAGCCGCTGTCCCAGGTACTGGAGAAGCCAGACCTCCAGGAAGGAGAGAAGGGATTCGGCCATGATGAGCAGCAGGAAGAGCGCTGCCAGCCTGGGCAGGCCGGCCAGTTGGCCGGTCATGATGTGATTGTCGATGGCCAGCTTGATCAGGTAGGGCTGGGCCAGCTTGGCGACGATGGTCAGCGGCAGTACGGTGAGCGCTGCCGCAACCAGCAGACGATAGGGCGCCAGGTAGCGGAAGAACCGCGCCATCAGCGCACGGTCATAGGCCTTGCCGACTATTTCGTCTTCGTATATCCCGCCGTGGTGCATTCAGTACCCTTCGATTTCCTGGCGGAGTTGCTGCTCGCGGTGGATCGCGGCGTAGCGGCCATTGAGCCCCAGGAGCTCTTCGTGGCTCCCCTGTTCGGCAATCCGGCCCTGCTCCAGGACGATGATCCGGTCGCAGTCGCGCAGGGCCGAGAGCCGGTGGGAGACGATGATGACCGTCCGCTGGCCGTAGTAGCCTGAAAGGCCGGTGAGGATCTCCTCTTCGGTGCGGGCGTCCACTGCCGACAGCGGGTCGTCCAGGATCAGGATGGCCGGGTCGTTGAGGATTGCCCTGGCAATGGCGGTGCGCTGTTTCTGCCCCCCGGAGAGGGTGATCCCCCGTTCACCGACCATGGTGTCATAGCCGCCGGGAAACCGGGAGACGTCGCCCGACAGGCTGGCCAGCCCGGCTGCCGCCTCGATCTCCTCCTGGGTGGCGCCTGCGCTGCTGAAGGCGATGTTGTCCCGGATGGTGCGGGAGAAGAGGAAGCTCTCCTGGGGGACATAGCCGATGGCGCTGCGCAGGCCGGCAAGGGGGAGGGTGTTGATGTCGATGCCGTCGATGAACAGCATGCCGTCGGCAACGGGGTAGAGCCGGGCGATGAGCTTCACCAGGGTCGATTTGCCGGAGCCGATCGGCCCGACGATGCCGAGCCGCGAGCCGGCCGGTATCTGCAGCCCGATCCCGGCAAGGAGCGGTTCGCCGCCATAGGAGAAGGAGAGGTTGCGCAGTGTGATCTCGCCGCGGAGAACCGGCACGGGAGTTGCCCGTTCCGGTTCGGTTACCACCGGTTCGGCGGCCAGGATGGCGTTCAGCCGGGACATGGAGGCGGCACCGCGCTGGGCCAGGTTGAGGATCCAGCCGAAGACGATGGTTGGCCAGATCAGCATGGCGAGATAGCCGTTGAAGGCGACGAAATCCCCCAGGGTGAGGGTGCCGCCGACCACCCGTTCGCCGCCGACCAGAAGGACGATGAGGGTCCCGAGCGCACCGGTTGCGGCCATGACCGGGATCATGAACCCGCGCAGCTGGGCGATCCGCATGTTGCTCTCCATGTAGCGCCCGCTCGTTTCCCGGAAGGAGGAGATGGCTGCCTCTTCCCGACAGTAGGCCTTGATCACGGCTGCCGCGGAGACATTCTCCTCCACGGCGCTGGTGAGGCGTGCCAGCTCTTCCTGGGCCCGTTTGGAGCGGCGGAACATGGAGGCGCTCAGGCGCTTCACCACGAAGATCATGGCAGGGAAGGGGAGAACGGCATAGAGCGTCAGGGAAGGGCTGATGCTGATCAGCAGGGTAAGGGCAGCAACGTAGAGAATGGCGGTGTTGATGATGTTCTGCACCCCGAAACCGACCAGCATCCTGACGTTGGTCAGGTCGTTGGTGAAGCGGGACATCAGGTCGCCGGTCCGCCCGCCGGTGAAAAAGGGCTGGTCAAGGGTGAGCAGTTTGGCGTAGAGGTCGTCCCTGATCCGATATTCGATGCGACGGGCCGCATGGAGCAGGGTGGTGCGGGAGAAGATGCGGATGAAACCGTGCAGGAGGGCGGCACCGATGATCATTCCGCCGTACCAGGAGGGTGAATGGGCGGCTTTTCCGGGTGCCTGCAGGCTTTCGATGGCCAGCTTCAGGAGCCAGGGGATCAGAAGGGCGAATCCGTTGGTCCCTGCCAGGAAGAGAGCGCCGAGGAGATAGCTCCGCCGGTTCTCGCCTGCATAGCGGTATAATCGTGACAGCTCGCTGATGGGGCTCCCCGTCCGGATAGGATGACCTGCGTGAACGATTCAAGTTGTACCCTGTTTTTTCCGGGCTGTCAAAGCGTTTGCCCCATACCTGCATGGTCGCGATCAAGAATGCCGCTGGAAATGCCGTAATTGTTCGCAAAAAGGCTCAATGCCGGTTGCAGACATTCCGGGATTGGAGTATAGTGCTGGATGCTGCAGGTCGCCCGTTCTAGAGTTGTGTATACCGTGCAACTTATTGATTGACAAAGGCGTGTGGCATATGGTATCGATTTTTTATTGATAGTAAAAACTTTAGCCGATATGAACGAGATACAACGTTATTCTCTTTTAATAGTTTAGTGCGACTAAAAAACCTCGCCAAGCTTTCAGCTCTTCCCCTTCCCCTGTGATGCGGTATCGGGTTTTCCGAAAATCCCCCTCTTTTCGCACAGATGTGGAAAAGGAGTCACTATGAAGCATTCCAAGATGACCCTCTCAGCCGAAACCATGAATCTCGGCTTTGTGAAGAAGGTGGAGCAGCTCTCGGGCAGTTCGGTGCGGCGCTGTTTCCAGTGCGGCAAATGCTCGGCCGGCTGCCCCATGCGCTCTTTCATGGAACACCCCCCCAACCGTATCGTCCGGCTGCTGCAGCTGGGGCAGTACGAGCGGGTGCTGGCGGGCCGTTCCATCTGGTATTGCGCCTCCTGCGAAACCTGCACCACCCGCTGTCCCAACAAGGTCGACCTGGCGGCGATCATGGATGCGCTCAGGAAGCTTTCCTGGGATGCCCAAGGTCCGTCCAAGGAGAGCCTGGTGCAGCTGGCCAACCGGCTCTTCATCGACAACATCCGCACCTACGGTCGCCAGTACGAGATGCGCCTGGCCGCTGTCTTCAACCTGAAGAGCGGCAAGCTTCTGAAAGACTTCATGCTCGGCCCCTCGCTCTTCACCAAAGGTAAACTGAAGGTCTTCCACAAAAAGAACCGGAATATTGGCGAGATCGAACGGATCTTCAGCAGAATCGAGGAGCTGCGGCGAAAGGGTGAGGCAACATGACACCGGCAAAAAACATCCTCAACTATTCCTATTACCCAGGCTGTTCCCTGCACGCCTCGGCCAAGGAATATGACGAATCGACCCGGGGCCTGTTCAAGGCGTTGAAGATCGGGCTGCACGAAGTACCCGACTGGCTCTGTTGCGGTGCCACCCCGGCCCACAACGTGGACGAACTGTTGTCGCTGTCGCTGTGTGCCAAGAACCTGGAGCTGTCGAATAAGGTGGACGGTGACTTGGCCGTTGCGTGTGCCGCCTGTTTTTCCCGGCTTAAGGTGACTCAGCATCGGCTGGCGGAAAACGAGGAGAAACGGCAGCAGGTGGCCTATGCCCTCGATGCCCCGCTTGCCCTGGACAAGCCGGTCAAGCACCTTCTGGAGATACTGGCCACCGACTTCGGCCTCGACCGGCTCGCCGCTGCGGTGCAGAAGCCGCTTTCGGGGCTTAAGGTCGCCTGCTACTACGGGTGCCTCCTGACCCGCCCACCCGATGTCCCTGAGCTGGACGACTGCGAGGCCCCCAGCATCATGGAGCGGGTCATTGGCGCGACCGGGGCGGAGACGGTATCCTGGAGCCACCGGATGGAATGCTGCGGCGCCAACTTTACCCTCTCCCGTCCGGGTGTGGTTCTGAAGCTTTCCGGTGAGGTCCTCGCCTCTGCCAAGCGGGCCGGTGCCGACTGCGTCATGGTCGCCTGTCCCCTGTGCCACGGCAATCTCGATATCCGGCAGAGAGAGATTGAGGAGGCGACCGGCAATCGTTACGGCATGCCGGTTTTCTACATGACACAACTGCTGGCCCTTGCCGCCGGCGTAGCCACGGGCAAGCTCGGCTTCGGCAGCATGATGGTCAGCCCTGAGCCGCTGCTGAAAGCGAAAAATCTATTATAACGACCACGGAGGCACGGAGCAGATCAAAACCGGGGCTTCTTTTCAGGTTTTCTCCGTGTCTCAGTCTCCGTGGTGGATTTAAATGAGGCTTTAGATGTCCAGAATCGGTGTCTTTGTCTGTCATTGCGGCGAGAACATCTCCCGCACCGTCGACGTGGAAAAGGTCGCGGCCGAGGTCGGCAGGCTGTTCGGCGTTGCCTACACCTGCGACTACAAGTACATGTGCTCCGATCCCGGCCAGAACCTGCTCAAGAAAGCAGTAGCCGAGCACAAGCTGGAGGGGATCGTCGTTGCCGCCTGCAGCCCCCGGATGCACGAGAAGACCTTCCGCAACGCGGCAAAAGCCGCAGGCGTGAACCCCTTCCTCTGCGAGATGGCCAACATCCGCGAGCACTGCTCCTGGGTCCACGAAGACCGGGACGAGGCGACTGCCAAGGCCATTGACATCGTCGGCATGATGGTCGAGCGGGTGAAGAGGAACAAGAAACTCCAGCCGATCACCGTGCCGGTGACCAAAAAGGCCCTCGTCATTGGTGGTGGCATCGCCGGCATCCAGACTGCCCTGGACATTGCCGATTCCGGCCACCAGGTCGTGCTCGTCGAGCGGGAGCCTTCCATCGGCGGGCATATGGCTCAGCTCTCCGAGACCTTCCCGACCCTGGACTGCTCCCAGTGCATCATGACTCCCAAGATGGTCGACGTGGTCAACCATCCCAACATCACCCTCCATACCTACGCAGAAATAGAGGCGGTGGACGGCTACATCGGCAACTTCCAGGTCAAGGTCAGAAAGAAGGCCAGAAGCGTCGACATGGCCAAATGCACCGGCTGCGGGATCTGCATGGCCAAGTGTCCGCAGAAGAAGATTCCCAACAGTTTCGACAAGAACCTGGGCTTCAGGCCTGCCATCTACGTCCCGTTCCCCCAGGCAGTCCCCAACACCCCGGTGATCGATCGCGAAAACTGTACCTACTTCAAAACCGGTAAGTGCGGGGTTTGCCAGAAGGTCTGCGGACCCGGCGCCGTCGATTACACCCAGGAAGACGAGATCGTAGTCGAACAGGTGGGGGCCGTGGTCGTTGCCACCGGCTTCCAGCTCTACGACATCGGTCCCAAGCCTGCCGGTTCACCCATCGAAGGCTACGGCGAATTCGGCTACGGCACCATCCCCGACGTCATCGACGGGCTCACCTTCGAGCGGCTGGCATCCGCCTCCGGGCCCACCGGCGGCAAGATTCAGCGTCCGTCCGACGGTACCGAGCCCAAATCCGTGGTCTTCGTCCAGTGCGTCGGTTCCCGTGCCCGTGAAAAGGGGATCTCCTACTGCTCCAAGATCTGCTGCATGTACACCGCCAAGCATACCATGCTCTACAAGCACAAGGTCCACGACGGCCAGGCGTATGTCTTCTTCATGGACGCCCGCACCCCCGGCAAGGGATACGACGAGTTCTGGCGCCGCTCCATCGAAGAGGAGGAAGCGGTCTACATCCGTGGTATGGTCAGCCGGCTCTACCAGAAGGGTGATAAGATCGTGGTGATGGGGAGTGACGTGCATGTCGGCGTCCAGGTGGAGATCGAGGCCGATCTGGTGGTGCTCGCCACTGCCGTTCAGCCGAGGGAAGGAGCCGACACCCTGGCGCAGAAGCTCGGTATCTCGTACGACAAGTACCACTTCTACTCTGAGGCCCACGCCAAGCTAAGGCCGGTGGAATGCGCTACTGCCGGGATCTACCTGGCCGGCGCCTGCCAAGGGCCGAAAGACATCCCTGACACCGTTGCCCAGGCCTCTGCTGCCGCTGCCAAGGTCATGACCCTGTTCTCCAGAAACGAACTGGAGCGGGAACCGATCGTCGCCAAGGTCAATGAGCGCTTCTGTGTTGGCTGCCTCGCTTGCCGGAAGGTCTGCCCCTACGGTGCGGTGGAGGAGAAGGAGATCCGCGACCGCAGCGGCAACCTGATCAAGGTGGTCGCCTATGTCAATCCCGGCGTCTGCGGCGGCTGCGGCACCTGCCAGGCCACCTGCCCGTCGAAGAGCGTCGAGCTGGACGGCTATACGGACGAGCAGATCATGGCCATGATCGAGGCTTTATGACAACCCACCACGGGGGCACGGAGACACGGAGAAAGTCAACAACTGGGACATAATGGAAAGATGCATGTTTTTCCGGTTCAGAAAAACGTGCGCCGTTATTTTCCCCAAACCTGGTTCTTCTCCCGCGTCTCTCCGTGCCTCCGTGTCTCCGTGGTGAAAGGTTATTGAACTATGCATGTTGACAAAGTGAAACATGACTTCGAACCGAAGATCGTCGCCCTGGTCTGCACCTGGTGCACCTATGCCGGTGCCGATCTTGCCGGCACCAGCAGGATGCAGTACCCCCCCAATGTCCGGGTGGTGAAGTTCCCCTGCACTGGCCGGATCGACCCGGTCTTCATCCTCCGGGCTTTCCAGAAGGGGGCCGACGGGGTGCTGGTCTCCGGCTGCCATCCGGGCGACTGCCACTATATGGCCGGCAACTTCCACGCCCGCAGGCGTTTTGCCGCTTTCCGCAAGCTCCTGGAGTTCGTCGGTGTTGATCTCTCCCGCCTCCAGTTCTCCTGGGTCTCTGCTGCCGAGGGGGGGAAGTGGGTGGAGATGGTCACCGAGCTGACAGAGCGGGTGCGCCAGTTGGGGCCGCTCACGGAATTCCGGGAACTGGAACTGGCGGAGCAGTGGTCCGGTTCGACCCTTACCACTCCGGAACTCAAAGAGGCGTACCAGGCGATCTGAACAATACCCATTCAATTCACCACTAAGACACTAAGAGCACTAAGGAAGGCAAAACAGATAAACAGTTTTAGGATTTTCTTCGTGTACTTAATGCCTTAGTGGTGAGAACGGTTACGAGAATTATGAACAAAACCGCACGAAAACATGATTCCGCCGTACTGGTCGATGAGGGCTACTGGTCCTCGGTCAGCCAGGCGATTCAGCAGGAGGCGGTTCGGCTCCTGGAACAGGGGGCAGTGGCCGGTGTGGTCGGCTACATTGCCGGCCGGCGCACGGGGACTGCCATGCCGGTCGTGGCAGCCACTCCTGATGAGGCTCGGCAGCTCATCTTCTCCCCTGCCTGCGTCAACAACCTGGCTCTCTACTTTACCAAGGCGAAGAAAGAGGTTAGCTCCAAGGGAAAGCTGGCCATCGTTGCCAAGGGGTGCGACTTGCGTGCCCTGGCCGGGCTCATGGGAGAAAGCCAGCTGAAGCGGGAGGACGTTTACATCATCGGCATCGCCTGCGCCGGGGTTTACGGCGCCCATGCCGACCGGAGCCAGCCGCTGTGCGATGCGACCATTGCCCGCAAATGCCGGGAGTGCACGGTTCATGAGCCGACAGGTGCCGATGCGGTTGCAGGGACGCTCCCTGCACTGCAGAAGCTTGAGCCCCTTGAAGCGCAGGAGCTGGCAAGGCTGGAGGCGATGACGCCGCAGGAGCGCTGGGCCTTCTGGAAGGAACATTTTTCCCGCTGTATCAGGTGTCTTGCCTGCCGGCAGGTCTGCCCCTTCTGCTTCTGCGAGCAGTGTCTCTGTGACCGGAACCGGCCCCAGTCGGTGGAGACCACTCCCCGGCCCGCCGGCAACACGGCCTGGCATATCGTCCGTGCCATGCACCTGGCCGGCCGTTGTGGCGGTTGCGCTGAGTGCGAGCGGGTCTGCCCCATGGATATCCCGCTCAACCTCCTCAACCGGAAGATGGCAAAGGAGCTGAAGGAGCTGTACGACTACGAGGCTGGCCTGACCCCGCAGGAAAAGGGGCCGCTGACCGAGTACAAGGAAGACGACGACGAAAGCTTCATAAAGTAATAAGTCTTTATTACCACGAAGACTCTAAGGGCACTAAGTAAGATCAAAGCCCCTGGTTTGGGTGTATGCCAACACGATTGGAAGTTCTTAGTGTCTTTAGTGCCTTAGTGGTGAAATAAAAGGTTCCTTATGCCAAAAACCATAACTGAACAGAATCTCAACAGTCTCATTGATGCGCTGGTGCAGGATGGCACCCGGGTGGTCGGTCCGAAGCGGGCCGGCACCATGACCGTCTACGAGCCTCTTTCCGCGGGGGTGGAACTCTCCCTGGCGGAGATGCCCCGGCGTTCCGCCAAGGAAGTCTTCTTCCCGGTCTGCGAGAACATCCTTTCCTTCCAGCGCACCGAGCAGGGGACGACGGTGACGGATGTGGACGTCTGCACCTTTCCCGAGACCGTGCTGGTGGGTGCCCGCCCCTGCGATGCCGCGGCGGCTCCGGTGCTGGATGCGGTCTTCTCCTGGGACTACCGGGACGAGTTCTTCCTGGAGCGACGGAAAAAGACCACGGTCATCGGCGTTGCCTGCACGAAGTGCGATGACGCCTGCTTCTGTACCGCTGTCGGGCTCTCCCCGGCAGAGACCAGGGGGAGCGACCTCTTCCTTACCCCGCTGGCAGGTGGGGGGTATGTCTGCCAGGTAGTGACTGACAAGGGTGAGGCGCTGGTCGACCAACATTCGCAGCTCTTTGCCGATACCCCCTCGGCTACGCCGCAGCCGCTGGCCGAGCCCGCAGCGGGTCAGTTCGATCTGAAGCGGATCAAGGCGTGGCTCGACAATCACTTCGAATCGCCCTTCTGGGTCGGCATCTCCGAGCGGTGTGCCGGCTGCGGCGCCTGTGCATTCCTCTGCCCGGCCTGCCACTGCTTCGATATCAACGACGAGGGGACGGAGAAGGAGGGGCATCGCCGCAAGCACTGGGATGCCTGCGCCTTCGGCAAGTTCACCAACCATGCCTCCGGCCACAACCCCCGCGACGCACAGCCCGAGCGCTACCGGAACCGGATCATGCACAAGTTCAAGTATTACGACGACAAGTTCGGCCAGACACTCTGCACCGGTTGCGGCCGCTGCATCCGGGCCTGCCCGGTCGGCATCGACATCGCCGCGATCCTGGACGAGATACAAAAACAATAACATCTACCACGGAGACACGGGGGCACGGAGAAAAGCAACATCGTAACCTGACTGCTGACAACTCCGTGTCTCCGTGACTCCGTGGTGGGTTCTAAAGGTTGTCACCATGTGCGATCACAGCAAGAACATCTACAAGCCCCATCTCGCCACCATCGAGGCGATCCGCGACGAGACCCCGGATATCCGCTCCTTCCGCCTGGTGTTCCAGGATGAAGAGCTGCGGAACAGCTTCTCTTTCCGGGCCGGCCAGTTTGCCGAGTATTCGGCTTTCGGTTATGGCGAGTCGACCTTCTGCATCGCCTCTTCCCCCACGCGGAAAGGGTACATCGAGTGCTGCTTCCGTGCCGTTGGCAGGGTAACCGATGCCCTGCGCCGTCTGGAGGTGGGAGATGCCATCGGTGTGCGCGGCCCCTATGGCAACTCCTTTCCCATCGAGCAGTTCGAGGGGAAAAACCTGGTCTTTGTCGCCGGGGGGATTGCCCTGCCGCCGCTCCGGACCCTGATCTGGAACTGCCTCGACCTGCGGGAGCGGTTCGGCGAGATCACCATTGTCTATGGTGCCCGCTCCGAGGATGATCTGGTCTACAAGCATGAACTGAAGGAATGGGAGGCACGGCCGGACGTCAGGCTCGTCAAGACCGTCGATCCCGGCGGCAACGGTCCGGCCTGGGACGGCAGGGTCGGCTTCGTCCCGACCATCCTGGAAGAGGCTGCCCCCAGCGCGGCTAACACCATCGCCCTGGTCTGCGGCCCGCCGATCATGATCAAGTTCACCCTGCCGGTCCTTGAGAAGCTCGGCTTTTCCGACGAACAGATCTATACCACCCTGGAAAACCGCATGAAGTGCGGTCTGGGCAAGTGCGGCCGCTGCAATGTCGGCAATGTCTATGTCTGCAAGGACGGCCCGGTCTTCACCGCCGCCCAGGTCAAGGCCATGCCCCAGGAGTTCTGAGCCGGAGGCCCCGGTGATCGTGCCACCCCGGGGCCTCCGTGCCTGCCACATATCTTCCCACCCTGCACCAGTCTTCTTTTCCTCTTATCCGATCACCACCCCGATCTCGCCCCTTTTCACGGTACGGACCGTGACAGGCTGCGCTTACCCTGCAGGCAAGGAGATTCCATCGGCACCATTTGTCATTAGCGTCTTCTATGTTACTATTTTGCTGAGGGAATGTCGGCAGAGCAAAACATAGGGCACATTCCATGGAAACGGCACATCGAGGTATGAACGGGACCGGAGAGGTGAGGCTCAAGGGCTGCGTGCTGGGGGTGCTGTTCGGACTGCTCGGTTTTGCGGCAAACGGGTTCAACCTTGAACTGTACCATGGGATAGATTTTCTCTTCGGCTCGATCTTTGTCATGCTGGCAGTCGGATGGTTCGGCATGGTGCCGGGCCTCATTGCCGGCATGATTTCCGCCTCCTTTACGGTCATGCACTGGCACCATCCCTGGGCTCTGGTCGTCTTTTCCTGCGAGGCGCTGACAGTGGGGTGGCTGCACCAGCGCCGCGGCAAGGACCTCGTCATTGCCGACACACTCTTCTGGTTCGTTGCCGGGATACCGCTTTCGTGGCTCCTCTACCGCAGCATGCTCCAGATGTCGCTGGAACAGGTGGCGTTCATTGTTTCCAAGCAGGCAGTCAACGGCATCTTCAATGCCCTCCTGGCAGCCGTCATCCTTGCCTTCTTCCGGGTCCGTTCGACGCTGAAGGGGACGGCAACCGGCACGGCGACGTATCTTCGCAGCTTTCTGTTCATCGTGATACTCTCCCTCCTCCTGATTCCCGCACTCTGCTTCATGGCCATCGATACCCGCTACGACATCAGTGCCAAGGAAACGGAAACGCTGCTTCGCATGAACCATTATGCCGAAACGGTGCGGGACATGGTTGACGAACGGATTGCTGAGCAACGGAAGGGGGTGCGGGAGGGGGGAACGGTCACAAGCCAGGTTGCGGCAGCCATGGGCCTGGGGTTTCTCGACAGCAAGCTGTCCAGCTATGCCGCGAAACGGGGTGTGCTGATCACGGTCGTGGATGGGCGGGCAAACGTTGTCCTTTCCACCGCAGGGGGGAGAACACGGGGAGAACGATACGATCCGAAAAAAGATCGGGAGATTGCACTCCTTCCGCATGGGGTCAATCTGGTCACGCCAAGGGCCATGCTCGGGGAGAGCGCCTTTGCGCGGTTTCAGAAGTCTATCTACCTGAAAGAGGCACCCCTGGAGAACGGGACGGACTGGTCGATCCTGATAGAAGCGCCCCTTGCCCCGCTCTTCGTGGCCATTCGGAATGAAGTGATCAGCAGATTCCTGATGATGCTCCTGCTGGTGATCTTTGCCGGCGCCATCTCGCAGGTGCTGAGCAGGGCGCTTTCACGACCGCTCATGGATGTTGCGGAACTCACCACGGCACTGCCCCAGAAGATCATTGCCCATGAGGTACTGACATGGCCGCGGGTGGCATTCCACGAGCTGGAAGTGCTGTTGGGCAATATCTCGCAGATGGCTGAGAGCCTGCGCAGCTATCTTGCCGGTCTTGAGGAGGCAAAGGCTACCCTGGAGTCCCGTGTTGCCGAACGGACCCACGATCTGGAGGAGAGTGAGCGGACCTACCGGGAATTTGCCGAGTTTCTCCCCCAGACGGTCTTTGAGACCGACAGGGAAGGGAGGCTCACTTTTGTCAACCGCCACGCACTGGAGCTGTTCGGGTTTTCAGAAGAAGAGCTTTACCAAGGGCTCTGGACCTTCGATATGCTCGCCTCCGGGGACCGTGAGCGCGCACGGGAAATTTTCAGGTTTATCCTTGGTGGTAATTCCGGCATGGAGACCGGCCGTGAATATCTGGCCCGGCGCAAGGACGGGAGCACCTTCCCGGTTATCGTCTATGCATCGCCGGTGACTCACGAAGGGGAGGTGACCGGTGTGCGCGGCATGCTCATTGATATTTCAGAACGCTACAAGGCCGAGGACGAGGTGCGCAGGCTCAACGAGGAGCTTGAGCTGATCGTGTCGGAGCGGAGTGCTGCCCTGGATTACACCAACCGGGAGCTCGAAGGGTTCTGTTATGCCATATCACATGAGCTTCGCGCCCCGATAGCCCGGCTGCAGGGGTTCTGCGAAGTCTTGAAGGACGAGTGCACCGATGAGGCGGATGGCTTCAAGCTGTTCTATGCCGAACGGATCAATATTGCCGGGCAGCAGCTCAGGCAGGTTATCGACGCGATTCTCCTTCTATCCCGGTTGTCCAGGACGGAAATCGTCCGGGAGGAGATCGACATCTCTGCACTGGCAGAGGACATCATGCACAACATTATGCTCTCCGAACCGGGCCGCAAGGTGCAGTTCCTGATCGAGCCGGGTTTGACGGCGCAGGGTGACGAGCAACTGCTGGCGATCTGTCTGGGAAATCTCCTGGGCAATGCCATGAAATACAGTTCCCGCAAGGAACTGAGTGTCATCGAATTCGGCAGGACGTCCGACGACGGAGTAACCGCCTTCTTTGTTCGCGACAATGGGGCAGGTTTCGACATGGCGTATGCCGACAAGCTGTTCAAGCCGTTCTCCCGGCTGCACGGGCCGGACGAATTCCTGGGCACCGGCATTGGCCTGGCCACGGTACAGCGCATCGTCGAGCGGCATAACGGCCGGATCTGGGCCGTTGGCACCCCCGACGAGGGTGCAACCTTCTACTTCACCCTCGGTTGATCTTCCGAGCCCCGTCACACCCATTGCCCCGGCCTTCTCTGTTACGATACCATCCTCAGCCTGCCCGGACTCGGGCATCGGCAGGCATAGAACAATTGCATAACCTGCCGAATGGTGTATAATTAAAAAATATAAATCTTTAGTCTATGTCAGTTGAATGTCATGGTCCATACCCACGGAGGGGGACATGTTCCGGCTGATCATCACAGGACACTCTGCCGGTCAGGTTTGCTCTGCAATGCCGGGAAGGAATACTGACGCCTTGACCGACAGCAGGGGGCTCCGTTCGCGCCATGGATCGGGACGGATGCTGCTGCGGTTACCACAGACAGAGGGAGATTTTGGCAGCACGGCAGTGACCGGCGCTAGCCTTTATGTATTGCCGGTTCGCGCCTTTCCCGGAGGCGGAACATGACCTTTCGTCTCCGTATTCTCGCCGCATTCCTGCTCTTCTTTATCCTTACGACCATCTCCATCATCGTATATTATTACCAGACAACCACGCAGAACGAACAGCGTCACGCCATGGCGCAGCTCCAGGGAAATGCCGTCCGGGCGCTTTCGGACATGGAGCGGTTTATCGACGAGCGCCAGGTCGAGGTTGCGGCCATTGCCACGGCACGGGTCTGGTTCGACAACTCGTCGCTTGAGTACATGAACCAGAGGCTTACCCAATATCGGGACATTACCAAGGTATACGAGCGGATCTCCCTAGTGGACCTGGAGGGGGTCGTCAAAGCGGATTCGGACGGCCTGGATATCGGAAAAGAGCTGGACTGCCAGTGCATGAACGAGGCGTTGCGGCAGACTTCCGGCCATGAGGTGGAATTTTCCGGCGACCAGCATGTCGGGTCGGTCCATATTTACCGGCTGGTGTTCAATCTGCAGGAGAAGCCGACGGGAGTGCTGATCGCCCGCGTGCCGCTCATCCGGCTCAGCGAATTGGTGCGGGGATTCGACTTCTACCAGCAGGAGGGCATGCCCACCCTGAAGGTGGAGATGATCGGTAGCGATGGTCTGCTCCTCTATTCGAATACCGGCGAAAAAGGGGTGAACCGGTTGGTGGATGGCTGGCCCGAACTGAAGGGATACCTGGCAGATATTGATGCCAGGCGGGAAAACGACCTGACCGTGGAAACCCCTGAACAGATCACACTCATTGCCACCAGGGGGAAAGATCGTTCGGGCCAGGGGGCGCCGTGGTTTCTCAGGATAGAGGCGCCAAAGAAGCTACTTTTCAGCGAGGCGTGGCTCCATGGCAGGGAAATGGTCATATTTGCCCTGCTCATGACCCTGCTTTCCGCTACCCTGGTCTGGTTTACCGCCTCCAGCATGATCCTCCCCCTTGAGGATCTGGCGCGGCATGCACGGGCGCTCGGCCGCGGGGATTTTTCCAAGATCGGCCTTCTACCGCAACGCTCCGATGAATTCGGGCAGCTTATGGAAAGCTTCCGGAGCATGGCGCAGAGGCTGCAAAAGACCCTTGACGAATTCCGCCAGAGCGAAGAAAAATTCAGGACCGTGGCGGATTTCACCAGTGGCTGGGAATACTGGATAGCACCCGACGGGAGCTTCAAGTACATATCGCCCGCATGCAAGAGGCTTACGGGATACGCCCCGGAGGAGCTGCTGGCAGATGCACGGCTGCTCGAACGGATCATTCATCCCGACGACAGGGCCTCTTTCATGAAGCACTACACCGACTCGCTGGCAGCCACGGTTCCTGCCGATGCCCATGACGAGCTGGAATTCCGCATCGTCACCAGGGAAGGGGAGACGCGCTGCATCGGGCATGTCTGCCGGCCCATCATCGGCAGCGAGGGGGAATATCTCGGCCGCCGGGCCTCGAACCGCGACATTACGGAACGGAAGCAGGCCGAACAGGAGATCCAACGGCTGAACGAGGAATTGGAGCATCTGGTGCTGCAGCGTACGCAGGAGCTGGAAAAAACCAGCCATGAACTGGCAGAGTTCTGCTATGCTATTTCCCATGAGCTGCGTGCCCCGATTGCGCGGATTCAGGGCTTCAGCACCGCACTCCTGGAGGAATGCGAAGGGCAGGCGGACCGGAGCCGCTGCTACTACGTGGAACGGATAGCCAGGTCGAGCACGCAGCTCAGGACGGTGATCGATGCCATCCTCATGTTGAGCAGGCTTTCCCGCGCCGAGATCCACTGCCAGCAAGTGAACCTGTCCGCCATGGCGGAACAGCTGGCCGGAGAGTTCCGCGGTGCAGAGCATGAGCGGCGCCTGCAGTTCGTCATTACGCCGGATCTCACGGTCAAAGGCGACCCGGTGCTCCTCAGGATCTGCCTGGAAAACCTGTTGGGGAATGCCGTCAAGTACACCTGGAAGATCGATGACGCGCGCATCGAGGTCGGCAGGGAATTCCAGCAGGAGACGCCGGTCTACTTCATCCGGGACAACGGGGTCGGCTTCGATATGGCCTACATCGACAAGCTGTTTATCCCGTTCCAGCGGCTGCACCGGATGGAGGACTATCCCGGAACGGGGATCGGCCTGGTCACGGTGGCACGGATCGTGGAAAGGCATGGCGGGAGGATCTGGGCGGAATCCCGTGAAGGGGCCGGAGCGGTATTCTATTTCACGCTGGGAGTTGCAGGGGGTTCGTGTGCCTGACAGGGGCGCCCCCTGTGCCGTCGATCTGGCACACGTCAGTCCATGGGGCTGCACCGTCTGTAGTGACTGGATTGGGATTGTTGATCGAACAGGGTAAATCTGATTTCATGTAGCTTTTTGCGACCGGTGAAAGGGGGCTGGAGCGTGTCTGAGCCGATCATTCTTCTGGTAGAGGACAATAGCGACGACGAGTTTCTGGCATTGAGGACCCTGCACAAGATGGGGTTCAACGATGTGCGCGTTGCCCGTGACGGGAGGGAGGCGATCACCCTGCTGCTGGGAGACGAGGGGTCGGGGGCTTTGCCGCGGCTGGAGAATCCGCGTTTTGTTCTGCTGGACCTGCGCCTGCCGAAGCTTGACGGGCTCGAAGTCCTCCGGAAACTGCGCAGCGATGGACGAACCCGAACCCTGCCGGTCTATATCCTGACCTCGTCGGAAGACCCCCACGACAAGGAGGTCTGCCGCGAGCTGGGAGCCCTGGGCTTTCTTCCCAAGCCGCTCACGGTGGAATCCTTCAGCGCGGCACTGGATCTCTCGCGCGAGCCATGGGGTGGGAGCCGACACCAGCTCGATGATCGGTGAATGTCGGCAGAAACCGTGCAGGCAATAAAGAGGTGTCACAGGGGGGCGAGTATTCGCCCCCCTGTTTGCATGAACGAGCTAGGCAGGGGGGAGTGCGGACAGCCCGTCCTCGATGAACTGGAGGGCATAGTGCACGTAATTCTGCGGCGATTTCCGCAGCAAGGCGATTTCGTCAGGTGTGAGGTTGCGCTTGTTCTTGGCCGGTGCGCCGACCCAGAGGGTGTAGGGCGGAATCACGGTCCCTTCGGGGACCAGCGCCCGTGCTCCCACCAGAGCCCCTTCACCCACGAACACCTTGTCCATGACAATCGCCTGCATGCCGATGAAGGCGCCATTGCCGATGGTGCAGCCATGGAGGGTAACTCCGTGCCCGACCGTTACGTCGTCGCCGATGACCAGCGGCGCTCCCGGATCGCCGGCATCCTTGCGGTGGGTGACATGGAGCATGGAGAGGTCCTGGATGTTGCTTCTGGCGCCGATCCGGATGAAGTTCACATCGCCGCGTGCAACCACGTTGTACCAGATGCTGCTCTGGGGACCGATGGTGACGTCGCCGATAATGACGGCGGTCTCGGCGATGAAGACGCTCGGGTCGATGCGGGGGTGCATCCCCTGGAAGGGCTTGATCATGGCCTGTTCCTCAAAGGCGCGCGGCTGGCGCAGCCTGCTGTCAGTCCCGCGGGATGGCCAGCATCCGGTCCAGCGACCTTTTTGCCGGGATGCGGATATCCTCGGCAACGGTGACCACCGGTTCCATGCTGATCATGGCCGCGCGGATGTCCTCCAGGGAGGTCAGCTTCATGTTGGGGCAGATGAGGGCGGGCGAAGCCTGGATGAACTCCTTGCCCGGATTATCCGCCCGGAGGCGATAGAGGATGCCTGCCTCGGTGCCGATGATGAAGCGGCGGGCCGGGCTCTGCCGGCACCAGTCGTACATGCCGGTGGTGGAACAGACATGGTCGGCAAGGTCAACCACCGCGGGGTTGCATTCGGGGTGGCAGATAAAGAGGGCGTCGGGGTACTCTTGCTTCCGACGGCGGACATCCTCTGCCTTCAGCCGCTCATGGGTGGGGCAGTAGCCGTCCCAGAAGTGGAAGACCTTGTCTGAGGTGCGGGCCACGTAGCGCCCCAGGTTGCGGTCCGGGACAAAGATGATCTCCCGGTCGGGGAGGGAGGCGACCACCTTCTGCGCGTTGGCCGAGGTACAGCAGATGTCGCTCACCGCCTTGACCGCGGCGGAGGAGTTGACGTAGGTGACCACCGGCACGCCGGGGTGTCGCTCCTTGAGGGCGACCAGCTCCTCCACGGTTACCATGTCCGCCATGGGGCAGCCGGCGTCCAGCCGCGGCAGCAGCACCGTCTTGCCGGGGGAGAGGATGGCGGCCGATTCGGCCATGAAATGGACCCCGCAGAAGACGATGACGTCGCTCTCCGTGCGGGCAGCCTCGATGGAAAGCCCCAGCGAATCGCCGGTCAGGTCGGCAATCTCCTGGACCTCGTCGCGCATGTAGTTGTGGGCGAGCAGAACGGCATTCCGTTCCTTGAGCAGATCTCTGATCTCCTGCTTGATCCGGTCTTCCATGGTCTCCTCGGTCTGAGCGGTAGTCCTGTCGTATACGAAGATCAGGCGATAGTAGTAAATGTTCCGTAGCATGTCAAACCCTTTGCATCACGAATCGACGCGATGTCGCAGGGAATCGGGGGTTGACAATCGGTACAGAAGCGGTAAAAATTGACGGGCTTTTCATGGAACCGTCCTCCGCGGGGGACCGGAAGGAGCAGTACGTGCAGATTCTCTTCGGAACCGATGGGTGGCGCGGTGTCATTGCCCGCGAATTCACTTTCGACAATCTTTCGCTGGTGGCCCAGGCCACCATGGATTATCTGCACCGGCATGGCCTGGCCGGCAAGGGGCTGGTGGTCGGCTACGACCGGCGCTTCCTCTCCCGCGAATTTGCCGAGCGGGTGGTAGAGATCGCCTGCGGCAACGGCCTGCAGGTCTGGCTGGCCGATGCCTATGCCCCGACCCCGGCGGTTTCATGGGCCGTCCGCGAGCTGGGGGCCGGTGCCGGCGTGATGATCACTGCCAGCCACAACCCTCCGTGCTACAACGGCTTCAAGATCAAGGAATCCTTCGGCGGCTCTGCTCGCCCCTCAACCACCAAGGAGCTGGAGGAGCTGGTTGCCGAGAATATGGCTCAGTCGCGGCCCGTCAGAGAAGAGCCGCTCGCGGACGCCCTGGCAGCGGGGCATCTGGTGGTGTTCGATGCCGCTGCCGGCTACCTTGCCCAGCTCGGCCGCTACATCGACCTGGAGAAAATCCGCCAGGCAGCGATCCCGGTGGTGGTCGACCCGATGTTCGGCGCCGGCTGCGGCTTCTTCCCCCGGCTGCTCCCCGGTATCGCCGAGATCCACAGCGAGCAGAACCCCGCCTTCGGCGGCCAGCCGCCCGAACCGACCGAAGAGCACCTGACCGAGCTGGCGTCCCTGGTGCAGGCAGGGGGCTATCGCGCGGGGCTGGCCCTGGACGGCGACGCCGACCGGATCGGCGCCGTGGACGAGACCGGCGCCTTCTTCTCCTCCCACATGATCTTCACGGTGCTCCTGCGGCATCTCTGCGAGCGTAAGGGGCTCTCCGGCGGGGTGGTGAAGACCGTTTCCACCACCAGGATGATCGACCTCCTGGCCGAAAAATTCGGCCTTGAGCTCTTCGAGACCCCCATCGGCTTCAAGCATATCTGCGAACTGATGCTGGAGCATGACATCCTGATGGGGGGGGAGGAATCGGGCGGACTCGGGGTCAAAGGGCATATCCCGGAGCGGGACGGTATCCTGATGGGACTGTTGCTCTTGGAGGCGATGGCCATGACCGGCAAGGGGCTGCGCCAGCTCCTGAATGAAACCATGGACGAGATCGGCCACTTCTTCTACCGGAGGATCGATCTTCCCATCGGTCAGGAGGCCAAGGCGGCGCTCATCGCCCGGTTGCGGGACGATGCACCGGTGGCAATCGCGGGACGCGCCGTGGCTGCCACCAACTTCCGTGACGGCTTCAAGTTCATCTTTAGCGACGGTGCCTGGCTCCTGGTCCGGCCTTCGGGGACCGAGCCGGTGCTCAGGCTCTACAGCGAGGCCAATGATCCTGCGGTGGTGGAGGAGTTGCTATCTGCAGGGAGGACCCTTGCGGGGGTGTGAAGTTTTTCGAATGCATCACCGGTAGTTTTTGCGCCGGAATAGCCCTGTCTTCAGCGATACGATCCGGTCCAGGAAGAGTACCCCGTCCAGGTGATCCATCTCATGCTGGATCGCCACCGCCTCGAAACCACTCGCCTCGATCTCCTGCTCCGAGCCGTCCGCTGTCCGGAAGCGGAGCCTGATCCGGGTAGCCCGCTCCACGTCGCCGGTGTAATCCGGCACGCTCATGCACCCCTCCCGCATGATCGCCCCTCCTTCCCGTTCGACAATCTCCGGATTTACCAGCACCAAGAGGCCGTGGTTGTTCTCCTTGCCGTGCCGGTTGGCGGAAACGTCCACCACGCAGACGCGCAGCGACACGCCGATCTGTGGTGCCGCCACACCAACGGAGCCGGGGCCTTCGCGCATGGTGTCGATCAGGTCCTGGACGAGACCGGCGATCTCGTCGTCGAGACGGTTTACCGGCCGGGCCATCTTCTTCAGGATGGGATGGGGATAGAGGAGAATATTCTGGACGGGCATTTATGTTGTCACAAGGAGACCGGCGTGATGGCGCGTACCGAAATCTCCACGTTCAGCTCCTTTTTGAGGTTGTCGAGCAGGGCGCTAGCGTCCTCCACGGTGAGGCCGACGGGAAGGATCGCCTCCAGCATCAGCACATAGACCGGCTCTTCCCTGGTGCCGATCAGCTTGGTGTTCAGATCGGTGATGTTGACCCTGCGATCGGCCAGGGCCCGGGTCACCCGGTAGACGATCCCCGGCTGGTCCGAGCCGTAGACCGAGACCAGGCAGAGTTCCCCCTCGTCCTTTACCGGGCAGATCTCCTCTTCGGAGAGGGAGCGGATGTGGATCTGCAGCCCGGTCCGCTCGTGGAGCAGCTTGAACTCGTCCGCCAGCTTCGCCTTGGCAAACGGCTTGTCGTGGGAGACGACCAGGATCATGGCAAAGTCGCCACCCAGCATGGTGCAGCTCGAATCCTCGATGTTGCAGCCGAGCCGGAACAGCACCTCGGTCACGTCTGCCACGATGCCGGGGCGATCCTTGCTGATGATGGTCACGGCGAAATGGACCAGATTGTCTTTGCGGCAATGGGTCATGGGATCTCCTTCTTCTGCTCCCCGGGCCGGGAACAGGTAAGCAGAGGCCGATCTGATGGCCGTTTTACAGCTTGTTGATGAACACTTCCCGTGGTTTGCTGGTGCCGTCCGAGGGACCGACGATCCCTTCCTGCTCCATCTTTTCGATGATCCGGGCGGCGCGGTTGTAGCCGATCCGCAGACGGCGCTGGATCATGGAGATGGATGCCTGCTTGGCCTCTGCCACCAGGGCCACGGCGTCGTCGTAGCGGTCGTCCAGCTCTTCGTCGCCGTCGCCCCCCTTGTCGTCGCCTACCTTGACCTCCAGGATCGACTTGTCGTAGACCGGTTTCCCCTGTTTCTTCAGGAAGTCCACCACCCGCTGCACCTCGGCGTCGGAGACGAAGGCGCCGTGGCTCCGCTGCAGCTTGGCGGTCCCCGGCGGCAGGAAGAGCATGTCGCCGGCGCCAAGGAGCGATTCGGCGCCGTTGCAGTCGAGGATGGTGCGGGAATCGATCTTGCTCGATACCTGGAAGGAGATCCGGGCCGGGAAGTTGGCCTTGATCAGGCCGGTGATGACGTCCACCGACGGCCGCTGGGTCGCCAGGATCAGGTGGATGCCGGCGGCGCGGGCCATCTGGGCCAGCCGGGCGATGGATTCCTCGATCTCGCGGCCCGCCACCATCATCAGGTCGGCCAGTTCGTCCACCACGATGACGATGTAGGGGAGATGGCCGTGCTCCAGCTGCTCGTCCTTTTCCAGGAACGCCTCGATGGCCATCTGTTCGTCGCCGGCCGGCTCCTCGACCTCCTCGACCACCACGGTCTCGCGGGCCAGGTTCTCGGCGGTCTCTTTTTCCTCCCGCTCCAGCGCCTTGTTGTAGGAGTCGATGTTCCTGACCCCCTTGTCGGCCATGAGCCGGTAGCGCCGCCCCATCTCCTCGACCGCCCAGCGCATGGCTATGGAGGCCTTCTTCGGGTTGGTCACCACCGGCAGCAGCAGGTGGGGGATGCCGTCATAGACGGAGAGCTCCAGCATCTTCGGATCGACCATGATGATCCGGACGTTGCGGGGGGTGGCGGTGTAGAGGAGCGACAGGATCATGGTGTTGATGGAGACCGATTTGCCCGAGCCGGTGGCGCCCGCCACCAGCAGGTGCGGCATGCGCGCCAGGTCGGTCACCAGCGGGATGCCGGCGATGTCTTTCCCCAGCGCCAGCGGGAGCTTGTGCTTCCCTGCCTGGAATTCCTCGCTGGTAAAGATCTCCTTGAGAGAGACCATCTCCCGGTCGCGGTTCGGGAGTTCGATTCCCACCACCCCTTTGCCGGGGATCGGCGCCACGATCCGGATGGAGAGCGCCTGCAGAGCCATGGAGAGATCGTCGGAGAGCCCGGCGATGCGGCTCACCTTGATCCCCGGTCCGGGCGCGAATTCGTACATGGTGACCACCGGGCCGGGGCAGATCTCTACCACCTCCCCCTCGACGCCGAAGTCCCGAAGCTTTTTCTCCAGGAGCCGGGCGTTCATGGTGAGGACTTCCTTGTCCACCTTGCGGTTGCTGGCCTGGGGCGGGTCCAGGAGGGAGAGCGGCGGGGTGCGGAAATCGCCGTCGCTCTTGGCGAAATCGAACAGCTCCTGCTGGGGGCGGCTCTTTTCTTCGTCCCGCTTGTCCCGCTTGGTCTGGGTGGCCGGGGAGGGGGCGGGTGCCACGGTTACCGGCTTGATCACCGGTTCCACCTTGTCCCGATCCTTGTTTTTCGGCTTTTCGTCCTTCAGCAGCTCGCGGTTGAGCGCCCGTTTCTCGCGGTAGCGAGACCAGCGGTCCCCCAGGGCGTTGATCCACCAGTCGGCGAACAGGACAAAGGAGAAGCGCGACATGATGGTGATGGAGGCGGCCAGCATCGGCAAAAGCAACAGCAGCGCCCCGGTGACGCCGAGCAGCCCCTTGAGGAGCGAGGCGGTCTTGTAGCCGATGGCGCCGCCGGTGGGGATCCGCTGGCCGAGCAGGTCGGTGAACTCGATGTTGAAGGCGAACAGGGCGGAGAGGGAGACCAGCAGCCCCACAAAGGCGAAGCACTTGTAGACGGTCAGCTTCAGCTCCTTGAAACGGAGCAGCCGGTAGGCCGTTACCAGGCAGGCGCCGGGCACCAGATAGGCGGCAACGCCGAAGAACTGCAGCAAAAGGTCGGCGATCTGGGCGCCGAGCCGGCCGCCGAAGTTGCGGATCACATTCTCCGACGAGAAGGTATTGAAGGAGAGATCGTCGGCATTGAAGGATGCCAGCGCCACCAGCAGGAAGAGCCCGGCTGCCCCCAGGAGCATCCCCTTGATCTCGCTGGTCAGTTTCTCTTTTTTCGGTTCAGTGGTTTCCATGGCAATTTATCGTCGGTCCATTCCAGTATGCATGGGGTTTGTTACATTTCAAGAATGAGCGGCAGGATCACGGGGCGCCGCTCGATGGTTTTTTTGAAAAAGCGGCGCAGCCCCTGCCGCACCTCCTGCTTGACCTCGTTCCAGTCCCCCATTACCTCGGCGTTGAGCTGAGACAGGGTGTCGGTAACCACCTGGCGGGCCGCGTCCAGGTAATCCTGGCTTTCGTCTTCGAAGACGAAGCCGCGGGAGACGATATCCGGGCCGTAGATGATGTCGCCGCTGGACTGGGCGATGCCGATGATGACCACGACCATGCCGTCCTCGGAGAGATGCTTGCGGTCCTTGAGAACGATCTCCCCCACGTCGCCGATCCCCTTGCCGTCGACGAAGATCCGACCGCTTTCCACCTGGCCGAGGACACACCCTTCCCCCTGGGAGAAGGCGATGACGTCGCCGTTGTTGGCGACGATGCAGCGCTCTGCCGGGATGCCGACCCGCTGGGCAAGGCGGGCGTGGCGGACCAGGTGGCGATACTCGCCGTGCACCGGGATGAACCACTGGGGCCGGACGAGGTTTAACATCAGCTTCAGTTCCTCCTGGCTGGCATGTCCGGAGACATGGACCTCGGAGACCTGCTCGTGGAAGACCTCGGCGCCGCGGCGGTAGAGGTGGTTGATCATGTCGGTGATGGTCTTCTCGTTGCCGGGGATGACCCGCGACGACAGGATGACCGTATCGCCCCGCTCCAGCTTGATCTGCTTGTGGTCGTCCATGGCGATCCGGGTCAGGGCGCTCATCGGTTCCCCCTGGGAGCCGGTGGTGACGATGCAGACCTCTTCCCTGGGGAGGCGGGGGAGTTCCTTCAGGTCGATGAGGAGTCCGTCGGGAATCCTGAGGTAACCGAGTTCACGGGCGATCTGCACGTTGGCGATCATGGAGCGGCCGTTCAGCAGCACCTTGCGGTTGCAGGCCAGGGCCGCGTCCACCACCTGCTGGACCCGGTGGATGTTGCTGGAGAAGGCCGCCACGATGATCCTGGAGTCGCACTTGGGGAAGAGATCGAGGAAGGCCTCGCCCACGGAGCGTTCGGAGATGGTGTACCCCTGGCGCTTGACGTTGGTGGAGTCGGACATGAGGGCCAGCACCCCGGCCTCGCCATAGCGGGAAAAGGTGGCCAGGTCGGTCAGCTCCCCATCCACCGGGGTCTGGTCGATCTTGAAGTCGCCGGTATGGATCACCACCCCTTCCGGGGTCCGGATGGCCAGGCCGCAGCCGTCGACGATGGAATGGGTCACCCTGATGAACTCCACCGTGAAGCAGCCGGCCGTTGCCTTGCCGCGGGGCTTCATCACCCGCAGGTCCACCTTGGAGTCCAGGTCGAACTCCTTCAGCTTGGCCTTGACCAGTCCCAGGGTGAGGGCCGTGCCGAACAGGGGCGGGTTGATCTCCGGCAGCACATAGGGGAGGGCGCCGATGTGGTCTTCGTGGCCATGGGTCAGGAAGATGCCCCGGACCCGGTCGGCCCGCTCCCTGAGGTAGGTGATGTCGGGCACCACCAGGTCGATCCCCAGCATGGAGGCGTCGGGGAACATCAGGCCGCAGTCGACGACGATGATGTCTTCGCCGTATTCGAAGATCGCCATGTTCAGGCCGATTTCACCGAGCCCCCCCAGGGGGATGATCTTCAGGCCGGTGGTGTCGCGGTTCTCGGTGGTCATGGGTGATCCCCTTTCAGGGTCGGGCAGGCTGGTGCGGCAGAGTCGCCGGAGCGCCTGTCAGCGCGGCAATCCGGGCATCGCACTTGTCGATCCACGCTCTGCCCGGCTCATACAGCCCGCGCACGGCGTAGAAGGAGCTGCGCAGCGACCGGTAGGCAACCAGCGCCTTGGCAGTGTCTCCCCGCTGCTCCAGGGTCTGGGCGATAAGCCAGAGCTTTTCCGCAGCACGCCCCACCAGCGGTGAGAGCGGGGTGTACATGTGGATGGCAGCTTCGTAGCCGGCGATGGCGCCGATGTAGTCGCCGCTGGCAAGGGCCTGGTCGCCTTTGTTGAACTGGCTCCACTGGCGGTACTGGGTCGTGCCCCAGATGAGCAGGAGTGCGATGACTCCGGCCACGGCGACGTTCAGGGCGATATGTTTCGGTTTGTCCATGGGATGGCTCATCCGGCGAAAAATCCGGGCACCGCTGCCAGCAGGCAGCCGAGAAGGGCGGCGACGACGCCGGCCAGCACCGTGAGCGCTGCCAGGATGTCAAAAGGTTTGCGCAGCCGGTGCAGGGCGGGCAGCCCCCAGGCGACCCCTGCGATGCCGCAGATGATCAGGGCGATGGCGATGAATGTCACGTCTAGTGCTCCAGATTGGCGTTTATGGCCGCCTTGACCTGCTCGGCAAGGTCGTCGCGCTTGCGGCCCGTCTGCGCCTGCACGGAGATCGGCTCGGCAAAGGAGATGGAAATGGTTCCCGGCTTGAGCCTGATCTCCTTGGCCGGGTTGATCCGGCCGCTGCCGTTGATGGTGACCGGCACGATCGGAACCCTGGCCTTTTCCGTGAGGAGAAATCCCCCCATCTTGAAGGGGAGGAGATCGCCGTCGTTGGTGCGGGTCCCCTCCGGGAAGATGACCACGCTGTGCCCGCTGCGGATGTGCTCGGCTGCGGCCACCATGCTGCGCAGGGAGCGCCGGCCGTCGCTGCGGTCCAGCGGGATGTAGCCGGCCCGCCGCATGGAATGGCCGAAGACCGGGATGTTGAAGAGCTCTTCCTTGGCGATCCAGGAGAACCGCTCCGGTATGGCCTGGTACAGGGCCAGGATATCGAAGTTGCTCTGGTGGTTGCTCATGAAGATGACCGGCTCGCCGCGGGGGATCAGCTCCTGGCCGTAGGTTTCGATCCTGGCCCCTGCCATCCGCAGGCTGATCCGGCTCCAGAGCCGGGCATGGAAATGATACGCCCTGCCGCTGGCATCGAACAGCGTGGCGATGAGTGCGCTGAAAGCCAGCAGGAATGTCAGGGGGACAAACAACACCAGAAACAGATAGGCTCGCAGCATGCGGACAATCCGATAGAGTTAAATGCCCCCAACTTACTTGTTTTTTCCCCTTGAGTCAACAGATTGTGCGGTTGCGAAACGGCCCGGCGATGCGGTATCCGGGCCGTTTTGCCAGGGGCACGCTGCCATCCGCTATGTCGCCTCCTGTTGCCGGGCGTACTGGCGAGGTGAGCTTCCCAACTCTCGGCGGAACATCTCAATAAAGGCGCTCAGGCTCCGGTAGCCCAGATCGAAGGCAATCCGTGTTATCTGCTCCCCCTGGCCCAGACGGTTGACCGCTTCCTGGAGGAGCAGCCGCTTGCGCCAGGCGCCGAAAGTCAGGCCGGTCTCGCTGATGAACAGGCGCGCCAGGGTCCGGCTGCTGGCACCGGCCATGTTCCCCCAGTCCCTCAAGTCACGCGGGTCGCCCGGATTCTGCAGCAACGCTTCGATCACCCGCATGACCCGTTCGTCCTGCGCCATCGGCAGGTGCAGCGGAGTCGATTCTGCCTGCCGCAGCTCGTCCAGCAGCACCTGCATCAGCCGCCAGCCGACACCGTCGGGCTCATACCGCTCCCCCACCCGCACTGCCGCCAGGATCAGCTCCCGCAGGAGCGACGTTACCTTCAGCACGGTACACTGCTGCGGTAGACCGGCGATTGCCGACGGGTCGACGAAGAGGCTGCGTAGGGCCACATTGCCGGGGAAATAGACCTCGTGCTCTTGGTTGGGGGGTACCCAGACTGCCTGAGATGGCGGCACCACCCAGATGTCGCGGCCGCAGATCACCCGCATCACGCCGCTGCTGGCGTAAATCAGCTGGCCGCGCGGGTGGGCGTGGACCGCCGCGCACCCCACCTCTCGGGACCCCATCTTTTGTGGATTGACCTCAATGGCCAGCGGGATGACGGGGAGCATCGGATCCAGACGGAAGCCAAGCTCCACCGGAGCCAATCTTGTCAGTTTTGCGATACTCATTGTCATAGTATAGAAAGACAGACATTCGGAATCAAGCTATAGTTTTGGGTACCATATCCGGAGAGGAGCGGACCCCATGAGTCGGAGCCATAACGAAGAGATCATTGATCAGTTTTCCCGCCAGGCCGTGCCGTTTGCCCAGGTACCCGGCCACCTGGATGCCATGGAGCTGCTGCTGGCAATGGCGCGGCCGAGCCGGGGAGACAGCGTGCTCGACGTGGCCTGCGGTCCGGGGCTGGTGGCGTGTGCGTTTGCCGGGCACAGCGGCAGTGTCACGGGCATAGACATTACGCCGGCCATGATTGCCCAGGCTGAAAAGCGCCAGCAGGAGCAGGGGTTGGCCAACCTCTTCTGGCGGGTCGGCGACGTTCTGCCGCTTCCCTATGAGGACGGCTGCTTTTCTCTGGTGATAACCCGCTACAGCTTTCACCACTTTCTCAACCCCGGCGCGGTGCTGGCGGAGATGATCAGGGTCTGCCGTCCCGGCGGCAGGGTGCTGGTGGCGGATGTAGCCATTGCGCCGGAAAAGGCAAAAGCTTATGATTGTCTGGAGCGTCTGCGCGACCCGTCCCACACCCACGCGCTGACCACTGATGAGTTCGCCGCCCTGTTTGCCGGCTCTGGACTCACGGGTTGCCGGCAGAGCGCCTATGGGGTGGAGATCGAACTGGAAGCGCAGCTGCGTGCCTCCTTTCCCAGGGAAGGGGACGCGGAGCGGTTGCAGGAAATGATCGTCTCAGACATCGGCGTCGACGCGCTGGGCATAAGCCCCCGCCGTCAGGGTGATACGGTGGTCTATACCGTGCCGATCGGGGTATTCGTTGGCACGAAGAAGGGGTGAATCATGAGCGATTTTTCGACAATCTCGACATTCTATCGGGAAAAGTCCCTGGTGCAGGCATCGGCAGGGAGGCAGCTCATGGAGCTGCTCGACATCCAGCCGGATGCCGACATACTGGACGTGGGGTGCGGCGCCGGCAACCTGACGACCGAACTGCGGGAGCTGACCTCGGGGCGCGTGGCGGGGATCGACCCGGCCGAGGGGATGATCCGGCAGTCGCGGGAGCTCTGCGCCGGCAAAGAGATCGAGTTCTCGGTCATGTCTGCCGACGAGCTTCCCTTCGTGGCTGAATTCGATATTCTTTACTGCAGCTCCGTGTTCCAGTGGTTCAGCCAGCCCTCCGCCGTGCTGGAGCGGTTTCATCGGGCGCTGCGCCCGGCGGGGCGGGTCGGCATCCAGGCCCCGGCTACGAGGAGCTATTGTCCGAACTTTCTCCGGGCAATCGAGCATTGCCGCCGGGTGCCCCGGATCGATGCGCTCTTTGCCGGCTTCCGCCCCCCCTGGCATTTCCGCGAGACAGCGGGCGACTACCGGCTGCTGTTCGAGCAGGCAGGGTTCCGGGTCCCTTTCAGCCGGATTGACGAGGAGCGGCAGGAGTATACGGTCGATCAGTCGCTCGATGTCTTCCGCTCCGGCGCCGCTGCCGGCTATCTCAACCAGGACTGCTTTTCGGCGCCGCTGCCGGCGGACTTTTCCGCGCAGCTCCTGCAGGGGATCAGGGAATCGTTCGTCGCGGAAGCGAACGCCGCCGGCCGGGTGGAGCTGGTCTTTCACCGGATCTACCTGGTGGCGGAAAAGGAGTGATCCCTGCAGCTTTCCGGTTGACAAGCTAGACCGATCGGTCTATACGTTTCCCATGGACAAAAAAGACACGCGCACGGAAATCGTCCGGATCGGCACTGAGCTGATCTCCCGCCAGGGCTACAACGCCACCGGCATCGAGGCGATCCTCAAGGAGGCCGCGGTCCCGAAAGGCTCCTTCTACCACTATTTCCGGAGCAAGGAGGATTTCGGCCTGGCGGTGATCGACCGTTTTGCCGAACGCTTTGCCCAGCGCCTGGAAACCTTTCTGCAGGACGAAGAGGTGACGCCGCTCAACCGGATCCGCAACTTTCTCGAAAGCGGCCTGACGCGGGTCAGCCAGAACAGCTGCACCAGGGGGTGCCTGATCGGCAACCTCGGCCAGGAGATGGCCGACCTGAACGAGCGGTTCCGGGAGCGGCTCGACCAGGTCTTTTCCCTCTGGCGGGCGCAGTTCGCCGCCTGCCTGCGCAAGGCCCAGACACGGGGGGAACTGGGGGAGATGGACGTGGAGGCGGTGGCCTGCTTCATCCTTTCCGGCTGGGAAGGGGCGATCCTGCGGGCCAAGGTGATGAAATCGCCGCAACCGATGCGGGATTTCCTCGACATCCTCTTTGCCACCACCCTGCGGCCGCGATAAATTTTTTTGCCCGCATGCTAGACGACCGGTCTAATGCGGATGATAACTCTGACACCCGAAGGAGGAGCCGATGAAGAAATCGATGGGAGCAAAGACACTGGCCATGCCCTGCCCGGTCTGGCTGGTCGGGACGTATGATGCCGATGGCAGGGCCAACTTCATGAACGCCGCCTGGGGCGGCATCTGCTGCAGCCAGCCACCCTGCGTGACCGTGTCGCTTCGCCGTGCCACCCACAGCTATGCGGCAATCGAGGCCCGCCGGGCGTTCACGGTCAGTATTCCTTCCCAGGCCCAGGTGGCAGAGGCCGATTTCGGTGGCATCGCCTCCGGTCGCGACGTGGACAAGTTCGCCGCCTGCGGCTGGACCCCGGTGCGAAGCGAGCTGGTGGATGCCCCCTATGTGGGGGAGACACCGCTGGTGGTGGAGTGCCGGCTGCTTCATACCCTGGAGATCGGCCTGCATACCCAGTTCGTCGGCGAGATCGTCGACATCAAGGCAGACGAGTCGGTACTCGGCGACAAGGGTTACCCCGACATCACCAAGGTGCGGCCGATCGTCTGGGATTCGGCCCACCGTCGCTACTTCGGCCTGGGCGACAGCATCGGCACGGCATGGGAGATCGGCAAGAACATAGGAGCGGAGGAGAAACGATGAAAATAGTCAGTCTGCTGGGAAGCCCCCGTACAAACAGCAACAGCACCGCCATTGCGCGCCGGTTCATGGAAACCGCGACAAGCCTCGGGGCCGAGACCACGGAATATACGCTGAACGGTCTCGCCTATCGGGGCTGCCAGGGTTGTTACGTCTGCAAGACAAAGCTCGACAGATGTGTGCTGAACGACGACCTGACCGAGGTGCTCGCCGCGGTGAGCGAGGCAGACCTGGTACTGCTCGCCACTCCGGTCTATTACGGCGAGGTCACGAGCCAGCTGAAGGGGTTCATCGACCGGACCTTCTCCTACCTGACCCCGGATTACCGCACCAGTCCGCAACCGAGCCGTCTCTCCCCGAAAAAAATGGTCTTCGTTCTCACGCAAGGGCACCCGGATGAGGCGATGTTCGCCGATATCTTCCCCCGTTACGAGATGTTCCTGAAATGGGTGGGTTTCTCCGAAGTCCATTTGATCCGGGCCTGCGGGATCGGCCCCAACAGCGTTGACACGGTTCCTGAGCATATACTCCGTCAGGCCGAGGAAACGGCCCGCCGGCTCATGGCCTGACCGGAAGGAGGAGGGGATGGACGAACAGGTTCGCGACGAGATTATCCGCTGTGTCGCCGAAAGCCCGCTGAACCGCTTTCCGGACAGTACCGAGCCTTATTTCAGCGCGCCGCTGGTCGGGTTCGCCGCTGCCGACGATCCGCTCTTTGCCGACTACAAGCGGATCATCGGCAGCTTTCACATGACGCCGCATGAGGTGCTGCAGGCCGCCTGCGGCCCGGAGGCCCGCGCCGCCACGGTGATCAGCTGGGTCCTGCCGATCACCCCTGCGACCCGCGCCAGCAACCGGCCGGAAAAGCGTTTCCCGTCCCGCGCCTGGTCGCAGACCCGCACCTTTGGCGAGCAGTGCAACGCCGACCTGCGGAAACGGCTGGTGAGCTGGCTGGAGGCGCAGGGCTACAAGGCCGTGGCGCCCCAACTGGCCCCCTCCTGGCAGGAATTCGCCGAAACGCCGGTCGGCATCGCCTCCACCTGGTCCGAGCGCCATGCCGCCTATGCCGCCGGGCTCGGCACCTTCAGCCTGAACGACGGCCTGATCACCCCCGTTGGCATTGCCCAGCGCTGCGGCAGTGTCGTCACCGACCTCCCTCTGACGCCGACGCCGCGCACCGCTCCCCATTTCCGCCACAACTGTCTCTTTTACCGGGAGGGGACCTGCGGTGCCTGCATCGCCCGCTGCCCGGTCGGGGCGCTGTCGCGGGAGGGGCATGACAAGGATATCTGTCGGGACTACGTCTACAAGACCGTCATCGCCGCGCTCGCCAAGGAGTATGGCGTCACGGCGACAGGCTGCGGCCTCTGCCAGACCGCGGTCCCCTGCGAGGGGCGCATCCCGCCGGGGTCCCGGCGCGACTGAGAGAGCACCCCTTGGGGCTGCTACGAAAGGAGACAGACCATGACCATCACCGGAAAGAACTTCACGGCAGAGGATGCCGGCCCGCTGGAAAACCTGCTGGAGCGGGATTTCATGGGGTTTCACGGCAAGTACTTCATCGGCAAAGAGCTCGGCCTCACTGGCTGCGAGGTCTCGCTCAACCGACTGCCGGCCGGCAAGGGGATGCCGTTCGTCCATAGGCACACGAAGAACGAAGAGCTCTACATCGTGCTGCGTGGCAGCGGAACGTTCCATGTGGACGGCGAGGAGTTCCCGATTAGCGAGGGGAGCCTGATCCGGGTCGCCCCGGAGGGGGAGCGGGCCTGGAAGGCGGGCGCGGAGGACCTCTACTTCATCTGCATCCAGGCCGAGGCGGGCAGCCTCACCCAGGCCACCCTGGAAGACGGGACCAGGCTGCCGGCCAAGGCGTCGTGGATGGTGAAGTAGCGGCGCGGTGTGGCAGTTTGTATGGCAGGACTGACATAGGGCGAGGGGGTCGTACAGTGGTGCTGTCACAGCACCGGTGTACGGCTGAATGAATGGATCGTGCGAATGACATTTACGGTTGCCAACCGGCTGGAGGTGGTGTAAAAGTCCGTAGTAGCTGAGAAAACATCGGAAGAGGTGAAGCAATGGCAACAGGGGGAACACCCCGTTGATTCAGGGCCGCACCGGCCGGCAATGCGCTGGTTGGTGCGGCTTTTTATGTTGCCGCAGACTCCACCAAGGGAACGGATATGTCTCAGGAACCATCAAAGGCGTTTGTCGGGTTTGACCTCACCATCCATATCTTTGCGGTTTCGCTGGCGCTCTCCTCCGGTATCGATTCGTGTGGCCTACCACGTCTGAGTAATGGAATCGGGCGTTACTGCCACGGTAGCGCGTAACCAGTCGAATTTTGACTTGAGCAGGTCGAAATCCGGTCCGGAGGTTATGAAGGCCGCTTTGCCCTTGATGAGGAAGCCGGCGCCGGGACCGTGCAGACCCTGGACCTTGCTGCTCCCCAGGGTGATCAGGACTTCCGGGTTGACGGTGATATTGGCCTCGGTGCGGTGCATGTAGCCGGCGGGGATCAGCAGGCGGCCATCTGCGGCTATGCGGACGTAGCTGTTCCAGGTGTTGACCAGATGCGGCCCGTCCGGGCCCAGCGTGGCGATGGCAACAATGCCGTCCTGTTTCAGTATTTCCAGCAGTTTTTCGGGAATCATCGGTACGACCTCCATGGTGTTGCGTGGTTTTTCAGCCACTATGCGGTGATGGGACGTTTCTATGTTTGTTCTGGACACTAACGACACTGCCCCGTTATATCGGCAGCTCTACCGGCAGATCCGGGAGCATGTGCTCTCGGGGAAGCTGCCTGCCCATACCAAGCTCCCGTCGGTCAGGGATCTGGCAGCCGAGCTGTCGACCAGCCGCAATACCGTCGAAGGGGCCTACCACGAGCTGTACGCGGAAGGGTATATCTATAGCAGGCAGCGCAGCGGCTATTTTGTGTCGGCGTTGGATCATGAAGCCGTCACCCGGAAACCCCGCACAAAACAAGGCCGCCTTCCGCACCCTTCGCCAGCCTACACCTACGATTTCCATCCTGCCCGTCTCGACCCTGCCAGCTTCCCCGCGGCGCTCTGGCGCACCTGCTTCCTGGAGTGCCTGCGCGGGAGCTCCCGCGAGCTGACCGGGTACGGCGATCCCCAGGGGGATTGGGGCTTGCGCCTCACCATCCAGCGCTACCTGGAACGCTCCCGGGGCGTGCTCTGCGAGCCGGATCAGATCGTCATCTGCGCGGGGCTGCAACAGGGCCTGGATATCGTGGCGCACGTGCTGCGGGCAGACCACGCAGCAGTCGCGGTGGAAAATCCCGGTTACCACCTGCCGCGCGCGGTCTTCAGCAACAATGCGTTCCGGGTCGTCCCGATAGCCGTCGGGCCGAGCGGGATCGACCTTGAGATGCTCAGGGCCAGTGACTGTAGCATCGCCTACGTCACCCCTTCCCATCAGCTCCCCCTTGGCTGCGTCATGCCGATTGCCAACCGGCTGAACCTGATCGACTGGGCGGAGTCGGGCAACAGGCTGATCCTCGAAGACGATTACGACAGCGAGCTCCGCTACCACGGTAAACCGATTCCCTCCTTGCAAGGGCTGCGGCCGGACGGCAACATCATCTACCTGGGGACGTTTTCCAAAATTCTGTCCCCGGCACTGCGCCTGAGCTACATGGTGCTGCCCCGTTCGCTGCTTGCCCCGTACCGCGCGCTGTACCGCGATTATTTTTCCACCGTCTCGCTGCTTGAGCAGAAAACCATGGCAAGGTTCATGGAGCAGGGATACTGGGAGCGTCATGTCCGGCGCATGCGCATTGTCTACCAGAAGAAGCACGATGCCCTGCTCGACGCCGTCGCCCAGCATTTCGGCAACAAGGCCACCGTCATCGGACAGGGTGCCGGGCTGCACGTGGTCTTGCAACTGGACGCCAAGAACCCCGGCGAGGCAGAGATACTCCGCAGGGCAGCGAACAACGGGATCAATCTGTTTCCCTTCAGCGCCACCTGCGCCACGGGCGAACCTGCCGCAACCAACCTCATGCTCGGTTTCGGCGGGATGACCGCAGACGGGATAGCGCAGGGTATCAAGCTCTTGTCGGAGCTTTGCTTTTGAAAATGGCCTGCGCTAGTGTGCCGTTATTGAAAGGATAGTGCATTTTTGGCCCCATTGGCAGGTCCAGTTTTGAAAATAATTGTGGGGGCAGATCCCCAGTAATCAGCTCCAACAAGTGACACGACCAATTTGCCCGGAACATCTTGCAAGTTGATATTGGAACTGTTTACTTTAATAGGTGAAAAGTTTAGTGTCGCAAAATTTGCTCGCAGGCATCCAAATTTTTTCTCAGCCTAAAATGAGGACTTTATATGGCTAGGCTATTGACTATATTCCCATGTCAAATAGACGATTGGTGCAATATATGTGGAGGAGTCGGAACAAATCTAATTTCCACAATAATTGAGTTAATTATCGGAGTCATTCTAATAGCGATTGTGGTTTTGATAAAGCAGAGTTCTAAAAAACTCTTTTTTTTAAATGGAGCAAATCATTTTATAGCAATGACCTCACGACTCAATGTTATTGAATCAAAAGATTTCAGAGATCAGCGCAGAAATTTTTACGGCTCAGCAATTCCTGATTATGAAATAGTCGCCTTAAGGAATTTCTCGCGAATTTTCAACTTCGATGATACGTCCCTTCGCGATTTGCCATGGATCAAAAAAATAATGTTTTTAAGATTTCCGACTTTAGCCATTGAGGCCTCGCCAAATAGAGAAATTACAAATGAAAATGATATTCCAAATTCAACAACAATATTTTGCATTGGTTCACCGGGATATAACGCGACTTCTGAATACATTGAAAATTCAGCTAATTTGGCAAGGTTCATAAATGATAACATTGCACTTGAATTAGGCTCACACGTTTCATCGCATAATCCATTTATCATTCAACGAGTTCGAAGAAGTGCAGGTGGATATTATTTCTATATGGCGGGATGCTCTATAGAAGGTACTACTCAAGCAATTAACAACCTCATTCTAAATTGGAAATCGTACAAAAAAAGATTTGGAAAAAGTGATTTTGCAATACTCTTTGAGATCCGTAATGGTTTACCAATCGAAGTCAATGTTCAAGTGCGGTCATAAGATCGACTAGAGCGGGTTGCCACGGGTCAGGGGGCTGGGGGGCTGGGGGGGCTGGGGTCAGGCCTGGGGGCTGGGGTCAGGCCTGCAAAGCTGCAAAAATGTGGTATAAGTAGCTAATGGCACGTAAACCAAGATTGCATATTCCCGGCGCAACCTACCACGCCATACTTCGCGGCAATGCCCGCGACGATATCTTCTTTGAAGATGAAGACCGCTATCGCTTTTATCTGCTCCTGCAAGAGGGGGTGGAGAGGTTCGGGCACCGTATCCATGCGTTCTGCCTGATGACGAACCATGTTCACCTTGCAGTCCAGGTGGGTGAGGTGCCGCTGTCGAAGATCATGCAGAATATCTCGTTCCGCTATACGCGCTGGATCAACTGGCGCAAGAATCGCACCGGCCACCTTTTCCAGGGACGGCACAAGGCTTACCTCGTCGATGCGGACGAATACCTGCTCCAGCTCGTTCGCTATATCCATCTGAACCCCGTTCGTGTCGGGCTGGCAAAGCTGCCGAGTGATTACCGGTGGAGCAGTCATCGTGCTTACATCGGCGAGGAAGTCCTCCCGTGGCTCACCACCGACTGGATTTCCGGACAGTTTGCACCAACGAGCGGCAAGGCTCGGAGAGGCTTTGCCACGTTTGTTGCCGACGGCATGACAGAGGGACATCGGCCTGAATTCCACGGAAATGGCATGATTGACAGCCGTTGCATCGGCGAAGACCGGTTCGTGGAGCAGGCGTTGATGCGTGCGGACACCCATCCCGTGCGAAAGTATTCAGTCCTGGAGTTGATAGCCGCAGTCTGTGAAGTCTATGGGGTTGGCGAAGAACGGATACGATCAAGTGGGATGTTGTCGGCGGAGATTCGCGGTGTGGCGGCGCACGTTGCCCTGGAACTGCCCGGATGTGACCTTGTGAGCTTGGCGCATGAGGTAGGTCGCGACCCTTCGTCATTGAGCTCGGCGGCACGCAGAATCGTCGACCGGGCAAAGCACGACAAGGCGATCAGTAATAAAATAAGCATGTTACGAGGCATAATTGCAGCTTTGCAGGCCTGACCCCAGGTTTTCAGGTACGTGGCAATCCATGAAACGTGGGAAACATGCCTGACCACGCACTCAACCGGTCGCGGGAAAAAACTCCGCACCGGCTAGCTTTCCCATGCAACGCAATCACTATCCCCGCATCAGCGGAAGAAAGAGATCACCATGATATCCCGTCTGCTCATCACCATCCTGCTCCTGCTGCTCACTTCCGGCGGCGCCGTTGCCGCCGTGCCGCCATCTTCGATCAACCTGAGCGTGGAGACCTCTGCGGCAGATCTGGCCGCCATCATCAACAAGTCTCTCCCCACGGCACTCTACAAGGGGCAGGGTCTGCTGGGAACCTCGGTGACGGTGCTCCGCACCGGGCCGGTGGCCGTTTCAGCGTCGGACAATTTCGTCTATTTTACGCTGCCGGTCCAGTTGACCTTCGGCTATTCGTTCTACGAGAGCTATCCGCTCCGGGCGGGGCTCAGGTTCAAGGCCAGGGTCAGCGTCAGGCCGGACTGGCGGCTGAAGACCGAGCTCTACTACACCGGGCTGTCGGACAATCTGGCCGACAAGTTCTCCATCGGGCCGCTCTCCCTCAACCCGAGGAGCGCGGTCGAGAATATCTCGCAGCCGGTGCAGAGGCTGCTGGAGCCGATCATCGATGCCAAGGTCAACGACGCCGTGCAGCTTCGGGCCAAGGTTGCTCCGCTCTGGCAGCAGGCGTTCACCCCGCGGCTGGTAAGCAAGGAATTCAGCGCCTGGCTGCGGCTGACCCCGGAAAAGATCGTCATGAGCCCGCTCTTGGCGATGAACAACCGTATCCGGATGTCCATCGGGCTTATAACCGGTGCGGAGATCACGGTCGGGCCGAAGCCGGCCGACGCCCCGGTGCGGCCGCTGCCGCAGATGCAGGAGCTGTTCGGCTTCGACAAGAGGTTCCATGTCCAGCTCGCCACCGAGATCCATTTTGCCGACCTGGTGACGGCGTTGAACCCGGTGCTGATCGACAAGACCTTCGGCGAGGAGAAGAAGATCACGGTGAAGAGCTTCAACCTGAAGGGGGAGGAGGGGCGGCTGGTCATCGTGCTGACCGCCACCGGAGATTTCGACGGCGAGCTGACGATCCTGGCGAAGCCGGTGTTCAACCCGCAGAGCAATACCCTGACCTTCGAGGATGTCGATTTCGATACCCGCAACGCCGGGATGCTGATCAGCGCCGGGGGCTGGCTGTTCAGCAGCACCATCCGCAGCACCATCAAGGAGAAGCTCGACGCCGCCATCGTGGGGCAGCTGGAGAAGGCGCGCACGAAGATGTGCGGAACGCTGTCGTCCGTGCGCGTGGCCGACCATCTGATGCTGACCGGTGCCGTTACGGCGCTGTCGCTCGGCGAAGCAAAGGTGCAGGATGACCGGCTGTCGGTCGATGTCGTCGCCCAGGGGGAGACGAGCGTCAGGCTGCAGTAATGCAGGCCCGATGGCCGGCGGTCAGACCGATACAGCAGGCAGGAAGCCGAAATGACAAGAAATAATCTTGCCGTGATGATTGAGTGGCTTAGACCCTGTGGCATAGGGCTCGTCATTTTTTTCGCCTTTTTCCCCGACGGGGATGCGATATCGCGATTTCATGTCATTGGACCGTTTGTAGTCATGATCATGTCAGGCACGGTGGCCTTTGAATCCTTGATTCTGGGAGAGGCTGCATCAGAAAAGATTGGTTATGCGCCCGATCGGGCCTATCAAATTCAATCAGGCCTGGCCAATGCGGCTACAGCAGTAACGGCTTTACTCGTATATCTCATGGATTGGGGAAGATATGCCGATGCCACCATCGTTACGGCAATGCTGCTGTTTTTTGCTCTCTCAGCGGCAAATCATGTTGTCACGGCTGTCAGGGGAGGAAACATGAAAACCGTTAACCTGCTCCGTCCAGGCATGACACTGCTATTGATAGGCTTCCTTCTTCCCCTCATGTTCAAAGCGCTGAATCAGTAACGCTCCGCGTACAATCAGGAACCAACAGCTCTTTGGTGAGTGATAAGGAAAGGGAAACCAGTGTCAAGTGAGACCGACAAACAAGCGCTGGAGATCTATTACCGGGAACTCGCACGGCTGGCCGATCATAGCGAGAACCTGACGTGCAATGCCTTTGAGGACATCAAGCTGCTCGGTGGCGTCGGGGCGCTCCTTTCCTGGAAGCCGCTTTTGGGGCAGATCTCCGGAAGCGGCGCGCAAGCCCAGCAGGTCTACCTCCTCCTGGGGTATCTCCTGATCGTGCTGGCTTTGGGCATCATCGGCTATGCCGCCCTCATGAAGCAGTCGGTGGTCCTCTTCTACCTCAGGGAGATCCAGCGCTACGAAGCGGAGATCAGAAGACGCCTGGGCCAGGAGAATGCCGACACGTTCCGGGTCGCGGCCATGTGGCACCAGTGGTCCGAAAAGACGCAACGGCCGCTGGGCAGGCTGTTCTATGGGCACTTCTATCTCGTCATACTGCTCTTCCCGTCGTGCGTCCTGCTGTTCTCGGGGGACCCGGCCCCGAATCCTTCCTCATGCCTCTTGGCGGGCATCTGCTTTGTCGTTTCGGCTGCCGTATGCCTGATGCACTACCGGGCGACCACCGGAATAGTCTACACCCCTGCCAATATAGAGCCCTTGCGTGACGGGGCCGGTCATGGCTCAAGGTCATGACCTCCACGACGTCAACCCTGTCCGAGGTGCTGCCATGAACATGCGAACGATCATCGCCGTTCTGCTCCTGCTGGTAATGACTGCCTGCAGCGCCTACCGCCGGGAATTCGACGCCAATCCCCCCTTTGCCCCCCATTCCGTCCGGAGCTTCGATGTCGAGATCGCCTGGCAGGCGAAACGCAAAGACCACGAGATCCTGGTGGCCGGAATAGTGGCCAACCACCGCATCGGATACCTGCGGGACCTGGAGCTGACGGTCCGCCTGCTCGACGACAAGGGAAAGGTGCTAGCCGGGGAGACGATTACGGACTTCCCGACGTACCTGCCATCGAGGAAGAGCGAGCCGTTCAGCCTGGGGCTCCGCTTCCCGGTCGACAGGACGCCGGCGCGGCTGCGCTTTGGCTACACCTACCGGCTGGTCGAAGAGCCGCCGGCCTTTCGGGGTGGCGACTCCGGGGAGGTCCCGCGCTTCGGCACGTTCGACGCCCCCCTGTGATGGTGCGTCGATGCGGGGCAGGCGGTTGGCATGCTCCGCGGTTGCAGCTGCTGCAATTAGATTTTGCCTCAAGGAGAAATTTGAGGTAACATGCCGGACGTTTTAATGACCCTGCGATTCGCGGCGTTTCAACGATTTCAGTATCGGTAATTTCAATCATAAAGGAGACATGACATGGCCAGTCTCAACAAGGTGATGCTGATCGGCAACCTCGGCAAGGACCCTGAGGTGCGCTACACCACCTCGGGCCAGGCGGTGGCGAGTTTCTCGATTGCCACCAGCGAAAAGTTCAAGAACCGCAACGGCGAGATGGAGGAGCGGACCGAGTGGCACAATGTCGTCCTCTGGGGGCGCCAGGCGGAAATAGCGGGTGAGTATCTTGCCAAGGGGCGCACGGTCTTCATCGAGGGGCGGTTGCAGACCCGGAAATGGCAGGACAAGGAAGGCAGAGACCGCTACACCACCGAGATCGTCGGCGACCGGATGCAGATGCTCGGCGGCAAGGGGGAGGGTGGCTCGGGGCGCCCGGCTGGTGGCCGTCAGGGGGGCGAGTACAATTCGGCACCTGCCTACGACGAGCCGGCTTTCAACCCGGACGACGACATCCCGTTCTAGAGCAGGGTCTTTATAAGTGCAAAAAAGCCGCAACCCATCGGGGATTGCGGCTTTTTTGCGTCTGAAAGCTCCTCAAAGCGGGAAAGCGGTAGCACGAAAAAGTCAGGGCCGTTGCCGGCCCTGTTTCCCATCGCAAAAATATCATCGCACCTGCCGGGCGACTCGGGTCGAGGCGCCCGGCAGTGACTTCATCAGAGGGTTTTGGCCAGTTTGATGAAGTATTTCACGTCGAGCAGATCGACCTTGCCGTCGCCATTCAGGTCATAGCCGGGGTTGCGGGGCGGCTTGTTGATCACCTCGGACAAGAGGATGCCGAGGTCCTTGACGTTTACCATGCCGTCATTGTTGAAGTCGGGGAACGCGGGGTTTACCCTGACCACGTAGGGCCGCATCATCTCGTTGTCCTCATGTTCGAGGATGTGGCAGTGCCAGACATAGAGGCCGGGGATATCGAACGTGGCCTTGATCCGGGTGACCTGTCCGGGCAGGGCAACGACCGTGTCCTTGAAACCGGTTTCCCATGGCTGGGGTGGGGTTGCCTGGGCATTCTCGTCGGCCATCGGCATGACCATACCGGTCATGGGGTCGGTCATGAGAGGCTGCCGGTTCACCACCTCGAACCGCACCAGGTGCAGGTGGATCGGGTGGCCGTCCATGGTCATGTTGAAGATCTCCCATACCTCGGTATCGCCCAGGATCGGGTTTTCGGTGACCGGTGCCATCCAGCGGAGTGGCACCGAGGCTCCGGTGGCGATATTGACCGTCCCGAGGAGGGCTGCCCTGGGGCCGAACGGCTCGCCGCCCGCAGTGGCACAGGCGGTCTCGAACAGTGCGGGATTCGCCGGGTCAAAGGGTATGCCGGGGATGGCAACGACACTGCCGTCCGGCACGGTCTGCACGCAGACCTGACCGGATACCTCTTCGTTGAGCGAGACCTTGCGGGTCTGTGCAACAGGACCGGCAAGCCTGGCTTCCGCGGGCAGGACGAGATTGGCCGGCGCTGTGGCCAGCAGGTCACCGGGGCGGACCAAGCCCGCGTTCAGCACAAACTCCATAACCTGGCCGGTGGTATCGGGGTCTGCCAGGTCGCCAGGATCGATGGGGAAGCCGCCGAAGGGGAAATCCGGGGCGGTGTTGAGCATCCTCACCCTGACGGTTCCAGCCGGGAGTCGGGAGAAGTCGACAAGCACGTCAGCCCGCTCCGCAAGCCCCATCAACAGGGCAGGGGAGACGCCGGGGGCCGGGTAGGTTGCGGGAAGCGGCGGTTCGGAGGCACCTGGGGTCAGCGCGATCTGCTGGCCGGTCACAATCCTGACTACCTGAGGTAGAAAGCCCTGCTCGGCTCCGATCAGATAGAGCGGCACTTCGCCGAGGCTGTTGCCGCCGGCATCCAGCGCCACCAGGCTCAGGTTGAGGAAGCGGGCGTTGCTGCCGTTCAGGAGCCGGAAACGATAGAGCGCGGGTGCCACGTCCAGCTTCGGCCAGGTGCTGCCGTTGACCACCATGGTGTTGAAGAAGGCCTCCGGGTTCCAGATGGAGGATATGTCGCTCGGATTCATCATGTCGCCGATGAAGGGGATGTCGAGGAACGGCACCGTCGTCGGCTTGTTCAATCCCTCAAAGAAGGCCCGGTTGTCGGGGTAGAAGAGCGAACCGTCCGCGTTGAAGGAACGGTCCTGGATGACGATCGGGATCTCCCGGATCAGGGCCCTGGCAGTGGCGTCGAAATTGGGATCGCCTTTGCCGCTCCGCGGAGCCGGGCCTGGCAGCTTGCCGTCGTTTGCAAGAGCTGTCGACGCGTCATCGATGGCTGCATCGCCGTTTGCGCCGCCCCGGATGAGCCAGAAACCGGCTGGGCCGGCATAGACGTTGGCCCGGGTCATGCCGAGGGCATGGTCGTGGTACCAGAGGGTGGTTGCGGGCTGGGTGTTCTCGTAGGCATAGAAGGCAGAGCCTGCCACGTTGTTGAGGCGGTTATACTGGTCGAAGAGCGACCCTTTCCTGGCATAGCCGGCCGGGATATTCTTCGCTGCCGGCAGCCACCATGCCTCGGGGTAGCCGTCGCTCTCCGGGTTCACGTGGGAACCATGGACATGGGTGACGAGCGGAACCGGGCCGGTGTAGGGGGCCGGGTTCATGGTCATGCAGTCGGTATGGTTGGTGCCGTCTGAACAGCCGGTTGCGGCCGGGTTGGCCCAATGCAGGGTCTGGTCGATCGAGAACAGGTGGGGGAGATAGTTCCCCTTGGCGTCCTTCAGGTCGTTGATCCAGCGGACGCTGGTCAGTTTCCCCGAGATGTTTTCCACGGTGAAGGCTGGGTAGTTGAAACTGGAGTTGCGTGCCGGGGCCACCCCTCGCGCACCGCCGGCAATTCCCGATGAATCGGGAAACGGGTCTTCCGCCCGGCCGTAGCTCCAGATGGTCGTTGCCTGGAAGGTGTCGTTCCTTCCGTTAATGGCGTTCCATATGCCGCCGGGCAGGATCTGTTGCTTGAACTGCCTGACCGCGATGTTGTAATCCGCTTTCGGGAAGCCGGGTTGCTTGGCGCTCTTCGGCATCTCCGGCGGTATGACGAGTGGGGTTACGTATTTGGGAATGGTTAGGGGATCGAGGGTACCGCCGGGAAGCGGGACCGCAAAAGCTCCCGTTGCCAGCAACGATACCGCCACCAGGGACCAAAGGCCGGTTCGCAAGGCCTTGGAAAATATTGATAATGGCCGGTTCATACATACCTCCTTATTACCCTCTGAGAACGCATCCGCTCACGTCTCTCTGTTGTATGCTCTCCTCTGGAACTCTTATCCTGCCCTCCTTGTGCTGTCGATCCCGGAAAAGGCAAAGCCGGGTTGCATCAGGATAGACATCCCTTCGCAACCCGGCTTTCTCCGTAGTGAAGATCCGTGGCTTTCCGTCCCACCCTCACGGGTGGTTTGGCCTTGAGGCAATGATTTCAACGTGCTGTCAAAGATGCTCTCGAGCAGATGAAGAAACTGGGCTGATTGTATTGCTTACTCATATTTCGTGCCATTGCCGGCAATTCTCATGAGAGACAAGACAGATGGGGTGTTGGAGGAGAGAAGCGGGTGGTGAGAGGGGAGGAAAGGGGTGCAAATATTTTGCAGGCCGGAGGGCACAAGCGGTCGGATCGGCTTTAACAGCTGATCCGCAGCCAGTTAGGGATTTGACGACAGTAAAAAAGTTGCACCCTTTTTCCGTTCAGATGGGATCGGCTTCCCTCCCTTGGCCGGACCGGTCTGAATCGGGTGGCCAGGGGAGGGGTGCTCACGTCATTTTTTCCCGGCTTGCGCAGCCAGGTTGCCTGAACTGCATCGTGCCGCAATGTCGGCCACGATCTCGCCGAATGCCTTGGCAGCGGGCGAGTCGGGCTGATGCTCCACAAAGGGTGTTCCCTGGTCGCCGGCACTGACCATGGCCGGGTCCAGCGGGATTCGCCCAAGGAACGGGACGTTCATCTCGTCCGACATCTGGCTGCCGCCGCCGCGCTTGAAGATATCGACCTCGCCGCCGCAGTGGGGGCAGACAAAGCCGCTCATGTTTTCGACCACTCCGATGACCGGCAGTTGCAGCTGCCGGCAGAAGGTGACCGATTTGCGCACGTCGGTCAGGGCCACATCCTGGGGGGTGGTGACGATGATGGCCCCTTCGGCCTTCTCCAGGAGCTGGATCACCGAGAGGGGCTCGTCGCCGGTCCCCGGCGGGCAGTCGACGATGAGATAGTCCAGGTCGCCCCACGAAACATTGGTCAAAAACTGCTTGATCACGCCATGCTTGGCCGGGCCGCGCCAGATTACCGCTTCGGCCTGGTCGCGAAGCAGAAGCCCCACGGACATGACCGAGAGGTTCGGACTATAGGCGACCGGTTCGATGCGGTCAGCGGCCGCGGTCGGGTATCGGCCTTCGATGCCGAGGAGGGTCGGGATGCTCGGTCCGTGGAGGTCGACATCGAGAAGCCCCGTCTTCTTCCCCTGGAGCGAGAGTGCCACTGCCAGGTTGGCGGCTACGGAACTCTTCCCCACGCCCCCCTTGCCGGAGAGGACCACGATCTTGTGTGTGATCTTGTGAAGTGCTTCCTGGAGTTCGAGCTGCTCTTTGAGCCGGTAGAGTTCGTCGTTCTGCCCGCCGCCGCACGATTTATGTGCCGTCTGTTCATTCTGATGCATGCCGTTCACCCTGTTCCTCCTCTGATACGTGTTGTTTGTTTACCGTGGCTGTCTTCCGAAAGCTGCGAGTCTCTCCTTCAGTGCGGAGATGGTCCCCTTCATGCCGATAATCTTCCGTCTCAGAAAGGTCGGCTCAGCTGTTGCGTCTCCCCCCAGACCATCCCGCAAGGGGTTGCACAATTTTTTCCGAGAACGTTCGAGTCTCTTGCCCTTGCCCTGACCAGTCTTGCAACCCGGAGCGCCGGCTCCGGAGCACAATCCTCTTTGCCCTCCCGACCGCGGTCCCAGACCTTGCGGTCCTGTTCTGTCTCCTGAAGGCATACTCCTTCTCCTTTCCGTTGCCCGCTTTCAGGGCTGGCAACTGAGCAGTTTGCTCCTCCCGGTGCGAGAATGGCTCAGGGTGACCCGGGAAAAGACCTTTCTGTACGGCTCGACCCCGCCTGTGACGAATTCGCGGGCATCCTGCGCCCCCATGGAAAGCATCCGCACGTAAAAAAGGAGCTTGATGACCGGATGCCGGGGAACCTCGTGCTCCATGAGCAGCACGTAACCGTCGCTGCGCACTACCCGCTTCATCTCCTGCAGGGCGAGCTGTCGGGTCTCCCCCTTCAGTTCGTAGAGGGCATGGGAGCAGGTTACCGCATCGAAACTGTCAGCGGGAAAAGGGAGCAGTGCGGCATCGCCTTCCACGAAAAGGACCCGGCCCGTGACGTTTTTCTCCGCAGCCCTTTGCAGCATGCCGTGGGAAAAATCGTAGCCGATCGCCACAGACTGCGGGCAGCGCTCCTTGAAGGTCAGGATCACCGAACCCGTGCCGCAGCAGATATCCAGAATCCGGGGCATCGTCTTCTGTTCCAGATGCGCTGCGGCGACCAGGAAATCCCTGGTGTCGTCCTCGTCCTGGCGCGAATGAAGCCGGATAAAGGCGTCGTAATACCGGGAAAAGATATCGTAATACCTGCGTCGTCCCGTTCTGAGCTGCGTCATGGATAACCTCTCTTGCCTGACCTGGAGCCGCGAGAACCCGGGGGACGGATCAGGCCTTGGCCTGCCGCAGCACGTTCATCCGCCGGTCGGCCTCAAGGATGATCCCGTCCGCGGTCCGGTGCTGCGCAAGAAACGCCCGGACTTCACTCGCAAACGACTCCGGTTGCTGTTGGTAGTCGGGGAGCAGGCTGGCGAAAAAATCCTCGTCGTCCATGAAGCTGAACAGGGTACGAAACAGCACCGTCTCCCCCACGGTCCACCCTTCGAGTGTGTGCATGGCGCGGATGGCCGCCTCCCTGGCGGGCCGTTCGTCGCCGCTTCCCGCACCGAAACGCTCCTTTGCCTCGGTGAACGAACCGCCGTCCCCCGGTTCGAGCACCATGATCACTCCTCCCGGCTTCAGAAGCGCTGCTGCCTTGGCCAGGCTGGCGGACATCCCGTCGATGGGCACATGGTGGAAGGAGAGAGTGTAGATGACTAGGTCAAAGGTCCCGGCAGGGAGGTCCGGCAGACCGTCGGGCGCCAGTACGAACTCCACGTTGTCCGCCGTAATGGCAGCCCGCGCCACGTCCAGTGCAGCCCCATCCGGATCAGTGGCAATCACCCTGGCGGCATGCTGCGCCAGGTCCCGCGTGATCCTCCCCTTGCCGCATCCCACTTCGAGGAGTTCCTTGCCCCGCACCTCGGCCTGGGAAAGAATCGTCGCGATGTACTGATTGGTAGGGTCCTGTATCACCTGCAGCCTCCTTTAGCGATCGTGGTGCCTGTGGCCATTCCGTACGGCATACGGCCAGATCTGCATGCCGCCATCCATGAATTTCACATTGGTAAAGCCCCCCGATTCCAGGATCTTCTGTGCCTCGTAACCGCGCAGGCTGATCTTGCAGAAGGTGACGATCTCCTTGTCTTTCGGCAGGCCTTCCATTTTTTCCCGCAGCATTCCCAGCGGGATCAGTTTGGCCTCGGCAATGTCGACTTCGACATGTTCCGCGGGGGAGCGGACGTCGAGCAGGATGAAGTCGTCGCCCTCATCGAGCTTTTTCTTGACCTGCATGGGCGTGATGCCGCGTGCCTGGCCATTCAGCTTGTTTTTCAGGATGTCGGCCGCAACGATGAGATTGTCCATGGCTGCCGAGTAGGGTGGGGCATAGGCCAGGTCGAGCTGCGAGAGCTGTTCGGCAGTGGCCTTGAAGGTAATCGCCGCGGCAGCCGCATCCAGGCGCTTGTCCACGGCCCCTTCGCCGACTGCCTGGAGGCCGAGAATCCTGCCGGTCCCCTGTTCTGCCACGATCTTCAAGGCGATCGGTTTGGCGCCGGGGAAGAAATGGGCCTTGTCTGAGGCAGGGGAGAGTACCGTCTCCACCCGGTATCCGTTGGCCCTGGCCTCGGCTTCGGTAAGGCCGGTCTTGCCGGCATTGATGCTGAACACCTTGAGGATGCTCGTGCCGATGATGCCGGCAAACGACGCATCTCCGCCTGCGGCATTTGTCCCCGCGACCCGGCCCTGCTTGTTGGCCGTACTGCCGAGCGGGACATAGACCTTCTGCCCGGTAACCAGATGGTTTGTTTCGCAGCAGTCGCCGCAGGCGTAAATGTGCGGGTCGCTGGTGCACATCCGTGCATCGACGGCGATGGCGCCTGTAACGCCGATCTCCAGACCGGCGTCCCTGGCCAGGCCCACATTCGGCGTCACCCCCGGTGCAAGGACGACCAGATCGGCTGCCAGCTCCTTTTCGCCAACGCGGACCGTTTCAACTGCGGTTGTCCCGCCAATGCCGGTTACCCTGCTCCCCGTCAGGACCGTGACCCCCTGCTGCCTGACCTGTTTTTCGACGATCGCGGCCATTTCCGGGTCCAGCACTCCCGGCAGGAGCTGATCGCGCATTTCGACGATCGTAACCCGCATCCCCTTTTGCTGCAGGGCTTCCGCGGTTTCCAGCCCGATCAGCCCGCCGCCGACGATGCAGGCCGACATGCCCGGAACAGCCTTTTCCTTCAACAGTTCGGCGTCTTCGATCGACTTGACGGTCAGGATGTTGGGGAGATCGACGTTGTCGATGGCCGGAACAAAGGGTGAGCTCCCCGTTGCCAGGATCAGCCGGTCATAGGGAAGCGAAAAACTTCGGGACGAGGCCGTTTCGAGGAGGTGCACGACGTTGGCCTCCCGGTCGATCCCGGTGACCTCGGTTGTGGTCATGACCGTCACCCCTTTCACCTTCTTGAAGAAAAGGGCGTCCCGGATCACCCCCACCGGTGTGCTCATCAACTCGTGCACGTCGGCAACGGTGTCGGAGACGTAATAGGGTATGCCGCAGGCTCCATAGGAGATGAAATTCCCCCGGTCGACAAGGGTTACGTCCGCCTGGGGATTGGTCCGTTTTGCCTTGGATGCTGCCTTTGCCCCTGCGGCATTCGCGCCGATAACGACAATCTTCATCTTCACGCACTGACTCCTTTTTTGTATCTGTCAAGATTTCCACGCAGACTGCGGGCTGGTTCCCTTTCGGGTCGAGCCGGACCGCTGTCGCGATTCCCCGCCGAAACGGCTGGGGCAGTGCGGCAGCGCCCGATCTGTCCTCTGTTACGAATGATCGATGCAGACCATCCTGATGTTGCTCATCTCTTCCATGGCATAGCGGACCCCCTCGCGACCGAGCCCGCTTTCCTTGACCCCGCCGTAGGGCATCTGGTCGACCCGGAAGGTCGGCACGTCGTTGATGATGACCCCTCCCATGTGCAGCTGCCTGACGGCGCGAAACGCCTTGCCGATATCCTTGGTGAAGACCCCGGCCTGCAGGCCGAACAGGGAGTCGTTGGCCATGGCCAGGGCCTCGTCGAAGTCATCGAAGGGCATGAGCGAAACCACCGGCGCGAACGCCTCGGCGCAGATCACCTTCATCTCCCTGGTCACGCCGCTCAATACGGACGGCAAAAGGCAGTTGCCCACGGTTTCGCCGCCGGTCTCCACCCGCGCCCCTGCCGACCGGGCCTCGTCGATCCATGCCAGGGTCCGCTCCCGTTCGGCGCGGGAGATCATCGGCCCCACATCTGTGCCGGGATCGAGGGGGTCGCCTACCCTCAGCCTGCGGACTGCGGCAACGAAGCGCTCAAGAAACGCCCCGTAGACGGAGCGATGGAGGTAGATCCGCTGGACCGAGACGCATATCTGCCCGGAGTTGGCGAAACTGCCGTAGACACAGCGGCTCACGGCGAAATCGAGGTCGGCATCCGCGTCGATGATGGTGGGGGAGCTGGCGCCGAGCTCCAGGGCTACCCGCTTGAGCCCGGCACGGGCGCTGATCTTCCTGCCGACCGCAGGACTGCCGGTGAACGAGATCATGGCCAGGCGGTCGTCCGTCACCAGGGCCTCGCCCACCTCTGCCCCGCCAATGACCACGCTGAGTGCCCCTTCGGGGATGCCGGCCTCCACCAGCAGTTCGGCGAGCTTGATGGCAGACAGGGGGGTCTTGGGTGCCGGCTTCAGGACGACCGTGTTGCCGGCGGCAAGGGCAGGGGCGACCTTGTGGGCCACCAGGTTGAAGGGGAAATTGAAGGGGGAGATCGCGCCGATGACACCGACGGGGGTGCGCAGGTAATAGCCGAACCGGCCCGCGGAGACGGGAGAGGCGTCCATGGGGACCAGTTCGCCCTGGGGCGCCCGTGCTTCGTGGGCGGCGAACGCGAAGGTTTCGGCGGTCCGGTCCGCCTCTGTCAGGGCGTATTTCCAGGCTTTGCCCGCTTCCCTGGCGATGATCCCGGCGATCTCGTCCCGGTCGCGGCGGATCAGGCCCGCGGTCCGCTCCAGGATATCGGCCCGTTTGCAGGCCGGCAGGCCGGCCATGACTGCCAACGCCTGCTTCGCCCCCCTGATGGCCCGGTCGATCTCATCCTTGCCGACCATTGGCACGATCCCCACGACGGTGTCGTCAAAGGGGTTGATGACCTCGGTGCCGGGAAGATGATCCCCGACCCATTCCCCGGCAATCAGCGTTCTGTAGCGCTTGATCACGGCTATTCCCTTCCTCTGCCGAAATGGCTGCAGCCCGTGCACTGTGACCCTTTGTCCGCTGCCAAGAAGCGCAGACGGGCAGAGAGTGCCCATGGGCAAATTATGTGCATATGCACAGTTGAACATTTTTAATATCTAATGTCAAGGGGTTTTAACTCTGATTTCCGGAACTTGTACGGGTGGAGAAGGGTCGGGAGGGTCAAGATGTCCTAACGATCCGGATTGGCGATCAATGTTCAGAACCGGTAGCCGATCCCCCCCATGATGACGTCCGTGTCCCGGTCGTAGTTGGTGATGATGCGGTTCCACGAGGTGCGCAGGCTCCAGTGCGGGTGGAATCGGTAACTCCCGGTCAGGGTTGCGATGGCGGAGATCTTTCCGTCGTCGCCCTGATTTTTGTCGGATCGCTCATCCACGGCGAGATAGGCGCCGCATCCGGCACCGAGCGCTACGGAATCGTCCAGGAAGGCCTTGACGGCCCAGAACTGGCTGACCAGACCGCCCCGCCGGATCAGGCGGGTGTCGCCTTCGTAGAGCCAGGCGACCGTCCAGTCCAGATAGCGCAAGAGCCCTCGCCGATATTCGATGCTGAGCGCGGTCGAACGTTCCGAAGCAAAGCTGTTGGTGATGGTCCGGCCGGCAAACAGGGTGATCTCGTTCTCCGTGGTCTTCTCATCGGAGGGCCTGGAGGAAAGCTGTGCCGTGGCCGATGCGGGTTCACCCAGCTGATAGCCGATCCCGGCCAGGGCCGACACGGTATCGATGCTGCCGAAGGCCTTGACCCAGTTGGTGCGCAGCTGGAACTGCCAGCGGGTTTCGGTCTTCCAGATCGCCGCCAGGCTGGCAATCGCGCCGAAGCCGTGCTCGTTGGTGTAGGAGCCGTCGTTCGCCGAGGGGGTCGTCGTGTCGAAATAGTGATAGGGGCCGATCCCTGCGGAGACCGACAGCCGCCGCTCCAAAAGGTCCGTCTGTGCCCAGAGCTGGAGAGCATTGCCGTCGCGGTGATGGTTGGGCACATGCCCCTCGTTGAGATAGGAAAGGCTCGCCGCCACGTGCTTGGCGAAATCCTGCCGGTATTCCAGCTGCCAGGAGTAGGAGGTGTCGGTCCTCTCCGTGCCGACGGTCTCCATCGTCCCCCCCAGGCCGAAGAACTCGTCGGCGTCGGCAGGGGCGGCGGAAATCAGCAGGCAGGCGAAAAGAGCGGTCCATTTCATGGGGTATTCTCCTGTACAGTCATCGTCGAACAGCCGCACTGTCGGCGCTCGGATCGCTCCGGTGCAGGCGACGGACCTGCATCAAGTCTGATGGATAGGGCATGAAGAAGCAAAGTCATGCCATTGTCCCTATGGTGGAGCGGAAGCGCGACAGGGAGAGCGCAAACAGGACCGCGCCGATCAGGACGAGGGAGACAAACTGCGGCCAGACAACGGCGAGCCCTGCACCGCGGTAGAGGATGGCCTGGGCCAGCATGACGAAATGGGTGTTGGGCGCTGCTAGCATGATCCACTGCACGACATCGGGCATGCTTTCGCGGGGGGTGGTACTGCCCGAGAGGATCTCCAGCGGCAGCAGCACCAGCATCATCAGCAGGCCGAACTGGGGCATGGAGCGGGCGACGGTGCCGAGGAAGATACCGAGCGACGTGGTGGCGAACAGGTGCAGGGCGGTGCCGACCAGAAAGAGGGGGATGGAACCCTCGATCGGTACCCTGAGCAACCCCTGGACAACCAGGGTAAGCGAGCAGGCGGTGGTCGTCAGCACCACCAGCGCCATGGCCCAGACCTTGCCAGTCATGATTTCAAAGGGGGTCACCGGCATCACCAGCAGGTGCTCCACCGTGCCGTGCTCCCGTTCACGGATCAGCGCGGCTCCGGTCAGGATGATGGAGAGCATGGTGACGCTGTTGATGACCTGCATGACCGAGCCGAACCAGAATTGGTTCAACTCCGGGTTGAAGCGTGCCCGCAGGTTCAGATCGACGGTTGCGGCGGTGTTTGCCCGATAGCCCTGCAGAAAGGAGCTGATTTCGGTGTTGACGATGGACTGGATGTAACCGCTGCCGGTGAACGCCTGGCTCATCCGGGTTGCGTCCACGTTGAGCTGGACAATGGGCGAACGTCCGGCCAGGACGTCGCGCTGAAAGTTCGGGGGGATATCGATGGCAAAGGTGTCGAGACCGGCATCCATGCGGGAATCCATCTCGTTCCGCGTGATCATGGCCGGCGTGGTGAAATGCGGGGGGATAAAGGCGTCGGCGATGCGCGCCGAGAGTTGGGAACGGTCCTCGTCGATAATGGCGATCGGCGCCCGGTGCAGGGTTTCCGGCATGGCCCTGGCGGCCGAATAGACCTCGAAGCTGAAGGCGTAGACGATCAGCGCCAGCAATATGGGGTCGCGCAGCAGGCTGCGCAGTTCCTTGATGCCGAGATGGAGGATGTTGGCGCTACGCATGGTCAGCGATCCTGTTTCCTGAGCAGGGCCGTGGCCAGTCCGATCAAGAGGGGCACGGCCAGCAGCAGGGGGACAAACGACACCTTGAGATCGGCAAAGCCGAGCCCCTTGGAAAATGCGCCACGGGCGATGATCAGAAAATAGGTGGTCGGATAGACCGTGCCGATCGCGGCCCCGGCACCTTCCAGTGAGGAGACCGGATGGGTCAGACCGGAAAACTGCACGGCCGGCAGGAGGGTCAGGATAGCCGTGCCGAACAGGGCGGCGATCTGGCTCCGCATGAAGGTGGAAATCACCAGGCCCAGCGCGGTGGCCGCGATCACATAGAGAAGCGCCCCGGCCGACAGGGCCGCGAAGCTCCCCTTGAGCGGGACGCCGAAGACGAAAATCGCCAGCAGGGTGAGGAGCAGAAAGCTGAGCATGGCGAGTGCCACGTAGGGGAGTTGCTTGCCCAGGAGAAATTCCAGCCGGGTGACCGGCGTGACATAGAGATTGACGATGGAGCCCAACTCCTTTTCACGCACCACCGAGAGCGCGCTCAGCATGGCGGGGATCAGCATCAGAAGGAGCGGGATCATGGCCGGCACCATGGCCACCAGGCTCTTGACATCCGGGTTGTAGCGATAGCGGATCGCGATGTCGGCCGCGGAGGCCGTGGCCGCAGTGCCGAGCTTTTCCCGCACCAGGGCCGTCAGCCACTGGGCGTGCATCCCCTGCACGTAGCCACGGATCGTTTCAGCCCGTTGTGGCATGGCACCGTCGATCCAGGCGCCGACGGCGACCGGGGAGCCGCGCCGCAGGTCGCGGGCAAAGCCGGGCGGGATCTCGATTGCCAGACTGATCTCGCCGGCCCGCATCCGCCGGTCCAGGTCGTCGTAGTCTCTGAGGGGCGGGCGCTCGATAAAGTAGCGGGAGCCGGCGAGGCTGAGCAGATAGTCGCGGCTGAGCGTGGTCTGGTCCCGGTCCAGAGCGGCAAAGGTCAGATTCTCCACATCCATGGTGATGCCGTAGCCCATGACGACCATCAGGATCACGCTCCCGAGCAGGGCCAGGGTCAGGCGGATCGGATCGCGAAAGAGTTCCAGCGCCTCGCGCCGGGTATAGCTGAGCAGCCGTTGCAGGCTGAAGAAGCCGGAGGGTGCTGCCGGTGGAGCAGGCTGGCCGGCGCGGGGAGCGGAGGGAATGTCTGCCGTTTCCGCCGCTATGCTGATGGGAGTAGGTGCTGCGGCATCGGTGGCTTCTTCCAGATAGCCGATGAACGCCTCTTCCAGCGATGCTGCCCCGCGAGCTGCGATCAGGGCTGTTGGCGCGTCGCTGACCAGCACCCGTCCGGCGTGCATCAGCGAGATCCGGTCGCACCGCTCCGCCTCGTTCATGAAGTGGGTCGAGATGAAGATGGTGACCCGATCCCGGCGCGCCAGTTCAATCATGATCTGCCAGAAGCCATCGCGCGCCACCGGGTCGACCCCCGAGGTCGGCTCGTCCAGGATCAGCATCTCCGGCCCGTGGATCATGGCCACGGCCAGGGAGAGCCGCTGGCGCTGCCCCAGCGGCAGCGCGTCGGGGAGGCTTTCCATCACCCCGTCCAGGCCGAAGCGCTCCGCCATCTCCCGTACACGGGCGGGAATCCGGGCTTCCGGCATGCTGAAGAGGCGCGCGTGTAGGACCAGGTTCTGCCGCACCGTCAACTCGCCGTAGAGGGAAAAGGACTGGGTCATGTAGCCGACCCGGCGGCGGGTGTCGATGTCGTGCGGGTCCACCGGCCGGTCAAAGAGCCGGGCCTCGCCTTCGCTGGCCGGCAGGAGGCCGGTCAGCATCTTCATGGTAGTGGTCTTGCCGCAGCCGTTGGAGCCGAGAAAGCCGAAGATCTCCCCCTGCTCGATACGGAAGCTGACATGATCGACAGCAATGAAGTCGCCGAAGCGCATGGTCAGATCATGGGCCTCGATGGCGGCCTTGCCGTCGGGTTCTGCCTCCCGCGGCGGGATAATGACCGGTTGGTAGCCCTCGCGCTGCGCCTGGGGCAACAGGGCGATGAATGCCTCTTCCAGGGTCGTGGTGCCGGTCTGGGTCAGGAGTTCCCGCGGCGTGCCAATGGCAAGCACCCGACCGCCGTTCATTGCCACCAGCCAGTCGAAACGTGCGGCCTCCTCCATGTAGGCGGTGGCGATCAGCACGCTCATGCCGGTCCGACCGGCACGGATGCGGTCGATCAGTTCCCAGAACTGGCGGCGCGACAGGGGGTCGACGCCGGTGGTCGGTTCGTCCAGGATCAGCAGGTCGGGGTCGTGGATCAGGGCGCAGCAGAGGCCCAGCTTCTGCTTCATGCCGCCGGAGAGCTTGCCTGCCGGCCGGTCGGCAAAGGGTGCCAGGCCGGTGGCGGCCAGCAGCTCGGCAATGCGCCGCTCCCGCTCCTGGCGGCCATGACCGAACAGCCGGGCGAAAAACTCCACATTCTCCAGCACCGACAGGGTTGGATAGAGATTCCTGCCGAGCCCCTGGGGCATATAGGCGATACGGGGGCAGACCGCACGGCGGTGGCGCCTGTCGGCCATGTTGCCCCCCAGGACGTCTATCCGGCCGGACTGGATGGCACGGGAGCCCGCGACCAGCGAGAAGAGGCTTGACTTGCCCACGCCGTCCGGCCCGATGACGCCGACCATGCAGCCGGCCGGCAGTTCGAGATCGACCGCAGCCAGCGCCAGGGTCTTGCCGTAGCGCTGGCTGACCCCCTGCAGCCTTGCTACGGGCGGCAGGGGCGCCCGGATGGCTTGCGGATCGCAATCGCTCATTGCGGCAGCTTCACCTGCAGGTGGGCGGGCCACGGCTTGGCGGCGTCGAGCCGCACATAGGCCATGCCGGGCAGACCGGTCTTGACCTGGGTGATATGTTTCCGGAGCAGCTCCACGGGGATCTGGGCGCGCAGGCGGAACATCAGCTTTTCCCGCTCACTGGCCGTCTCCACGGTTTTGGGGGTGAACTGGGCCACATCGGCAACGAACGATACTTTGGCGGGGATTACATACTGGGGAGCGGCGTCGAGGATCAGCCGGACCTCTGAACCGAGTGCGACCCGGCCGGCCGCGGTCGTCGGCAGAAAGAAGGTCATGTAGACATCGCTCAGGTCGACCAGGCTTAAGACCCGGCCGCCGGCGGCGACCACCTCGCCGGGTTGGGCGACCCGGTATTGTACCCGGCCGTCGCGGGGGGAGACGAGGGCGCTGTCCCGGATATCGGCCTGGACCCGTTCGACCGTGGCCTGGGCCGCTGCAACGGCTGATAACGCCCCGGAGATCTGGGTCCGGACCGTTGCGATGGTCGCCTCGGCGGCAGCGACCTGGGCGCGGGCCGCGCTTACGGCTGCCACGGCGCTTTTGAGCCGTGTGCTGTCGTCGTCAGCCTCTTGTCGCGACATCGCGCCCCGTGAGACAAGGTCGGACGAGCGTGCTTCGTGCTGTTGTGCGTTTTCCAGTTCTGCTTCGCGCTGTCCGACCAGTGCCAGTGCCGCTGCCTTTTCGCTTTGGCGTTGTACCAGCTGGCTGCGCGTGGTGGCAACCGAGTCGCGCGTCTTCTGCAGCTCGGCCTCGGCCTGGCGGAGCTGGGCTTCGAGCACCTCGGTGTCCATTATCGCCACCTTCTGCCCGGCAGTGACGAACTCCCCTTCGCGCGCCAGGATATCCTTTATCCGGCCGGCGGTCTTGGCGGCGATGTCGATCTCCACCGCTTCGATGCGGCCGTTGCCGCTGACGAGACCGCGGTCTCTGTCGTTGCCGGCGAACTTCTGCCATGCAACGATACCAAGAATCCCCATAACCAGCAGTCCGGCGACGATGATCAGCCATGTTTTCCGTGGTTTGGTCATGGTACCCTCTCTTTGCCAGTGAAGATATTACAGCCAGTCGGTCAGCATTACCCCCACCCCAAACCGGTTGGTGGAATGGTTGTAATCCACGAGGCTTTCACCATAGCCGTTGAAATATTGGACATACCCCTTTAGATGCTTGTGGAGGGGGAAGCTCCAGTCCAACTGCACCGCTCCCTTGTTCCCGGATGTGCGCAGGTTGTTGCGCAGCATCAGGGTCAGGGTGTGCTCCCCCAGTTTTTGCAGGGCAAACAGTTCCCCATAGCCCAGATATTTTTCCATCTGCGGGTTGTCATCATCCTCCCTGCTTTCGGGGATACGGAACCAGGGCCTCAGGGAGACGTAGGTGTCGCCCGCGCTGAACAGGAGGTTTGCGACGATGCGGTTCCAACTGCGGGACAACGGTTCTCCCCGCCCGTTGGATTGGTGGTTGAAGCCGAGGGTGATCATCTGGCTGGTCATGCCCAGCAGTCTGGAGCCGGTATGGAATGCCAGGAAGGCCTCGGGTTCGAAGTTGATCTCGCGAAAGGGTGCGGATGAGCCGCTGTTGTATGCCTGCCAGAAGGCAAGTTGGCTGTAGGCCACATAGAGTGTGCCATTGTCGCCGAAGATGTCGTCCCAGAGCGCGGTCTTGATGCTCAACTGGAATTTGACCTCAAGGTTGTCGAGATTTTCGTCCCGGCCTGCCAGGTTGGCATATACGGCATTATTGGGCGAGGTGTTGTAACTGACGGGAAGCAGGTAGTTGGTTTTGTGCGGCAGGATGGAAAATCTTGATTCCTTGGCCTGTTTTTCATGGTGCAGCCGTTGTTGCAGGGCAGAGTCCTGCGGAACGGATGCCCCTGGCTCGGCGGGCGGTGTTTCTACGGGGGCGACGGGCGAGGGGAGCTGTTCGGTCCGGGCAACACCCGCTGTACCTGCGATTGTCGACAGGAAGAAACATATGACAAGTATGGCGCGTCGTGAAGCGGTCACGTGCTGGCACTCCCCTCAACCCCTACGGAAGTTTGGGCGAATATGCTCTCACTGCCTGTTCGGTGAGTCTCCCCGCTTGCTGATGAACAGGAGGCACATCAGGACAAAGCCCACCGTTCCGCCTAACAAGAACCCGCAAGTAAAGGCAATCCATACTGTGCTCATATGATTGTCTCCGTTTCATGCCCAAAATAACGTTGCGTTCATTCAGGCACGCTTTTGCCTTGGAAAGGCTGCCTGCCCCCCGGTCCGGAGGTCTCTCACAAAAACGGTCAGTGCCTGAAAAGCAGGTGTATCAGATTTATGGGCCAGTCCGGGTGCGGTTCCCTGACCAGGAACGTGTAGGCCATCATGACGGCAAGCAGGGCGATGACGAGGTACAGAACCATTCTTGAGGGTTTCATCCCATGCTCCTCCGGTTTGCTGCCGCGCTGCCGCTACTTCGTCCCGCCACCCAGAACCTTGTACAGCGTCACCAGATTGCTGATGCGGGAGAGGCGGACGCTGATCAGGTTCTGTTGGGCGCTGTAGAGGGAGCGCTGGGCGTCCAGAACCTGCAGGTAGCTGTCGACCCCTTTCTCGTAGCGGGCCTGGGAGAGGCGGTAGCTCTCGGAGGTGGCGTCGGTGAGCGATTGCTGCGCCGCCACCTGCTCGTCAATGGTCCCCCGCAGGGCCAGGGCATCGGAGACTTCCCGGAATGCGGTCTGGATCGCCTGTTCGTACCGGGCCACCGCAATGTCCCGATCTACCTCTGCCACCGTGAGCCTGGCTTGGTTGCTGCCGGCGGTGAAGATCGGCAGGGTGATACGGGGGGCAAAGCTCCAGGCAAAGGCATCGCCGGTGAAGAGGCCGGAGAGTTCGTCGCTGCCGAAGCCCACGTTCGAAACCAGGGTGATGCTGGGGAAGAAGGCCGCCCTGGCCGCGCCGATGTTGGCGTTGCTCCCCCTGAGCAGGTTCTCGGCCTGGAGGATGTCGGGACGGTTGAGCAGCACCTCGGACGGCAGGCCCGGCGCCAGCTCCTTCAGGGCGGTCAGCGTTTCGGAAAGGGACGGCGGCAGCAGGTCCGCCGGGATCTTCGAGCCGACCACGAGGGCCAGGGCGTTCTCGTCCTGGGCCACCAGGGTGGTGTAGCGGGCAATGTCAAGCCGCGCGGTGTCCACGCTGGTCTGGGCCTGGTGGAGGTCGAGGGCGGAGGAGACGCCCGCCTCGTAACGGCTCTTGGTCAGCTGGAAGGATGACTGCTGGCTCGTCAGGGTCTCTTTGGCGAGCTTCAGCCGCTCGCGGTCCGCCCCCAGGGCCAGGTAGGTGGTGGCAACCTGTGAAACCAGGCTGATCTGCACGCTGCGCCGCGCCTGCTCGGTAGCCAGGTACTGCTCCAGGGCCTGGTCCTTGAGGCTGCGCACCCGGCCGAACAGATCCAGTTCATAGGAGCTGACGCCGAGGCCGACGCTGTATTGATGGATGGTCCGTGCCTGGCCGGTACCGGAAAAATCCTCGGGCAGCCGCTGGAACGCGCCGTCGGCAGTGGCATCGACCTTGGGGAAGAGGTCGGAGCGCTGGATCTGGTACTGGGCCCGGGATCGCTCGATATTGAGAACGGCGACGCGGAGGTCGCGGTTGTTCTCCAGCGCCAGGGCGACCAGTTTCTGCAGCCGCTGGTCGACGAAGAACTCCTGCCAGGGGATATCGGCCAGCGGCTTGTCCGCAGGCTTGGCTGCCGCTTCCCCGTAGGCGGCACCGCTGGGCCATTCGGCCGGCACCGGCGCGGCCGGCCGGCTGTAATTCGGGGCCATGGTGGTGCATCCCGCCAGGCAGAGGAATACCCCCAAAGGAAGACACAAGGCTGTTGTCATCCGGTTCATGTCAATGTTCCTCCAATGATTCGATTGGCGTGGCCAATCGCGTGGGCTGTTTTTTCCGGGCAAAGAGACGCGAGACCATGACAAAGAAAAACGGGATAAAGATCAGGTCGATAAAGGTGGCCGAGAGAAGGCCGCCGGTCACGGCGGTACCGATGGCGTTCTGGGCCGCTGCCCCGGCCCCTTTGGTCAGGGCCAGCGGCAGGGTGCCGAAGAAGAAGGCCAGCGAGGTCATGATGACCGGCCTGAGCCGGATCTTCACCGCCATCAGGGTGGCCTCGACCAGTTCATGCCCCTGGTGCATCTGATCCTTGATGAACTGGATGATCAGGATGGCGTTCTTGGTGGAAAGACCCACGGTGGTGAGCAGGCCGATCTGGAGATAGACGTCGTTGGGCAGTACCCGCAACGTGACCGCCGTAACCGCACCCACCAGGCCGAGCGGCAGCATCAGCAGGTTGACGAAGGGGATCGTCCAGCTCTCATAGAGCGCAGCAACCGCAAGGAAGACCACCAGCAGCGATATGGCATAGAGCGCCGGGGCCTGGGCGCCCGCCTTCTTTTCCTCGTAGGAGAGACCGGTCCACTCGTATCCCATGCCGGTCGGCAGCTGGGCCGCCATCTTTTCCATCTCTGCCATGGCCTCTCCGGTGCTTACGCCGGGCGCCGCCTGCCCCATGATTTCGACCGACGGGATGCCGTTGTAGCGCTCCAGCCGTGGCGAGCCGTACTGCCAATGGGCGGTGGCAAAGGCGGAGAAGGGCACCATCTCCCCCTTGTTGTTGCTGACATACCAGCTGTTGATATCTTCCGGCAGCATCCGGTACCTGGCGTCGGACTGGAGGTAGACCTTCTTGACCCGACCGTTTTCGATGAAGTCGTTCACGTAGGAGCTGCCCCAGGCAGTGGCCAGCACGTTGTTGACGTCGGCAAGCGAGACTCCCAGGGCGCCGGCCCGCACGTCATCGATATCCAGCTTGAACTGGGGTGAATCGTCCTGGCCGTTGGGCCGGACCGCGATCAGCTTGGGATTCTTCATGGCCATCCCGAGCAGCTGGTTGCGGGCCTCCATCAGCTTGTCATGCCCCAGGCCGCTCCGGTCCTGCAGCATGAAGTCGAAGCCGTTGGCCTGCCCCAGCTCCACCACTGCCGGGGGTGAAAAGGCAAAGGCCAGGCCGTCCTTGATGGTGGAAAAGGCGCCCATGGCGCGGCCGGCAACGGCAGCCGCCTTCAGGTCAGGGGACTTGCGCAGCTTCCAGTCCTTGAGCTTGACAAAGGCCAGCCCCATGTTCTGGCCGCGACCGGCAAAGCTGAAACCTGCCACGGTAATGATGGTGTCCACCGTCTTGGTTTCGCGCTCCAGGAAATGCTTTTCGAGCTGCTCGATCACCTTGATGGTCCGCTCCTTGGTGGCACCGGCCGGCAACTGCACTTGGCAGATGATGAACCCCTGGTCCTCATCCGGCAGGAAGGCCGTCGGGAGCCGCAGGAAGAAGACCGCCATGGCCGCCACGATGGCGCCATAGACCACCAGGTAGCGGACCGGCTTGCCAAAGGAGCGACCGACGATCCCTTCGTATTTTCCCCTTGCCCAGTCGAACCACCTGTTGAAGTGGCGGAAGAAGCGGCAGAACCAGCCGCACTCGCCCGGCGTGTGCCCCTTTTCCACCGGTTTGAGCAGGGTTGCGCAGAGCGCCGGGGTCAGGATCATGGCCACCAGGACCGACAGGATCATGGCGGCGATGATGGTGATGGAGAACTGGCGGTAGATGACCCCGGTGGAGCCGCCGAAAAAAGCCATCGGCAGAAAGACCGCCGTCAGTACGGTGGCTATGCCGACCAGGGCGCTGGTGATCTGCCCCATGGACTTGATGGTGGCGTCGTGCGGGGAGAGCCCCTCCTCGGACATGATCCGTTCCACGTTTTCGACAACCACGATGGCGTCGTCCACCAAGAGGCCTATGACAATGACCAGGGCGAACATGGTCAGGGTGTTGATGGAGAAGCCGGCGGCCGACAGGACGCCCATGGTCCCCAGGAGCACCACCGGCACCGCGATGGTGGGGATCAGGGTGGCCCGGATGTTCTGCAGGAACAGGAACATGATGATGAAGACCAGGAAGACCGCCTCGATCAGGGTCCTGACCACCTCCTCGATGGAGATCTTGACGAAGGGGGTGGTGTCGTAGGGGTAGACCACCTGCATACCTGCCGGGAAGTATCTGGAGAGCTCCTCCATCTTGGCCTTGACCCGGTTTGCCGTATCCAGGGCGTTGGCGCCGGCCGCCAGCCGGATCGCCATCCCCCCCAGCGGTTTCCCCTTGTAGCGGGCTTCGATATCGTAGTTTTCCGTGCCGATCTTGCTGACGGCCACGTCTTTCAGCCTGACCGTGGAGCCGTCGCTGTTGGTCCGCAGGATGATGGCGTCGAACTGCTCAGGGCTCTGCAACAGGGTGCGGGCGGTGATGGTGGCGTTCAGCTGTTGCCCGATTTCCGCCGGGGTGCCGCCGAACTGGCCGGCCGACACCTGGGCGTTCTGCGCCTGCAGCGCGGCGATCACATCGTTGGTCGTGAGATGGTAGTTGTTCAGCTTGGCAGGGTTCAGCCAGATCCGCATGGCGTTCTGGGTGCCGAACATCTGGACTTCACCCACCCCTTCCACCCGGCTGACGATATCCTGGACGTTGGATACCATGTAGTCGGACAGGACGTGGCGATCGTAGCGGCCGTCTTCCGAGACGAGGCCGATGATCAGCAGGAAGTTCTTGGTGGATTTGACGACCTGTATCCCCTGTTTCTGCACGATCTGGGGCAAGAGCGGCGTGGCCAGCTGCAGCTTGTTCTGCACCTGCACCTGGGCGATGTTGGGGTCGGTGCCGGCCTTGAAGGTCAGGTTGATGGAGACTGCCCCGGCAGAATCGCTGGTGGAGGACATGTAGATCAGGTTGTCGATCCCGTTCAGCTTCTGCTCCACGACCTGGGTGACCGTATCCTGGACGGTCTGGGCCGAGGCGCCGGGATAGGTGGCATTGATGGTGATCTGCGGCGGCGCGATGGGCGGGTACTGGGAAACCGGCAGCGTCTTGATCGCCAGAAGGCCGGCCAGCATGACCATGATAGCGATTACCCAGGCAAAGATGGGACGATTTATAAAAAACCGGGACATAGGGGGAGCTCCTTATGATTTCAACTGGCGAAACCTTTTCACCACGGAGACACGGAGGCACGGAGAAAACAAAAACGGACGGGTTAAAGCAAAATCATTCATCCGGCTGTTTCCTTAATAGAGACGTGAGCTGTACTCCTTGTCTCCGTGCCTCTGTGGTGAGTTGATCATGAACTATTTCTTCCCTGCCGGCGCAGCTGCTGGTGCTGCCGCGCCCTCTGGCTTGGCCCCGAACGGCACGACCTTCACCGGTGTACCGGGCCGCGCCTTCTGGATACCTTCGAGGATGACCTGGTCACCCGCCTTGAGCCCTTCGCTGACCAGCCAGTTTTCGCCAACGGTCCGGGCAACCTTGATGACCCGCGGTTCCACCTTGCTTTCTGCCCCGACCACCATGACCATCGCCTCGCCCTGCGGATTCCGGGTGACGCCACGTTGCGGGACAAGGATCGCCTGGTCGCTTACCCCTTCCTCGATGATGGCCTGCACGAACATGCCGGGGAGCAGGGTCTGCTTCGGGTTCGGGAAGATCGCCCGCAGGGTGATGGAGCCGGTGCTCTGGTCGACGGTCACTTCCGAAAACTTCAGGGTGCCGGGCAGCGGATAGGGGCTGCCGTCCTCCAGGATGAGTTTCACCTTTGCCTGGCTGGCGCCGTTCTTTCTGATCTCGCCGCTGGCGAGATTCCGCTTGAGGCGGAGCAGATCGGCGCTGGATTGGACGACATCCACGTACATGGTGCCGAGCTGCTGCACCGTTGCCAGTGCCGTGACCTGATTGGCGGTCACCAGTGCCCCGTCGGTTACGGTGGAACGGCCGATCCGCCCGGAGATGGGGGCGGTTACCTTGGTGTAGGCCAGGTTGATCCGCGCGGTGTCCACTGCCGCTTTTGCCGCAGCCACATCGGCCTCGGCCTGTTTCAGGGCGGCGCTGGCATCGTCGTAATCCTGTTGGCTGACTGCCTTGATCTTGGCCAGGTCGCGGAAGCGTTCCTCCTTCAGCCGGGCCGGGATGAGATTGGCTTCAGCCCTGGAGAGTGAGGCGCTGGCGCTGTTGTATGCCGCCCGGTAGGTGGAGGGATCGATCTGGTAGAGCACTTGCCCCGCCTTGACATCGGAACCTTCGGTAAAGAGGCGCTTCTGGATGATTCCGCTGACCTGTGGGCGCACCTCGGCAATCAGGTGAGCCGATGTCCGACCGGGCAGTTCCGTGGTCAGGGATACGCGCTTGGGTTCTACCACCACGACCCCGACCTCGGGAACGGCCTTCTGCTGTGGATTGGTGGCATTGGTCTTTTTCCCGCATCCGGCGAGCAACAGCCCGCAGACTGCGAGACCCGCAGCGGCCATAAGGATTTCGGCTCTGTACGTGCTTTTCATGGATACCTCTGCAATGTGCAAGTTTGCCAGCCCTGCGGGCTGGTCATGGGTGGGGTGGCATTAACGGCCAACCGGCCGCTAGTTCTTTTTCTTCACCAGGACGACGATGACCGTCAGCGTCCATGCTGCTATGACAAGTGTGACAAACAGCTTCATGTTCGCCTCCTCGCGTAAATTGGAGTGAATGTTCATTCCATAATGGATATATGGTAATTACTGCCCGCAGTGCGCTGCCGGTGCGTTCAGCGTCTGATCCCGTCCCAGCAGGCCTCGATGGTCCGGGTGATCATGGCTTCGTCCAGGTGGACAAAACCGAGGATATGGTCGCGCGCCACCGAGATCAGGGGGCCGAAGGCCAGGTCGAACAGGATGACGAGGGGGAAATCCTTGAGCACTTGCTGGGCCAGGCCTTGGTCGAACAGCTCCCGGTAGACCTCGCACCTTTTCTCGTTTCCCAGAAGCTTGTCCCGCCGGAAGGCCACTCCGTAGGGGGAGTTGTGAAACTGCTCCAGGTAGCGGAAATGCAGGGGGTGCTCGATAAAGTAGCGCAAGAGCGCCGTGCCCAGATGGAGAAAGCGCGCCCTGAACGGGGCTTCGGTGGAGTAGCCGTCCAGGATGTACGGGTACATCAATCCTTCGAGTGTCCGGTACAATTCGTTGATGAGGACATCCCGGTTCTCGAAATAACGGTAGATCGTCCCGGCCCCCACACCGGCCCGTTCGGCGATCATGGCCATGGGAGCGCCATGGAAGCCCTGTTCCGCCATTAATTCCAAAGCCGCGCGGATGATTTCTTCACGCTTGTCCGGTTTTGACATAGATCGCCTTCCATATTCGGAATGAATGTTCATTCAAAATATCGTCATGTCACGGGACTGTCAAGAATATTTTCCGGGTTAAGGAGATGCAGTGTGCCGGCGCTGCCGGGGGGGTACCGAAAGAGAAAGCAAAGAAAAACAAGGTAATGGACAGATTGCTGGGTAGGACGGGGCGATCCGGGCAGGGATTTTTTCATCGAACAGGGGTGGGAATGAGAAAACCCGCCGTATCGAGCGGCGGGGC